>Ga0209475_10000032_pt1 | contig 576517 bp, 520 predicted proteins | sample tdDd471_FD_187128 | JGI IMG/M metagenome (GOLD analysis project Ga0209475, IMG submission 187128) | Marine sediment microbial communities from the Atlantic coast under amendment with organic carbon and nitrate - tdDd47.1 (SPAdes)... | ecosystem: Environmental > Aquatic > Marine > Coastal >... | reverse complement strand
TTTTTATGTTTAGTTTGACTTGCCCTCTGGGTGTTATTATTATTAAATTGGGATTTTGTTTGCTCAATATTTGGTTCTAATTGTTCATTTGGTTGAGTTTGGGTGTTGGGGAATGAGGATTGTGAAGTCACCGCTGTTGGAGACTATCGTCAATCAATATATTCATTTAGAGGCAGTGATCTGAAATATTTTCTTAAATTTAAGAATTATTTTCCCCATAGTCACATCCACAATCTTTCAATCAATTACAGGTCACATAGTGAGATAATCAACTGTGCTTCAAAATTTATTTCTCATAATCCTTTTCAGAGAAAAGATCGATTCATTGCACACAAGGGTCCTGGTGGTTCCGTTAAAGGTTATAAAGTAAAGAATTATAATGATGAAAACAAAACAATAATAAAACTTTTAGACACAATTAATCACCGGGGAACAACAGCAATACTCTATAGAAACAATTATCAAAGAGATATCATTAATAAAGAATGTTTCTGTGAAGACAATGATACTATAAAAATGATGACTATTCATGCCTCAAAGGGACTTGAATTTGATACTATTATTATATGTGGGTTATCTGATTCAATTCTTCCCGATAGAATGTCTAACATAGAAGAAGAACGAAGACTTCTCTATATTGCAATAACACGGGCAAAAAAAAATTGTATTATTATTGCACATGAAAATGCAAATGGATCCTTACCATTATTTGCAAGAGAGCTTTCCTTGTCCTTCAAAGAATTTGACACTATTTAGCATTTTTGATTGTTCTTTTTAATAAACTGAATTGACAAAAACATGAATGTATTCATAAAATAAACTAATTATTAAAGAATATAATAATTTTTCCATTTTATGAAAATATATAAAGAATACATAGAGAGTGAAAATCAAAGGATTGCTCTTCGTTATACTGGAACATCAAAAGATCTGATTCTTCTAGTTCACGGTGCTGCAAGTGATTCGCGAATTTTCTACAGACAACTGAGACTCCTTGGTGAAAATTATACTGTTGCAGCACTGGATCTTCCAGGTCACGGCAGATCAAAGGGTGGAGAAACATCCTATGAATCATATATTTCTGCCATTGAAAAGGCAGTTCAGCATTTTGAAGCACAATCAATTATTCTTGGTGGCCATTCTTTTGGCAGTGCCCTTGCTCTGGCTGCTGGTTCAAAGATCAATAATATTAAGGCATACATTCTATTTTCGCCTGCAAAGAACTACTTAAATACAAAAAATATTCTTCAAAATGATGACAGTATTGAAATTCAGAATTTCTTTTCATCAAGAATGTACAGCAAAGAGAACAAATTGATGCAATCTCTCATTAAAAGAGGCAATCAGCTCATTGAAGATCAGCTTCTCTTGAAAGATCTGGACATCTGCTTTTCACTCAATTCAATATATCCAGAGAAAATACATGAGCCGGTCTTTTCATGTGCATGCTCTGGTGATGAAATAGTTCCTGCTCATGACAGCAAAAGCTTTACTGATGAATTTCCCAACAACACCTATAAAGAATACATAAGTGATGGTCACGTACCCTTCATAGACTGCTGGGAGCAATGTAACTCTGATATAATTGAATTTCTCGAATCAATATAAGTATAACTACTTATAACCTTCACCTCGAACCTAAAGAATATATTCTTTAATAAAGTTACCTTTCATGCAAAAATATCTTCAAGTATAGAATCAATCTCTTTAATAAGATCATCTTTACTATGTTGATATTTTAATTTCTTTGAGGCCTTTGAATAATCAATACAATGAAAAGCATTACCGAGTAAAACCTGCTGAGAAGAAAGAACAATTCCAAGTGTACCGAGTATTTTTGATAATAATTGAGGTAAAATTGCATTATTTTTAACTTTAGCATTTTCTAGTAGCAAGGCATATCGTTGCCATACAAGGACTGAGAAATCTTTCATAGATAAATTCTCACCTCCCAGAAGGTATGTTGAGGCAGACTCACCACTGGTTAATGATTCTACAATAGCATCAGCAACTCTATTTACAGAGGTATAACTAGCACCGCCTGACAGGAGGGGAAATCCCTTTATGATTTTTTCAATGAGTCCAATATTTGTTGTTTTTCTGCCCTCTAACTCTTTACCAACTAATGACCCTGGTTGAAGAACAATTGTATTGAGATTAAATCTCTTAGTATATTCTTGAATATGATTTTCAACCTCTCTTTTAACATCGCAGTATGATGATATCCCCTTTTCGTAGAGATCTATATCTTCATTAATTACATCATTAGTTCTGGAAAATCCTCGTGATGCAACAGATCCTAAAAAGACCCCATGTAATTCAAAATTGTGTGATGTAGACCTATAGATCTCCAGAATATTTTTTACAGTTTCTACATTGATTTTATAGAGTAATTCATAATTTACTTTATAATCAACGAGACCAACAGCACAGATCAATCCTGTGCATTTGTTTTTTTTTATAAAATCTATAGACTTTTCTATTGAAGTTGATTCAGTAAAGTCTACCTGTAGAAAATCATCATATAATTCACGTGGAATATCATCTCTAATATCAAGAGCTGCTACTCTATATCCCCTTTCTTTTAAAACCTTTGCTATCCTAAGGCCAATATATCCACCAGCACCAGCTAAAAGAATTGTATTCATAATAATTGCCTTCCATATATATTTAATATATCATCTTTTTGCTCAGTTGATTTTTTAAACAAGAACAATATAGACATTACTTAACATTTATCTTCAATCTAATCTGCAACATATTATATGATGTATATAAAATGACACCATACTTTGAATAGTACCACAAAGACGCTAAGAGCCCAAAAGAATGGATAGATCAGGTGATACTCACTTAACACAAAAAACTAAATCATTTTAGAAGAGATTTCATAAATAGAAAATAAAATTTTCGCATCTTTTTCAAAGACTAACTTAAGGATTAAAAACTTTAAGCTCGAATGTCCTTTGTGAATTGAACTTTATTCAACATCCTCCTTTCGAGTCTTTCGTGTTTTTCGTAGTTTATCCCAAACCTTATCAACAGTAAATAATTAATATACTTAATTGACTTTTCACCTCTTTTTTCGTATGTTAATCTATTGTACAGTATTTAAAATAAAAATTTGTAATCACGTATCTATATAAAGGAATAATGAAATGAAATTTAAACATAAATCACTCATATTTCTCATAAGCCTTTTTCTCTTTTCCTCCTGTGGTGTTTCATATAAGCTTCTCTATAATCAGCTTGATACTATTCTCATTTATCGAATCGATTCATATTTTGATATTACTTCTTCACAGAAAAAATATCTTAAGAAAGAAATGGCAAATCTTCATTCCTGGCATAGAAAACATCATTTAGATACCTATTACAGCACCTTAAGAACCTTAAGAAGTTATGCATATACTAATATATCACGACCTCAAATAGAAAGGTTTATGAAGACCTATAATAAGTCACAGATTATTTTTTATGAGAAGCTGGTCAAAGGTATAACACCCTTTTTTGTAACACTGGATAAAAAACAGTTAAAGTATTTTTCAGCAAAATTAAAAAAAGACCAGAAGAAGAGACTCAAAGGATTAAGGGAAACCAACAAAAGAAGATTAAAAAACACAATCAGGGTTACAGAATTCCTCTATGGTGATCTCAGTGACAACCAGAAGACTATAATCAAGAAAAAGATAATGACACTGGTTAAATATAATAAAAAAGATGTTATTACATTTACTAGTCGCAACAATAGAATACTACCTTTACTTGGTAAACCTGAAAAGAAAAAACACCTTACAAGGGCTCTATTGGGTTGGGCAGAGGATTATCAGTCTACACTACCCCCTAAATATAAAAGAAAAAATGCATTATTAACCAGACAGATTATTAATCTCATGGTATATATTCACAATGATCTTGTTACTCAAAATCAACGAAAACATTCCTACAAGAAATTAACAGAGGTAATGAACTATATAAATTCAATGAAAAATTCTTAGCCAATACAATAGCTCATACATTGATTATTCTGAATAATCTATTTTCAAGGTAGTGAAATATCTTTGTTTTTTCTTCATCAGTGATTTTTGACACTTTTTTAAAAAGTGTTATTAATCTCCTTAATTCCTTTATATCAACTATTAGAATACTATAATAAAACCAGTCCCTGCAGAGCTCAGCGGCAAAGAGTATTTCTTCATTTTCAAGTTCTTCAAAGGCCTTACATTGAAAGACAGAACACACTGTATTAAAAAATTCTGAAATATCTGCAGTCTTATTTGTCTGTTTATAAATAGTGCAGCCAATAAGATTTGTATTATCATCAACAACACCTATATATGCACAATGTGTACCATCTGTTAACAAAGGATCAGGTGATTCAATAATTTCATTCTTTTTATAAAAACATTTTAGTTTCTCAGGACTGAGTCTTTGATTATGACTTCCGCAACATAATGCACAAGAGGCTCCGAAACCAGGTTGACAGGGATTAATTTTCATCATTCAATATTTTTTTCATATAATGCAAAAGCAATACATTTATTTTAAAAAGATATTGACATCGAAATAGCCATCTATATATCTATATAAGATTTTCATAGTTTTACAGTAAAAATAAAGGAGTTTACTATGGATAGAGCAATCATGGATTTCATGAGAGAATATCATACTCTTGTACATCATACAATCTATATAGGACTACTTATTGTTGGCTTTATATGTCTTGCAGGTGCTATTCGTTTTGGCATAGCAATATATCGCCGTCATAAGGGAATTTATCCTCCTGCTACAAGCCAGATGGAAGAGCATTGATAATAAATGGGGATTGATCAAAATGAAGAATAAAACTATAAAAAGATTGATTCCCATTTTTTTATTATTTATTTTTGCCTGTGGACACAGCCTCAGTGAAAATAATACCTATGGAATAATTAAACCATCAGACTACCTTTCTGGTCGCTTTAAAGCACAAAATTTCCTTCACAAAAAGGGCATTGTTTCTAAAAAGAATATTTTTGTAGAGCTCAATGCTTTTGGCATCAAAACTGATGGTAGAAAACACTATCTCAGACTTGATACTGCAATAAACCTCAAAAGAATGCTGGCAGCCTTTAAAAAAGATCATCCCACTATTAAAATCTGGATACAAAGCGCTACCCGTTCATTTTATTCTCAAAAATGGATATGGGAAGCAAAATTCAATGGCAAAAGACTTGTTGATGGTAAAAATCTAAAAAAGACCATTAAAAATCACCGCCTCCGAGCTTTGAAAATCCTCAATTATTCATCTATGCCTGGTACATCTCGGCACCATTGGGGAACAGACTTTGATATTAATAGACTCAATAATTCCTATTACAAGAAGGGAAAAGGAAAAATTATCTTCAAGTGGCTTAAAGCACATGGATCAACCTATGGTTTTGGCCAACCCTACACAGCAGGAAGAAAATTGGGATACCTTGAGGAAAGATGGCATTGGTCATATCTTCCCTTATCAAAGATTTTCTTGAAGGATTGGGTTGAATTATTTAAAAAAAATCCAAAACTACTTGTTATACCAGGTTCATATGCTGGTTCAACTGCATCTGCAAACCTTGCTTCTCTTTATGTTACCAGTATATCTCCATCTTGTAAATAATCATCAAAGGGAATGACTATGATTTATCTTGCAGGTCCTCTATTTACTATGGCTGAAATAAAATTCAATGAAAACCTTTCAGAAGCTCTTACAAAAAGAGGCTATGAGATCTATTTACCCCAAAGAGAATGCAGTCTATGTACAGAAAATGATGATATCTATAATGTGTGCATTGAAGGTATTAAGAAATCAGATATTATCTTGGCTGTATTAGATGGTACTGATGCTGATTCTGGAACATCCTTTGAAGCAGGTTATGCCCTGGCTCTTGGAAAAAAAATCATTGGTTTGAGAACTGATTTTCGCAACACCGGAGATGATGGAGGATTAAATCTCATGCTTTCAAAGAGCTGCCAACATTTAATCCAATACTCAATATTAGAGGAAGATTGTTCCTTTGAAGATTTAGCTGATAAAATCATACCATTTCTTTAGATCTTTTCTTTTTCCTTTCAATGGATTCCTTTTTTGAAAAAACACAGCCGCAATAATCCTGTCTATAAAAATCATTTAATTTTGACAGCTCAAGTGATCGCTTAAAGCCATCTCTTTTTTTAAAGTCTGCCTCATAAAATGGTATTGAATATTTTTCTGAAAATCCTGTTCCGATGTCATTTATTTTAGCAGTATCTTTATGGGGTGAGATTGAAAGAGCACTAGCAACAATATCAAAACCCCTTTCTTTTGCAGTTCTAAAGAGCTCTTCTAACCTATATTCATAACATAGCCAGCATCTCTGTGATCTTTCTCCCAGATGGGCGAAGGGTTGCACTGCATCAGTCCACTGATCATTGTCCCATGCACCTTCAATCAGAGGAATATTGTTTTTTTTGCAAAAGCCCATAAGTTCATTATATCTTTTGATATACTCATCATGTGGAGCAATATTTGGATTATAATAATAGAGTGTTACATCATATTCAGCGGATAATAGTTCATAGACGTAGGCTACACATGGTGCACAACAGGTGTGAATAAGAATCTTTTTCAATTATTAGTCTTTAGATATTTTATTATAAAAGTTAGAGAGTTTCTTAACATTATCAGGATTGATCTTACTATCAAGCCAGAGCAATAGTTTTGAACGAATGCCGTTTTCTTTACAGTATTCATGATGCAAAACATATTTTGTTATATCAAACTTCAATGAGTCAAATATCTCTTCAGCTTTAGAAAAGTTGGATGGACATGTTCCGAGAACATCGCACATTTTCACGAGGATCTCATGTTTATCGATTTCACCTAACTCTTTTTGCCATCCATCACTAAAGATAGTATTACACAAATACACTTCTTCTCTTCTTTCATTAAATTTTGATGGCATTAACTGAGCCTCCTCTTGATGTTCAAATGGTTACTATAAATTTTAATGTATACAATTTATTTATGAACGTCAATGTGAGAATTCAATTATTTACTAAAATTTCATATTATTTTACTTTTTTATCTCTTTTCTATACTACTTTAAATATAATCATCAAAACATCTGAATTTGGTGAAGACAAGCCAAGAAATTTCTGATAATGCTTAAATACAATTTGTGCAATATCTTCTGGCTTCCTGCCTCTATTTTCTCTTACAATATTTCTCATTCTTATTAATCCAAAGTCTTCACCATTCTGATTACGTGAATTAATGATTGTTTTCGAATAGAGTATTCCAATATCACCTCGAGTAAGGTCTGTACGCCCACGACCAAAATGAGATGTATCATCATAACCTAAAGGAATACCCTCTGTATCCATTGAATCAAAATCACCTTTATCAACCCTGAATATATCTAAAGCTGGAAATCCTGCGTTAGAGTACATTAATCTCATTGATTTAACATCGTAATAAAGATAAAAGGCTGTAACTAAACCCCCTTTTCCCTTTGAATACTTAAAGAGAACTGAATTGAGGTTTTGCATAACTGCAGAGGTAGAGGGTGCATCATAGAACAAAGACTGAAAGGTCGATCTCATGAGAACTGAATAAAGTGCTGTATTTATACCAACACCAGAAACATTTGTAGCTATCATCCCTATTCCATCTTCAACTGGTTGTATATAATCAAAATAATCTATACCCTCTTCGAATCCGGGTATATAAAAAGCACCAAGCTGTAGTCCCTTAACCTTTGGAAGTTTAGTAGGCACTGAATGAGCTAAAATATTTGAAGATAGTTCAAGTGTTCTTGAGACAAACTGCTCATGAGAAGCCTTTTGGTATGTTAAAGCTGTAGAAATATAGCCATTACTCTCTTTTTGAAAATAATTGAGTTTATCAAATTCATCAGGTGTGAATCCCCCAAGGGATTCTTTTTGACCAAGGCAGAGAAGACCAAGAAGACGTCTTTCATGATAATAGGGAATTATGATCTCAATTTGATGTGAAAGGTAAAAATCTACCAATTCCTGCCTGATACCTCTAAAAGATTTATCATCTGTATAGAGTCTTCGTATAGAGAGTAATTCTTGATTACGAACAAACCATCTAATTAATATTGAATTTCGCTCTAATGAGATTATAGTGTCTTCGGAAATATTTTTTCCAGAAACCAGTTCATATTTTCTGTTTGTATTATTCATTAAAATGAAAAAACCCATATTGAGGTAAAGACTGTTTACTAATATTTCAACTGTTTTTTCAATAATGAGGTTTACATCCTTCATTGTAACAGCATTACGAATAAAATCATCTACAATGTTTTCAAAGATATAGAGTTTTCTTTTAAATAGTTTATCAATAAAGGGCTGCACGTATGTAAAGAATAAAAAGAAGAACAATAAAACAAGAGCCAATGGAAAGTAAAATGGAATTTTTTTTTGAAAAAAAGGAATACTGTAATAGAAATAGAGAATTAAAGCAATTGGAACAATGATCAATGCAGAGATTATAGTATACATAAAGGTCTTATGTATAACTGTTGATATATCCATGAGGTTAAAATTAATAACCGTATAGAAAAGAGCCATAGTAATTATAAATGCTGCAATTGAAGGTCCAATAACATAGAGTTCACTATAATTCGCATAAACAGGAAGTATAATTGATCCAAAGGTAGCAAAGGATAAAGCAATTGAACCACCTACAAAAACATACCTCATTTGCAGACGATAGACCTCTACCTTCTCTCGAAAATACTTTACTATGAAATTTATTGTTCCACCAAGTAAATAAATTCCAACGATAATTGTATAACCTCTATATCCCCATTTATTAAAATCTCTAATAAACTTACCACTCTCACTGAAGTAGGCTTTATTGATAGTAAAACCAGGAATCATTACAGCAACAGCAATTATAATTGCTGGAAGCATAATCAAAAGGGCTTTAGATGGAGAAAGAGGAACCTCTCTTATTGGAAAAACTATGGACATAACCAGTAAACTTGCAAAGAACATAACGGTGAAGCCCTGGGTAATTCTGTTTATTATTGTCAAATCTACAGTACCGGGAAAACCATAGGTTAAAAACATTGTAAAAAGAATTCCAAAACCAAAAAGGTTATAGATAAAATAATATCTGTTTACAGGATTTTTCCAATCCTTGTACATGACAAAAAATGCCATAATTATTAGCATGATTGATGCAATTAATGATAAAACTAAATTAAGGACATTCATAGAGATCTCCCTGTGACTCAAGACAATAAATCATTTTTATCATTTGATTTTTCTCTGTCGAGCAATAATTATCTTTATGATAAAACAATTGACTTTAAAAATTATTTACTTTAAAATTTTAACATATTTTACTATATAAATTGTTTCAATAAAATCTTTATATTGGAGTTCAAATGGATATTCAACGAAAAAAATATATACTAGATAAAAACTTTCAATTTTCATTATCAATAAAAGCAATTATTTTACCCTTAATTACTCTTCTTACTGCATCAGCAATTTTACTTTTTTATGCTTCAAAAACCAGTAATTTTGTAGATAAAAACAATAAACATATTGATACAATTGTTTCCAATCAGGAACAGATGATTAAGTTGTTTCTCACTACCCCAGCTCTACAACAAAAAGATCCTTCAATTTTAAAGGGCACACAAACCTTTAAAGAAAACATAGGAAAATTGAAAAAGATTTCCATAAATAGTAAGGTTATAACTCAAAACAGCTCCATTGTATTTTATTTTCTTATTGGTGTTACAATATTACAAACCATAATTATTTTTTCATTATTTATATTTTATACACATAAAATTTCAGGACCAATTCATGTGATGTCGCAATACCTCCACAATCTAAGAAGTGATAATCCTCCTGAATTTCGTAAATTAAGAAAAAATGATCATTTAAAAGAATTCCATGAAGAATTAACATTAACCCTTGATTACATTATAGATAAAAAAGAACAAAATGATGATAAATAACTATCCACATCCCCATGGTCTTTGTATTGTTGATATGCAAAACTATTATATTGACCAAACATCAGATTACTGCCAATATTTCAAACACCTTCAGCCTGACTGTCTTGACTATCTTAAGGATAGATGTGATAATTATGTTATTCCAAATATAATAAATTTAAAGAAATATTTTAACTCGATGAACCTCCCTGTGATTTATTTGAAACTCTGTGGTGATAAGGATGACAGAAGCGATCTACACAATTTTTTCAAAGAGATCTATGATCATGGGAAGGTACATGGATTTAATAATATTTATCCACTCTGTAATGATTCAATGGCTGACATCATTCCTCAGCTAAAGCCAGATAAAAAAGATATTATTATTCAAAAGAAAACCTTTAGTCCATTTTCAGAAACAGATATTCAAGAAAGGTTAAAAGAATTAGAGATTAGAACCTTGGTTATGACTGGTCTTGCAACGAGTCAATGTGTAGATACAACTGCCAGAGATGCCTCCGATAGAAATATCTCAATAATTCATGTTGAAGATGCTCAAGCAGATTATGAAGAACACACACATTACGCATCACTTCATGCTTCACAGGGAGTTTGTGGAGGAAATATTATTACCACTGATTCTTATCTTGCAACATACCGTTTCCAATAGTTTATAAAACTACTTTAGAGATTTAATATGTATCAAAAGGAGATAAAAGGTGTACCTGATTATTCTTAGATAATTAAATCAATAAAGTCGGTATGGCTAATTGAATATTCGATCGTGTATGATGAAGATAAAAGATATTTTGAATGATTGTGAAGCGCAAGGTTATTCGTCAGTTTTTACTCGAAGCATAAAAAACAATATAATTTCAATGCAGTTACATAATTTAAACAATTCTAAAGTCAGGTTAGAAACTGAAGATTTTTTTTGAGGGAGACTAAAATATTGCAACAGCTCTATTCTCTATGAATTAATGCCTTTATACTTAAACCAAAGACACAGGACTCCAGTATGATGAAAATTCAAGAATTAATTATTTTATAATTCTGAATCGCACTACCTTTTCAGTTACACCAAAGTTATTATCATAGACGTTTTGACCATAACCATTATTACCAAAACCAACATTTTCGATGTCACTTCTCCATTTACTGGTATCTACAAAACCTTTGTTCATTGATCCATTCTTTGATACTACACGATAAAGAACTTTTCTGAAACCAAGTTTATTTCTGAGTTTTCTAAACTCTTCTACAGTAACCTCACCCTCAATAAAACTTTCATTTATTTGGGTTATGCTGGCTTTATTATCTCTAATGATGCCAACAACTTTTTCTGTTTCGTTTTGTACTGAATTGTTGTTGGCTACAAAAGAATTATTAACATTTGTTTGAGTGGTATAGATAGCTGCACCGAAAACTATAACGCATGAAGCTGCAATAGCCGGCATTGCTTTCATAAACATCTTTTTTCGTCTCTTGCTTCTAACTATTTCCATTGTTCTTAAAGGGAAATCTCTATATAGATATTGTCTTTTACCTAATTGTGAAGTAAGCTGAATCGTTGAACGAAGTAATGTATACTGTACGGAACAGCTTTTACATTCATCGATGTGATTTACGATATAATCTCTTTCATCAACTGTAGAGATTTCTTCATCATGGAAATCTGAAAGTTGTGCAAATGTAATATGATCCTTTGTCATATGAGCCCCCTTGCATAGAGTCTATTCTTCAATAACTCTCGCCCTCTGTGAATTCGTACCTTCACGTTGGAAAGTTTAATTTTCAATATTTCAGAAATTTCATTATATGAAAGACCTTCTATATCTCTTAAAATCAGTATATCTCTATAGTCATCAGGGAGATTACCAATTTCCTCTTGAACAATATCAAGAGAGTCTTCCATAATAATGTGCTCTTCAGGGTTTTGCCGCTCATCAGGAAGCTGTAAGTCATATTCATCTTCTCCTCGTGTTACATTTATTGACACGAGACTGACCCGATTTTGTTTCTTACGGTAATTCTTACAATAATTAACCATAATACTATAAAGCCAGGTTGAAAACTTAGACTCTCTTCTAAATGAATGTAATGCTTCCATAACCATAATAAAGATGTCCTGTGTAATATCTAAAGCTTCATCCTGATTATTGCATTTTGAGTAAGTATATCTAAAAACCATGTTCTGATACTTCTCAATAATGCCTGAAAAGGACTCGATATCACCCGCTAAAACCCTTTCAATAATTTCGATATCTGTAGAATTTGACATGAACACCTTCATGAGGTTACATTTTATTTACAAAAATTTCATCTTGTAGATGATAATTTCAAAAAAAACAAGGAGATTATATTATTTTAACAAATCTTCTCTTTCCGACCTTTAATATGGCATCTTTTTTGACTTCAATCTCATCTTCTGAATTTATTAATCTTTCATTATCCAATGAGACTCCACCACCTTGAATGAGGCGTCTGGCTTCTCCATTAGATTTTGCCATTCCCGAAAGAACCAATAGTTTAATAATCCAAATTTTACCATCTTTAAGCTCGTCATCTGGAATATTAAATTCAGGAATATCATCGGGAATATCTTTTTTAACAAAAATCTTATTAAATTCAGCCTCAGCCTTTTCTGCTGTTTCCCAATCATAAAACTGAGAGCAAATCTCTTTTCCAAGGCGAACCTTCACATCTCTTGGATGAAGAGAACCATCCTCAACACTCTTCTTGAGAAGCTTCACTTCTTCAAGTGGAACATCCGTAACAAGCTCATAATAGAGATACATAAGTTCATCAGAGATTGACATTACTTTACCAAAAATTTCCTTTGGTGATTCATTAATTCCAATATAGTTGTTGAGAGATTTACTCATTTTTTGAGTGCCATCAAGTCCCACAAGGAGAGGCAATGTCATTATAACCTGGGGCTCCTGACCAAATTCTCTCTGAAGATCACGTCCAACGAGAAGATTAAACTTTTGATCTGTTCCACCCAACTCAATATCAGCCTTTAAGGCTACTGAATCATAGCCCTGAACCAGAGGATACATGAATTCAAGAATTGATATGGGCTGACCACCCTTATATCTTTTAGAAAAATCATCTCTTTCAAGCATTCGGGCAACATTATATCGAGCGGTGAGATCTAAAACATCAGCAAATTTCATTTCACTGCACCATGATGAATTAAACTCAATTACGGTCTTTTCTTTATCAAGAATCTTAAAAACCTGCTTTTTATATGTTTCTGCATTTTCTAAAACTTCTTCTTTGGTTAATCGCTTTCTTGTTTCTGACTTCCCAGTAGGATCACCAATCATTCCGGTAAAATCCCCTATCAAAAAAACAATCCTATGTCCCATATCCTGAAAGTGCTTCATCTTTCTAAGTAGCACAGTATGACCAAGATGAATATCAGGGGCTGTGGGGTCAAAGCCCGCTTTAATTGTTAAGGGTTTATTTTCTTTTTGAGATTTATCAAGTTTCTTCTTAAACTCCTCTTCAGGCAAAATTTCTTCTGCCCCTCTTTTGAGAAGTTCTATATCATTTTTAATCATTTCAATTCCCTATTATCAATACAAACTACTATCAATGTTCTTTAATATCGTCATCGTCATCGTCGTCATCGTCAATTTCATTATAATCGCCTTCAAGTTCATCCATAAACTCTTCTATATCAAAATCTGGACCGAACTCCCGTGCATAATGAAATTGGGCAATAATTGCAACGAGCTCATTTCTAGCATTTTCAGCTTCATCATTTGTATCAAAACCAACTATTATAGGATCAGACATACCTGAAAGAAAAACTTCAAAACCGTATTTATCTTCATCCTGTATTAAGGATCCAACAGCATTTACATTTCCTACTACAATTGCAATACTTCCATAATCTACTATAGGTATCATTTACATCTCCCTGTTACATTTTTTCATATGACATTTAAATAAATACTGTTTAATAAAATTCTCTTGTTTTAGATCCTACATCTTCACCATCGAGTTTGGCAAATTCCTTTAATAATTCCTTTTGGCGTGGAGTAAGCTTTCTAGGCACTCTAATACTGATTTTCACAAGCTGATCACCTCTGCCATAAGACCCGAGATAGGGGATTCCATTTCCCTTTAATCTGAATACCTGTCCATTTTCCGTTCCAGGTGGAATTTTCATACGTGCTGTGCTACCACTTATGGTTGGCACTTCGATTTCACCACCGAGACATACCAATGGAAAAGAAATATCAACAACTGATATTATATCATTGCCATGTCGCTCAAATGTTTCATGTTTTCTCACATGAATAACAACGTAGAGATCACCGCTTGATCCACTATTTGGTCCCTGTTCTCCTTCTCCGGAGATCTTCAGTCTTGAGCCTGACTCAACACCAGCAGGCACCTTAACGGTAAGGGTTCTTTTCTTCTGGATCACACCTGCACCGCTACAGGATTTACATGGTTTTGTAATGATCTTACCAGCACCCTGACATTTATAACATGTTTGAGAGATAGAGAAGAATCCTTGAGTCTGTCTAATCTGACCTGTTCCATTACAAAGAGGACATACTGATGGCTGGCTGCCTGCTGCTGATCCTGTACCACTACAGGTAGAACAGGTTTCATTTCTTGGAATCTCTATCTGAACTTCAGTTCCAGCTGCAGTATCCTCCAATGATATTGGAAGGTCATATTGTAGATCAGCCCCTCTTCTGGTTCTCCGAGACCGTCTACCACCCATAGAAGAACCAAAGAAATCTTCAAAGATATCTCCAAATCCCCCCATATCCTTAAATATATCAGCAAAATCCGTATAAGCACCCTTGCCAAAACCGTCATAACCACTGACACCTTCATGACCAAATTTATCATAGGATGATCGTTTCTGCGGATCTCTTAATATTTCATATGCTTCTGTTGCTTCTTTAAACTTTTCTTCCGCTTCATCATTTCCTTTATTTTTATCAGGATGATATTTCAATGCAAGCTTTCTGTAGGCCTGTTTAATCTCCTGATCTGCAGCGGTTTTTGATACCCCTAAGATTTCATAATAATCACGTTTTGACACTGGTATCCTCTCGTACTTAATATTTATTATTAACTATAATTACAAAAAACAGACGGCCTGTTAAACAGGCCGTTGTCTTCAATCTATTTTTTATCTTTATCTTCATCATCAACTACTTCATAATCTGCATCATAGACCTTTTCATCACCAGCTCCTGCTGAAGATGTCTCCTGCTGAGTGCCACCTTCTGGCTCTCCTGCTCCTGCTTCAGGTCCTGATCCATCCTGCTGCTGTTGAGCTGCATCCTGATACATTCTTTGAGCAAAACCATGGGAAGCTTGTTCAAGATCAGTCTTACCTTGACGAATAGCCTCAATATCATCAGCTTCCATAGCAGTCTTCAATTTGGCCATTTCTGATTCTATTTTTTCCTTTTCATCATCCTGCAGTTTGTCTGCATTATCCTTGAGCATTTTCTCAAGAGAATATATAAGGGTATCAGACTCATTCTTAAGTTGAATTGTTTCTTTTACCTTTTGATCTTCATCTGCATGAAGCTCAGCATCTTTAACCATTTGATCGATTTCTTCATCATTGAGACCACTAGATGATTCAATTCTGATCTTTTGTTCTTTACCTGTACCAAGATCTTTTGCTGATACGTGAACTATACCATTGGCATCAATATCAAAGGCAACCTCAATCTGTGGTACTCCTCGTTGTGCAGGGGGTAAATCTGTTAGATCAAATCTGCCCAGTGTTCTATTTTGTGATGAGAGTTCTCTTTCACCCTGTAAAACATGAATGGAAACTGCAGGCTGATTATCCTGTGCTGTTGAAAAAACCTGACTCTTTCTAGTTGGAATCGTTGTGTTTCTTTCTATAAGCTTTGTCATAACGCCGCCAAGGGTTTCAATTCCCAGAGAAAGAGGAGTTACATCAAGTAGAAGAACATCATGAACATCACCTGAAAGAACACCACCCTGAATAGAAGCACCAATTGCAACAACTTCATCGGGATTCACTCCCTTATGAGGATCTTTGCCGAATATACGTTTTACCAGTTCCTGTACTGCTGGAATACGTGTTGAACCACCTACAAGGATAACCTCATCAATATCCCCAGCATTGAGACCGGCATCCTGAAGAGCTCTCATACATGGTTCCTTTGTTGAATCAACAAGATCTTCAACGAGCTGCTCAAATTTTGATCGAGCCATTGTTAATACAAGGTGCTTTGGACCACTCTGATCAGCAGTTAAAAATGGTATATTTATTTCAGTTTGTAATTTACTTGATAACTCAATCTTAGCCTTTTCTGCAGATTCTTTCAGTCTCTGAAGAGCCATTTTATCAGCAGATACATCAATACCAGTCTGCTTTTTAAACTCTTCAATGAGCCATTCCATAATTCTCTGATCAAAATCATCTCCACCAAGGTGAGTATTTCCATTGGTTGATTTTACTTCAAAAACTCCATCACCCAGCTCAAGAATTGATACATCAAAGGTACCTCCACCGAGGTCATATACTGCAATCTTTTCACTTGCATCCTTCTTATCAAGACCATAGGCAAGTGCAGCAGCTGTTGGTTCATTTATTATTCTTTCAACTTCAAGACCAGCAATCTTACCAGCATCCTTGGTAGCCTGTCTTTGAGCATCATTGAAGTATGCAGGCACCGTAATAACTGCCTTAGTAACTGTTTCTCCAAGAAAATCTTCTGCAGTCTGCTTCATCTTCTGCAATACACGAGCTGATATCTCCTGTGCTGTAAAATCACCAGCAACAGTTTTTATTACGATATTGCCAGTTCCGTCATCTATGATATTGTATGGAACCATAGAAATCTCATTGGCAACCTCACTAAATTTCATTCCCATAAATCTCTTAGCTGAACGAATAGTGTTTTCCGGATTAGTAATAATCTGATTTTTTGCAACCTGCCCAACAAGTCTTTCTCCCTTATCAGTATAAGCAACTATTGATGGAGTTGTTCTTTGTCCTTCTGCATTCTGAATTACCTGAGGTTCTCCACCAGTCATTACTGATACACAAGAGTTTGTTGTACCTAAATCGATACCTATTATCTTACTCATCTTTTTCTCCTTAAAATCTTAAAAATTAAAAATTTCAAAGGATTCTTAATAGAATCCCATTTAAATTATCTATTCTCCTGCAGAGGTTTTTGCCTCTTCAGACTCTACATCTTTTTGAACTACTGGAGCTGGTTTTGCAACCCGAACCTTTGCACTGCGAAGAACCTGATCTTCCAGTTTAAATCCCTTTTGATAAACCCAGGTTACGGTATCAGTATCAATACCTTCCTGCATCTCTATCTCCATTGCTTCGTGAAAATTAGGATCAAAATCAACATTATGAGCTTCGATCTCTTCGATTCCATATTTTCCCAGAGCTCCTTCAAGCTGCTTAGAAAGCATTGATATTCCATCAACAAAGGATTTGTGAGTATCTTCAACTGTAGCTCCTTCAACCACCTGGTCTGCAGCCTCAAGGGCCCTAAGCATATCATCATTTATTGTTATAACATCTACAGCTAAATTTTTTATAGCAAACTTCTTAAAATCCTCCTGCTGTTTCATGGCTCTTTTCTTATAGTTTTCAAAATCAGCCTGTCTTCTTTGCATGAGATCTTTTAATGAATCCAGTTCCTTTTCAAGTTTAACTATCATCTCTTCTTTCTCTGTTATTTCATGGTTTAGTGCCACAACTTCTTCATTTTCCTTTTTTCTTCGCTCATTTTTTCGACGGTTCTTAGAGCCATCAAATTCAGAACAGTCTGCCTTTTCTTCTTTCTGCTCTGATGATGAAACCTCAGACTCATCTACCGTTTCATCACTTACTTTCTTATCATTTTTCATGATACATCAACTCCTGTATTCTCTTTATTACTTTGACATATTCGTTAATAATTTTGATACTACCTTTCCTGTATAATCAACAAGAGGTACTACCTTTTCATAATCCATTCTAGTAGGGCCTATCACCCCAATTACTCCGACCTCACGATTTCCAATCTTATATGCTGTTGAGACTAAACTGCATCCATTAACTCTGGAATCTTGAATTTCATCACCAATAAATGTATTTAGTCCATCAACACCAAATGAATTTTCGAGAATATCTCTTAAAATATTTTTCTCTTCAATAATATTGAGGAGACTGTTGAGCCTTTCCTCTTCTACCATTTCTGGAATCTTTAAGAGGTTTTCAACTCCATCAAGATAAAGCGCTGATTCCTCATTATTATTTAAAGCGAGTTCAGCAATATCAAGAGCAATTGCTTTACCTGTTCTCAAGCTCTCTGTTCTTAAAAATTCAAAGAGTTCATCTTTAATCTCATTCAATGTGTAACCACAGAGTTCGCTGGTTAAATACTTTGAATAAATATAGAGATCATCTTGAGTTGTTATTTCAGATATTACTATCTTTCTATTGATAACCATGCCTGTTCGTGTAACCAATATAAGAAGAATCTCTTTATTATCTATTAAAACGAGCTCTATTCTTTTAACCACAGCAAAATCAGGCATCGGGGTTAACATTACACCTGCATATTTAGAAACCTGAGAGAGCATCTTTGTGATAGAAAGAAAAATTTTATCAAGATGAAGTTCTCTCTTTATAACATCATCCTTTAATTCTATATCTTCAATATTTTGATATTGATATTTCTCCAACAAAGAATCCACATAAAAGCGGTATCCCTTATCAGTGGGGATTCTTCCTGCTGAAGTATGGGGTTGCATCAAAAAACCCATGCTCTCCAAATCTGACATAACATTTCTCATTGTTGCAGGAGAAATAGAGAAGGAGTACTTATTTACAAAGGATCTGGAGCCCACAGGTTTACCAGTGGTTATATATTCATATACCAGAGCCCGTAATATTGCCTCTTCACGTTCCGAGAGGATTTCATTTCCATGTGTATTATCCAAATATCAATACCATCTCATTTCTATTAGCACTCAATTCTAATGAGTGCTAATAGTATAATACTAAAAAAATAATGGTATCGTCAACTGAAAATAGAAAAAAAAGCTATTTCTTATTCTTTTTCTTTTCTTCTGCGGAATTATCCTCTGATTTTAGGGCCTGCTTATTGGCATCAATGGTATTCTTTAGCTTTGTTGCCTCTTCATCTTCGCCAAAGATAACATGAATTTTTCTTAATGCGGAAAGTAAGTCTATTGAACGCTTGAGATCCTCCCTGGCTTTCCCTGCAACCTCATACTTCGTTCTATATTGTTTTGCTGCTTCAGTAAGGCATTCCTTGCCCATTTCCATAATATCTCTTCTTTCATAATAGAATTCAGTCCTGGGATCTCTATATTTACCTATATCTGAATAGCTGGTTATATTTTTTATAATAATCGCAACACGGGCCTGAAGCTCCACAAAGGACCACTTCCACTTGGAGTTCTCACCTACTTTATTACGAATCTCATAAAAAAGCTCATTTATCTTCTTTACAATATTAAGAATCTGCTGGGGATTAAGTTTATCGATTTTTATAAGATAATCATCATTCTCCTTTAATCCTCGATCAATATCACTACCAACAGTCTCCTCCATCATCTGCAAAACCTTGTAAAACTCCTTTCGTGCATTATTTAAATTTGTATCACTCTTGATTCCAAGCATATCCAATGATACATCATTCATTTTAATATATTTTCTAATGAGCTGCATGAGAAAAACAGCTATTTCAACATTAAAATAGGCTTCAATATTGGGCATTTTCTTCTTTTTAACCATTAACTCCTTTATTTGTTTATTAATGGCATCTACATCCTTCTTAATATCTTTAATTTCATCATTAAATGCTGCTTTTTCAGCCTTGCCTATCGCCATAATAAACCTCTTTTTTGAGTTAAAAGTGAAAAGTCGAAAGTTTAAAGTTCAAAGTTTAAAGAATTCAATAGATTTAAAAGTACACTTTGTGACTTTTAACTTTTAACTTTATACCATCTATATAGTATTTCGACCTTTTAGCAGATCAAGTACAATATTTTAATTTAATTATTTAGTCTTAATTCAAATAAAAATCGAGTACTACTTTACAGATAGGACAAATAATGCTATATAGAATAGGTTTAATGCAATTTTACTTGACTAAATATAGTCATGGTTAAATTCTTTCATCTTATATTATACATTTTTAATATTCTTATATTTAAATGTTCAAATTTTTCAAGAATCTACAAACAATCCAAGGAGCAAAGCTTTGGTACGAAAAGAAACAGAAATAATGAAACCCACAGGCAAACTAGGGGTATTATTACCCGGCTTGGGTGCAGTTGGCACAACATTTATTGCAGGTGTGCAACTAATTAGAAAAGGCCATAACCCACCAGTGGGCTCATTGACACAAATGGGAAAAATTAAAGTTGGCAAAGGATCAGAATCAAAAGATATACCAATCAATGATTTCATACCACTGGCTTCACTCAATGATCTTGAGTTTGGCGGATGGGATATTTTTGAAGATAATGTCTATGAAGCAGTAGCCAATGCAAGTGTATTGAAAAGAGACGATTATGAATTAATAAAAGAAGAGCTTGAAGCAATCAAACCATGGAAAGCTGTTTTTGACAAAAACTTTGTTAAAAAACTCGATGGTTCATGGGTTAAGGAAGCTCCAACCCTCTGGGAAAAAGCTCAGATGGTAAAAGAAGACATTAAAGGTTTTCAAAAAGAAAAAAATATCGAGAGATTGGTAATGGTATGGTGTGGAAGCACTGAGATCTACCAGGAAGTTGTTCCAGGAGTCCATGACACTCTGGAGAATTTCGAAAAAGCTCTAAAAGAAAACCATAAGGCTATTGCTCCAAGTATGATTTACGCCTATGCGGCCCTTGACATGGGAATTCCCTATGCAAATGGTGCACCAAACCTTTCCAATGATATTCCAGCTTTATGGGAATTAGCAGATAAAAACTGCGTACCAATGGGTGGAAAAGACTTTAAAACAGGTCAAACCCTCATGAAAACGATCATTGCACCAGGCCTTAAGGCAAGAATGATTGGTGTTGCAGGATGGTTTTCAACAAATATTCTCGGTAATCGTGATGGTGAGGTTCTTGATGATCCTGAATCATTTAAGACTAAAGAGATGAGCAAGCTCTCTGTTCTCGACCAGATTTTTCAGCCTGAATTATACCCAGATCTTTATAAAGACTATTACCACAAGGTAAGAATCAACTATTATCCTCCTAGAGGCGATAACAAAGAGGGATGGGACAATATAGATATTTTTGGATGGCTTGGATATCCTATGCAGATTAAGGTAGACTTTCTCTGTAGAGATTCAATCCTTGCAGCTCCAATTGTATTAGACCTGGCACTCTTTTTTGACCTTGCAAAGAGAGCTTCTCTAAAGGGAAATCAGGAATGGCTGTCATTTTACTGGAAGAGCCCTATGCACAAAGCAGATGATGACGCGCAACATGATCTCTTTGTTCAGCTCATGAGACTGAAAAATACTCTTCGATGGCTCATGAATGAACCTCCAGTGACATATCTTGGTTCAGAAACCTACGACTAAGATTGTAAAGTTGATAAAAAAAAGATTCGGTATAAAACCGAATCTTTTTTTTATAATAAAGTCAACTCAACTCTGACCCCTTATGAAACTGTGCTGATTTCATGACCCTGCATAGCTTTATCAAATCATCTTCCCTATCTAATAGTACAGACAAGAATTCATCTATACGAATTGATTCCTCTGTTCCAGTATTAAGTTTTATATTCATGGATTCATCTGTAATTGTAAATTCTATAACCGCATCATCAAAGGAAACGACCCTTTCTTTTTTCTTGCCCTTTTTTATAAACTCAGGTTTAGCATCAATATTCTTTCTGATAATTTCAACAGGAAAGTCTTTTTGCCATTCAACATGATATGATGTGGCATCAATAAGAGCCATAAGAGAACTTTTTTCCTGTGTACTACTAATACTTTCAAACTTTATTCCCATAGGAAGATGCTCATTAACTGTTTCTTTGATATTGTCATCTACTATACCATAGAGTTCAATCTCAATGAGCTCAGAGGCACTTTCAAGACCTAAAGGCAGGGGAAATGCTCCTGCTATACGCTCCCGTTTATTAAAACCCTGAGTAAAACTGATGGGCACAGAAGCCATTCGAAAGGCTCTTTTGAGTATTTCAATGAAATCAAGATGGGGAATAAATCGTGTTAATCCTGTTTTTGAAAAACTGCACCGAGCCTTTGAAATAACCTCATACTTTTCTTTAAAACGCTCAAAGGCATCATGGGCATTTTTTTCATTAAATTCATCAGTATATGTCGTTGAGGATTTCCTGGATATATCAAAATCTCTGTCTCTATGATCGATTACAGTCTTCTCTCTTCCTGTCTTTATAATGTCCCATGGGAGAGCATGTTCTCTTTTGGCTAAATAACGTCCCCAATCTTCAGGGAGAGCATTCTGCCAAATCTTATAGTCATGATATTCCGTCCATGAATCAAGACGTGCTCCATTGTTAAAGGCCTCGAGTGCAACATCTCCAGTTATATGATCTCCACGGGCAAAAAAACCTTCAAGCATTGAAGAGGTTACCAAGTGATTTCTTATTTTTACTGCTCTTGGAAGACCTCTCTTTATTTGCAGAACCTTTTCATCAAAATACTCCCCATTCTTTTGCTCTGCCCATTGAAAGGGGGTATGAGGTTTTGGAACAAAGGGAGACAATGTAACATTAAGATTGAGTCCCTTTGCTTTGTACCTTAATTGTTTTAGAAGCTCAATAATATCTTCAGCCTCATCGGTTTGGTCACAACCAGGGAGTCCAAGCATAAAATAAAGCTTCACATGGCGCCATCCCCTTGAAAGAATGTAGGTTGCAATGGTCATGAGCTCTTCAGTTAAGACCCGTTTATTTGCTTTTTTCCGCATCATTTCACTGGCGGATTCAATTGCAAGAGTTATTGAACTTTTTCTGAGATCCGATACCATCTCTATGATTGGCAATGTTGCAGGATCAACCTTCAAAGAAGGTAGTGATATTGAAATGCCATTTTCATTACAATAGGGCATTAAGTCATTTAAAACCTCAACAAGTTCTCTGTAATCAGAGAGTGACAAAGAAGATAATGAAAGGCCGTCATAACCTGTATTGCCAATAATCTCTTTGACCTTTGTCAGCACCTCCGACGAATCACTCTTTCGATAGGGCAGCTCATAGTAGCCTGCATGACAGAACTTACATAGATTCTTACAGCCTCGGGTCATTTCAATTACTGCCCTTTCCTGAGCAATGCGAATATTTGATACAATAGGCTTCAAGGGATCAACGCCCTTAAGCTTCTTATAACTCTGCTTTAATACATCAGGACCCTGGGGACAATAAAATCCCTCTTCATTCTTTTCATATGTATACTGTGCTGGATTAAAGAACCCCTCTTCTGCAGTAAAAAGCTCTATGATTTCACTTCGACTTAATCCCTCTTTTTTTCCCTTAATAAGTTTTTCTACAATGAGTGGCATCCCCACTTCACCATCCCCCAAGAATGCAAGATCAAAAAATCTGCTCCAGGGCAGAGGATTTGAAACTGCCTCACCTCCACCGATAATAATGGGATCACCCTCTTTTCTCTCCTCTCGGTCTAGGGCAATATGGCCGAGCTTCAAGATTTGAAGTACATTACTTATCAATAGCTCATGTGCACAATTAAAACCAATACAGTCAAGATCACAAAGGGATGTAAAAGTCTCAAGGCTATAGAGTGGAACATTTTCTTTGTGCAATATCTTTTCAAAATCAGGGGCAACAGCAAAGACCCGTTCACAGGCTGCTTCTTCATATCGATTTGCCACATCATAAAGAATCTGAACACCGTTATTTGACATGCCAATCTCATAGAGGTCAGGATAGCTAATTGCAAGTCTCACCAGAGCATCTTCTTTAATATGAGTATTTATCTCTCCGCCGGTATATCGTGCAGGCTTTTGAACAGCAGTAAGATTCTGTGCAATGACTTCATTTAATTGATTCATATTCGTTCCTTAAAAATTTTGTAAGGCTCAGGTAATCTTCGATATTGAGAGTTTCTCCTCTTCGGGATTTTTCAATATTTCCACTAAGAAGTGCTTTATCTATACTCTCTGATGATAAATCAATATGAGGTGATGACTTCAATGCCTTTTGAATCTGTTTCCGTCTGCCCCAAAATGATGATTTTACTAATTTATGAAAGAGGTCATATTCAACTGGAGCCATATCATATCTCTTATGACTCTTGAGTTCAACAAAACCCGATAAAACATCGGGTCGTGGATAAAAGGATGAAGAAGGTACATTGAAGAGATATTTTACATCAAAATAGAGACCCAATGTCACTGAGAGTGCTCCATAGGTGGGAGTCCCGGGCTTTGCCACCATGCGATCAGCCATTTCCTTTTGAATCATAACGTAGAGAGAATCAACATCATAGTTTTGTGCTATAGTAAAGAGTATCTCTGAAGCACAATAATAGGGAAGATTTGAAATTACCTTATTATAATCATCATCTCTTTGATGTTTCAAAAAATCATGATGTATGACCCTTACATTATCACCGGCTAATGACTCTTTTAGATAAGAAGCAAGACCAGAATCTATTTCAATGAGAGTTAAAGGACATCCAACCTTTGAGAGGGGCTCTGAAACGGCACCAAGACCAGGACCAATCTCTAAAATTTTATCTGAAGACTTAGGATCAAGGGCACCAAGGATCTTATTTATTATTGCATCATTAACGAGAAAATTCTGACCCAGTTTTTTATTTGGAGCCAGTGAGTGACTGTTGCACAATTCAATTACTTTTTGACGATTCATGTTGACAGTTTTCTACTGCCCATTAATTTGTACAATTATTATTTAGAAATATTCTTGCTTTTTGTTTTAACTCAAATAATGATTAAGTATACATAATACTTTCTCAGAATGAACTCGAGGCTTTACATGAATACATTGTTTAGATCTATAAATAACATGTCAATCAAGCAAAAGGTCGTCTCTGGCATTTTGCTCGTCTTTATAACAAGTTGGCTCATCACAAACCTATTATCTATCTCTGAGATTAGAGATGTGGGCACTGAAGGAATTAAGCGCAGTGCCAGGAATATCGTAACCATGGGCGAGGCCATCCGTCAATACCAGTCAGAGAACTGGAAAAAAGGTGTTTTCAATAAAGATGAACTCATGAAGGATGTTGAACTCTTTAAACGCGCTGTTCCGGTTTTTTCTTCAATTCTTACTATGAAAAAAAAGGCTGCGGAACTAAAGTATGAATTCAGAGTGCCAAAGGTATCTCCAAGAAATCCGGCAAATACACCTACCCCCATTGAACTGAAAGCATTGAAATTTCTTAAGGCCAATAAACACCTGGGCAATGAAAATGAATACATCAAGATTGACCTTGACAAACGAAAGATTCGATATTTCAAACCCATTATTCTTACAAAGGAATGTCTCCTCTGTCACGGTGATCCCAAAAAATCTTTTCAATACTGGGGCCGTTATGACGGAAAAGACCCAACTGGTGGAAAGATGGAGAACTGGAAGGCTGGAGAGATTCACGGAGCCTTTGAAATTATTTTTTCTATCAAAGATATCATGTCAGTATTTAGAAAAAAGATAGTTATAAATCTTATTCTTAATATTCTCTTAATCCTCGCAGCAGCACTCATAATAAGATGGATTGTTAAACTTTCACTGAAGCCCCTTGATGAGATGGAGCAATCTCTCATTGGCCTTAATCAGGGAGATGCTGATCTCACTCATGTAATTGAAATCAAAGGGGATGATGAAGTAGGAAAGGTTGCAGCACAGTTTAATACATTTCTCAGTACCATGAAAGAATTGGTTCTTTCCGTAAGAGATTCCTCTGATCACGTTGCATCCTCATCCATTGAAATGACTGGTTCAAGTGAAAATTTAGCTAATGTAGCTCAAGACCAGGCTGCTTCTATTGAAGAAACATCCTCGGCAATGGAAGAGATTAAGGCAACTATTGATGCTGTATCAGGTAATTCCAGAGATCAGGCCAAGATGGCAAGTCATACTCAGGAATCCATGGAATACCTTGCAAAGGCAATTGGTGAAATTGACACCAGCTCTCAACAGGCAAGTGGCATGGCAGAAGAGACCCACCAGTATGCAATTGAGGGAGAAAAGGTTCTTGGCGAAACAGTAAACAGCATGAAACAGATTTATGAAAGCTCATATAAAATCACAGAGATCGTAACAATTATCACTGACATATCAGACCAGATAAATCTCCTGTCACTCAATGCATCCATTGAGGCAGCTCGAGCTGGTGAACACGGCAAGGGTTTTGCAGTTGTTGCAGAAGAGATAGCCAAGCTTGCTGAACAGACTGCCAGCAGTTCTGGAGAGATCAATAAACATATCAATGAATCAAACTTTAAAATCAATCAGGGTTCTGAACTTGTTGAACAAACAGCTGATTCATTACGAAAGATTATTGAGAATATCAAAAGAACAGTAACACTAATGCAGCAGATTGCAACATCATCACTAGATCTCAACAAGATGAGCTTTGAGGTTAAAGATGATGTCAAGCAGGTGAACAATATGTCAGATGAAATTTCTATAATGATGGAAGAGCAGAGTGTTTCAAGTAATGAAATAATCAGGGCTATTAATCTTATAAATGATATTACACAGACAGTGGCCAGTGGTTCTGAGGAGCTTGCAGGTGCATCAGAAGAACTCTCATCTCAGGCAGAGATTCTTAAAGCTATTGTAGCTAAATTTAAGGTTCAATAAGATTAATAAATATAAAGAGCCCCTGTAAAGAAAAACTCTGTGGTTAAGAAATAACATATTTTTTTACCACAGAGTTACAGAGGTTTTTTGTTTAGTTTGTGGTTTTACCAAGGATTATTCAAAATAGAAATAAAGAATAAAATAGGCACTCAAACCAACTCAATTCCAAATCTTTTTCACTGTGAGACAAACACAGAATCAATATATCAAAGTACAAAGTCAATCCGGAGCAAATCAAGACTGGCCCCCAATCAATACCAGCCTACCTCACCCTTCTCTGTGTCTCTGAGCCTCTGTGGTGAAAATGAAATCAACTAACGTTACATGCCTCAATAATCTCTTTAGCTCTTTCTTTCCATTTAACAACATCTTCATCATCTGTTTCCTCTAAGAGCTTCTCCATGATATCATAGTAGAGATCCCAGGCATTTTTTTCTTTTTGAAAAGCCTCTGCAATTCCTTCTATGGAATTTTTTTCATCCTCTAAGGTTTCTTTCAGTCTCTCTGAACCGAGATCTAAAAGTTTCATTGACTCCTCGGGTTCACCATTCTCATAAAGATAAGCACTTTTCATTATAAGACGCATGACATTGAGGGTTACAGGAATATCAGTAATAAAGGATCCAGTAAAAGGTAAGAGCTCATCCCTAAGTTCTGAAAAATCATAGGGCAGTGCATGGGCATATCTGGTGAAATAAATCATTCGAATATAGTCACCTACAATCTTTCCGGTTTTGGCTGCCTTTATTGCCTCTTGTGCAAAGTTTTCCTTATCATGACGCATGAACAGTCCATCTCTATGAACATACCTCAGATAAGAATCATTATCACTATGATGCAGTATTGATAAAATATAACATTGATCTTCTGCTCTCCCGATAAAACTCGGGGTAAATGGTCTATATTTCAAAAGACTGTCTACACGAATTCCATTTGTGCCACCAGTGACGTGTATTCGCTGAAGGGCTGTATCAATACCATTGAGAGGCTCATTATTATACTGAGTCATCATCTCAGCCTCAGTGGAGAGAGCCTGAGGAATTATTGTGGGAAAAAATATTCCATCAGCTTCCTGTTCTATTGGTGCCAGAGGAACATCAGGAGTAAAAAGGCCTTTGGCAATATCATTTTCATTGACCAGAGCACCGGCAATCATTCCCATCTCAACCTTATTGTCATCTGAATCATAGCCATAACCACCCCAGAGAGGAAAACTTAAAAGCTCAAAGGCTGATTTTCCTGTTTCACGAATCAGATTTTCTTGAGGAAAAACCTGATCAAGATCAATCTTGAAGGTAGCCTTTGTCTTCTCATTGATGACACCCTTCCAAAGGGGAGCAATTGCCTTTAAAAATGAGTAATGTCTACCATATTCTCCATCCACACCAAAGACTTCTCTGAGGCCTGAATAATCTCTTTCTGGAAAAAACTTTTGAGCCATTGGAATAAAAATTTCATTGATAAGCTTTACTGCATCACTCTCTGTAAATCCAAAAATATTTATATTAGAAAGTTCATCCATCTTTAATAATTCTTCTCGAAGATAGGTACCTGCGATTTTTTGAAGAGAGGGATGAGTAACTGACATGGAAATCACTACATCAGCTCGTTGATCTTTTTCCATGGCTCCCCTTTCTTTTTCGAGGGTCAGTGATTCATTAAGATTCTTTAAGCCATATAGAATCTCATTTGCTTCTTCAGGTGTGCCAATCTGAATGGGATGATCATACCAGAATTGTTGATCCTCAGAAAGAGATTCTTCTAAAACTTTTTGCATCTGATGATCTTTTGTTATTTCTTCAAGTGACATTTGTGGGGATGGTACAGTCAAGAGACCATTGGAGGTAAATAAAACCTCAGAACCTGCATCAGTGATAGGATCTTGAGCTGCAACACAATCATGTAATGTTCTCTTTTCTCTGAGTTTTTTTATTGTATCGTCATAATCCTCTTTATAGAGTGCTCCTGAATTACAGAAAACTGATCGAAGGGATACCAGTCTGTCTTGAAGTTCGTATACCCTTGACTGCTGTTCTTTTAATACGATGTCACAGAGAATATCATTGACCCCTTTATCATCCCCCAGCTCTTTATCAGATAATCCCTTAAGAAAAGCAATATTCTTAACTATATCATCATCCATTGAATTTAAAAAATTCTCTGCAGCCTCTCGGTTCTCATCTTCTTGAGAAAAAAGATATATAGCAAGAGCCCCTAAAAGAGTGCTTTCTTTTTGATCTCCCTTAAAAAGAGATTGGAAATCTGTTTTTCGCAGATCTGCATAATCTTCAGAAAAAAACACTCTGTCTATCAAAGCTCTTATTGGTTTCATGAATCACCTCAAATTATTTATATCTATATGTTTGAATTTTTACTTCAAATGTCAAGGGAAAGACTAAAGAAAAAAAATGCTTAACTATATATGTAACAAATCCGATATATAATATGACATAATATCTTTGGAGTATATATGAAATCACTACTGTCTTATCTTTTAATAATCCTTCTTGCCTGTGGAACAATGACAGTTACCATTGAACCTGCTTTTGCAAAGAAGAAGGCATCAACTACGGCAAAAACTCCAAAAAAGAAGAAAAAAGCTATAACAAAAGCAAAAAAGAAAAAACCAACCAAAGCCCAGAAAGAGGCTGAAAAGAAGAAAAAGTTTGCTGAAAATCAAAAGAAGAAGGCAAAATACGTCAGAGAGACACTGAAATGGGGAGTTCACAAAAACAGGATTGATGCAATCAACCGAATTGAATATATCAAAGACAAGGGTGTAAAAAAGGATCTTTACCTTTATCTTGTGAAAGTCATGGATACAGAGGCTGATGCTGATACTCTTAAAAAAGCATTAACTGTATTAGGTGAATATAAAATCAAAGAGGCTGAGTCACTGATGATAAAATCTCTTGATAATGACTCCGATGATGTTAAAATTGCTGCAATTCACGGTATCAACAAAATTAAGGCTGTTAAGGCCAAAAAAAAGTTGCTAAAGGCAATCAAAGCCCAAGACTTTTCAAAGGATTCCAGGTATACAAATGCTCTTCTTATTTCTCTTGGAAACTTTAAAGCTGTTGAATTAATAGAATTTGCAAAAAAAACCTTTGAAGACACCAAAACCACAAAGATTCTCAGACAGAATCTCGTTCTTTTCTTTGGTAGACTTAAATCAAAGAAACCAAAAGATTTTCTGTTGAAGCTTTATAAAGACAAAGAAGAAGACCTTACACTGAGGGCTTACGCAGTAAATTCCCTTGGAAAGCTTAATATTAAAGAAGCTACACCAGCCATAAAAAAAATGATTGCTGAGATTGACTTATATTCATTCAAAAAAAAGAAGAAATATTATAATCTGAAGATATATTCTATTCAGGCCCTCGTTAAGATGGGGGATAAAGCTGCAACCCCTATTCTGATGAATGCACTCCGAAGTGATAATGCCATGGTTCGATACAGATCAATTAAGCTCATAAAAGAACTAAAGGATAAAAGAACTATTGACATTTTGAAATACAAAATGAAATATGATCCCAGTAAAAAAGTTCGAAAAGAGGCAGAAAAGGCCTTAAAAGAACTTGGTGTTGATGTAAAAAAACTCAAAGAAAAAGATGAAAATAAATAATAAAGCCGGTCTTATATGAATAATAATAATTCAATGTATGAAAATGAAACCTTTACAAGCAAACTAAAGGGATATTTTCTTCTAATTCTTTATATTCTCAGTGCTGCTCTTGTAACTATTGTGGCTATAGATATCCTTGTATTTCCAATTACCATCTTTGCTGTTAAAAAAACCACTTTATTTACGAGTACCGTTAAGGCACTTATTAAATATGGCTTTCTCTCTTATATAATTCTATCAATCACCGTAAACCTTATAAAAAATAAAAAAAATGGATTTAATAACCGTGAAATAGTTCAGGTCATGATTCTTGATCCTTTAAAAAAGGTCTCAATGTTCTTAATTCTTCTTATCCTGACATCTGCTATTATAATTTCTCTTTTTAATATTCTCAGCAAAAATCATATGCTTCTCAATTCCATTTCAGGTTAAAGCTATGCTTGCTGATTTTGATACCTATTATGGACATCTTCCACAAAAAACCAGAGACCACAGCTTTAAAAATTTCTGGAGTTCTGCACAGCAGGATCTAAAGGGTGTTGCTCTTGATTCTGTAACCGATAAGAACTCTAAGAAAAGTACTCATCGATTCAATGTATATAATATTAAATTTCATAGTTTCATGAAAACTCAACTCCATGCAGAACTTCTGATTCCTAAGGGTAAGTCAAAACCCCATGTTCAGATTATCCTTCACGATTATAACAAAAAAATTAGTTATTCTCAAAATGATCTTGATACCAACTGTGCCTATTGTTTCTGCACATTGCGGGGCCATGATAAGATTATAAAGGATGAAGCTGGTGAGATTATTAAACCTGGATTCATGAAAGAGCATATGCATGAACCACAACTATTTTACGTTAGAGCTGTTTACCTTGATATTCTTCAGACAATAAAGATGCTTCGTCTCGTTTCTGACCTTGACTGCAGTTCCATTGGTATATATGGACAGGGTTTTGGTGCAGCTGTAGCTCTCTTTGCTGCAAGCTTTTCAGACAGAATAAAGGCCCTCTTGCTGGATTCTCCATCCTTCTGTGATCTTGACTTCAGTCAAAACATTGCCCAAAGTGATGCTGCCTTTGAAATAAATGAGATGATGCCTCAAAAAGGTGCAAAGAGAAAAACCCTTAAAAAGAATCTAACCTTTTTTGATGCAATAAATTTTTCAGATATGATTTCTGTTCCCGTACGAATGATTGTTGGTATTAAAGACCAGGAGTCCCCTGCACAGAGCAGCTTTGGCCTCTTTCATCACCTCACTGCAGAAAAGACCATGATGCTATATCCAGACAAGGGTTTTGCTCCTGGAGGCAAAGAGGTTTTCGAAGAATCTATGAAATGGCTAAATCAGATAATCAATACTGAAAAATAAAAAGCTTTAAGCTGACTCCACAATATAGGGCACAAAGGTGGCCTCTCCTATACTCTCTTCAAGAACAGATCCATCATTACGCTTTACATATTTCTTAATTATATGAACACCATTTTCTCCAATAGGAATGAGAAGAATTCCTCCAGTATTCAAAAGCTGAAGAAGATCCGGTGGCATAATATCTGTACCTGCAGCAACGATAATGCGGTCAAAGGTTCCCTGAGCTGCACGAAAATCATCATTATGCATAAAGGTGATTCCCTGGTACCCCATTGTAATGAGTTGTGACCGTGCTCGTTCAAGAAGCTCACCTATGCGTTCCATGGTGACAATTTCCCGTGCGAGGCCCGCAAGAAGAGCTGTCTGATATCCTGACCCGGTTCCAATTTCTAGTACCCTCTCCTCACCATTGAGAGAAAGAGCCTGAACCATGAGGGCAATTATTGAAGGCTTAGAGATTGTTTGTCCAAAGCCTATGGGCAAGGATGTTTCCTGATAAGCTGAGAACTTCAATGCTTCAGAAACAAAGCGATGTCGTGGCACAAACATAAGAGCCTGAAGCACTGATCCCGAATGAATTCCCATTGATTTTAGCTTTCGAACCATCCCTTCGCGAATATAGGTTCTATCATCATGGTACAAAGTAGCCTCCCCACTCTTTTCCCCTCTGTCCTTTATAGGTAACCTCTACCTTTACATCAGACCACCAGTTCTTAAAGCTTTTGTTTTTATAGGTGGAGTATACGAGAACGTAACGATACTCCTCAGATTTTTTCACCCTTTGATAGAGCTTTGAAAGTTGTGCTATTTGAGCAGGTCTAAAGAGGGCTCCCCCTGTTTCTCGAGCTATTCTTTTTAGACGAATATCAGGTTTTTTAAATGATATGATGTAAATTGGAATAAAATGTGCCTGAGCATAGCTGATAACATTTCGCACCGTATATCTGCTAAATGAATTATCATGTAGAGTACCGTCAGTTATATAAATAAGTGCTCGCCTATTCATTCTATCCAAGAGACTGGTAATACCGTCATAGAGTGCTGCTCCAGTCTTTTTTCCCTTGCGGTAATTTCTTTTTTTCAAAGCTCTCAGAGCTCTTCTGCGACTCCAGTCATATGGCAAAGATTCCCAGATATTATTATGAAAATTAATTATTCGCAAGCGATCATTGCGTTTCATCTTTTTCATAATAAAATTAAGTGCCCAGGGAATATCATTATGATATTGAGCCATCTTTTTAGAACGATCTACACAAAAATTAAGACTCACAGAGGGCACCATTTTTTTTAAATATTGAGTATAGACCGATTTTATACGAGCCTTGTTTTCGACAATTGAAAAATTTTCAGACTTTAAACCGTAGACAGGTTCTCCACTTCTGCTCTTCACTGTAACATAAAAAGCAACAACAGGAAATTTTTTAATATCAACTGAGGTTATCTCCAAATCTAGATTAGTAAACCGCTTTACAAGAGGCTCAAATACCATGAGAGATTCTCTGTTATAGTCAAGAGCGTAGAGATAGCCATCTCTGTCTATTGTAGAGGATATAGCCCTTGAAAAGGAATTAGTTCCATTGTTCCATGTTTTAAACCATCTTCCCTTATTTGCATCTATTGCATATATATAGAGGCCCTTTTTTTCATCAGAGATAACCATCTTGTTATTCTTAATGGTAATCCCTCTTACCGTACCCCAGATGCCCTCAAGAATATTTTTAATAAAATTCCCATGAAGATCAAAGACCGCTATTCTTTTATTACCTGTATCAGTAACATAGACTCGATTATTAAATACTGCAACACCTGTTGGCTGAGAAAGATCTCCCTTCATATCACCCTGAGCTCCAAAGTGAAGTATATAATCTCCCTCTGGTGTAAATTTCTGAATTCTATGATTACCTGAGTCTACAACGTAGATATTTCCCTTTTTATCAAAATCAAGACCCTCTGGTCCATGGAACTGTCCCTTTCCACTGCCTTTTGTGCCAAAGGTTTTTATTTTTGATCCCTTTTTATTGAGAATATATATTTTATCATCAGAGAAATTTGCAACAGCAAGTCTTCCATTGAAATATCGAATTCCATAGAGCTTACTGTCCAGACTCATTATCTTTGTATAGATTCCTCTGCCATTGGGATCAATCTTAACTATTTTCCCTGAAGAGAAGGATGAGATGTAAATATTCTTCTCATTATCAATAGTACAGTCAACGGGATTTGAAAAACTGAATCGATTATAGCTGTCAGATTGATAGGTAGTATGAATAACCAGGGAAGAGAGATCAACACCCTTTACTGGTCCCTTATCCCTGAAACGAAGTGCAGCCATTCTATGTTGAATGGCAAGGTTATTGGGAGATATTTTCTGATAGTTTTTGAGCTCAATAAGAGCCTCATCAATGAAGCCTGCCATTCTATATGAACGTGCCAGATAATCTCTTGCTGAAGCATAATCAGGGTATTCTTTAATTGCCTTTCTGAAATATTCTACAGCAGCAAGGTATTTCATTGAATTGTAAAACTGAATGCCTGTGCGAAAATGTCTCTTTGCAATCTCAAAATGCACAAAATCTCTATCCTTTCCATGGGCAGAAAAGATAAAGGCACTAAAAAGAAAGAGAATGATAATAACTGGTAGTTTCTTCATGATATATCCTGAATTCAGTGAGTAAAGCTCTACTCTTAATACATATATCGTCAGAGTCTTCTATTTTTTCAAGATTCTTTTAAGAAACTGCCCGGTATATGATTTTTTTACCTTAATAACATCCTCCGGAGTTCCCTGTGCAACAAGGGTTCCTCCCAGGTCACCACCTTCAGGACCAAGGTCAATGATCCAGTCAGCAGTTTTTATGACATCTAAATTATGCTCAATAACAATGATAGTATTTCCCTTTTCAACAAGAGAATTGAGTACCTTTATGAGTTTTTTTATATCATCAAAGTGCAAACCAGTAGTTGGCTCATCTAAGATATAGACTGTTTTACCAGTAGCACGTTTTGACAGCTCAGTTGCAAGCTTGACACGCTGAGCCTCACCTCCAGAAAGGGTTGTTGCCGGCTGACCAAGTTTAATATAACCAAGACCAACTCTATTTAGAGTATTTAAACGATTAAAGATGGATGGAATGTTTTCAAAAAAGCTCAAAGCATCTTCAACAGTCATATCCAAAACTTCATAGATATTCTTGCCCTTATAACGAATCTCTAAGGTTTCATGATTATAACGTCTTCCCTTGCAGACATCACAGGTGACGTAAACATCTGGCAAGAAGTGCATTTCAATCTTCTTTACTCCATCTCCATGACAGGATTCACAACGGCCCCCTGACACATTGAAGGAAAATCTTCCAGCTTTATATCCCCTAACCTTAGATTCAGGCAATTTAGTAAAGAGCTCTCGTATTGGAGTAAATAAGCCTGTATAGGTAGCGGAGTTTGACCGGGGTGTTCGACCAATTGGAGACTGGTCAATATCAATTACCTTGTCAACAGCCTCAATACCATCCAAAGTATCAAAGGCTCCAGGATATTCCTTTGATTTCATGAGCATTGCAGAGAGAGCCTTGTAAAGGATCTCAATAATGAGGGTTGACTTTCCTGACCCTGAGACTCCAGTAATTGCAGTAAAGACCCCCAGAGGAAAGGTTACATCGAGATTTTTCAGATTATTTTCTCTGGCACCCTTTAATTCGAAAAATCTATCAGCAATTCTTCTCTGCTCAGGTATCTCAATTCGCATAGCTCCAGAGAGATATTGACCAGTTAATGATTTTTTATTTGTAGCTATATCTTCTGGAGTACCCTTTGCTACGATATAACCGCCGTGGGTTCCTGCTCCTGGTCCAAGATCAACAACGAAATCAGCTTCATTTATAGTTTCTTCATCATGCTCCACGACAATAACGGTATTTCCCAGATCTCGCATATGTTTCAATGTATCAAGAAGCTTTTGATTATCACGTTGATGTAAACCAATGCTGGGTTCATCTAAAACATAGAGAACACCGGTTAAACTTGCTCCAATCTGTGTAGCTAGTCTTATTCGCTGTGATTCGCCACCTGAGAGAGTTCCGGCGGTTCTGTCAAGGGTCAGATAGTCTATGCCTACATCATTAAGAAACTTCAGACGCATCTTAATCTCTTTTATTACCTGCTTAGAGATCAGTTTTTGAGTCTCATTGAGTTTAATGTTTTCAAAAAGAGCATGACTCTCCTTAACTGAAAGTGCTGTGAGCTCTGATATTGATCTGCCACCAACCTTTACTGCAAGACTCTCAGGCCTCAGACGAAGGCCGTGACAATGATCACAGACCTGATTGGTCATATAGCTCTCCATCCATTCTCGCATCTCTTCAGACTTAGTTTCCATATATCGTCTTTCAAGATTTGGCAAAACCCCTTCAAAGGCTCTGCTGAATTTATATTGTGAATCTTCTCTCTGTACATCAAAACTCATCTTCTCACTGCCTGTTCCATGGAGGATGACATTCTTCACCTTCTTTGAAAGCTTTTTCCATGGAAGGGTACCATCAAAACCAATATGCTTTTCAAGGGCCTTTATCTGTTCAATATACCAGTAACTCGTACTCTTGCCCCATACATCAAGAACACCTTCATAGAGAGATTTATCTTCATCTGAAACAACCTTATTGGGATCAAACTGCATGATAAAACCAAGACCACTACACTTTTCACAAGCACCGTAGGGACTATTAAAGGAAAACATGCGCGGTGAAAGTTCAGGAATGGATATGCCACAATCAGGACAGGATAACATAGATGAAAAGAGCTTTTCTTCATCCTTATCAATGAGAACCAGCACGAGACCCTCTGCAATATCAAGGGCTGTTTCAATAGAATCTGCAAGTCTGGGTCTGATGCCATCTTTCATGGCAATTCTATCGACTACAATCTCTATGGAATGGTTTTTCTTTTTATCAAGTTCAATCTCTTCATCAAGAGTTCTCATTTCTCCGTCAATGCGAACTCTAACAAAGCCCTTATTTCGGGCACTATTGAGTTTATCTACGTGTTCACCCTTTCTACCACGAACAATAGGAGCAAGAATCTGCAGCTTTGTACCATTTTTCAGTGTTCTTAAGGATTCAACAATCTGATCAAGGGATTGAGAAGAGATCTCTTTGCCGCATTTATGACAATAGGGAATCCCTACTCTGGCAAAAAGAAGTCGAAAGTAGTCATAGATCTCTGTAACAGTACCAACAGTAGATCTGGGATTTCGATGTGTAGTCTTTTGTTCAATGGATATTGCAGGAGAAAGACCGTCAATAAAGTCTACATCAGGCTTTTCCATGAGACCTAAAAACTGTCTAGCATAGGCTGAAAGGGATTCAACGTATCTTCTCTGCCCTTCAGCATATATAGTATCAAAGGCAAGAGAGGACTTTCCTGAGCCAGAAAGTCCTGTTATAACCACCAACTCATCACGAGGTATTTCCAAAGATACATTTTTGAGATTATGTTCTCTGGCACCTCGTATCACAATTTTACGGTCTGTCATATTTGTGTCACTGACATTGAACCGCACATAGGACAGACTGCATCCTTTTCGTCTTCCTGGTAATCATCCTTTCTTTTTATGATGGTTTCATCCCATCTATAGTCGCAATCTTCACAGGCATAACTCATATGAACCTTTTGTTCATTATCATAATCATCGTCATCATCATTATCGTCATCGTCATCGTCATCGTCATCGATATCAACATCGTCATCACTTTGATCATAATCATCACGATCTAAAACTTTTTTTCTCTTTTTCTTCTTTTTATCATCATCAAGCTCATCATCATCGAGCTCTTCTTCTTCATAGTTTTCATCATAGTAATCATCAGAATAAACGTGATCATCGTATTCTTTTTCATATTCATTTGCCATAGGTATACCCCGAATAGTTTAGTATATATCTGTCAGTAATTAACTCAAAAAATTATTAAAATGAGTTCATTCCATTACACTGACTTTAATGTCTATAAGTCAAAATAAGAAATGAGTGAAAACTTTGTCAAAATTTTTTTTAATAAATATATTTTTTTTTCATTCAGTACAGATTGTATTTTTGTAAAGATAACAATCCCAAAGAGCCCATGCTCCAGATTCTGTGCCACTTTCCCGAAAGGTAATGGTTATTGAACCTGAAACAGAATATTCAAAGGGGATGGGTATTATTACAGGGTTATCTGTCTTCTGAGAAAAGGAAATTGATCGTAAAACTCTTTTTTTGCCAAATTTGTTCATTATATGGATAATAAGACGAGTATCAAGGGATAATCTCTCCTTATAATGAAAATCTACGAGATCTATTGCCAGATAATAAAAGCCTCCAGTTAGTGAAGCAAAAACACAGGATGTTCCATGTTCACTGATGACACCTGCCTTATTATCAATAAAAGGTGCCTTATCATTTTTCAAGACAAGACCTCGTGCCTTGGCCCACATGGAAAGATCTTTTTTAGAGATAATTCTTTTCCACTGTCCCTGAAGCACTTTGGCCCCTGGGTTGACACTATAACAGCCTTTTTTTGAGGTTATTTTACCTTCAAGTGACAAAGATAGAAGAAGAAGAAAGATTATACTTATAATTCTCATAAATAATAATGATCATTATCTAATTACATCTGTCAAGAAAAATGCTTAATAGTCGAAGATCTTCGATTAAAAAGTCAAAAGTTGAGGCAATAAAAAACTCCTCCCTTATGAGGAGGAGCATATATTTATCAATAAAAATTGTAATATTATTCTTAAAATATTGAGAATACTACTTAATCAAACGTGCAACAGAATCAGGATTAAGACTGGTAATGCTATTTGCCCCGCCACCGGTAATTCCATTTTGCACCTGTGTTAATACAGCATCTGCTTTGTCTGAGCCAGCTAGATTTGAAGCTACAATATTATCAGCTTCAACCTGAAGAGTCTTAATTATGGTGATATCTTCATTGATTGCTTTATTAACTGTTTCTGACTTTTGCTGTAGAACATCCTCATTAATTGTTTCACCAACATAATTAGCAAGAACCTTATCACCATTAAAGGTAGTTTGACTTAAAATATCCTGCTGAGCCTGAGGATTTTTATTAAGATTTTGCTGAAGCTCATTAATGCCTTCATTAATGATCTGATTTTTTGTTAAAGATGATTGAGTTGTTTTAAAATCCTGTTCAATGGCATCTAAACGGGTATTTACACGACTATTTATATTCAAAGAATCTGCCTTTTGAATATCACCCTGTTTCTTGCTGGTTTTGTCTTCAGAATTTTGACGCTGACTGTTTATTTTTTGTGCAGAGCCTATTATTCCATCTACTGATACTTTCATTTTACACCCTCCTTTGTGTTAATTATGGAGTCTTCCTCTCTCCTTAGAGTTTTTAAACAATATAACTAAAGTTGTTAAAAAAGTCAAGAATATAAGGAGTAGTTAATATTAAAGAGACATAATAAACAATATTTCATAGTGTCAAAGGATAATAATAGTTACATGAAATCTCATATTTTTTTGACACAAACAAACACTGATTTATCACGGATTTACACCGATTTTTTGGTCAAGTTTAACTGATAGTTGATAGTAATCACTTAATTATTCATTCAAATTAAATATAAAAAAATCCGTGAAGATCCGTGCTTTTTCTGTGTTTTTCAGTGGAAAAAAATTCTAAAGACTTGTTTATTTTCAGAAGATATCTTGTTATTGGTGGTTCTTAAAAATCTTCTATTTTACTGCAGAATTTCTTCTGCTTTTTTCATCTGGAGGGATACGACTCGTGATACACCGGGCTCTTCCATGGTTACTCCATAGAGACTTTCACCGATACTCATAGTCTTTTTATTGTGTGTAACAATGATAAACTGGGTTTCCTTAGCAAACTGTTTTAACATCTTTAGAAAACGCCCAATATTCTCTTCGTCAAGGGGAGCATCAATCTCATCAAGAAAACAAAATGGTGATGGCTTCACCATATAGGTAGCAAAAAGCATAGCAATTGCTGTAAGAGCCCGTTCTCCACCAGAAAGTAGATTAATGTTTTTAGCCTTCTTTCCTGGAGGTCTTACCATAATATCAATACCACATTCAAGAACATTCTCTAGGTCAGTGAGTTCAACTGTTGCCTCACCACCTTCAAATAGTTGCTTAAACACCTGGGAAAAGTTCTTCTGTATTTCTTTAAAGGTATCAATAAACATTTCTATTGAGGTACTATTTATATCTTCTATTACAGAGAGTATATCTTCACGTGCTTTTTCAATATCACTCTTTTGTAAAATATAGTATTCAAAACGCTTTTTTAGATCTTTATATTCTTCAATGGCCAGGTTATTGATGGGGCCAAGATCCTGAATACCTTTCTTAGCCACCTGAAGCTGATTCTGAAGGTCATTGAGTTGCGAAGGATCAACCTTCAGTGAATTATATTCCGAAGCCTTCTTTTCATATTCAGTCCAGAGATAATCCTCTATATTGTTTCTTCTAAAAATAAGCTCAACTAGACTTTTATCAAGCTGACTGATTTTATCAACGGTCTTTTGAAGTTCATCTTCGTCTTTACGAGAGACATTTTTTCGATCATGAATTCTCTTTTCAATCTCACTACGCTTGTCTGCATGTTCTGTTATATTTTTCAAAAGAGCAGCACTGCGTTCATTAAATTCAACCAGACGCTCTTCCCATTCTTTTATCTCTTTTTTAAGGTTTTCAATGATCTCTTCACTTCGTTTTACATCATCACGATAGTTTTCAACCTGCTTTTCAACATCCTTTATTTGAGAGCCAAGAGACTGAAGATGCTTTTCGATCCAGTCCCTTTCATTTTCATTTCTAGAAAGGTCTTTTTCAATGCGAGTAATCATCTCATTGATATTTTCAAGTTCACCCTGCTCTCTTTGTATCAGTTCTTCAAGAGAGGCAATCTCCTGTCGAAGATTTTCAATAGCTGTAGACTCAGCTGTTATCTCAGAGTCAAGACGTTCTTTCTCAGCATGAATACCGGTTTTATCAAAAAGTATTGACCGAAAGCCATCCTCAAAGCTTTCAAAGGTATTGATATCTGCTGAAAGCTCTTCTAATCTGCTGCCTTTAAGGGATGAAGCTGCATCATCAGTCATTCCTGATTCAATATTTCTTAAGGCATCTGATATAATTGTATCAAGGGTCTTTATGTGTTCGTTTATTCTCTGTCGAACCTGCTGGCGTTCATCTTCAGATTCCTGCATCTCTGCCTTACGCTTATCAATGGCATCAATGAGTCTTCGAACAACCTCTTCAAGTTCATCACGAAGAGATTTAAGCTTATTGTTCTTTTCTTTAATTAAATTTTTATTATGATCTATTTTATCTCGTGATCGATGAATAGATTCAATTTTATTCTTTCTATTTTCAAAGTAACTGACCAGCTTTTCTTTATCAGTCTCAATTTTCTGTCGAATCTCGACTCCTGACTGCTCTGTCTTTACCCTTTCTTCTAAAAGTCGTGAAAGACTATCATTTCTTTCATCTATCTTCTTTTGAATCCCTTCACCACGTTTTTCCTGATCAGTTATAAGCTGACGATTTCTCTCGGTTTTTGAATCAATATCTTCGAGACGAATCTTATAGGCATGGAGTCTCTTTTCAAGTTCAAAGAGCTGGTGTTGAATATCATTTTTACGTTTTTCATCCCTCTCATTATCAGCTGAAATGGTTGAAACACGGGCTGATATGGTTTCACGTTCCTGTTTATTCTTCTCTATGTCATCCTGGAGCTTTTGCTGTTTCTTAGTAATTTCACGGAATCGTAGTACATTTATTGATATATCATTTTTTTGGAATTCTTTTCTTAATTCAAGGAAATGCTTTGTCTTCTCTGCCTGTTTTGCCTTCAGATCTTTTTCACGTTCAATCTCTTTAATGATATCATTAATTCTTTCAAGATTGTCACCGGTTTCCTGAAGTTTTTTCAGTGATTCTTTTTTCTGTAATTTATAACGGGAAATTCCTGCAGCCTCTTCAAAGATATAACGGCGATCTTCTGCTCGAGTCGAGAGAATCAAATCCATCTTACCCTGTTCCATAACAGAATAGGCAGATTTACCGATTCCAGTATCCATAAAAAGTTTATCAATATCCTTCAGGCGAACTGGAGATTTATTAATAAGGTACTCAGACTCACCATCACGAAAGATTCTTCTTCCTACGGTTACTGTTTCTGAGTCTAATTCAAGAAGACGTGTTGAGTTATCAATGGTAATAGATACCTCAGAAAGAGAGAGCGGTTTACGCTGCTCTGTTCCGGAGAAAATAATATCCTCCATCTTCTGGCCTCGGATATTCTTAGCCTGCTTTTCTCCAAGAACCCATTTAATGGAGTCTACGACATTTGACTTTCCACAGCCATTGGGACCAACTATAACAGTGACTCCAGTTTCAAAGTCAACCTGTGTACGGTCTGCAAAGGATTTAAAGCCAAACATTTCCATTGATTTTAGAAACATATATCTCTCTTTCTCGATTATGGATTACTCATGCATGGAAATTCAGAACTTATAATCACTGAATTTGAGGAAATCATGCAAAAAACAATAAAATGGATATCGGGCAGTTATATCAAGAATAATTTCTTGTTCTTATGGAAAAAGTAAATTTTTACACTTACCGCCTCATTGAATTCAATTTTAATATACATTATCTAGAAATTGACTACAACAAGCTCAGTAAAAGGACAACAAAAAGTACTTTTTCAAAAGAAAGATATAAAACTCGAGAAGAACAAAGTCTAGGGATCCATTAATATTTACTACTTGACGATCATAGTATTGATAAATAACCTTAAGATTCTTAAATATAAGAATTATTTTACAATGAAATGAAACATATAATAATACTAACAATAATCATAATATTGTCATCCTGCAGCACATCAGGAAATAGATATGGGAAAAATTACAATTACAACAGCTCTTCAAAAAATTTGACTGTATCTACTGATAAAATTGACAAGTATAAAACCTATGAAATCTATTTCACCTTTCCTCAAAAGATAGAATGTGCAACTCTTTCAATCTCATCAAAATATATCTCTGACAGAATCGATAACAAAAAAAAATTAATTAAGACCTATTTTATCTTAGAAAGAATGATCGATATTAGTAACTTCAATAAAAACAAGTCCTATAGCTTTACTGAACTTGAACGAAATTTTGATCTTGAATGGAAAAGAAAGCATCTCATTATAATCTGCAATAAACGCGAAGATCCAATCTATAAATTACAACCAGGATATCTCTACAGAATTCGATTTACTGCATTTCTTAACAGAGAAACAGAGTTTATAATTTCACTAACTTCACCAAGAAAGGTAACCTATTTTAAGACCTTTGATGATTACCGATTAACATTAAAAAAAGAGTCAAAAGTTCAAAATCAAAATAAAAAGTAAATTCATTGGGTTTTACCTTCTTCTTAATCATCTGAACTTTTGACCTAATCTCACTTTAAAACAACGTGGGCTTCGAGCCATTTTTTAATAAAGTTACCTTTATTTTTATAATACTTCTCAATACCAGAAGCCTCTACTATATATATTCTTTCTTTATCAGCAAAGACAGTTACACTGTAGATGTAATTCTTGCCAAGATACCGATATATATATTCTGTGTAATGGCCCTTCATGCCATTGGATGTTTCAATATTTTTTTGCTGAAGCTTGCCATATCCTCTATTTTTAAGATGAAGATTTGCAGCATCATTCCACATCTTTGCTGTTCCATAGGGTTTGTTTTTTTCTACTCTTAACTTAACTCTAGTTCCATCAGGTGAGATTGCACGGTACACATTATTTTTGATGGGATATTGAGCAAAGCCCTCTGGTTTCTTCACCTGAAATGAGGGACCACAGGAAACTAAAATAAATGCTAATATTATTATAAATATACCTATTATTTTTTTCATGTTATTCATCCCTCTTCCAGTTTCTCAACATCATTGGTACTCCAAGATCTCGAATCCACGACCATCGGGTTTTATATCCCTCTTTAGTTTTATATCTTCGTTTGACATTAATAAAAACCTGAACCTCAGAAAGCTGTACCCTATCAGTGAGATATGCAATATGGCCCTTAAGTTTCTCTATTTGAAGGACAAGCTTTGTTATCTCTTTTTCAACATCAAGTGTTTGATTAAACTTTGACTGCTTAAAGAGACGATAGAAATTTTCAAGCATCTTTTCTTTAACCCTTAAAGAGGTCTTAAGCTCTGAAAGTTTCTCTCCAACGTCTTGAGAGGTCATCTGCTCATCAATAAGATAGGTCCCCTGAGGAAGTTTCTTTCTAAAAAGATGTGCCTTGACATCAGAAACTCTTATAATAATTCTATTATAGCTGTAGTACTTTACATAGCCCCCATGGGCAAAGGCATACTTTCTTACAAAATCACTGAGATCTGATGCATTTTCTGTAAGAAGATAATATCTGAAACTGCCTGAGGAGGTTTCTCCGGCATTGATACTCAATGCCAAAAAGAATATAACTATAATAATATGGATTCTTCTCATTAGTCTCTCCTTACAGATTTAATATATTTCTCTAAAATCTCAGAATTCTTTTCATAAAGTTTATTGTTATGAAAAAGAGCCTCAACAACAATGATTCCCTTTTCTTTCACTGCTATTGATATAACATAGATTTTCTTTCCTGTATTTAATACAAAGTATTGGAATTTCAATCCATTGGCTCCAATAATAGATTTGTGTTTCTTGAGTTTATAGTGTCTGTTATTGATATCAATCAACATTGCATCTTTCCAAAATATTAAATCAGCAATAGGAAAATTTTTCACTGCACCGATTCTAATTGATGATTTATTGTCTGGAGTACTATAGAGCCATGTGTTTTTCTTCTTATCATTAAAATCTTTTTTAAACTTAAAATAACCCTCAGGGTCATCACCCTTATATGATTTATAATTTTTATAGATAGAACGATTATTGAAATGAAGAGATGCTATCCAGGTAAATGGGGATGGAGTATATCTGGTTACAAACTCTCTTACAGTTGCACGAAACTCAATAATAATCGTAGAATAAGCAGCTCTGTTTTTCAGATAAACCATTTTGCTTCTTAAAGAATCTATGATAGATGTAAGACGTTCTATCTCTTTGAGTATGGCTACTCTTTCTTTGATCTTTTTAGTTCGGCCCAAAAGCTGATAGAGACGTTTTCTTACCTGTTTTGCTGTTTCAATACGGAGAGATGCATCTTTATAGGCCATGGTTACATCTGTTGCAGACATATTTTTAGAGGTCACTCTGCCAATCTTTTCTATTAGTCTCAAAGTCTCATCAAAGGATTTAACCGGAACTCGAAGAACAACACGGGCATATCTATAGGAATCAGATGAACGGGATGATTCAATAAAGCCCTTAGATCTCAAGGCGAGATTGCGAACAGTACTCACAGCATCTCGAACTCGAAGAACTCTTATCTTGTAGTTAGCAGTGTAGATAATCATTCTTCTTTCTTGTGATTTGTTTCTATCTACCTTATCCTTTGTTGCTGAAGAAGGATTTCTTCTTTCTGATTTCAAACTCTTTTTATCAGAGAGTTTACCACCATAGGATCGTCTGCTCTTATAATTGTCATATGAATAATCATTTTGCTTAACACTACTTGTTCCACCTTTATGAAGAGAGCAGGATAAACCTGTTACTATAAAGGCAATACTGATAAATAATGATAACACCTGCCTTTTCATGAGAATACTCCTTTAGTTCTTTAGCTAAAATCTATTTTCATGATAGACATATTATGTGGGATTGGGTTCCAAAGGTATGATGTTTTTTCTTGGTGCGGATTTATGTGCGGGTTTGTTAAAATAGATGTGGGTTTGGATAAATACAAGGAAAAGAGCTCCTCCAATACTTAACATCATTGGCTTATATACTTTGAATGGATCTACAAGACCCACAACATCAAAGACAAAGATAATTGCTACTATTGTTGAAATGACAAAAAAAGTAACTCTAATGCTTTGGGATATAACAAAGGGAACCTTGTATTGTTTCATAATCCCCTTATTTTTGTTTCTGTTTAATCTAAAGATTAGATCCTGTAATGCTCCAAACTGGCATCCCCATGAACATATAAATTTATTAGCCACAATAACTGTAGCAAGAAATATACTAAAGGCAATCATTCTCGGAGGAAATATGACTCTGTGTTTGCCAAATAAAACTATAGCATCCTTAACTGTTCCCATTGGACTAGGGTCAGCTCCTAGAATGATGCCAAATACTATTATTGCTGTGCCATAGAGAAGAGGTCTGAGTTTTTCTGTAATTTTTTTCTTTTTTAATAAATAGAATGAGATTGCCATAAAGATAAACCAGAGGGCAAACTTCAAGGGAATCTTAAACCAGTTTTTTGACTCATCTTCACTATGAAGTGCCATGAGACCTGAAACTTTCTTTTTTAGAACATCGGGTTTCATCTGAAAGGATGACTATCCATTGTATAATTACTTTGAAATATGTCTTTTTCATGTTATATCTCCCAAAAAACATTTCCTAGGTGCTGGTATATTATTCTCGGTGTTGATTAATTTATTTTTAGTCGGTGCGGGTTTGAAACCCGCACCTAACAGATATTTCTCGCACCTAATATTTTTTTTTCGACCACAATCGTTCTAGACGATCCTTGATGGCCTTTTCACTGCCCTGGGATGTTGGTTTGTAAAAAATCTCATCCTTCACCTCATCTGGCAGATACTGTTCATCAACAAAATGCCCCTCATGATCATGGGGATATTGATATCCCTTTCCATAGCCAAAGTCCTTCATGAGATTGGTTGGTGCATTGCGAATATGCAAAGGTGGTGTACACTGTATTTTCTTTACACGCTCCTTTGCCATTTTTATGGCCTTATATGAAGCATTGCTCTTAGGACTTGATGCTAGGAATGTAGCACATTGTGATAGAATAATCTCGGCCTCTGGCATGCCTATATTCTTCACTGCCATCATGGTGGATGTTGCAATGGTTATTGCATTGGGAGAGGCATTGCCCACGTCTTCAGAGGCAAAGATTACCATTCTTCGAGCTAAGAACTCAGGATCTTCACCGGCAACAATCATTTGAGCAAGATAAAATACTGCTGCATCTGGGTCACTTCCTCGAAGAGATTTTATAAAGGCAGATATTGTGTCATAATGACGATCCCCTGCACGATCATAGGAGAGTGTAATATTCTTTAATGCCTCTTTAATATCCTCATCACCAACTGATCCCCCCTGCTTTGTCACTGCAATGGTTTCAAGAATATTGAGAAGCTTACGGGCATCACCACCAGCAAGGGCTGCCATGCGTTCTTTGATGCCCTCTTCAAATGTGAGACCTATTGAGCGGAGGTACTCATCCTCATCAATTGTTCTGTTTAATATTATGAGAAGATCTTCTTCTCTCAAGGGTGATAGTTTAATGACTCGTGTTCTTGAAAGCAAAGGAGAGATTACACTGAAAGATGGATTTTCTGTTGTGGCACCAATGAGAACAATGTCACCAGCCTCAACAGCCCCGAGTACTGCATCCTGTTGAGCCTTATTAAAGCGATGAATCTCATCGAGAAAAAGAAGGGTCTGATTGCCTGCCTCTCGATTTTCCTTGCCTGCAGTAATAACCTTTCGCACATCTGCTACACCTGCAGAGATTGCACTTAAAAAATGAGACTCCATGTCACAGTGTGATGCGATTATATGTGCAATGGTTGTTTTTCCTGAGCCAGGCTCTCCCCAGAGTATAAGTGAAAAGGCTCGCTTTTGATCAATTATGGTCCTGATAATTTTGCCTTCATCAAGGGCATGATTTTGGCCAATATAGCCTTCAAGTGTTTGAGGACGTCTTCTTTCTGCAAGGGGAATTATTGGGGTTTCCATAGTGTGTCCATTTATGAAAAAAATCCGGTACATACCGGATTTTTTTGCTCTGTAAAATGATTTCAGGTTTCAACCCGTGGGTATCTACCGTCCTCCAGTGTTTCTTCGTGAACGGCTCTGGTGCATTGCCATACGTCTCAATTTTTTAAGTCTACGACGCTCAGCTTCTTCTTTTTTGCGTTTCTTTTCAACGCTGGGCTTTTCATAGTACCGTCTTCGCTTCAGTTCTTTGAAAATACCTTCGAAAGCCATCTTTTTCTTAAGATTTTTAAAAGCTTTCTCAATATCACCATTCACTTCAACTTCAAGTGGACTTGTCATTTAACATCACATCCTTTTTTTATAATTACAATCGACTAATGCCAATATATGTTCATTATTTTAGTGTTGATTTTGTTGTCAATGAATTAATTAAGAGGAAAGTTGATGGGAACAACGAATTACTCGAAAGGCACGAAAAAGGGACCAACTAGTTGATTTTAAATTGAAATTATATCTGTGTTTTTAAGATATCCAAAAGGTAATAGATATTCTTAAACATGCTACATTCAACTAACCAATCTCAGAATGAGAAACAAATAAAAAAATTTCGTGAAATTCGTCCTATTCGTGGTTCCCTTCTAATCTTTTGACTTTTTCATTGACTCAAAAATACATATGTTTTATTATACAGAGATTCAGCACTATGGAGAAGACAATGCAGAAGAAAGGCAAAAACAAGATTTCGAAGAATGACAATAAAGTGTCCTCAATGAAATCCTTCAAAGATAGATTAAGCATCATTACCACCATTCCTGGTAAATCAATGAAACATATTGATGAAATATATAAGGGCAAAACTACCAGTAATAGATATCTTGATAGGCTAATTAATCTCCTCAAGGTCTCAATAGTTTCCACAAAAAAGTTTCTCGAGGATGACTGTTTAACCAAGGCTTCTTCCATTGCCTATACTGCTGCTGTATCCTTTATTCCCATGATTACTGTAGTCCTATGGTTTTACACCATATCATCTCAAGTTAGTACCGAAAAGGTAATAAATGATATAAATAAACTGGTAATAGAATATAATCTAACTCACCTAAACCTTAGCTTCATATTTCCTGTTATCACTGGCCTCATTAACAATGCAGGAAAAATTGGTGGTATTGGACTTGCTGTACTCATAGTGTCTGCAACATCCATGATGCGATCAGTTGAAAACTCACTCAATGATATATGGAAAGTAAAAAAGAACAGACCTATGTATCTAAAGATAGTCTATTACTGGACCACCCTTACACTGGGTCCCATTCTTCTCATTGCAGGTACCAGTCTCTTGACAACCCTAACTCAAAGTTTTACAGATCCTACAAATAACACTGCAATTATGAGCAATAAGAATATTTGGGTAGCTGGTGACAAAGCCAGACTCTATACAATTAAATCTTCCAAAGACTTAAAGAAGCCACAAATGCTCAATAATGATCAAATTGATTTTACAAATCAAAGAAGCTATAGCTTTGACAGCAATAGTCAAAAATTTATTCTCAACAATAAAAGAATAGAATCACTCACCTTAAATAAGTTTAATTTTCACGATATTCAGTTTATTAAAAAAAGGGGATGGATTGTTGGCTCCAACGGCATAATACTCTCGACAATAGACAAAGGGAAAAAGTGGAAAATCACTCGATGGGATTCCTTTCATTTCAGCAAGATAATTATGCTTGATGCAAAAAATGGATACATAGCTGCAAATAAAGGAAATCTCTTTTCAACTAAAAATGGTGGAGAAACATGGACTCTCAGACAGCTTGCACCATCAACCACTACTTTTCGTGATATCTTCTTTTATGGTGACAAGGGATTTATCTGTGGAACAAAGGGCATCCTCATGACCACCACAGACAGAGGCGACACCTGGCAATTTAATCGTCTGGCAGCGGCAAAGAAGAATAAAAACTGGTATATCAATCTCAATAGGATGTATAAGGTTAAAAATACACTGTGGATGCTCTCTGATGAAGGGATCATATTTAAAAGCCAGAACATGGGCAATACCTGGAAAAAAATTAAGTTTTTAGGATATAATTATTATTCAGCAGTTTTCAAGAGCAACAAGGATATCTATATCTCAGGAAACAAGGGTGCCATTATTCACACAAAGGATGGAGGCAAAAACTGGTCTGTTAAGGTTGTTCCTGGAATTCGAATCAAATCATTGTTGAGAAAAGATAAAACACTCTGGGTCTTTGGTGATGCTGGCCTCATGATGTATTCAAAGGATGGAGGCAACACATGGAAGGGACGAGACGGTACTAATTCTATTCTCTTAATCCTGAATTTTCTTGCTCCCTTTGTTCTTATCTGGTTATTCTTTTTACTGGTCTATACGTTGATGCCCAATACAAAGATTCCTATAAAATATTCAAGCATTGGAGCTGCCTTTACCAGTGCAGTATGGGTTATATTTATTCTTGGTTTCATTGTTTACGTTAAAGCCTTTGCTTCCAGCACCTTTGCAATTTACGGTGCCCTGGTTTCAATTCCCCTGTCGCTCCTCATTGTCTATACAACAGCCTCCATTGTTCTCTTTGGCGCTGAGGTTTCTTATACTCTTATGCACCCTGAGAGCTATAAGGACTTGAGAAAAGGTTTAAAGAATAAGGAGAATATTCATGTTTTTTATGGTCTTATAATCCTTGAACAGATCTATAAAAAATTCGAAGAGGGCAAAGGAGAGAGTTCCTTTAATGATATATTAAAGGCAGCATTTCACAATGTTGAACAGGTTGACTTTTTTACGAACCTATTTCTCAAACACAATATCATTCTCACCACAGCTGAAAATGGATATCTTCCAGCTCAAACTGCAATGAGCCTCAGAGTCATTGAGGTCATTGAAATCATTCAGGATATAGGCCTTGAGATTCCTGCTGTACCAGCAAAAAAATCACAGAAGGATAAGGTTAAAGAGATATTTGATAAGATTAAAACCTCTCGTCAAAAGGCTATTGGGGATATGACCTTAAAGGATTTCATGAGATAGTTTGAGAGTCAAAAGTTGAAAGGTGAAAGTTTAAAACTGAAATTTACAAAGTTCCAAGCCACCTTTTGACTTTATACTCATCTTCCCGATTTCACATAGTAGATAAACATAAAGGGGAGAGCTAAATACTTTTGGCCAACTTTAAAATATTCTTGAGGCACATTATTGAACTTTTTTGATAATTTAAAAGCTTCTAAACAACTTTGATCTAAATAAGAGTTTCCCCTAGAATCAACTATCTTAATATAAACTACTTTTCCTTTACGATCTATTACATAAAAAAGTTTAACGACCTGATCGTTTATCGCTTTTATTGTGATATTGCCACCATACCCATATAACTTTGTATTTGCCATTGCAGGTGGGTGCCAATTTTCACTTATCTTTTCTACAACTCCCTTAAAAAATTGATAATCTCGATATTTATTATATTTAACTGTATTAAGAGAAAACTGTTTAGTATTAGTAAAAAATATACTGTTTTTCAATGACATGTTATTTGATTTAATCTTTAACTTTTTTATGTAGCCCATCAAATCATTATGAAAATTTTTTTGATTTCCTTTTCTTAACAAGTTTACAATTACATGTGATCGATCATTTAATATTTGATTTTTTTCTTTTTTATGACCTTTACGACCTTTTCCAAAAAAATCACCAAAGAAGTGCTTTCCCCACCAGCTTTTTAGAAGATGCGAATTCTGTTTTGAATTGGTACTTTTTTTAACATCCTTACTTAAATAACCCTTAGCTGATGAATTTTTATCAGAGATAAAACTAGTTTTTTTTAATTGCCGAACACTATCCTGATTAATATTAACAGCTATATATAGCTTTTTTGAACTAGAGTCAAAAGATTGATTCTTTGGTATCTCTGGTTTGAATACTAATTTTCTATCAGGTAAAAGCAGAGAGCTAACAATAAAGATATGAATAAAAAAGGAGATGATGAGAATAAGGGAGTAATGTATGGATTGTCTTTTCATATTGATGGCTATAGTACTTTTCAATTAAGTTTTTGATACTTTATTTATTGGTCAATTTGAGGATGCTTCAGGTTACAGAAAAAAACAGTCAAAAGCTGAAAGTTGAAAGTTAAAAGTGTACATGTTTAATTATCTATTAAAATTTAGATTAAAGGTTTACCGCAAAGGCACTGAGATCGCCGAGGTGGAAAGAATTGCATTTTATATTGATTATTGTTTGTATTAATTTATTCAATTTGAGTAATTTTAATTTTTTCTCACAATATCAATTAAATGCAAAAACAACTGTTAGCTATCAGATAACATATAAATAACAAAGATCTAAAATATCTGCGCCCTCTCAGTCTCTGCGGTTAAACAATATGAACCATTATCTGAAAGTATAAATTTCACTTTCAAATTTATACTTTCAGACTTTACACGGCCCTATTTATTGGCTTCGTTTTCAAACCATTTTTTGCGATCTTCAATTACTTTTTCTGCGTCCTTACCAGAGATAGGATCATAGTGTGAGAACTCCATCTCAAAGGTAGCCTTTCCACTGGTCATAGCCTTTAGATCTATGGAATATCTCAACATCTCTGCAAGAGGGGCCTGAGCCTTTACAACAGAGATATTGCTGCCAGAATCTTCAGCACTTTCCATTCCCATGACACGTCCTCTTCGACTTGTCACATCACTGAGAATGTCTCCCATGTATTCTTTATCTACAAAGATACTAACTTCCATAACTGGTTCAAGAAGTTGTGGTCCTGCTGCTTCCATTGCAAGTTTAAAGGCATTTCTTGCTGCAATCTTAAATGCCATTTCAGAGGAATCAACTGCGTGAAATGATCCGTAGAAAAGCTCAACTGAAACATCAACTACAGGAAAACGAGCCAAACATCCTTCATCCAGAGCATCAAGAACACCCTTTTGAACACCGGGAATATACTGCTTCGGAACAACTCCACCAACTATGCTGTCAATGAATTCATAGCCTTCTCCCCTGGACTTAGGAGCCATTCTGAACTTAACCTCTCCATACTGACCATGTCCACCAGACTGCTTCTTATGCTTATAGGAAGCTTCACTTTTCTTGGTTACTGTTTCACGATATGCAACACGAGGCTCTTTTGTAAGAACTTCAAGTTTATTCTTTTCTTTCATAGACTCCAGGATTATACCGAGCTGCAGGTCTCCCATTCCACTAAGTACTGTTTCCTTGGTTTCAACATTAAATTCATATGATACTGTTGGATTCTCATCAGTGATTCTATGAAAAAACTGTCCAACCTTATCAACCTCAGCTTTATTAGCAGCTTCAACTGCATAAGAAAATACAGGATGAGGCTGTTTTATAATAGGCAATGAAACAGGATTTTTAGGATCACAGAGGGTATTGAGTGTTGCTGTTTTTTCAAGTTTTACAACGACTCCAATATCACCACAGCAAACCTTAGGCATGTCTACCTGTTTTGACCCAATCATTGTATAAAGCTTGCCCATCTTTTCTTTATTCTTCTTTTCGATATTTAGAGCTTCTGTATCAGGGAGAACTTCACCGCGAATAACCTTAAAATAGTTAAAACGCCCTGCAAACTGATCAATAGTGGTTTTCCATACTACTGCAGCCATAGGACCAGCAGTGTCAGAAACAACAATCTCTTCTTTTGAAGCATCATCAGCATTTGCACCAATGTATTCTTTTCCAATTACTGGAGATGGTACATTTTTTTTGATTACATTGAGCAAATTTTTGATACCAATAGATTTTATTGCAGATCCACAAACAACACAGCTGATCTGTGCTGCAGCTATTTGAGTTGCAAGACCGCGCTTTATTTCTTCATCATCGAGATCTTCACCTTCAAGAAATTTCTCAATTAATTCATCTTCAGCTTCTGCTGCCATTTCAATGAGGTTCATTCTCTCATCATTTGCCTGATCAATAAACTCCGCAGGAATATCTGCTATATCAACATCCTTTCCACCATTTTTAGGTGTCATGAGCTTCATATCAATGGTATCAATAACTCCACTGAATTGATCAGCAACACCATTTGGAATACAAACTGAAGCAACATTAACCTGAAGTGATGTCTTTAGATTTTCTATTACATTATCATAATTAGCACGCTCTTTATCCATGCTGTTTACAAAAATAATTCTGGGAATATTATGCTCTTTTAAAAAACGCCATGCCTTTTCTGTTTCAATCTGAACTCCATCAACAGCATCAACAACTAAGATTGCACATTCAGCAATCTGCATTGCAGCTTGAACATCACCTACAAATCCTGCTTTACCTGGAGAATCAATGATATTAATCTTTATATCATCACTCTCAACAAAACCGAGAGTGTTCTTAATGGACATTTGACGCTTTTTTTCTTCATCATCAAAGTCGGAGGTCAGTGTTCCATTATTTGGACTGCCAATTGAATCGATCTTTCCGCCTGCCAGCAGCATTGCATCGAAAAGTGTTGATTTACCAGTTCCATCATGGCCAACAATAGCAACATTTCTGATCTGGTCAGTTTTATACTCTTTAAGCATTGATAAGCCCCCTACTATTAAAAAATGTAATTTATTCTACAAATCTGATTTATGAGAATGAGATCTACTTAGAATAGAAAGGAAAATGTATATCCTCTTGTTTTTTTTGTAAAGGATTTTACCAAAATTAAAAAAAAATTGATAGAGAAATCATTTAATTTATTTTGTTTACCTCATCACATTTTTCAAAATCAATCTATTATTACCTCTTTCAGGTGAATAATACTTAATCATGACTGCTCCATGAGAAGGAGTAAAATAAACAGTGATTCGATCTTTATTTTTTTTGTAATAAAAGCCCTTTGCCCTTAAAGTAATTTTCTTATGACCACTGGTGCTAAAGTTAACTTTCCTTGTATCTTCTTTAAATTTTTCAAATAGATATTTTATATTCGTGCACATTATCCTTTTTGGATTTAGTGAGGTGAGAGAAATATTTTTACCATGAAGAAGATCATATTTGGAGTAGTTTGCCTTTAAAGCAATGAGTACTTTTGAATTACCGGAAATATGAATTTTGGCCTCAAAGGGATTAGATAATCCTTTCTTACGATGAAGAATCCATGATTGAATTTTTATAATCTTTCCACCACCAAGTTTTTTAACACCTGTAACAGTAAAATGAACCTCATGTTTAGTACCTTGAATTTCATATTCATAAATATCACCAACCTTCATTGAATTTAAGGGAGCAAATTGAATAAATATCATTAAGAACAGATATGTATATGATCCAACAATAGTCATGAAAACACCTCAAGGTAAAACAACAATATCATAAAAGAATTTCTTAGAAGATATTATATAAATTTCTACATGTCAAAGATATTAATCCTTCTTGACATTCTTTATAATTCTTGATTTTGTTATATGTATTATAATTACTATAATATCACTGGAAAAGAACATAATTATAGCTTTTAGTGAAATCTATTTATCAAATGAGGATTACATCATGAAAAGAAAATTATTTTTAATTACATTAGGAATTCTCTGCAGTTTTTCTCTAATTCAATCAGCAAATAAAGTCACTACAGCATCAGTAAAAAAATTCATGGAAAAAGAAATTCCTCAAAGCATGAAAAAAAATAATGTACTGGGGATCGTTGTAACAGTGGTTAAAAATAATAGAATAATATACTCAAAGGGCTTTGGTTATGAGGATGCCACTAAAAAGAGAAAGGTCACTTCAAATAATACACTCTTTCGAATAGGTTCTGTTTCAAAACTCTTTATATGGACTGCAATTATGCAGCTTAAAGAAAAAGGATTACTGAAACTGGATGACCCCGTAAACAAGTATCTCAACAAAGACCTGATGATTCCAGCGTTCTCATCCACACCACCAAGACCTCTACTTATTAAAGATCTCATGACACATACAACGGGTTTTGAAGACAAGGTTATTGGTCTCTTTGCCTATGAAGAAAATTACGTAGCGGATTTAAAAAAATATATTAAAGAGAACAGGCCCAAAATAGTTATAACCCCTGGCACAGAGATCTCTTATTCAAACTACGGTGTTGCTCTGGCTGGTCTTATCATAGAAAAAATTTCAGGATTAAAATATGAAGACTATATTGAAAAAAACATATTGCAAATTCTCAACATGAATAAAACAACCTTTAAACAACAACTTCCTGATAATTTAAAAAAAATCATGTCTCAGGGTGTAACCTTTGATGGAAAAAATTTTATTACACAAAAATTTGAATTCGTCAATGCATCTCCAGCAGGTTCAGGTTCAGCAACAGCGGAGGATATGGGTCGATTTATAATGGCTCATCTCAATTTTGGCACTTATAATGGCAGAAGAATTTTAAAAACAGAAACATCACGTGCAATGCAGAAAACTCTTTTTACCAGTGATCCCAGAATGAATGGTCTGGCACATGGCTTCATAGAAATGGGCACAAAGGAGTTGAGGATAATTGGCCATGGTGGCGATACCATATTGTTTCATAGTGGCTGTTTTTTCCTACCCAAAGAAAAAATTGGAATATTCATCTCCAATAACACTTCAACAGGTATGCTTGCTATTTTTAATCTCTATGGCTCGTTTATAGAAAAGTTCTTTGCACCAAAAAAAGGAAAGGAAATAGCAAAAGGCAAAATTTTTTCGAAGGACCTCTCTATTTATGAAGGATTCTATAGAGGCAACCGTAGAAGTGAATCTGATTTCACAAAAATAATGTCAATGGGAATGTCTATTTCTGTTTCAATGAGTAAAGATAAAAAAGCTCTTATGATTAAAGATCCCTTAACTCGAATAAAATATAGATGCGTTGAAATAGATGACGGAATATTTCAAGATGAAAAAGGAAGTATGCGCTACATTTTCATAAATGATAAGAATGGAAAACCTGTAAAGGTAATGTTAAACATGTTCCCTGTTATTACCTTTCTCAAAGCAGATTTCCATGAAAACATTCCATTTAATGCTGTGATTTTAGTTTTAGCATTAATCACAGCCACTAGTGGTTTTATTTTTAGACCAACAGGACTTATTGCACTTTTATCAAAAAAGATTGAATATTCCAGTAATGAAAAAGAGGCAGGTCTAACAGCATTTATCATTTCATCTGCTACTCTCTTTTATCTCATTGGTCTCATAGCTATCTTAAACAATAAAATGATATACAAAACACCCTCGACAATCCATCTCAATGTATTATATATTGCTGTTCCTGCAATTGTAGCTGGCCTGTTCTTTCTTCCTAATGTCTGGAAAAAGAATTACTGGAAACTTGCAGGGAGAATACACTATACAGTCATTGTAATTACAGCAATTTTCTTTCAGTGGTTTGTCTGGTACTGGAATCTGGTTTAGAATTGGAATATTAAAAATTTACAGTAAAGAAGGTAAAACAAGAATTTATTCATATTTGGAAGAAGATAGATTTTAAATGAAGTATTTTTATTTCTTTTGACACTGAAAAACACGGATAAAAGCACGGATCTTCACGGATATTTTATAAAGGTTAATCCATGATTTCAAAAAGGATTAACTGTTGAAGCTCCAGAGAATTTAAGCTAAATAAAAATTAAAAGATATTACACTACTGAAGAAGAATCCGTGCAGATCCGTGAAACATCAGTGTAATCCGTGATAAAAATTCAATAGTATATTTTCAAAAAGACATTGTCTTCATTCTTACCTGGCAGTTAAATATTCAACTATATTCATTCAGATACTTTTCGACACGATCCATGCCCTCTTCGATTTTATCGAGGGCTGTGGCGTAGGAAAATCTCAAGAAACCCTGGCCCCCTGAACCGAAGTCAATACCAGGTGTTACTCCAACCTTGGCCTTTTCTAGTATATCAAAGGCCATTTTATAGGTATCATCAGTGAGGTGTCGTGCATCTGCGAAGACGTAGAAAGCACCCGTAGGTTCAGTGTGAAGCTTGAGGCCCATGGCCTTCACTCTTTCTATCATATAAAGACGTCTTTTGTTATAGATCTTCTTCATTTCTTCTACCTCATCCTGGGCATCTCTTAGAGCTGCAATACAGGCAACCTGAACAAAGCTGTTAGCTGAAATCATAAAGTTCTGATGGAGTCGTTCCATAACATCAGAAAAATCCCTTGGAAAGATCAAATATCCCAGACGCCATCCGGTCATTGCATAGAGTTTTGAAAATCCATTAATAACAAAGGCTCTGTCAGTATATTCCAAAATAGAAGGAGCCCTTCCTTCGTAGACCAGTCCATGATAGATCTCATCAGATATAATATAGGGTTCTTTTATTGCTGCAATATTCTTCATCGCATCATCATCCATCACAATACCAGTAGGATTAGATGGAGAATTGATAATGATGCCCTGGGTTCTTTCGTTCATATCTGCAATAATATTCTGAGGTCTGTATTGAAATCCATCTTCAGGATAGGTCTGAATGTATCGGGTCACTCCTCCGACAGACTCAATGAAGTTTGGATAACAAGCATAGTGAGGATTTGAAAGAATGATCTCATCCCCTTGTTCTAAAATAGCCATCATAATCATGAGCAAAGCAGGTGATGTTCCAGAGGTCACAAGAATCTGCTCAGGTACAATCTCTATATTGTAATTTATTTTGTAATGACTGCAAATTTCTTCTCTTAATTCCAGCATTCCCATAGCATGGGTATAATGAGTTTTACCGGAACGAATAGCATCAATGGCAGCATCTTGAATTACCTTTGGGGTATCAAAGTCAGGTTCACCAACCTCAAGGTGAACGATATCTTCACCAGCCCGCTCCATCTCTGCAGCTTTGGCCATAACATCCATTACCATGAACGAGGTAACATCATCAGCACGTTTTGAAATCATAATAACTTTCCTTCATATTAATCCCCAAGTTGCCACGGACACAAAAGGGAAATATTTTATACACATACAATCCTTAGATTTTTTGACACAGATAAACACAGAAAAAGCACGGATTTTCACGGATTTCATTATTTATTGTGTTTAAAGTTGATTCAGTTTGTACTCTTATAACATATTTCATTATTTATATTTCAAAGAAACTCAACGATAATATAAAATACAAACTCCTTCATAATAAAAGCTACACCTCAAAAAATCCGTGTGAATCCGCCTTTATCCGTGAAATCCGTGTCAAACATTTCTATAAGTTTCTAATTTATTGTTCATATTTTTGTCACAGATGAACACTAATTATCTAGGATATTTCAATTAACAATCCTTTGTTTTGTTTCACTATTAGTTTCATATTCATATTGAGGAATCATTTCTTTTATCCAATTCCTGATTTCATCTGGATTTTTATTCCATATATTCTTTAAAAAATTTTCAATCTTTTCTATATCATTTCCTGATAGTGATTCATCCTCATTTTTTTGCATCATAATTAGATCATTGGCAGTTGTAGATAAGGAATCATCATTGTAAAATAATTCTTCGTAGAGTTTCTCACCGGCACGTAAACCGGAATACACAATTTCTATATCTTCATCAGGAATTAATCCATTTAATTCTATAAGTCTTCTGGCTAAATCATCGATTTTAACAGGGTCTCCCATCTTGAGAACAAAAGTTTCTCCACCAGTAGAACATGCTGCAGCATTGAGAACAAGTAGAGAGGACTCAGGAATAGTCATAAAGTATCGTGTAACTCTTCTGTCAGTTACTGTCAAGGGCCCTCCCTTCAATATCTGCTCCTGGAAAAGAGGAACCACAGAGCCCCGGCTGCCAAGGACATTTCCAAATCGTACAACAGCTGTGTTAAGATTCATGGAGTCACAGTAATATTGTGTTAAGAGCTCTGAAATCCTTTTGGTTGCTCCCATGATGTTTGATGGTCTCACAGCCTTATCGGTAGAAATAAAAATAAATTTCTCAATATTATATTTATGTGATATCTTTAAAACATTTAAGGTGCCACCAATATTATTAAACAAAGCCTCTGCTTCATTGTATTCCATTAGAGGAACGTGTTTATGGGCTGCAGCATGAACAACAACATCTGGTTTATTCTTTTCAAAAATAATATTGAGATGATTTATATCTGTTATGTTTACTATATTATATTCAATAACTGGCGGCTCATCCATAAAAGGAATATACTGATCTAAAGATTTCGCCAATTCATAAATTGAATGCTCACCTCTACCGCAGGCAATAATTTTTTTACATTTAAACTTTAAAAGCTGCCTTAAAATTTCAGAGCCGATACTGCCTCCAGCTCCTGTTATCAAAACAGTTTTATCTTTAAAAATATCTGTGATTTGATCAATATCAATGCTTAGATCCTTTCTCTGCAAAAGATCTAAGACAGATATATCATGTAAGGATGGGATTAAAGGAACAGAATCAAAGTACTTCTCAGGTGCTGGCATCTTGTGCAGTGCAACATGGGGATGACTGTGTAAAATTCTTTGAACAAGATGAGAGATTACTGAAGCAGCTGCAGAGGGAATAGCTATAAGAACCTCATCTATATACTGAGTTTCAATTACTTCAGGAGCATCAATAAGAGTACCAACTACTGGAATTCCATTATAGCTTTGGCTCTTCTTCTTTGAATCATCATCTAAAAAGGCAACAACCTCTTTCAAGGGAGATCTATTGACTTCTCTGGCCAGCATTATTCCTGCTTCACCAGCTCCAATTATAAGTACCCTAGTTTTGCTCAAAATTTTATCCCTTCATATTGAATCAGCAATAAATAAGATAAATTGAATGTTCTGTCAAGGAGATAATGAACCATGGGAATTTATAGATAACTCCATATACAACTGAATACAAATCGTTGAATCAGTGGCAAAATATCTTGATAATGAATAATAATTTTGATTTTTTTGCCACGGATTTCACGGAAAAGCACAGATCTTCACGGATTTTATTATTTATATTTAAAAACAAACTTCACACAAAATTGATTACAAATTTCTTCATTAGCAAAAGCTTAAGCAAAATAAAAAAATCTGTGTAAATCAGTGTTTCATCCGTGAAATCCGTGGTGATAAATTTTAAGATTTTTAGTTAATAATAAATTTATTTTCTCAGATCACTATTGAGTTACTATATCAATAACATTCTCGATGATGTAGTCAACATCCTCATCAGTGAGTCCAGGATATATGGGCAAAGAAACCGACTGCTCAAAGATCCATTCTGAGTTGGGAAAGCTAGAGGGAGAATATCTTAAATCACTGTTACAGCTGAAGTGATTAAGCAAAATATATTTCGTTGAATCTGTGGCAAGATATCTGGATAATGAATTATAATTCCGATTTTTTTGACACGGATTTCACGGAAAAAGCTCGGATCTTCACTGATGTTATTATTAATTATTTTAAAGTTGATTCAGTTTGTACTCTAATAATATATTTTGTTATTTATATTTAAAAACAAACTTCACACAAAATTGATTACAATTTTTTTCATCAGCAAAAGCTTAAGCAACACCAATAAATCCGTGTAAATCAGTGTTTCATCCGTGAAATCCGTGACAAAAATTCTGAGATTTGTTAGTTAATAATAAATTTATATTCTCAAATCACTATTGAGTTACTATATCAATAACATTCTCGATGATGTAGTCAACATCCTCATCAGTGAGTCCAGGATATATGGGCAAAGAAACCGACCGTTCAAAGATCCATTCTGAGTTGGGAAAGTTAGAGGGAGAATATTTTAAATCACTATTGCAACTAAAGTGATAAAGGGGAATAAAATGGACAGAGGTGCCTATACCTCTTTCATTCATTTCTTTTATAAAGTTGTCTCTTGTTGTAGAGGTTTTTTCTAAGTTTAACCGCAAAGGATAAAGATGATATGATGACTGGCAAAAATTATTAATTTCATATGGATGGATCTCTTCAAGATTCTTAAATGCTTCATCGTATTTCGCAGAAATATCTTTTCTTCTTTGAGTCATTTCCTGAGCACGCTTGAGCTGACTGAATCCCAATGCTGCGGCCATGTCAGTCATATTGTATTTGTATCCCCACTCTGTTACATCGTATCGCCAGGAACCCTCTTTAGAATAACGTTTCCATGCATCTTTGCTGATTCCATGGAGGCGTAGAAGACGAGCCCTTTCTGCTACTGCGGAATCATTTGTAGTTAACATGCCCCCTTCACCACTGGTTATAGTCTTGGTCACATAGAAGCTAAAAGCAGCAGCAAAACCTAAGGAACCAGCCATTTTATCTCTATAAAAAGTAGGATAAGCATGGGCAGCATCTTCTATTATCTTAATATCATTATCTTCAGCGATTGCATTGAGAATATTCATATCACAGGTCTGGCCAGCAAAGTGAACAGGAATAACAGCCTTTGTCTTTTTTGAGAGTGTCTTTTCTAGAGCATTAATATCTATGAGATGAGTATTTCTTTCAACATCAACAATAACCGGTTTTGCACCACACATACGAATCACATTGGCAGTTGAGGCAAAGGTAATTGCAGGAACAATAACCTCATCACCGGCCTCTACACCAGCACAGATCAATGCAAGATGAAGAGCAGCTGTTCCTGAGTTGAGACCGATAGCTTTTGTATCAGACATATCCTTTACAAAGGATTTTTCAAAATCAAAGGTCTTCTGTCCCATGGTGAGCCACCCACTGCGGATAACCTCACTGACAGCAGTGACATCTTCTTCGGAAATATCAGCTTTATGGAAGGGGATGTTCTTCAAAAAGGCTCCTTAAAAAACCAGTTTGATTATTTATAAAATCTCATGATTTTTGACACGGATTTACACTGATTTCCACAGATTAATACGGAAAATTAATGACTGGTTTGCATATTTGATTTTGCTTGAAATCTTTTATTTTTCTAAGTTTTTTTTTTTAAATTCTAACTTTTTATCAAAGTTTATCAATAAACCAAGTTTTAACTTTGTAGCTTTTAAATAATTAAAAGTTGAAGTTCATGAATATCAATAATATTCTTAACTGCTTTAACTTCAATTATTATTTTTTCTTCAATAACAATATCTGCCCTATAATCTCCAACAATTATACCTTTATATTCTATAGAGATATTCTTCTCTGCTTCTGCAAAAATATTATTATTTCTTAGCTCTACAAGTAATGCATTTCTATAAACAACTTTTAAAAAACCATATCCCAGTTCATTATAAACCGAATAAAAGCACTGTATAATCTTTTCAATTATATCTTTATATAGTAAATCCAATATGAAACCTCAAGTTAAAATTCAACATAATGTATTATTTAACCTTTTAAAAAAAATCCGTGAGAATCAGTGCTTTATCCGTGTAATCCGTGATCAAAAAAAAGTTAAATACTATTATCGTTATTTTCGAGTTTTTCTTCACATTCATCATCTTTGCTTTCTATAAGTTTTTCTGCCTGATTTAATAGAAAGAGGGATATTCCCATTATGAGGAAAATTAAAATCATTAAAATAAATGAATAGGCATCATGAATCTTTATGAGAAGTATTGATATGAGGCCAAGTATAATTGTATAGACGTACATTATGAGCAAGATTCCCTTGATGCTGAGGCCAAGTGACATGAGCCTATGGTGAAGATGATTCTTGTCAGCTATGAAAATTGCATAGCCGGACTTGATTCTCTTTCCAATTACCATGATAATATCAGTTAAGGGAACGAGAAGCATGATTAATGGAAAGAGAAAGAGTGTTGCTACTGATGATTTTTTTATTCCCATAAGAGGAATTGTTGCATACATGAATCCCAAAAAATAGGCACCGCCATCCCCCATAAAAATCTTTGCCGGAGGAAAATTAAATATGAAAAAACCGAGAATAGCTCCAGCCATAATGGCTGAGATGCTTGCGACTACAATATTGCCGCCAATAACAGCAATAATGAAAACGAAGATATTGGCAAAGAAGACTATTCCTGAGGCTAGACCATCCATTCCATCAAGAAGATTGATAGCATTCATGAAGGTGACAACCCATAAAACAGTTATTACATAGGAAAAAGGACCAAAATTGATGGTGAAAAGGTTGTAGATTTGGAATTTTGTAATGAGTAGACCAGACATGGCTACTATTATGCCAACAACTACCTGGGCAAGGAGCTTATATCTAGCTTTAAGATTTGTAAAGTCATCGATAAAACCTGTTAGAAATGCCACTATTGCTGCTGCTATGAAGAAATGTACTCGAAATGGAAAGGTAACAGCTGGGACAATCCATACACTGAAGGCTATGATGAATCCTAGGAAGATAGCCAGGCCGCCTAGGCGGCTGATATTGCCATTGTGAATCTTACGCTCATCAATTCGGTCGTAAAGGCCATATTTTTTTGAAATATAGAGAATTATAGGGATCATAGCCAGGGAAATGGCCAGAGCTGTGATGAAGAAGTATATATAGTTTTTAATCATGTTTTTTTCCTGATTTATGTATCAGTTATGAATTGATATGGATAAGGGGGTTTTCGTCAAGAAGAAAAAAATTGGTGCAATGAGGCCTAGGTGGCCTCATGTCGTTTGTTGTTAATTTCAATAATTACAATAATAAGTGTGAAGTAGATCATAAATGGAGATGGCATAAAGGTGGCTGTTTCCATAAGGGCATAAATTTCTGCTCCTATAAAAGCCAACAAAACGAATAGATTAAATTTAGATCTATTCTGTAATATTAATTTATATTTTATAAAATATTGATAGCCATATGCTATTATCCCTATAATTCCTGTGCTTGCAACTATTTGAAAAAAAGTTGAGTGGTACCATTGAAATGACTTTCCATCAAATGGTCCCAAATAAGCAAAACCAGAACCAAATAATGGATTTTTCAAAAAACTGTTGATACCAATACTAAAAAGATCTGCTCTTCCCGATGTACTTAATCCTTTTTGAAACATAACTTGTGCAATCAATATTATATTATTATGAAAAACAATGAAAATACTAATAACTATTATAGAAATGATTCCAAAGATAATTAATAGATTTTTTTTATTATTATCTTCTGACTTTTTATAAGTAAAATATAAATAAAAAGGAAGCATAAGAGCTAATACAGCAAGACCACCTCTAGATAATGTTATAATTGAATAAAGATACATAAAAGCAGTTATAACAATATAAATATATCCTCTTTTTAGCTTTGTAGATAAAAATAAAGTAAATGGAATAATAAAAAGAAACATATTGGCAATCATATTTGTAACACCCCATCCCAATTTTATATTTTTAGATAATATTTCTTTCATTATATCTTCTTTTCCAACAAGAAACAATGTCATTTGAATCATAATAACTATTCCAGCCCACATAATTATTTTTGCAAAAAAAATAATTATATCAGTTTTATCATTATCATCAAGATAATTACTAAATAAAAAATAAAGTAAAAGGTATGGGACTCCAAAGATTAAACCCCAAACTACATTTTGAGTTCTAACAATATCATAAAAAAATAACCCTCCAAGAGCAGCTGCAATGGCTACTGCAACCATGGGCAAAAAGTATTTACCAAATACTAATTTTCTTTTATAATAAATGAAATGAAAGATAATTGCTAATGCAGCAGGGATAATTCCAATAAAAGTAAGGCTATAATACTGAACTATTTTTGATGCTTCAATGTGGGGATTAATAGGTTGTAAAATCAATGGTCCTAAAACAAATAAAACCAATAATGGAGTTATTTCTTCGGTTACAAATAATAAAAAAGCAACAAGAGAAAACATCACAATGTAACCAATTATATCTATTTTGAAATACCACGAAAGTGTAACAAAAGTTGCTATTGTTATTATAAACCAGTCTGAATAAAAATAGACTTTTATTTTCTTTAATTTAACCATAATTATTACCTTTTTAAATAATTAGTATGAAATTTATTATCCTTTTTTAAATGTTATTATTTTATTTAAAGAGTAATTAACAAAAGTATAACAAATCATTCCACCTAAAAGAGCAAAATTCTTATTAACATATAAATTTTCAACTAATACTATTAATATAATAAAATTTACTAAATAACTAATGACAAATACCAAGATGAAAAGAAATGACTCTTTAAATATATTCTTTTGGGACTTAAAGGTCCAAAATTTATTTAATATAAAACTATTAATAAAACCTAAAATATACCCAATAACATTAGAGATTTTATAATCAACATTTAGTAAATTCATTAAAACAAAAATAACAGAAAGTGTTATTGAAGTATTAATGACACCAACAATACAAAATCGAACAAACTCTCTAAATGTATTTGAGCTATATTTCTTGTATAATACTATTATTTTTTTCAATTGATATATTCCTTAATTCAATTAATGATATTAAATACAATTATTCTAAATACATTAATTAAAAGAATCTAAAAATGATTCATATGAAAGATTTTCTAAAAGTGATCCATTGCGATCAACTATATTAATTATTGTAGCTTCTTCTGCTAAAAATCTATCATCAAGAGAATCAGTATAAAGCACATCAATACTTATGTTATTTTCATTAAAAAATAATAATTTTTTATTCCCATAATTATTATAATGTAGACCTTGAACTTTCTCAAATTCATATTCAAGAAGAGAACAATTTAATTTTATTACTTTATATTTTTTCATGAATTCATTTAAGTATTCTGCAAAAGAAGCAGAAGATATATAAACATTATCACCTACTTCGAGATGATACTTTAATTTGTTTAAAACTTTTGGATGATATGATATCGTACGAAAAAAACGCTTAGCTTTTTTTTCAATAACTACCTTCTCTTTTTTTTTTAAGTACATAAAGATACCAATTTCTTTCAAATTATCATTTGATATTAGTCGTGCTTTATATATTATTTTAATTACAATCCATAATATTTTTTTAATGATCTGAATAAATAAAATATCATCACAACAAAATAATAAAAAAGGATAAATAGTATCAAAAGTGGTTAGAGTATTATCAAAATCAAAAACTACATTCTTACTCATTAAAACTTCCCCGATCCTTTAATTTTTGGATTTATACTTCCACTTTTTAAAAATCGAGAAAGATAGTAAATTATCTCACCAAAAAATGCTTTTAAATCATCTTTTTTCAGATCATCATAATTATCAGATTTAAAGTTTAATATTGATTTGAATTTCTTAAATGATAATTTTCTCTTAACAATTCTCTCAAGTAATGTCATAAATGATCCAAGAATCCATGTACTGGTTACATTTTCTTTGTAATTCTCAACATGCATCTCTTCATTTATAGCGCTTTGATAATGCCAAAATGGAATGTCAAGGCCAGCTGCAATTGGCAAAGGAAGAGACCCCCAATATCGTGCATTTATCTCAATGAACCATGCCCTATTAAGCTCTTCATTATATTTAAACTCAATCATAGCAGGACCATTCCAGTTTAATGAATCTAGAATCTGTTTTCCATAATCATACAACATCATATTTTTCACAGAAATTCTTTTTACACTTACACCACCGGTATAGGTCTTTTCAATGAGCCTTTTATGAACAAAGCCTGTAATTACTTTCCCTTGATCATAAAGAAAGGAAGCTCCATATCCTTCTCCATCAACATATTCCTGTATATATAATTGATTTTCTTCACTATAATTTTCTTTATAAATTTGCTTCAACTCATTATAATTATGAGCATAAAAAACACCTTTTGCAGCATTACTGTTTGATAGCTTTAAAACTATTGGATATACAAAAGATTTTTTTTTAGTTTCTAATTCGTCATAGGACTTTATATCATAAATATAAGGAATGGGCACTTTAACTTTCTCTGCAATACTATTAGCACTAATTTTATCATGAGCCTTCATTAAAGAATCATAATCTGCTATTGGAATTTTTATATCTTTAGGAAATCTATCAATATATTTTGCTATTATAAAGGTTTCTTCATGACAGGGTATTAAAACTTTTGGTTTATATTGTTCTATCATATCGAGAAGTTTCGCAATAAATTCTTCAGGATTAAGATATGGAGAGGGATATTGGAATGTATCATATGACAAATTTGACATGGAACACATATTATATTTTGACTCATCTCCAACCACCACCTTAAGACCATGTTGAGATAAGTTTCTTAAAATATTATATGTTAAACGATTCCACCCATAGGTGAGAATCACGTCACATTTTTCATTCATTATATCAGACCAATAAGTTCTTCAGGAATATCAGGCAGATTTTCAAAATGTTTAGTAAATGTTATATCAGTTTTCAATACTCCAATGAAGGTAAAGATAAAAATTTTAATATATAAGAAGAAACTTCTATTATAAAAATACCATTTTTCCAACTCACCCTTAAAAGGTGTAATAACCTGATCATGGAAGTAATCAAAATCTTTACCTGATCGCTCAAGAAGTCCCTCCTCATCTCTAAAAATCAGAGAGCCAATACCAGTAAGGCCGGGTCTCATTTGTTTAATATACTTTTTTTGTTCATGGCTATACAAATCAAAATGAACCTTTGCCTGAGGTCTTGGGCCAACAAAGCTCATTTGGCCAAGAAAAATATTGAATAACTGAGGCAGTTCATTGAGCTTAGTTTTTCTCAAAAAAACTCCAAAGGGTAAAACTCTGGGATCACCCTTTTGAGTCAAAAATCCACCATCAAGACTAGGACTATCCTTAAGCATTGTGGCAAATTTCATTACCTTAAAAATATCTTCATTCTTGCCAACTCGATCTTGAAGATAAAAGATTTCACCTTCACCAGTAAATTTCAGAATAATTATCACTGGAAACAAGATAGGTAACAAAATTATTATAGCTATTGTTGAGATTAATATATCTAAAATTCGAGTCATTATTACATCCTGTTATCCAAAAATTTACCAGTTTCTTTATGACCAAAATCTGGTATCATTTCATGGAAGAGATTTACTAGAACTTGTCTGTCCCAATTTCCTTTTTTCTTTAAATCATTAACTGTGTTAGAGAATAATTCAAGCTTTGAAATATCATAGTTAAGATTGCTTTTTACAATGCCAAGGTTTTGAAATCTTTCCATGTCAAGTTTTTCATTATCCATAAAGAATTCTTCAAAATCCTTTTCACCGGTTGTATCGCTATTAAAGAAATAACAGGGCCATTGTTTATTACCTATAACCTCTTTTACCTTTTCTCTAGCCTCATCCTCTGAGTCACATATGAAAGGATCATAACCTAGATTTTCCAGATATTTAATTGCAATATCAGAGAATGTTATCAAATGAAGCTTTTCACTTAACTTTGGAAAAAAGATATCTTTATTTTGACCAAGGAGACTAGACATGGCACAGAGCTGTCCTGATTCTTCAGGTGTTACAAAATATCGTTTTACATCCATTGGTGCTGCAATGGGTTGCTTTTTAAGAATTCTTTGGTTAAAACCATGAAGCAAACTACCATCAGAAAATGCCACATTAGCAAAACGAGCTGTTGAAACATCTATATCTTCACTGCGTTTCATAAGAAACATTTCCATAATTCTCTTTGATGCTCCCATCATGTTGACTGGATTAGCTGCCTTATCTGTTGAAACACAAAAGTATTTCTTTGCACCTGAATCATGAGCCATTTTTATTGTTTTATCAGTGTTGAAAATATTAACATCAATCATCCTCATCAAAGTATAGGGATCTTTTTCACTGCGTACATGTTTCAAGGCTGAAAGATTAAGCACGAAGTCATAGGGACCTTCGTTCTTATATAGACTCTCAAATTCTATAGATCCGCAATCCAGAGCAAAGGTTCTAAAATCTCCTTCAATATATCCAAAAGAACTTCGAATGTCTCTAACAAGTTCAACCATATTATTTTCACTAATATCAACAATATGAAGAACTTGAGGATTTCTTTTAAAGATCTCCTTTACCACAGCCTGACCTATTGATCCTGCTCCACCAATTACAAGAAATTTTGATGAGGAAACAATATCTTTCATTTCATGCTCATGACTTTTTATATCTTCAGCAAATAATTCTTTATCTCTGCCAATCAATGTTAAAATATCCATATTAGCTCCTCACACTGCTGGGAATATTGACCAATCTTTCAGAATAATATATAGCATTAGTTAAATCACTATGATTGTTCAATTTAAACATATCTAAATTATTCATTAACTCCCATGCGGGACGTGTCATTACATTATTATCATTTGTATATTGTAAAAACTCATTTCTTTCTTTTCTGTCGTTCAATATAACAGCATTAAGCCAGTAATTTGATTTACAAAATTCAGGTTCAGTTAAAAACTCTAATGAAATACTTTTGAAAAATTCTTTATACTTCTCTGCTAGATCTCTTTTCTCTAAAATGAAAAAATCAAGCTGATTCATCTGAGCACATCCAAGTGCTGCATTTACATTGGGTAATCTATAATTATAACCAATCTGATCATGAACATATTCCCATTTATGAGGTTTTTTTGCTGTTGTTGTAACATGTTTACACCATTTTGCCATATTTTCATTATTAGTTACAATCATACCACCACCACCGGTAGTGATAATTTTGTTACCATTAAAACTAAAAATTCCAATATCACCAAATGATCCTGTATGTTTATCTTTATAGTAACTACCAAGAGCTTCAGCAGAGTCTTCAACAACTGGTATATTATATCTTTTACAAACCTCAACTATTTTATCAATTTTGACAGAATGACCAAAGGTATGCATGGGCAAACAAGCTGATATTCTTTTTTTTGATAATTTATTTATACAAATGTCATTGACCACATCACAATTCTCTTGAAGAAAACTTTCTAGTTTTTCTGGACACAAACCAAGAGTTTTTTCATTGATATCAACAAATAATGGTTCCGCTTTTATATACTTTATTGCATTACATGTTGCAACAAATGTAAAAGGTTGTGTGATTACTTCTGTATCACTTTCAACACCAACTGCTAATAAAGCAATGTGTAATGCTGAGGTTCCATTTACCATTGCAATTGCATATTTTGTTCCAGTATAATCTGCAACCATTTGTTCAAACTGATTAACATATTCTCCAACTGATGAGACAAAATTGCTATCAATTGTATCAATGAGATATTCCCTTTCTTTACCATTAAATACAGGTCTATGAAGCATAAGAAAATCATTAGTATCATAATAACTCTTTATGAAATCAATTACATGTCTAAATTTTTCTGGCATTACATTTCCAACTTATTCTCTTTATAATTTTTCAAAGATTTTTTTAGCATAGTTTCATATGCTACATCAACAGTTAAATTCTTTTTTAAATATTCAAATCCATTAATTCCCATGGTTTTAGCTTCATGGGAATTGTTATAAAAATATAATATATTTTCAACACAAGCATCAATATCTCCATTTTCAGACCATAAACCACCTTGAGATTCTTCAATTATTTTATCATAATCTGTATTAACATCTGTTACAGCAATAATTGGAAGTTTTGCCTCAAAGTACTCTAAAGTTTTTGAAGGAATATTAGGTATAGAGAAATTTTTATTTAATGAAATCAAACCAACATTACTTCTTAAAACTAATGATTTATACTCATTTGTTGGTATTTTTTTATAAAAAAGAATATTATTTAATTCTCTTTTCTTTATTAAGTCTATCAAAGATTGCTTTTTATTACCTTCACCTAAAAACAAAAATAATATTTCTTTATAGGGTATCAATTTTTCAGCTACATCAATAATAAAATCTAATCCCTGGGCAATACCAATAACTCCACCAAATATAATAACAAATTTATTTTCGATAACCTTTAATAAATCAGAATCGATAGAATATTGATCTATGTTATAATCAATTTTTTTCCAATTAGGAAGGAGATGAAATTTCTCTTCTTCAATTTGATTATGTTTCATAACATAGTCAATATTTCCTTGAGACATACACCCTATAGCATCAGAAAGCTTATATAAAGCCCGCTCTTTTATTCTAAAATATTTAAAAATAATATTTTTTTTCATTATGCCAACATCTACTGCATTTTGAGGAAATATATCGCGTAAAATTAAATATGTATTACAGTTATATTTCTTTTTTATCCATTTCACCAAACCGGCAAATGTAATTGGAGGAGTAGGATAAACACAAAGATCAAATGTTTTATCTTTAAAATGTTTCTTAATCTGTCTCTTAAAAAGAAATGGCAATGACAATGTAGTAATGCCCTTCACTATGAAATTTACATTAAAAAGTGGACCTGTTTTTACCCTTAAAATAGAGATCCCATTTTCAGATAAACAACTAGTTTCTCCTGTCTCTTTTACAGTTACGACAGAGACTTCATGACCCTCTTCTGAAAACTTTCTAACTATATCAGAATATAGATTTGAATGTTTTTCATCTGGATATGAAATAAATGTAAAAATTATCTTCATGAAATTATTTCTTCTGCCAAACAACTCTATTAACATAATCCGTATAACTTAAAATTATTCGAAGAACTTTATCAGAAACATTATCAATGCTATAATCTTTAACGATTTTCAATCTCTCATTAGAATCATCTTCAAGAACAGTCAATCCTTGCAATACTCTTTCAGGTTTCATACCAACCATCATAACAGATGCCTCTTCCATTGCCTCTGGTCTTTCATGGGCTTCTCGAATATTAAGGGCTGGAAACTTTAATATTGATGATTCTTCAGAAATTGTTCCACTATCAGAGATAACAGTCTTTGCATTCATTTGCAAAGCTAGATAATCAATAAAACCAAGAGGCTTCATCAGGTTCACAAGGGGATTAAGAGTAACACCGGTTTCTTCAATACGATTTCTTGTTCTCGGATGAGTTGAAACAAGTACTGGTAATTTATAAATTTCTGATATAGAATTTAGAATTTCAATTAGATTAAAAAAAACATCTGAGTTTATATTTTCTTCTCTATGACTTGAAACAAGAAAAAAATTGTTTTTCTGTAAATTATTTTTTTGAAGAACATCATTTGATTCAATTTTTGGTAATATTGAATGAATTACCTCATACATAGGACTTCCTGTTTTGATGACTCGATCAGCAGGCAATCCCTCTCTCAAGAGATATTCACGGGCAATGGAACTATATGTTAGATTAATATCACTTATATGATCAACTATTCTACGATTAGTCTCCTCTGGCACTCTCTGATCAAAACAACGATTCCCTGCTTCCATATGAAAGATGGGTATTTTTCGTTTTTTAGCAGGGATTGCACAAAGGCAGCTGTTGGTATCACCTAGAACCAGAAAGCTATCAGGATTTTCCTTTTCAAGAATAGGGTCAATATTTATAATTATATTTCCAATGGTCTCAGTTGCATTTTTGCCTGCAGCCTCTAAAAAATAATCAGGTTTACGCAATCCTAGATCCTTAAAAAATATCTCATTTAGCTCATAATCATAATTCTGACCGGTATGAACAATTATCTGTTCTATTGCTGAAGATTTATCCAGTTGCTTCATTACACTGGATAATCGTATAATCTCGGGTCTCGTACCTACTACCGTAACAACCTTAAGCTTTTTCAATTTATACTTCCTCATAGTATGTATCAGGATTATTTTGATCAAAGACCTCATTAGCCCAGATAATTAAAATCATTTCATCATTTCCAACATTGCTAATATTGTGAGTATATCCTGGTGGTATATCAAAAATTTCAGGTTTATCTCCACGAACAATATACTCAAAGATAGTATCCTCAAGAATATGACGAAACCGTATAATAGCTTTTCCCTTAATAACAAGAAACTTTTCATTCTTTGTATGATGATAATGATTTCCCCGGGTTATACCTGGCTTTGAAGTTGATACAGAAAACTGACCACTTTTTAATGTTTTAAGAATCTCAAAAAAAGATCCCCTCTCATCAGAATGACCAGGAATTCCATATGAAAACTGGCCATTTTTAAAATATGACAGATAGGTAGCATACAGTATACGCTCAAAACCGTCACCCACATTATCAACATAGAGATTTTCTCTTTTAGCCTTAAATGACTCCAATAGATCTAAAATTTCTCCAAGGTTTTTATTATAGGTTTTATCAACTGAATAATAATTTTTTTCAGGCGTTTTATACCTTACAGTCTCACCTTTCATAATATCTATAAAACTATTAACCACATCATCGATATAAACAAGAGATAATTCAATGGATCTGTCAGATACCTTAATCTCAAGATCATTGGCTATATTATAACACCAGGTAGCTATAACACTATTATAATTTGGTCTGCACCATTTTCCAAAAACATTTGGCAATCGAAATATATAAAGAGGTACTTCAAGTAATTCTGTAAAGCCTACAAGATGCTCTTCACTTTCTAATTTACTCTTTCCATAATCATTATCATTTGCAGCCTGAATTGAAGATGATAGAAGGATGGGAACCTTTAAATTATTATCTTTTAATATTGAAATGATTTTCTCAGTAAGTCCACTGTTACCTGAATAAAATTCATCAACTTTTTCTGGTCTATTTATTCCTGCAAGATGAAAGATAAAATCCGATTGAATTAGAAGCTGTTTCAATTCATCTTCATTATTATCCTTTTCAAAGGTTAGAACCTTTAGATCATCATTTCTTCTTAAATGTGTTACTAAATTTTTACCGATGAAACCATTAGCACCTGTGACAAGAACATTCATTATTTAATGCCCAACTCCTTTAAATCATCCTGAATCTCTCTTAAGTCAAGAAGCATTTTAGTTAATTGTGCCTCATCTAAACGTTCAGTATTATGTGAGTGATATTCATGGGCTTGGGTTACCACCTCTTCTCCATCGTCAAAGAACTTTGAATAGTTAAGATCACGTCCATCTGCTGGTATTCTGTAATATCCTTCCATATCAATTGCTCTAACCATTTCTTCACGAGTTAAGAGTGTTTCATAAAGTTTTTCACCATGACGGGTTCCAATAATTTTAATTTCATGGTCTGGTTTTTTTAGCATGTTTACCATGGATCGAGCCAGAGTTTCTATTGTTGCAGCAGGAGATTTTTGAACAAAGATATCTCCATTCCTTCCATTTTCAAAAGCAAAGAGAACCAGCTCTACAGCCTCATCTAAGCTCATCATAAATCTAGTCATGTTTGGATCAGTAACAGTTATAGGTTGATTAGCATTTATCTGATCTATAAATAACGGTATAACAGAACCACGAGATGCCATAACATTACCATATCGCGTACAACATATGGTTATATCATCATCATTAAGGTTTATAGATTTTGCGACAGTAACCTTTTCCATCATTGCCTTTGATATACCCATTGCATTGATAGGATAAACCGCCTTATCAGTACTGAGAACTATGACCTTTTTAACTTTGGCATTAATAGCAGCTGTTAATACATTATCAGTACCAACAACATTGGTTTTTACCGCTTCCATGGGATAAAATTCACAGGAAGGAACCTGTTTAAGAGCAGCTGCTTGAAATACAAAATCAACACCTCTCATGGCATCATATATAGAATTATAATCACGGACATCCCCGATGTAAAATTTTAATTTTTCATTATGGTAAAATTTGCGCATATCGTCCTGTTTCTTTTCATCTCTGGAAAAGATACGGATTTCTTTTATATCTGTATCTAAAAATCTTCGGCATACTGCGTTACCGAAAGAACCTGTTCCGCCAGTAATAAGTAAGGTTTTATTTTTAAACATTTTGACTCCAAGTATATTTATTATGCAATTAGTCCAGTTATCAATTTAGATGATACGTTGTAAATAATTTTTTAAATAAATAATCAACTACATCTCATCTAAAATATTATATAAATCTTCGATACTATTAATTCCAATTACAAAATCACTATCAAAAAAATCACATTGCTTAAAAGTTTCATCTAATTGACAAATAATATTATTTTCAAAACCATTACTAAGAAAATCATAAATTATCGTTGAATAATAAGTTAAAACAACATCAACATTTAAAAAGAATTGTTTTGTAAGTATAACATTACTATTTTTTTTAAATAAAGAAGTATCAACTTTCTCAAAAGGATGGAGTTTCAAAAAGATAACTACATTATTATAGCGCTCAATTATCTTTTTAATCGTCGAGATCGTTAATTGTGTCTTTCTTGGTTGAGATGCAAGAAAAATATATTTTTTATCATCTTCCCTGTTGTAATTTTCAAATTTCACATTTGAGATATAATGAGCTCTTGAGTAACTACAACTATCATTTGATATTATATATTTTTTAAATATCTCTTGTTCATATTTTGAAAAAGCATAAACTTTGTCAGCATGAACCTTTTCAGGTAAACTTATTTTTCCTACTAAACCATGTTGAGAAATAATAAAACATCTTTTTTGGTCTTTTGCCAAATAGGACATCCAGACAGTCAATCTATCAAAATGACTGATTGTTAATAATGAACCATATGTTTGTTCAACAAAACTCTTTATATTCAAAAATTCTAAATAATAATATATATAGTATTTATCAAATTTATGTATTATGACATTATAAATATATTCTATTAAAATTTTCACTTTGACTGAAAATTTATAATAATTATAGATATTTGGGTTTCTTTTATCCTTTATCATATTTCCATAAGTCACAGTTAATAAATCATCATATACCATTAGTTTTGACAGATGAATAGATCCATAACTTAACTTAATATTATTATTTCTTAAAGTTGCATCATATTTATTAGTAAACATATAAAAAAGATTAAATACTAAGTATTTAATTTCATAACTTTTAAAGGTTGCCAATGTCTCTAAAAATTTAATATTTCTTATACCTTTTACAAATATTTCATTTTTATTAGCCATATGAACAATCCACCTAAAAATGCTATTATTAAAAGAGTAACTAGACTTATTACTTCAACTGTCCTGATAATATCATTTAAATTATCCACATATTTCTTAACATCTATTTTTATTAAATATTGATATAACAAATATGTTAAAAATGTAACTATAGCTGCACCAAAAATACCAGCAAAATAAACAGCTATTGTAGTAAAAATAATATTGAGAATACCACAAATTATAGTATTCTTTGATATAATAAATCCTTTTTTATGATAAAATAAATAATTAACAAAGATATTATATTTACCATAAACATAAAAACCACAAAATATAATTATGAAGAGAGCTATAGTATTCAAATCAAAAATATTCAAATATTTTAAATATTTTCCATCAATATACACAACAAGATTAATGAAAATGAATAGTAGCACTGCCAAAATGCTATATATCAGAAATATAGTTACATCATATTTTTTTTCAATCCACTCATTATACCTTTTGATTAGAATTTGTGGTAATGCAAGCCCCATTCCCGCATTGAATAATAACAACACCATCCCCAAAGTATATGCTACACTATATCTACCAAGCTCTATATCATTTTTAATAAATTTGATAATAATTTTATCAGAACTATTCATCAGCCATTGAGAAAAGGAATGTGGAATCAAGGATACTGAAAATAACAATATAGTCCTAAAGTCTAAGAATACTTGTTTTTCATGAAACTTAATTATTACAAACAACAACAAAATAATATTAAAAACAAGAAAAAAGACATTATGAGCAAGCATCAGCGTGTTAAATGAATACCCAGAAGATGATAACAAATAAGTTGTTAATGATATTATTAGTACCTTAAGTAAATTAAATATAAAAAACAAGCTGTCAAATTCTTGAGATCGAAAAAAAGTTTGCATATTCAAAAAGAGAGCTTCATTAAAACTACAAAAAATCAACCAATAAAGCCATAAATGACTATATTTAATAAATATATTAAATGAAAAGAAAACAAATAATGACAATATGAATATAGTTATCAGTGACTTTATTAAGATTGCATAGGCATTTTTTTTGTCATTTACCCCTTCCCTAAGTATCGCTGCACTTAAATTTAAACTAATTAAAGGTACGATAAAGTTAGAAGTTGAGTATATTAAACTATAAATTCCAAACTCTTCTGTAGTATAATATTTAACCAAAAAAGGGAAAATTATTAGCAAATAGCCTCTGCTAAAACCAACAGAAATGGAGTAAAGTATTACTTTTTTTATATTATTTATTTGATAACTCATTATTTATATTTAACAAAACCAATATAAAAACGATACTTCTTTGTCAATTCAGATTTAAGAAAATGAAATTATTATTAAACAGAAAAATACTTAAATCTCAGAATTATTGTAGACATTTATATATTTAAAATAATCTTAGTATTTAATACAATTTCTATACTCAATAAAAATTGTATTAGGTTTTTGAATTATATATTGAGGATTTTATGGTTAAAAAAGAAGAACTAATGATAATAGTTCCATGCTTCAATGAAGAAGAATCACTTAATTTATTTTATAGTGAAATAAAGAAAATAGCTAAAAATAAAGAGTTATTAAATTTAAAAATCAATTTATTATTTATCAATGATGGTTCAAGTGACAATACATTGAAAATCATTAAAGAATTATCAAATACAGATAAAAATGTTAATTACATATCATTTTCAAGGAATTTCGGCAAAGAAGCAGCGATCTATGCAGGTTTAAAAAACTTTAAAGGCGATTATTGTGCCTTGATGGATGCAGATTTACAAGATCCACCAAACTTATTAGAAGAAATGTATGTATCAATATGTCGAGAAAATTATGATTGTGTTGCAACAAAGCGGGTTACTCGGAAAGGAGAACCTGTAATTCGCTCATACTTCGCAAGATTATTCTACAAACTAATAAATTCAATCTCTACTACTAAAATAGTAGATGGAGCAAGAGATTATAGGATGATGAATAAACACATGGTTGATGCAATTGTTGCATTAAAAGAATATAATCGATTCTCAAAGGGTCTTTTTAGCTGGGTTGGATTCAATGTAAAATGGATTTCATATGAAAATATTGAGAGAATAGCTGGCGAAACAAAATGGTCATTTTGGAGTCTTTTTTTATATTCCATTGATGGAATTCTTGCTTTTTCAACAATTCCTTTAGCTTTAGCTTCAATTGTTGGAATAATAATTTCAATATTTGCTGTAATTGGTATTATTTTTATTATTATAAGAACTATTTTCTTTGGAGACCCAGTTTCTGGTTGGCCTTCATTGGTGACAATTATTGCATTCATTGGAGGATTTCAATTATTATGTTTAGGAATAATTGGGCAATACCTTGCAAAAACATATCTCGAAACTAAAAATAGACCTCAATATATAATAAACGAATCAAATTTATCAAAGTAACTTGTTTTTTTAAGGTTACTAAATTTATAAATCTATGAATAAAAATATAATAAAAATAATAAAATTGTCTCTCCCTTTCATTATTGGTTTTCTTTTTGTCATATTACCATTAATTTTCTCTAATCATGACATGTGGGATGGAGTTATTATTGACTATGCGTCACTGACGAACAATTTTACTGGAGTAAAAAACTGGTTTTATGAATCTGGATGGATTTTTCAATACTGGCAAACCTATTATACATATAAAATTGCAATTTTTTTTAGTTTATCGTACAAATCTATTAACTTAATAATAATATTTTTATCTTTATATATTATAATATTTGAATCATTTATAATAGCCCGTGATAAAATGCAATTATCAGAATCTTGGGCTATATTTGCTGCATCTTTAACAGCAATATTTCCAATGTGGAATTTATTACTTAGTAGTGTTCTCACATATCATTTTATGTGTTTAGCTTTTGGAATATTAGGGATACGATTAATACATCATAAAAAAAAATATATAAATATTTTTGGAATTATTTTTACAATAATAGGGTTAGGATTTAATGCAATGCTCACATTATTGCCAATATTATCTTTTTTCTATGATTCTTGTAAAAAGGATAACGTAAAAAGATGGTATAAATTTTTTCCATCTCTTAGAACAATTGGAGTTTTTATATCTGGAGTAATTGTATTTTTAATATTAAACAAATACTATCATTCAAATGGACTTTATAGTAAATATAATTCAATAATAAATCCATTTAATCTAAAGGAATTACTGTCATTTTTTACTAGCTTATTAAATTATAGTTCATTTCTAATATTGCCATTTTTAGCTATAATTGCTTTATATATATTATCTAAAAATAATGCAAACTCAACGATAGCATCATTTGAAAATAAACAATTAAATAACCATATTTACTTTACATTTTTTTTAGTTATATTCTTTTCAATATTCCCATATTGTGCTGTAGGTAAATACACTCATCTTTTGGGAATTTATAGTTGGGATGGTAGACAAGCTCTACCACTCGGTCCATTGTATTCTAGTTTTATACTCGTACTAATTAAATTTACTCAGACAAAAACAAAAATTGAATCAAAACTAAAAAACAAATATACTATAGTTATATTATCATTAATTTTCCTTTTTCAATTATCTCTTTTAATTTGGGGTTTTTCTGAAAAATTCAACCGTCAAGTTTTCAGTCAGCAAATTATTAAAATTATAAAGGAAAATGAATCCAAATTATTACCAGGAAAAATACAAATTATTGGTTCAGGAATACCTGAACTTAAATACAATGTATATGAATCCAACTATATTTTTTATCTTGCAACAGGCAAGGCTTTGTGGTGGACTAAAATTTCAAATTCAGTTGATAAAAATTTCAAAATACCAGATTATATAATAAAAAATAAAGTATATAGACAAAAATATATTTACAAAAAAAATAAATTAAAATATTCTACAATAATACATATAGAAGCTAAAGGATTTAACGGTTTTTTAAAGAATCAATTGCTAAATACATTTAAGATTGGGAATCCTACAATATCAATAAAGAAAATCATTACTTCATCTATTCAACAATAATAAAATTATTACAAAGTAAAACCATCATCAACAATAATATTTTGTCCATTTATATTTTGACTTAAATCACTTAATAAAAACAATAGTGTACCATTTAAATCACTCTTATTCAAAATCCCTTTACTTAGACATTCCTTATTATAAGCACTAAGGAAATTTTCATTCTGTTGGTCAAATATTCCACCAGGACTAATAGCATTAACTCGAATATTTTTTCCTTTAAAGTATTTTGACATATATTTTGTTAAATGAATAAGACCTGATTTGATAGCTGCATATTCAACAGGCATCGTCATAGGAGTTCCATCATATATTTCAAATTTAGGTGCGATAACTCCATATATTGAAGAAATATTTATAATATTACCCCCACCATTATTATAAAAATATTTTGAGAATTGTTGTGAAGTCAAAAAATATCCTCCAAGATGCATACCAATATTATCAACAAAGTCTTTGTACTCGACATCAAAGAATTTTTTCCCATAATTTTTATTTCTTGGATATGCATTATTTATCAATGCATCTATTTTTCTATATTTTTTTTTAATATCTTTTATTGCATCTTGAACAGATTGCTTAGAAGTAATATCCATTTGAATAAAATCTATATTTTCACTTTCAAATTTAATATCATCATTTTTAATTACATCCGTAATAACAGCGATACCTTCATTGGCAATTACAGTTTTAGCAAATTCTTGACCTAATAAACCTGATCCTCCAGTTATAACTACAACTTTACCATTTAGCATCTTTGTATTCATTGACTATTCCTAGTTTGATTATATTTAATATATGATTCTGCAATTATAAAATCAATTTCTTCATCAATATCAATACTCCGCTCAGGAGGCATAATATAAACTTCAGTTTTCTCATTAAATTGAGGTTGATTTGAAAACAATATATCATAGTTCCAAACATTAAAACCATCATTTAAATCATAAACAGGGGGTGCATCTCTTCTATCTGTTAAATGTCCTGATACAGTTTTTACTATTTTAATTTTATCATCTACTCTCTCAACCATATTATAGTAGGGGTTACGAGATGAAGGTGTAACGCTAATTACATTTGAACAATTTTTGTTTTCTAATACTTCAAGACACCTATCTAGATCATCATGACTCTTTAAAGGAGTAGCAACGCCCAAATCAACTATAATATCAAATTTAGTGGATTCATGTGTTTCTTTCCATTTGACAGCATGCTTGACTACATCTAATCTAGAAATTTTATCTCCGGCCAACTCTTTAGGTCGTTTAAATTCAACTTTAAAATCATATTCTTTCACAATTTTAATTATTTCTTCACTATCTGTTGATATTACATAATCATCAATATATTTAGATTTTTTAATTAAATTTAATGAATAACATATAACAGGAAGACCGTCTAAAATCTTGATGTTTTTATTGATAACACCTTTTGATCCTCCTCTTGCACATATCGTACAAAGTACTTTTTTATTATTTATACTCATTTAGTTGATTCTCCGGTACTGCATTGATAATTTTTAAAACTTCTAGTCCTTCATTTATACTACATAAATTTTCAAATTTATTTTCAATTATATCGAGATGCATTTTTTTATAGGAATAATTTCTATCAACATTTTCAAAACTTATTTTTTCACTCAAAGAATCTATTGTTTTAATGTAAATACTATTATCATTAAAATCACCAACAATAGTTTTATTCAAACAATTTATTATAATTCTTCTCATTGGAATTTTACTTATATAATCTAATGAAAGATTAATTATTATATCTTCAGTAGTTTTGCCAATTAAAGTAAAAAAATCATCCGATGTGATTTCTAAATCTGAAATTTTATCATTAATTGCTTTGAAATTTACAATACATCCAAATATCCATTGTAAATAATCTATTTCATGACTTAGATCCAATAAAACGCCACCCCCCATTTCCTTTGAAGCACTATAAGTATTTCTATAATCACGATTAGGGCGCCATTCTGGAAGGTATTGCCCAGTTATAACATTAACATTATAAACTTTATTATTATTTAATAATTCTTTAATTTTTACTATAATTGGATGAAATCTTAAATTATAAGCAACAAAAATCGAATTATTTTTTGATACAAATCTTTTATATTTATCAAATATAGGTTTTTCAACTAAGATTATCTTGTTTCTAACATGTTCATCTAAAAAGGCAAGTTGCTCATAATGAAAAGAAGTTGCAGATGATATTATAATATAATTATAAATATTCAAATCATCTATTTCTGAAATATTTTGATATGTTACATAATCCTCAAGTGTCTGCTTAGTTACTATCTCGATTTGACTTTTGGGAATATCTAGTTCATCATTTAATACAAAAACATGTCTTGCCCCAATTGAACCATAACCAATTAGTAAGATCTTACCTTCATAAATCATATTTACCAACTCAACCTATCTGTCGCTTTTCTATACTCTTCCCATTGACCTATATCAATAAAATCACCTTCATTGACTGGATATGTATAGACAGGTTTTCCATTATCAATTAATTTTTCTATAAGTTCAGTCATATGGAAAAATTCATTTTCAGGAATATAATCAAAACATTTTTTATTTAAAATATAAATTCCGGTATTTATTGGAAAAGTGAACTCTGGTTTCTCTATTAAAGAAATAATTTTTCCACCTTCAGAAAATTCGATAACACCATAAGGGAATTTCTGATGCTGTATAGATGATACTACTGTTAAATAAGATTCATTATTCTTATGAAATCGATAGACATCTGAATAGTCTGCTTTGACTATAATGTCACAGTTTGAAACTATAAAGTCACCATTTATTTTATTTTTTAATAAATTAAGACTTCCACCTGTTCCAAAAAAATCTTTTTCTATAATATATTGGATTTCATAATCCTTTTCAATGGAATTAAAATATGCCATTATCATTTCTGCTTTAAAATTTAATGTAAAATAATATTCATTAATATTATACTTTCTAAATTCATTAATGATATGCTCTAAAATTGTTTCATCTCCAATTGGGATTAAAGGCTTGGGCAGAACCTTTGTGAATGGTTCCATTCTGCTACCTTTTCCACCAGCCATGATTACGACAGGAATATCTAATTTTATTTGAGAATATTTGACAACCCGCCTATTACTCAATGGCAAAGTGAAGACATCAAAAATAATTCCATTATTATTTAAAACAGGTGCATAAATAATATCCAGTTTTTCCATATCTGATAATACTTCATCACGATCAAAGGGCTCAATTATTTTAAAACAATTTTTATTACATACTTCACTAACTTTTGAATCAAGGGTGTTGTTTGATAATATAAATCTCCTTATATCACCATCTGTCAAAGAACCAATAAGATGATTGTCATCTGACAAAACAAAAAGAATTTTTGATGCCACCTCATCAAGCTTTTTCATAGATTCTTTTATTGTTGTCTTTTCATTGATTAAAACATCTTTGAATTTAAATTCTTTCATAAAATTTCCTTTAGAAGCATAAAGCTTTCAGCATAATCACAACCAGCAGCAGCTCCTCTAAATGTACCTAAAGCTTTAATATTACGTTCACTGCGGGGAAATGGATGTTCAAAAATCTCCCCTTCATATACTTTCATTATTTCAATTTTTTTTTCTATAAATTTACTGATATCAACGTAAACATTTGGGATAAAACAGTCTTCCTTAGTACTTGGAGAGAATTCAGTTTCACTGAGAGTTTCCATCATTAGTATTCTTTTAATAAATGGGTACCTAAATGATTTTGTACAGCTATATACAGCATCAAAAATTATTCTATGATCACTATGGACATCACTCTTAAATGGTAAATATATAATATTTGGTTGAAATTCATTAATTACTTCTGAAATTTTTTTTGTTAATTCACTCATTGAAAATTGATCAATTTGAGTTGTTGGCAACCCTAAGTGAGCGACTTTATCAATTTCAAATAATAGTGTAACCTCATCAATTTCTTTTTTTCTACTAATTATTTTCTCTTTACTATAACCCAGTTTTTTATTAATTTCAGTACAAATCAGCCAAAAGATCTCATCTCCATTCTCCTTGTGCTTGAGAAGAGTACCTCCTGCACCAAGGGTTTCATCATCTGGGTGGACTGCAACAACCAATATCTTTTTCATTTTTTAAAACCAATATAATTTAACATAGATTATTTTTTATATACCATTTTTTATCATTTAAATCGATTGAAAGTAATATATTTAAAATTTTTTCAGGAGCTTTTTCGTCACCATAAGGATTACTTAAATTATATATTTTTTCTCTATAGCTTTGATCAAAACAAGCTTTTTGTAAAGCAGTTATAATTTTTTCTTCATTATAATCGACAAATTCAACATTGCCAGCATTAAGTCTCCCTCTTTGTCTATTGCCAATATTTACAACTGGTAATTTATAAAAAGGAGCTTCAAGAATTCCCATACTTGAATTACCGACTAAAGCTATGGCATTTCTTAATAAATTTATAAATGGAGTTCTAGGTAAAGTTTTATAAAATTTTATCCATTTTGAATGAGAATATTCATCAATTGCTTTTAATATATCATAAGAACCTGGATCAGTATTTGGATAACTTCCAATAACTTTAATTTGATTTTCTATTGCAAATCTTTCAAGAGCTTTCAAAGATATTTTCATTTGTTCATAGCTATCTTCTTTTTCTGAAGACAATGGATGTTTAATAAAAACCAAATATTTCTTTTTTTCCAAATTGCATTTAACCAGACTACTTAATTCATTCATGCTAATTTCTGGAGTATGCTGAATATTATAATAAGATGTATTACCTACAAAATGTACCCTAAACTCATCTTCACTCATTCTAATTAAATTATTAGCATATTCCTGAGCAAAAGTAAAATGAATATGAGATAATTTCGAAACAGCAAATCGTATTGGGTCATCTGAATTACCATAAACGGGATCACCACCAGCAACATGCACTGTTAATACATCCATATAATTACCAACTAGTGCAGTAGCTATACTTTCTTCTCTATCACCAACGACTAATAAAAAATCAGGTTTTTCCCTATCAACAGTTTGAGATAATGAATATGTCAACAGCCCAATACCTTTTACTCTTTGAGTCTTTCTATTTGTCATCAATAGATTATCTATTTTCTCAACAATTTCAAACCCATCTTCTTCAATTTTTTCAAGTGTATTTCCATGCCAATCGGATAAATGAGCTCCTGAAACTACAAGTTTAACATTGAACTTACCACTCTCTTGCAGTACTTTAATAATTGGGTATAAAATATCATATTCAGATCTTATTCCTGTCACAGCTACTATATTCTTTTTTTTAAACATAAACACCTATCATATTATAAACTTTTTGAAATTGCATTGAAGATTTTTCAGCAAATTCTTTATCAATAACTCTATCGCCAAAAAACAATGTTTTACTAGTATCGACATTCAATAGTTCAAGAGCTTTCAAATTTGGTTTTTCAAAATTTTTTGTATAATCACCAGTGAAAACTATTTTTTTTTCATCAAAGAAATTTGAAAGTTTTAAAGCATTAAATTTTTTTTTCTGAAGTAATGAGTTTCCATCTGTAATTAAAAAAATTTCGAAATTAGTTTTACAATAATTTAAAATTTCAATTGTTCTTCGATTCAATTTTATTGAAGGGTTAAAATTTCTGTAAATTGATAGAGCGTTATCCAAAAAATCCTGGAAAATTATACTTTCGTTTCTTTTAAATAATTCAAAAGCCTCTTTGAAAATTAAATTATATGAAGATCCTTTTTCTAACCATCTTTGACACATAAATGAATAAGATTCAACTGTAAGTAACTCAGAAATATCTTTATAGACTTCTGAAATAAAATCAAATTCATCATATAGAGTTCCATCCATGTCAAACCCTATATATTTAATATTTGACCAATCTATATTTTCATATAAATATTTCATCATAGAATCTTACCATTTTCATTCCATATTTTATTTCTTGAACTTCTATCTTTTTTTTATGAATAAAATTATCAACAATAAGTTGAATCCAATTCGCTGTTGCTGCAATTCCAAGGGCCATACCACCTGCAATTCTTGGATTTATTTCAATAAAATAATACTGCCCTTCCTCAGTCTCAAATAATTGAAAATTTATAGGTCCATAAAATGTAATCTTATTAGCTATTTTTATAATTAATTCATTAATTTCATCATTTTGTACGACAATACCTTTTGTTGATTTACCATTTTTAACATCAATTCGTAATCTTGGTACAATATAAATTGGTTCCCCATCAATATTAAAAAAAGTATCAACAGTATATTCTCTTCCAATTATCTTTTCTTGTGATATCATATTATCCATAGATATTTTTGTATTGAAATCATTTTCGAATATACCACTACCTCCTCTTCCAAATCTTGGTTTAATAATTTGATAAGTAGATTCAAGACTTGTATTTGGAGTAAGAACACCAATATCTTTAAAAAATTGATAAGTTTTCCATTTATCCTGAAAAGTATCAATAGTATATTCAGGAGAAATAATAACATCAATATTATTACTTTTAAAATAATTAACTCTTTTTGACCAATCCAATAGAGTTTCATCTAAAGAAGGTATTACTATATCAATTTGATATTTTTCTAATAGTCCACTAATTTTATTCCATAATTCTTTATCATCTACTTTAGGCATAATAATAAATTCATCACATAAAATTTTACTATGATTAAAGTCAGAAATATCTGAACCAATAGCAATATGACCAGAATCATGGATTGCTTTAATTAAGAAATTTGAGGTAAGACTGCCTGTTGCTTCAATTAATATCTTCATATAATCCCAAAGTAGTCATTTAAGAAATTTTCTGTACAACAACATGATATCTTGATAATATCTTATTATTCATAATGTCTTTTTTTTCACTTAAAAAGATTTCATTAATTTTTATTTTATCTGTTAATAGTTTATTTATTCTATTCGCATCATAATATGATTGAATTGTTCCAAATTCATGTTCACTAGTAACAATTTGATCATTTTCTTTATCACTAAATGTCCAATCATTTGTTGAAATAACATCAAAATATATAAATCCATTTACTTTTAGACACCTACATAATTCTCTAAATCCTTTCTTTGCTACTTCAAATGGCATACTATCAAGCACACCATGAGATAGCATGAAATCAAAACTATTATCTTCATAGGGTAAGTCTGTTATATTTGCCTCAATAATTTTACTAACAAGATATTCTTTATTATGTTTTCTAAAATATAATTTTGCTTCTTCAATTGCTTTGCTAGACAAATCAAAACCATATCCATCAAGTCCAAAATCATCAAGTAAATCAATATGTCGTCCGATACCACAACCAAAATCTAAAATTTTTGGTATTTCCCCTTCCGCAAAATGATTGATATATTCATCATATCCAATACGTTTGCGGATGTATTTAGACACAAATCTTACAATATCTTCATTTGGATAAAATATAAAATTTTCTTTTCTTTCATACGAATCATTCCATTCTTTGACTTTTATATCCATTTTTTTAACAACCTATTTCATTTTATAAAATTAAATTCAAGTTATATTTTTATCAACTCATTTTTAAAAAAACATTTTTTTGAAGTACTCCCTATAATCTCATCCCAAGTCATTGGAGATAAACCATTGCCAGGTCTTTTTACAGTTAAATTATCTTTTGAAAATAGTTCTCCCACATTAATATCTTTTTTTGCAACAATACTCTTTCTAGCAATATCAATATTTTTTTCTTCAGATGGACTTGGTTTTTTTATACCATTTCCTAAAGCTGACTCAATATTTCGAATCGATTTAACCATCTGCTTTAATTCTTCAGGTTCCAAGGAAGCTCTATGGTCAGGGCCCTCAAATGTTTTATCAAGAGTAAAATGTTTTTCTATAATTGTAGCCCCTAGAGCTGCTGCAGCTATCGAGATTTCTATTCCAAGAGTATGATCTGAATATCCAACATTAACTTTAAATGCATTCTTCATCGTAATCATAGCATTTAAATTAACATCTTTCATAGGTGTTGGATATTCTGTATTACAATGAAGTAATGAAATATTTTCTTTTTTTGACCCTGCAGTTATTAAGATGTTTAATGCGGATTCTATTTCTCCAAGGTTACTCATTCCTGTAGAGAGAATAACTTTTTCATCAAAACTACCAATTTTTCTTAAATATGGCAAATTGGTTATTTCACCTGATGGAATTTTCCATATATTAACACCTAAACTTTTTAAAGAATCAATACTCTCTAAATCAAATGGAGAAGATAAAAACATTATTTTTTGTGTTTTACAGCATTCAATTAACTCTTTATGATTATCTTCAGATAATTCTAATTTTTTTAACATTTCATATTGATTTTCATTTGAAGATGTTGTCTTTTTTTGATAATTGGCCTTTGGAGCATCAACATTTGCAATATTTTTTGCTTTAAATGTTTGAAATTTAACTGCATCTGCACCAGACTGAGATGCAGCATCTACAAGCCTTTTAGCAACATTCATATCTCCATTATGATTTACACCAGCTTCAGCTATAATAAATACTCTTTTACTCATCAATACCTCTTATGTATTTTGCAGGATTACCATAATAAATGCCTGGACGATGTATAGCTTTTGTAACTAAAGAACCAGCTCCTACAATTACATTGTCAGTAATTGATATATTATTCATAATTACAGAGCCACTACCGATAAAAACATCATTACCAATTTTAACATTCCCATTTACTATTGAACCTGTTGAAACATGATTAAAATCACCAATATCAACATTATGTTCAATCAAGGCATTTGAATTTATTATATTGCATTTACCAATTTTAGCATCAATATTAACAAATGAATTAGTCATAAAAACATTACCTTCTCTACAGGTACTATCTGTAGAAAAAAAAGATCTTTTAGAAAATATTGAAGGCAAGTTGTAACCTACCGCTTTTAACTTTTTATATAATTCTTTCCGAACAATTGAATTTTCGATTTGCCCAATACCAATTATAGCATTTTTAACATTTTGATAAATTTTTTTTAAATCATCATCTGTTCCAACAATATCGATATCATGAATCAAAGTATTTAGTTCGGTTGATTTAGAGATAACACCATAAATCTCATAAATATCTGAATCTTTTAATATCTCAATACAACTGGAACTATGTCCACCGTTCCCAAGAATAACAATATATTCCTTCAAGTATATTCACCTATAATATAATAATTAACTTCATTATTAAATATGAAGCAGGAAGAGTCAAATTCTTTATATTTTTTTTAAAGATAATATAGTAATTGGATCAATATTTTTCATATAATTTTTCTTATCGAAATAATAAATGTATGTAATTTTTATTAAATTAATAAAAGATAATTTATCAGGATCGTAATTTACACTTATTAGATAATCAAATTTTCCCTTAAATTGTATGTCTTTTAGATTATAAACACTAGATTTAATTTTTTTGATATCTGATATTTTAAAATTTAATTTATTTTTTTCTATAAGAATAAATCTTTTTTGATTTCCAAAAACATTCCGTGTCATCCCAGACAATGAATAAAACCGCAAAGAATCTTTCCAGAATTTAACACTTATATTGTCTTCATATAGAAAATTTCTTGAATTACGCATTTTATTAGACTTTTTAAAATCTAACATTATAGACTCATTAATATGAAATGATCTCAAAGCATCTAAGTTATTACTTACATTTTTACAAACAAATAAAGTAATAACTAATGACATGATGATTATAAATATTTTCACTGTATTAAATCTATAAAATATTTTTATAGTTATAAATTTAAAAAAATCTAAAAATATAAATGATGAGCCTATGCTAAGTAAAATTTGATCTCGACTAATTACATTATTGAATGTTATATAATGACCAACTGCAGTATATGGAAAGACTCCAGCAATAAATAAAATTATTCCAATAGTTAAATAAACTGGAACAGATAAAGTTGTTTTATCAGTTATTTTCACATCAAACTTCTTGATTACTATATTTGTTTTATTTGAATCATGAATATATACTTTTTTTATCATTAAAAAAATCAAAGGGCCTAATAATACAAATAAAAATAAATATTCAACATTTAATAAGACTGCAATTGAATCAGGAATTAATAATATAACTGAATAGAAAAATGAAACAAACATTTTAATAGGAGATATTAATAATTTAAGTACACTTAATTGATTGTAATTTGAATAATTACCAGAATGCGATAAAAATTGTTTTTTTATAACCCAATAAATAATTGGTAACACAAAAAAATCTGAATACAAAATTATCTTTTTAATTGTTAAAAATATATTTTTTTTATATATAAATTTATTATTATAATTTCGTGACACGAGAATTAAAAAAAGAACAAATGGAACAAAAACTAGAGTTGAGTTTAAAAAAACAAAAGTTAAGGAGATAAAAAACAAAGATAATATTCGATAAATTGTATTGTTTTTCACTAGACAACTTACAAAAAAATAAATCCCTAAATTCATAAAAAGAAATCCAAAAGAATAAGGCATAACAATCATAAATATTCTAGCAAAATTATAAGGGATAAATGTTATAGTCAAAATCAAAAAAAATAATTCATTTTCTTCAATTTCCAAAAGAATCAATGTTTTATATATTACAATTGATGAAAATAAAAAAATTAGAAATGTCAAAATATGATAATAATTAGCAATATATGAAGTTATTGACATTAAATAATGATGTAAATTTGTTGTTATTGGATGCCCTCCATTTTGAATAAAATTCGCATATAATTCTGCATATGAATGATTAAATAGAGCCCAATCATCCCAAAATACTCCATTATTAATCATCATTATCCCATAAGATACAAAATAAATAAAAATAATAATTAAAATTGAAAATGGAACACTTAGCTTTATTGCTTTAAAGATATTTATCTTCATGATTTTCCTGTTATTCTTTTTTACAATTTAATAATAGATAATACTTTATTATTTTATAAATAAAAAAGGGCCCTCAAGTGTAATATTATATTCAACATCTTCATTGTAAAGATGATAAAGACCTTTGCCAATAAAATATTTTTTTGTTAATTTGATCTTCTTTAATCTAGCATTGAGGTTACTTTTAACATTATTATTAAAAGTTATTAAATTTGAATTTAAAATATATACATATCTTATTGAACTATTTATCGGTTCCATCTTAATCCAATAACTCATCCTCTTGAATGCTTGTTTGTATCCACTATAAATATAATCTTCGATTCCATTCCAACTTTCACCAAATGATTGCACTCCAGCTGCTGATAAAAAGCCAGACAGCCCTCCATATACAAAAATACGATCTTGGTCTTTAGAAAAATTATTTGTATTTAAAATTTCAATGAAAGTGTCAATATGAGTTGCTTGATGCTTTTCAAGTTTAATATTTTTCAGATATGGACTTAATTTTGAATAGGTAGTTTGTTCTTTAAATGGTGCACTACGTTTGCTATATAATATCTGTTCATAAGAAATAAATAAAAAAATTGATATTGACAACGTCATAATTATTGTTAAATAATAAAGGTATTGGCTAGTAAAACCTTTAGTTTCAATATATAATAATACAATAAACACACTACCGATAAAAATCAAAGAAATTGAAGAATGATTTATAAAGTTTAAACCTGGTCCAGTACCTCCTGGATGCAAATGTCCTATAATTGCTATTATAAACAATAATATTATTTTCTTAAAAGCTGGATGCTTCCTGTATCTGTTCAGATATAATATACTTGATATCATAAAAATGCCAAACAAATAACTATTATACCTCCAACCAAGAAAATAATCGTTTAAATAAAATGATGAAATAAATTTACTCACCAATATTATAAATAACACCAAAACACTTAATGTTTTTAATAAATAAAATTGTTCAACTCCAAATTTATTTGTAAAATTTTCATATAAGAATAATGAAATAATTATTAAACATATGAAGACAAACATTCCTGAAAAAAAATAATTCCCTATATCATTTAAATATTTGTAGATCAACAATAACACATCGCTATCTAATGAATTATCAAAACGATTATGACTAATATTTAAGTTATAAAGCTTTATCAAATTAGAAATCAAATCATCATTTATTAAAAAATAGGTGATAGATGTAAAGAAAATTATTATTAAAATATAGGCAGAAGAATCCAAAAAAACCTTGATACCAAACATTTTTTTAGATAACATAAAAACGATTATTGTAAAAAACACTAAAGGTATTCCATAGGTAAACTTTGTAAAAACAATAACATATGATGATAATGATAATATTAATATAAAAAAATATCTTACAGAAGATCTATGATAATGGTTATATAACAAAAAGGCACCACTCCATATAGTAACAAATAGTATTATTATATAATTATAATCGAAACTAGCGTGCCATACATAGAATGATGATGAAACAATACTATTAAAAGATATAAAGAAAAACCACTTTGTCTTTTTCCAATTCTCTGAAGAAAATATAAATGTTTTTATTGCTATAGAGAAAAATAAAGTAGCTAATAAAATTAAAATTAATGAAGCAAATCTATAACCAATTAATGAATGGTTAAAAATTGAGCCAATTCTATGTGAAAATAAATGAAAAAAAGTGAAATTTGGAGCTTTATCTGTACCTTGTATATGATGATAAAGATGATAACCTTCATCAGTGATATCAAAATTAAAATAAAAGCTATAAGAAATTAAACCAATAATTGAGAAAAGACAAAAAAAAGTAAATAATGAAACTATTTTGTTAGGAATAAAATGCTCATTATTAAAATTATTTAATCTTATTGTATATTTTTCTACTTTTGATGAAAAAAATTGTATATATTTCTTTTTCTGATGCATTTTAATTAAAAATGTAAGCAAAGTTAAAAAAACTAAAAAACTGAGAAAAAAGGAGTCAGTCCTACTTATTGAAAACTTCTTAAATAAAATAAAATTAATTTTTAAACCAAGGCCAAGTAATGGAGAAAAAAAGGAACAAAATATCACAACAATAGAGATGGAAATTATTATAATTAATGCAAATGTAATTAAAACTGTTAATTTACTATTCTTTAAACTAAGATAGGTAAAATAAATAAAGGTTGAAAGAAATGTTACAAAACTCCAATTTAACGTTGTTTTTAGAGTTAAATTGAAGTTTTGCCATAAATAAAAATTGTCTGAAATTCCATTTTGCATCCAAGAAAAATAAACTGTATAGCAAAACATAACTAAACTTATAACAAATAATGTGAACATAACTTTCTTGAAGTTATTATTTATGAATATATTCAATTTATTTCGATAAATATACCATAGTAAAGATGAAATTAAAGTAGTTATTCCGATTCTCAGTAAAATACCTGGGAACTCATTAACTAAATTTATAGAAGATAGGAATAAAGATAGGAATATTATGATACTCCCCAAAACTCCTAATATTATTATATATTTATTTTTCATCATAAATTATTCTACTATTACCTATTTACTTCAAATGAATAATATTTTAATTTTTCTAAACGAAATATTTGATAATTAAATTTATTATAGAAGATAATTCATCATTCATTCCTACCCACAAGGGCAACCTTAAAATTCTCTCACTTTCTTTAGTCGTGTATATATCCTTCCCAAAAAATTCACCAAAATTTAAACCAGCAGGCGAAGCATGCAATGGAATATAATGAAAAACAGCTTGAATATTATTTTCTTTTAAGTAATCAATGAGGTGAGTTCTTTTATCCAGATCACTGCACTTTATATAAAATATATGTGCATTATGAAAACATTTCTCAGAAAAAGAAGGAATTTCTATAAATCCCTTTACTGCAAGTTCTTTTAATCCGTGATCATATTTATTCCATATCCTCAAGCGTTCATTAATAATTTCATCAGCTTTTTCTAATTGGGCAAATAAAAAGGCTGCATTTAACTCTGATGGCAAATATGATGACCCAATATCAACCCATGTATATTTGTCAACTTGGCCTCTTAAAAATTTGGATCGATTACTACCCTTTTCTCTTATTATTTCAGCTCTATCAAAGAATTGTTCATTATTTAAAAGTAATGCTCCACCTTCACCACAATGTATGTTTTTAGTTTCATGAAAGCTCAAACATCCCAAATGACCTATGGTTCCAAGTTTTTTACCTTTATAAGTACTTAATATTGCTTGAGCAGCATCTTCTACTACTAATAAATCATATCTGAAGGCAATATCCATTATCACATCCATTTCACAAGCAACACCACCATAATGAACAGGGACGATTACTTTTGTCCTATCTGAAATTGCATTTTCAATCAATGATTCATCAATATTCATGGTATCGGGTCTTATATCAATGAATACTATCTTTGCACCGTAAAGAACAAAGGCATTGGCAGTTGAAGTAAAGGTATAGGACGGCATAATTACTTCATCACCTGGCTTAATATTACAAAGTAAAGCAGCCATTTCTAAAGCATGTGTACCTGATGTTGTCAGAAGTGCTTTTTTACAATGAAGATTGTTCTCGAGCCATAAATTACATTTTTTTGTATATGGACCATCCCCAGAATATTTATTAATTTTAATGACTTCTTCAAGATATTCTTTTTCATTATCAGAACTGTATGGTTTATTAAAGGGAATCATATAGCGCCTATGGTTCTTAAATTTACTTATATATTATAAATAATTATTCCTAGAATAATTACAAAACTTCCAATAACTTGATATTTAGTTATTTTTTCATCTAAAAGACATTTTGAAAAAAATACAACAAGGATAAAACTTAGTGGAACGATAAAGGCCATTACTTTTAAAGGCATAAATTTTAAAACATAAAGATTAAAAAGTGTTGCAGAAAACAATAGGAAGTATCCAAGAATTGTATGAAAATTTAAATACAATAAAATAAAATGTTTTTCTTTATTATTTTTAACACCTGTTTTCAGGAGAACTTGTCCAAAAGAAGTAAATAATACCCCTAAAAATAAAAAAAAATAATATTTATACATTACTATCACCAGAAGAATCAATCAAATTACCATTTGTATTTCTTGTTACTATGATTACACCAACAACAATAATTAAAGAGCCAATTATATTATTCATACTGATATTTTCATTATATATAAAATAACTAATTATTAAAATTATAGGATAAATTAAGCTTGTAAAAAGATATGCAAAAGATAGATTATATTGTTTTAATGCTAATTGCCAAAAAATAGCTTGTAAACCTAAAATAAAAAGTGAAATAATATAATATGGATTTGTAATTACATTATAAAAGGTATATCCACTCATACTTAACGCTGCTTTCTTTCCAATTGCCACGGAAACTGACTGACAAATAATTGATAGTATTATAAATATAAAATATATATTATTTTTTTTATTCAAATGACCTACTTAACTTGAAAAGATTTGATTCATATCATTTATTATTAAGTATAATTTTAATTAAATCATTAATTATCATTGTTTTTTCTTTCATTTCATTTACATTTTCAAACTTGAGAAAAACAATACCAGCCTTATAGGTTTTATAATTATCAATTATATCTCCCTTTTCCCACCATATAATTTCGTCGATAATGTTTTGTTTAATTTCATCATCAAAAAAAATATCTTTTATGACACCATTGTTATTGGCCATGATGCAATGACGTCCATAAAAACCATTTTGTTTCACTTCTGGAAAATCAAAACAATCAAAACCAGCCTCAGCTTTTACAATCCATTCTGCCCAATCTATATTTGTAGAATTATTCACTGGATAAGGATATAAATCCCCAGAACATCTCCTTGTTATTTCAATTATCTGAGCTTTCTTACCATCAAACAAATATTGAATATGAAAAATTCCATCAACTAGTTCTAATTCCTTAATTATTATTTCTGAATTTTCGATTAATGCTTTTGAAACTCTATTAATATTATCTGCTGGAGCAGCTGATGTTGACACTAGATAAGGATTTAAAAAAGAATATTCATTATCACTAAAATAAAAAACAACCTTTTTATTAACTATAAAAGCACTGAAACTATGTTGTGTCCCTTCAAAAAACTCTTCAACAACAAATCTTTTTAGAGGAGAAATATTATATGCAATTTCTACAGCATCTTTATATTCTTTTTTTGAAAGAACTTTTGTGACACCTTTTCCCCCCGTAAGATCAATAGGTTTAATTATTAATGGAAAAGTATAGTTTTCAACATCATTTAAAGCTTCTTTGACTGTATTATAACCTTTAGCGTAAGGAGTTGCTATATTATTTTTTATAGCAAATTCTTTAAACAGGTCTTTATGATGTAAAATTAATGTTTTCTCATATGAGTCATGCCCAGAAAACCCCATTTGTTCAGAAACATAAGATGCAGTAATTGCACCAAAATCATTTGCACAAGAACAAACAGCATCAATATCTAACTTTTTTGATAATTCTAGGATTTCATACTTATTTGAAAAATCACTTTGGTGATATTCATCTGAAAGACTATGCCCAATTAAAGTTGGATCATTCCCTGTTGTTATTACATGGAATCCCATTTTTTTTGCAGCTTGTATTAAGGGTATTTCTGAATGGCTACCATTTAATATTAAAATTTTTTTTTTATTATTTGTCATTATTATTAATTAAAATCAATCCATGTAGTTTTAAGATTTGAATATTCATCAAAAGCAAATATTGATTTATCTTTACCGATACCAGATTCTTTAAATCCACCAAATGGTACTGTATTATCATCATCCCCATAACAGTTTATATGAACAATACCTGCTCGAATTTTTCTTGAAACATAATATGCTTCATTTAAATCATCAGTCCAAATTGATGCCGCTAATCCATAATTAGTATCATTTGCTAATGATATTGCCTCTTCAATTTCATCATAATCAATAACAACTAATACAGGTCCAAATATTTCTTCTTTTACAACTTTTGTGTTTAAATCTACATCACAAAAAATTGTCGGTAAAATAGCATTATTATTAAGATCAAAACCTTTTGGTCTTTCTGGCGATATTCTTTTTGCTCCGCTTGAAATTCCTGATTTTATATAATCATTGACTTTTGTTGCTTGAAGATCATTAATCATTGTACCAACTTCACTATTAATATTTAATGGATTACTAGGTATATACTTTTCACTTTCATCTAATAAATAATTTAGTAATTCATCTTTTAGTGAATAATGTATCAAAACTCGTGATGGAGCAGAACAAATTTGTCCTTGATTATAAAAAATATTCTTAGCTAATACTTTAGCTGCCTTTTTGACTTTATTACAATTTTTTGATATAATAAAAGGACTTTTTCCACCACACTCTAAACCCACCTTCTTCAGATTAGATTGTCCAGCATACTGCATTATCAACTTCCCAACTTCAGTTGATCCAGTAAAAAAAATTCCATTCACATCATTATTTAGAGCTAATGCTTTACCAGATATTTCTCCAGGTCCTGTAATAACATTAAAAGCTCCATCAGGAAGGCCTGATTCCTTCACTAAAGAAGCAACTTTAAGTAGTGAATATGAAGATTGTTCGGCTGGTTTTATAACAACAGAATTACCCATTAATAAAGCAGGTGCTATCTTCCACATTGCAACAACTAAAGGATCATTCCAAGGAGTTATTAATCCAACAACCCCCAATGCTTCTCGAGTAATAGTTGCAAATGAATTCATGCGAGGCGGTATTGCATGGTCATAAATTTTATCAATACCTTCAGAAAAATATCTTAATGCTTCAATAGCTTTTGGTATTGAATCATAATAATAATTTTTAAATGACCGACCTGTTTCGTAAGTATCTAATAATGCTAACTCCTCTAGATTACTTTCAACTAAACTTGCTAATTTCAATAAAACATTTTTTTTATCTTTAGGGTCTTTATTTAGCCAACCCCCTTTTTCATAACATTCTTTGGCTGCATTTATTGCAATTTGAACATCCTTATCTTCACAAATGTATAATTCAGGAAGTTCTCGACCATCAATTGGGCTATTTTTTTTTATACTTTTATTATTTAACGGTATAAGAAATTTTCCATTAATAAAGTTTCTATTTTCAATTTTTAAATTTATAAATTTTTCTTCAACATTCATATTACAGATAACCTTACTTTAAATTTCAATTCCACAAAATATAATCATTGTTTTTTTGATGAATACTTTTAGTCGCATATACATTGGACGCAAAGTAATATTATTATTAAAATACATTGTACATAAAGGAAAATGATTTTTAAACAATATTTTCTTTGAAATTCCAGAAGAACTCAATATTGGTTATTCTGTTTATTGATTAAGTCTTTTTCCAACTTTCTTCTTTTATAATTAAAAGATATGAAACACAAAAAAGGAAGTTCGACAATATAAAATTAAACCTTCAATTTTCGTAATCTAAATAAACCTGTCAAATTCATTAAGTATTGGCATATTTTCATTATTTTTCGTTTTTTCAATCATTTTAAAAACTTCAAGATTTGATTCATGTCTTAGACAATGAAAAGAACAATGTTTACTTGGGTCTAAAAACCCCATTACCTCATTTCTTTTTTCTCCATTCCACATATCAACAAAAGAACTATTATTTAATTCTCCAACTTTGAATTTTTCTTTCCCTCTCCAATATGGACAAACAAAAACTCCTGACGGGCAAATCAAGGTTCTTAGCTCTGTTACTGGACATGTTGTATATTCCTTATCCTGAGGATTTTCGATACCATTTAATGAAGATTCTAAATTAATTGATTTAACAATTGAAAAAGAAGCGGTCTCAAGTTCATCTAATCTATTTATTTCAATTCGGGCTTTATCCATATCTTCTTTTGAATGCTTAACTAACGCATGATCAATCCCATCAGCATATTGATAACTAGGTTTTACTTCAAAATAATCACATCCAATATTCCTAGCCAGTACTGCTGCATCATATATTTCATGTATATTTGATTCAAGCCCAAAACCATCTGCAGCAGTCCTAATTAAATATGAATAACCAAGTTTTCCTTTTTTTATTTTTGCTAGTTCACGCATATTTTCAACAACTTTATGAAATTTTGAAACACCGTCTTTTGATGGTCTAAGTTTATTATACATTTCATCAGATCCAGCATCCATCGAAATTCTAGTCCAATTTGAATATTTTGCTATAACATCTAAATATTTATCAATAAGAGTGCCATTTGTTGTGATACCAATATGTATGTCATTTTCACCCAAATAATTCATAAATTCTCCAACTCTTGGATGAGCTAAAGGTTCACCTCCACCTATTAGTATAACTGCTTTAACACCAACTGCATTAAATTCTTCCCCCAACTGCATTAATCTTTTATCTGAAAAACGATTTTTTGTTTCAAGCATATCTTCACTAATACAACCAGGACATGCCAAATTACAAACTTCAGTTGTATCTAACTCAACAACTAAGGGATTACTTGCTCCAATCTTCCAATCTGTTTTTTTTATTTTATCAACCACAAATTCTTGTTGCAGCTTATTAATTATATTCATTTTTTTTGTCATAATATCACATCCTTATTTATTTAATTTTATATATTATTTTATTTCATCAATAATATATAAAGGTCTATTTTTCACTTCATCATATATTTTACCTATATAAAGACCAACAATCCCAACAATTGCTATTATCAATCCTGATAAGAAAAAAATTGAAACAGATAAACTAGTCCAACCATCAACTTTATTTCCATATAATAAATATAGAATTACTAATTTAATAATATAAATGGTAGAAAAAATAGAAATAATAAAACCAATTTTAATACCAATCATTAAAGGTTTTACAGAATGAGACAAGATATGATCAATAGCCATATTCATTCTTTTATTTAAATTATATGAAGATTTACCTTTATCTCTTTTTCCATGGACTACATTAATTTCAGTTCTTTTAAACCCCACTAACACAGCTAATAAACCAAAAGATCTATCTTTTTCTTTAAATTTTTTTATTTCTTCAATAACTCTTCTTGAATAAATTCCAAAATTTGCAACTGTATTATCAAGTTTTTGATTAGTTAAATAATTAAAAACAATATAAAATAATTTTGATGATAATTTCTTCAAAATATTATCTTTTCTATTATTTCTTTTACCTACTACAATATCAAATCCTTCTATTGCTTTATTGTATAAATTAATTATTTCTTCAGGCTTATCCTGCAAATCACAATCCATTACTACAATCCACTGTCCTTTTGAGAAATCTAAACCTGCTGTTATTGCATGATGCTGTCCAAAATTTCTAGATAATTTTATACCAACTATATGCTTCTCCTTATCTGAAATAGCAGTTATTACAGACCACGAATCATCTGGGCAACAATCATCCACAAGAATAATCTCGTAATGAAGCTTCAATTTAATTAGAGTACTTTTCAATCTAGTACAAAGTTCACCAATAGCTTCTTTACAACCATAAACTGGAATAACTACAGAAAGATCACATTTATTTTCATTTTTTTGTTTTATCATTTATAATTTCCAATAAATCATATATATCTTATGTATAATTCTTCTCAATCCAATTTCGATATTCGCCACTTTTAACTTTATCAATCCATTCTGTATTATTTAAATACCAATCAACTGTTTTTTCAATTCCTAGTTTAAAAGAATAATCTTGTTTCCAAGATAATTCTTTTTTAATCTTCTCACAATCAATTGCATATCTATAATCATGACCAGCTCGATCTTGAACATAGACAATCAAATGTTTATAATGATCTTTATCTTTATTTAACTTTTCAGCTACTAATTCACATAAAAGATTAACTATATCAATATTTTTCCACTCATTATCACCACCAATATTGTAGGTTTCTCCGATAATACCTTCTTTTAAAATTGAATAGATTCCACTGCAATGATCATCAACATAAAGCCAATCTCTTATATTTTCTCCTTTACCATAAATTGGCAACTGTTGACCTTCAAGCATATTTAAAATCATTAAAGGTATTAATTTTTCAGGAAATTGAAATGGACCATAATTATTCGAACAATTTGAAATAGTTACTGGTAATCCATATGTATGAAAATAAGAACGAACAATATGGTCAGAAGATGCTTTTGATGCTGAATACGGACTTCTAGGATCATATGGTGTAGATTCAGTAAAGAAGCCTTCTTTACCTAGGGAACCATAAACCTCATCAGTACTGACATGATGAAACAAAACATCCTTTCTATCTTTCCATATCTCTCTAGCAGCTTCTAATAATGAAAATGTACCATTAATATTTGTTTCAATAAATTCCTGCGGCCCATGAATTGATCGATCAACATGAGACTCAGCTGCAAAATGAACAATGGCATCAATTGCATTTTTGTTTAATATTGATTTAATTCTATCTGTTTCTAATATATCTACATGCTCGAAAAAATATCTATCTGTTGAATACTGCTTCTCAACATCATGAAGACTATAAAGATTTCCTGCATAGGTTAGTTTATCTAGACTAATAATTTTACCTGAAAAATCATTTTGACTTAAAATGTATCGAATAAAATTAGATCCAATAAAACCAGCCCCTCCAGTTACTAGAATATTATTAATAGTTTTCATAGTTATTATTTAATTTTCGTCTGAAATCCTTATTAGATATTTACCATATTCGGAATTTCTCATAGCATTCGCAAGAACTTTTAACTGCATTTTATCAACAAATCCCTTTCTGTAGGCTATTTCCTCAATACAAGCGATTTTAAGCCCCTGCCTTTCTTCAATAGCTTTAACAAACATTGTTGCGTCAGCCAATGAAGCTTGAGTACCTGTATCGAGCCAGGCATAACCCCGCCCTAATACACTCACGTTCAACTGTCCCCTCTTTAAATATTCATTATTTATTGAGGTTATTTCTATTTCGCCTCTAGGAGATGGCTTCACTTGTTTTGCTATATCGACAACATCATTATCATAAAAATATAAACCAACAACCGCATAATTCGATTTAGGATCAATAGGTTTTTCTTCTATAGATTTCACTTTCATTTGTTCATCAAAATCAACAACGCCATATCTTTCTGGATCAGTTACATAATAACCAAAAACAGTAGCTCCATCATTACCTACTACTGCACTTTCAAGTATACCTGTCAAACCCTGACCATAAAAAATATTATCACCTAATATCAAACATACACTATCATCGCCAATGAAATCTTCACCTATAATGAAGGCATCAGCCAATCCTCTTGGTTTATCCTGAACTGCATAAGAAAATTCCAAACCAAGATCTTTTCCTTCACCAAGTAATTTTTCAAAATAAGGTAAATCATTTGGAGTTGAAATAATTAATATTTCCTTAATACCTGCTAGCATTAAAACTGACAAAGGGTAATATATCATTGGTTTATCATAAACAGGCAACAATTGCTTACAAAAAGTTTTAGTTATAGGATAGAGTCTTGTTCCAGACCCACCTGCCAGAATAATTCCTTTCATATTGCACTAATTCTCTCATATTATTTTAATAAGTGACAATATTTTTAGGGTTATATTTGTCAACAAACATTATCATATTTTAAATTATAACTTCCTGATATCAAGTTTAAAGTGCAACATTTTGATTGTAAAATACTTCACAAGTGATTTATGAAGTATTTTACAAATCGCTTTTTAACTTGACAAAAATTGTTTTTTTTCATAACTCATAACTCATAACTCATACAAGGATTTCTTAAAAAATGAAACTTAAATACCTTTTCACCATTGCTTTCAATGCCCTTAAATCATATAAAATTAGAACCCTCTTAACAAGCATTGGCATAATTATAGGTATTTCATCAATAATAATCACCATGGGTATGGGAAACAGCGCCAAGGTAAATATATTAAGCAAAATAACTAGCTTTGGCAAAAACACACTATGGCTAAAAATGAACCAGGGCGGAATTCAGTACAGACAAATGTCTTTAATACAAAGAGAGGTTGCAGGTATAAAAAACCAGAGTTCCCTGGGAAGAGCTTTTATTAAATCATATCATCAAAAATATAAATATAAAGCATTCATTTATGGAATCAATGAAAAATATTTTTCAATAAAAGGTCAGGCAATAAACCTTGGAAGAGATTTTACTAAATTCGACATTGTATCAAACAAAAAAACAGCTCTTGTCTGCCCGGATGTTATAAAAGAATTATACCAGGGACAAAACCCAATGGGAAAGAATATAATTATCAATAATACCCCATTCCTAATTATTGGAACTCTTCCAAAACGAGGCAAAACACTTGGTAGCCTCAATTATGACAGCATTGTTTACATTCCCATATCAACAATGGTTAACCTCTTCAAACCTGATAAAAAAGTTAGTGATGCAATATTCCAGGCAGAATCAAGAAGAATGGTGCCCATACTTAAAAAAAGACTTACTACGTACCTCATCAAACACCTAAAATTAAATAACACTGTAGACCACTCATCATACTTCAAAATCCCCTCAACAAAGGAACGCCTTGAAGTAGCTGACCGCATATCGAACTCTATGACCATATTCGTTATCGCAATTGCTGCAATCTCCTTGGTAATCGGCGGAATCGGTGTCATGAATATCATGCTAGTTTCAGTAACAAACCGAACCCGAGAGATCGGCATTCGCCTTGCCATAGGTGCTAAAGAAAGAGATGTTCTCATGCAATTTCTCATTGAATCTCTCAGTCTCAGCTTTTTAGGTGGTTTCATTGGCATTTTCATAGGTATCAGTGTTTATGCCATTATTGTTAGCGCTCTAGGATGGAAATTTATGCTATCAATACCTTCTATATTCCTGGCATTTTTCTTCACAGCACTGGTGGGAATTATCTTTGGTTATTATCCTGCAAAAAAGGCAGCCAGTCTAAAGCCAATTGAAGCTCTAAAGCACGAGTAATTTGTCTTAAAGGTTTACCGCAGAGACGCGGAGAACGCGGTGGATTTATTTGAGACAAGTTAATTTCAAAATACATCTGAATACTATTATACTATAAATTCTCAGAGTTTTTGCCACGGATTTCACGGATCTCTCACTGATTAACACGGATTGGGATTACCTCAGTTATTGCTTCAAATTTTTAAAGAGTAATTGTTGTCATTGTTGCTATTTCTTATGTCAGGATCAAAAAAAACAAAATCAATTGCAAAAACCAAAAAAATTTTACATGCTAATCAAAAGAAAAACACTCAACCTTAAGCCTTTTCTGCACCTCTGTGGCAAACTCTTAATAATAAAATGAAATCATTGACAATTACAAATAATCCGTGAAGATTCGTGCTTTACTCCGTGCAATCCGTGTCAAAAAAATCTAAAATGTCCCTTATACTATAAATATTATACTTCCTCCTTCCCTCTTTTTCCCTTGACATTGTTTCAAGAGAAAATATCTATATTATATCTCGATATTAAGAAGGAACACAATGACAAAAACTGCATTTATAACAGGCATAACCGGCCAGGATGGAGCCTATCTCGCTCAGCTCTTACTCGACAAAGGCTATAAAGTATACGGTGGTTACCGTAGAACCAGCTCACCAAATTTCTGGCGCTTAGATGAATTACATATAAAGGATGAGATCAATCTCATAGAAATTGACCTTCAAGACAGTGGCAACCTCATTCGAGCATTAGAGAAAACTCAATGTGATGAAATATATAATCTGGCTGCCCAGAGCTTTGTTGCTGTATCCTTTGAGCAACCAATTCTAACCGGTGAAACAACGGGCCTTGGAGTAACAAGACTCTACGAAGCAGTGCGCATCGTAAATCCCGATATTAAAATATATCAGGCATCCACCTCTGAAATGTTCGGCAAGGTGCAGGAAACACCTCAAAAAGAGACCACCCCCTTTCATCCCATGAGTCCCTATGGTGCAGCCAAACTCTATGGTCACTGGATTAACGATAACTATCGGCGATCATATAATATTTTTGGCTGCAGCGGCATTCTCTTTAATCATGAATCACCATTAAGAGGAATCGAATTCGTCACACGAAAGATTACCGATGCAGTGGCAAAAATTAAAAATGATAAACTAGATTTCTTTGAAATCGGCAACATGGATGCAAAGCGCGACTGGGGATATGCCGGTGATTTTGTTGAAGGAATGTATCTCATGCTGCAACAGGAAAAACCAGATGACTATATTCTTGCCACTGGAGAGACTCATTCAGTTAGGGAGTTCATAGAGGCCTCCTTTAAAGTAGTTGATATCTCAATTGAATGGTCAGGCTCAGGTGTTGAAGAAAAGGGAATCTGTTCAAAAACAGGAAAAACTATTGTTAAGGTAAATCCTCAATTCTTTCGTCCTGCTGAGGTTGATATTTTATTGGGTGACCCATCAAAGGCAAAGAATGATTTAGGATGGAGTCCCAAAGTTACATTTCATCAGCTTGTAGAAATAATGATGGAACATGACCTAAAAAGAATAAAATAAAAATATGAAAGGTTAACCGCAGAGACGCAGTGGACGCAGAGAGGTTTTATTTGATAGAGCTAATTTAATTATTGCAGTTAAATATATTTTTTAACATCTACTAAATTTTATAATATATAATAAAGGCAGAAAAGTAAATGTATTTTCAATTCAAGAAAAATCACAAACCAAATAAGAATAACTCTGCGTCCTCAGCGCCTCTGCGGTAAAAAAAAGATGAATAAATCCGCTTTTATAACAGGAATCACCGGTCAGGATGGAGCCTATCTTGCAAAACTTCTTCTAGAAAAAGGTTATTCTGTCTTTGGAGGATATCACTCATCCAGTATGGCTGACCTCTGGAGACTTGAAGCTTTAAATATAAAGGAACATATTAAACTAATCAACATAGATCTCCTTGACGGCAACAGTCTTTCAGGTGCCTTAAAAGAATCTCAACCACATGAAATTTATAACCTTGGAGCTCAAAGTTTTGTAGGCACTTCCTTTGAAAAAGCAAGCTTCACCGGTGATGTTTCCGGTCTTGGGGTTGCCAGACTCTATGAATCAATCAAAAAATATAATTCAGAGATTAAAATCTTTCAGGCTTCAAGCTCTGAAATTTTTGGTAATGCTTTTGAAACTCCTCAAAGAGAAACAACCTCTTTTCATCCAAGAAATCCCTATGGTACTGCCAAACTTTATGGTCACTTCATTAATGATAATTTTAGAGACCACTATAATCTCTTTGGTTGTTGTGGGATCCTCTATAATCATGAATCACCTCTTCGAGGAATTGAATTTGTCACAAAAAAGATTACCTCTTCTATTGCCCAGATAAAAAAAGGGACACTTGAATATTTTGATATCGGAAATATAAATGCTCAACGAGATTGGGGTTTTGCCGGTGATTACGTTGACGCCATGTATTTAATGCTGCAGCAATCACAGCCCGATGATTATATCATTGCAACAGGAAAAACTCATTCAGTTCGCCAGTTTATTGAAACATCCTTTGAAGCTGTAAATATCCCCTTTGAATGGTCAGGCTCGGGTATAGAAGAAATTGGAATAAATAGCAAAACCGGAAAAACCATCGTGAAGGTTAATCCTCAATTTTATCGACCAGATGAATCACATATCATGACAGGTGACGCGACCAAGGCTAGAGAAAAACTTAACTGGCAACCAAAGGTCTCTTTTGAAAAATTGATCGAGATGATGATAGAGTTTGACATGAATTAAAAAATTGTAAGGTAAAGCAAAAAAAAGAAACCACGAATAACACGAATTTTCACGAAAATAAAAGTTCATATTATCATATAAAATCTTCCTGATGAAACTAATTATTATATACTAAAAATTGATTCTTTTTTTTGACACTGATTTCACGGATTTTTCACAGATGGTCACGGATTGGGATTAGTTCTGTTTTTGCTTCAAATTATAAAAGAGTAATCAATGTCATTGTTGCTGTTTTTCATGTCAGAAACTAAAAAATCAAATCAAATACACCAACCAAAATCATTGCACCTGCCAATCCGAAAGTACATACTAAATCTTAAGCGTTTCCCTGCACATCAGAGACTCTATAGCAACCTCTTCCAATAAAATAAACTCCCTGACAGTTACAAATAATCCGTGAAAATCAGTGCTTTATCCGTGCAATCCGTGGCAAAAAAACTCTAACTCTCTCCGGGCCTCCCCGTGAAACCTTTCGTGCCTTTCGTGGTTCCCCTCATCCATTTTTTCCCTTGACGCAAATCAATCATCTGAAAAAATTGTATCCATGAAAAAAACAGTATTATTTGATATAGACGGCACCATTCTCAACTGCCACAGTGCTGGCAAAGAGGCCATGCTTCAGGCTGTAGAAAAAACCTTTGGCACCATTGGCCTTATGAAAGAACTGAACTTTCAGGGCAAGACCGATCTTCTCATTTTAAAGGAATCCCTTGAACCAGCAGGCATCTCAATGACTGAGATAACCATGAAGATATCTCAACTTCAGAATCTCTACTTTGAATTACTCATGCCTTTGATTCAGGAGAAGGGAATCAAGGTGCACCCTGGAATTCCTGAAATGATTCATGAGCTTTCTTCTATTTCAGATATAGCTTTAGGTCTTCTTACAGGCAATTTTGAGGTTAGCGGCCGCATCAAGGTAACAGAGGCAAAACTCAATGATTACTTTGATTTTGGTGTCTTTGGTGATGACGCAATGATTCGAAATGACATGCCCTTTATCGCACAACGGCGAATAGAGAGTCTCTATGGTGCGCGTATTTCCTTTGATGATATGTACATCATTGGTGACACCATTCACGACATTGAATGTGCACATAAGGCTGGAGCAAAGAGTATCTGCGTTGGTACTGGCTGGTCTGATCCCCTTGAATTAAAGGCAGCAGAGCCTGATTATTACTTTGATGATTTCAAAAACTACAAAGATGTTTTGTCAATTATAACAGAGAGCTTATAATGTTTCTTTGATTCTAAAACTAAAGAGATACATCATCAGCCAGTAAGAAAATCCCCCTGAAAGAATTAAAAAACTGAGCATCTTAATTTTATTAAACAGTGAGGATGTGAACCAGTCAAAGCCAGCTCCACCTATGACGAGAACCACTGACATAACCATTGATGAAATGATAATTTTAGCAAGGGGCTTTATGAGTCTGCCAAAACCAATAGTAAGATATTCCCTTTTAATAATAAACAATAGATACATTGACTGAAATGTTACAGATATAGTACCTGTGAAAGCAATGCCTCCGTGTTGAAGAGAAGTATTCATCAAAATAAGAGCAGAAGGGATAAATATAGCAATTGAAAGGAAGGCACCCTTTCGTGCATAATGACCTAAATCTAATCCATATAAAGCAGAAACTGTCACTCTCATTAGTGAGGCAGCAATGATTCCCGGTGAAGAAAAGATCAGTGCTTTATAAACACCAAAGCCATCTGCAATATCAAAGGCTCCTCTATAAAACAATGTAAATACTATAGGAATACCAAGAACAATTAATGCTGCAACTGCAGGTAAAGATACTAGCAGAACAGCTTTCAGAGATTTCATAAAAACTTCACTACCCTTATCACGGTTCTCATCCCCCTTCAAAGCAAAGGCAGGAAGAAGAACACTACTTAGTGAAATAACAAAAACACCGAGAACCAGTTCATTCAATCTATCGCTGTAGTAAAGAAAAGTCACACTACCCTGACTAAGAAATGTAGCGAAAATACTTCCCATCAAGATATTTATCTGATATATACCACTCCCGGCAAAGTTGGGAATTATTTCCTTGAGAGCCTTTTTAACCGTTTCATCATTTATATTAAAATCAATGGAAAGACGATGTCCCTTTTTTATTAAAAAGGGTATCTGCAGAATAATCTGTAAAACTCCACCACCAATGACACCCCAGGCGGCTCCATAGACAGGTTCTTTAAAAAAAGAGGGACCTAATAATATTCCAACTATGATACCAATATTAAGGGCCGCAGGTGCAGCAGATGGAGCAAAAAAACTATCATGACTGTTGAGTATGGTCATTGAGACAGCAACAAAGATCAAAACAAGAATATAGGGAAGCATTATGCGAAATAAATCTGAGGTTAACAGTATGAGTTCAGGGGAAAAGCCTGGAGCAAAAATTTTGATAAAGGGTACAGCTGCAATCTCACCAAAAAAAATTATAATTATAGTAATTGAAACAAGATAAGTTAAGACCCTTGAAATAAATATTTGAGCATCTTTTTTACCATTAGTTTTTAATATATTAGAGTAATGAGGAACCAGGGTAACAGAAACAGCACCCTCAAAGACAAAGCGTCTTATAAGATTCGGTATACGAAAGGCAATTATAAAGGCGTCAGTAAGACGACCTGCTCCAAAGACTGCAGCTAAGAGCAGATCACGTATAAATCCTAGAATTCTACTCAACAATGTTAAGGATGCTACAACAAGTGTTGAGATAGCTATCTTCATTACATAACGCCCTTACCTATTAAAAATAAACTATATCTTTTATCTTCAACGAGAATATGTTCCTGCAACCAATCAACCATGAAGCCAAAAAATTCTTCTATATCGACATTTTTTTGAATAGTATAATCCTTAATAAATTCAAATACTTTTTTGGTCAGTTTATCATGTTCCCTAATATGCTCTTCTTTCATAGGGTAATTATAGATCTCAAAAAGCTCTTTTTCATAAGAGAAGTGCTTTTTAATATATGCAGTAAGCTCATTGAGGACCTCACCAATATCATCTATTTCACGTTTATCTACTGCGATCTCATATACCTTATTGAGGGTGTTTACCAGATATTTATGTTGTTCATCTATACTTGGTATATTTATACTATAAGAACTTTCCCATTGAAAAAGCATACTTTACCTCTTTTTTTTTGTCATAATAAAGTTATACCATCATTTGTCGAGACAAAAGTTTAAAGATTTTCAGGAACATTGTAACTTCTCATTTTATGGAGGGTTGTAATTGAATAGTTTGCTGTCTTCATTACCAAAAAAATAAATTAAATGCAGTGTTGGTGTTTCTGGAAACAGTTTAATTTGGAGGGTATTATGAAAATTAAACAAAATTAAAATAGTATTATAAATGTCGATTAGACCTGAAATGCATGAGGCTTTAAGACTGTGTGAGATTTCAAAATTTATGTTTGAGTTCCGCAGAGCCCTTTTGATATGCATTTCAGGTCATAAAACTTCATCTTATTATAACTCATACCCCAAAATTGAACTGCTACCGGTGTCTCTTTTGTTCTCAAAATTTTGGAGGCATCATTAAATGCTGCCTCCATAATTTTGAGAGCATAGGGAACATTTTATCTTGACAAATGTCCTTATAAATAAGGCATTATACTCAATAAAAAATTATATAAAATCCTTGCAGTTATTATAAATCTATGAACATCTTAAGGAATGAACAGGTTTTACACATGAAATATTTATCCTCTATTATCGTTATTTTAATCTCAGTTGTACTATTTACACCTCAAAATGCGAATGCAAGTTATTATAGCAGCGGTCGTACCTACTTTGTATATAAAAACTATAAAAAAGCCAGGGAGATGTTTCTCAAGGCTGTTGAAAGGTATGAATATGGAGATGCATATTACTTTCTTGGTGAGATAGAAAAAATTGAAAAAAACTATGACAAGGCTACTGAGTACTTTAAAAAAGCAATAGAGCTTAGAACGACAAAAAAATATAAAAAAAATGCATATTGGAACCTCATAGTTCTAGCTGAACAAAAGGGTGACATGAAAGAGGTTGTTCGAATATGTAAACACATGTGGGATCACACCAGAGATTCAAGTGCACGATCAAAGATCGAAAGTATGATCAACAAATATCAGTGGACCAATAATCAACAGGCCATTGCTGCTTATAAGGCAGGTATCAGCCTGAGAAACAGAAGAAAAATAGAAAAAGCAAAAGAAAAATTTTTAGAAGCTACGCGTCTTGAAGAAAATTTTCTGGCTCCCCGACTGGAACTAGGTATCATGGCCTATAAAGCAAACAATCTCAGTGAAGCAGCAGAATACCTTCAAGAGGTAACTGATAAAATTCCTTTTTTTGGTGAAGCTCAACTCATTATGGGTGATATACAATATAGACGAAGAGAATATCAAAGTGCTATTAAACATTTAACAATGGGTCTTGACTTTGGTTTTACCAGTACTTCAAGGAAATACTACATTCTTTTAAAAAGAGGAAAAAGCTACTATCGCAGTGGTGACTATGAAAAATCACTTTTAGATATAACCAAGGCAAATAGAATTAGAAGGTCCTTTAATAATTATCTTTTCAAATCTACAATTGAAATTAAGCTTAAAAAATATGATGATGCCATTAAAACCCTTAAAAAAGCACGATCATATAAAAAGAATAACCCTGATGTTTTATATAGACTGGGTAGTCTTTATTATAAAAAAAATGACAGTCGATATACTGCATACTTTGATTTGCTTTTTAGTATTACAGAGAAAAAAGATAAATATAGAAAAGCATTTATTATTTTAGCAAAAAAACATTATGAAAAGGGTAATTATACTCGATCTCTTAAAATTTTAAGCACAGTTTCTGATACCGATAGTGCTGAACTATCAAGAATTAAAGCTCGAATTCAATACAGAAAAAAGAACTATGATAAAGTGATTGATATTTTGGATTCCATCTCTCTTGATACTGAAGATAAAATTTTATTAGCCAGAGCATGCTATTGGGCGAAAAGAAAAGACAGAGCAACAACATTGGTTAAAGAGCTCAGTGCCTATGAGGAAAATCGAAAGAAGTTAAAAAAATATAAATATCTCTATAGAATTTATAAAAAAATTCAGGCTGAAGAAGAGAAAAAAAGAAAAGAAAGGGATAAAGATACAACTGATTGATAATCATTTATCTTTAAGAATAACGTGACATCAAAAACAATTGCCCATGAAGGAGAAATAGTTCAGTGCGTATTTCTTTCTATAATTGCAAGCATTCTGACTGTAATACACTTTTTTTTGAGCCCTTCATTTCTCTCTGTACTCTTATCAATAACAGGATCCATAATATATCTATCCTTTCTTCAAGTTAACAGCCTGGATCTTTACAGGCGTTTTGACTATATTCAAAGTGGTGAAGGTCCATTGTTTGCAGCTATAATAATTATAGCTCTCTTCTTTAATTTTTCACCGGTGGTGATATTTATAGCGGTTCTAGTCTCTTCGATATTATTAAATCTCATTCAAAAGTTTTTTATTGAAGAGAAGGCCGGTGAAATCTTTTACTCCGGCATATTTATCACCTTTATCTCAATCATCCTCATAACATTTATATACTTTAAAAACAATACTATTCAATTTGAATCTCTATTATATGGATATTTCTCATTAATAGAATTATTGTATCTTTCTCTCTTTATCATTATTACTGGCATTGCACTTATGTTTTTTTTCCCCAGAATCAGGCCTCTGTTTCAACTCTATACACATGGCCGAGATTTCTTTCAAATATCTGGTCTAAACTATAATGCAGCATCATTTGTTATTACACTTCTTCGTTCAATTTTTCTCACTACTGCTGTTTTTTCTACAGGATTTTATAATGGCATAGGAAATTATATTTATAAAAGATCTTCAATACTATCTGAAATCAACACACTTCTCATAATTCTATCTTATAGTCAGGCTCTTTTTCTCATTGTAATTTATACTAAAAGCCCTATCATTATCGGAGTTTCAATAATGATATCTTATATTGTTTATTTTATCATAGGAAAAAAATCCTATTATTCTTTTTAAGGAAAATTAAATGCTTAAAATTGAAGAATACTCTTATGAAAATGATCTCAAAAAAATTAACCTTTCTATTGAACCTGGAGAAATTACAGGAATCATTGGCAAAGCTGGATCAGGAAAAAGTGCCCTCCTTCATGGTGCCCTGGGGTTAGGTAAAAAGGGGTCACCAATGATAAATGGAAAAAAAATCAAGAGGATGAGTTCGAAAAATAAGAATCTTTTAGTTTCATCTATTCCTTCGGGACAGATTGAGAATTTATCTGATACTGTTTATTTTTTTCTCTTACTATCAAGAATGCCCTATAAAAAGTTTTTCAAACCATTTTCAGACTTAGACCACCAGATAACTGAAAAATATATTGAAGCACTGGGTCTTGAAAAATATGAAACAATGGAGCTGGGAACATTATCAGCCAGTGTCTTGAGAATGGTTCTTCTTGCATGGTGTTTTATTAGAGAGGCGCCTCTTCTTATTTTCGAAAATCCTGATCTTTTATTGAATCCTGATCAAAAATTTAAGCTCTTTGAAACAATTAACAGATATACTATGAATGGTGATCGCAGTGTACTCATGACTTCTAATGATATAAACACCGTTTCTCAATGCGCTGATCGAATTATCATACTGGAGGATGGACTCATTGCTGAAGAAGGCCCACCTGAAATATTAACAAAAGATATAATTGAAAAATATTTCAACTGTTCGGTACTGGTATCTAGAAATATATATAATGGCAGACCCGAGGTTCATCTCTTTCCACCGAGCTAGAAAATAGTTAAAAGTTTAAAGTATGAAGATTAGTTTAAGGTAAAATGTCAATACATAGAAATTTTTTTAGCAATAAAAATCTCAGGGGTTTAAATCAAGTAAAGTATGAAATTTTAGTGAGGCCTTCTTCATAGCTGGAGGCTAAGGTGAGATAATCAATTAACCCCATTGTATCAGCAAGATGAATTAAGTCTTCACTGGGCCAGAGAATAACCAGTCGTTTTTCACTCTGTTTGGCTTCCCATGAAAGATCTGCTATTGTTTCAAGACCAGAAGAGGTAATGATTTTTATCTGAGATAAATCAATCATTACGCTATCTTTGTCTAAAACCCGTTGAATGATTGCAGAGAAATTCTTATAGGTATTTCGTGTCAGATTACCTGAGGCTTCAATTATTTTGATTCCTTCATATTCATGAATTGCATAATTAATTACTTCTGACATATTTTATCTCATTGAAAAAGTTTTTTTAGTAAATCAATTTCCAGTTTTTCATCATAGAGAGGACTACCGATTTTTTTCAGCAGAACACTTTTTATAATTCCATCACTATTTTTTTTATCATATTTCATATGCTTTATCAAGTCATCTGTGGTAAAATCATAATCTTTTCTTACTAAATTATATTTTTCAACGAGATTTTTTACTATTTCAACATCCTCTTTGGAGAGATAGCCTTTTATATATGAAATGGCTGTTTCATACTCCATTCCTATTGCAACAGCCTCACCATGGGTAATGCTTTTATATTCAAGTAATGACTCAAGACCATGACCGATAGTGTGACCAAAATTTAATATAGCCCTGACCCCTCCCTCTTTCTCATCCTCCATGACAACTGATGCCTTAAAGGATGCAGAACAGATTACAAGTTCAGTTATGAGGTCTCTATTTTCAAGAATTTTTAGATCATTATTATTCAATATTTCCATGGTACGATTTTCACCAATAAGACCATGCTTTAATATTTCAGATAATCCGTTTTTCATTTCATCACTATTGAGTGTCGATAAAAATTTAATGTCACTAATAACAGATGCAGGTTGATGAAAGGACCCTACTATATTTTTTCCAACTGAAAGATTAACCGCAGCTTTGCCACCAATACTGGAATCTACCATTGAAAGCAAGGTAGTGGGCACGTGAATAACTGAAATACCCCTCATATAAAGGGCTGCAAGATAACCGGTAAAATCACCAACAACACCGCCTCCGATGCCAACGAGGAGTGATTTTCTCGACAATCCCATGTGAATCAACTTCTGAAAAAAATCTTCTGCATATAAATAACTCTTATGTTCTTCAGAATCATCAAAAACAATTATTTTTCTTTTATCATTTTCATCAATAACAGAGTCAATATATGCTTTATGAAGATCATATACTGTATTGCTTACAATAACAGCACATTTATCAGCATCTTGATAAGTTGGTATTGATTTAATCTTTTCTAATATATTATATCCAATCTCAATTGAATAAGAGAAATCATCTGTTTTTACAGAGATATTGTTTACAGTTCCTGCCATAGTTTTCCTGCATAAATTGAAGTATTTTCATTGAGTAATATTGCCTTAAGCTCTTCTTTAAATGGTGGGAAAATTTTTAGATTCATCATTTCTTCAACACTAAAAAAATCAAAGTCAATGAGACGCTCATCGTCACCAAGCAAGAATTCTCCACCTGTTTTATTGCAGACAAAAGTCATATTGAGAATATGTCTCTCACCTCCTGGTTCAATTGAATCATTAACCAGAACCAGATCATGTACATCTATATTAATATTGAGCTCTTCGGAAAATTCTCTTTTGAGAGCTTCATCAAGAGATTCACCATAATCTACTCCGCCACCTGGTAATAACCAGTAAACATCATCTTTCTTTTTATGTGAGACCAGGAGTATCTTATCATTTATAAGAAGGATACCAGCCACACGAATTCGTAAGGTTTTATTTTCTTCAGTTTTATTCATGTTTTTTTTCATCTAAATTTAAATCTTTTAAGGCACTTCGTGCAGCATCCATCTCTGCTTTTCTCTTGCTGCTTCCATGACCCTGTGCAATTTTTTTATCATTTACAATAAGATCAATGAAGAATTCTTTCTCATGATCAGGTCCCTTTTCTTCTATGATTACATATTGAGGTCTTTCTTTATATTTTTTTTGAACTATTTCTTGAAGTGTTGTTTTAGGGTCTCTCATATAAGAAAGATTATCAATTATATCAATATCATCTTTAATTCTACCTAAAATAAATTTTCTTGATTCCTTCAATCCTGAATCAAGATAAATTGCTCCAATAATTGCTTCAAGGGTATTTGATAATATAGATGATCGCTCTCTTCCACCACTATTCTCTTCACCCTTTCCCATTTGAATAAAAGAACCAAGATTCATCTTTCTTGCCATTGAAGCAAGGGTTCTCTCTGAAACAGCTGCAGACTTTATCTTTGCAAGCTTCCCTTCAGGATATTCATCAAAGTGCCTATATAGATATTCATTTACTACGAGTGCAAGTACAGAGTCACCTAAGTATTCAAGGCGTTCATTATCTTGAACGTGAACTCCTGTTTCATTTACATATGATCTGTGGGTAAGAGCATGATTTAAGACACTCTTATTATTGAAGCGATATCGCATAATGGTTTGAAGCTTATCAAGCTGTCTATAGCGATTCTTTTTATCTTTTACTTTTCGAGATTTTTCTTCTTCTTTTTTCACCAGGAATTTCCAATAAGAAATAAAAATTTTCTTAATTTAAAACATTTATCATTTTTTTGAATAATCAATATAATCAACAACGTCACCAACAGTAATGAGTGTCTCAGCTGAATCATCTGGTATATCAATATTAAATGCTGTTTCAAAAGCCATGATCAACTCTACAGAATCTATGGAATCAGCACCTAAATCTTCTATAAAAGAAGCATCTGGAGTTATAATACTCTCTTCAACATCCAGCTGTTTCAATATTATTTTTCTAACTTTTTCTAATGTAGATGTCATAAACTCACCTTATTTTTGAGGTTATTCCATTTTTTGACTGACTTTAAAAATATAATATTTTTACTGAAAGATCTGTCAAGCTATAATAAAAAAAGGATGCCCAATGACATCCTTTTTTTCAATAGAATAAGAAATTTAATTATTCAGAAATTTTAACAACTTTCTCTATAACTAGTTCGCCTTTATAATATCCACACTCTCCACATACTCGATGAGGTAAAGTATAAGAACTACATTTAGGACAAGGTCTCAAAGTTGGAACACTGAGACTGTGATGAGATCTTCTCATTCTTACTTTTGATTTTGATTTCCTTCTCTTAGGTACAGCCACGATTTACTCCAGGATCTATTATTTTCTGATATTTTTACAATCATTAGTATTACAAGTTATGTCTATAAATACAGTGAAATCTGTCAACATCATTTTAAAAATTTTATTGTGCACCGAGCATAAAGAGATGTTTTTTTGCTCTCTTTGAATAAGGCGATTGAGGTGATGATGATACGACCTTATTAAAGAATGATCGTGCTTTACTATAATCTTTTTTCTTTAAATAAAGACGTGCTTTTGAGAACATTACCTGCACATCAAGAAAGCTATTCTCATATTTTGATGATATTTTATTATACATCTGTAATGCTTCATCAATTTTCCCCATCTCTTCCTTTGCAACAGCAACTTTACTCATTGCAAGGAGTTTAAGCTTATCATCTGATGTTTTACTTATGAATTTTTCATAGTATTGAGCAGATTCTTTATATTTTTTTTGATCAAAATAGATTTTTCCAATTTCATAATAACAAATAGACTTGGTAAAACCAAAAAAACTTGAATCAGCCAGTTTTTTATATTTTGCAATTGCTTTAGCCTGATTTTCCAATGGAGTTCCTTTTCCTTTGAAAAGCTCCTCTTTTATAGAGTAGTACTCCTTTCTCTGTCCCTCCGATCTAATATCCAGAACAACAAATGCAGCAATTATTACAATAACAACAACAAGAAGTACAGCGGTTAAACGAACTACAATAGCAATATTTTTCTTGAGATAATCACGAGCATCCATAATAAACTGCTCTATTGGATTTCGCTTTATTTCAATTTTCTTTTGTTCTTTAATTTTCGCCATTCTTTTTATCCTTTAATGAAAGATCTATCATATCACCAAGTGTTACAGTACTTGGGCTTGTTTCATTGAGTATTCTTTTGAGCTCTTCTTTTTCTGATTGCATTTCAAGATGCTTAATGCTCAGAGATAGACGCTTTTTCTCAGTATTAACATCTAAAACCACTGCAGCAATTGGAGCTCCTACCTCAAAATGATTATTTAGGTCTTCAATTCGTTTGGTTGAAACCTCAGAAATATGTGCAAGACCTTCAACATTATCCTCTAACTTTATAAATATACCAAAATCAGTTATGCCGGAAATAATTCCTTCAACTTTTGTTCTTGGTGGATAGTTTTCTTTAATTACTTCCCATGGTGATTTCAATAACTGCTTGATGCCACAGGAAATCTTCATTTCATTCTTCTTTATATCAAGAATCTTAAACTCAACCTCATCACCCTCTTTATGATGATCTGAGATATTCTTAATATTATCATCCCAACTAATATCTGAAATATGAACAAGGCCATCAATATCACTTTCAAGTTCTACAAACATTCCGAATTTAACAATCTTTTTAATTGCCCTTTTGTGAATTGATCCAACGGGGTAGCTCTGGTCGATATTTTCCCAGGGATTGTCCAATGTCTGTTTTAATCCAAGAGAAAGTTTACGTTCTTCTGCATTTATATCTAAAATCATGAGCTTCAGTTCCTGATTTTTCACAAGAACATCCTTTACACTTATTGCTGTTTTGGTCCATGAAATCTCAGAGGCACTTAAAAATCCCTCGATTTCATTTTCTATCTCAACAAAGGCTCCCATTCCAGTTATTGTAACTACAACACCATCAACAATATCGCCAACTGAATAGCGTTCTGATATATTAACCCAGGGATCTTCCTTCAGCTGTTTGTATCCCAATGAGATTTTTCTGTCTTCTTTATTGATGTTTAATATTATAAATTCAGTCTCTTCTCCTAATCGAAAGAGTTTTCTCTGCTTGAAAACATTCTTCCAGGACATGTCATTTCGATGAAGGAGAGCATCTATACCTTCAATTCTTACAAAGGCTCCGAATTCAACAAATTTAACGATTGTACCATTAATCTTATCGCCTTCATTATATTTTTCTAAAAAAGTTACCCAGAGCTTATCAAGTTCTTCTTCAAGATAATCTTTTCTTGAAAGTATAACTGATTTCTTCTTTCTATCCATACTCTTGATCTGATAGAGATGGGTATCATCTGATTTACTGATTGCTTTAACATCTGCTGCCAAAGAAAAAGGCAAGAAAGCATTGATCATTTTGCAATCAACAATTTTACCCTTATTAGTAGCTTCAATTATTTTTCCTTCTATAACAGTATTACCTTCATTATACCAGGTAATAAATTCATTCCATTTTTTTTGAGATTCTGCTGCACGTTTTGAAAATTGCAGTACCCCGTCAACCAGTCTTTTGTTCTGCAGCATAACATCAACGATCTGACCTACCTGAGGTTTTTCAATAAATTCCTCAAGTGAAATTCTACCGTCTGATTTCATTCCTACATTGACATAGGCAAACTCAGAATCGATTGTGACTATTTCTCCCTGGACTACTGATCCATGATCAATTGAGTCTACAATGGAATCTGCTACATGCTCCATGTCAATTGCTTCATTAAAGTCTTCTGTATGATCCATACAAAGCCATCCTATTATTGTTTTACGGGGTTTATTATTGTTTCAATTTTATTTATTACTTCATCTTTTGACATCTGAGAAGTATCAAGATAATGAGCATCCTCTACCTGAACCAGAGTCCCCACTGGCCTGGAAAAATCCTCTTTATCGCGTTGTATAATCTGATTTTGGATAGCATTTTCGTCAACTTTTTTTCCCATTTCATGATATTCTTTGATTCTTCTGCGAGCTCTTACCTCTACTGAAGCGTCAATAAAAATCTTCACCTGTGCATGGGGAAAAACTACTGAACCAATATCTCTTCCATCCATAATTACTGAATTACTACCTGCCCAGGTTCTTAAAAGTTCATTTACATAAGATCTGACTGCTGTATCATCGGAAATAATGCCAATATTTTTAGTGATTTCTTCATCTCGAATGAGGGCAGAAACATCCTTTTCATTGACCCAGGTTTTGCATTCTCCTGTTTTAAAGAATTCCTGTTTTATAATTTTTGAGGATAAAATCTCGACAAAGTCCATTCCCTGTTCAACTTTTCCCTGGTCTTGCAAGACAATCCAGGTTATGGACCTGTACAATGCTCCTGAGTCTATATATTGAAGATTGCACCTCTTGGCAACCTCTTTAGATACTGAACTTTTTCCTGATCCAGCTGGACCATCAACTGCTACTATTATGTTTTTAGTCACTGAGTTCCTCCCGGAAGTTCTTTACATTCTCTAAATGCTCTTGAAGAGCTTTCTCATCCCCCTTACCTAAAAGGCTTCTCATCTCTTCTAGAATTATTGAAAATTCATCAATAGATTGAATCAGATTGTCTTTATTCAATGAGAAAATCTCTGACCACATACCGGGAGATGCTGCTGCAATACGTGTTGTATCAAGGAATCCTCTTCCCATAAAATCTTCTATGTCTTTGACATTATTCTTATCAACAAATCTTCTACAAGAATCTGCCAAAACGCTGGATATAAAATGGGGCAGATGACTACTGTATACCAGTATATCATCATGTAATGCTGAATTTATTTCTATGACCTTTGCGCCTATGGCCTGCCAAAATTCTCGAATATGTTCAATATCATTTTTGCGGTTTGCTTCAATAGGTGTCAATATTACGGTTGAATCTTCATAAAGATCAAAGGAGCTGTGATCAAAACCTGATTTCTCTGAACCAGCCATTGGATGACAGCCAATAAACTGACTGGCTCGTTTTTGTTTCTTCACGGCCTCAATTATTGAATCCTTTACGCTGCCGACATCCATAACCAGGGTATCATTTTTCAAACGATCATCATTGAGAATATTACAAATAAGTTCTATTGATGTCTCTACTGGTGTTGCAACAACTATAAGATCATAGTCTCCTGGATTAAGATCATCTATCGCTCCGGCAAAGTCAATATAGCCCTCTTTCAATGGCTGCTGAAGTTTTTGAGGACTCCTGCCAAAGGCGGCAATATAATAATCCTTGTTATTTTCTTTCAAGGCTCTGCTGAGAGAACCTCCCAATAGACCTAGTCCTAAAATTGCTGTTTTTTTGAAGATCATATAATTTTTCTGTAATTACCTTTATTGAGGATGTTTTCCAAGGGGATAGGAGCCAAGTATTTTGAGATATACTGTTTCTTCTCTCATATGCTCCAGTGCTCCCTTGATATTTTCATCATTATAGTGACCGATAAAATCGATGAAGAAGTTATATTCCCAAATCTTCTTCTTATCTGGTCTGGATTCGATTCGAGTCATATTAATTCCATAGTCTTTGAAGGGTTTCAAGAGACTCAAGAGTGCTGCAGGTTTGTCCTTTATTGCACAGACAATGGATGTTTTATCATGTCCTGTTGGTGCAATCTCCTCTGAGCCTATAACAAAAAAACGTGTATAATTTTGTCGTGAATCTTCGATGCGAGATGCCAAAACAGGAATAGAATATATTTCAGAGGCCTCGAGAGATGCTATTGCACCAGCCTCTTTATCTTCAACAGCTAACTGTGCTGCTCTTGTTGTTGAATCTACAAGAATAACTTCTGCATCAGGTATATTTTTTCTAACCCATTCCTTGCTCTGTCCAAAGGGCTGAGGATGTGTATAAATCTTATTTATTTTTTTTTCATCTGTGCTGTGGGATAAAAGATAAAATGAAATCTTTAGATAACTCTCTGCAATGACCTTTAAGGGCGTTTCAACAAGCTCATCAAGGGTAAATGTCACTGCCCCCTCTGTACTATTTTCAACAGGAACAACCCCATAGGATGCATTTGATTTTTCAACCTGGCGAAATACATCTGAGATTGTTTTTTGTGGATGAAGCTCTGTAGCTTTTCCATAGAGATTTGAAGCTGCCTTATGAGAAAAGGTTCCTAAGGGACCAAGAAATGCAATAGATGGTGGTGCCACCTGATTATGGGCCTCTGAGAGAAGAATTCGATATATTGATTCAATTACTTCTGAAGTGAGGTTATCCTTTTTATAGGATGATAGAAAATCATTATATTGATGAATATTTTGCTGCAATGTAATTGATGAATCATTAATCTCATTCTTAAGAGATTCAATTTTTCTCTCAAGAATTTCCAGCAGATCATGATCTATTCTATCTAAATTTTCACCCATTTATTCGCTATCCAGAGAAAATTCTTTAATTTCAGCAAGCTTTGGAAGGTCACTCAATCTGTTTAGTCCAAAAAACCGTAGAAAATCATCTGTTGTTCCATAGGCAAGTGGTCTTCCCGGAAGATCCATTCTCCCAACTGGTTTAACAAGATTCTTTTTCATGAGGTTAGCAACCATCATTCTTGAAGAGACACCCCTGAGTTCATCGACATCTGCCAAGACTATTGGCTGCTTATAGGCAACAATGGATAATGTTTCAAGCATTCCCTTTGAGAGAGTTTCCCTTTTTTTCAAACCAAGAGCATGACGAAGCTGTTCTGCATAGCGAGCTGCAGTAATAAACTGAAAACCATTTGCTATCTCTACAAGTCTAATGCCACCATCTCTTTCTTCATATTCATCTATCAATGAATCGAGAATTATCTTAGCATTGGTTGCATCAATAGAAAAGTTTTTTACAAAGAAATTGATAGCTAATGGTTCATTACTGAGAAATAAAACGGCCTCAAAGAGTCCCTGAAGCTCATGATCTTCTGCCTCAACATCATCTATCTCTTCTTCTGTATCTTCATTTACATCAGAATCGACATCATCTTGAGAGCCATCAGCAGGTTGTTTAATTTCTTCTTGAAGGTTATTTTTTTCTTCATCCATCATAGTATTACTATTCCTTATGATATCTGATCAACTTTAAAGTTTCTTGATATTCGAATATCACCAAATACCTTATTTTGCATAATTTTAATCATTCGAGTTTTGGCCATTTCAAGAATTGCCAAAAATGTTGCAACAATCTCTGCTCTCACTGGTGCAGGCGAGAAAAACTCATAAAAATTCACCATATCTTTTTCTTTTAATATTGTTGTAATATGTTCAATTCTGTCACTGACTAATATTTCATCAAATACTATTTCTTCTATTTCAGCAGTTGGAGTATGTTCTAAAACAGTTGTAAAGGCCTTTAAAAGGTCAAAGAGTGATACCTCAAGGTATTGTTCTGCTTCTCCCAGATCATCAACTGGTTCTGGAGATCGATTAAATGCATCTGCCTGAAAATCATACTGTTCTCTCAAAAGTTGAGCAGTTTTTTGAAATCTCTTATATTCTAAAAGCTTTGCAATGAGCTCTGGGGGTAAAGGTGGTGTAAAATACTCATCTTCCATTGCTTCTGTTGGCAGTAATGCCTTACTTTTATAGAAGAGAAGCTCTGATGCCATCCATATAAATGATGTGGCTATCTTTACATTTAATGTTTCCATAACCTTAAGATAATTGATATATTGCTCAGTAATCTGAGAGATAGAAATCTCTGTGATATCTACCTTTGATTTTTTTATTAAATCCCATAAGATATCTAATGGTCCATCGAAATTATCTATATGAACTTCATATAATTGGGATTCTTCACTGTTTTCTTCTGTTTCTATAATTTCCATTGAATTTAAAGCCTGATAGGATATATAATCTAGAATGATGTCAATTTTTTATGAAAGAATTGTCAAGCAAATGGATAAAAAACCCCTCAAAAAATTGAGGGGTTTCGAAATTACTATGTTTATAAGTTTACGAGAGCGCTTTTTCAGCAGCTTTTTGAAGTCTTTCTGGAGGAAAAGGCTTAACAACAAAATCTTTCACGCCAAGTTTAATAGCTTTTGTTAATAAATTCTCCTGTCCCAATGCTGTAACCATGATAATTCGTGCTGTTGAGTCCATAGCAAGAATCTCTTCAGCTGCTTCAATACCATCTTTTTCTCTCATGGTTATGTCCATTGTAACCAGTTCTGGCTTTAACTTCTTATATAAATCTACAGCTTCAATACCATTTTCGGCCTCACCAACAATTTCATGACCTGCGGGTACAAGCGCATCTTTAACGAGAGTTCTCATAAATTTTGCATCATCAACGATTAAAACCGTAGCCATTTCTAATCTCCATTAATGTATATTCCTTATAGGCTTAAACCAATCTAAACTCATATAATATAAAAATCAATAAAAATATTTAATAACAACAAAAAGATTCCTTATTGATGATAGTACTTTATATTATTAACTATAGATTTTCAACAATTTTTTTATATATTTCATCTAAAGGTACAATATCTTTGATTACACCCTTTTGAACAGCAACACGGTTCATTCCATAAACAACAGAAGTTTCTTCGTTTTGAGCGATGGTATGGCCACCCTGCTCTCTTATTTCTTGAATTCCATCTGCACCGTCACGTCCCATGCCTGTCATTATTACAGCAACGGTGTTTTTTCCTTTTACTTTCGCCAGAGATTGAAACAAAACATCTATTGAGGGCATATGTCCTGAAACCTTATCTCCTTTAAAAACCTTTAATGAGAATTGATTTCCTGATTTTATTACTGACATATGAGAATGACCTGGAGCAATATAACCATGACCTGGCCTTAAAACATCTCCATCCTCTGCCTCTTTAACATTAAGGGCCGAACTATTGTTTAAACGCTCAGAAAAAGCCTTCGTAAATCCCTCTGGCATGTGCTGCACAACAACAACTGGAGAGGGAAAATTGTCTGGAAGAGCTTGAAAAACATTTAATAATGCTGATGGCCCTCCTGTAGATGTTCCAATACCAATAATCCGTGAACTACTATTCTTAAGACTTATTTTTTCATTCTTTTCTTCTCGTTGATCTCTTTTTTCTTCTAAAGTAAGCTTAGATGTTCCCTTTACCTTTATCTTTGATTTTGAAACAGATTTAACCTTAGAAATAAGAAGATCACCAATATCATCAACAGATAAAGATAATATTGATGAGGGTTTGGGGATAAAATCAACAGCACCGTAGTCTAAAGCCTTAAAGGTAGCTTCTGCACCATGTTGAGTTAGAACACTCATCATAATGACCGGTTTTGGGTTCGTTTCAACGATATAACGTAATGCTGAGAGACCATCTAAGATTGGCATCTCAATATCCATGGTTATTACATCAGGATTAAGTTCCTTGTTTTTAAATATTGCAGATTTTCCATTATTTGCAGTACCAACTACACGTATATTGGGATCAGACTCAAGTATATCAGTTACGATTTTTCTTACTAGAGATGAGTCATCTACAACAAGAACTTTTATCTCATCAGCCATTAGACCTCATCTTATCAATTAAATTCTTAAAGGTATCAGTCTCTGGAATAACAAGAAGATTACCAACTACTCTATCATCTTCAAAGAAAAATGCAGTATCCATTACTATTGTATAATCATTTGCAAGATTCTGAACAACGAGAACAGAATCAAGAATTGACTGCATGTAATCATGTACTATTGTAGGTAGTCCTGGTTTAATAGATAGCAATGATTTTTCAGCAAATACATTGATAACTGATGATCCAACTATATTAGTTATTTCATTTAGTGCTGATTCACCATCCTCATCAAGCTTTTTACTTTCATTTTTCTTGTCATAAAGCATATCGATTAACTTAAATCCAACTTCTTCATGGAGAATGAATAATACAGTACCTCTTAGATCTTCTAAAATTGGCAATAATACACCCATATACGTGCTGTCAATATCACCTAAATACTGTGGAATCTGCTCAGTAGCCTTCACTGCTACTTCAGGAATTGAAAGACTGATGCTCTTGCCTATAATCTTTGATAATGATTCAGCAGCATTTGCAGCACCTATATTTGCAAGTACTTGAAATTCTCTGAGATCTTCATCTGTAATATTGAGTTTTTCAGTCATACTTCCGGGCGTTGGGGCATCAAGAGAAGATTTAATATTTTCTTTTAATTCATTTCTGAAACTATCCAATGCATCTTGAACCTTTTTATCTACAACTTCATTATCTTCTTCAGCTGCTTTTTGAACAGGTGTTGTTTCCACAGGTGTTCGATCAACAGGTGATTTTTCTTCTATTTTACTTTGAGTTTTTATTTCAGAATCAAGGGTGGATTCCTTAACTATATCGGAAACCTGAATAGGTTCATTAGCAGGAACTGTATCCTCTTTAATGTCAAATGATTCACTTTTTGATTCTGTTCTGATTACTGATTCCAGGGGTGTGGAATCATCAACATCTTCAACTGGTACAGAAGAACTTTCTTGTTCAATATCAACGACCTCATCGGAATCATCCTCTTCAAAATCTTCAAAAACCAGGGTTCCCGATCCTTTGCCCTCTGACATCTGCATCTGGGCTGTTTCTTCAGGAGATATTATTGAATGGGGCTTTACCTCGGGTGCTCTTAACAACCTGTCTCGCTCAACATGTGTCATCTTGTCTTGATCAGTGATAACCTTATTGATCATAGCTGCAATATCAAGGATAAGGCAAATGCTTCCATCACCGAGAATTGATGCACCAGCAAGGCCTTCAACAGTTTTATAATTCTGCTCTAATGATTTAATAACAATTTCAAGTTTACCCTCAAGATAATCAACCATTAGACCAATCTTTCTGTTGCCAAAACCAACAACCACAACAGGTATCTTTTGATCTTCTGTCAAAGCACTATCAGTTCGAATAAATTTACTCAATCTCAATAATGACAAAATTTCGCCACGGAAATTTAAGACCTCATGACCTTCAATAGTTGTTATATCTGCCTGTGCGATTTTAATTGTTTCAATAACATCAGACAGTGGAATTGCATAAACTTCTTTTTGTACCCGCACCATAATTGCCGGGATGATTGCAAGGGTAAGTGGAAATGTTAATACAAATCGAGTCCCCATCCCCTGTTCTGTTTCAATTGAAACATTACCATTAAGTTCACCGACTATTTCCTTTACAACATTCATACCTACACCACGACCGGAAATATCAGTTACTACACTTGCTGTTGAAAAACCAGGGTGAAAAATATAATTATATATATCTGCATCATCCATATTTACCAATTGCTCTATAGATGCTAATCCCTTTTCAACAATTTTTCTCTTGATAACATCAAGGTTTAAACCACGACCATCGTCACTAACTTCTACAAAAATCTGGTTTCCTCCCTGATAAGCATTAAAGGTTACATATGCAAGATCAGGCTTACCTGCTTTTGCTCGTTCTTGTGAATCTTCAATTCCATGGTCAACTGCATTTCTCACAAGATGCATTAGTGGTTCATTTATAGAATCTATTACTTTTTTATCAAGTTCAGTATCTTCACCTTTTATTACGAGTTCAATATTTTTATCATATTCCTTTGATAAATCTCTTATAGTTCTGTTAAAACGATTAAAAACCTGCCCAATTGGAACCATTCGAGTCTTCATAATTCCAGTTTGAAGATCCTTTGCAATTCTTGACATCCCCTCCATGCGGTTTTTAAACTCATTAGCAATGGTTTTATCTGCTGTTGTTTTTCTGATTTCTTCATAAAGCTTATAAAAACCAGAGTTAGCAATTACCAACTCACCAACATTATTGAGCAACTGGTCAAGTTTATCAATGGATACCTTTACTGTTTTCAAGGTAATTGACCGAACCTTGTCGTGATCAACCTTATCAGCTGCTCTTCTGTCATTATCATGAGTAACAGGTACATCAATTATATGATCATCAATTTCTTCAATTGAATCTTCTTCAATTACTTCAAGAGTTTCCCTGGAAGCCTTTGGAGTAACCTCAACTATATCATTGGTAAAAAATGACTCTTTAGAGGTTAACTTAATTGTCTTTTTACCATTTTGTTCTGCTACAACAATATTTCTTATGTCAATCTGTACAATCAAATCGACATCACAGGCACTTTTAATTTTATCTAAATTTTGTGAAGAAAGAACAATTACCTTAAAAACATTATTCATATCATCATCATTTAAATCTTCTGCAGATGGAAATGTTTTAATTACTGTTCCAAGACGATCAAGATTATTGAGCACTAATTGTGCCTTAACCCATTTCATCTGTGCATTTTCTTCTATAAAAACAGTTATTTCGTAGCAATATTGTCCTGAATCAATACCATTTTTTATGGCTAGACGATTATCATTGGAAAGCTCTGTCTTTGGAACCGTTGAATCATCACTGTTTTGTTTTTTTTCCAGTTTTTGTCCAGAGTTGGATGAAGCTGAATTATTGCTGATATTCTGAATATCCTCTATTAACCAGCTTATATCCTGTTTTGGTTCTTCTCCAGAGGAGACGGAATCAATAACACTATTAATGACATCAAAACATTTAAAGATTATATCAACAATATCGGGCGTTACACCAAGAGTTCTGTCTCGAATTCCCTGCAAAAGATTTTCCATTTTATGAGCAAGGTCACTAAGATCATTGAGGCCAACAAAGGCTGCAGAGCTCTTCAATGAATGGGCTGCTCTAAATATATTATTAATGATATCTAAATCTTCTGGATTTTTTTCAAGTTCAAGTAGGTTTTGATTTAATTCCTGAAGCTGTTCATCAGCTTCTTCTAAAAAAATATCCTGATACTCACCAAGAGAAAAGGTCATAATGAATCTCCATTTTACATCATGTTAAAAGTTGAGATCTACAGTGTAGCCTCTACAGTTTGATCATCTTCTTCATAAAAAATTAAATTCGACATATTTAATATAACAATAAGTCTATCAGTAAGTCTGCCTATACCACTAATAAATTCCTCTGAGATTCCTGCAATCATTTCTGAAGGAGGATCAACATGAGTTTCAGGAATTCGAACCACCTGATGAACATTGTCTACCAGGAGACCAACCTGTTTTTCATTAGTGGCTATAACTATTATTCGTGTATTTTCAGTAAAACCAGCAGAAGGGAAACCAAAGCGATCGCGTCCATCAACCACAGGAATAACATTTCCTCTTAGATTGATAACTCCCTTAATAAAATCTGGAGTATTGGGCAACCGTGTAATATCAGGGAGACGAAGAATGTCATGAACTGATAGTATATCAACCCCATATTCGACTTCATCAAGATAAAAGCTTACAAGCTGAACTATATTAACATCAGACTTTTGAGTACCGTCATCAGCTATAGCAGCCTGAATTGCCTTCTGTATTTTAGTGTTTTCTAATTCATTATTCATCAATTGCACCTGTATTTCTTTCTTTCATTAATGCTAAAAAGAAAAGGGTTACTTTTCAAGCATTTTTTTCTTTAAATACACCTTTATTGTAAAACAAAAAAGAGAGGATTTGCACCTCTCTTTTTCTAAGACAATAGTGGTTTTTATTGTTCAATGGACGTAATTTTATTGAGAATATCTCCGATTAATCCTTCATCAAGGAGAGAAATAAGCTCTCTGGTCTTTTCTTCCACTGCACCTTCAATACCATTATTCATTCTTTTAAGCTGATGAAACTCATCAGCTATATTCATTGCAGCAAGAATTGCAACATGAAGAGGATTGGTATCATGAATTGCTGCATTAACTTCTACCATTTTCTGGTTCACATAATCTGCCAGCATCAATATATAATCTGGCGAGGTGTCACCTTTTATGGTATAATTGTTGCCAAATATTTCTACTTTAATCTTGCTGCTATTCATAGTGTATAACCACCTTATTACTTATCATCCTCCTCAACAATGAGGAATTCATCATCATCATCAATGAGGTCTTTTTTCTTTTTATCTGCTTCTTTCTTCTCTTTATCACTGGAGTCATCAACGATTACAGTATCCTCATCTACATCATCTATAATAATTTCATCGTCATCATCATCAAGTAGGATTATCTCATCTTCTTCATCGTCTGCTACAGTTTCAACAATTACATCATTACTTCCTGCATCTGATTCATCATCAATTATAATAATATCATCGTCATCTTCAGTTTCAAGAGGAGCTTCACTACTATCTCCACTGTCAAAACTCATATCATCACTTGAGGTATCTTCAATTATAATATCATCAGAGTCTGATGAATCATCCAGGGTCAATTCAACCTCTGTTTCAGGTTCTGACATCATGGGTTCATCTACTAAAGGCTCTGATTCAAAAGAAACAGGCTCATCTACTACTGGAGCTGGTTGTGATGGTGCTGCTACAGAAGGAGCTGCATCTCCTGCTACTGAAGCTGAAGCTGAACCTGAATGTAATATATCCAGTTTACCAAGAAGACCAATAATCTTCTTCTCAAGGGCCTCTTCTTTATCAATAAGATCCTGAAGTTCTCTGGTAGTTTCATCAAGCTCTTTGCGGATTTTTTGAATTTCCTGCTCTTTTTCTTCAAGAGTAAGCTTAACCTCTTCAACCTCAGTCTTTAGATCTTCATTATCACTTTCAAGTTTTGCATTTTCACTTCTTAAGTCACCTATAAGCTGTAGAGCTTTAACGACACGACTTTCAAGCTCTTCTAGTTGTTGCATTGATATCATTGTTATCCTCCATCCTCTTCATGGTCATTGTTTCTTTACCAGTCAATGATTGTATGTACTAATACAATTATCGGCCTAATATATAAAAATATACACTATCATTACATAAAATATAACTTACTATGACATATATTTATCTTTAAGTCAAGAAAAAGTATTCAATTAAAATTGCAAAGACACATCAAATCCCCATTTTATATCAGTATAGCCATCAACTGGAATTAATGTAAAAACGCCATAGGCTCCCAGACGAAGTTCAGGTAAAATAAAGAAGTTAGCACCAAAGGATAATTCTAAGGGATCAGCATCACCTCCCTTCACTGCAATACCAGTTGCATCAACCAATCCCCTGTAAAGGCGAACAGACCATTTAAGCTCAACAAAGGGGATAAAAGGATAGAGATAATCAGTATTTATAGCCAGTGATATCTCTACATAGTCATTTTTCAGATTTTCATAATATAAAAAGGCATTTTCAGAAAAGAGATTAAAACCAATGATATTTGTATAGAAATTTTGATCTAAAGGATTAAAGTGAAATCCATTATAGAAATTTTTTCCTGCTTCTTCCTGAAAAACATAGAATAGATTAAAATGAAAAAAGAAATGTCTTAAATCATATTTCACCAACACGCCAGTAGTAATCTGATTTATTCCTGCTGACATATTTCGCCAGTCAGCAATAGTATATTGATTACTTCCTGTTGGAATTTTAAACTTTAAAAAATAACCTATATGCAATGTATCTTTAAAAAAATCACCAATAGCCCATTTAATATAAAAACTTGTATCTCCTACCCTGTCATTATCGTGAAACCACGGTCCTCCATGGATAACATCAAAGGATATCCACAGTGAAAGGTCCGAAAAAAGACCAAATCCCAGAACAAAGGTATCCATTCGGTTAATTGAAGAATTATTATGATAAAAATGCTGTTGCAACTGAACATTTATTTCTTCATCAGGAATGATATAGAGTGTTTCAGTGAGGGGGAGAGAGCTGGCTGAAATTGGGATCAAAAACAACAATAGCGTCATAATTATGACGCTATTATTTTTTTTTATGAGATTCATGAATTATTATGCTGCTTTTGCTTTTACCTTTTCAACTATTTTTTCAAAGGTTTTCATGTCTGAAACAGCTATTTCAGCCAGCATTTTTCTGTTAATCTCTACACCAGAGGCCTTACATGCACCAATAAATTGACTATAAGAAATTCCACATTGCTTTGTAGCAGCGCCTATACGAACAATCCATAATGTTCTGAAATCTCTCTTCTTTCTTCTTCTATCCTTGTAGGAATTCTGAAGGGCTCTTCTTCGTGCATCTTTAGCAGTTCTAAAAAGTTTACTACGAGCACCAAAAAAACCTTTGGTATCCTTTAAAACCTTTTTTCTTCTTTTCTGATGTATTCTACCAGTTGTAGCTCTTGCCATTTTATTTCCTCTTTACTTATTATACAAAAATTATGCGTAGGGAAGAAGTTTTTTTATTCTTTTTACTTCTACTTCACTTGATACACATGTTCCCCTAAGGCCTCTCTTTCTTTTAGAAGATTTTCTTTCTAAAAGATGATTTTTAAAACCCTTAGCTCTTTTTACTTTACCATTTTTGGTCAATTTAAATCTTTTTTTAGCGCCGCTATTGGACTTCATCTTTGGCATTATATCTATCCCTCAAGTATTTCTATTATTTTTTATAACCAACTTTCAATGACATAAACATCGTTATATTTCTTCCTTCCTGAGAAGGTCTCTTTTCTATTGTTGCAATATCTTCAAGATTAGCTTGAATTTTTTTCATTACCTCAAAGCCAAGTTCAGGGTGTACCATCTCTCTACCTCTAAACATGAGAGTAAACTTCACTTTATCGCCCTTCTCTAAAAAATCTCTGGCATGATTTACTTTATGTTCAAAATCATGAGAATCTATAGATGGTCTCATCTTAATCTCTTTAACATGAATGACCTTCTGTTTTTTCTTAGCTTCTTTTGCTTTTTTTATCTGCTCAAATTTAAACTTACTGTAATCTGTTATTCGTGCGACTGGAGGATCCTGATTTGGTGATATTTCAACCAGATCGAGCTCTTGCTCCTTAGCCATCTCAATTGCTTTGTGTGTATCAATAACTTGAGGCTCTCCGTCCCCAACTAGTCTTACAGTTTTTGATCGTATCTCATCATTAGTATTGTGATGAAATTTGTCTTTTTCCCTGACAGGCTTTCTACCCCTTGTTACCAAAAATTCCTCCCTGATTTACCTTATAAAATAAAATTACAATGAATATATTGACCCTATTAAATCAACTAATTTTCATATAAAAGTCAAGCTTTTTCAGGGATGAGAGGCATTATTTCTTATTTTTAACCTCATTCCTCATTTTTTCAATAAAATCATCAACTTTATATGAGGTAGATTCCTTTTCACCTCGAGTTCTAATGGAAATTGTATCTTCATCCATTTCATTTTTTCCGATTACACCAATATAGGGTGCTTTTTTACCTATGGCATCTCTGATTTTATAACCAATGGATTCATTTCGTGTATCTGACTCTACTCTGAAATCTTCTTCCATCAATTGAACCATGAGCTCATTGACTCTCTGCTCCTGCTCTTCAGAAACATTAACAAGAACAAGCTGAACTGGTGCAAGCCATATTGGAAACTTTCCTGCATAATGCTCAATGAGAATTCCAATAAATCTTTCTAGAGAACCCAGAAGAGCTCTGTGTATCATAATTGGTCTGTGCTTATTGCCGTCAGAGCCCACGTAATTTATATCAAAACGCTCAGGAAGATTAAAGTCAACCTGAATAGTGCTGCACTGCCACTGACGACCAATTGCATCTTTAATCTTAATATCTATTTTTGGACCATAAAAAACACCCTCACCTGGATCGAGGTTATAGTCTATTTCATTTTTCTGCAATGCACTTTCAAGAGCCTTTGTTGCTATATCCCAGTTTTCATCAGTACCAACTGATTTCTCTGGTCTCGTTGACAGATAGATTGTCTTTTCTTTAAAACCAAAGACATCAAGTATCTCAAGGGTGAAATCAAGAACCTTCATGATTTCAGACTCTATTTGATCTTCACTACAGAAGATATGTGCATCATCCTGAGTAAAACCTCTTACTCGAGTCAACCCGTGAAGCACACCAGATCTCTCGTAACGATAAACAGTGCCCATCTCAAAGGCTCTATAAGGAAGATCACGGTAGCTTTTCAGACTATTATTAAAAATCTGAATCTGAGAAGGACAGTTCATTGGCTTTAAAAAATAGTCCTGACCATCGATCTCAATGGGAGTATACATGTTTTCACTATAGAAACCAAGATGACCTGAGGTTTCATAGAGGTTTGACTTCGCTATATGGGGAACATTAAAAAGTTTATATCCTCTTTTCAGGTGTTCCATTGTTTCATATTTATCTATTATAAAACGAAGCACTGCACCATTGGGATGCCATAAGGGAAGACCAGCACCTACTTCATTACTAAATGAAAAGAGATCCATCTCTTTGCCAATTTTGCGGTGATCACGCTTCTTTGCCTCTTCAAGCTGTGCAAGATGCTTCTTTAAAAGCTTCTTGTCAGGAAAAGCAACTCCATAGATTCTCTGGAGCATTTGATTTTTTTCGTCACCTCGCCAATATGCTCCTGCTAGAGAAGTGAGCTTAAAGGATTTCAAGGAGGATGTATTTGCTATATGGGGTCCCCGACAAAGATCGACAAAGTCACCCTGGCGATACATTGTCACTTTCTCATCCTTCAATTCATTTATAAGTTCTACCTTATATGACTCATTCATCTTCTCAAAAAGTTCAGCAGCCTCTTTAACCGGCAGCTCTTCACGAGTTACATCAATAGCTTCTTCAACAATTTTAGCCATCTCTGTCTCAATCTTTTCTAGATCTTCAGGTGTCAAAGCCTTGGTTGTATCTATATCATAGTAAAAACCCGTTTCAATAGTAGGTCCTATTGCAAGCTTTGTATCAGGATAGAGACGCTTAATGGCTTGAGCCATAAGATGTGATGCTGAATGCCAGAATACATCTTTGCCCTCTGATGAATCAAAGGTAAAGACCTTTAATGCACTGTCAGCTTCAACAATAGTTGAAAGATCTACCAGGGTTCCATTTATTTCTGCTGCAAGAGATGCCTTTTGCAGTTTATTACCAATGTTTCCAATAATCTCATAGACGCTCTGGCCCTTCTGGGCCTCAATAATCGATGAGTCTGGAAGTGTTATTTTTATTTGTTCACTCAAAATTTAACTCCGGAAAAAAAGATGTGGGCGATACGGGATTCGAACCTGTGACCTCCTGCATGTCGAGCAGGCACTCTAACCAGCTGAGCTAATCGCCCTAGAAGTGATTTCGTAAATCATATTTTTTTTAACAGCACTATTGTCAATACTTTTTTCAGGTTGAAGAAATTTTATATGATTATGTCTCATAAGAGGTGATTTTTGTAACTTCTCATTTAGTACGTGGCTCAACTTTCAAGAAAGATTGAGCATAAATGAAATCAGGCAATTGATGTTCATTTTTCTAATTGATGAATAATTATATATCTTGAATTATCATAAAAAGCGAATAAAGTACGATTTTCATGTGAAGAATAAAGAAAACCAGAATGATTTCTCTTCTGCATAAGCAAGCTAGCAAGTAGCATACATACAAGAGGAAGAAAAATTATTATCAATATCACCTGTTGCCCTGATCTATCCATAAAGAGATGTAATTATCCGGAAGTAGTTTTCCTTACAACCACTTCTTTTTCTTAAAATAGGCGACCATACCAATAACGATGAAAACAATGAAGAGCCACACCACGAAGTAGCTGTATTTATATTGCAACTCTGGAATAAACTTGAAGTTCATTCCATAGATTCCCACTACAAATGTTATGGGAATGAAAATCGTCGAGATAATGGTCAATAACTTCATGACCTCATTCATTTTATGACTCACGGATGACATATAATAATCTAAAATGCTGGAGAGCATATCTCTATAGGTTTCCACAGTCTCAAAGACTCTGATTGTATGATCATAGAGATCTCGAATGTAGAGCATTGTTTCTCCTTGAAAGAATGGATGATGCTTCTTATCTATTTCATGTACAATCTCTCTTAATGGCCAGATGGTTCTACGCATACTGATTAGCTGCCGGCGAATCTTATGTACTCTTTTTATTATGTCTGGATGGGTATTTTTAGCCATCTCCTCTTCAATTTCATCAAGGTCATCCCCCAACTCTGCTAATGTATAAAAATAATTGTCTACGATAACATCCATTATTGAATAAGCAAGAAAACCAATTTTATATTTTCGAATATGACTCTTTTTATTTTTTATCCGGCTGGAAATATAATCATAGAGAAGATTGTTCTTTTCATTGAATGTTACGATATAATCTGAACCTATAATCATACTTACTTGTTCAATTTCAATGCTTTCAGATTCATGAATCCAATGAGGAAGCTTGAGAACGATAAAGGCATAGTCTTCATGGAGATCCATTTTAGGTCTTTGATTGTTATTAACAATATCCTCTAATACGAGATCATGAATGCCAAAGGCAGCGCCAATTTTTTCAATTAATTCAATATCATATACGGCCTCTACATTTAACCACCGAAGATGCCCCTCTTTTTGAATGAACTCCTTAATTTCATCTATAGACTGGGATTCAAGCTCTTGAAAAGATTCTTGATTAAATGTAATCAATGAAAGATTAACCTTTTCTTCTGATTCTTCTCCAACATGAACCAGCGATCCTGGTGGCATCCATGATTTGCCTTCATATCCCTTAACATTCATCTGATTCTCCACTCATATATTATTGATAAAGTAAAGTTATCAATAGAAGTATTACGTTTTATTTTTTTATCTCAGATCTATTCTTAATTTCTTTGGCTTATTGGCTTTCCAGTTTTTATCTCTGGTAATGACGTAGATTTCCAGATAGGTTGCTTTGCCATTTTTATGGTATATTCTGTTTTCAATATGCCTTCGATCATTGCCCTTTGGTTTAATTCTATAACCATAAACCCCGTAAACCTTGCCAGCTTTTTGAGCCCTTCGGGCAGTTCTCACGATATATCTCTGCCTGAAAACAGTAGATATAAATATATTTGACACAACCCTATAGACACTTTTTCCAGAGGGCATTTTCACTGTTTTATAAACCAAAAATACATAGGGTTTTTCAATGATTCCATCATAGACTGTCAAATAGCCCAAAACCTTATGTTTTCTATATTTAGATTTTCTTGAGGTATATCTTTTGATAAGAGCTTTTTTTATCAAATTTGGATCAGTCAGCTTTGATATATTCACTCTCTGAGGTCTTTTCTTGAAAATGATCTCTCTCACAAGAGATTTCACAACAGAGTCCGCCATGTCAATATTGTAAAATTTTCTATTAACACTAACAACAATTTTACTGGTTTCAATATCTACCATTTCAGCTGTAATAATATAGGTTCTATTGAGTCTTGACACTGAACCAAAGATCATATATCTGAGATTGAGAACCTTGCCCACCTTAACAGCCTTGGATGTATCAGTTATGCCAGTTTGTTGAAGAGACTGCTCTTTTAGAAGACGTTTCATATTATCTCGGTTAAGAACATCAAACTTCTTATATTTGGCAAGTTCAGATCTAAAAAGATCAGTTATAGTAAGGGCTGTTGAATTCTGAATATTTTTATTGGTAAATGAAGCAACACCAATCTTGGATCTTTTCTTGTTCTTAGCTTCAATATGTGATATGAGGAGACAAAAAACTAAAAGTATTAAAAATAATTTCTTCATATAATTAACCCATAGATAAAAATTTACTCTTTTATTTGAATTACATCAATTATAAAAAGTCAATTGAAAAATAGCTATACATTTTGCATTACTCTTATATGTAATACAGTTACTTTTCAGATAACAGGAGAATAGAATAAATGGACCCAATCACCATCACAATAATTTCATTTTTCTCAACAATATGTTTAGTTGTCTATTCTCCTAAGATTATGATAAAGTATAAAACCTTTAAGAATAGATTTAAGCTCAATAAAACAAGAGACTCAATCTATGACCAGATAATTGACACCTATAGTCTGAAAGAAGCAAATGGCACCTACAAAGGCTTTATTGATAAGATTCCTGTTAGTATAAAGAAGAAAGACCAAAGAATGATATTTTTTGAATTTCCATACATTATGCCTTTTTATTATAAGATATTCATCGAGATTAATTCTTTTTCAGCGGGGATGGATATTAATGATTACACTAATGATATATACTTTGCTGCCCTTCCAATTTCTCATTACATGGATCCTGGTATTTTAATTGCTGTTTTATATAATATTGCCTTTAAGGCTGACATTAAAGCGCTGTCAACATACACAGAACATTTCAGCTTTTCTGAAGGTTTTTGCACATTACATATTGATATTGAAACTCTAAAAGAAAAAACCACCATTTATCAAATCATTAAACCTGCCATATCTATGATCACAAAAATGGAAAACAAAAAGTTTTACAAAAAAAGAATAAAGGAAATTCTCACCGAAAACTACCAATTAAATACTAAAAAAGAGATATTTCAGATTATTGAACCATTTAAAGATAATCGAGAGATTAAAAATATCATCAAAAAAACATTTATCAATGGAAATCCAGATATTGCTATTGAAGCGGCTTTATATATGGGTACCAAAGGAAATGATTATTTGAAAGATGTCTTTTTATCTGCTGAAAGCACTGATATTCAAAAAGACCGAGCTCTGGAATTATTGGCAAAGAATAAATCAAAGGACTTCTTGGATTTTCTTATCTCTGCTTATAAGCAATTTCATACCTTTAGTTTTAAAACAACAATTCTGGATCATCTATTTTACATAAAATCCAGAGACATTAGTGACTTCTTAATTAATCTGTATAAAGATAATGAGCCTGGATATTCATCTTATATTATCAATGCATTAAAAAGGTGTGGCTCAATAAAGACTGTTGAAAAACTTTCACAGGTTCAACAAAAATCAATGAATCCAATTGAAAAACTAACTATTAACAATGTTATAAAAGATATTCAATCTCGCTTTGACCTAGGTGACAAAGGATGGGTATCTTTACCTGAAACTGATCTTCATGATGGTGACCTCAGCATTGATGATCAACCTAAGGGCAATATTTCAATAATTAAAAAATAAAGCATTCTCCATTTCTCAACTATTGATTTTAATTTCATTTCCATGTAATCAATATAAAATCATTGTTTTTCTTCTTGAAATTAATGACACTACAAAAAACTATCGTTATATCAATGATCACATAGTGATCAGAAATAAGTTATTAATTTTCTAAGGAGATATAGATGATACAGGAAAAAATTGAAGACGGTATTTTAATTGCTACCTTTGTAAATGGTAAAAACAACTCCATGAATGCTGATATGGTTACACAGCTCCAGGGAATTGTAAAAAAAGTAAATTCAGAGGATGATATTAAGGGATTGATTCTTACCGGAGAAGGCAGAACTTTTTGTTCAGGTTTTGATCTGCCAATGTTCTTAGGCTTTAAGGATCTTGATGAGATTATTGCTTTTTTTAATGAAGCTGAAGATGCTTTCATTGAACTCTTTGCCTGTAAAAAGCCAGTTGTTTCAGCTATAAATGGTGCTGCAGTTGCCGGCGGTCTCATCATGTCAATGGCATGTGACTATAGAATCGTTAAAAACCATCCTAAAATAAAGATGGGTATGAGTGAGATTAAGATTGGTCTTGGTCTATCTATTGTTCAGTCTGAACTCATGCAGTTTGGATTAGAAACAAAGAAAAAATTTCAGGAGATCATGTACGGTGGAAATCTCTTTGATATTCAATATGCTTTAGAAAATGATATTGTAAATGAGATTGTAGAGGAAGAAGAACTTATTAACCGTGCAAAAGCTGTAATAATTTCATGGATTGACTGTCCTGGAAGAGCATTTATAATGCTGAAAGAAGGTCTTCGTACAGTAACTGCAGAAAGAATGAGAGATCGAGTTAAAAATGAAGCCTGGCAGGAAAGATTTAATATCTTTTTTGATCCCGGAACTCGTGGTGCCATTGAAATGGTCAGCAAGATGATGGGCAACTAGTCTCATTATGAAATTGGGCTTTAGCCCAATTTCATAATAAAAGTAATAACTTGCAAACTCGATATAGTTTTAAGTTGAAATTGCATCCCGATTCCTGCCTTGGGGGACTCGAACAAAAAAATGAAGACTCAGACAGTCGCTTCAACAGGATGTTGTGATGCCAGTGCGAGACAGGATGTCTCATATGTACTGGCCTCAGGCATCCATCGGAATACAATTTCAACTCTTCTATTATTAATTGTAATTATTTAAAATCATTCTTTAACAATAAACTTCTTTACAGAAACTCCCTTTTGCATTAAAACGTTATCAAATTAAACACCTGGAGTAATAATATGGAACTGATGCATCCCATGGCTGACACCTATCTTTTTGAAGGAAATGGTGACAATAAGGAAACTCTATGCCTCATGATTCATGGCTTTACGGGATCACCTGCACATTTACGTGAACTCAGTGAAAAACTCAATGCAAAGGGATTTACTGTACAATCCCTAAGGCTTCCTGGACATGGAACCAGTCCGGAAAATATGGAAACCACAACCTCAAAGGATTGGCTTACACATGTAAGAGAAGCACTTAAAATCGCTTTGAAGGATTATAAAAAAGTTAACCTCGTAGGCATTTCGATGGGAGGTCTCATGTCAATGATACTTGCATCAGAAAACTCTAGAATAAATAAAATAGTTACCATGAGTGCTCCTATTATATTTAGAAATAATCTCATTAAACTGACTCCAATATTGAAATATTTCAAACGCTTTAATGAAATTGTCCCTCCTGAGGTTGTTGAGGGAGAAAATGATGATCTTGATATTGGTTACAGAAAAACACCTTTAAAATGTGCACCACATCTTATAAAAATATCTAAAATGGCAAGAAAGAATCTATCAAAAATAAAGAACCCCATTTTGATCATTCACTCCCTCATAGATGGACAGGTGATGCCTGAAAGCGGAGATATCATTTATGATAAGGTATCTTCAACTGAAAAAGAAAAAATGATTTTAGACAACTCAAAGCACATCATCACTCTGGGGTTGCAGCGGAAAGAAGTTGAAAATAGAATAATAGAATTCTTAACAAAATGATTGAAATTACAGAAAAAGACGATCCTCGTATTAACTTATTTTTTAATTATAGGGATAAAGACCTTCTAAGAGAGGGTCTTTTTATTACTGAGGGCAATATTCTCACCCAAAGATTGATCCATAGTTCTTTAAAAACTGTATCAATCCTCTCTACAGAAAAATTTAAATATAATTATGGAGATACGAAGGCTCCCACTTATATTGCAGATGAAAAACTCCTTAAGGATATAGCTGGATATAATTTCCACAGGGGAGTTCTGGGGATTGGTCAGATCCCCACTCTTTTAGAGATTAAGGATGTAGTTCTCAACAAAAGTTATTTAAAATTAGCTGTATGTCCTGACCTTACTGATGAAGAAAACCTTGGTAGTATTATTCGTACAGCTGCAGCCTTAGGATTAGACGCTGTAATCTGCGGTGAAGAATGCTGCAGTCCCTTTAGCAGACGGGCAATTCGAGTTGCAATGGGATCACAGTTTTTCTTGCCCATAGTTATCTCAAAAAATGTTATTGATGACTTGACTTTTCTAAAAGAATCAGAAATATCTATAGTAGCTTCTATACTAAATGACAATGCAATTGATCTTAAAAACTTTCAGACTCCTAAAAAAGCAGCCCTCCTTTTTGGTAGAGAGGGTCCCGGTCTTGACCAAAAAATAATTGATCTTTCCACGGATTTTGTGAAAATTTCAATGAAAAACTCCATTGATTCTCTCAATGTCAGCACTGCAGCAGGTATTCTCTTATATGATTTATTTTACTCATGAAATTTTTTTTTCTCTTTCTAAATTGATAATTTCCTGATCTTCTTGACAAAGACCCTGAAAAATATAATCTATGTTTAAAATTATATAATTTCACAGTACAGGAGACCCTATGGTTTATATCAATCTAGCACTTGTTACTATTTGTTTTTATAGTGCTATAACTTTTGGTCTATTTTTTTTCAGAAATAGAAAACAGATTGAATACATTCCCTATATATGTCTTTGTTTTTCTATAGCTATTGGACAAATATTGTTATATTATTTTCTTTATAATTCTAATAGCTTTATACTTCTGTATCCCATTAATCTTCTGTATTATATAATTTATATTTTATTTATGATCATACTCATTCCATTTAAAAAAATATCACTTACATATAAAAAAATAATTTTCGGGTCATTATTTCTTCTTTTCTTTATTTCAGTTTTTTTTGAAAATTTCAGCTCTCATCTATCCATTCGATCTATTGATCTTCTATTTTTTACCATTAAAAGCTCTACCCTCGGTTTTGGATTAACCATTTCAATGATCACTGGAATATTTATTTTTTCATTAATCATATTCTATAATATTAACAATACTGAATCACCTCTCTTTTCATATGATAATAGCATAGCTCTTATATTTACAATATGCTTAATCAATGACAGTTTAGTTGGTTTGAAGCTCTATGATTTTATTATTATTTCACCATTCTCATTCACTCTTGGCATTATTATTATTTCTCATAAATATCAGACTCAAATGGTTTCACTCTACAGAGAGGTTGAAGAACTCAACATTCAGCTTGAAGAAAAAATATCAGATGGAACTATGGAATTGCTCTTTAGTGAGTTCGGCATCAAGTCCTATATTGACACAATAAATTCAGTAACAGGCTCAAAGCATGATTTTGTTGATTCTGATGCAATTCAAAACCTTCTTGATTATAATAAAGCTTCTTCTCTTCTTAGTCTCATTCAAGAACTTGAAATGATTAGTGGTGAAGATGAACTCATGGACAAACTAATTTCAAGAGTAATGCATATCACCAGCGCATCAACAGGAATTTTATTTTTACTCAACGACAATGGTGACATGGAAATCAAGGCATCGAAAAATCCTGAAGGTCTTGTCTCATATAACTTTGACCTGGTTGAAAAAACACTGCAGGATCAGGAATGGAAAATTTCTAAAGGTGGTTCTGAAGGAAATGAGATCTATGTTCTTACAGTACCCATCACTTCTGGATCAAAGAACATTGGAGTTTGTTATCTTGAGAATACTCTGGACATCAGTCTTTTTAGTGAAAATATCGCTCAAACCATTCACGCTTTTATGTCTCAAGCATCACTTGCTCTGGAAAATATTCGCCTAAAAAATACAAAAATATTTAAAGAAAAAAAAGAGAATTTATCCCTCACAGATGATATCAGTGAAAAACTTCAAATCATAAAGGAATATATTGATGAACATTATTCCTCAGATATTTCAAGAGAAGGTCTTGCAGCCATGGTGGACATTCACCCTGACACATTAAGCAGAGCCTTTAAGTCATTTAGTGGTAAAAAACTCCATGATTACATTAATACTCTACGAATTCACAAGGCTGCAAAACTCTTGAGAGAAACAGAATCAAACATAATCAGTATTGCCTATGATTCCGGCTTTGAAAGTTTAACAACATTCAACCGCACCTTTATGAAGATTATGAAAAAAACCCCCACAGAATACAGAAAAGATTAGATATGGTGAGGTAATAAATCTCCAAAACTGTTAAAGTATTTCCTTTCTTTATTTGGTTTTTTCTCCGCAGCAGCAATCATACAGGTCACTAATTCTTTATCAAAATAATCTTTTCTGTGATTATAAAGTATTTCAAAGGCAATATCATTATTTTCATGTGACGACAACTGCAGGGACAAATAATCAAAATATTCACAAATAGCAATTATCTGTGCTAAAAGAGGAATATTATCACCACGTAATCCATAAGGATAACCGGAACCATCAAGTCGTTCATGATGATAGAGAATGCCCTTCAATATAATGGCTGAAATATCTGATGAATTTAAAATATCTATAGATCTCTCAGTATGAAGCTGCAGGAGATCATAGCGTTCTTGAATAAAGGTAAACTGATAGCTGTCATATATATGCTCAAAGGCCTCCTTCTCTTCATTAACAACCTCCCAGGGATAATTAACCAGACCTATGTCATGAAGGTATCCTGCTCTCTGTGCAGTTTCTATTGAAATTTTGGGATCATTAATGATTGAAGCAACTTTACCTGCATGATGAGCGATTCTTTCTGAATGTCCAATTCTACAGCAGTGATTATCAACAAATTCTGCAGCCACTGGAGGGGAATCTATTGAAAGGATGTTTATATTGAATGAATTTTTCACCCTTCTTTGATTAAAATCAACATATAAATCATCTATATTGCAATCTAAATCTAATGGCTCATTACTCTCCTGAATTAATTTCTCAATAAATGTATCATTGATATTTTTTTCTGCTTCAGGTTTTTCTCTTAAACGCCATTTTATTTGTAATGGATTCTTATCCTTTTGAATTAAGGTTTTAACATTAAAAAAGTTAAAAAACAGCCACAGGAGAAAAAAACTCAGTAATAATGAAAATAATATAATTATTATTAAGATTATCATCCTAACACTCCCTAATCTTTTTTATAAGTATAGAACATATTAGAAAGTTTATCTAACCAGAAACTGCTTCAATAAAAAGAATCCAATGCAGTTTTTGATTAATCATTATATAGCTACATAAATCATATAAAGGAGCTCTCTATTCCTTTTTAAGGATGAGAGCCGTTATATCATCATCTCTTTTGTATTTTCTTAATTCAGTGAGTAGATTTTTTTTCAGGTCTTCTGGAGTTTTTTTTCCATATTTCTCAACCATCTTTCTTAAACGATCCTCACCAAACATCTCATTTCCTTGAGTGGCCTCAGTTATTCCATCAGTATAGAGAACCATCATATCTCCGGGTTTCATTACAAAGGTGTCATTTTCTAATGTGCCCGTAAGGTCATCCATGACACCGAGCCACATTCCTTTTGTCTCAAGCTCTTCAACAGTGCCGGATTCTTTTCGATAGATTAAAATATCCTGATGAAGACCTGAAAAATAGAAGGTGTTGTTTTTATCCCTTAATAAAACAGTCATAGTCATGTATTTATTTTCACCAAGACGCTTTATGTTGCTGGCAATGGTTTTATTTACCAATCGCAAAAGCTCAGAAGGCTCCATATGAGGATTAGTACTTAGTACTGAATGCATACTGGTTTGTACCATCATCATTACCAGACCAGCAGGAACTCCATGACCTGAAACATCACCGATAACTATCCAGTCACGGTCACCTTCTTGTATGACATCATAATAGTCTCCGCCAACCTCATCTGCTGGCTTCATGAAAGCTGCAATATCATAGCCATTAATCGATGGATTTTCCGGCAAAAGAACTGTTTGAATTTTTTTTGCCAGTTCCATCTCACCCCAGAGAGCATCTCTTGTTTGAACAAGTTGATCATTGATTGCAGCCATCTCTTCCATTGCTGCCTTTAACTCTTCAGTTCTTTCTTCAACCTTAAATTCAAGATTTTGAGCATAGTCATCGAGCTTTTTTCTTGCACCACTAATAGTTTCAATCATTGTATTAAAATTTCGAGTGATATATCCTAATTCATCTTCAACTTTAATATCCACTTTGACATTTAGATTTCCATCCTTAACCTTATACATGGCCTCAAGTAATGATTTAATGGGAACAATAAATGCACCATGAAAGAAAAATTGAAAACCCACAAATATCACAATCATTATACCTGCAAGCATTATGATTAATTTTAAAGAAGTAGGATGAAGATACGTTCTATAACTGAGATAACTGAATCCCCCTTCATAGACCATTTGTTTGGAAAGGTTAACCTGCATATATGACACATAGTGATGATTATCACGGGGATCATTTCTATAAATACGGGTTCCTGCTTTTATCATAGGTGAAAAATATTCCAGAGTTTTATCCTTTAATTTTTTGCCCTTGAGGTGAGAAATTGTGATATAGTTCAAAGCACCTTGGTAAAAATGTTTTAAATTTTTATTTTTCTTACTTAAAAATTTTGTTGCTGCAGTCTTAAAATTCTTATTTGGTAGTTTTTTTATTTTATTAAAGGCTACAGTAATTTTTGACTCAATATCATCTACTGACTGTAATACCTTTTTTGATGGATTTTTTTCTGAATCTCTTAATGTTAAAGACCTTTCATTAATATAGTTAACAAAACCTGAAGACTCCTTTGGAGCTCTCTTTAAAATCCCCTTAAGTTTCTTTGCAAAATTATTACTATCAAGAGCAGCAATATTTGCATATAAAAGTGTATTGTGAAAGGCAATTCTCTGACCATAGAAATAAAGATCAGCTACTGAATCCTGTTTTTTATAGTTAAAAGAAAAATTATTGTCCTGAGGTCTAAATGTCACCAAGTATTCAAGATTCTTTGTTTTTTTATTTGAATCAAGTATTATAGAGACATCTTTTTTTGCCAGAGAATCATAGGCCTGATCAAGGTCCTGTAATGAGAAATAACTGAGTCCTTGAAATACAATAAGAAGGGTTGCAAAGCTGATGCCCAAAATCTTCGTCATAAAATTGGTTCTGTCCTTTGTTGCATTGATATAGACTACTGCTGCAACAAAGAAACCAATAACATTGAACAGATCCTGAGTAATCTGATAGGTACCTCTGTCAAGAGCTCCATCTCTACTGAGGGTATTTGCAACACCTGGAATTATGATGGCAATAAACATTACATTTGTAATAATTAAAATTGCCCAACGATCCTTAGTTTTGTTTTTAAAGAAACATCCCAAACCAGTAAATAAGAATACAAGCATATAGATAATTACAACAACGCCAAAGATTCTACTATAGGCATCTGCATTAAAATCCCAGTAATGACCTGCAAAATGAAAAATCTTTCCGCTGTTGAGGGAAACATAGAAAAATCCAGCCACTAAAACAGCTGCAATAGAATAAAGGGTTATCATGTATCCCTTAATAACCTTTTTACTTATATCTGAGAAATAGAGTAAAAATAACATAAAATGAATTTCGCTGGGGAAAATAACAGCAACAGTAAGCCACCTGTGATAGGCAGCAAGAGGATGATAGAAGACTGCTGCTATGAAATAACCTAAGAAGAACAATGACATGAATAAATATGACAACATTATATGTTTTGTTGCCTTAGATTTATTTGGAATGGTATAAAAGATTATTGCCAGTGTGAGATTAAATACTACTGGAATCAATGAACAAACCGTATAAAAATTATGATAAATGTTGCTAAATATTTCCATGCAATTCTCCTTTGTTTGTATAAGGATAAATTATAACATGGAAATTTTAATGGTCAAGAAAGAAAAAATGATTATTCTAATTATCTATCTTATTCATCTATCATGTTACAGCTGTCTGATTCCTGAGTTAGATCAATAGTTTCCACTATAGCTCCATCCTCTCTGGATGTTACAGAAGGAATGCATGACTTTTTAAAGACGTGAACCATACTCTCATTTTCAGGTAAAACATAGGCACAGAGCTTTTTGATTCCCCTTTCTTTAGCAATACGAATGAGATAGTTTAACAGGAATGTTGCAATTCCCTTGCCCTGAAAATCTTCATCTACAACAAAGGCCAGTTCATAGTTATCTTCAAATTTATCATAAGCATATCTGGCTTCAGCTATGATTTTTTCGGAGCGTCCCTTTTGAACGATGCCAACTACCGAAAGAATATTATCATAATCTACACTGACGTATTTCTGCATCTCTTTATGTGGCATAAGGGCTTTTCTGGTGAAATACCTAAAATACCGAGCCTCATCTGAAAACTGATAGAATAATCTTCTCATCATATCTTCATCAGATGGTTTGATGGGTCTGATTCTAACCTCCAGGCTATCACGAAACATCTTCGTTGTCTCTACATTATAAGGATAATTCTCTGCATTAGCAAGATTATAGATTTGATCTGCATAAGCGTATCCCATTTCTTTGGCTTGAGTCAAGAGCTCTTCTCTATGTGATGGATGAGCAATATCAATCATAGCAAGAACCCTTTCACGAATAGACTTTCCAAAAAGATTTGCTACACCGTATTCAGTTACAACGTAACGAGTAACCCCCAATGTTGAACGAAGCAAACCTGCATCTTCCTTTCTATGATTGAGAACAATATTACTCTCTCCATCCTTTCCCGTTGATCTGAGTACAACAATAGCCTTGCCATTTTTTGAGAAGGTTGCACCAACTGCAAAATTGAGCTTGCTCTCATAGCCTGACAAAAGATTATCACCAGAATGGAAAATAACTGATTCACCGGATACATCTATTCTCTTTACATTCATTATGCTCACCAGCCTGTGAACACGCTTTATGACAAAGGGATTTGCAAGAATTGCAATAGGGTGAAATTCGAAAAGAGGATTTCTGTTTACATATTTATAGAGTTCTTCAGAACCAAAGCAATAACTTGTGGTAACCTGCCCTCCTGTAAAACGGCTGCGATCATGGGCGATGGCTCCTGACTCAACGAGATCCATTATCCAGTCTGAGACTACGTGAGTCATAACACCGAGATTTTTTTTAGTTTGAAGATGCTTTGCAATTGCATCAAAGACACGACCAACGTGAAGAACAATTGTTGCTCCATCTTGAATGATGTTAGATATATGCCATCCGATTCGATCAAGGACTTCATCTATGGGTTTATTTTTTCTTGTAATAAGAGGTTTATCACTTTCTACCAGGTGATGAACCTGATCAACGTGAACCATTGTTTCGCCATAAGTTACCGGAACATTGTCATTTACCTCAGCAATAACAAGATCTGCTGTTTTCATGACAATATTTGCTACGTCAACTGCAATACCCAAACGCATATATCCCCTTTCATCTGGAGGGGTTGTCTGAATAAAGGCCACATCCACACCCTGTGCACCTGAAGAAAGAATTGCAGGAATCTCAATGAGATTTGCTGGGATAAAATCAACATTCCCCCTCTGAACCTCTCTATTGATGCTCTCTCCAACATTGAAGGTTTTTAAGCGAAATTTATATGTGTCAAAATCCAATTCATCGGAATCTTGAATCAGGGTTATAAGTTGAATAATCTCAAGATCCTGTACATTGAGATTTTTTGATTCTATGAGTTCTGTAATCATTGTTATAGGAGTTGCTGGACCGCTTGAGAGAAAGACTCTGCTCCCTGGTTTGATCTTTTCAATTACATCATTGGGAGAAATTACCTTCTGTCTGAATATTTCAGGAATTGTAGCCATTGGTTACCCTCAGTTCTTTTTTCTGTATGATATTTCTAAATCTGATATGAGTCAACTTAAATTATGCATCTGTGTTCATTCTTTTGTATAAAAAGGATTGAGATTTCGAGAATATTGATCATGTATTATACTGAGACTCAAATCATTTGGAGATTAAAATTAAAAAAGAATGATATGAGAAAAGAGTGGGCAAAGTTTCCAAGAAACAAGAATAGTTTCTCATTTATAATAATAAGTAACTAATTAAGACTTTCACTCAATTGAGTCAATCAGTTACTTATTGTTATAAAACAATACATGTAATTATTACAAATCAAAAAAAGTACTGTTTTCATTGAATTAAATCGAAACAACCTCAATTTAATACCCAAAATTAAATTTTTATAATTACTCTTTTTTACAATTTCAAATCATTTAAAATAACAAAAATTGTTGTTTTTATTTGATAGTTTCCTTATTTATTCTTATTGTTTCCAATAACTAAATTTAATATCTTTATTTTGGGAAAAAACCATGAAACTCATTAAGATAATTACACTTTTATTCATTTTTATCTCATCTTCAGCCTTTGGAAAAGAAGAATATTACCGGCAATATGAACACTTTAGAGACATAGTCTATCTTCAAAATGTAACAATACCTGAAATGAGAGAATTCTACCTTAAGACAGTTAAAATTGTAAAAAGTACTACATTGAATGAAAAGAAAAAATACACCCTTCTTGCTCAGATAGAATCTCTTATGGGGACCTATTTTCAGTTAGCAACAGCTGAAAATTACAAAGTCATGGTTGATGTAACACAGTTTAATCCCAAAAAGGGTTATAATGCCCTAAAGTACACAAAAGAAGCAACCTATCACTTCACTCGATCAGTTAAACTATCAAATAGAGCAATGAAAAAAGGTGAATTCAGTGCGGCTCTTGCCATTAGAAGTAATTCAGCTGGACAGCTCTGTATACTAAAAGGTTTATTCTATACTCTCACACATGGCCTCGGAGTCTTGGGAGATTCATCAAAGGCCAGAAAACTTGATAAAAGCAACGTCAAGGCTATGGTGCTCTATGCATCAACAAAGGCCTATCCTCCTCCTATATACTTTGGCAATCCAAAATATGCAATAAAGATTCTTAATAATATTTTAAAGATGAAGAATATTGAAAAAGATGACTACTTCAATATCTACCTTGCTTTGGGTCTAAGCTATGCAAAACAAAAGAAAAATGTTCAATCCTTATACTGGCTCAAAAGAGCATTGAAGATATATCCTACAAATAAAATAGCAGGAGAACTTCAAAGACAGGTTAAGCTCAATATTTATAAACGATAAAGGAGGTCATAAAATGAGTACATCTACTCTGGTTCTCTATATTGATGTTGTTTTTTTTATTATGATTATTTTGGCTATTTATGTTACCTTCAATCTTCTCTATTTAAAGTTTTCATCAAAGAAACCAGCCATAACCAAAGGTCCCCTCATCTCAATTCTCGTACCGGCACGAAATGAAGAAAAAAATATTGAGGGCTGTCTTAGATCTCTGGTGAATCAGACTTATGAAAACTATGAAATAATTGTTCTTGATGATAACTCAACAGATGACACCTATGAAATAGCTCTTTATTTTGAAAAAAAGTACACCAACGTAAAAGTAATTAATGGTCTACCAAAGAAATCAGACTGGCTCGGAAAGGCTTTTGCGATGCAGCAACTTGCCAGTCACGCAAAGGGAGAGTATCTTTTTTTTACCGATGCAGACACACTTCATGATAAAGAATCAATTGCATGGGCAACAACAAATAGCATCATACATGAAGTTGATGCACTTTCAGGTTTCACTCAATGCAAAATGAAAAGCTTTGGAGAGCAGCTGGTTCTACCAATAGTTTTTCTCCCAATAAAAATGTTTTTTCCATTATGGCTGGTAAAACATTCAAAGAATTCATTATTTTCTATTGCCATTGGACAATTCTATATGTTTAAAAAAGAGACCTTTCTGGCAATTGGGGGATACGAAGCTGTTAAAGACAAAATCACTGAAGATGTATACATGGCACGCCATCTCAAAGATCAGGGATATAAAATTATTTTCATGGATGGTTCACATTATATTTCACACAGGTCATATGAAGGTTTCTCAAGTTCAGTGAGTAGTATAACTAAAAATGTTGTTGATACAGTTGGCAATAAATACTTTTTGCTTCTACCTGTTCTTGCTTTTTATTTTTTCATATATATTCTTCCATCTTTTATCTGGATCAATTCTTTTCTTTATTCTGGTGAGCATTTTATTCAATTAACATCAATTTTACTTCTCAGTCTTTACATCACCTCGTCAATACTTAATAATCACGGATTTAAAATTTTTACAATACTTATATTTCCAGTCTTATATGCAGTGGCAATATATACGGTTTTAAAATCCATCTCAGATAAGATTTTTGGGAAAAGCATAGAATGGAAAGGGAGAATCGTAAATGAAAACTAATAATAATGATATGAAATATTCAGTTTCAATTATATTTCAGATAGCCTCATTTCTTACCTTTAGAATTGTTCATATACTAATAACAATTGCATTACCCATTATTTATAGAATCAGAATCAAAGGAAGACGAAACACCTGGGGAATAAAAAAGGCAATAGTTATCAGCAATCATCTCATTTATCTGGATCCTGCAGTTGTAACCTATGCAATGGGACATAAAAGACTCATGTATGCAACACTTGAAGAGACCTGCAATATTCCAATTCTTGGCACCTATATTCAACTCTTAGGATCATTTCCAGTACCAAGAAATGATCCATGGAATATTGCTGAACCAGTTTCATGGTCTCTGAGAAAAAACAGATATGTTCATTTTTATCCTGAAGGTTCTTTGACACTCAATAGTCAGAAACTTAAAAAATTCAAGAAAGGAGCCTTTCATTTTGCCATTGAAAATGATGTTCCCATTATTCCAGCCACTATAGTTATAAAACCTAATAAATATATGAACTGGAAGGTTCTAAAAGAACTCTTCAAAGTCATTGTTGTTGTGAGCAAACCATTGTATCCCACTGACTTCTACAATGAGGGGATGACCGATGAAGACCATATATTGGCAATGATGACCTACTCTCATACATTGATGCAGAGAATCCTTGACAGCTACAATACTCCTTCCAATAATAGCATTGATATGATGAACAAAGCATCATAAAGATCGTTGATTCGCAGGGGGGATTTAATGCTTACTTATGCATCCCCCTTTTTTATCTCATTAAATAATTTAACAAGAAAAGAATAATGAAAAAAATAAATTTGAGTATTTTTATCTGTGGGCTAATTATCATCCTTTCTACTGTTGCACTATCCTTATTACACTATAATCCTCAACCGGTGACTATGCCCAATGATAGAGGATTTTCTTCAGCAATAATCTGGCTTGAACTTATTGAAAATTCAGCTGAGTTAGATTTAATATTTGGTCAGAAGAAATCCCAAAGAAAAATTGAGCTAAAAGAGACAATTATAAAACTGTCTTATCTTGATTTTCTCTATATGACTCTTTATAGTGTGTTTTTTTTAGGGCTCATAAAAAGTTTATTACATTTTGATGAAATATTGAATAAAAAAATGAAGGGATATGTTTTATTCAGCAGTCTGATTTTATGTTTATCCATGTTCATCTTTGATATTTTCGAAACAAAAAATATCATAGCAATAGTGAAGACATATGATGCAACCAATGTTTCAACTTTAATTAATGACTTGGGGATTTTTACCAGAATAAAATGGATTAGTATCTTTTTCGCTTCATTGATTATTGGGTTACTCTATTTATTCAACATTAAGAAAAAGAAAATTGCAGTCCTCGGAGCTTTGCTCTACCTTCTCTCATCAACAATTGGTTTCATATCATTCTATGACTTTTCACTCAATTATATTTTAGAAATTAGCAATATCTTTCTCATTGGAGGATGGTTATTTTCAACAATTGATGTAGGCTACAGAGCTTTAAGAAGAAAAGAAGGCTCCAATTAAGATTTTTTCTTTTTAATACCAAGAAACTCATTTATTTTTTTTTCATTATATCCTAAAAGATGTGAGCTTCCAATAAAAATCTGAGGTACACCGATTTGACCTGTTTTCTGCACCAATCTTCTTGCAGCTTTTTGATCCTTTGATATATCAATATCCCTATATGGAACCTCATTTTTTTTCAAATAATCTTTAATTTTTTTACAATAATAGCAGGTTGGACTTGAATAGAGAGTCACTCTGGGATATTTCTTCTTTCTACTTTCATCTTTAAATGTACTCCAGGTGCGATGAGCCTCTCCAAGGGCACTAATATAAAAATCTTTTTTTTGTGCTCCCATTACCCAGGAAACTGCCTTACCCTCTTCAACAAGAACCAGGGTTGGAATATGTATCACGTCATAGTTTTGATGAATATCATCTATTTTTTCAAGATCAATAGCATAAAAGGGTATATGTTTTAAAGAATCTGATACCTTTTTCAACGTTTCAAGGGCTATCAATGATTTTTTTAATTCATTCTTATAGAAAAAAAGTGCTACTCTCTTAAAATCATTTATCTCATTCAATTTTGCATCATTTTCTTTTAAAAACACCATTTATTATACCTCTAAATCTTAAAACTTAACTAAATACTAAAATTCTATAGCACCTTGTTTTTGTCAATTTTTTTTAAATTTTTTTCGTTGACAGGATTCCATATATTTATAATTTTGTTTTCATATTGCGGGTGTAGTTCAGTGGTAGAACCTCAGCCTTCCAAGCTGATTACGCCAGTTCGATCCTGGTCACCCGCTCATTAAAAAAGGTTTCTTGTAAAAGAAACCTTTTTTTTTATCTAAAATCTACATCATAATAATACAACTAGATCACTTACCTAAAATTGATCCTAAAACACCTCTTACTATAGTTCGTCCAAGGGTATTCCCCATTGAACGAGTTGCACTTTTTACAAATGTATCAAGAAGATCATCCTTTGGTCGCCCCCTTTTCTTTGGAGCTGTTTTTATTGCTTCTGCTTTTATTTTTTCCACTCTCTTTTTTAAGACCTCATAGGCTGATTCACTATCAATCTCATCTTCATAAACACCGTAAACAAGAGATTGTTTTATCAGGGCCTGCCTTTCAGTCGCAGTGATGGGGCCAATCTGACTCTCAGGAGGACGTACCAATGCTCTTTCGACAACTGATGGAGCTCCATCTTCATTTAAAAATGAAATGAGAGCCTCACCTACTTCAAGTTCAATTAAAACTGTTTCAACATTTAATAGAGGATTATTACGAAAGGTTTGTGCTGCAGCCTTAATATTCTTTTGATCTTTCGGAGTAAATGCTCTTAGAGCATGATTTACCCTGTTTCCCAATTGACCCAAGACATCATCTGGAAGATCCATTGGATTCTGAGTAATAAAAAAGACTCCAATTCCCTTTGATCGGATAAGTCGAACAACCTGTTCTATCTTTTCAACTAAAACCTTTGGGGCATCTTCAAAGAGAAGATGTGCTTCATCAAAGAAAAATACAAGTTTTGGTTTGTCAGGATCTCCGACCTCAGGCATTATTTCAAATAACTCGGAGAGAAGCCATAACAGGAAGGTACCATAAATTTTCGGTGAGTTTATGAGCTTATCTGCCGCAAGAATATTTATCATTCCTCTACCATGTTCATCAGACTGAAGCATATCATCAAGAACAAGTGCAGGTTCTGAAAAGAGTTTCTCTCCTCCTGCTGTTTCAAGATTCAAAAGATTCCGCTGAATTGCACCAAGGCTGGCCTTTGATACACGACCATACTCCAGATTGAAATCTGATGCATTATCTCCAACAAATTGAATCATTGCCCGAAGATCTTTTAAATCTAAAAGCAGAAGACCATTATCATCTGCAATTTTAAAAATAAGGGATAATGCTCCTGTTTGAGTATCATTAAGATTTAGAAGTCTACTGATGAGGAGAGGTCCCATCTCTGATATTGTCGTTCTTACAGGGTGCCCCTTTTCTCCATAGATATCCCAAAAGGTAACAGGAAAACTTTGAGGACTATAATCTTCGAGTTTTAGTTCAGCAACTCGCTCTTGTACCTTTATATGATCTCCACCTTTCATACTCATCCCCGAGAGATCGCCCTTTACATCTGCCATAAAAACAGGAACACCTGCTTTGGAAAATGCCTCAGCCATAACCTGCAATGAAACTGTTTTTCCGGTACCTGTTGCACCAGAGATGAGTCCATGCCTATTAGCCATTTTCAATAAAAGGGTTATATCTATAGAACTTTTTGCAAAAAGAAATGATTCAGACATAGTAATACTCCATTATTTTTTTATGTGAAATCAATGTAGATTGATATAATTTCAAGAAACTTTTATCTTTCAAAAGATACTTGAAAATTTAATCATGCAAATTTAGGATTCAAATATGAACTTCGATTTTTTCAACAATTACCTCAATGCTATGCCAGAGAAGGCAATTTGGTCATTATTAATAGTTGCAATTTATTCACTCATTCTACCTGCTGCAATATCAATATTTAATGAAAAGGTTTTTATTATGCATTTTTTTTATGGTCTGATTAAAATCCCTATCAAAGGTTTTTTTGTCAAAATTATTGCTGTCTTTTTTTCAATCATAATAATATACTTAATTTATGAAGTTACTATAGATACAATGCCATTAAATAATATTACATATAATATTTCTGCTTTAACACTCTTTATCACCTGTTCTTCTTTATCAGGCTATTTGATATTCAAAAAAAAGAATAAAAAATCTGCTAAAAGATTTAAATAAGAATTAGTGTTTTTTAAACCACTGTACGACTTCATCATATGATAATGAACCGCCAAATATATCTAGAGCACTGCCAATAGTTAGATCAATTATTCCATCCCCAAGATTCTTTACGAGCTGAAGGTCATTCATTGAACTTACTCCTCCAGCATAGGTTACTGGAATCTCAACCCATCCTGCTAATAAATAGATGATATCTTCTTGAACACCCTGACATTGTCCCTCAACATCTGCAGCATGAATGAGAAATTCATCACAATAGGATGACAACTCTTGAAGATTTTTTTCTGTAATCTTGAAATCTGTAAATTTCTGCCACCGGTCTGTTACTACATAGAAGTCATCACCTTTTTTACGACAACTGAGATCAAGAACGATTCGATCTTTTCCTACAGCACTGACTAAACGGTTGAGGTTTTCAAAATTTATAATACCATCCTTAAAAACATAGGATGTAACAATAACATGGGATGCGCCCTCTTTTAGGTAGGACTCTGCATTTTCAGCATTGATGCCCCCGCCAATCTGCAATCCCCCTGGATATGCATGTAAAGCTTCAAGGGCTGCTTCATCATTTCCTGGACCTAGTTTAATAACATGTCCCCCATCAAGTTTGTCTTCTTTATATAAATTAGCATAATGAGCGGCCCCTTTATCTGAGGTAAAGTTCTCTATGAGTCCCTCATTGTTGTCACTGAGAGTGCCTCCAACAATTTGCTTTACCTTACCGTTATGAAGATCAATACAGGGTCTAAATTTCATAAAATTATCCTTATTATGTGAATATTATATTTTCTTCAAAAAAAAACAATATAGTCAAGAAAAGAACATTATTTTTTTCAAAAAAGCATAAAAATGCGTATTAATTATAGAGGTAATTTTTATGGCTATTGACACAACTGTTTCTATAAATTTTGGGAATTTTAATGAGCTCTGTTTTTTATCTGACAAATATAATATTTCGAAGTCGAAGGTTGTTTCTTTAATTATTAAGATTTTAAGCAATCGGTGTGCCTCAATTATTAAAAATAGGTTTTCTACTCAATATCAGGTTAATGATCCTGGTAACTTCAGGCGTTTGCATATCTATCTTTCTGAACCTGATTTTTCTGTCGCTGCTGACCTTCGTCGTTTCTCTCATTCTTCTTTTTCTCTCCTAATTGCAGAAGTCCTAAAAAAATACTACAACGAACTAATAATCCTATTAGAAGGGTCCGATAACTATCCACACCAAATTCACTGTCAGATATATTCTCTAGAAGGAAAGACAACGTGCTGGCGACATTATTGGGGGATGCCGCCAGAAGAGGAGCTAAAAACAGGGTAGAAGCGAAAGAAAACAAAATAACTATTGACCAGAACAAACAAATGCATAATCTCAAAGCAAGAGGTATACATGAAAGAGCCAGGATCATACAAAGGACCATCCAACAAGATAACCATTTCAGAAAACAAAAGATTGTTCTACAAAGCCCTTACCTTTACATTGATTATAATCCTTGTAGCCCTGGGCAGATTTTTCAACTATCCAAAGGGAATCTTTTTTTACTCTTCAATAATCATGTCAATATCCTCAGCCCTTCCCTTTGGAGTTCTTGGAATTCTTCTCATTGACTTGATTTTTGCTCTGGGCGACCTCAGAAGAAAAATTTTTCTTATCAAGATAGTATTTATTTTATTCACACCAATGCTCTTCGTTTATAAAATAACTATAATTGAAAACATGGAGCTTTACAATCTATTCATTACAACAGTAGCAGCCTTACTAATAATTACCGTAGATTTTACTACTGCCAATATTCCTGTAATCAATTACACGACCTATAGCTCGGTTCCCTTTTGGTTGAAATTTCCCAGACCAATACGAAGTTTCTTTGAAATCTTTCTTCGATTATTTCCTTCTCCAGTTGAGCCATGTCTCATCCAACTTGGTAAAGGTGGGGATGAGAACCCAATCATAGTTACTGGTAATTACTATACAACGGTCAGAAGGGTTTATAAAGAACTAAAAAATTACAATGGATGGCTATTGGTATGCAACAGTAGAGGAATTAACCTATGGTGTTCATCCCTTGCTGGACACTTTTCAGAAAAAGAAATTATTGATGCAATTGAATTCACTCAACTAAAAGAAAAAACCAAACAGAATAAAATTATACTACCACAGCTCTGTGCAGGTAACGTTAATATCGAAGAAATTAAAGTAAAATCCTATTTTAACTGTAAATTCGGTCCATTTCATATAAACAATATTTCAGACTATTTCAAAAATCCTAATAATGAAACAATAGGCCAAAGCACCTTTTCATTAAAAGAAAGATCCGAAATGGCTCTAGCATCCCCCATAATTCTAATTATAATTCTGTTGATAATTTTTAATTTCCTTGGATTACATCATCTCACAGTCATTATTCCACTGATTTTTCTCTTTTCATTCATCCATGGAATTATTTATACGAAAAAACCAATTTCAAATAACTTAATATGGTCAATTCTCTATGGAACAGCAGTCTTCACATTTTTATTATCAATACATTTTTATATTCCCGAAAAGATGACACTCATTGCTGCCACAACAACAGGTCTGTCAATGATATACGGAGTAAATGAATTCTTAGGCTGGTCACCTCTGGAAAAATATAGCCTATCACAACCAGCTGAGCCAATAATCACCATTGATACCATAAAATGTGTGGGATGTAAAAGATGCATTGATGTATGCCCAAGAGGTGTTTTTTCCATAGAAAAAAATAAGGCACAGGTTCAATATTCTAAAAATTGCATCCATTGCACTTCATGTTTCATCCAATGTCCTGAAAAGGCTATAAATCATTCTTCAGACAATAGATTCAATTAAAAATATGGGGGATAAAAAAGCATTTAAAACAGTAATTACTCAGTATTGCTATATTGTACACCTTATCTGTATTATTCAAGATTAATCATTTTTTGCCTTCTTTTAATCTTGACATTTACCTCTTTTAACATATTTCTGGAAAAAAAAATTCGGAGAGATGTATCATGAAGAAATTATCCATCTTCCTGTTGGCGTTCATGACCCTTATGTTTATTTCTCCGGTTATGACCTTTGCCACAGAAAACACAAACAAAACAAAAATCGAACACAAAACAAAAGATAGCCATGGAGAGAAGAAAGAAGTCCATGGAAAAGATTCAAAAAAAGATGCACATGGTGGTGGACATCACGCTCCCCATCTTGATGGAAAGAATCTCAATATTCTATGGGGTCTGCCATTTCTGGCTATTCTCCTTTCTCTTGCTTTCTTTCCACTATTAGCACCACATTTCTGGCATCACAACTATGGAAAGGTATCATTAGTTATTGGTGTTACATTTTTTGCTGTCTTCACCATTTTCTTTGGACCTAAAACAAGTTTTTTCTATTTAGTAGAGGTTTATTTAGGCGAATTCATCCCCTTTATAGTTCTCCTACTGGCTCTCTTTGCCATTGCCGGTGGAATTCAGCTGAAGGGAAATCTTGTTGGTAAACCATCGCTCAATGTAATTTTAATTCTCATTGGTACTGTACTTGCAAGCTGGATGGGAACAACTGGAGCAGCAATGCTTCTTATCAGACCAATTCTAAGAGCCAATGCATGGAGAAAGAACAAGGTACACGTTGTAGTCTTTTTCATATTCCTTGTTGCCAATATTGGTGGTTCTCTAACTCCTCTTGGTGACCCCCCACTGTTTCTTGGATTTCTGAAAGGAGTGAGCTTTTTCTGGACAACAAAAGCAATGTTTTTACCAATGCTCTTTGCTGTTGCAGTACTCATAACAATATTCTTTTTTCTTGATACTTACTATTATAGAAAAGAAGAGAATAAGCCTGAACCACACCCCGATGGCTTAAACCTTTCAATGGATGGAAAAATAAACTTTCTTTTCTTAGGTGGTGTCATTGCTGCTGTAGTATTTAGCGGAATATGGCATTCAGACATAAAGAATCCTGCTGATGTTTTTATTAACTTCATGGGTGCTGGAATGATAACCAAGGGAACCTCCGTACAGGTTCTTGCTCTTCTTATTCTCACTGGATTATCACTATACTTTACACCAAAAGCTGTTCGTAAAGGAAATGAATTTAACTGGGAGCCAATCCTTGAAGTTGCGAAACTTTTTGCTACAATATTCATTACAATGGTAATGCCAATTGCAATGTTAAAGGCCGGAACAGAGGGTCCTTTAGGTGGAATTATCAGTGCTGTAATGCATAATGGACAACCGGTAAACAGAGCATTTTTCTGGGTAACTGGTGGTCTTTCAAGTTTCCTTGATAATGCACCGACCTACGTTGTTTTCTTTAACACAGCTGGTGGAAATGCTGCAGAGCTCATGACAACTGGGGCAAAAACTCTCTTAGCAATAAGTGTTGGAGCCGTTTTCATGGGAGCTAATACCTACGTAGGTAATGCACCGAACTTTATGGTAAAATCAATTGCAGAAGAAGCAGGTGTTCCAATGCCGAGTTTCTTTGGATATTTCTTTAAGTACTCTGTTTTTATTCTGATACCAGTATTTATACTAATTACCGTAATATTCTTTTAATTTAGACAAGGAGAAACATATGACAACACAATATTATGAAGTCGTTTTTGAAGGCCACCATAAGGCAATTATTGGGATGCTCGAGGGTTTTATCCTTGGTAGCGGTAATGACTGGAATTATTTTTTCAGTGATGCTGTTGGAGTAAAATCAGAGACCTTTTCAGAGCTATTACTGGAATGGATAACAATGAGAACAAAACTTCATCACGTTATTCTTCCTGAAGACTTTGCTCAAGCACTACAAAAAGCTCTTGAGAAAAAAGAACTTAAGCATGTAAAAAAAGAATATGTAAAATCTTCACAGAAGATTAAAGAGGCATCTTTTTCTTTTGAAGCTAAAACTTATGGAAGAACTTATGCTGCAGAGATTAAGGCTTTGATTAACAATCTTCCTGAAGGTCTTACTTTACACAATTACAGTCCTGTTGAAAAGGTAGTTGAAGATGCAAAGGGAGTTGAAATGTATGCTCCTGAACATGACTATATCTTTGAAACATCAGGAATGTTAAAAGGCAATATTGGTTCATTAATCGAAATACGAAAAAAGATGTCTGCACAACCCCTCATTACAATGAAGGATATTGAGATTACATTTTAGCAGCATTTCACATAATTATTAAAAAAAGAGCAGTCAAATGACTGCTCTTTTTTTTACACTTGACTAAACTATTATTTTCCTGTAGATTTACTCTTCGGAGAAATTAATGAGAAAAATCTTTATTCTTTTTATAATATTATTTATCCCCTTATCAGCTTCTTCACTATCCATTGACTTAACAAAAATGGATCTATATATTCGTGAAGGTTTCAAAGAAACATGGACACAATCCTTATCTGATAAATCTAAATGGATTAAAATTCCAGGAGTTTCTTCAGGAAGCAGGTCCATTAAGATCAATTCAATAAAAGAACTAAATCCTCAAAGAGCCTCTTTTCTCTCGCTAAAAACATTTCCTGTAAAAGAATATACTATGCTCACCTCCTTTGTCTTGAGTAACAAGGATATCATTGACAGCAGAGCAAAAGGCCTCTTTATTCCACACATCGGTCAAGGATGGCAGGTATATTGCAATGGAAACCTCATAAAAAACCAGCTCTATCTCAATAAAGACGGTTCACTGCAATTAGACAAGAGTAGTAGGAATATTCTAATTTATTTAAATCCTCTATTATTAAAAATAGGGAAAAACATCCTTACCTTTAGAGTTATTGGAAATCCTGATTCAAAATTCACTGGCATTTATAGAAGCTCTCCCTTTACAATTGGCAATTACAAAGATCTCTTTTGGGAACGAATATCTTTAATCAATATTATCATAATTTCTATATATCTCATCATAGGTATTTATCATTTATTATTATTTGCAAATAGAACAAAAGAAACCTATAATTTTTATTTTGGTGCAACCTGTGTTTTTCTTTTCATATATCTCTTCAACAGAACATCACTTGTTGTTGATCTTTTTTCTGATTCATCAATTTTTCTCAGAGGAGAATATATTTCACTTTTCATTCTTTTTCCACTAATGGGTTGTTTTTTTGATCAGATACTGTCAAAAAAAATTTCTCGATTCATTAAGGGCTACTTTACCTTTTCACTTGTTCTTGCAACTCTTACAACTATAGCACCATTGACAACAACTCACGACATCCTCACTATATGGCAGCTAACAATTCCCATTCCCCTTCTCTATATACTAGGAATACATGTCTACTATTTTGCTCAAAGCATAACATATTATAAAAACAAAAATTACTCAAAAACAAAATCTTTTTTTTATACCCTTATCTTCCATTCATCTGGAAATCTTTTAATTGGCACGATTGTAATGGCTATTTGTGTTATCATAGATATTATTTCTACAGCATTATACTCAACTGGAACTATAACCTCACGATATGCTTTTTTTCTCTTTATCTTTGGCATAACAATTATGCTCACGAACCGTTTTCTTTTTATCCATAAAAAAGTTGAAAGCCTAAATAAAAATCTAACAACGAACATCGAAAGTCTCAATTATGCTAATACATTAATCAGTATTTCAGAACAAAAATACAGATCATTGGTTGAAAATTCAAACGATGCCATCTTTACTATAAAATCAAATGGTGATTTTATTACTGCCAACAAAGCTATAGATAAACTCATGGGCATTAAACCTGGTACCATTGAGAAATACAATCTTCTTGATTTAATTTATGATGACACTGATAGAAAAGTAAACTACACGCTATTAAATGACATTATGCAGAATCTCGTAGAAAATAAAGAACCAGCAAATTTAAAGGTACAATTTAAAAGCAAGAGAATGATAGAACCAAGGGACTTACAACTCCGCTTAGAATATATTCAAATAGACCACAAAGAAGAAATACTAGGCAAAGCAAATCTGATAACAGAAGATATACTTTTACAATATTTCAAAGAAGAAAGACAGAGTTTTGAAATAAGTAATTATCTCATTACAGCCGATGAGATAAGCCATAGAATAACCAGAAATCTTAGAAAATATCTTGATAAAAGCCATGTCAGCATGATTAGACTGGCATTAAGAGAAATAATAATTAATTCAATTGAACATGGTAATCTCAATATTAGTTTTGATGAGAAATCAGATGCTCTTGAAAATGGAACATACATTGATATAGTTACCATGAGACAGAAGGATCCCTTATTTAAAAATAAAAAAGTTTCCATAGAGTACACCTTAACAAGCTCAAAAGTAATTTATAAAATCACTGATGAAGGAGATGGATTCGAAGCTTCAAAATATCTCAATAAAAATCAGGATGAACTGAATAATTCAATGTTAACTCATGGCAGAGGAATATTCATTACAAAAGAAGTTTTTGAACATATCCTTTATAATAAAAAAGGTAACAGTGTTGAACTTATTAAAAACTTTAACTCATAATAGATTTATCAATAGAGTAAAAGTATAGAACTATATAAAGCAAAGTTATATTTTTATCTTGACGTATAAAATAGTGTGGTTCATGAATATGTTAAAATTTATAATAATTCAGAGAACCCATGACAACTAAATTCAGAATAATATCAACTGCTATCTTTTTTACAACACTTTTCCTGACGGCATTTGTCTATTTTAGAAGTATTTCTTTAACAGCTTCTCACATAGATAAAATGAATTATTCCATAAAACGCATAGAAAAGGGTTTTATTAGTTTTTCTGAGAAAAAAAAGAAACTAGGAAAAAGAGATTTAAAACAATTCATCTCTGAAGCACAAAAAGAATTTGACCGTCTTGCAATCATTACTGTTGCATCGACAGATTATTCTAAGAGATTCATCTCAAAAAACGATATCTATTTATCATCATCCAAAATCTTAGAAACCATCATTGAGGATTTCACCAGAGGTCAAATTTCAACTACTGGTACTGATAGATTTCTTGAAAAGGATTACAAAACCTCTGAAATTGATTCAGGAGAAAGAGATACTTTTTATATCTTTCATCTCTATTTAAAACCCTATAGACTATTAGTGGTTTTTCCCCATGCATTTGACAAAGAGGATTTCACTAGACTGGCTCTTGAAATGCTATTGATTCTTATTGTATCTACAATCCTTTTTACAGCTCTTTACATAGTTCTTGTAAAACAGGGTCGAGTTGAAAATGCTGTTAATTATATTGATTTAAGATACAATAAGAGAGCTGCAGCACGTGAAGATTCATCCCATGGTGTTTCATCAATAACAAGTGACACACTTGCATCATCTTTGTTACCTGTCTTTGAAAAGATATCAAAGGAACTGATGACAAAAGAGATTACTCTTTACCTCAAGGGCACTGAATCAACCTACACAAAGGCCTTTCAATACAGTGGTTCTACGTTTCTAAAAATAGAATCAGATCACTTTCAAACAATTGAGGTTAGCAGAGATAAACGGGAAGAACTCTACAACTCAGCTACAATCATTATGCATGAAGGATCCCGTCTTATAGTTCCCATAGTTGATGAAGGATCAATGCTGGCAATTATCAACATTGAAGGATCTCAATCCTTTTCCGGTGAACATATAAATACAATTGAAGAAGAAATGAAGAGCACTACAACTGATATTAAAAATTACCTTACTTTAAACAATGTAATGCTTGATAAAGACACTGGTCTCTTTAGTACCTCATATTATCATCTGAGATATAATGAGCTCTTAAAAATAAAAGAGCAAAACAATACAGATTTTTCTCTTTTATATATAGCAATGGGAAGTCATCTAGAGCTCACAAAATCTCAATTTAGTTCTTTAATTAAAACGATCTCCCCCATAATCAATCAAAGACTCAGAGGTGGAGATCTTATCTGTTTATATGATAACTATATAGCAATTCTCATGCCTGGAACAGACAGTAGAAGAGCCTCTGGCATTAGTGGAGTTATATTGAAAAAACTATCTCGAATGAGAATTCATCTTGATGAAAAAACAGGAATCCATCTGAAACCAATCATTGGCAAAGCCTCAACAGATAACAGCAGTGAAAAAAATATTCAAAATACTGCTATCCTTGAGTTAAAAAAAGCACTCAGTACAAAAAAACAAATATAATTTGATTAATTAGTATCTTGAGTTTCCTTTAATGATTCATCCCCTTTTTTACCCAGTAAACCAGCATGAAAAAGAAGCAATGTGCCTACAGCAGCCCAAAGAACAACCCTTAATCGATTAACAATGGCGACAGTTAACCCAAGTTTTCCATCCAATCCTAACATCTTAAAGGCAAAGACATAGGCAAGCTCTCCGGTTCCCATATTGCCTGGCATAAAAAAGGCAGCTGTAACTACCATGTAAAAAATAACAAAAATAAATGCCGCATCAAAAAAACTAAGGTTCACATTCTTATCTATGAAATAGACAACTAAATAAACCTCCAATGTATGATATACCAGTGTTGCTATATAGTGAAGGAAAAGACTCAAGTAAAAATGGGAGTATCCTTCCTTCATCTCAAAAACATTTGTTATTTCCTTATCTAATGAATGAACCTTTTGCCACCGACTATCATTCATAATTTTATTTACAAGTTTAGTTGGCAGTTTATCCAACACAAAGGCCAGAACTCCATCCTTTTGTTTTTTTAGAATATAAACAAATAAACCCAATAAAAAAACAACAAAAAGAAGACTTAGAACTGAAACATAGAGAGGAATTGCTTCAACAAAAAAACTTATAATAATTCCGGTGAGAAAAACCAATACACCACCAATTGAATGAATTGTTCTATCCATCACAACAGATGCAAGACCTATTCTAAAGGGAACTATACTTCTCAAATACAAGGCCTTTAGACCATCACCAGCCACTATACCTGCTGTATTTATAACTGAGGTAGAATCCCCAACAATATTGGCTAAAACAAGCTTATAATAATGCTTCATTTTAACAGGTACTGATATGAGCAGTTTCCAGCCAGTGACCCAAAATTGTTTGGCTAAAAAATGGACTCCAATGATGAGAAAGAAGTTAAAACCTAGTATCTTAAAATTTTCTATTGTCTGACCAAATCCAATAATTCTAAAAAGCATTATAAAAATTACTATTCCAACGGCTAAAAATATATAACTGGTTTTTTTCACTATGTATAATTCCTTAATATGAGGTAAAATCCCATTATTTATGATGGAGTCATATGAATCAAGTCACTGAATTCTGTCAATATTCATTTAACAAAAGACATATCATCCAGTGAGGTAGCAGTTTATTTTTTTTTGGGGGGGGGAGGAAAAGTTATAATTTGAATAAGTTTTATGATCTAAAATGCATATCAAAACGGCTCTGAGGACTCAAACAGTTCTCAAGCCTTGCTTGACATACCTTTTAGATTTTGTTGACATTTGCAATACTATTTCCATTTTGTGAACTTGGTCAATACCCTCAAAATTAAACTGCTAACACCCAGTGACTTTTCAACAAGATTTTTATTCCTCTTTTAAAATAAATTTACTATACAATGCAACCAAAAGAATAAATCCCCCAAAAAGTACGTAGCCAATAGTAATATCACCATGACCTGAGAAGCCAACAGTATTTGAGTGAATCAATCCTATCCATGAAAAAAGAATAAGGGGGATAGTCCAGGCTGCGGCCTTGAAGAATTTTTTTTCAATAAGATACACTGCAACAGATGTAAGAAACATTGCAGTAAATAGAGCTCCCTCAGGAAAGACCGTTAAACCTTTGAGATGGGGCAGCCCCTTATCAATAATTGCATTTGCCTCTAGAATTGAAACCTTTTGACTCTGCTGTATGTATCCCCTTACAAGATAAAGTCCCCAGAGTGCTATTGCAGGCATGAGACCCAGGGCAACAGCAGGGGCATGTTCCTTGGGAGTTGTCTGAAATGCCTGAGCTGTTATAATTAAACCGATCCATAGAAGAATTGGATACCCAGCCTCAAGGGGAATGGCCTTTGCAATAACCCCCATGAGTCCGGTAAAACAGATTATTGTAACAAGTGCTCCATTGATAATTGAATATCCAGAACGTGCTCCCATTCCTTTCCATCCTGGATGACCGATATATACCGTTGTTGGAAATGGTGAACCAAATAATGATCCTACGATTGTTCCTATACCGTTCATTCCAAGGGAAGATCGAGCCTCAAAATTATCACCTGCTGCAGAGGCAGATTCCAAATTTTGAAGTGTACCGAAAAAACTCATAAGGCCCATTGGAATTGCAATGGACACAAAGGGTAATAGTTTATCAAAACCAATAGAAAATATATCACCAACAGCCAAAACCGGAATATAAAAACTGATGGTGGATGTTGATGCCTTTAAGGCATTATAATCCATTGATCCCATAGACCAGGCAATGGCAGAGCCAATGAAAAGAGCATATAAACCAGCAGGAATCCTGAAGGGCATCTTCAGATGAGTAAAATATTCTATTAAAATCAATGCCAGAGGAATCATGGCAATATAGGGTTTACCCCACATTTTAATGGTATGATCAAGGGCAATAAATACTATTGCCAAACCTGCAAGTGTTGCAAGTAAGGCAGCCCTTGGAGTAATCTTTCTGATTCGCTCTCCTACAAAGGCACCGAGGCCCTCGAAGACCCCTGATATAAATGCACTGGCTACACCAACAGCCCAGGCCAGTTGAGCATCCTTTGTTGTAAGATATACAGGCACAATGATCAAACCAAAAAATGCAAAAACCGTAACAGTATTTATGCCATAGGGCAAGGCTGTTACATCATCCCTTCCCTCTTTTCGAGCAAGTTTTCGAGCCTGCCATGAATAAAAAATATTCCCAACAAGAACAGATAGAGCTGTGCCCGGTAAAATCTTTCCCAGAACTAAATCAGCAGGCATTCCAATACCTAAACACATTCCCGTTATAAGTAACAGATTCACCAGATTATCAATAAAAAGTCCTATGAAACCATCAATATCTCCCTTAACAAAAAAAGGAAGAGTAAATTCTTTTTGTTCAGTCATATATCACCCTCTCTTTATATCTCATTGCATTAATAAATTATTTGTTATACATTTCAATAAAAAAAATATTATTGATGAAGATCATGAAAACATATTGACAGTGGCTTTTTTTAATATAATACTCTAAATACAAATAAAAAATCTATGAATAAGCATATGTCATCTAAATATATAGCATTCATCATACTGATAAGTATATTCTACTTCTGTGAAGTTGCAATTTCTAAAACAATTGCTGTTTCAACCAAAAATATTACTTCTCTTGAAACTCAATGGAAAGTAAAAAAGGGAGATGCCAAAACCTACAAAGATATTAATTTTGATGACACAACCTGGAAGACTATAACAGTTCCATCTAATCTCATGAGCCTCTATTCCTCATATCGAGGAATAGCATGGTATAGAATAAACCTCTCATTTAAAAAGAACAACATAAACACCTATCTACTGGAGCTCGGGAAAATTTGTGATGTAGATGAGACCTATTTCAATGGAATACTCATTGGTAAAACTGGAGAGATAAATAATCCTCAAAGCCATGGATTTGACAGAATACGCTACTATACAATACCAAACTCTCTTATCAGAAAGGGCACAAATATTCTAGCAATACGAACCAGGGGCTACCTCCATGATTCAGCAGGACTAATTTGGGGGCACTTTCGCCTTGGTCCAAGTAATCTAATTAGAAACAAACTATTGATTCACAACAGCATTGATGCAATGTTTATTGCAACATACATCTTTATCTTTTTTTATTTTTTATTCTTTTCATTATTCAAAAATCATCTTATGAAACAACAAAGAACACTGGCTATTCTCTCATTATTCTTTGCTATATACCTGTTCTGTGTAGGGCAGCTCAAATACCTATTCTTTGATAATTTCATTCTTTTCCATAAACTGCAATATGCAGCGGGAATTACCCTGGTAATATATATAGCCATGCTTATACAAAGACTCTATCATCATTATATAACTATTTTTGATAAAATTTTATTTGTTATTTTAGGCAATCTTATTCTCGTTATATTCTTTATTCCTGAAATCTCAGACTTAACTATTCCACGGTATATATGGCATATATCGTTACTTTACACAACATCACTCTTTATTTATAAACTATTTACACACAAATCAAAGAAATATCTCTCACTTCATATTGGTTTCATCATTTTTATTATAATAAGTCTCCTTGAGATCTTTAGGTCACATACCATATTACCGGATTTTGATTATTTTCAATTTGGTCTTCTAGCTCTTATAACCAATATTTCATTTTTCCTTGCAGAAGAGGTTTCTCAATCAGAGTTAATGGAAAAAAGAATCAGAACAACTCTTGAAGAAGAACTGGATAAAAAGACCCATATGATTGTAGATAGAAATCAGGTCATTGAACAGGACCTTGATATTGCCCGGAAGATTCAATCCAAACTTCTTCCTGATAAAAAAAATTATCCCGGCCCCTTTTCTCTTTATTCATACTATAAACCTGTTGATACTGTTGGTGGTGATTTCTATGACCTCAACACCTCAGATAAAATGGTTCAGATCATTATAGCAGATGTTGCTGGTCACGGTGTCCCTGGAGCCATGTTAGGTATGATTACAAAGATTGCCTTTGATTATACTAAAGAAGCCCATATGAGCCATGAGGAGATCCTCAAAGAGCTCAATAAGGTTATATTTCAGGCTTCAGTTATGTCATTCTTTGTCACACTATTTCTTTGTACTCTTAACATTGAATCAATGACTTTACACTACAGCAATGCCGGCCATATTCCTCAGGTTTTATATAAAAGAAACCAGAACACTATGATTGATCTCTATTCTCCAGGAAAAGCCTTAGGTTGGATTGCTCAAAGCTCTATTACAACAAAGAGCATTTCACTGGAAAGTGGAGACAGATTATACCTCTTTACTGATGGAATCATAGAGTGCATGAATGATAAAAAAAGACTTCTTGGAGAAAAGGGCTTCAAGGATATTCTTGATGAGGCACATCATCTAACTGGAGATGAGGCTATAATTGAAATCATGGAAAAGATCAATCTCTTCTGTGAAAATACACCTATTGATGATGATATTACCCTGCTAATTATTGATATAGCATAATAAAATTCTTGCACAATAGTATCATAATTGAATCCTTGTCTTAACACTATTGGTATTAAATAAATAAGAGATTCTACAATGATAATCCAGAAACTGGCAAAAAACTTCTTAAATACACCTGAATTTTCACAACTCAATGCATCTGATAAAGTTAATATAGAGGGCATATCTTCTGCATCCTATCCCCTCTTGATTTCATCACTCTTTTTAAGAGAAAAAAAACAAATACTCGTTGTCCTTGATTCAACCCAGAAGATGAATGATCTCCTTCTTGACCTGTCATGTTTTCTTGATGATAATCAGATAATACCAATTCCTTCCTGGGAGACACTGCCATATGAGTTTGTTTCTCCTCCTGAAAAGGTTGAACGACAAAGAATAACGGCACTCTATTCCCTCTTAGATAAAAAGCAGGGTGTTTACATAACTACTGTTGAAGGATTGATCCGCACATTGCCATCGCCTGATTTTTTATTGAAAAGAGGGCTGAAGCTTACCATTGATGAAGAGATTCCCTATGATGACATCATTGAAACCCTGGTTGAATACGGATATACCAGGGAGAATCGTGTAGAAACCTTTGGCCAGTTCTCAGTCAAGGGAGGAATCATTGATGTATATCTTTCATCCTATAGTGACCCTGTGAGACTTGATTTTTTTGATGATACCCTTGAATCTATTCGCTTATTTGATATTAATAGTCAGGTTTCAATTGGCAAGACTGATGAGGTAACTATTTATCCCAGAAAAGAATTAATTCTCTTTAACAATGAAAAAAAAGAACTCATAGATATTCTCACAAAGGCTCAATCCCAGGGCAAAGAACTCACTGATGAAATTTTAATGAGCCTGGAAAATCAAACAATAGATGATATCCATGGCATTGAAGACCTCTTTCCCTTCATCATTGAAGAGGATTCACTCCTTTCTTACATTCAAGAAGATGCCCTCATTATTCATGTTGAACCAGCAGAGCTACTGACAAAAAAAAGAAACCTCAATAGAACCTTTGATGAATTATACAGTTCAAAAAAATCATCGACCCTCTGTTGTGATCCTCAAAAGCTTTTGCATCCCCATCTCTATGACCAGAGTACTGAAAAAGCAATTGTTTTGCAAACAATGACCACCAGCCCTGATGCTCTCAGATGGCCTCTAAGAAGTCTGCAGAATTTCCATGGAAAGATTAAAGCAGTACGAGAAGAGATTGGTCAAAGGCTTGATGATGGATGGAAAGTCATAATAACAACGGGCTTTGAAGGTCAGGCTCGGAGACTCCACGATCTTTTAAAGGAATTTAATCCTGACTCTCACTTCAATGAGCTGAAAAATGTTAATCTATCAATTCTTATTACTCCTCTCCATGAGGGTGTTGAGATAATACCAACGAAGACACTGCTTTTATCAGATCATGAGATCTTTGGCAAGAGCTACAGAAAGAAAAAACAGTTTAAAAAGAAAGCATCAAGACCCATTGATTCTTTTCTGGATCTAAAAATAGGTGACTACGTTGTTCACCTTAACCACGGTATTGGAACCTTCACAAAGATTGAAAGAATGTCTGCTGGCGGAGTTGAACGTGACTTTCTTCATATTGAATATGCTGATGGAGATAAACTCTACGTTCCCTTGGATCAGATCACCATGGTTCAAAAATATATTGGTGCTGAGGGACGCAAACCACGAATAGACTCCCTTGGAAAAAAATCAGCCTGGAATAGAATCAAGAAAAAGGCTCTGGAAGCAGTTGAAGAGATTGCCAAGGAGCTGTTAGAAATATACTCAAAGAGAAATGCACTTAAGGGATACCAGTATCCCCCTGATACATTGTGGCAGGAAGAATTTGAATCTCTCTTTGAATACGAAGAAACCCCTGATCAGATAACGACCATTGAAGATGTTAAGGATGACATGGAGAATATTAAACCAATGGATCGCCTCGTTTGTGGTGATGTTGGTTTTGGGAAAACAGAGGTTGCCATAAGGGCTGCCTTTAAATCAGTTATGGCAGGAAGACAGGTGGCAATTCTGGTGCCTACAACGGTTCTTGCAATGCAACATTATAACAACTTCAAGAAACGTTTTGCTGAATATCCCATAGATGTTGAAATGATGTCTCGCTTTAAGAGCAGAAAAGAAATAATTGAAATAAAAGAAAAACTCTCAAAGGGAAAGGTTGATATCGTAATAGGAACCCATGCACTTATTGCAAAGGATGTAAAGATAGAAAATCTTGGTCTTCTTATTATTGATGAAGAACAGCGTTTTGGAGTTCGCCATAAGGAACAGTTAAAAAAATTGCGCTCAACCGTTGATGTGATGACTCTTTCTGCTACACCAATTCCAAGAACACTTCATATGTCAATGGCGGGCATGAGAGACCTTTCTATTATATCAACTCCTCCTGAAAACAGACAATCCATTGAAACATACGTCATGGAGGATAATCCTGACATTTTAAGACGAGCAATCCTCACAGAACTGGAGCGAGATGGACAGGCGTTTTTTGTTCATAACCGGGTTCAAACCATTGATGCAATGGCCACTATGCTTGAAAACCTGGTGCCAGAGGCCTCCATCGGTGTGGCCCATGGACAAATGGGAGAAAATGAACTTGAAGAAGTAATAATAGATTTTCTCGATAAGAAGTATGACATCCTCATAAGTACAACAATCATTGAGTCTGGCCTTGATATCCCCAATGTAAATACAATCATTATAAACCGAGCTGACACCTTTGGACTTTCCCAACTCTATCAACTCAAGGGTCGGGTTGGTCGTAGCGAACGAAGAGCCTATGCATATCTTTTTTATCCCCGCCACGTGCCCCTCTCTGAGGATGCACAAAAGCGTCTCAATGTTATAGCAGAATATTCAGAATTAGGCAGTGGTTTTAAGATAGCTATGAAGGACCTTGAAATCAGAGGTGCTGGAAACATTCTCGGTAAAGAGCAATCAGGAAGTATTATGGATGTAGGCTTTGACCTCTATTGTCAAATGCTTGAAGACACTGTTCGCAGTCTAAAGGGTGAAGAACCTCTGACACCCTATAGAACTCCGGTTTTTGTGAGAAATGATCTTTTTATTCCCAATAGCTATATTAGTGATGAAATGCAAAAGATTGAGTTTTACAAGCGATTTGAGTCATGTAATGATGTTGAAGAAATAGATACTCTCACTGATGAAATGATTGACCGCTTTGGAAATCCTCCCTCTGAGGTTCTGATTCTCATTGAAATGGAAAAAATCAGAACCATTGCCTCATCACTGAGGATTGAAGAGATTCTTGAGGATTCAAAGGCCTTTAGACTGACAATTACCGGTGAAAGCAGAATTAATCCTGAAAAGCTGATTCCTCTTATTCATTCTGATGATAGATTAGCTGTTGATCCCAAAATGAATGAGGTTTTACTCTTTTCCCCCCATGAGGGAGCAGTTGAAAAAAAATTATTAGAGTTGAAAAAGTGGTTGCAACAATTAACATAAATTATTTATACATTATTGTAACAGTGCCTCTTTTATTTATACAGATATAATAATAAATAAAGCATGTTATATAAACCACACAAATAAAATCATACAAATTCAAATATTTTTAAGGATAAAAAAATGAAAAAATTGTTAATTCTTATGAACATTATTACTCTCACTGCCCTCGCCTTTGCATTATCATGTGATTCAACAAAAAAATGGGCAGCAAAGATTGATAACGAGGTAATTTCAATTGATGAATTTGAACATTACTATTATACTCAAAATAAACTTACATTGAATTTAAAGACAAATAAGGATGTAGACAAGCTAGAAAAGGAATTAATTGACAAAATGTCTTCTGACCCTAAATCTGTTAATCCTCAGCTGGCTCAAATGCTTCTAAAAGAAAACTATCTCGATGCTATGATATTTCAGCGTCAGATCTATAAAAAAGCAACTACAGACAAGGATATTGATCAAAAAGAACTTCAAGCTATTCTAGAAATGCAAAAACTTCAGGCAACATATGCCTATTATATAAAGAAAAAATTTGGTGATGACTTCACCGTAACTGATGCTGAAGCAGAAAAATTTTATCAGCAAAACCAGAAATATTTCAAGGGTGTTCCCATAAATGATAAGGTTATTCAGAAGATTAAACAGCAGATTCAGATGCAAAAAATGAGAATAAAAACTCAGCAATATCGACTTGAACTTCTTGCTCAAAGTAAAATCAACAAAGAGGGCCTAAAAAGCTATCTAAAGAAGAAATCTAATAAAAAAGAAGATAAAAAGATAGAAACAAAAAATGACAAGAAGCCTGCTGATACAAAAAAAACTGATAAGAAATAATAAGACTTACATATAATAAAAAAAGCTGATATGAAAATATCAGCTTTTTTTATGCTCATATTTAACAGACAAATCCTTAATATTTATTATAATTAAAACATCAAGGTGCATAATTTATATTTGACATCTATATATAAAATATGGTATATTTAAGCTTGAAATTTTGGCAAATAGTGCAAAGAGGTTATCTAATGAAGAGAACAACCAGTATCTGTATACTAACTGTAATTCTAATTTCTGTCTTTTTTCTAGCTTCCTGTTCAACAACAAAGACAGTTAAATTTTCAAAAAGAGCATTACCAAAACGGGCACGAATAGCTGTTATCATAGATGCTAAGAATACATTAAAAAATGTTGTTTTTGTGAGATTTTTATCAAAGGGTTTTAATGTTAAGGCAATCAATGCATCAGATTTCTATGGTTTAGCAGATATTTTTGATATCAAAGACCTAAAAAAGCTCTCATATTTCAACAGCCCTGAGAACTCACTGGTTTCCCTGGAAAAGACCTATAGCAATATATATAAAATGCATATATATAACTATGAAAACAATAAAGCTGAAATTTTAAAAGAAATGAAAGCCAAATGGGGAATTGACTATCTGGTTATTCTTGACCTTAAAGACTGGCAGAGTGTAAGCTGGGGAAGAGCAATTAATCTTCAGACAAATGAACTCATATGGCTTGAGAACTACCCAACGAAGTTTAATGACAATATTGAGACTGTTGTAGATCATTTTATCAAAAGCATGACTGGTAAATAATGCGTACCCTTTTCTTTTCTATAACCTTATTATTACTGATACTTCTTGTACCTTCACCAGGTATCAGTAATACTGTTGCCTTTGGTTATCTCAAAAATGAGACTAAAAATGCAAATTTTGAATACCTTGAAACCATGTTTCCAAACTCCTTTGCTAATTCCATAAGGAATATTTTCAAAATAAAGGTAATCAAACCACATCAAGTAAGTCGCAGATTAAAAAAATATAAAATACCTTTAAAGAAAAACTATAAATCCTATGAGCTTCCTGAATTGCTAGATAAGATAAAGGCCGATTCTTTTATATATGGCAAATTCGCTATTCTCGGCAATAATCGAATTAGAATAGTTTTAAATCTCTACTCAAAGGGAACAAACAGAGTTTTCAGATTTACCAATGTTGGTACAATGGAGACAGAAATATTTAAGCTCGTAGATAGAATAACCATGATTCTCGTCAATTTTTCTGATAAAGAGCAACTCTATCAAAAAAGAACCATCAGCAAAAGATCTCGTGTTGCATTTATAACAAATCTTAACAGTGTAGATCTCAACGTCCTGTATTATTCCTTTATGAAAGAGGGATTTCGTCTCAGTCATATGCAGGCTAATTCTTTACGCAACTACACTACTTTAAAAGAGATAAAACCATTTTATAATATTGAAACAAAAGACAATGCCTTCACTATCAGCACTGACTTAAGAAAGGTGAAATTTCTCATTGGCCCCTGGTCTGGCAAGAGATATCAACGTGACGTACTCTATTCTAAAAAAATATTTAAAATCTATGATATCAATTACAGCAAAACAAAATCTGCTGTTCTCGATGCCATGAGAAAAAGCTTTAATAATACCATAGATTATCTTATTATTATCGGTTTTAATAAGGGACGCAATACTGCCTGGGCACGATGTATTTATCTTCCACAGAAAGATCTCATCTGGATGCAAAAGGATATAAAGGGCAGCTCTATTCAGGAAATAGCTCAAAAAATGATAAAGCGTTTAACAAAAAAAGGCAAAAGTCCATTTAAAAAATAATTTCGCTACTTACTTGACCTTCATAAAACGCGTAGCCTCTTTATATTTGCCTAAACGACTATATACTCTTATCAAAGAATTACGGGCCATCATATCATCAGGATTTTCTTTCAAAGCACCGTAGAGATATATTGCAGCCTTTGAGTAATCCTTCAACTCTTCATATGACCGCCCAAGATAAAAGTTCACATCCTTAAAGTTACCCCTTATTTTAACTCTATGTAAAACCTTTATAGCCTTTTTATATCTTTTCAGTTTATAGAGAGATCTGGCATAATAATGAAGTATCTTCAAATCACTGTAGAGCTTGTTATCCTCAACAATACCAACTATATCACCATAAAAACGCTCTTCATAGAGAATTTCAAGGGCAATACGAACATATTTTATCTCTCCAGGACTTGATTCAAGGGTCTGAGTAATAAGATCTGCACCTCTTTTTCTATCACCAAGCTTTATATAGTTCATACCTGCCAGTCTTTTGATCTCAACATCATTATAAACAATCATTAAGGGAAAAATAAACTTCTCTAATTTCTTATATTTTTTCGCCTCAAACATCTTATATGCTTGAGCTACCATTTTCTTTTTATCCTTCCCTGATATATTATAATAGTTTTTCATATAGAAGCGATAGATTCCTTCACTAAACATTAATGAAGATGCAACTGCAGCAACTGCCAGTACTATAATAATTATTAATCTCTTCATATTTCATCCTTATGATTTTTTTGAACTGAAAAAACTATCATAATCACTTAATCTCTGGTAATTTATATATTTTTTCTTGAAAATATAGGGCTATATAAATACCTTACCCAATACATTAGCAGGTATTCAATAAAAATAAAAAAAATGCTATTATTTTTTTCATTTTAGGTGAAAACTGAGTATATATGGTATAAGGATAATTTAATGAAGCTAAAACTATTAATCTCAAGTATGGTACTATTACTAACCTTTGAGACCTATTCAATAACCGGTTCAGAAGCTCTTGGAAAATTCCAAAGCAGAATGTACAGTATAGGTAAAATGACCGGTATTATTCAATGGACCACTGGCGGTAGAACCTTAACGGGACACTTCAAATTCATGGCTCCTGGGAAAATTTATATTAAATTCAGTAATCCCTCTGGGAAGATCGTAGTATCCAATGGAAGAAAACTATGGGTCTATAATCCCCATTCTAAAATCTGCGCTGTTCAAGAGGCAGGTGGACTTTCTGGTGGAATTGCTTCTATGACCAAGGGATATTTTGCCATTGTAACCTCTCAGAGTAAAAGTGGTTATACCATAAAGCTAAAGAACAATGATAGAACATATTCAGAGATTATAATAGTTACTGATTCAACATTTTTCCTCAGAAAGGCTATTTTTAAATCTAAAAAAGGTGGAACAACAGCATTTACCCTGTCAAATATAAGTCATTCAGCAGCAGTTTTGAAAACTATGTTTGATTTTAATGTACCTGCTAGTGCTCAGGTTGTTAATAATCCACTGAATATCAGGTAATAAATGAAAAAAATATTTCTCATTATTATTTTACTCTTAACAACAGCATCACTAATCTATGGTGCAGATAAGAATAAAAAGAAGGATGAGTCTATTTTTTATACCTACCTGGGACCATACGTTGAGGGTGGATACAATATTGTATCTATAAATAAGTGGAATTCTACAACATCTACCTATGTTGAAGGACAAATGACCTATGGCCCCCATGTAAATGGTGGTCTGCAATTTGCTATTTTTACAAAGTATGTTGCCGGAGATTTCAGACTTTCCTTCAATTATAATTTTTTTGATTCAGGTGATGTATTCCATTTAAAGGGATCATTAACGGCAAAGGCTCTCTTCAAAATGAACAAGATATTCTATCTTACTGTTGGCCCTGGTTTTTATTTTGAAACCCAGCCCTCTAATCTAGACTATCTTGGTGCTGCTGGAGTACAACTTCCCCTGGGAATGGTTATAGAGACCTCTGAATCAACCCGTTTCGTCATAGATTTAATGAGCCGCTTTGGATACTATGGAATTGGTGAATCTTCATATAAATTATCCTTTGGATTAACCATAGGATTTTTAATGAGAGTTGGCAAAATATAATAAAATATTAACACCCCTGTTATTTTTCTTTTTTTTATCAGCAATTTCAATTGAATTGTGCTTTTCATGGATTTGCTATAAGAGAATCTCAGTTTTCAGTGTAATCTGCATCTGTGCTACTATCAGTGTGGCAATTATTATTTTCATTTTACATAAATCTCTTATAAATAATAATATTTATTTTTTCATCATTGTAATTATCATAACTATTTTCATCCCTTTCTATTATTATTTTCATATCAACACCCTCTTTATTCATAGCAACACTACTATTAAAGCACAATCTCAGGGACAGATCATAAAATGTACTGATCATCGTTATGAGAAGCGCTGTATTGCACAAATCGATGGTGCAAAAATTCTCATTTATAACTGTAATAAAAAGATAAAGAAAAATGACCACATTAAACTTTTAAAGGATCTAAAGGTATCGATAAAGCATAATAATGCCAAGAGTTTCAGCCAGTTATTAATAAAAAAGGGTATATTTCATTGTCTCTATAAAAATGAGAATTACCTGATTAAAGAGGACACATCTACCCTATTGCAAAAAACTCGAAGATCCATTGAAAAAAAAATCATGACCCTCTATTCTCAATCTCACAGTGGTTTTGTAAAGGCACTTATATTGGGCAATAAAAACTCAGTGCAAAAAAACAGAATACTAAACTATAAAAAGAGCGGAACCTTTCATATTTTATCCGCATCAGGACTCCATGTAACTATAATTGCTTTGATCCCCTTTTTTTTCTTCAGCTTTATTGGTTTTCCTAAAAAAGGGGTAATGCTTCTCTCTGGAGGAACAATCATAGGATATATACTCATCACTGATGTTCCTGTATCTCTATTGCGAGCTGGTTTAATGTGTATCATATATTCCTATGGCTATTGTAGAGGATTTAAAACTGAAGGTATCAATATTATATGTAGTGCTGCACTTATCATTTTAATGTTTCATCCCTTTGAGTTATATTCGGCTGGCTTTCAACTCAGTTTTGGTGCAACTACAGGAATTATTCTATTTTACCAAAAATATGATAAAATATTATCAATATTCCATAAAAGAATATCTTCATCAATTTCTCTGTCTTTAGCAGCACAGAGTATTGTATATCCAATTCTTCTTTTTCATTTTAAGAGCCTTAATTCAATTGGAATTCTCACTGGATTATTAATAATTCCAGTAATAATGATTTTTCTGCCTCTTGCGCTACTATCTATTGCTCTTGGATATATCAATACAAAGGGAGCACTTCTATTGGTTTATATAACTCAAAAAATTGCCCTTTCAATGGATACAATAACTCAAACTGCAGCTCTGATCCCTGGTCACACTTCTTTGAAGATTAATATCCCCATCGCTTTTGTGGGATATATCCTTTTACTTTTACCCTTATTTATTAAAAAGGGAAGTAAACATATTAAATGTGTAATGTTGTTGGTTTCACTTATAATAATTACTCTTTCTATATCTCAGAAAGATAATAGATCTTTGATTATATATGGACAAAAGTCAATCATAGCTCATATGAATAATAAGGTAACCTTCATCGGTACCCCTGTTAACTACAAAGAGATTAGAGCCATTACGAATCATATTGAAGGGTATAACAAACCTCTCCATATTATTCTTCCATTATCATCTTCATATAAGAATATCAGATTTTTACCTCATCTTCTGAAGAAAATACCTGTTTCACAGTGTACAATTGCTAAAGATTGCTATCCTGGAACTATTTTAGTTGAAATACTAAAAATTCTCGAAAAAGATTCAATTTCACCTCAATTTACAAATATCCATTCAATGAAGAAAATAGAGAATATTGCCTCTTTATTCACTCTTTTATCATTACAGGGACATCTCAAGGAGAGAGATTTTTCAAGTGCAAAAATAACTCCATTATTCTCCAAGGAAGAGTAAATCATTCTTTTTTTTATTGAAAATATATGTATTTAATTTATGCTGATACTTTCTGATGAAAATGGAATACTAAAATAATGAATAAACTGAATATTAAAGAGCTCATTAGAGATTATCTCAAAGGAGAGAAGATTGAAATCAAATTTCAATATCCTTCTGATGATGTTGTTCTTATGATTAATTCCCTACTCTCTTTAATTCTCACCAGAGCAGATCTGGTATATATACTTGATACAATAATTACTATTGTTCGGGAGCTTATCTTCAATTCAGTAAAATCCAATGCAAAAAGAATCTACTTTCATAAACTTAACCTTAACATTAATGACGATTTTGATTACAATTCCACTATAAAGAACTTCAAAAAGCAGATAATTAATAATTTTGATCTAATAAAAAAGGATTTATCAAACAGTTCATATACTGTTACGGTATCAATGATAAATCAAAATGATGAACTGAATATCATTATTGAGAACAATACATCCTTACTGCCAATTGAAGAGGAAAGAATTTCTCACCGCAAAGAGGTGGCTCTTGAGTGTGAAAACTTCACTGAAGCCTATGACAAGTACTATGATTCTACAGAGGGTGCAGGTCTAGGTATCATTCTCTCTGTATTATTATTGAAAAATGCCGGCATAGAGGGAGACCGTTATTATGTTGAATCTGAAAAGGGATATACAAGAACCTATTTAAAGATTCCTTATAATACTCAACCTATAGAAATCACTTCTCTGATAAAGAACGAAATTCTAGAAGAGGTTCATACACTCCCAACATTTCCAGAAAATATCATTGAACTGAGAAATATGTGTGATGACCCAACGGTGACTATAGATGAAATTGCCAAGAAGGTGCTTCTTGATCCTTCCCTCACTGCAGATGTTTTAAGATTATCAAATTCAGCTGGCTTTGTTTATGCCAAAAGAATTGAAACCATTGAAGAGGCTATTAAGGTTATTGGTCTCAAGAACTTTGTTGCAGTTTTATCTACAACTGCAGCCAGACATATATTAGACAAACGATATCAAAAATTTGAAGATGTATGGAATCATTGTAATAAGATTGCCTTTTATTCAAAGAAAATTGCAGATTTTACAGGAAAAAATAGGATTGCCGAACAGGCTGCACTTTCTGGACTTCTTCATGATATTGGAAAGATAGTTCTTTTATCACTTAAACCTGATCTTATTTCTAAAATTCATGAGGTTACACAAAAAAGAAAGATCAGAGTCTCTTCAATTATGGAAGAGATTACCATAGGCATTAGTCACTCAGAGATTGGCTCAATTTTAGCCGAAAAATGGAATTTCCCACAATATATTACAGATGCTATTAGACATCATCATTCTCCTCTTAAGGTACCAAAGGAGAATAGAGATATTGTATCTATTGTATATCTGGCAAATATGCTTTCAGGTATTGAAACAAATAAATACACACTTGGTTATATTGATTCAGTTATCTTAGAAAACTTTAACCTAACCGATAGGAATCAATTATTATCTCTATCAAAAGACCTGAAAGAATCATATCAATCAAGAGTTAACATAAGCTGATTTAGATGTATTCAATCATAAAAGCTAAAAATGGTCAGAGTGCTCTTGTACTGAAAAAAGATAATCGGGAGATTCGTCTCAATTCTATCTATGACCCAGAAAAAGAGGCAGAAAGAATGGTTTCATCCTTTGATCCTGGGCGTTCTTCATTGATTTTAGTAACAGGTATTGCTCTTGGTTATCACATCAATATCCTTCATGAAAAATATCCACAGCATACAATTATTGCCTTAGAGCCTCATAATGAAGTGATAAAAATATGTTCTAAAAAAAATCCTTCAGCTCTGAATAACTGCACCATAATAAATAATGACAGAGATATGGAATCCTTTTTTGAAACAATAGAGATGTCAGATTTCAGAGGAATCTCACTCTTTACCTATAGACCCTCTTATCAAATTGATTCTGAATTTTATCTTCATTACAGTGATAATATTAAAAACTATATAACCTCTAAGGTCAGTGACCTATTAACACGCTTTGAATTTGAAGAGGAATGGATTAATAATATTTTTTCAAATATACATCATATATTTCGCTCTCCCTCTGTTTCATCCCTTCTTAATTCATTTAAAGGTGTACCTGGAATTATTGTCTCTGCTGGTCCATCTTTACGAAAAAATATGGAAGAGCTCAAAAAGCTTCAGAACAAAGCCCTCATTGTTGCAGTTGATACTGCATTACCTGTCTTAATAAGAAAGGGTATTTATCCTCATTTCGTCATGACTCTTGATGCTCAAAAGCACAGCATAAAGCATTTTAAAGGCTGGGCATCCCCTGAAACAGCTATTATTGCTGATCTGGTGAGTTATCCAAAGATTTTAAGAGATTACGATGGTTTAGCATTTTTAAGTACCACAGCTAAATTTTATACTGATGCAAATGGAAAACTCGCAAAGGAATCTACACCATCAGTTGACTGGCTTGAAAAATATACCACTCTTCCTGGAGATATTCAGTCAGGGGGATCAGTAGCAACCAGTGTATTCGATCTCTTCTTAACTCTTGGTTGTGATCCCATTATTCTCGTTGGTCAGGATCTGGCCTATACAGGAAGAGAGATTCACTGTAGTGGAACCCATCATAATGATGCCTGGTTGCCCCTTTGTAATCGCGTTAAGAATCTTGATACAATAAATCAACAGGTTATTCGAAAAAGGTCTATCAAAAGAATTCCCTCCTGGGGTCACAAGGAGGATGTTATCTCTGACTTTGTTTTCGATTTATACAGACAATGGTTTGAAGATTCCTGTGGCAAGGTCAATGTTAAGGTCTATAATTGCACAGAGGGAGGAGGAAAAATCCATAGTGCCATAGAAAAACCTCTTCAGTACTTCTCTGAGACTCTGCCTGATTTGAAAAAAGATCCACAAGAGATTATTCTATCAAAAAAAGATGTCACCGCAGTGGATACTAAAAAGCTCTTAAATCCAATTAACTCATCCTTAGCATTTTTAAAGGATTTGCCCTCGGTAGATTCATTTTCAGATCAAAATGATCTCATAAATGAGATTAAGAAGAATGATCTTCATGAATTAATATCCCCATACCTCAGAAAAACAGAGATGATTCTGAGCCGTAAAGATTTTACCTCTCAAGAGGCTCTTCAAAAGATTTATAGAGATGTTGAAATTGCTTCAAAAAAACTCATCCCCCTTCTTGAAAATACCGTAAAAAACCTTAATAGCCTTTAAAAAAATCTGACATAATCCGATAATCTATATATATTAGTATGGAAAAATATCTATGAAAAAAATCATTTTAATCATTATTGTTCTATTAATCTCTCTTGCTTTGCAGGGAGAGAGAAAATCCTCCAATATTATATGGAATAAGGGGATAATTCAGTCCAAGGCCCTAGCTGGTCTCAACATATCGAAGAATGGACAACCTCTCAATGAGTTCGGTTCAGTAATATCTATCAACAGAGGACGAACCCTGGCATATAGAGAGGCTGAGATGCGTGCCAGAGCAAACCTCATGAAGGAACTAAAAAAAATCCATATAAGCAGTGGTCTTTCTGTAGATTCGATTCTCTCTGATCCTCTGTCTCGAAAAAAACTATCACATATAATACGATTTGAGACCAATGTGAAGCTCTATCCCGTAAATTTCATGCAGTCAGGCTGTGAGATTAAGCTTAAACTCAAAACTCTGATAAAGGCTATTCCTGTTCAGTTTCCTCAGGACAACTTCCCCACAAGGGATGACATTGAGGTCTCCACAGAATATACATCCCTCATCATAGATACAAGGGAATTGAGCATAAGACCTATGATTTTTCCTGTTGTATACAATGAATCAGGCCTTGAGGTATACAGTAAGATTCACATCAATCCCCAATTTATTAACAACAGTGGAATTGTATCTTATGTATTTAATGAAAGAGAGGCCTATAAGCATAAAAATGCTGGAACAAAACCTTTTCTAACTGCTGCTCTAAAGAATCTTAAAAATTCACCAGTTATATCTGACAAAGATATAAAGAAAATTTTCAGCAGCAAGATTACCCTGAAGCATCTGAAAAGATGTAAAGTAATCTTCATAATTGACAGGAGCTAACATGAATCCCCTTACTAAAATAATATCAACAGCACTGTCAAAGTTCAATGAACTCATTGCTAACCTGGACAACTCAACCATATCAATAATTAGGCAGGCCTATTTTGCCCTTATTTTCATTCTAATTGTTACAGCAATTATAATGGGAGTTCTCAAGGGAAAAGATTCTGCCAGAATCAAACGCCCTCCTCTTGCGCCCAATACGAAAGATCTATTTGATAGGGATATTAATCAAAACAGACTGGATGGCTCATTTCAAAAACTTCTTAAAGACAAACATCTAAAAAGTGAGTTAAAGGGAACACCTCTTAATAAAATTAGACAAAAGCCAAAAGATCGTCTCATGCCTGAATTTGATGATTCTGTTCTTGATTCAAAAAGAAGCATTTCTACGAGACGTCTTCCTGCAATGAAAGTTGACGACAGACCTATTGATGGAAACTATAGAACGAAAAGAAAAGAATCAGATGTGTCATTACTGAAAAAGAAAAAGGCTGAAAAAAAGATAGATAAAACATCAACACCTGTTACAACAAAAAAATCAAGGATTATCAGAAGCAAAAAAAATACAACGACACCAAAGCAAATATTTAATGATAATAAGGTACTTGATAATTGAAAAAAATAATTGTAATCATATGTTTTATAGCACTTCCATTATATGGTAGAAATCTCTCTGAAAATGAAAAAAAGATTCAAAACATTTTAAATGATCAAACAGAAGACAGAAAACTTTCAAGAGATACAACTAAAACTACAAAGACTCTAAAGAAAAATCCTCAAGCCTCAGTTTCAATAAATATAAATTCAGAAGATATGATATTATTAAAAACAGGCATACAGTTTTATAACAGCGGCTTATTAACTCATGCTAAAAAAAAGTTTAATGAAATTGTTACTAAATATAAATCCAGTCCCTACGTTGATCAATCAAAGGTATGGATCGGGAAGATACTTATCGGAGAATATAAATACAAGGATGCCGCTGCAATATTAAAAACTGTATCAAAGACCTCAGGAGAATACCCTGCATCATTATATCTTTTAGCAAATACCTCATTAAGACTGGGAAACCGAATAAATGCCATTGCTCTATACAATATTGTATCAAGTCGATTCCCTCAACATGATTTAGCAGATGATGCTCTCTATAATATGGCCAGAATTCTTTATCAGGACAAAAAAGGACCACAAGCTCTCCCCATAGCTATAAAGATTATAAAATACTATAAAAATAGAGAAACTGTTGATGATGCATTTTATCTTCTGGCAAAAATCTTCGAACTTGATCCCGTATACCAAGACCCTGAAACTGCCAGAGCGATTTATCAGAATTTTATTAAAAGATCTAGTGATGGTCAAAAATTTTTTCACAAGTCTCCCTTATTAAAAAGAGTTAAGAGAGACTTGAGAATTCTAGAAAAAACTCACTTTAGACTTGAATACTAATCATCCTTTGCTAAGAATACAGTTCGTGTAGGAAAAGGTATATCAATATTATTTTTCACCAGAGTATTGTAAACCAGGGTCCTAGCCTCAAGTTGCTTACTATATTGATCTGCATATTGAGGAACCCAGATTTTTCCAATAAAATTAAGGGATGAATCAGCCATTTCAATGAAATCAACTCCTGGTGCAGGATCTTCACAGATGCCCTCTATTGATTGAAGAACACCAAGAATAAGCTTTTGTACCTCTTCAATATTTGAGCCATAGGCAACAGAAAAATTAATAACAACTCTAATCATTGGATCAGGAAGTACGTAATTCTTGAATTTTTTATTCATGAGATCGCCATTTGGAATTACAATAATCTCATTATCATATGTCTTTAGTTTGGTATTTCTTAAACCAACCTCTAAAATAACTCCAGTGTCGCCATCAATATTAACCTTATCTCCAACCACAAAGGAATGATCTAAAATCAAAACAATTCCACCTATGATATTAGCAAGACTATCCTTCACTGCAAAACCAATTGCAAATCCTGCAATTCCCAAAGATGCAATGAGTGGTGCAATATCAATCTCGAAACGAGACAATATCATCAATAAACCTATAGATACAATAACAACCTTTGATAGTTTAATAAAAAGAGGTACAAGATCATCGTCAATCCTACTATCCAATCGCTCTGCAATTTTATTACCCCAGGCGTGAATAACTATATCAATAGTTCCCATAATAATATAGGTCATAAAACCAATTATGACAGCTATAGATAGATTGCTGAAAAAGACTCCAAGGGTTGTTTTTATGGCCAGGGCCATGAGAGCAACCTTTATTCCAATGATGAATACGATCCATTTCACCGGTTTTTTTGACAATTTAACAATATCATCATCAACAGTTGTTGTTGTTTTACTGGTAATTTTGAGAAGTACCTTTTCAAAAAATTTAGTCATCATAATTGATAAAAGATAAAAGAGGATGAGAACCAGGGCGGCTAAAATCCATTTATTATTGAGAAGAGCTCCAGCCTTAGAGCTTCGAATACTTCTCATATATCTCACAATGGCATTGGTATCCTTATCAGCATCAGCAGGAAGCAGATCTGCAAGGGCAACAGTCTTGATCCATGATGATCTACTCTGTGCAAATTTTTCCACAGTATCGAGAAGCCTATCATCAACTGCAGTTATATATGAACTTCCTTTAAAAAATTTATTTCTTTTTTGAGTATAGACTCTAAAATCAATTCTTACATTTTTTCCCTGAACGAGGTATCGCCCCATAATAACAGCATCAGCCTTTAATTCTGTAGCCATAGACCTTATTATACTCTTTCTATATAAAGCCTTACCTGTAACATTGAGTTTTTTCAATTCATTACCAATATCATCAACATCATGTATCAGAACTGAATACTTCAGGTGAAGGTTTTTTTTAATCATTTCAGGTATATAATCTTTAAGATATTTTGATCCTGCCCCTGTATAATTATAGAAGGGTAGAATTATCAGTTTAAATCCATAATCCTTCTTTTGTACATTTTTCTTTTCCTGTGATAGAAGAAATACTGGAATTAAAAGAATACTGATAATTAGTGCTACATACTTTTTAGACATATAAAACTCCTCACGAAAATTATAATAATATTTTATATGAATATATCATAGAGTCAATGATTTTATAATCAATAATTATCAGTTGACATATGAAAAGTTATGAGAAAGATTGAAGAGAAATCAATATAATGGTATGAAAATGGAAAATCAGGATTCCTTAAATAAATTTGGTAATACATTATTAAGTCCTCATATGGAGGATTATCTGGAAACAATTGGAATTCTTTCACAAAAGAATAATCACGTTCGAGTAAAAGATATTGCCGATGAAATGAATATAAAAATGCCCAGTGTAACTGCAGCCCTGCAAAAACTCAATGAAATGGCTCTGGTAAACTATGAAAAATATAAACATGTTGAGTTAACTGAAGAAGGAAAAAAACTAGCAGGACAGATTTATATGCGTCACCAATGTCTTACACAGTTTTTCCAGGATGTTCTACATCTCAATAATGAGGATGCAGAAACTGAAGCCTGTAAGGTTGAGCATGTTTTACAACCTGAAACCTGTGAAAGAATCAGTACATTTATAAACTTTTATGAAGAAAAAAAACATAATAATGAAGAATGGATAAAAGAATGGGAGAACAAGATTTCTTAAGTCATCCCTTTTATTCGGAAAAACAAAAAATCCCGACCTTTATAGTCGGGATTTTTTATTATATAATGACTTAGATTTTATTTCTTTTCTTTGTCTTTCTTATCCTGCTCAAGCTTCTTTAAGATCTTTTCCTGCTGATCTTTTGAAACAGCAACGTATTTGTTGAATTCCATTGAATAGTTTGCTCTACCACTGGATAAACTTCTCAGGTTTGTTGCATAACCAAACATTTCCATCAGTGGTACATATCCATTAAGTTTCTGAGATCCCTTTCTATAGCGTCTCATTGAATCAATTCTACCACGGCGCTTATTAACATCACCAACAATATCACCAATGTGATCATCAGGAGTATTGATCTCAATCTTCATCTCAGGTTCTTTAATAACTGGCTTTGCCTTCAAATATGCCTGCTTAAAACAAATAGAAGCACAAGTTTTAAAGGCCATATCAGATGAGTCAACAGCATGAAAACTACCGTCTATAAGAACAACCTTAATATCAACAACAGGGAAATCAGTTAAGATACCATCAGCCATTGCAGCTTCAACACCCTTTTTAACAGAGGGGATATATTCAGTTGGGATAGAACCACCCTTAATTAAATCAGTGAACTCAAATCCCTTGCCTTCATTTGGCTCAATTCTCATAACACAATGAGCATATTGACCTTTACCACCAGTCTGCTTGGAGTGTTTGTAATTATTATCCATTTCAATGGTTATTGTTTCACGTAATGATACTGCTGGCTCTCCAACAATTACATCACAGCTAAATTCTTCTTTAAGTCTATCAATAATAATCTCCAGGTGAAGCTCACCCATTCCTGAGATAATTGTTTCGTTTGTTTCATCATCATATCTAACATTAAATGATGGATCTTCCATTGAAAGTTTTCTCAGTGCAGCACCAAGCTTCTCTTCTTCTTTCTTAGTTGTTGGAGAAACCTTGAGCTCAATAACTGTAGGTGGAATAAATATATTTTCAAGATATAATGGAGAATCTCCATCACAAAGAGTATCACCAGTTTTGGTTACCTTCATTCCGATAAGTGCAACAATATCTCCAGGTCCTGCTGTCTCAATATCTTCTCTATCTTTTGCATGAATCTTCATGATTCGACCAATTCTTTCATACTTGTCTTTTGTTGAGTTATATATCTGCATTCCGCTTTTTAGTTCACCGGAATATATTCTTACAAAGGTCTGCTGTCCAACAAAGGGATCATGAATAAGTTTAAATGCAAGAGCAGCAAAGGGATCCTTTGCAGATGGATGACGGGCATGTGTCTTTTCAGGATCATCCATATCTGTTCCAATAATTGCACCAACATCTATTGGAGATGGCATATACATATTTACTGCATCTAAAAGGAGTTGAACACCTTTATTCTTATAGGCTGATCCACAGAAAACAGGTGTAATAAGTACCTTAAGTACTGCATCTCGAGCTGCTTTTGTCAATAGTTCAGCAGGAACATCCTTTTCATCAAGAAAAAGATCCATAATCTCTTCATTATAATCTGCTAGTTTTTCTACAAGAAAGGCTCTTGCAGCTTCTGTTTTTTCAACATAGTCTGCTGGAACATCTTCAATTTTACGCTCAAATTCATCAAAAATAATTGCTTGTCGTTCTATTATATCAATACATCCAATAAAATCTTCTTCAACACCTATAGGAACCTGAAAAGGAACAGGATTAGCATCAAGATATTTATCCATTTGGCCAACAGCTTCATTAAAGTCAGCACCGATTCTATCCATTTTATTTACAAAACCAATTCTCGGTACTTTATATCTGTCTGCCTGATTCCATACTGTTTCACTCTGTGGCTCAACGCCAGCAACAGCACAAAATAAAGCTACCATTCCATCAATTACACGAAGAGATCGTTCAACCTCAACTGTAAAGTCAACGTGACCCGGTGTATCAATAATATTTACCTGGTGTCCTTCCCACTCACAGCTAATAGCAGCAGATGCAATTGTAATACCACGCTCCTGCTCCTGTTTCATAAAATCCATGGTTGCTTCACCGTCGTGAACCTCACCAACCTTTCTGTTAATTCCTGTAAAAAACAGCATTCGCTCTGTTACAGTTGTTTTTCCAGCATCGATGTGAGCTGCAATACCGATATTTCTAACTTTTTGATATGGCATAATAATTCCTCGTTTATTACTTAATTTTAATATGATTTTTAAAGATTTTTTTTCAACAGTAACATTTATTGTCAGGTCTTATTACTATCAGGAGTTTAACTCATTTATATTACCTGAAGACTTGAAAAAATGTATAATTCTGCTGATTTTTAAGCACTAATGAGTGGGCATAGTCTTTGGTAGTATGCTAAGTGTCAATTTTTTTTCTATATTAAAAGTAATTATTAATATAATAAATTTACACGAAAATTCATTCAATGAACATCTATTTAGATGAAATTATCTTCATAATATCAAGCTGAAGCTGACTCTGTCTTGACCATGGTGACGATGGATGGTATTCAATAATCTCTTTGAATATTTCACCTGCCTTTGAATCATACCCCATCTTTTTATAACAGATTGCTGCCTTAAAATAACCCTCGATTCCCTTTTCATCTCTACTGAATTCTTCATAGAGAGTTTTATAGGTTTTCACTGCTCTCTGATATTCAAATCTTTGAAAATATATTTGAGCAATGGCAAGGTATGCCTCATGACGATGATTCCCTCTTATAAATATCTCCAGATATTCATGGAGTGAAACAAGAGCTTTTTCATTTTTTTCCAGCTTAAGAAGCTCATATGCATTGTTAAATTTTCTATCATCAGCAACCTTATCAAGATTAAGCTCCTGGCACAGAGCTGTGGTCATTAAAGATAAAAAAATTATTATAGCAGTGAAGATTGTACTTATTTTCATATATTTTCCATAGTTTTCTTTTCTATATTATCGGAGTTGGAAGTGTTTTTTTGTATTTTTTCTATTTTTTTTTTAGATTAATTTGCCTTTGCTTTAAAATATCTGTATGTTGATCTGATTTACTCAATAGGATTTTTGAGTAAAAAAAAACCTCAAGTTGCACCTTGAGGCGGGTATCGGGGAAACCCCGAATTGATTGTTAAATCTTTTGGTAAATATAGTTATTTTTATCAGAATCGTCAATTCAAATTCCCTGAAAAAATTAAATTCGGGGGTTGTTATGTACAATCAAACAGGCTTTTCATCAATCAAGGCAAACAAACTTAATGTTCCGCTTATGTCAGAAGAACAGGCTGTCTATGGAAAGGCTATTCGACATATTGAACATTGGCTTGAAGAGAACAAGGTTTTCTGTCATGAGATCTATATTGATAGAGATGTAGTAAATCAGGAAAAACATATATTACGATGTACCCTCAGAGCAATAGACCGTTTTTCAGATCGAGTTCATATCTTCTCTATCTTATTTCGTGATATAAGCATGGAAATGAGCTATAGAGGGGTATCACAAAAACCAGATCATTTTGAACCTGGCGATATAACCATCAATCGAGGAGGCAACGATAATACCTTTAATTAGTTCTTTTAGATTAACTGAAGATAATTTTTACTTTGATAAAGTACAAACAAAGTTTAGCACGGAAAAACACGGAAAAAAGCACCGATTGACACGGATATATTTTGAATAATTGTTAAAATGGATCTGCCTTGGAAGTTGTATAAAAATATTACATCAACTTTACCAGATCTATTAAGAAATCCAGTGTTAATCAGTGATAAATCCGTGAAATCCGTGTTAGAAATCTTAAATAATTTCATGCATCGAAATTTCATTTAACACATTAAATTTATTCTTTAATTTTCTACTCTTTTGTTTATTGACAAGTAATGTTATATTTCTCTTAATTATTTCATGAAAACACCGGATCACTTTATAGAAATGCTAAATAAAAACATCATAACTGCTGAGATGGTTGCCACAATTATATATTCTCTCAACAAAAGAGCTAAAAACTGGCGTGAAAAATTTCCTGAAGAATATAAAGATGCAAAAAGAATTAGAACCCTTTCTCTCATAGAAGGTACATCATTTTCAAAGAAAATGCTTGAGACCTATGAGGTTCTTGACCTTTACTGGAAAAAGGACATGCTCCTTCTAAAACTCTTTGAACCATCATGTATTCATATCATCAATGGTATGGAATATCTCTTATACAGGGTTCACCACTCAGAATTTCACATGCCGGGATATATCTTTGAACTTTTTCATTCAGAGTCAATTCCCCGCCTTAAGGCTAAAGAGCTGGAATGTTTTGAAACCTTTGGCGAGGATCCACGACATCTCGTATCACTGGAATTCTGCAATGAAGTAGTAAATCTTGTTCAGCAGGGAAACTATACCATTGTTAAATAGATAAGTGCAAAATGCAAGGCTCCACCAATAACAATGAAAACATGAAAGATTTCATGAAAGCCACATATTCCAGGAAATGGATCAGGCTTTTTTAATCCATAGATTATTGCTCCAACAGTAAAAGCTATGCCGCCACTGCATAAAAAAATTAACTGCACCATTGTCAATATATCAATGAGCCAGTAAAGTGGCACAAGAGCAATCCACCCCATGAAAAGATAGATGCCTGCACTTAAAAAACGAGGAGCATTTACATAAAAGAACTTAAAGAATATTCCTGAGAATACAAGAAACCACTGAATTCCTATTATTGACCATTTCAATGGCCCCTGAAGATATACGTAGCACAGAGGTGTAAAGGTACCTGCAATCATAAAGAATATAGCTATGTGATCGAGCTTTCGCAAAAAATTCTGTTGATTTTCCTCTTTTTTAAAAAAATGATATAATGTGCTAGCAGAGAAAAGAAAGGTAATACAAAATCCATAGAGTAATGAAAGCCATGGTAATGGAAAATCACTTCTTGTATTATATACCAGAAAGATCGTGCCAACGATGGAAGCTGCAGCACCTATTCCATGTGAGATTGTTGAGAAATATTCTTCTTTGATCATTAGTAACCTGCTTTATTTATATTATAAAACAGGACAGCACATTGCACATATTGGTTGCATTATTTAAATATAAATTCATTTTCCAGTAAACAATGGACGTGAGTTTTTTCATCCATAAACATATAATAATCACCCTCATATTTCATAAAATCTGGACGTTTTTCACCTAATATGACAAATCGAAATCTGTTGTAGTCTTTGTCATTGCGTTCAGAGACTCCCTGAATAAAGATTTTTTCCATCTCATATTCATTTCCTTCATCAACTACGTAGATTAATAAACGATCTCCAACTAAAATTTTTTTTGCCTCGAGGTTTTCATAGGCTACATTGCCTGTTTCTATTTTTGAGAATACCTCTTCAGGACAACCGCATTTCAAGGTTTCCTGAACAAATTGTTTTATTTTTTTGTTATCCATACCTCATTCCTTTAATATAGTTAATTAGTATCATCGGGGCCTAATTTGTTCCATAGTTAATCTCCCATGTCTGAATCAATTGGTAATCCAATCATCTTCATTAAATAAATTGCATCACGAGTAGTGCTGACACCATCGAGCAATGTATAATCAAAAAATATCTTACCATCAATGTACTTCTCACGAAAGTGATAATTATATAACTGAATATCCTGCCTTTTTTCAAGATGTGCCAATTCCAGATCATGTGTTGAAACAAGGCCTGTGCTTTTTTTCTTTGAGAGGAACTGTATGATTGCCTGTGCACCAGTTCTTCGATCTTCACTATTGGTGCCTCGAAAAATCTCATCAAGGAAGAATAATATTTTATGTTTTTCAGCAGCCTTCACTATTCCTGCTATGCGGTCTATTTCTGCATAAAAGGATGATATATTCTTATCTAGATTATCATTAATTCTCATAGATGTAAAGACCGGTAAAGCTTTTAATGCAATTTTTTTTGAACATACTGCTGATCCGCTATAGGCCATTACCTGAGAAAGAGCTATAGAACGAAGCAAAGTACTCTTTCCTGACATATTGGACCCTGTTATAAGGTGCACATCCCCATCTTTCTTAATCTCTACGTCATTACACACTCTGTTATTTTCATTTATTAAAGGATGACCGAGGTCATGAGCTTCAAAGCTCTGTGAAAATTCAGGTACTGCCCACTGGGGATTCTCATGATTTATCACAGAAAGGGATGTTAATGCCTCACAATATCCCACTGATTCAATCCACATTAATAGATTTGAACCATGGCTTTTCTTCCAGTTATTCATTGAAACAAGAATATTATAGTCCCAGAGAAAAAGGAAGTTTACCAGGCCGTGAAGAGAACTAAACCGCATATGACTCAGATCAACTAGAGACTCCAGCTTTGATATGGCGTCTTCTGCTCCCTTATTCTCCCTTAATGGCTTTTGCAATTTATTCAAAAAAGAAGATTGAAAATTTTCATTTTGAAATAAAGTAATGAGCTCTTTATAACGGGCAATATCATCTCTGTAGCACTCAGTAACTGCAAACTCACTTGATGAGAGTTTCATTCCAGGTAAGGCAACAAGGGTATAAAGTACAAAGAGCAGTCCTGGCACAAGAAGAGGAATCAGACCACCAATTGAAAAAGCCAGTGAAAAAATCATGGCAAAGGGAGCTATGCGGGCCATTATTTTCAATGGGGGAAAGCTTAATTTTAGATGACCGTGAACTGCCCATTGAGCTAATTCTCCTGGGTTCTGACCAATAGCCTTTTGTAATCTTCCTGTTGCAGTAAATCTTATGCGCCATAGATATTTTTTACTGAGTTCTACAATGGCATCTTGCCTCTCTCTTATTTCTTCAACAACGGGTTCTCTTATTGAGAGAAGATCAGCCAGCTTTTTTTTGCCCGGTTCTGTTGAAGAACACTGAATCATTTGATATAGAGATGCCTGGCCAAAGATATCAAGATCACTGGAAAAGGGATGATCATCATCGATAAATTCAGATCCCATTTCTTCGAAGGTATTCCATTTTCCATCAATACGGTCAATGCCTCTGGAACATTCATTTGCCATTTCTCTGTTGAGTTGTATTTTTTCTTTAATGCTGTTATGATATTTTATTGCCAATACAAATAGGATGAATGAAATCACAGCAGGTATGAGAAACAAAATGGTATCTTTACTGTAATAGAAATAACTACAAAGAGCTGTAATTAAAAAGAAAAAGAGCCGTAGCAAACTAACTCGAGAGGATCGAACCATAAGCATATTATGCTCATGATCCAATTCTCTTTGAAAAGTTTTATAATGTTCTATAATCATATGTTACATTGGCCCAATTCGGGAGAAATTTTTGAAAAACAACTTAAGACTTTTTGTATTAAGAACAAACCATCTAAAAATTAGTTTTCCTTCTATATTATCTTCTGGCACAAAACCCCATACTCTACTGTCTGAACTATTATCACGATTATCACCCATGCAATAATACATCTTTGCAGGCACCTTAAGCTTTTTTACATCCGCCTGGAAGTCAGCAAAATCTCTCTTTTGAACTGTATATTTTTCACCAAAAAGATTCTCTTCATAAAATCTAAATTCTCCAATCTTTCTTTTGAAAATTGATGTAATCTTTTTTCCATTGATATAAAGAGTTTTCTTTCTGATTTCTATTGTATCGCCGGGTAGTCCAATAACCCTTTTTGTATAATCAATTTTTTCATCCATGGGATATCGAAAAGCAATAATATCACCACGAGAGGGTTGGCTCCACTGTACGATTGTCTTCTTGCCAAAGGGAACTTTTAAGCGATAAGCCAGCTTGTTGGCAAAGAAAAAATCACCTTCTATAATAGTTGGTTTCATTGAACCAGTTGGTACCTTGTAATTTCCTAAAACTGATGAACGAACCATCAATAAAATTGCTATAAGTACAATATAGCTCAGAGCTTCTTTACCAACATACTTCCAATCAATCTCTTTGATTTTGTCTTGAAGGTTAAATTTTTTTTCTTCCTGATTACTCATTACGACTCCTTATTCACTTAATAATTATATTTAAATAGATGTAGTTTTAACTTTTCATCCTATAAACGAATGCGAAAATAAATCTTGCCAAAAATAAACATATACACAGATGCAAGGGTAAAGGCTAATATTGGATATAAGGCATCAATTGAGGGATTATAGATATAGACTGCAACAACAATGAGGAGAGTACAAAGAGATGCCTTTTGCTGAAAATCAACTGCCTTAAGTTCAATAAGATTTTCCCTCTCATCACTTGGAAAACGACGATCCCAGATGAAAAATAATCCATAAAATATTGCTGATGAGGCTATAACAATTTGAAGAATCAATACCTCAGTCATCATCTTCCTCCACTAACATAAATATTTCTTCTACTGACATCTCTAAAACTGAAGCTATTCGCAATGCCAATTCAACGGAGGGAACGAATCGGCTGTTTTCAATTGAATTAATTGTCTGACGTGAGCATCCCACCCTTTTTGCCAACTGTTCCTGGGTTAGATCATCATAGGTAATTCTGCCAACCTTTAATCTGTTCTTTAAGTTCATATACACAAGATATCAACCATGCGACAAAATGTCAAGTATGTTTTACAAAATGTCGCATTACTACCTGATACCCTTAAGCTGTCCACAGGCTGCCATTATATCCTGTCCCCTTGATTGACGAATTCGGAAGGGAATCTCATGGAATAACAATCTATTTCTAAACCATTCAATCTTGTCTACATCTGGAGAAAACCATTTTTTATCTTCAATATAATTAAGAGGTATAATATTCAAAGTATAATCTAAATCATGAAGAAAAGATTTTATTGCAGAAATATCCTCTTCTCCATCATTGAAAGAATCAACCAGAAGATATTCCATAGTAATATATCTTTGATTTCTGTACCGATCTTTGAGAATATCAATTATCTCTTTTATTGGATATTTTTTTTCCATTGGAATGAGTTCTCTTCGCTTTTGATGAATTGGACTATGAAAAGAAATTGCAATATTTATATCTGGCAATTCAGCTATTCTTTTTACTCCTGGCAAAAAGCCCATTGTTGATAAGGTAATCTGCTTTGCCCCCAATGAAACTCCTTCTCGTTGAGAAAATATATCTAATGCCTCTTTGACATTATCAAAATTAGACAGAGGTTCACCCTCACCCATAATAACGATGGAAGGAAATGGAATAACATTATCAGGATATCTTTCTAAAATTCTCTTGTAGCATAATAAATATTGAGCAACAATCTCTTCTGCATTTAAACTTCTTTGAAGTCCATTATCTCCACTCATACAAAAAGTACAACCCATAGCACAGCCTGCCTGAGTAGATAAACAAAGAGTAAACTTTTTCCCATAGGGCATTATAACAGCCTCAACAGAGATTCCATCGTTATATTGAAACAAGAGCTTTTCTGATTTGTCAACTGACAGAGCAGTTGAAGTAATTACAGGAAAATTCTCTGTTAAAGAGGGAAAATAATTTCTTTGAATTTTTTCTATGAGTTTATCTGCACCATTCATGAGTCAACTTCATAAGGCATGAGTTTTCTGTCAATGGAGTTATATTATGAAAAACAAATCAAAAAATTTTACTATTGACTAATGAAGCCTGTAATTAAAAATATTTTCATGTCATTTAAAGTACTTTTAATATCACCCCCGGTCTTTGATTTTTACTATACACCGGCTCGAAAAGAACCACTGGGACTGCTCTACATTGCAGAGGCATTAAGTAATATTGAAGGTCTTGAAGTTAAATTACTTGATGCCCTTGAACCATATAAATCAAAGAAAGTACAATGGCCGGAGCATTTCAATTATCTAAAAAAATACTACTGTGAAGACACATCACCCTTTTCTCTTTTTCAAAAGTATCAACGATTTGGCATGTCTTTTCAGGCAATTACAAAAAAAACTTCTGAATTCAATCCTGATCTTATATGCATTACATCTAACTTTTCAGCCTACCACAATGATGTATTAAGGCTGGTTCAAGCTATTAGAGAGACAACATCCATTCCAATTGCAATTGGGGGATGGGCTATTTTTGCAATGGATATGACTCAACATAAAAGAAATGAAAATATTTATTATATCAAGGGTGATGGAGAGATTGAGATTCCTAATCTTGTTGCGACATTAATGAATAATTCTCAAAACAATAAATCAAATGAAGAATACTATTCAAAGGAAAATTTCTTTTTTAATCATTATCCCAAAATTAGAGGTTCATATTCATTCAGAGGAATGAAATCAGCCCGAGTTATCTTCAGCAAAGGATGTTCTTTTCGATGTAGTTTCTGTTCTATTCATAAACGTCATAGCTTTAATCAAAGATCCATCAGTGAGATTACCCAGGAGCTTGACTATCTTCACTCTCAAGGTATAGAGCTAGTGGATATTGAAGACGACAATCTCTTTCATAATAAAGCATGGGCATCAGAACTTCTTCTTGTTTTAAATAATTTTAATAAGAAGGGCATGAAGTTTTCCGCAATGAATGGAATTACCTCTTCAAATCTGGTACCTTTTATTGATGAAGCAATTGAATCAGGTTTTATTGAGTTTAATCTATCATTAGTCACTACGCATTCAACTATAAACACTTCAATCAATCGTAACCCTTCACTTAAAGATATTACATTGATTGCAATAAAAAGTATGAACAAGGTCCCGGTACTCTGTTTTCTCATTGCAGGGCTGCCGGACTCATCCCCTCATGCGCTTCTCAATGATATTTTAATGCTCTCAGCTTTGCCCTTAATCATTGGCTATTCACCCTTATATCTATTGCCCGGGGTTGAATACCTGGAAAAACTGAAACTTCCCGAGAACAGTGATTTCATGAGAGGCAGTGCTCTTCATCGTTTTGGCAATAAATTTACTATAGAAGATATTACTTCTTTATGGAAACTGGTTCGAATGATTAACCATATAAAAGAATGTGAAGATTTTGGAAAAATAGATCAAGAAACTATGTATTATTTCAAAAAATCTATTGAAGAAAAAAACTGGTATCATAAAAAGAAGGATGACACATGGCATAAAGGATTTGTCTTTAACATGAACTTCCCTGACTCTATTAAGATCATTAACATGAAGGGAAAAGAATTTATCTTAGAATTAAAATAAAAAACCCGGTCTCAAAACCGGGATTTCTCAAGCACAATGGATCTGTATTTAATTTAAAACAGTAGTTTTAGATCTTCCTAATCATTTTTCTTAGGCTTTTTTCCAGCATAACTTTTTCTGCTATTGCTACTGTTACTTCTATTACCACTACTGCTTCTACTGCCTCTATTACCGCTACCACCTCTGTTACCGCTACCACCTCTGTTACCGCCACCACCTCTATTGCCACCACTGCTACTCTTTGTCACTGCAGCTCGATCAATAGAAGGCATATCCTTTCGAGTAGTCATTTTAAAACTTTTTAAAATTTTCTCAGCATCTTCAGGAGGAGCAGTAAGAAAAGAAAAACTGTCTTTAATTGTTACATCAGTAATACGAGATGATTTAACCTTTGATTCATTTTCAATAAGTTTAACCAGTTTTGGAGGAGTTAAACCATCTTTTTTGCCCATTGAAATAAAGAGTCTCGTTGACCCTGCTGACCCTTTTCTATTTCCTGAAATATCCTGAATATCTTTATAGAGATCTTTATTTAATGTACTACTGAAACTATTATATAATAAAGCAGCAATAACCTCAACAGGGTCATTTTCTCCCACCAGCCTCAATGAAGTCTCGAGATATTCCTCATGAGATTTCTCATCAATAGCAGATCTTACATCGTCTTCAATTCTTTTTTTCTTGCTTTCAATGAGATGTGCAACTGTTGGAATTTTTTCCTTACGTATTGTCTTTTTTGTATCCTTAGAGATAGACATCAATCTTCTATATTCAGATGGGCTGACAAATGTTATGGCTACACCCTTTTTGCCCGCTCTTCCTGTTCGTCCGATTCTATGTACGTATGATTCAGTATCCTGAGGAAGTGAATAGTTTATAACGTGAGTAAGGTCAGCAACGTCAATACCCCGTGCTGCAACATCTGTTGCCACAAGGATATTTATATGCTTTCTCTTGAATTTTTGTAGAGTTCTTTCACGTACATTTTGTGAAAAATCACCGTGGAGACCCTCTGCATCATAACTACGATCTAATAGTTTAGCCGTGAGTTCATCAACACCTAATTTGGTTCTACAAAAAACAAGGCCGTAAAATTCATCTTCAATATCTACAATTCGGCACAGGGCCTCAAATTTATCTGCATTATTTACTTCAAAATAGATCTGCTCTGTATTATCAATGGTTAAGGTATCTACCTCTGTGGTAATGAGGTCATATTCCTTCATATATTTTTCTGCAATTTTTTTAATATGTTTCGGCATAGTGGCTGAAAAAAGAAGTACTCTCTTGTCTTCATTTGTCTGCTCAAGTATAGCCTCAACCTCATCTAAAAATCCCATATTAAGCATTTCATCTGCTTCATCAAGGACCATAAACTGAAGATTTTTAAAATTAAGGGTCTTTCTTTTGAGATGATCTAATACCCTGCCAGGAGTTCCAACTATAATGTTGCTACCCTTTTTAATTCTTCTGATTTGATCTTGAATTGACTGCCCACCATATACAGGAAGAATCTGCAGTTTTTTATCACTCTTTAGAGAGTTAATCTCTTCTGCAACCTGTAATGCCAACTCTCTGGTAGGAACAAGAATAAGAACCTGAATACCTTCTTTATCATCTGAAAGAAGCTCTAGTATGGGAAGACCGAAGGCTGCTGTTTTACCAGTTCCTGTTTGGGCCTGACCAATAATATCCTTTGTACCTGAAAGCATAAGGGAAATTGCCTTAGCCTGAATCTCTGTTGGCTCTTCAAAACCCTTTTTCTTGATAACTTCCAGTAATCGATCAGAAAGCTTAAGATCATCAAATTGTACTTTATTCATGTTTCCTCACAAGTCCTTAGGCGGGACTAATCCAAACATTCTTTACCACCTTTTTTGTCAATAACACTTTCAGATATATAATAAAAAGTAGAATTGGATTATATCAACAAGATACTCTAATTTTATAACATTGACAAAATATAGTAAACTAAAAAAATGTATCTAATGATAAATAGCATTAATATACTACTTTTTTAATTGCATATGAATTCATAATATGATACTATTTAGTAATCTATTAAAGGCAATTATATAACTTCATGATAAAAGAATTTGAAGATAAAACAAAAGAAGAGCTTGTTGAAACAATTCTTGAGCTGAAAAAAGAAGTAATTCAGCTTAAAAACATTGATCAATATCAAGAGCTCTACTCACAAATAGTTGAGCAATCCCGTGAGGCAATAGCAGTAACTGATTTTAATGGAAATTATATATTTATCAATAGTAGTTATGAAGCATTAAGGGGATATTCCAGGGAAGAAATAATCAATAAAAGAATACCCGTAAGCTTTCCTGAAGAGGATAGAGATGAACGCGAAAAAGCCTACAATCATGTAATGGATTCTGGCATGTGGAAAGGAGAAATGCGTTTTATAAAACCTGATGGAACAATTGTACCAACTATATGTACATCAATGCTTTTAAGAAATAAAGAAGGACACTCAATAGCCATTGCAGGTCTTTTTACTGATGTTTCAGAGATTAAAGAGGCTGAAAAAAATATTCTCATTGCAAAGCAGCAGGCAGAAGAGGCGAATAAAGCAAAAAGTTATTTTTTAGCAAATATGAGCCATGAAATTAGAACCCCTCTCAATGCACTCCTGGGATTCTCTGATATTCTTCTAGAAGACGAACCCAATATATCGAAGAAAGAAACAATCAGCATTATAAAAGATGCAGGAATGCAATTGTTGGATCTCATCAATGACATTCTTGATTTATCAAAGATTGAATCAGGAAAATTTCAGATATACAACTCTACTTTCTCCATTAGAGATCTCATGGGAAGAATAGGAAGCATGTTCAAATCTATAGCCCAGACGAAAAGATTGAACTATAAAATTACAATCTCTAAAACATTTCCTGATTTTATTTTGAGTGATGAAAGGATTACCAGACAGATTATATTAAATCTTTTAAGTAATGCCTTTAAATTTACAGACCAGGGTGAAGTTCAGGTTAAGTGCACATCCAATGAAAATTCATATACTCTGCAAATAAGTGACACAGGAATTGGAATACCCAAAGATAAAATTGACATGATCTTCGAAAATTTTCAACAGGTTCATGATCAAAGAACACGACAGGTTCAGGGAACTGGACTTGGATTGTCCATAACTCGACAACTGATTTTACTCATGGAAGGATCAATCACAGTAGATAGTGAAGAGAATAATGGAACGACCTTTACCATAACAATTCCCTTTGAAGCAGCATCAAGACCTCTGAACACAACTGACAATGAAGATAGTTCAACAGAAAAAAATCAGATACCAGGATTAAAAATTCTTGTGGCTGAAGATAATGTAGTAAACCAGAAACTCTTAAAATCAATTCTTGAAAGATGGCACTGCATTGTCACTATGGCAGAAGATGGTCAAAAAACAGTTGAAGCACTTGAAAAAGAATCTTTTGATGTTCTGCTTCTTGACATGGAAATGCCCGTAATGAATGGAGAGGATGTTATAAAATATATAGAGAATAAACCCTATCGAGATTCTCTATCAATTATTTTACAAACGGCCTATGCAATGAAAGGAGATATGGAACGATTTATTGCAATGGGAGCAGAAGATTATATCTCCAAACCAATAGATAGAGATCTATTGTTTCAAAAATTATCAAATCTAAAATAAATTCTAAGTATGTAAGGCTCCCTGCCTCTTTAAATGATCAGCCAAAACAACTGCTGCCATGGCCTCAACAACAGGAACAATCCTTGGACAGATAATGGGATCATGTCGTCCCTCTGTAATACAGGTTACTTCAACTCCATTCTTATCAATTGTAGGCTGAGGATATTCAATAGAGGATGTTGGTTTCACTGCACATCTGAAAATAATCTCCTCTCCAGTTGAGATTCCCCCAATGATTCCACCGGCATTATTGGTAATATATCCATCCTTATTCATCCAGTCATTATGATCCTTACCAGTCATTTCGGCAGCTTTGAAGCCAGAGCCAACCTCAAAACCCTTTACTGCACCCAATGACATAATTGCCTTTGCAAGATCTGCATCAAGCTTATCAAAAACAGGATCCCCAAGACCTGCTGGAACACCGGTTATTTTACATTCAACGATGCCCCCAATACTGTTTTTTTCAGCCTTTACCTCAGCAATTCTTTCTATTATTTTTTTAGCTGCAGCAGCATCACAGGCTCGAACAATATTATTCTCTATTTCATCATAGTCTATGGTTTCACATTCTATTCCACCTGCTGCCTTAACATAGGCCTTGATATCTACGCCTATTAAAGAAAGCATCTTCATTGCCACGGCTCCTGCTGCAACACGAGCAGCAGTTTCCCTCCCGGAAGCTCTACCGCTTCCTCTATAATCTCTTATTTCATATTTTTTGTCATAGGTAAAGTCAGCATGACCAGGGCGATAAAGATCTTTAATATCATTATAGGCTGATGATTGTGCATCCTTATTGTAGATTATCATCATCAAAGGGGTTCCTGTTGCCTTCCCTTCAAAATAACCAGACATGATATGTACCTCATCAGTCTCTTGCCTGGGAGTGGTAATCTCTGACTGTCCAGGCTTTCTTCTATCAAGCTCCTTTTGAATTTCCTCTCTTGAAATTTCCAAACCAGGAGTGATGCCATCTACAACAACACCAACTGCTCCACCATGGGATTCTCCAAAGGTTGTTATCTTAAAACATTGTCCAAAAGAATTGCCTGCCATAAAAAATACCTCTACATATAATAATAATTCACTATCGTTTTCATATAAAAATAATACGAGAAAAAAAGTAAAGAAAATAAATCTCTTAAAAGTCGTCTAAGACAAGTTATTTAATTAACTTGTATACAGGAATCGCCCAAACTCCCCTGCCATCCATGGTCATGCTTCTGCTCTTTTGACCAAACTCAGTAATATATAAAACCTTTTGAGAAAAACCAGGACCTTTTCCAAAGACACATGAAGATGGAACCTTCAAAGATCCAAACCTATAAGCAGTTTTTCCTTTAGGTGAGATCTTAACTATTGACATCTCAGAATTGAAGCAAAGCCAGATATTTCCTTTAGAATCTACAGTTAGATCATCAAGAATCTGCAAAAATCCCTTTGGCTCAAAGATTAGCTTCCTGGTTTTTTGATTCATATCAAAGCTGTAAAGTCCTCCAGTGGTTTCAGTATAATAGAGTGTTATTTCATCAGGAGAAAAGGCCAATCCATTGAGCATTTTTCCAACAAGCAACTTTTGAGGTTTCTTAAATGATTCCTTATTATTAATATCAATGACACCAACGTAACCCTTTGGATTAATAAAACTCATATTTGATGAAGCAAAGTAAAGTTTACCTGAAGATGACATTAAAAGAGCATTAAGCCCCTCTATTTCATTGGTTAATGCTTCTTTTATTTTAAGTTCAGATGTTACATGATATATTTTCCCACGAAGATCTCCACCTTTTTTGGATTGAAATGCCACATAGAGTCTATCTTTTAAAGCAACAATACCCGTACACACTGCACCAGCCTTGACCTTTTTAACAATAATTCCTTTATTGCTTTTTATATCATGTTTTATTTTATATATCATCCCCTTAAGACCAGTGACGTACATAAATCCCTTTGAATCAAAGGCAATGTTTTCTACACCATTCATACCAGACACATAGGGACTTTTCCATTGTACATTTCCCTTTGGGGTGAAAATTTTCATTGGAAGTCCGCTGCTACATGAAAGCAAAAGAATAGTTATTAAAATAATAATTTTTTTCATATTATTTCATCCTCTTATTATAATTATTTATGTGTTAAGTAAATTGAGAGAACAGTATACATCAGAAATACAAAAACTTTATTATTCATCAATTTTGTAGTGGGTAAATGTTAGATTATCTTTTACATCAACAATTCCAAAAACTCCATGAGAAGAAGGTCCTGGATTAAAATAATAAAAGTTTTCATGAAAATAATATTTTATATGTGTATGACCAAAAAAGACTCCATGACATTCTCTTTCTGCTAAGATATCAGTCAGAAGTCCATAGCCATTTTTTACATTATATAGATCACCATGAGTAATTAAAAATCTAAAATTATTGATTTCAAATATTTCCTCACGCTCGAAAGGTAGATCTCGCCATAAATCTACATTCCCAAGAACCTGTATTTTTTTTACACCCTTTGGAACTACACAATTCAATAAATCATGAGCACCATCACCACAATGAATTATATACTGATAATCATCAACATTATCTAATATTTTCTGCAGTCTGGTGGAATTCCCATGGGAATCTGATAGAACAAGAAGCCTTGACATATCAGTCTCCGAAACGATGAAGCATCAGAAGTGTACAGTCATCAATAATCTTATGATCTCCATTTATAATGTTTCTTGAAATCTCATTAAATTTTTCATAAAAATCAAGGTCATTATTTACAAGAATTTCTTCCATAAGATTTTTACCAACAGACTCATGATGAAGAATAAGATCCATAATACCATCGGTATAGACATATACACAAGAATCACGAGGAATCTCTCTTCTAAATGTCTGAAAATTACTATCATTAATGGGACCAATGAGTGCATCATTGCCAACTAAGAAATCAATGGAATTATTGTGAACCAGATAGGGCATAGGATGGCCACCATTTGCATATTCCATAACTCCCTTCTGGGGATCATATACACAACAAAAGGCAGTGATAAATGATTCTATAGGAATGTTACCATAGAGTTCATCATTCATGTATTGTAAAATGAGTGCTGGCTCTTCACAAATTCGAAGTGCATTTCTAAAAACCATTTTGACAATTGCAGTATACATTGCAGCTGAGATACTGTGACCTGATACGTCTGCAACAAGAATGATTATTCGGCCATCTCTAAAAACAATATAGTCAAAGAGATCTCCACCAACATCCGATAAAGGCTGGGACCAACATCGTAATGAACATTGATCACCATCATATACAACATCGGGAAAAAGATACTTTTGCATCTTTTTTGCCATGTTTAACTCAATCTTTATAAAATTATTAAAACCGATCATTTCACTGATATGAAGACCATTCTTAATACGCTGAAGCATAACTGCTGTATCTTCAGGCTTTTGAATGAAATCATAAACCCCAAGTTCATAGCACATGACTCTATCAGCCATTTCAGAGCTTCCTGACATCATGAGAACCGGTGCTGTTTTAATATTATTTGATTTGAGGTATTTTAAAAAATCAACACCATTCATCTTCGGCATATTCATATCAAGAATAATCAGATCAATGGTGATTTTTTCAAGCATCTTCACTGCTTCAGTGCCATCTAGTGCCTCAAAGACAGTGTAGTCAGATCTTGTGAGCAACCGATTCATAAAATTCAGAAGATTTTTATCATCATCAATAACAAGAATCTTTTTTTTATGATCAGTAGTCATAGAATTATTGTTCCTTAAACTGCTTTTTTTCTATCAAAAATAAAATCATTGAGATAAGAGAGAGGATGAGAACGAAAACCATGGATTTCAATGTGAGGGTTGATCCCTGGACTCTTCTCTTCATAATAATTTGAAGATATCTTTTATGTTCCGATGGTATTTCTCGACCTGTTGCTAATTGCTGGTCAAAATGAATTATAGTATTTTTCACACGATTTCCATCTCTATCGAAGAAACTATATCCCGCAAAGACTTGAGGATTCCGAAGCTTAAGAAATGCCTTCTTATAATTATCGCTCACATTTTCTTTTGTATTGAGAAGCTTTTCAACCTGAGGTTCAACAATCAATTTTGAATAACCTCCAATGAGTGAAAGAACAATAACAATCACTGCTGTAAGGATAGAAAAGTATAGATATATCTTTGAATCATTAAACATTTTCATTCTTATTTTTCCTTCTTTATTGTATCTTTCTTTTTTGCATCTATTGTCTTAACATCTTTTTTTAGAAGAGCATCTTTATGTTTTTTCATTCTCTTCTTTAGAAAATCGATTATATTCTCTTTTTTATATGTCAAACCTGTTAGTTTGAGAAAAGGATCTTCAATAAAGGTACTTGTTGCACTACCTGTATTCTCAAGCTTTTCCTTTATATTAAAAAGAACAGCCAATGCTATGAGTATATTCTTTTTTTCTTCTTTTTCAAGAACAATTTTCCCTGTATCAAAGGGCATAATCCCGGGAATAACAAATGGTGTAGAATAAATGACTTTTTTTCCTTTAGGATTCATAATATTCAATGTGCCCTTAATATCTGTAAAGACCACATCACTGTTTTCATTTTTTATGCCACCAGAAAATGCAAAAATCCCCTTATCTTCACCTGACACCAGGTCTAGTTTCATTGCTGGTGATATAATCTTTGATGGCTTTTTTGCACAGGAGACTAAAAATAGTGAAGCAATAATTAAAACAAGAAATACATTAAATCTTTTCATATATACCGCCGGTTTTTTTTGTAAAAATATATTTTAGCTGTGTTCATCATCCAGTTTTTTGAGAATCCGTCAAGGAAAAAGCATTACAATGCTTGAACAAGATTTTGCAGCTTACTCACATTGTCATTGCCTGGAGAAATTTCACCAGCCTTTTTCAAATAAAACAATGCCCTTTCTTTGTTTTCCCTTATGCGGTATATATCTGCCAGATTTAGAATATTTTTTATATTATTTTTCTGTCTTAAATAATATCTTTGGCCACATTCCAGTGCTGCAGTATAATTACCCCCAAGTTTGCAAGCATAGGATGCCAGGTAAAGAAGTTCAACATCCCAGGGTGCTAAATCAGCAAATTGCAGAGCAACCTCTGAAGCTGCTACGTACTTACCATCCTTTAGATATATTCGTACAATCTCTTTTAATACAAAGGGATTGGACTCGGACCTATCACGGGCAACCTTTAGAAGAGACATGGCTTCTGCATTATTTCCCTGCTCTGCTGCAATACGGGATTTTGATACAAAATCAATTACCTCAGAAGAGAGCTGGTCTTCACTGAGAAAGCGAAAAACCTGTTTTTCTCCAACTGGCATAAAACTGATAGAAACCAGTGACAGATCATCCATAACCTCTCCACTGTCAAAAATCATACCCTTAATATCTGCAATTTTTCCCAATGATTTTTCAACATAAGACAAAAATTTCTTTTCATCTTCATTAATAATTCTCACACCTTCATCATATCCAGTTATTATATCATCCTTTCCATCTGACCCTATTATAACTTTATCACCAGGATGAAGCTGAAATGTAGAGATGGTTAACTCTTCTGTTTCTGCCATTCCAATTTTTCTCATCAATACATCTTCACCAATAAATGAAGCCTTTCCATTTCTAAATAAAACAGGATGGGGATGCTCTGCATTTATATAATACATGAGGCCCGTTGATTCATCAACAAGACCCATGATACATGAGGTGAGCATCTGACCATCAAAAGAACTAAAAACATTCTGCAAATCTATAAAACAATCTCTAAGCCACAGCTCAGGATATAAAGTGCGATCATCAATTAATTTCTTTATTCGACTAATATATGAATTATAGATAACTCCAGTAATGAGGGCGCCACCTGCTCCCTGAATTGATTTACCCATTGCATCACTATTAATAAAGGCAATATAGTCTTTATTCTGAAGGCGTATAGTTGTGGCAACAGAAAGATCTCCACCAATATCGACCTCTTTTTTTCTGAAAGTAAATTGTTTTTTCTGAATGGTGAGATCATCAATGAATACAGAGTTACTTCTCACATCATTATAACTCAGGGGCTCCATGAGGAGGGATGTTAAATAATAATCTCCATCTTGCTGTTCCTTAAGCTCCTGTACCTCTTCAAGGGTTAACTTTAATTCAAGGGTACGCTCTTTTACCTTATTTTCAAGATTAATATTAAGATCTTCTGCTTCATTGTAAACTCGAACAAATCTATTGGACAAAATTGTAGCAATACCCATAACGAGAAAAAAGAGCCCGTATTTTGTTACAGCAAAACCTGTAGACAAATAGACTGAATCAACAATATCGAAGGTTGCTGTTAAGAATAGAACAAAGATGCCAACAACCAGAGTTCGGGCCTCTTTGACTTTATTTTTCAATGCTTTTATAACATAATAAATGACAATAAAGAATATTATCATTGCAAGGCCCTGCCAGATCTTCAAAATGATATCAACGATAAAAACAGGCACAAATAAAGCAAGTATTGTCAAAACACCTACAAAGGCAGCAATTATCTTGGTTACAATAGATTCTTTATCAAAGAAGAGTGTTTCAAAAAATGCCAGTAATATTGCAGCAACAGGAAAAAGCACGATATGCTCAACTCTCATAACGACCTCAGCATCTGAGATTATATTAAAAACATAGTTTGATCGTGTAATAAAGTATATAAAGATCAATGATCCAAAAAGACCAAAGTATAAATTATATCTTTCCTTGGGTCTTTTAACAAAAAGCATGATATGATATCCCCCAACCAGCAAATAGAGGGTTATAATCATAAAGATTATCAGTTCTGATTTTTCATTTTGCAGTTTATGAAAATATCCAATAGTATATCCAGGTGAAAGATGAAGTCCTGTGCCCCAGTATCTGCGATCTCCTGTAACTCTGATAACTAGTCTGTTATTTTCCTTTAACAAGGATGTTGGAAAATCAATGAGGCCACCTCTTACAAAACGATTTTTTTTGAGGCTACCATCCTTCTTTAAGTGAAGCTCATCAGCTATGATCTTGCCATTGAGAAAGATTTGCCATACCTCTCCTATGCTGGGAAGAAAAAGCGCCTTGGTCTCTTGAGTCTTTATGAATACTTCAGAGCTCTTGAAATCAGTAATAAAGGTATAGGTTACAATATTATTGTTGCCCTTATTCTTTAAATCCTGAGCCCGGATTGGGACTCCCTGTTTTGGTATCCATCCCCCATCTTTTTTGAAATCATAATCTGTATTCTTCCAATTCTGCTGGAAGCCCTGTTTTATATGCCAGGTATTTTTATCTAAATTTATTCGACCAAAAAGAGGATTAACAAGGAGCACAAGAGATCCAATGAGAAGAAGAGCCTTTTTATACATACACTGATTCCTTTTATCGTTATCACACTATAGTGATGATTTTCTTAATATAACGTCAAGTAATTTACAAATTAAGACTGATCATAATCATTTCTATTATAATATACCTCCTTAATTCATATAAATCTCTCTAAAATTATATCGATATCCAATAAAATAATATTGACTCTAAACATAGTGGCCATATCACTGACCTGTCTCGTTGTGCATAATGAAAGTGATGTTTTATTGTACTGAGAAGGAGGATTATGCTATGAAAAAAGATATAAAAACAAATATAGAGAAAAAAGATATGAACTCTGATCTCAAGCGCATTGGGGTTCTAACATCAGGTGGAGACTGCAGCGGAATGAATGCCTGCATCAGGTCTATTGTACGAACCTCCGATGCAATGCAGATTGAGGTCTATGGTTTTAAAAAAGGATACCAGGGTATTCTTGATAATGATTATCTCAAACTAGATTCCAGAGCTGTTTCAGGTACCATTGAAACAGGAGGAACCTTTTTACAATCTGCCCGATGCCTGGATTTCAAAACCGAAGAGGGACTCCAAAAAGGTCTGGAAAATCTCAGAGACCTCTGCATAGAGGGTCTTATTGTTATTGGTGGGGATGGCTCTTTAACAGGAGCACAGAAACTTCATGATTCTGGTTTTCCCATAATTGGAATTCCCGCTTCTATTGATAATGACTTACAGGGCACTGATATGTCAATTGGTGTAGACACTGCTCTCAATGCAATCTGTAATAGTGTTGATATGATTCGTGATACGGCTTCAAGTCATGAACGTATGTTCATCATTGAAGTGATGGGTCGCAACTGCGGATATCTGGCCTTGGCAGCAGCCATAGCAACTGGAGCTGAATCTGCAATTATTCCTGAGGTTCCTCATAACTGTGAGGCTCTCTCAAAACAGTTAAAGAGACGCTATAAAGAAAAGAAAACCAACTCAATAATTCTTGTAGCAGAAGGCGCAGGTACTGCCCATGATTTTGCAAAACAGTTGCAGGGCAAGGTTGGCTATGATATTAGAGTTTCTGTTCTTGGTCATATTCAAAGAGGAGGCAAACCCACAGCCTTTGACAGACTTCTTGCAAGTAATATGGGATTCACCGCTGTTCAGGCACTCATCGATAATAAAAGCGGCATGATGACAACCTTTACTCATAATGGCTATTCCCTCGCCCCTCTATCAGAGGTTCTTGAAAAACAAAAACCCATTAACCCTGATCTTATAGATCTTAACCTACTCCTTGAGTAAATTTAATTTTAGCTGCAGTACTGACGCACAAAGTTATGTACTGCAGTCAAAGGAAACTTCTCTAATTTCTTACATACTTTTGCTATAAGAATTACATTTCATTTATAAATTAAAGAGATTCTTTTATGTATAAATGGACAATTCAATATTAATCAAGGATTTCCTTGACACTATTTGAAATAAATACATTATTTACCAAAAAAAGAACATCCATGAAATTAAAAAGAGACCTTTATGAAAAAAAGATACTATGCATTTCTTTTACTTATAATGATAGCTTCACCAGCCCTATCCCTGCCAATTGATATTACAGAGCAGGAGATTTATCTAAGGAAGGGATTTAATACATCCTGGACAAAAGCTCTTCCAGTTTCTGAGAAATGGCACTTGATAAAAGGAATCAAGGGAAACAGACCTCTACGAATGAGAGATCTGACCTTAAAAAATCCTGGTTATTTCACTCCCTTTCTTCCATTAAAAACTCAATCCTTTACCTTAGTCACATCCTTTAATCTAAGGGTAAAACCTGAAGAAACCTATGACCTGGGCTTATTTCTTGCTCAAATTGGTTTAAACTGGGAAATATTCATCAATGGAAAATCTATTAGAAAAGAGATCTTTCTAAGAAAGGATGGATCTATAAAAGAAGAGCGAGCTGTTCGAAATCATCTCGTACATATAAAAAAACAATTTATTAATTATGGGAAAAATATTTTAGCAATTCATATTATTGGTGATCCTTCAGATGACAGAACCGGCTTGTTCATGACGAAGGGATATATTATTGATAATTATACCAATCTTATTCAAAAATCATCCGATAGAATTGAACTCATGTTCATTGCAGTTTATATCTTTGTAGCCTTAACCTACTTAATAATATATTTACATAGGAGAGAGGATTCTTTCTACCTCTTCTTTGGATCAGCAATTATTATGATTTCAATTTATCTTTTCAGCAGATCAACAACGGTTTATGAATTAATTCATGATACAGAGACAATAAAGGCATTTGAATATTTTGGCTCCTTTACGGGTCTTGCTTTTTTCTTAACAGCTCTGAGCAGGCTTCTCCATGAAAGATATAGTATAGTTGTAAAAATATATTTTGTAATAAATATAACAATGGCAATCCTTCAGTTTTTCATATTTAGAAATCATCTTCTTCATTTATGGTATTTCATAATGCCCATTGGCGTAGTCTATATCTTTATTTTTGATATAATTTTACCTCTTAAAAAAATAATTAGTGAAGAATTTAAAATTAGAAGCAATACTAATCCCTTTTCAGTAATTTGGTCAGTCTTATTATCCTCTCTTCAGGGCAAACTGCTTCTGGGAGTTCTGGCTGTTCTCATATCTTCTATTTTAGATATAATCTATATGCATAGAGGTTTTGCTGCTAATTATTCTCTTTTCAGCTTTTCAGCAATTGTCATCGGAAGTTCTTTGATTATTGCCAGTGACCTTGTGAAGCTCTATAAGGTCAGTGAAGAGATGAATCTACTTCTTGAAGAAAGAGTAAACAGAAGAACAAGAGATCTTCTCTTTAGTGAAATCGGTCAAAGTCTCTATTCAGAGGTAATTACTGAAATATCAGATTCCGGAAAAAACACTACATCATTAGATGATTCTACAAAAAAATCCATTGTACTCTTAAGTCAGGATCCCGGTGTTCTTGAGGATATTAATTCTCTAGTTTCCGGCTTAGGAGAAAAACTCATGGCTATTTTTTCAGCTGAAGGTTTAAGCCTTGTATTAGAAACTCCAGGCTTTAAGACCATAGACTTATACAAGGGAAATTTTTCTGATGATGATATTTCGTTGAGCAACTATAGTCATTTTTTTAAAGATGGTGACCTTTACCATATAAGTAAGAAGTCATCAGAGCTTTATATTGTCATTAAACTACAGGGATATCAAAGTGGAATCTGTAAACTTATAAGAAACAGCTCCCCCTTTACAGCAGTTGATGGAGAGCTGGCTGCTGGCTTCATGAAACAGTCATCCCATGTTATTAGCAATGCTCTTATGTATCAGGGTCTTATCAATAACGCACAGAAAAAGAGAAAGAAGAAACTGGCACAAAATACAGAAGATAAAGTTGAAAAGTCAATTGAATATATAAAAAGCAATTATCGTTATGATATTTCCCGGGAGGGTTTAGCTGCTCATTTAAATATCAATACTGATAATCTCGGTAAAGCATTTAAGATTATAACAGGAAAGAAAATCAATGACTTTATCAATGAATTGAGAATTAATGATGCTGCTGAACAGCTGAAAACTACTAATGATAAAATAATTGATATAGCATATAATGTTGGTTTTGAAAGTCTTGCAACATTTAATAGAATATTTCAAAAATTAATGCATGCATCTCCCAGTGAATACAGAAAAATACATAGTTAATTTAAGGCTTACCTGATATTGATTAGAAAGCATTTTAATTATTACTTATTATATAAAAGTATTTAAGATCGTAAATTTGAAAAAGATGAAATGAACCCAGAAATCAATTCATCTTATTAGATTTTCATGTAAATCATATACACCGGAAAAAAGCCTTAACATTTCCCCCAGAAATCGTCATTTCCGGTGTATCATTTTTTCCCATTGACATGAACCTCTCATACTTACATGTGGTTTCAATGAAACCCATAGGCTTTAGATATTTCATGGCTCCAATGGCAGAGCTCACAACTCCTGCCTATAGAAAAACCTTACGCAGTCTTTCACCGACTGTTGTCTTAGCCACTGAAATGATCAGTGCAGGTGGTTTTCTCTCAGGTGCTCATTTCAATGATCCCTTTATTCAAAAACTACCTGGAGATGATCCCATAATATATCAGCTTGCAGGTAATGATGCTAATAAAATGAGCGCTGCAGCTGAACTGATTCAAGAAAAAGAACCCTATTCTATTGACATCAATATGGGATGTCCTGCTCCAGCTATAGTTAAAAAAGGATGGGGCTCAAAGCTTTTACTAGACAAAGATAATGCCATTGAAATAGTAAGACAATGCAGAAAAAAAATCACTCATAGCCGACTCTCAGTAAAAATGAGAAGTGGCTATGATAACAGTGATCCTCAAGAAATGCTGAGCTTTGGAAAAAGACTTGAGGATGAAGGAGTTGATTTCATTACACTTCACCCTCGTCATGCACGTTTATATTTCACCAGAAATGCTGACTGGAAACTCATAAAATTACTTCATGAAAATCTTTCTATTCCAGTAATTGGAAATGGGGATATCACCTCTCCAGAAGCAGCTCAATCCTATTTAAACAATAATTACTGCAATGGAATCATGATTGGACGAGAAGCATTAAGGTCACCGTGGATTTTCTCTCTTCTGGAAAAAAAATCTGATGAAACCATGGAATTTAATCAGGAAGATATCTATATAGATTTTATTAATAATATTGGAACAATGCTTCCAAGAGAACTTCATAAAAGCAGAGCCCACCGCATGGTCTTTTATTTTTCTCAAAATCTCACATTTGGCCATAATCTCATGACCAGTATAAGGCAAGAATCAACTATTGATCCGATACTGTCTCTTATTCATGAATACTTTTACAATCATCCCTCTGAAAGAATTAAAACATTTATTTAACATTATCATTATTTTAAAAATCTTCTTGAAAACATTTCAATGAAATGATTCATTATTCAATAAATCATTGATGGAGTAAATTATGGACTATCTCAGGGTATGGCAGGAATATGATATAAATGAAATTAAAGAACATCTAATAATGGTAGATGATGTTACTGGTCACTGTCCCAACTGTAAAAAAATCGGCATTAATCTAAAAGACCTGGATAAATGCCCACAATGTGAAAGAGAATTTAAATATGTTACCTCTAGTGAATCAAAGGGTAACAAGATAGATATAGTTCATAGAATTAAGAAAAAGCTGCCTAAACTGATATTTATTGACTATAATGATTATCATAGACTTACTGCACAGAATGAGGCAAGTAATCTATTTAAGATATAGTTATAAGTATAAAGTTAAGAGCATGACACATATCAAAGGTTTTAAAAAAAACTTAAAAAATCATTGATAAATATTCATATATATAATAAATTTATCTTATGAAAATTAAAAATAAGATTATTAATGACTTTAAAGAAGTAAAAATCGATGAGCTTCCTGATGTTCCTGTATATGCTCTCAAGGGTATCAGTGACCGTAATGCATTAACCCTCTATAAAACCCTTCATATAGAAACAATTAGAGATTTAGCTCATTTAAATTATGCACAATGGGCTAAAGAACTTTGTGATATAGCAGAAAATGATAAAAAATATTCTAAGAATACCTTTAAAGATCGTCTTATTAAAGATTATCAGGATGCATCTCCAGAAGAACTGATAAATACATCGCCAATTGCCTTTTATGGAATCAGTAAAAAAAGCATCAAACTGCTCAAAAAAGATTTCAGCATTCATACTATAAAAGATTTTGCGGAATTTAAATTTGTTCAATGGGCTCAAAATATTGATTACAAAGACAAACTCATTAAGAAATATGAAAACAGTCCTCTGGGACAATTACCCTCTGCTCCTGTATTTGCTCTACAGGGTGTGAGCAAAAAGGATGGGGAACTTCTTAGCAAAGCCTTTGGTATTACTACAATTCAAGACTTGGCAGAACTACATTTTATTCTATGGGCAAAGGAAATCTTCAACCTTGCACAATCTGAAGTTAAAGACATAATACAACCTGAACTTATAGAGAAACTGACAAAACGATATGAGAAAAAAACTCCCAATCAACTAACCTCTTCACCAGTTCAAGCTCTTCAGGGTTTAAGCAAAAAGGATGGAGACCTTTTAAAAAAGGCATTCAATGTTAAAACAATAGAGGATCTCGCTCATCTCAAGTATGCCCAGTGGGCCAAAGATATCATGGATCTCAATGAACATGCAAATAACATAAGAATACCTAATAAAGAAAAAAAATCATTCTCCTGGTGGATTCCCATTACTGCAGCACTTTTAATTGGATTGATTTATTTAATAATTATTAAATTTGATGTAATACAAAAAACGATTAAAGACACGTTTCCTGCAGCTAAAAAATCTTCTTCAAAAAAGACAGTTACACAAAAAGAAAACAAAAAAGATATAGTCAAAAGAAAGATTATTACCAAAACCATTGTAAAGACAGAGAAAAAAATTATAAAGAAAAAACCCCTTAAAATTGATACATCAAATACCTACGTTGTTAAATCAGGAGATACACTTGTTAAAATCAGCGAGAAACTCTATGGTACCTATAAAAAGTGGCCACAAATCTATAGAATGAATAAGGGTAAGCTCACTCATCCTACCAAAATTTTCATTGGACAACAACTCAAGATACCGAAGAAGAAGAAATAATCATGCTGAATATTGTAAAGTAAAATTACATTTACTATTTCTTCTGAATCACTAGAGATAATAGAATTCATCTTCATTAAATTCTATTATCTTTGAACTTTACATTTTCTTCCATAGTACGAATACTCTTGAACCTCAGACAGGGGCACAACTCTAATATCCTCTGTTTCTATTTGACCCAAAAAAACACTTAGGGCCTCAACACTTTTCTCGTAAATATCGTGAAGTAAAATGATACCACCACCAACAGGATATTCCATATACTCCTCAACAACTGTTCTTTTTTTCTTATTGGATTTTATTACAAACTGTGGCTTGTAGTATATTCCACCATTTATAGATGATAAAATATTTTGTGCTATTTGAAAAGAAGTAAGTTTTCGAAACCAATCTTGTGAGTCAATATCCCAAAAAACATAGTTAATACAATTATCATTAAATATCTCATATGAATTCTTTTTTAAAACATTAAGATGATGATATTTTTCTGCCCTACCATATGCTCCATAGGGAAAACGATAATAGATTTCAACCTGATTGGATGCATTAAAAATATTATCAAGTTTCTCAATCACCATTATACTTCGAAAAAAATCATCGTGAAATATATTTTTAGAAATATTGTTGCTGTTTCTATGCTTCATGGAGTGACTATGACTTGCAACAATATGCCCCTCACCAAACATTCTTTCAATTAAATACATGGTTTTATCAGTAACCTTTTGTGTTAAAATAAAAAAAGTTGCCTTAACCCTATATTGATAGAGGAGATCCAAAACTCTGTCAGTTGTTCCTATTCTTGGACCATCATCAAATGTCAGTACAACTGTCTTGCTGTTATTGAGTGATAATGTTCTATATTGAGAAAATCCATAGTCATTAGAATTATAAATCTTTTCTCTTTCAGGAAAATGTGCAAGAGTCAGAGAAAAGAAAAAATGTATTATTATAAACAAAAAAAATATTTTTTTCATATATTCCATAGAACCTATAACAAGAGAGAACTCATTAGTTAAAGAAAAATTTTATTTAAAGATCTGATTTTTTTGCCTTTTTTCACCTCTATTTCCAATAGAGATTCAGAGAGTACTGTTTTGAGTCGCATTTCATTGCTTACAAGAAGATCCTTTTTTTCTCTACTCTGCTTTTTTAAAAGAGCCTCGACCTTCATTGCATCGCTCTTTGAACCGAAAATTTCCCAATATGCAGCAACTTCAATAGGCTTGAATGCCTTCGTAAAACGTGTTCCAGTCTTTTTGTGATAGAGCATCCTCTTTTTGATATCAGGTGAATAACCACAATAAAAACGATCTCCAGCACATCTGAGAATATATACATAAAATATTGAATTCATATTTATTTCGCTTTAGAATATTATAATACTGTCACAAAGCATATAATCATACAATGTAGAATACAAAAAAAAGCTGCTTTATAAAAAACAGCTTCTGCTCAAACAACTGTTTTACACAGTGATTCTATGAGACCTTAACCTTTTATGTCAATGTTTTCACCCAGACCCTGCACCTTTGCAGCTACAGTGACTTTCATCAATTTATTTGAAACATTCATACTTGCTCCCTGCATGTTTTTCAACATATCATTGAGGGCTTTAATGCTTTCACTTATCTGAGCTGAACCATTGACTGATGAAACATCCATAATACACCTCCTGTGTATAAAGAATATGTCTCCTTAATCTAGTATCGGTCTTATTGTTCTTTACTTTAGCATTAATAAAATACCTTATAAAAAAACATGATTTAGTGAATCACTACACCTGCAACATGCCACCATACAGACATAGCACTCGTTAGTTGACCTCATTGTATTTGTCAAAAAAAAATCATCATAGATAATTAAAACAAACATTCTCAATTGACATAATTTTATTAATGATATAAAGTTAATAGGATATAATACAAATATAAATAAAATAACATTAATGAGTTGGTGAGATTATGTCTAAAAAAACAATAGGTGATCGATTAAATAACCTCAGTATAGGAGCAAAGCTCATAGGGCTTTTCATTTCACTTTCTGCCACAATCATCATTGCAATGGTAACTGTATCATTAGTTTCAGGTTCTTCAGCTATAAACAAAAAAGCTGTTGCAATGCTCTCTGCTGTAGCAGAATTAAAAACAGCTACTATAGAAACATTTTTTGATGATAGATTTGCAGAGATTCATGTTATGACTGGGGTCAATATTATTAAAGAAAGCTCAGATGGTCTTCTAAAGAATATTAAAGCATCTCAGATCAATGGAGCTCTAACTATTCCTCAAAAGCGGGATTACTTCAACAAAACTTCAAAGAATTATCGCACTATAAAACAATATCTTCTTAAATATAAAAACACATTTGATCATTTAGCTGAAATAAAAATCGTAGCCATTGAAGACATAAGAAATGTCACAGGAAGAGTAATATTTAAAAAGGGTGATCAGATTATATCAACAAATGGATATAAAGGAAACACCAAAAACAGATCAATGTTTAAAGAAGCAGAAACATTGATGAGAGAAAGAGATGGAGGCGTAAAATCTAAAAAATACAATTGCCCCTTTTTATATACCTCCTCTATTGAATGGTGTAGTGAGCTAAATAAAGCATCCATTCATATGTCTCATGGTCTGGGCAAGGCAAATTTTACAATGAATGATTTAAGGAAAAAAAGACAAGTAAATCAGCGATTTTCCTTTATGCTAATCTTTGACATTGATGTTAATGAAATAAATAAAATATGTAATGATAAAACAGGTATGGGAATATCAGGAGAAACCTATCTTGTTGATAAATATGGAACAGAAGATGGAGCAGATAAGGCAGGGAAAATATTTATGCTCACTGAATCAAGATTTGAAAAAAATACAGCATTGAAAAGGGAGCTCACACAGGTAAAAGAATTAATAAGACATTTTGAAAGGAATGAAACAAGAAGAGGAGAAAACATCTGTAAAAATCCTATTTATCCTAATTACAAGGGTGTTTCTGTATTGGGACATAACCATATTCTTCACATTGGCCCCCATAGACTTGGTGTCATTAATGAAATAGATGAAAAAGAGGTCTTTGAAGAAATAACAACTCTTATGTACGTAATGATTTCACTAGGATTTATTCTTCTTATTATAGCTGTTATTGCAGCAATATTTTTTGCAAGAAGCATATCAAAACCAATTGGCTATGCTGTAAGATTTGCCAGTACCATCTCAACAGGAGATCTCACTGCAGAGATGGATGTTAAATACACTGCCCGGGGAGATGAAATTGGTCATCTATCTCAATCTTTAAAGATAATGCTCGATGACTTAAGAGATATTATTTCTAATGTAATTTTTTCTGTTCAAAATCTCAACAAGGCTGTTCAAGAGATTGCATCTGGCAATGAGACACTTTCACAGCGTACCTCAGAACAAGCCTCTGCATTAGAAGAGATTGCATCTACAATTGAAGAGACAACAGCTACCATTAAGCAAAATGCAGAAAACTCACAAAATGCCAATAATCTTTCTTCTGAATCACTAGTAAAAGCCGAAGAAGGAGGAAATATTGTTAAAGATTCTGTCAATGCGATAGTTGAAATAGACAGCTCAAGTAAAAAAATCGGTGAGATTATTACTGTTATAAATGAGATTGCCTTTCAGACAAACCTCCTGGCTCTCAATGCAGCAGTTGAGGCAGCTCGAGCAGGAGAACAGGGAAGAGGCTTTGCTGTGGTTGCCGGCGAGGTTCGAAATCTTGCACAGCGTGCTGGAGATGCAGCAAAAGAAATCGAATTGCTCATAAAGGATTCCATGGAGAAGGTAGACCAGGGTACAAATCTATCAAAACAAAGCGGTGTTGCTCTAACTGAAATTATTGAAAAAATTAAAATTCTCAATAATACAATTTCAGAAATATCAGCTGCCAGTTCAGAACAAAAATCCGGTATTGAACAGATTAATACAGCAATAGTTGAAATGGATACAATGACTCAGCAAAATGCGTCACTGGTTGAAGAAACAGCATCAGCCAGTGAAGAGATGTCAGGTCAGTCAAAAGAACTGCTAACTCTTGTTGAAAAATTCAAACTGGATAATGATGGAATTAATAATACACAAAAATCACCATCATTGATTTCTATAGAAGAAAAAAATTAAAAATGAGGCCTAAAGGCCTCTATTTTTTCTTAATCAAATCTTCAAGCATGTGACTTTGACCTGATATAACTTCGATGAAATCAATTATTTTCTTATTCAATCGAGAGGTCTCTTTTGCCATAAATGAAAGCCTTTCAACGCTTTGATTATTTTCAGCCATACTCTGCATTTGGCCTTCAGTGGACAGGGCTATCTCCCTTGAGAGACTACTTATGAGATTTACCTGATCAACAACATTCTTTAAACCATCAGCCTGCTGGCTAATCATATGTTCAACAGAATCGATTCTGTTGCTCACATCGTCAAGCATGGCAAACATTCGCTCAGTGGCCTCATTAGATATATTGACAAATTTCATTCCTTCATCAATATCACCAATAATACGAGCAACAGTTGTTGATATCTCCTTGGAATTATCTGAGGTTGCTGTAGCCAATTTTCCTATTTCATCAGCAACAACTGCAAAGCCTCGTCCATGATCTCCTGCCCGTGCAGCTTCAATGGCTGCATTTAAAGAAAGTAGGTTTATCTGATCTGAAATATCATTTATAATAGAAACAAAGGCATTAATTGCTTTTCCTCCATCACTGATAACCTCCATTCTTGAAATCATCTCTTTTAAAGCATCAACAGTTTCATTCTTTGTATGAATCATCTTTTCTATATTTCTCAATACATCACTAATCTCTTCAACCGCTCTTTGTTGAATCTGACTAAAATCATCAACAATACCGGCAGTGTGAGCCCCCTCTTTACTCTGGTTTCCTGCTGATTCAGTAATTTTTTCACTGGATGTCGTCAATTCATTGAATACTGAACGAACACTTTCACCGGCATTTGACTGTTCTTCTGAAAGTTTTTCCAGATCTTTTTCAACCTCAGTCAGATTATCACTAACCTTAACTAAGTAATCAGTAACATCAACAACTCCACCTATAACAGTAGACAACTCCTGGGCTCTTGAATCAGAGATGGTAACTGATTCCTTTAATCCACGATTTACTGTGCTAAATCGCTTATATAATCTCAAAATTCGATTAGACAAAATACCAGCAATACCAAGAATAAACATCAATGTTCCATATTGTGTTAATCTGTTTCCAGTAATAATGTTTCTATCGATAAGAATATCATAAACAGCTGAGCTTATCATTATAACAACAGCAATAACCATGAGAGTTCCATCTAAATCTGAGTTCTCAGACTGTTTAATTTTATTTGGTCCATCAGCCTTTATATGTTTGGATATAAATTCTGGTAATAGATTAAAAATGCGATTCCATCCTTTACGAAGTGCACTCTCTTTATCTTCATTCTTAACAAACTGACCATTAGTCAAAGAGTGCATCTTTTTTAAAATGAAATAATATGCCTCTCTGAATATAAGATAGAAAATATATATGATAGGCAGAATCCATGTTGCCTGCCCTAGTCCCAGATAATTATTCCAGGTATTAATATCAGGGCTAAAGGCTGGAATCAATATAAATATAACTGCTATAATTAAATAGAGATAGAACATGCCTCTAAATATTTTTTCAGGAACAGTAGAACGCTTTCGAAAAAAGGAATGCATAAATATTGACATAAAGGGGACCATCATAAAAAGAACAATATATTCAGTTTTCTTCAATAAATAAAAATCATCAAAGAGAGCATATTTACTCTGAGTTCTTAAAAAGAGATAGAGCCCTAGAGAAAGAGCCATCAGGAAAAAAGATAGATTTTCTAAACTCTTCGGTCTCTGTATAAATAGAAGAAGATGATAAAGTCCCATAAGGATATATATACTGACAATTACTAATGCTATGGTTTCCTGCATATTTAAAATACGCATCTCAGGGATTACATCTCCAATACGAAAGATTGTTCCATTAATATTTCCCTGTACAGAGTCAGTTGATCTATGACTTATTATAGTCACTGTAACAGGTTTTTCATTAATTATTACTTGGGATGGTATAGTATATAAACGGGTTAAATCATAATATAATTTTTCTTTTACTCCTGGCACTCCGGTTTTTCCACCGAGAATACCATTGAAAAATATTTCATCAGGGCCACGAATGGTATCAATAGTAAAAACAAAATTTCTTCTTTTCAAATTCTTAAAAGAGATTTTAAACTGATACATTAAGGTCTTATCACTTGTATTAAGCAAATAGACATTATGAGAAGGCACCAGAGTAGTCCAAAAATTATTGCTATTGCCATTATAGTTTAAAGGATTCTTCTTGAAAATATCATATTCTCTTTGTGACAAAACCTTCATCAAAACAGGACCACTTACATCAAGTGATGAACCTTTAATAGTTTTATCATTAATATATACATGGTGATCTCTAAGACGTTTAATCCCCTTTTTTGAAGAGATAAAGGCTAAAGGCATTTTATAATCCTCACCTCTATTCTTTCCAGCACTCTTAATCACTAAAAGATTTACTTTCTTCCATGAAGTTGGCAAAGAAAATAACCTAATTTCACCCACAGACCTTCTTTCTTTTAATTTTTGGCCATTAATTAATGGAACTATGTTTTTGGATGATCTCAAGCAGAGAAATGCCTCTGAAATATTCTCAGGTTTATCTAAAGTTCTAAAAATGATACTTTTGATCTGTGTCCTTAATTCTTTAAAGAAGATATCATTCTTTTTAGTCTCATCCTTTGGTTTAAAATTTTTAATAATCTTCGAAGCATCTTCAATAAAAGGAATTCCTGCTCCATTCCAAAGATACCAGTTATCCTGGATTTCAATCCATTTAAGAGGTGCAGCTGATAAGGTTAAGGGCAAAAAGATAAGGGGGATGAGAACCTTAAAGAGGTTCTTTTTATTTAAAAATGTCATTATTTTTCCTTACATACTAATCTGAAACAATTACATATTAGTAATAACATAAAAACAAAAAGAATACAATTATTTTTATGAAATAAACTACAAATATATAATTTAAACTGTATTTTATCTTTACTAATTAATTTTATAATACTATAAAAAAGACTTAGGATATATTGATATGAAGAAAATCGAAGAACTCTTTAAAAAAGCCGAATCTCTCTGGGTGCCCGGTAATAAAACCAAGGATTACATAAAGATTGCTAATATATATTCAGAGATTTATTCTATTGACCCTCATTATCACAATATTCTAGAAAGACGTGCTGATGCCTGGTATCATGGTAAGGAATATGATAAAGCCATTGATGATCTTAATAACTGTCTCAAAAATCAACCAGATAGTTATCGGTATATATGGCGCCGTGCTCAGATTGAATACGATAAAGGTGATCTGAGAGCTGCATTAGGTTCATGTTCAAAATATCTTGCAAGAAATGAGGATAATTACTATACAAGAGAACTGAGAGCTCAGATATATCGAAAAATGGGCTGCATTAAAGAAGCTGAGACTGACGAAGTTATAGTAAAAAAGCAAAAAGCAGATGAACAGATAAAATTGGATGATCCTAATCATAAATATCATTTGATGTAGATAAAAGTTGGAAAAGTTTAATAATTGAATATTCAAATATCAAAAAATCTGAACAAAAAACAATACATTTAAACAATTAACTTTTAAACCTACAAACCACTGCCAATATTAATCGATATCAACAAATCTATCCTGCCCCCCTCCTCTGGCACCAATATTAAAAGTTTAACATTAATCATGCTTTTGCCTAAAAAACTCTTGAAAAAATAAATACCCTATAGAAAGTTCAACAATAGAAATAATTAGCTTTTTAAGGAAGTTTTAAGGAGGACGTATTATATGTCTAATGAAAAAGTAATGAACCGATGGCTCGTTGTTGTCGGTGCTGTAATGATCCAGCTTGCACTGGGTGCTATCTATGCATGGTCAGTATTTACACCAAAGCTTAAAGCTGTTGGTTGGTCAAAGGTTGACACACAGATCGTTTTTTCTCTTGGTCTTGCCTTTTTTGCAATTGTAATGGTTTTTGCCGGTAAAAAACTTGCTGCATGGGGACCACAGAAGCTCTCACTTATTGGTGGTGTTGTTCTTGGTCTTGGTTATGTTTTAGCCGGTCTTTTCGGTGGAACAGACTTTACTAAACTTGCTATCTTTATCGGTGTTATTGGCGGTTCAGGTATTGGTTTTGCTTACGTTGTACCTATTGCTGTAGGTATGAGATGGTTCCCTGATAAGAAGGGCATGATCACTGGACTTGCTGTTGCAGGTTTCGGTTTTGGTGCAATGGGCTGGGTTAAACTAGCTGGTGCATGGGGACACCTTATTGAAAAGATTGGTCTTTCTAACACTTTTCTAACCTATGGAATTATCTTTGCAGCAATGGTAATCATTGGTGCTCTTTTCATGAAATTCCCACCAGAGGGATGGAAGCCAGAAGGTTATGTTGAGCCAGAAGCTGGAACAGCTGGTGCCTCAGGAGCTGATTTTACAAGCGGTGAAATGCTTAAGACTCCACAATTTTACATGATTTTTCTCACTTTCTTCTTTGGAGCAAGTGCAGGTCTCATGTCAATCGGTCTTATGAAGCTCTATCCAATGGAAGCTCTTCAAAAAAGTGGACTTTCTCTAACTGAAGCTAGTGCTGCAGCTGGAACTGCAATGGCAGTTTTCTTTTCTCTTGCAAACGGTCTTGGCCGAATTGGATGGGGAACAATCAGTGACAAGCTTGGTAGAAAAACTTCTATCATGATCATGTCAGCAACACAGGGTATTGTTGTAATAGCTTTTACTTTCATGGCTGGAACCCCTGCACTTCTTTTTCTTGGTGCTACTATTATTGGTTTCAACTTTGGTGGAAACTTCGCACTATTCCCATCAATTACAGCTGATACATTCGGCGCAAAGAATGTTGGAAACAACTATCCTTTCATCTTCCTATCATATGGTGTTGGTGGAATCGTTGGACCTATCATGGGTGGAATGCTCGGTGATATGAACAACTTTGGTCTTGCTTTTACCATCTGTGGTATTGCATGTCTAGTTGGTGCTGTTCTTATTGCTCTTGTTAAGCCTGCTACTAAGTAAGTTTACAACTACATATAAGAAAAAAAAGGATTCCTTCGGGAATCCTTTTTTTTATGCATTGATCATTTAGTTATTGTTATTTTATCATCAAATGATTAAGAATGTTATTCTAAATCAATATTACTTTTTGAAAAAAATACCACAGAGACATAGAGGAATATTTGAGGATAAATAACGTTTTTGCAATTCTTCATTTTTTAAGTCACGATATATTAGTGTATACAATTAAGTATTCATGCAAAAAATGATATGAACTATAGAGCATTACCAATACCTTCAGGTTAAACATCTACATTTAAATTAAAAAGCAAAACCTGCTTTCTCATCTCTGTGTCTCTGAGACTCTGTGGTAAAGAAAATAGAGGATATAATTCTATCAATGAAAGGTTCTGTATATTTTTTTCAAATCATCATCAATGGAGCTATTCTCTGGGGTCTGATTCTGGCATTGGGAGCCCTTTTTAGAGATCATCCAGACAAAAAAATTACACGCATATTTGCAGCCTTTGCTGCAGCTCAATCTCTTGCACTTATTCCCATTACACTTTTTAATTATAACATCCTTATTAAAAATCCATTGTTCAACAGCATTCTCTCGATAATACCCCTTTTCATAGGACCGCTATACTATCTCTATTTTAAAGCAGCTTTCAAAATCGGCTCTATTGATCTCAAAAAAAACATAAAACACTTTAGTATTATCCCCCTTTATTTTATTGGGATATTAATTATGTATATATGTGTTAAAGATCTTTATACACATGAAAGCTTTGACTATGAGACCTTTTATTATTACAAACGCTGGTTTATAGGATTCCAATTTTTTCATATAGTTCTCTACTATATATGTACTATAAAAACATCGATAGATGGAATAATACAAAAAAAGGATTCTTCTGATATAAAAACAATGAAGCTCGTCATTATCTTTACTGTTCTATATCTCATTGCCATATCCATAGCTCTTTTAGCCATTATCTTCAGCGGCTCACAGTTTCCTAGAATTACAATAATGATGTCTTTTGTTTTCATGATGACCATTATTACCTGTCATTACGTGGTATCTCAACGTTATCCTATTTTAATGGCTTTTAATGATAAAATCATAAAAAGACAGGGAACCCTCGATGAATCTGATATTTTATTTTTTGAGAACTTAAACAATAGAATTTTAGATTCAATGACCATTGATAAAATATATAGATCTGAAGAACTGACAATTGCCATGCTGGCAAATGAACTATCAGTGCAACCCTGGCAATTATCAAAATTTTTCAATTCTTATTTAAAGCAAAACTTCAGCTCTTTTATAAACTTCTATAGAATTAGAGAAGCCCGCCATCTTCTCATACATGAACCTGATAAAAACATTTTAACCATTGCCTTTGAGGTTGGTTTTAACTCAAAATCAAGTTTCAACAGGGTCTTTCAAAAGTCAGAAAAACTCACTCCCACAGACTTCCGGGCATTACATAATGATATGAGAGAAAGATATTATTAATATATCTCAAATTTTGCTAAACCACATAGGCTTAAAAAATACAATGAATTGAAATTTTCACATATCAACAATATTTAAGCCAATGAAGTAAAATATCGAGTCCCAATTTTGAAATTGAGACGATTTCTCTTTTAAGACCTCCTATACTAAAAAGAAAAAGGAGGATTATATGTTTAAAGAAAAATCAATACCAGCTATCTTTCAAAACAGAGTCATGGAATATGGGGATTCCACCTGTGTATATTCAAAGATTGAGGATAAATATACTGCACTTTCCTGGAAAGTCCTCAACAAAAAGATTATCTCTTTAGCTCAATATCTCATATCCAAGGGCATTAAACCTGGAGATCCTGTTGGCCTTTTTTCACCGAATCGACATGAGTGGTGGGTTGCTGATCAGGCTATTCTTTCTGTTGGGGCTATCAATGTGCCAATTTATTTTTCAAATACAACAGAAGAGTTACATTATATCTTAAAGGATTCAGGATGCAAGATATGTATTGCGGCTGAAAATGAACATGTTGAAAAGACTCTTGAAGCTCAAAAAAATCTCAATAAACTCAAAGAAATTATATCAATTGAAAATAATAGTAATAAAGATGTCACTTCACTCAGTGAAATTTTTTCTACCTTTGATAATGATGATGACAGTGCAATAAAAAATATAATAGAAAAAATTAAACCCCATGATCTGGCCACAATAATGTATACCTCTGGCACCACTGGCAACCCCAAGGGTGTGATGCTGACTCATAATAACTTTGTATCAAATGCAATCAATACCATGAAGAATGTTTCAGATCTCATAAGCAGTGATGACATTGCCCTATCCTTTTTACCACTATCACATGTTCTTGAAAGAACTGCAGGATATTATATTCCAGTATATGCTGGTGCACAGGTTGCCTTTACTGAAAATATGACAACTATACTGGAAAATTTTACAGAGATAAGGCCAACCTTTATCATATGTGTTCCTCGGATCTATGAGAAGATTAGAGCTACAATACTCTCTCGAGTATCTGATGCATCATTTATCAAGAAAAAACTCTTTTCATTTGCATTAAAAACAGCTCAGAAAAACCTTCCCTACGTCTGTCATCGAAAACCAAGAGGATTATTCTTTAATATGAGATATAATCTCATGGACAAGCTTGTTTTTTCAAAGATGAAGGTTACTCTTGGTATGGACCGTCTGCGCTATGCAATCTCAGGAGGAGGCCCCTTGTCTGTTTCTGATGCTGAATTTTTCATTGGCATGGGAATTGAGATTCTTGAGGGATATGGACTCACCGAAACATCACCAATAACAAACTATAATCAACCAGGTTTAATAAAACCAGGAACAGTTGGCAATGTAATACCTGAAACAGCAGTAAAGATCTCTGATGCAGGTGAGATCTGTGTAAAGGGTCCTCAGGTCATGAAGGGTTATTATAATCTACCTGATGCAACAGCTGAAGTCTTTGATGAGGATGGATATTTTAAAACAGGTGATTTAGGTATCATAGATGATGACGGCTTTCTTACAATCACAGGCCGAATTAAAGATATAATTATCACTGCTGGAGGAAAGAATATCTCTCCTCAAAACATAGAAAACAGCATTAAGCAATCATTGTTCATAGAGCAAATAGGAATTATAGGTGATAAGAGAAAATACCTTACTGCCCTTATAGTACCATCATTTGATGAAATAATGAAATTTGCAAAAAATAACAATATTGCATTTTCATCAAATGATGATCTTCTTCAAAAGACTGTAATAGTTGATTTAATTCAAAAAGAAATTGATGATTTAACCCAACATTTTGGCAGAGTTGAAAAAATTAAAAACTTTACACTCCTTGATGCAGAATGGACTCAGGAAACCGGCGAACTCACAGGAAAACAGAGTGTTAAAAGAAGAATAATTGAAGAAAAATATCAGGATCTTATAGATGCAATGTATCCACAAGAGGTGAATGTTTAATTTTTTTAATTAAATTCAAAGATGACATAGAGTTGTCACAAGAATATAGTATATTCATAGTATAAAAAACTTTACCACGGAGGCACGGAGACACAGAGGAGAGTTTAACTATTTAGTACATAATATAGTTTAGTTATTTCACATCAGGAATTCATATGACTAAATTTTTAATTATTATTAATTCTTGAATTACATATTTTTAATGCAAACTAAAGAATATGTACAAATCAATGATCAATTAAAAGAATTAAATTGATCAATAACCAACTCAACCCTACTCTGTGTCTCAGTGACTCTGTGGTAAAAAAAGGATAAATACTATGAAAGAAATTATTGCTGATGCTCAACTGGTCTCACGATGCGGTCTCTATTGTGGGGCCTGCAGATCATACCTAAAAGGAAAATGCCCCGGATGTACTGATAATGTAAAAGCTTCGTGGTGCAAGGTTCGAACATGTACACTTGAAAAAAACATTGCTCACTGTGGTGCTTGTGAAATTGATGATCTTTTTTCTTGTAAAAAGCTGGACAATCCCATATCAAAAATGATAGGATTCTTTACCAGAGCTGATAAAGAGGGAACCATGAATTATATCCGCATACATGGAGCTCAAAAGTATGCTGAAGAGATGACAGCTCGACAAAAGATGTTTTTTAAAAAAGGAGACCTATAAAATATGTGCGGTCGCTTTGCCCAGGCTATTCCATTAAAAGATCTTATTAAGCTTTTTTTTACTGATGAGATTAAAACAGATATTGACATCTCATATAATATTGCTCCCTCCCAACAGGTGGCGGCTCTCATTAAAAAGGATGAAAAAAGAATCTTAGGTGATTTAAGATGGGGCCTCATTCCATCCTGGGCAAAGGATGATAAAATAGGCTATAAAATGATCAATGCCAGAGGCGAAACAGTACATGAAAAGCCCAGTTTCAAGAAGGCTTTTCAAAGCCGTAGATGTATTATTCCGGCAACGGGATTTTATGAGTGGCAGAAAACTAATGATGCCAAACAACCCTGGTATATAACAACAAAAGATCGTGAAGTAATGGCTATGGCAGGTCTCTATGAGATATGGAAATCTCCACAGGGAGAAACTATCAGTTCATGTACCATCATCACAACAGAGGCCAATGATACAATGAAACCCATTCATAATAGAATGCCGGTGATCATTTCACCAGATAGTGAAGACCAATGGCTCAGTGCCTCAGCAGAAGATGCTCTTCATTTAATAAAACCCTGGAACAATGATGATATGACACTAAGAAAAATATCAACCTATGTTAATTCTCCTCAAAACAATGATGATAAATGTTTAGAACCAATCGAATAGAACATAGTTTTATTAAAAAGTAATCAGAATCTTAAATTTTACAAATTAAAAGTTTTTCAGTTACAAATAGTTTTAAAATTATGTAATTCTTATAATTCATTATACATTATCTATTTAAAGAAATAATAATTTCCATTGATTACATTCTAGATTTAGCAATCCAATACACTATTAAAACAGCAAAACATTATTTAAAAAAATCTTGACTGCACTTTTCTAAAATGACAGGTTACTATATCATCTAAAATGGATTACATAATGAAACCAGACAATGCCCTTGGCTCTCTCATTGGAATGACTTCTTTAAGCATTCGCAATGAGATGAATAAACAATTTCGATTAAAAGGCTATGATATTACTGTTGATCACTGGACAATTCTTTCTATCCTCATCAATAAAGAGGGGCTTTCTCAGCTGGAGATTTCAGCTATAGCTCACAAGGATAAAACCAATATAACAAGAATATTAAAACTCATGGAAAAAAGAGAACTTATAACTCGAAAGCAAAATGATAATGATGGTCGTTTCTATAATGTATACCTCACCAAAAAGGGCCGCACAATGCAAAGAGATCTCATCCCCATTGCCCATAAAGTTACAGCGAAATTCAGTAAAGGTCTATCTGAAAAAAGAACAAATGAGTTGATTAAAGATCTTCAGATAATTTATAATAATCTTCAAGATAATAAGGACTTCCAATAATGAATCTATTCTTCTCTGTATTTATTAAAATCTTTTTTATGATGACTCCTTTTTTTGTACTCTCTGTATTTCTTACTATTACTAATGAAGCTGAAAACAAAGAAAAAATAAAGCTAGCTCTTAAGGTAACCCTTTCTGTAATAATTTTGAGTTTGATATTATTTTTCTTTGGCAAGCATATATTCTCAGTTTTTGGAATTACCTTAGATGCCTTTCGAATTGGCGCAGGTATTCTGCTCTTTTTAACAGCTGTGGAACTTATTCATGGTGCAAAGGATGGACAGACTGTTGAAGGAAAGAATCTAACTGAGCTTGCAGTTGTTCCTCTTGCCATACCGATAACTATCGGCCCGGGAACAATTGGTATATTGCTGGTCATGGGTGCAGAGCTCAAAACTGCCGCTGAACTTTTAACAGCAAGTTTAGCCCTACTCTCAGCCATTCTTCTTATTGGTATCATGTTGTTGCTTTCAGTCTTTTTCAAACGACTCATGGGAGAACAGGGACTACTCATTATTTCAAAAATTACAGGACTATTTCTATCAGCTATTTCAGCTCAAATAGTTTTTACTGGAATTAAAAACTTCTTAAAATTATAATTAAATACATTATCCTTAATTCTTCTCATTAATTTTAAATGCTTTTTTGATGTTTAGTAAAAATTCTGCTTCAGAAGATGTTTTACTGATGAATCCATAATTTGGAACATTTTTTATTTTATCAGATATTTCTTTATATGTATAACTGGTAACAAATACTATTGGAATATTATAATCATTATTAATTTCTTTTGCTGCACTTACTCCCTCAAAATGAGATCCAAAATCTACATCCATTATGATTAGATTGATAATTTTTGAACAATTTTGTAATATATCAAAGGCAATATCAATACTGGAAGCATGGAGGACTGTATATCCTCCCTGTTCGAGCATTAATATTTCCATCATTGAAGTGGCAATATTATCTTCAACCAATAAAATAGTTTTATTATTCAATTTCATTCTTAAACCTTTTATATAAACATACAGTATTTGAGCTACCGTTTCAAAGGAAAAGTTATAGTGAACTGAGTTCCATTTGTTGTTTCTATAACCAGGGTGCCTTTGATCTGTTTCACGAGGATATCAACTAGTTGCATACCAAATCCAGAAGAATTATCTATATTATTTTGCAAAGGCATTCCAATACCATTATCCTTATATATAAGAACACCCTTATTATCTTCTTTATGTACAGATATACTAATCATTCCTTTCTTCTTATTGAAGGCATATTTTATTGAATTGGTAATTAACTCATTAATAATAATTCCAATAGAAGACAGACTTTTTACTGAAACAATAAATTCTTCTATATCAATATCTATATCAACAGAAATATAGTCCTGAAAAATTCTTTTAATCTCTTCAATGAGAGAGGGTAAAAATGCCTTTAAGCTTAAAAAATTATAACTTTCAGATTGATATAATTTTTCATAAAGTATTGCCATCGCCCTCACCCTATCAGCTGTTTCTGTAAGAACTTTTCTCAATGTGGGTTCATCCATTTTTAAAGCCTGAATATAAAGAAGGCTTTGAATAACACTCATATTATTTTTTATTCGATGATGAACCTCTTTTAGAATTAATTCTTTTTCCTTTAAAGATTTTTAATGGTTTCTTCTGCAATTTTATCCTCAGTAATATCAATGGTATAACCAGCCAATAGAGTTTTTTCGCTAAGTACAATAGGATATTTTATTGTAAAATAACTTCGATTATTAAGTTCTTCATTAATTTTTATTATTTTTTTATTTGTAATAACATTCCAATCATCCGAGGTAATTTTTTCAGCAAATTCCTTTGGGAATAAATCTTCCATAGTCTTACCAACCATTTCAAAAGAGGGGATTTCTGTTATATCTATGAAATTATTACTGGCAAATAAGACTCGACTTTCATGGGGCTGAACCTCTTTAATAAAAGCATATATAGGAGATTCTTTAATAAATTTTGAGAATAATTTTTCTTTATCTTGTAATGCTATTTCTGCCTCTTTTCGTTTTGTAATATCATGATATACACTTAAAAGATATGGTTTATCATTCTTTAAAAATTGAGATGTTGCTACCAGAACTGATTTAACCTCTCCTGATTTTGAGGTTATTTGGGTTTCCTCAAAATTTACTCCACCCTCTTCAAGGAGTTTCTTCGTTGTTTCTCCAATTTTCCTATGTTTATCTGCTGTGGAATATAATTTTCCAATAAAAAAACTATCATTATTAGCTTCTTCTTTTGTATAACCTGTAATTCCCTCCATCTGAGAATTAAATATTTCAAAGTTACCATACCAGTCACTTAAAGTAATGCCATCCATTACCGTATTGATGACTGCCTCTAGATATTGTAAATTTTCTTTTAACTCAATCTCTGCAGTCTTCCGCTGAGTGATATCAGTGATCACCATGTGATATACAGCATTGCCATCATTATCGAGTGACAAAGTAGTTTTCAACAACACACAATACATAGATCTATCAGTGTTGCTAAGATAAAGTTCACAAGTCAATGATCCCAGATCCTCAGAATCATCTGGCAATTGCCTGGTAGAATATTTTTCAAGAATATCATTAAAAGAATTTCTATGAGCTACATAAATATCAATGTCATCTTTATGAATAAAGTCACTAAATTGCTGGTTAATCAATTTACTTTTACTAAGATTTAAAAGTTTTGCTGCAGTATGATTGATCTCAGTAATAATATCATTTTCATCTACAGTAACATAGCCTACTGGAGATTGATTGAAAAGTTTATAATAATAAAGTCTTGCGGCGTCTAACTCTAATGCTGCATCACGAAGTTCTTTGTTTTCTTTTTCGAGTTTTATTTGTTTTATTTGGAGTCCATAAAATAACTTTTTAATCTCTTCAGATGATAAACATTCAATATTAATATTTCTAGAGACATTATAAGAATATTTATTATCATTAATCATTTTAATCTCATTTCCTATTTCACTTAAACCCACATATAATTATAAACCAATTTAAAATATTTATATTTAAATTAAACTATTAAAATTTACAAATGAAATTACTAAAAAAAGAAAAGATAAATTCTTTAGTATAACTAAAGTTTAACAGGTGTTATCGCACTTGTCAAAAAAAAAAAATGAATGTGATTTATTATCAACATATTACTCAAACAAGGACAAATGCCTATCCAATAATTGATGTTTCAAATAACTAATACCGAAAAGCACTACGTATTTCAAAACAATAAAAACTTAATTACTAAGCATTAGTCTATATGCATTTATACTGCAAATATTTCACATTTATTAAAATGATGAATATACAATTTTGATTAGGAGGCCATGATATTATAGTAGAATTTATAAATGCATCACTTTCATTTTGCAAATAATACAAAAAGAAAAATATCACAGGTAAAATGACCACTGGTAATATTACTTTTTTAATTAGGAAGATATACCCCATTACAATAGAACTTTGAAAAGAATTAAAAAATGAAAACAAATTGACATCTTTCAAAGTAACTCTATATTATATTTGAGGTAAATATGATTAAAAAATTTCTCAATGATATTAGCTGGTACAGAATAAAATATTTCTTTAAAGATTTATTTAACAATACTCCTACTCAAATAACTCCTGTAAAAACTGAAGAACTTTCATTTCAAGTTCAAAAGAACATTAAATCATCTATTCAAGAAGATGATAAAAATGCTAATACTATTGAGAGAAATACAGATACCAACATCCAAGGGTGTGGAAGGATTAGTCTATTTAGCACCTTTATATATATTTTTCTACTCATTATTTTGAGTATATGGTATTATCCTGGTTTTAGTAAAAAGTACTTAGGTCTATTCGTTGATATCATTTTTATTGTATTTTTAATCTTCATTCTACCTATAATTTCTGCAGGAATTGGTTCTTTAGTTGTTCTAATTATATATGGTACCCGTGATACGGTTAGTAAAAACAATGAGAACAAAGAAAAAAACAATGGAAAAATTGAAGTAGATAAAACAGATAAAAGTAAAATCAACAATACTTCCAGTAACAAACAAACAATTAAAATAAGTATAATAGTTTTAGTCTCATGTTATTTAATAATCAATCTGATTATTGCTGTTATAAGAGCAGTTTTTTGAAAGACATATATTTCATTCTTAATCTTTCAAAGAGATACTTCCATCACTTTCTGAGATACTGATATTTCCTTCTTTATCATTACGTTCAGTAATAGTAACCCATCCCCCTTTATCAAATCGGGAGCGAATTTTTTTTTCAACATTCAATATCATCGATTTTTCAGAATCCTTTGAAACATCTAATAATTCATGCATCTTTGTAATTGTATCTAAGGTACCACATTCTTTAAAAAAAATTAAAATTACTTTTTTTAATTCCATATTAGCCTGAGTATAATGATGTAATAAAAAATCTTCACTGTAAAGATCATTAATTCTAATTAAATTCTTGATAACTGCTCGTTGAATATCAATAGTATCATAGTGCTGAAAAACCTCATAGAGCAAGGTTACATCTTCAACAACATTGGACGCAATAAAATCATATAGAAATTCAAGATTTAGCTTTTTACTCCTCACCAGTAATAAAAAATAACTCGGCTTAAAGTGATAAAGACTGGAAGCAGCTGCAATCTGTATATCAACATGTCTTTTTTTTAAAAATCCAATTATTTCATCTTTAAAATATTTGTCTGCTGTCCCTGTTAAGCCAGGAATTGCACATACTTTACGTATAATATGAGGATCATTTTCTTCAATAATTGTATTTTTAAAAATAGCTTCAATGGAATTATTGGCTTCTAATAATATTACTGCAGTTTTAAGACAGTAAAATATATCAGGCAATAAACCACTATGTATTGTTTTTAAAGGAAGAGTGATAATCAATTTCTTTTTTTCTAATTTAAAAGTCTCTACATTCATGAGGGCATTATCTAAAAAAATCCAGGCTTTTCTCACTTTCTCTGTAAAGACAATATATCCCTCTTTATTTTGAGACTGCAAAAAAAATCTTTTATCAAATTCATCATCATCTGTTTTGATCGAAGGTGATCCAAAAAATTTTTTAGAAATCATTTGATAAGATTCTCGAGTAAGATCAATATTCTTTAAAAAATTATTAGTAAAAAAAACTTCTATTTTCATCGAAGCCTTCTTCTTGATAAGTGACCGTGAAACATGTATTTCTAAATTACTTTCATTAATAATGATTTTACTTTTCACAGAGCCCTTAATATTACTAAATGTACGGTGAAGAGATTCACCCAGTGATGAAAATATATTATTCATAAATGTATCATTCTCACGTTTCAGCAATTCTTTATCTGAAAGAGAAGTTTTCCTTGAAGTTTCTCTTTCAGATAAAGAAGAGAGTAAATATATTAAAGTAAATATTACAAAGCCAATGAAGAAAATTAAATATCTATCCATAGATCCTTTTACTAAATTTCATTTTTTTATAATTAAATAATAAAATTATTCAATATTTATTATGTTATTTTTTTAATACAGTGTCAATACACTTCTTTCTTCACAACCAGATAATAAATACTTTTAGCCCCTCATAGGCAAAAAAAAACACTAAACATTTGTTGACATATATCGATACTATAATTACCTTACATTTATAGCATCCTGGTGACAACTTATGCCCCGGATAAAAGGAAAGAACAATGACTCAGAATATCTCATGGATTTCAAAAGCAAGGGTGCCCCATTCACAGCCAATGCCCCTTGTATCAGCATCAGTGCAGGCAGGTTTTCCATCCCCTGCAGATGACTATATTGACCGCACCCTTGACCTCAATGAGCTCCTGGTCGATCACCCTGCTGCAACATTTTTCATCAGGGTCTCTGGTGATTCCATGAAAGATGCAGGCATTTATCATGGCAACATTCTCATTGTTGATCGAGCAGAAACACCAAAATCTGGAAACATCATCATTGCCGCCCTTGATGGTGAACTAACAGTAAAACGTCTCTTGAAAGATTCAACAGGCCTCTATCTTGTGCCTGAAAATCCCCAATACAAAGCCATACGTGTTTCAGAAGAATCAAACTTTGAAATATGGGGCGTGGTTATTCACGTCATCAACACGGTAAAATAAATGAAGGTTTATGCTCTCGTTGACTGCAATAGTTTCTATGTTTCCTGTGAACGGGTGTTTCGCCCTGACCTCTGGGGTAAGCCTGTTATAGTTCTTTCAAATAATGACGGCAATGCAGTTGCTCTTTCAAGGGAAGTCAAAGCATTGGGAGTTCCCTTTGGCGCTCCATACTTTAAGATGAAGGACCTTATTGAAAAACATCAAATAGCAGTCTTCTCTTCAAATTACACCCTCTATGGAGATCTCTCCCAAAGGGTCATGGATGTACTGAGTACCTTTAGTCCTGACATGGAGATATATTCAATTGATGAGGCCTTTCTCACCCTTGAATCAAAAAATCTTGAAGCCCAGGGCCGTGCCATTAGAGAAACAGTCTATAGATGGACAGGGATTCCGGTCTCCGTAGGCATTGCCCATACTAAAACCCTGGCAAAGGCGGCAAACCGCATTGCAAAAAAACAACCAGAAGCCAGAGGAGTCTTTGATCTTACAGACCGCAGCATTCACAATGAAATTCTTGATAGCCTCTCTCCAGATGAAATTTGGGGCGTTGGTCAGCAATATGCAAAGAAGCTTGGACGCTTTGGCATTAAGACAGCCCGTCAACTGAGAGATGCAGATGAAAAGTGGATCAAAAAACAGATGACCATTATGGGCCTTCGAACTGTTATGGAACTCCGGGGTCACCCCTGCATTCCCCTTGACCAGGCCCCTGGGCCAAAAAAAGGCATAATCAGTTCACGTTCCTTTGGCTCTCCCCTTGAAGATCTGCTCCAGCTCCAGGAGGCTCTTGCCTCATATGGTGCCAGAGCAGCAGAAAAACTGCGGGCACAAAAGAGCCTGGCAACCCATGTTGGAGTCTTCATCATGACTAACCGCTTTAAGCCTCTTGAACCACAGTATTCAAAGGGTGCAACCTATGAACTTCCTGTGCCCACAGCCTATACACCAACAATTATTCACTTTGCAAAACGCATCTTAGATTCAATCTATCGTAAAGGCTTTCGTTACAAAAAACTGGGCATCATGATTCCTGGAATAATCAGAGAGGATGAACAGCAGCTCAGTCTCTTTTATCCCACAAAAGAAAGAAAAGTAACCTCTGAGCTCATGGAAACAATAGACCGCATAAACAAAACAATGGGACGTCAAACACTGCACTTTGCCTCAGAGGGAATCGAACAACCCTGGCAGATGCGGCGGGAATTTTTATCTCCACGATATACCACACACTGGGATGAGATTTTTGAGATTAAATATTAATTGGATATATTTTATTAATGATGCAAAATTACATTATTAATAAAAGAAAAGATCCTTAACTATTAAGAAATAATTGATATTGACATTAATAAAAAATTATTACATAATTATTAAAAAAGATGAAGGTGGTATTCTATGAAAAAAATTATTGTTATTTTAGCTTCTCTTTGTATAGGCATTTCTCTTATTGCTGCAGATTCACCAGAGGTACTTTATAAAAAATACAATAAGGCTCTCGGGGCAGGACAATATAATATAGTGATGGAATATCTTGCATCTCCAGTTAAGAAACAGATCAATAAAATGCCCGCTAAAAATCGAAAGATGATCTGGCAGATGCTAAGCAAAGCTGCACACAAGAAATACACCGTATTAAAAGTTATGATATTGGGATCGAAGGCCTACATCTATCTCACCTTTACAAATAAGATGACAATGAGATCAAATAATTATTCCAGTACTAAAATAGTTAAGATGTACTCAAAGGTTATTTTAACCAGAGAAGGCAGATATTGGAAGATTGTACGAGAAGAGATGAGAGACAAACCCTTTATAAGGTAATATCAATAGGAGCTCATTTTCATTACTTCTGTTAAAAGTTTTTCAGCTTTAACTGATAATGTATAGGGCAACATGGTCTCTCTAATATCATATCCATAAGCAGATTTGCTGGTTATAATTATTGGAGGGGCTTGTATTCTTTTAAATACACTATTTCTAATCTGGCGGTCAAACCAGAGAATATCTTCAAAAAAAACTTCTGGTTTATGAATATCCCATCTCTCAATGAGCTCTCTTGAAATATTCAGATTTTCTTCTAAGGATTTGTCTAAATACCACTGAAGTACGTCTTCAATAGTTTTTTTTCTATAATCTGTCATTGCCTCAATCAAGGCACAGTGATAACCAAATTTAATGGGGTCAACCTGATCATCCTTTAACTCTGCACTTGGTACTATCTGATCATCATTAAACTGAAAAAGTTCATTGGGGATGAGAGACTGTGGAATAACCTCTTTCTTAAAAATCTCTTCATTAAGAAAGCGTGCCATTTCATAGACCTCACTCTTCGTAAGGTCTCCCAAAGGAGCGACTGCCCCATTAATATCTCCGTAGAGAGTAGCATATCCCAGAGCTATCTCAAGCTTGTTACCATTATTGGTCATCAGAGCATTGTATTTGGCAGCAAGATTTGACAAGATTGAAGTGCCTCTAATCTTTGCCTGAATATTCTCTTCATTTAAAAGACTCAATTTCTTTCCAGATCCATCGAGATCAATAGATTCTAATAATTCATCATTAACCGTTACCAACTCTTCAATGGGAAGAATATCATAGTGAATTCGTAATGCCTCTGCAATATGGGCAGCAGCATCTCTGGTTCTATCACTATTATATCTGGTTGGCATATTGACTGCTAAAACATTTTCAGCACCAACTGCTGCAGTACAGAGTGCTGCAACCACTGCACTGTCAATTCCACCTGAGAGACCTAGAATAAAACGGGGATCATCTTTCATAGCTGTCATATCTTTAATATGTTTCAAACCAGCAATAACAGCATCATATTTTTGAGCAATTCTGCTCTTCTCAATTCGACTACTTCCATCCATTGATCGAGCTTCTGCACTGGTTAAAATAAGCTCTTCTTCATAGGCCTTTTGAGCAAAAATCACTGGCTCTCCACATCTATTATAAACAGTTGAACCACCATCAAAGGTAATAAAATTTTTGCCGTTATTCTGTGACCCTGTACAATTAACGTAAAGAAAGGGAACAGATTTTTCACCGATTTCATCTCTCATAAACTGCACTCTACGGTCTCTGGCTCCATTTTTGCCAAAGGTCCATGGGGAGGCAGAAAGATTAATGATAACCTCTGCACCTTCTTCAATGAGATATCTTGTGGGATTTATAGCCTCTCCAAAAGATCTATAGTCATTACACCAGAGATCTTCACAGAGTTCAAAACCCACTGTCATCTCTTTGAAATGACTGTCTGAATAAATGACAAAGGGCTTACAGAGATCATCAAGGGGAATACCAGCGTCAATGGCCCAGTACTCTAAAGAAAAGAAATATCTCTGATCATCAAAAAAACGATAATTGGGAAGTAAAACCTTAGGCTGAACTCCAGGAGGCAGAAGAGAATTTTCAACCGATCGCTGTGCTGGTTTTCCATCCTGCATTACGTAGATTGCATTGTAGCGTCTTGTTCTTCCATCACGATTGGGATGATATCCCTTGACCCGATCATTGAGTGTATCATCAAGAAAGACATTGCCATAGGCAACAGCTATTGCCTCAGATGCTGCACAAATTTCATCATTCCAGTGCATGAGTTCTCTGCACCAGTTGTCATCAAGCCAGCGATCACCAACCAGGTAACCTCCAACGCACATCTCAGGAAAGGCAACGAGTTCTGCTCCCTCCTGGCGGGCCTTTTCAATTAATTCCTTCATACGCTCAACATTGATATCAGGGCGCCCAGGAACAACCTTCATTTGTGCAAGTGCAATCTTCATCTATTATTCATAGGAGTGCTCATCTCCAGGATAAGATCTCTCCTTTACCTCAGAGTTATAGCTATTTAAGGCATTTAAAGAATCTTCATAGAGATTGGCAAATTTCTTTAAAAATTTAGGATGAAAGGTTTTATCAATGCCTAAAAGATCATTAAGAACTAGAACCTGACCATCACAGCCATTTCCAGCACCAATACCAATGGTAGGTATACCAATAGATCGAGAGATCTCTGTTGCCAGAGATTTAGGCACCTTCTCAAGTACCAGACAAAAGGCTCCAGCCTCTTCTAATAGTTTTGCATCCTTTAAAATTCTTTCACCCTTCTCCTCTTCACGGCCTTGAACAGTATAGCCACCAAGTTTATGAACAGACTGAGGAGTTAGGCCAAGATGACCAACCACTGGAATTGAAGCTTTGGTTAAGGCCTCAACCACTGGAACAAAGTCTTCACCACCTTCAAGCTTCACACAGTTGGCTCCGGTTTCCTTCATGAGTCTTCCAGCATTAAGAAGTGAATCTTCTACTGAGATATGATAGCTCATAAAGGGCATATCTGCCACTATAAACTTTGAAGGAGCTCCTCTTCGAACAATCTCACTGTGGTAAATCATCTGATCTACAGTAACAGGGATTGTGCTTGGATAACCGGCAATAACATTGCCCAGGGAATCTCCAACAAGGATTACATCAATATCAGATTCTTCAATTATTCTGGCAAAGGCATAATCATAACAGGTAATCATAGAAATGGGATTACCATTTTCCTTTGCAATCTTGAAATCATTAATATTCTTTATAATAGCCATATCACACCTCTTTATATAAAATACCTGAAACAGGATCACTTAACTCATCATCAAGTTCAATTAGATGTTTCAGAATAAAATCCCTTTTTTTTATTCCAGGATGAGGTAATACCAAATCACTGGTAGTTAATATCAAATCATTATAGAGCAAAATGTCAAGGTCTATTAATCGAGGGCCCTTTGGAATAATAACTTTTTTTCCCATATTAAATTCGATCTGTTGCAAGAGCGACAAAAGCTTTTCTGGAGTTAAAGTAGTTTTAAGAGCGATGATCTGATTTAAAAAAGGAGGCTGATCTAAGAAGTCCACAGGATCTGTTTCCAGGATTGAGCTTTCTTTCAAAATCTCGATCTCTTTATATGAAGAGATGAGAGTGCGGGCATCACTGAGGTTTTTATAGCGATCACCCAGATTTGTTCCAAGACCAATGAAAACCATTAAAGCTTTTCCCGATAGTCCTCACCGCTGATTTCCATTAAACGGCACATTTCCTTAATCCGAGATAAAACTCTACCCTCAGATACATCCTTCAATGTTGTATGGGGATTGCTGTTTGATGTAAAAATTGTAAACTTCTCAGCCTCATAGCGAGCATCAACAAGATTATAAAGGGTCTCCTGCTCCCAGGTGGTATCCCTTTGTACACCAAAATCATCAATAACCAGAACATCTACAGTGGCCAGCTCCTCTTCAATCTGACTGGCTGTACCATAGGTAGCTGATCCTTCAACAAAGGATGCCTTTAGGCGATTAAAGTAATTTCGTGATATCTTAATGAATCTGCCTTCTACCATATGACGGGTTATTATTTCAGATAGGATGATAGCAGAAAGAAGGGTTTTTCCTGTTCCAGGATTTCCCCAGAAATAAAGGCCTTTCTTTACATTGGGGAAATTCATTACAATATCATAGGCCAGTTTTTTTGCATCATTGGACATCTTGTCTCTGGCTTCATAATCCATGAAGAATTTCCATCTAAAATGTTTATCAATTCCTGAGCGCTGATAAATTGAATGAATACGGTTAATTCTCATTCTGGTTTCTCTACAAGGACAATCAATCATTTTGCTGTCAATAACCTGAAAGAATGGCGCCTCTCCTCCACAACCGCATTGGGTCTCTACGCAACGAGGACATGGCTTTAGGGGAACTTCCCCCAATACCTCAAAACCCCGTACGTGAACAATGCCAGTATGATCGCAATGTGAACAATATTTATCTTTTGGATCTGTCATATCATATACTCAAATAGAATTATAGTTTATTTCAAGATATTCATTGATAGAGGTTTATCAATACCTGTCAATGTAAAAAAACAATTATTGTGCACCATATTTTTTCAGCAATGGGATTAGTTTCTTTTCTTTATTTTCAATGGCCATCTGCAATGAGGTTTTACCATTATTGGCTTTTTTATTTATTAAAGATTTCTTTTGAATTAAAAGCTTAACGATTGAATAGTTTCCACTTCTCACACCGTACATAAGGGGAGTTACTCCATCTTTATCAACGGCAGACATTGATGCACCATATTGTATCAGTAGTTTAGCTATTTTAATGCCATTGTTATAGGGTTTTCTATTTTGAAAGAATTGAGAAACAGATACTGATGACAAGACCTCCATCACTAGAGTCCTCTTAAATCTTACTCTCACATCGGCCTTAGCACCATTTTTCAAAAGGAATTCAACCATTTCAGGATTTATCTTATATTTCGCAGCAATAACCAATGCAGTATCGCCCCTTGATGTCTGTGCATTTACCCTTGCACCCTTTTTTACCAAAACCTTTACAACATCTATTAAATCTTTATTTACACACCACATGAGAACAGTAATTCCATTTCCCGGTTCCTTTGCATTTATATTTGCCCCAGCTATTATTAAGGCAAGAACCTTGCTTCTATTTCCTGATCTGGCAGCCTGTAATATCTCAGTATTTAATGAATTATTATCCTGTGAAAATCCTCCAGTATTGAACAAAAATAAAACTAAAAAACATAAAATACATTTCTTCATTGTATCCATCCTATAAATATTAATAAAAACACATCTATACTATTAAAGGTATTGAAAATCTTTGTAAAATTATAAACATAATAATTCACCCTCTGCAGTTCAAACCAGTATATGGAAAATTATCTAAAAATCCTTGACTACAGATATTTTTCAAAATTAACATAAATAAGTTTATTTTATTAAAAGTAAAAATGAGAATAATATGTCAATCATCAAAAAGATTAAAATATGGCGTTTAATTGTAGAAGGAAACTCAAAAGTACCCTCTGATGTATGGTCACAATCTCTTAAGGGTGAATATATTGATGAATATGAAATTCACTATAAAAAATATTTTGAGAATATCGAAAAGGCCCTCCGAATTGACCCTTCATCAGAATATGCCTATAGAGATAAATTTTATAAGTTAAATTATACTAAAAGACATAGAGAATGCATTGAACTGGGTAAGTATATTCTCGATAGATTTAGTGACCACCTCTATGATAGTGAAACAATGCTCATAATTTCAAAAAACTATATAGAATTAAATCAAAAGGATAATGCAAAAGAATATCTTCGTCAGATAATTGAATCAAAAAAAACAATTAGATATACTATGGAAGAAGCCAGGAAATTATTAGATTCCTTATCATAGACCGATATTTAAAGTATATACATTATATACATCAGGTAATCTTGACGTTTTAGTAACTGTCTTTGGAATTTATTTTATTTTAATAAATTCCAAAGATTTATTAATTAATGATACAATTATAGTGAAGTTATCAATATTTATATAAACTTTTACTTTTCTTTTGTCGATAAATGTAATATAGTAGAATATATAGTGGTAAGAGGTACTTTATGAAAGGGAATACGTTAAAAAAATCCGCAATTATGGCTGGTGGAGTTCTATTTTTTATAGCAGCTATTATAGCAACAGCTGTTGCTCAAACCAATACAACAGCAAAAAAACCAGCAGCTAAAACTGTTAAAGCTGATACCAGAGGCTGGAGAATAAAAGATTTCAAACCTTATATTCGGGCTATCAGAGATTTAGAAAAGTTAAATAAAGAATATTCACAAAATCTGTTGAAACTCGCCAAAGATGAGTATGAAACAGGCCTGGATATTCTAGAAGATATGGAAAATGATGTATCAAAGATGATTACTGCTAATAGAGGAAAGAAAAACCTCAATGAAAGGTTTTACTGGCAGGAAATTGATCGAAAAAATCAGGAAAGACGTCAAATAAGACAAAAAAAGTATACAGCTAAAATGAAGTCTGTTACATACTTCACTAAATCAATAAACTATCTCGATACAATAAAGTCAATAGATGTAAGAAAAGATGATCGATTTATCAATTTTCAATCTCGACTCTATCAGGTATATGTTTCTACACAATATGATCTTCAGAATTTCTTACCATGTATTCCTATCCTTGAAAGATATGTAACGCTGAGGAAGAGTAATAAAAAGGATATATGGGCTTACAAATATCTGGCTAGTTGTTATGGTTACATGGAAAAGGTCTTAACTAAATATAAACATGCATCTGAAGATAAAATCATGATCTATAGAAACAAGAAAAATAGAAGCATGCTTCAGGCTGTTGAAATTAAATACGGTGTCAACTCTCCTCACTATAAGAAACTTCAGGGAATAGTTGAAAAAGACGAAAAGAAAAGTGTAAGAATAAATGATTTCAAGTAAGTAATTATATACTGAATTAAAAAAAGGATGCTCTTTGTAGCATCCTTTTTTAGTTTACAGAGCTCTTCGTCACCCTTCTATATCATTCTTAAAACAATTAACACCTCTGGGTAAGACTAAAACTATTTAAAAAAAACAATAACTTGATCACACCTGATACTATTGAAAGATTATTTCACCATAATCTCTGTTACAATATTATATTTTCTTCCATTAAATAAGCATTTCACCTTAATAACTCTTTTAGCAGGAAAAAAGATTTTCACCTGGCGAGGTTGTAAAATATTATTGGCTCTTCTATATTTCTTTTTAACCCTGTCTAAAATCCAGCGTTCAAATCTGAGATAATGATAACCCTCACCTATTTGAGTTTGATAGCTTTTATTCACCTCTCCTGGTGCAGTGTTGGTTCTACCATATTCAATACCATCAACGTAGACCCTGTAGAAATTCAAAGAGCTGCTCATCTTTCCATCGCCTACGTGAGTGTCTTTACATTGAACCAATACATTGAATTTATCAGGTTTAAGATAGGTCTTCTCATTGCTATAGGCATAAACATTACGTTTTTGAATAATATCAATAATCTCAGTTTCAGAACCATTTGAAAAGAATATAAGTCTCTTATTCTTTATTGATTCAAAGATAACACTTCCCTTAATAGTAAGAGGAATAGAGAGCTTCTTATATTTCATCACATAGGAATTATCACTTTTCATTAAAACAGCGGCTGTATTTTCTATTAGAAAAAAATCTCTTACATCAATAAGCTTATGAAGATCCTTTGTATCAAAGGAATATCTGTAAAGAATACTCTTTTGCTCTACCTTTTCTTGATCAGTATCTTTATAGGTTACGTGAATATAGAGAGATAAATTTTTAAAGGCTATTCTTCCAGTTTGTGCCCCTGATTGGATATCAAGGGGAATCTCTGTGGAATTGTCTTTGGTCTTCATTCCGGCATAAAAGGTTTCTGCATCATGAATTTTTCTTACAGTTAGATAATAGAGGGTGTTATTTATATTTTTAACATAGAGAACTGTTCCCTTAATATCACTCATGGGCTCAATAATTTCCTTTACCCGATGAATTATTCCCCTTAAGAGACGATAGGTTGTGGATGTTGACTTTTTTAGATCAACATCTTCATAGTTAGTGGTTTCACTGTATAATGAAGAAATCGAGATACAGAAGATAATTATTAAAAGTTTAAATTTTTTCAAGTCGATTTTGAAACTCCGATTTATAGATCTTTAATCCTAACTGATGTTGCTCCTCAAGAATTTCCTTGAGAATTTCAGGTGTCGTAAGAGGATTGATTGTTATTGCCCTTAATATGACTGTATCCTGATAATAGTATAGAGGATTGTCTATCATGGTTCTAGAGACAAAACTGTTATCTTCATCACGAATAGCCTTATGAAGCTCAATATTTAAATCATTAAGAAGAGAATTTATCTTTCCAATTATCTTAATCTTTTCTTCTCTATCTCTATTCTCCTCTCCTTTCTTTAGGACAATTTTTTCTATTTCTAGTTTCAATTTTTGAAGGCGTTCTTGAATAATTTTTGGTACAAAGCGATAATTAAATATAAAGAGCTCAGGAGTATTCATTGGTTCAAAATTACAATGAATCTCTACCAGACCTCTTAATACTGAGGTTAAATCAAAGGCATGTTCAAAGAGAAGTCGAAAACCGTCTCTGCCAAATATCTTAAATGTAGCCCAGGGCTTCAAAGCTGAAAAGGGTCGAGAACCCTCAACAGTAAAGCGTCCAAGGTCAACTGAGTCCTCTCTAATTATATAGTTTGATGTATGCTTGAGATTATGGAGATCATCACCATTTTTAAAACATACAATACCCATAGAAACAGGACAATAGAGCAATTTATGAGCATCTATTGATACAGAATCAGCTCGATCAATACCATTAAAGAGGTAACGGTAATCATCCACCATGAGCACTGCTCCACCCCATGCTGCATCTACGTGAAAGTGAGTTTTATTTTTACGGGCTACTCTGGCAATCTCCTTCAGATTATCAATATTACCGGTTTCTGTAGTACCGGCAATACCTACAATTGCCATAATCTTTATCTTTAATTTATTTACCTTATTATAATCCTGAATCTCATTACAAATTTTCTCGAGTTCAATAATATCCATGCGATTCTTTGAATCAACAGGTACCTTGATAACATTATCATCTCCAATACCTATAATTCGAATAGCCTTATCTATGGAATAGTGCCCTCTTTTTGAAACGAGAACAACCGTTCGAGAAACATTATAGTATTGATGTGCACCGTGTACACCTGCTCTTCTGATACCTGGAAAATCTTTATCTGGAGGAAAAGCCTTGTTTCGTGCAACCAGCAATGCTGTGAGATTTGCCAGTGTTCCATCAAGGGTCACGGTTCCAAGGGCTGTCTCTCTATTTTGAATATTTGTACGATAAAATTTCGGATGTAAGTTATAGATGAGTCTATGCATCCAGGCGATTATCTCTTTTTCAACAAAGGTTGATGCCTTTGCAGATTCTATTTTCACCTGATTTTGATTGAGTGATGTAATAATCATCTCTAATAAAATCATAAAATAGGGAATTGCACTGGTCATATGACCAACATAGTAGGGATTTCCCACTTTTACGGAATGTGCAGTAATCTTATTCTTAATCTCACCCATTACATCCTTTAAAAGATGAGGAGCCTCAGGTATATTGATATCGGAGAATATTTTTGCCAGCTCTGGAATGGAAATCGCACTGTGAATTCCACCCTTTTCTTTGAAAAAACTATGAATAACATCAAGAAGCTCTGTTCCAAACTCAATAAATTTATCAGGGGAATCAGGCATAATAAAGAGCTTTTTCAAATGCTCTAAATCTGCCATTACCTTTGTTGAAGATTTCTCTATGTTTTTGCCAACTAGTTTCATAGTTTTTACCGTGGTACACACTCAAGTATAGTAATGATATTTCAAGAACTTCTCTACAAATAATTAATTTTATTTCATATTTTTTAAATATTTTTTTTTACTTCAGCTCTGAAAGAAATGTCCGAATATATAAATAAGGAAAAACTATATAAATGGAAGTATCTATGATTACGGTAAATATATACGATGGAAAATGGATTTTCCCTCAACAGATCAAATTTGAGGATGTCTCTGACTATCTATCATACTTTGAAAATGAAAACAATAAAAATCACATAATCTTTGATCTCACACATACAACCACTATCCATTCTGCATATATCGGTTTTCTCCTTCTGGCAAAGCAGTTTGTCGAAAAAAATAATGGTACATTTGAGCTAAAACTATCATATACCGCTGCAAAAATCTTTCAGATGCTTAATATTCTTGATTATCTTGCACCTCATAGCGTTGATGATAGAAAAAAGACTGCTTAATATAAAAAAACTGTCTCATCAATTAAAATAAATTGACAAAAAACATAACTATTTTATAGAATAACAAAATACTAAAACAGGATAGGTAATCGTGCTTCCAATGATGTTTAATGAATGCCAGGTAGATACAGCTACAGAGATCTTAAAATCAATAGCTCATCCCATACGTCTTAAAATTCTCTGCTTTCTTATGGATGGAGAAAAAAATGTGGGAGAAATTGAGAATGAATTTGGTTCAACAATATCGAATATTTCTCAGCATCTTACAGTTCTAAGAAAGGCTGATATTATTAGTCGAAGAAAAGAAGCCAACTATATGTTCTATTCACTGAAAAATCAAAGTATTGTTGCTCTTATGGTTACTATTAAAGATAATTTCTGTGCTGAATAATTAGGGTAATTATTCAGTTGGAACAATGCCAACTATTCTCTCTGCTGCAAAATAACGAACCTCTTTTCTTAAATGACAATAGGCTGAAACATAGCTCTTTTTACCATATCTAATTATCTCAACAGGTGTAATCTTTCTAATAGTTTTTCTACCATCGGAGTCACTGTATTTTATAGTAACATCCTGACCCTTTTCAATACCTCTAAATAATACTCCTTCACTCTTGCGAGATAAACCCGGTAAAAGTAGATCACCATGAAGGATCAAGAATTCACCCCAGGACCATTTCAGTGCTTTGTTTTCTTTTAACACCTCAATAAAGACCTTCATGCAGACCTCAGTGTCAGAGAGAGCTCTATGATGGTCATGTTCAATACCAAGATTGTTGCTCAATGTACCGAGCTTATGATTGGTGAAATGAGGCCAGGTTTTACGAGCCAGGGTAACGGTATCAATTGAACGAAGAGAGAAAGATTTTGCTTCATTATTTTTACTAATAAACATCTCGATGAAAGAGAGATCAAATGAAGGATTTTGAATCACAAAAATGGTATCACCTATAAAATCTAAAAATTCATCCTTCACCTCATCAATGAGAGGGCTGTCTTTAACCATTTTATCACTGATACCATGAATTCTTTGAGCCTGCATGGGGATGGGAATCTGAGGATTAACCAATGTTTCATAGGAATCCTTCACTCCATCGAGAGTAAACTTAATCATTCCTATTTCAATGATTCGATCAAAGGCAGGATTAACCCCTGTAGTTTCAAGATCAAGAGCACAAAAGGTTAAGTCCTTTAAAAAATCATTTTTAGAAGGAGGATTCTTCATCAATCAAATTCTCCCATTCTTCGAATCTCAGTTTCCAGAGTTACACCAAATTTCTTTTCAACAGTCTCCTGGATGTGAGTAATGAGATCTAATATATTCCTTGATGAGGCATTATTTTTATTAATAATAAAATTAGTATGTTTATCTGAAACTGCTGCTCCACCGATTTCGAAGCCCTTGAGGCCAGCATCATCGATAAGCTTCCATGAGGAATAGCCTTCTGGATTTTTAAAAACTGAACCAGCAGATGGATAATCAAGGGGATGTTTTGACTCTCTATCTTTATTTATTTCATCAAATTCAAGCTTTAGCTTTTCTGGATCATGGCCAGCATAGAGTGAAAAAATTCCACTGGTAATAACAGCTTCTGATTCTAATGAGGTTTTTCTATAGGAAGAAAAATCTTCAGTTACTTCAATAGTTTTGCTTTGTCCAAATTTATCGATGTAGTTTATATGAGTCATTATATCAGCAAAGGAACCCATAAAAGTTCCAGCATTCATGTATATGCCCCCTCCCACTGCACCAGGAACACCAGCAGTGAATTGAAGACCTGAAAGACCATGTTCTATAGAGTATTCAATGAAATTCTCTTTAGACAGACACGCAGGGACCTTCAAGCAACCATCATCCTCAAGAGTTATTGCAGATACTCCATTATCAGATGAAACCTTCATTACAACACCTGAAATTCCTTTATCTGAAATCAGAAGATTTGATCCGCCACCTATTTTAGCAAGAGGCACCTTATAGTCATTACATAACAATATAATAGTTCTAACCTCTTCTTCATCCGAAGGAACAACAAATACTTCAGCGAAACCACCAGTCTTAAATGTTGTATGTTTACTAAGAGGCTCAGAAGAGATAACAGTTGTTACTGCCTTTAATTCATCAATAAGATCTTCTGTTGTTTTATTCATTATAAATTGATTGTTCATAAATTACTTTTACATTTAAAATATTTTAAAATCACTTATAATGTCATTAGGTTCTATAGCAATGGAGTGTCAATAAAAAAGAGACGAGAGACAGGTGAAAGTCCAAAGTCAAAAATTGAAAGATTCTTAACAAGAACCCTTTTAACTATTGACTTTTAACTTTCTACTGCCCTTATTTCACATCATAAAAACATCTTTTAGGTGAGAAAATTTTTTCTTCATCCTTGAGCTTCTTTATAGCTTTATCAACATCCTTTTTATCAAGTCCTGACATTTCTACTATTTCTCCACCCTTTAAAGGTTTTCCTGCATCTTTAATTGTTTGTACAACAGTATTTTCATTACTCATTTGAGTCTCCTTAAATTAACAGATTACTTCTGTAATAATTACAGTTATGTAGTCAGTCAACTAGTTTTTCAGGCGTTTTAAAATATTTTTAACTGCAATGAGAGTACCCTCAAAGGTTGTCATGCCAGATGTATCTTCTTCCATAGGATTGTGGACCGTTCCACCAAAGTGATTGTTATCCCCAACAATAATCATTCCGTGGACCAAAAGAGCTCCATGAATCTGCTGTAGTGTCAACTCCTGACCACCGTTTCTTGAACCACCAACAGCTATGGCTGCACCGATTTTCCCCTTTAAAGCCATCTTATTTCTCCGAAGAGGAAGAGTCTTGTCAATGAGGGCCTTCAATTGCGCTGTCATTGAACCAAAATAAACGGGAGAGATAAATAATATTGCATCGCTCTCTTCAAGAATCTTATTAACTCCATTGGCCTTCTCATCCTTTGAACACTGAGGATGTTTTTTACATGAATCACAATGAACACAGGGGAGTATTATTGTTTCACTCGAATTTATCACTGATGTTTCAAAACCATGGTCTTCAAAAAAATCCCTGGCCTCTTCTGCCATGGTTTCACTATTTTTACTTCTTCTTGGACTTCCTGATATAATGGCTACTTTCATTATTTGCTCCATATATGATAATTTAAGATAAATTCTTTTATTGTATTCAATTCAATTTTTAGAATAGATGTCAAATTCTTATAAATGATAAAAATTTCAATAACTTATAAGAGACTTTATTAAAATTTTTGGTAACTTCAATAAATAAAGTATATAATATATCTATAATCTTATATACTTTACCAACAAGATTTAATATATTTATAAGGCCTTACCCTGCAAGTGAAATTATTTTATTTTTGTAATGAATACATATTGCTTGACAAATATCAATGGTCTCAGTATTGTTAGTTAAATAAAACAATTTCACATAAAAATAAGCATACAAGGAGTTATATTATGACCAAGATAGCATTTAAAGGAAATCCAGTATCACTAAGTGGGACCGAAATCAAGGTTCAAGATAAGGCACCAGAGGTAAAACTTGTAGATGGTGATCTCAATGATAAAACAGTTGGTGGTGCCATGGGAAAAAAACAGCTTATTGTTGCTGTTCCATCAGTTGACACGCCGGTCTGTGCAGTTGAGACAAGAACATTCAATCAAAAGGTCAGTAATCTCGGCAATGTTGAAACATTTATTGTATCAATGGACCTACCCTTTGCATCAGCCAGATTCTGTGGAGCAGAAGGTATTGAAAGGGTTACACCAGTCTCAGATTTCAGAAATAGAGACTTCGCAGAAAAATACGGCCTTCTCATGGCAGATGGTCCCCTCAAGGGTCTCATTGGACGGGCAGTTTTCGTTGTCGATGAAGAAGGAACTGTTGTTTATAAAGAGCTGGTAGATGATATTACCCATGAGCCTGATTACGACAAGGCTTTAAGTGCCTTGAAATAAGTATAGGAGTATAAAGTATAAAGTTTAAGATATTAACTTTCTACTTTATACTCGTTCATCCACCCTCTGGTTATTTTTACCAATTTAAAATATTCATATCAATAAATTTGCTTAAAAAATACTCCTCTTGTAACCGAAAATATAATAAGGCATCATATATGCCGGATAATTATAATGAAAAAATCGATAAAAATACCAGATATTACTGAATATACCGATGATGATGGCAAAAAGTGGATTCAAACATCCACTGAAGATCTTTTATCAACAAAGGAACTCAATGAAATCCTTCAGTCTGTTGACATTGATAAGGATGAAAATGAGGTTATCTTAGCACGTTTTGATTTTCAAAAGGTTAATAAGCAATACTATGATGCTGTTCAAGAGCTTCAAAAAAAGGTTTCTGATCAGAATAAACTCTTGAAAAAGGTAATTACTGAATCAAAGGAAATTATTGATAAAAAGAATGTAAAACTAAAGGAACTAATAGAATATATCAAGAAACTGCATCTTTTCTTAGCCCATATCAGCAAGGATGGCAATATTGATACATCACAACTTCCTCAAATGGTATTTCAGACCACTGTTTCAGAGGAGACCCAGATAGAAGAATCTATATATATGGAAGTAACAGAGATACCCATTACTGCAGATACCAAAGAGAAGGATCTTTTATAATTACCACTGTCGTGTATATACAAGAGTACCACTACCATTAGATATTGTCAGAGTATCTCCAGAAACCGAATAATTGTAGGAAACAGTTCCACTATATGGAGCACTACTAATTACAAAGGTAAGAACACTTTCAGTTGCACTCCAGGTCCCGACAACATCATAGTCTGTACCAGCGTTTATCTGAATATTTCTTCTACATAAACCATAGCCTCCGAGAGTAATATATTCTCTGTCTCCAATACTATAGTTAATTGCAAGCCCATCGCTATTATCACATGACCCACTACTTAAGATCCACGTACCGGCAATGGTCCAGGAATAGTCTGAACAGGAAGGAATAGTAAATAAGAGTGCCAAGAACAGTGCAAGAAAGAGTCTTTTCATAGATCATACCTCACAATCATAATACAATAGTGTAAAATATTCTGTCAAGATTAAAGAGATGTAAATATTTTTTTCGTAAAAAATTTCATTATTCATTTTTCAAATAATAACTCTTCTTTTAATATAGGTCACTGAAACTGCCAGTGATTTTAATTTTTAAGCAGGGCGATTGATAATAATTTTTCTGACTTATGTTAGTAGGCTATTTGCTTTTAGACTCTCGCAGCAGAAAACATCGTGTTTAATTCGCTTTTATAATTTTTGAAGATAAATAATGATTCACCAATCAGAAAAATGACTATCAATCATCTGATTTAATTAATACTCAATATTTCTTATGAGTATAATCTCAAACTTATTGGACAGCTAGAGAATACTCCTTTTACATTGATAAAAATCTTGACCTCTGGTAGTCTATAATATTTCTTTCATTATTATGAAAAAAATATTTATACTACTAATATTGACGTCCCTATTCAGCATTTCCATTTATGGAAAAGGTCTATTTTTAAATGTAGGAGGTAAAACCTTCAGCAAATATCACTATAATGAACTCTACTTCATTCATAATGAAATATTACTCCATACAACCGCTCAAAAGATAAAATCTCTTGGAAAAATGAAATTCAAAGGAAATTCAGCTCCCTTTCATCATATAAACAAAAAAGGTTTTGCCAATTACTTTACCTCAAGGGTCATGATCTATCAGTCTCTTCGAAAACTGAAAATTTCAATGAAGAGTTTCTCATCCCTCCTCCGTTTTAACATAATGAAACAAAGGGTTACCTATTATCTGCAAAAAAGATTTCTCCCTACTATTAAACTCTCAGATGAAGAGCTTGATGCCTATTATCAAAAAAATAAAAATCATTTCAATGGCATTGCAGTTACTGATGAGGTCATAGAGATAATCAGACAACGAATAATATCAGAGAAATTCAATAAAAAAGTTCAAGAGTTTGTCAAAGAAAATAGTTTAAAATATAAAAAGAAGAAAGATTGGTACTTCAAGGTTCTTACTGAAAAAAAATATTCAAAAAAAACTATTTACCCCGGGGGATTTTGGCTTAATCAAAAAGAATTTTTAAAGATGTATTATAGTGCTGTTTCAGTGCAGACAGGTTTAAGTAAAAAACAGATTTTAGAAAAAACAAAAGGAACCAAAGACACCTCAATACATATCAAAAAATTTGGTGACAATCTTTTAAACCTCTGCCTTTTATATAAGAGAAGTCAAAAAAATCTTTCATATAGAGAGAAAAAGAATATATCAGAGATAACAACCTATGACATAGCCTATTCCTGGGTCATAAACAAAAAGGTTCTTTCTAGAGTTACAATTAGCAATAGGGAGATTTTATCAATTTATAAGAAGCTCTATCCCAACGATCTGCCCTTGAAAAAAAAGAAGAGAGCCTTTGTTATGATTGCCCAGAGACTTCACATGCTAAAAGTAAATCAGGAGATTCAAAAATTTTTAATAAAGCTGAAAAAAGGTACTGTAATTAAGGGAAAGCTTTTGAGTAGTTTTTCAAAGTAATATTAAATAGAAGCACATCACTTTTTTCAAATAACATCATCAAAAAAAGGATTTGACAGCTATCATCTCTCATCACTTTTATAATTATTATAAATCACCTGTCTCAAAAAAATCAATATTGACTCCAAAGGAGATTTGACTCATGACCCTTAGAATTCACAATACTCTCAGTGGCACAAAAGATGAAATAATTCCAGGTGGCGAAGAAAAAGAAAATATTCAGGACTATCCACCGGTAACAATATATTCCTGTGGCCCAACGGTCTACAGCTATGCACACATCGGAAACTTCAGAACTTTTTTACTCAATGATCTTTTGCGACGATACCTTAAATTTAAAGGCTTTGCTGTAAATCATGCCATGAATATCACCGATGTTGATGACAAGACCCTAGCAGGATCCAGAGAAGAGGGAATTTCTCTAAAGGAATACACAGAAAGATATACAGCCTTTTTTCTAGAAGATCTTGCTTCATTGAATATTGAAACAGTAGAACATATACCCAAGGCTACAGAATCAATGAAGGCCATGGAAGAAATATTGCAGAAACTTCAAGATAAGGGATACGTCTACGAAAAGGATGGGTCCCTCTACTTCAGTATCGGAAAATATGAAAACTACGGCCGTCTGAGCAAACTTGACACAAGGGAGATACAGACTGGTCTTCGCTATGATACCGATGAATATGAAAAGGATGATATCAGAGACTTTGTTCTCTGGAAAGCACCAAAGGATGGTGAAGAAAAATGGAAGATTGATTGCGGTGAAGGACGACCAGGCTGGCATATTGAGTGCTCAGCAATGATTCGCGATATTTTCAATACAACCATCGATATTCATACTGGAGGTGTTGATCTGATTTTTCCTCATCATGAAAATGAGATAGCACAGAGTGAGGCAGCATATGATGAACCATTTGTTAGACACTGGGTTCACTGGGAACACCTTCTCGTTGACGGTACGAAGATGTCAAAGTCAAAGGGAAATTTTTATACATTGCGGGATCTTACTGAAAAGGGTTATTCAACCCGAAGCATTCGTTACCTCATGCTTTCAGCTCATTATAGAAAACAGCTTAACTTTACCTTTGAAGGCCTGACACAAGCAAGTACTGCTCTTGAGCGCATAGACAATCTGCTCCTTCGCCTCAGTGATATTAAGTCAGATAAGGGGGATGAGAAAGCGGTCAATGAAACTATCTCTACCTTAATGAACTCCTTTTCCACAGCTCTTGACGATGATCTCAATACTTCAGGAGGCTTTGGGGCTCTCTTTGATTTCATTCACAGCGTAAACAGTCTCATCACTGAAGAAAAAATCTCTATTGATCAAAGCACAGAAATAATTACAGCACTTGAAAAGATTGATGCTGTTCTTGGTATAATCTTTTCATCATCATCAGAGAATGATGTAGATGAAGAACGTATTGAGGCACTTATAATAGAAAGAAAAGAATCAAAACAAAATAAAAACTTTGCCAGAGCAGATGAAATAAGGGACACCCTTTTAGCCGAAGGCATAGTTCTTGAAGATACTAAGGATGGAACCAGATGGAAAAGAAAGAACTGATTCTCGGAAGAAATCCCGTAATGGAATATCTCAGATCAGGAAGCAACAGCACCTGTCTCTATATTTCAGAAAAAGCCCATGGCAAGATAATTGACCAGATTGAAGGACATGCAAAGGCCAAGAAGATTCACATAGAGAGAAAACCAAAGGATTTCTTTACAAAGTTGGCATCATCTTCAACTCACCAGGGCGTAGCTCTGGAAATTAGAGAAAAGAAAAAAACAGGCACCGGTGATCTCATCACTGATTTTTCCAATAGTAATGCTGTTCTTATAATACTAGATCATTTAACTGATCCCCATAATGTAGGTTCCATTATACGCAGTGCTGAGGCTCTGGGTGCACAGGGTATTCTCTATACAGATAATCGGTCTGCAGATATTACAGCAACAGTTGTCAAAACCTCCGCAGGTGCTACAGCCCATATCCCTCAGGAAAAGATCAGCAATATTGCCCAATCTCTTGATAAAGCAAAAAATCTTGGTTGGTGGATCATGGGTACAACGGATCACGGCACTACTGACCTGGAGACTCTTAAGGATGTTCGCCCTCTTATCATTGTAATCGGCAGTGAAGGAACTGGCATGAAAAGACTCACTGAAGAGAAATGCGATTATCTTGTAAAGATTCCCTTAAAGGGTCAGGTTTCATCACTCAATGCTTCAGTCGCAGCAGGAATAGTTCTTTATGAAGTCTTAAAATAATATATAAATAAGAATTATTCTAAAAAACCAGGGCAGATGTTGATCCTTGGTATATTGAAATCAAGGATAATAAACCCATCCTTTAAAAAACAAAAAAGGTACCCAGATAAGGAGGTACCTTTTTTTATGTGCCAATTATTTTACAGGCATGACAAAATAGGTAACCTTTTTCTTCATATCATATAGTTCATATGCAGCATGATTTACCTTAAGCTTCTTTTCTTTCACCACTTTATTTAAAATAGGATAACACTTCATAGGGCCAAACATATATGACATTGCATTTTTTATGGGAAATGCTACAACAATTGACTTTGATCGAGGAACAATCTTCACATTAAAATCATCCTTTACTTTCTTAAACTTTTCAATATTTTCTCCCTCAATCAATGAACCGCATTCACTTCTCAGCTTTGAGGCAGCAACATCGGCAGGATTATCATAATAGATACCAAATCCCCTTTCTGCTCTGATGCCGGCTTTAACCAGTTTTTTATCAACACGATCAAAGACCTTCTTTGTTTCACTATAGGGCCCCACATGTTTTTCATAAACAAAGGTATATGGCCCCATATCCTTCATTTCAGCCTTAAAGTCTGAAAACATTCCTATGTAAGCTAAGAAAATCATTGAAACAAGAACAACAATTCCAACTAAACCACCTAAAATCAATAAACCTTTTTTCATTACTTTCTCCTCTTTTCCATTTTTATATAGATAATATACTATATCCATGTGACAACATCATGTCATGTTTATTTTAATTGATTTATTATTTTAAAATTAATGGGGATGAGAAAGCACCAAAAAAATCACTTGAAAAATGGTATTTTCAGTTATAAATTGTAATGAATAATCCTTAATTAATGTCTAAGCAGATGAGGCAGATATCGTCATCAAAACTTTCAGAACCATGAAATTCAATGAGCTCATTATATATGGACTTAATGAAATCCTGACAATTTAGCTGAAAGTTTTTTAATGCAATATCATTAAAATACTGCTCAAACATCTCTTTGGGTCTATCAACCTTACGTGCCTCTGTAAGACCATCAGTATAAAATAAAATCTTACTATGAGGTTCGAGAGTTATGAGTTGATTTTCATAATAACTGTTTACACCTTTCATCTCTTCATTTGAAAAGATACCAATTGGCAACCCCTTAGAAATATTAAATCTATCTACTCCATTTTCTGAAATAATATATGGTGGATTATGTCCGGCATTAGCATAAGTAATGGTTCTGTCATTATTATCATAGATACCGTAAAAAACCGTAGCAAAATTATTATTGGTATTATTACTTAATAGATTATTCATATGATAGAGAAATTCTGCTGGATCATTTTTAACATTATTGGCTTCAAGCATTATTGTTTTCATCATAGATGTTATGAGTGCTGCTGGAACTCCATGACCAGAAACATCACTTAAAAAGATACCGATTCGTTCTTTTTCTCTGAAGTTAATATAATCATAAAGATCTCCACCAACAGGCTCCATTGGTTTATAAAAAGATGCAATATAATCATAGGGATCGCTTCCAGGTATTAATTGCTGTTGAATATTCCTTGCCATATCAAGCTCATAACGCAGGAGTTCATCTCTCTCTAAGAGCTTTGCATGTTCCTCTTGAATCTTATTCTGTTTTTGTACAATCATCAATCTTTGTATAAAATCTTTTCGTGAATATATTTCAATGAGATAACTGGCAAACATCCCGATTACATTTGCAGAGATAAAGAAAAAATTATTGTTCAAAAAAATAGTAAGAAGCTTTGAATCATTAATCATACCATGATTATAAATGGCTACAAACTCGTATACAGCAACAACAATCAAAGAAGAAACTGTAGCATTTATAAAACGCAAACGAACAAAAGTATATGTCCACATTGTTACAAGAATTAAACCAGCATAATAATAAAATCTACTGTCTTGAATCTCCATTATAGAGATCATAAAAACAATACCCAGACCTGCTAAAAAAGCAGCAATTGTTAGAAAGAACTGCATATATCTTTGAAAAAAGTCAAGAAATGATAAGAAAAATAAAAGTATTAAGTAGGGACAAACAATAGCATATCGTACAAACCATATAGTTATTCTCGTTTGTGGTGCTAAATAATAATCAAGTATACCGAAGATAGCATATAATAGAAATCCCAGTATTAAGGCTATTCTCATTGTTGGAAGGGATTTTTCAGTATAGTCCTGTTGATATGCCTTTTCAAGATTGCCAGGGTATCGTAGAAGATTTTTTTTTATAAGTTCTTCATTTATCTTTTCTGTATATATATATTTTGTTTTCATTGACATTCTTTATTTTAAATAACTTTATATTATCGAACACACAGATTAACAGATAATAAATAGTTTTGTCAATACATTGTTATATGAAAAGCGTAACAATCATTGAAAGAGAATAACAAGAGCTATAAATCTCTTGACCTTTGCAACAAATAGTGACGTAATTGATAAATAAACACTAATTACATAAGCAAAGGATACAAAAATATCTATTCCTGTAGAGAGTGCCATAGGAAGAAAATAATTGTTTTCCCAATTTCTATTTTATTATTTATCAACCTTTTAGCTTTTAATTTTTCCTTTAAGGGATACTTCCCTGAAGTACCACAATACGAAAGCAATTTTATTGAAAAAAAAGATAGCTTTGATAAATCAGGAATTACCCTGGCCCAAAACCGCTACTTACACAAGAAGAGAGATAACTGGGTTCTGGTTTCTTATAATGCCGGCACATCAACAACAGGAAGCCCTTCAATGCCATTGGGTTTTTCCATGAACAGAAATGGAATAATCATCAAGGTTTCAAGAAGGAATGGATATCTCTACTTTTAGACCTATTACACTATGCAGAAGAAAGGTACTATAATCTACTACATGTCTCAAAACCGCCATCAAAAATACAATGGCACGGTAACCTTTGTATTTACAAATACTCCTAGATGGAAAGCTGATAAATTCATGAAGTATTTTAATCTCAAAAAAATTCAAAGCAGAATGAAAGCCCTGAGATAAAGCATTTCAAGAGGGAGTCCCTTCCTCCCTCTTGAAAATAAATTTGCAGAGCTGGAACTACACAGTTAGACAAATTCCTTCTTCAACCTTAATAAAAGTCCTTAAAAGTCTAACCTACATCAATATTACTATTCCAATTCTGTTTATTTTCATAATACTCCTAAAAATAAACTACTACCTGAACGAGAAGATTTTCATCATTTAAAAAAATACTTGCCTATAAAGGCCCTATATAATTTGTAAGACTTATAAACTATATTTTATATTATATAGAAGAAACAGAGGTATTATCCCCAATGGACTTGAACCATATTAGAAATTTTTCCATCATTGCCCATATTGACCATGGCAAATCAACCCTGGCTGACCGAATCATTGAGACCTGTAGTCTTGTAACTGATCGAGAAAAAATGGACCAGATGCTTGATACTATGGATATTGAGCGTGAACGAGGCATTACCATAAAGTCAAATGCCATTACTCTTAATTATACAGCCAAAAATGGTGAGGATTACATATTTAACCTCATTGATACTCCAGGTCACGTTGATTTCACCTATGAGGTATCCAGAGCTCTCACATCCTGCGATGGAGTTTTGCTCATTATTGATGCAAGTCAGGGCGTTGAAGCTCAAACAATTGCCAATATGTACCTGGCTCTGGAAAATGATCTGGAGATTTTACCAGTTATAAACAAGATTGATATGCCAGCAGCAGATATAGAAATGACGAAAGAAAGCATTGAATCAAGCCTGGGCCTTGATGCTGAAGAATCAGTTCTTGTTTCAGCGAAGGAAGGAATAGGTATAGAAGATCTCCTTGAAAGAATGATTGATGTTATTCCTCCTCCAATTGGCAAGAAGGATGCTCCCTTAAAGGCTCTGATCTTTGATTCTTTCTTTGATAAATACCTTGGAGCCATTATTAAGGTTCGAGTCTTTGATGGAACAATTAAAAAAGATGATGTTATTAAGTTCATGGCAACGGGGGGTGAATATACTGTGGGTGAAGTGGGTATTTTTCGTATGGATCTTGAGAAACGAAAAGAACTAGGCCCCGGAGATGTTGGATATATTGTAGCAGGAATCAAGACAGTTATTGATACAAAAATTGGTGATACTGTGACATTATCAAAAAATCCCTGTACTGAAGCTTTAGCGGGATTTAAAGATGTTAAGCCCATGGTTTTTGCCGGTCTCTACCCCATGTATAGTGATGACTACGAAGACCTCAAAGAAGCCCTTTCTAAGCTTCAGCTCAGTGATGCATCATTTCTCTTTGAAGCTGATAATTCATATGCTCTTGGTTTTGGATTTCGATGCGGATACCTTGGCCTTCTTCACATGGAGATTGTTCAGGAAAGACTTGAAAGAGAATTTAATCTTTCACTTATAAATACAGCTCCTTCTGTTGAATACTTCATCAATCTGCAAAATGGTGATAGAATTCGCATAGATAATCCTGTTAAGTTTCCTGATCCCGGAACGATTTTATCTGTTGAAGAGCCCTTTGTTGATGCTACAATCGTTACTCCAAAGGAATTTGTCGGAAATATTATGCAGCTGGTTACTGAAAATCGCGGTATTCATAAAAATATGGAATATATAGATACACGTCGAGTACAGCTAACCTATGAATTGCCATTGTCAGAAATTGTATTTAACTTTTATGATAAACTGAAATCTATCTCAAAGGGATATGCATCCTTTGATTATGATATTAGAGATTTTCGTGATGGTGATATGGTGAAGGTGGATATTCTTGTTAATGGTGAGCCAGTGGATGCACTGAGTTTTATAGCCAATGAACATAAAGCCCGGCCCAGAGGAAAAGACATCATTAAACAGCTTAGAGAGATTATACCAAAACATCAGTTTAAGATACCTATTCAGGCTGCCATAGGTGCAAGCATCATTGCCAGAGAAACAATCTCGGCACTTCGAAAAGACGTTACTGCAAAATGTTACGGCGGTGATATTTCACGAAAGAGAAAACTTCTAGAAAAGCAAAAAGAGGGAAAGAAAAGAATGAAGCAGATTGGTTCTGTTGATGTTCCTCAGGAAGCATTTATGAGCATTCTCAAGGTTGATTAACCCTAGGCAATAAAAATACAATATTATTATAGAAAAAAAATCCCCGTCAATGACGAGGATTTTTTTATATTACTTCATTCTATTCTCCCTTTGATCTTTCATAAAGTGAGATTAATTAACAAATCATCAATTATCTTCAAAAAGAATATATTCAACAGGTACATTCTCTGTTAACCATACTCCATTATCTGAAAGATAAAAGGTATATTGAGATCGAAACATATCAAGAGCATTAATAGTCAATACAACAGGCCTACCATGACGCATTCCAACATTTTTTGCTGTTTCAATATCAGCACTCAGATGAACGTGATTTCTTTGCATTTTCAAAAGTCCTCTATGATGAATAAAATGCAGTTTTGTGACAGCTGTTCCGTGATAAAGAAACTCAGGGGGTACCTGATCTATAAGATTGACATCAACGTCTATTGAATGCCCCTGATTTGCCCTGATAAGACTTTTGTCATGATTAAATGCAAAGCGTTGTTTATTATTAGTTTTAACAACATCGTATAGCTTTGTAAAAGAGATTTCATTACCACGTTTTCTTATTACTTTCAGTAAATCTTCAGTTTGAACCCATCCATTTTCATCCATAGATATATTAAAAGATGATGGATCATGACGAAGGACGTAACTCATAAATTTACTGATTTTTTTTGTTTCTTTCAAATTCATCATATTTACCATTATAAATTTTCTTTTAACTCCAGAGAAAAGATATTTTTCATATATTATAAAACAAATCTTCGGTCAATTTGTTTCATCATTTTTCTCTTTTTTCGAAATAAAAAAAAAGTTTTCTGATGAATCTCTCGCCTTTCTCTTGAGATTTGATGTTTTAAACAACGATATTAAAACTAAAGAAATAATTAGCAATACTATAGTATTTTTAAAAATCTCAGAGTCAAACAATTTTATTAAAATTAATATAGCAAAAAAAAAATAAACTTTCATATAATGTGCTTCTCATAAAAATACATTTATAAAAAAAAGTTTTTTTTCAAATAAAATGTTGCATTAAGTTTTATTCAATGATCTACTCAATAATCGGTTCGGTAAGATATTAAAAAAATACTTACAGTACCTATTAAACAAATGGAGAGTAACATGAGCAAAAAACAGAAAAGATTTTTTTCACTAATTGTAATAGCATTAATGCTTAGCAGTGTAACTTTATTTGCAGGTATGAAACAATGGAGATGGAGCAAGTATAAATTAAAGTTTAAACTACACTCATCAATGAAACCAACAAAAAGTAATTCAAGAGTTTTCATTGCAAAAGGTCATGGAATAGTTTTTAAACTTCAGCCATACAAAAGAATCAGAGCCGGTGTAGATGCCCGTTATCTAGCTAACTATGGATATAGAACATATACTATTCTTAGAAATAAAACTATTATTTCAAGAAGAGCCCTTGATAGTAGACGATATATGATCTATGGCCAGGGATATTACAAGGGTAGAAAAGCATATTTTGGAATATTTGGTGTTAAAAGCACAACCAGTTTGAGAGGCGTTTATGCTCGTACATGGTGGTTTGCCCGTAGTAGATATGCACGTAGCAACAAGAGAATTTCCTATAAGATTGCACGAAGTGTTTATTTTCACCGTTAAGACTGAACTGCATTTCAATTTCAAGAAGCTGATTTATAACAGCTTCTTGAAATAATACCTCAATATTTCCTCAAGAACTTTCACTAAGTCCCCTATCAAATCACAAAAAACACTTGCAACAATTTTCATTATCCATAACATTTTACCAGTAATAATAAATGAGGAGTATATTTCATGGCAGATCTTTCAACAACCTATATGGGACTTCAATTACAAAATCCCCTGATTGTAGCCAGTTCTGGACTTACTGATTCATCAGATAAAATCATTGAACTTGCCAATAAGGGAGCTGGAGCCGTAGTACTAAAATCAATCTACGAAGAAGAAATATTAATGAAGGCTTCAGAGATGAGACACTCTGGAGGAGAAGTCAATACTCAATTTGGGGCCGGTGACTATATAAATCATTATGCCAGAGAAGAAAATCTACAGAACTATCTGGAACTCATAAAAGAATCAAAGGCTGGTTGTGATATTCCCATAATCGCAAGTATCAACTGTATTACAGAAAAAGAATGGACCTCCTTTGGAAAATCTATTGAAAAAGCTGGAGCAGATGCCCTTGAAATCAATGTATTTTATATGCCCGCTGATTTAAGAGCTAAAAGTGAAGAGATTGAAAAAAGATATTTCAATCTCATTAAAGAAATTAAAAAAGAAATCTCTATACCCATCTCCCTCAAGGTTGGATATCATTTTTCTGCCTTAGGCTCAATGCTACATGCTCTGAGCGCAACTGCCATTGATGGACTTGTCTTATTTAATCGTTACTATAGTCCGGATATTGATATTGAAAAAATGGAAATTACCTCAGGAGGGGTTTTGACAAAAACAGAAGATCTTGCTATGACCCTCAGATGGCTTGCTCTTATCTCACCGAAATCGCAGTGTGATCTTGCTGCATCAACAGGAATCCACAGTGGTACAGATTTCATAAAGATCCTTTTAGCAGGAGCTCAGGTAGGATATATAGTATCATCCCTTTATAAAAAAGGAACTGATTATATTTCTTCAATGATCAATGAAGTAGAGGAATGGATGAAGCGTCATAATTTTTCTTCAATTGATGATTTCAGAGGAAAGCTAAACAGTAAAGACAAAGAAGACCATATGCTTTATGAACGGGCTCAATTTATGAAATATTTTTCCGGATATAAAGGATAACACAAATACATACAACTTTTTGGAGGAACTCACATGTCTGATAATGAAAAAAAAGAAAGCAAAGGCCTGCTTCTAGGTTTTTTAGCAATCCCTATTGCAACTATAATAGCAATAACAGCTCTCTACGTGGTCACAGCATATACCTTAACCAATAGTTCATTTTACACAGGTATTCTTGCTAATTCTCAACTCATAAAAACATTTGTTGAAGCAAGCAATAAACAGATTAGCAAAGACATTCAGAGTACTATAGACAATAAAATTAAAATTAATGATTATAAAGAAAAATTTGAAGAATCAAAGAGAGATTATACATCTGCCTACACTCATTATGAAAATCTTTATAAAGAATCTGAATATAAAGCATATAAAAACAGCAGCAGTAATCTTTTCTGGCGAGGATGGAAGGGCCCCGATAGTGGCTATAAAACAAAAGAAGAATTTGAGAAAAATAAAAAAACTGAAATGACCCGCTTGAAAAATGAGATTAAAACCATTGAAAAGTTCAGAGAAGATAACAAAGAAAAGATTGAACTTGCAAAGAAAGATTTAGAAGAGAAAAAGGATAAATTAAAAGAAGCTGGTAAAGAATATCAAAGTCGTCAAGAACAGATTAAGGACCTGATTAAAGATAAGAGCAATACCTTTTCTGCGAAGCTTTATTCAGATATTGAAAAACTCTCACCAAAGTTAACAGAAATACTCGATACTGAATTTTTTCAAAAGGCTTTAAAGCAGGAGATAGAAAAACTAATTACCTTTATGTCAACCTATGACAAGCAGCTGGCCAATGGCAAGGTGGCCTACGTCTCTGAAGGATATGGAAGTGGAGAACTCAATAAGAAACTGAAGATTACTCTACCGGAAATAACTCTCCCTCTCTGGATTTATAACAAGGAAACAAACAGAAGAGAACATCTTTTCAGCAAAACATTTGTCAGAGAGATTGAAAAGATGAATAATTTAAAGAACAAATTTTTATTAGTTACCATGTTTAAAGCAACTGAGAGTGGATTGGTTGAAGCTATTGGTAACAACTATTTGAAAAAAAGAAAAATTTCCTTAAGAAATGGTATAATAAGAGTTAAACCAAGAAGCTTTGAAGGTTCATCTGCTGGTTATATTGAAATGACAATGATAGCACTTACTTATAAAGAATACGGACTTTACGTTATTGGTGGACTTTTCATTTTCTTAATTTTAATGCTTCTCATATCAAATGCATCAGGTTTTAGACGTCTTGGAGTTCTAAAATGGACACTTATAATTCCATCACTCATTTCAATAGTAATTGGAATTGGCGGTATAGCTGGAGCAATTAAAATTTACGACATTAAACCTGATCTTTTCAGCAGTATAACCGTTAGAATGTATATGCATAAACTTGCAATATCATCATCCTTTTATCTCTTTCTGCCAATGATTGCCGTTTTTGCAGGTGTTATGATTTTAGGCATGTTTATCAGAAAGATCCAGATGAAGAAGAAACCTGCTTAACAAGAAGATTAAGTATAAATCAGGGATTGATGATTATTTTAAATTCCTGATTTATATTTTTATTTGACACCATTACTTTTTATAAAACTTTTAAATTCATACTAAAAACTTCAAAAAAATACATCGTACCTGTAACTCAAAAGACCTTAGCATTTCTAACTACTTATAAGATTATGAAGAATACAAATGAACAATATATAGAAGCTGATGATTACTATGATATGGCATTAGCATGGTTTGAAAATAATGATCTTGAAAAGGCTGAAGAATGCCTTAAGCATGTAATTGAACTGAACCCTCATTTTATCTATGCCTATATTACCCTGGCAGAAATTTATGATCGAAAAGAGATGTACGGTGATGCAATTAGAACCCTGAGACATGGCAGACATTTTGACAAAACCTTTGATCGTCTCTACTATCTCATGAGTTATTATTCTATAAAAAATAAGGAAATAAAAAATGCCTTATCTTATATAGACAAAGCACTGGAACTTCAGCCTAGTTGTGAAGAGTATCTACTCCATAAAGAAAAAATTTTAATAGAAAAACCTTAATCAACAATATATCTACTATTAGTTGATTAGATAGAAAAAACAACTTTAGTATAAACTTAAAAACTAAAACTTGACAAGTGAACTAATGTATAGTACATTGTTGTTGTAACAAAATATATGAACATAAGGAGCCTATTATGAAAGATATATATACAATTTGTAGTGATAGCAGTTGTACTCAGAAGATGAAAGCTTCAAGAAAAGATGTCGAAGAATATTTCAATCGACTTTCCTGGATATAAATCATCGAAAAGACTGATTAAATAACTAAAAATATTATTGAAGGGGTATCTTTAAAAATTCTTAACCAGGAGAACCTGATTACCCTTTTTATTAAATTTTACTTCATCAAAAACATTTACAGCCATGATTATTCCTCTTCCATGGCTGAGCATTTCTGTATTGGTATCATCTATTCTACTTAAAACCTTTTCGTAATCAAAGCCATTACCTTGATCAATGATACTAAATTCTGCTTTCGTTGGTGTAATTCTATATTCAATATCAACAGTCTTATTTTTATAATTTTCATCCTTTTGCTTCATTGCTATTATCTTAAAATAATTATCATGAATAAGAGCCTCGGTTTTATCTTCAAAGGATATTTCAAAGTTTCCATGTTCAATGGCATTAATAACCATTTCTCTAATTGCGATTCTCAAGAGATTTACATCCTTTTGATCCATATATTTCTGAAGATTTCTGGTTATTCTATGGGTAACTTCTTCTGCTGTAGTGAGTTGATTGCCAATACTGAAACTGACCTTTTCTTTTTTAAAGAATTTCAAGAGAGAATCCTCAGCTACCCTTGATATCTTTCCGAGAATTTCATTACTTCCTTCTATATTGATATATTCCAGTCTTACCTTTAAATCAATAACATCGAGGGTAGAGGGCATTGTATAATCAATTTTAAAGAATACGGGCTCACCCTTCTCTTTGAGCTCTGCTAATTTTTCATTGATATATTGAAATTCAACAGAGATTCCATCAGAGCTTCTCTTCACAAAATCGAGAAATGTTATGCCGTAAACATCTTCAGGAGACAGACCCAATTTTGTTCGCAATGCACGGTTAACTGTTTTAAAGCAAAATTTTTCATCTAAAACAAAAATAACCTCACTTGCTCCCTCAACCAATACACGGTATTTTTCTTCAGAAAGTGAAATTTTCTGATTTGCAAGATTCAGATCAGCTATGTTCTCTTCAAGATTAAAATTTAGTTTTTCAACAATTTTATGAATATAAAGAAAGCGATTGGACAAAACTATTGCAATACCAACAAGTATTAAGAAAAAACCATATCGAGATATTGACAGACCAAGATGAAAAAAATTAGCATCAAGAATATCAAAAAACATACAGAAAACCACTACAATCATACCGAGAAGAAGGTTCCCAGCAACGGAGTTTCCCAGAGCTATAAAAATAGATTTAAAGAGTTTATGACCCTTTTCTATAAATCGATTAATCTGTTCAATGTAAGAATATCCAATTGTATAAATAAGAAAATAAAAGGTAGGAATTATTGCAGACACCTGCCAAATCTTTAATATATCTTCCTGAAAGGCCTCAGAGGCAGGTAATGTAACCAAAATAAGGAGTAAAGAAAAGGCCCCATATATCAAAGTCATGGCCTCAATTCTTTTTTTAATAATAAGTCCTGCAAAGGCCCCAAAGGTTGGAATAATTGTATATAATATAATTAATTCACCTTTAATTACCCAGTCACTATAGGGAATGATGCTATACACTGCATGTGTTCTAAAAAATATATAAAGGAAAAACTCAATACTTGCAAGGCCAAAGAAAAGATTAAAATTTTCTTTTCGATTATTTAGGTAGAGAAAAATATGATATACACCGATTACAAGATAGACAAAAATAAGCATAAGGGTTATTTTTTCAGATGCATACTTCATGATTGTTTCATTTTCATCTATGAATACAGGATAAAGGCTTATTCCTGTTTCCTGATTTGTGGGATCACCAATCAATCGAAAGACAAAGATATTTTTGCCCTGCTTTAAGTAGTCTTTATTAAAAAGAATGTGAATATGTCTTAAGTTTCTCTTCTTTTTAATAAACCCCTTTTCATTGAGATAGACCTCTCTTTTTATAAGATGTCCATTAAGGTAAACCTCCCAGTTATTACCAAGTCTATGTATATAGAGGCCAGGAGAAGTATAGATTGAATTATTCTCAAAGGGTATTGCCAGAGTGAAGTTTTGGGGTTTCGTAGTATAAAGAGAGAGAAATGACCGCTGAGGATTACCTGGCAACTTCTGATCAACAATAAGAATTTTTTTCCGTTCTTGATTGGCTTTTAATTTCATCCAGGGAGATGAAAAATTTTTAGTTTTAGTCCATTCTTTCTTAAAACCATTTCTAAGATATATATTCTTATTTAAGAGATGAATCTCATTTGCTTCTAATGCAAAACTCATCAATAAAAAAGACAGCAGTAATATTTTTCTCAAATCTTTAACCTCACGATTTCTTTGATAAAAGCAAAAAAACCAAAGTCTGTCAAGATTTATTTATATCAATATTATGAAGGTAATGGTGGATTGTTTTTTTAAGTCTCATAAATAGAAAGCAGAATATATGATATTTTTCTTCCATACTGAGTTCATTGAGAACTCAATGATTTTAATATTTTTATTGTTGATATATATATGTTTCAACAATAAAAATATTATAAAAAAACCACAGAAGATAAAACTACAATTGAAATAATTAGATATTCATTCTTCCAAAGAGCCATTCAAGATATCGGGATTTCATTTGTTTACTAGCCATGATCTGTTTCACTGGAGGCATCTTGAGTATAGCACCAAGGATTAGATTCATAACTCTATGATGATATAATGCCTGAGTATCAATGATAAGGTTCTGAAGCATTCCCTTTTCGATTGCCATATTGACAATTCGATGAGCTGAATTTAATGGGGTAATTACTCGCTGATCTATTGGCTTCATAGAAATACTCATATGAGGACAAACTCTCACACAGACTCCACAGCCTAGACAGAGCTCTTTATTGAGTCGTGCCTTTTTTTTCTTTTTAATATGAGGATCACCGGCAGATACCTGAGACATTGCCTCAACAGGACATACATCTACACACTTGCCACAGCCCGTACAGGTCTCCTCTTCTATCTCTGCACAGTAGTTAGAGGTATGAACAGGTTGAGCAAAGGCAAAGCGCTTTGCTGCAAGCATTGCCTCACAACAGCATCCACAACAATTACATATAAAGTTTACACCCTGCTGAACGTTGTCAGCAAACTGAACAAGATTGTGATCATAGGCCTGGTGTAATAGCTCCATACATTCGACCTCATCTATCTCTCTGGCAACACCGTGCTTTATGAGAGATTCAGCTGATGTATTAAAGGTCATACAAATATCCATAGGTGCATCACAGGCTGTTCCCATATGCTGCATCTTATGTCTGCAATAACATACTCCAACACCAATCATAGGAGAGGTCTTTATTATCTCAGTAGCTCGTTCATAATCAAGAACCTCTGCAAAATTATTTTCAGGGAGAGTCTCTTCATTTATAAGGGCTCTTCCCAACTGGGTTTCACTTGAAGCAAAGAGATGACCGACAAAATCCTCTTCTACATTAAGATACTGATGAAAGAGCTGAGAAAGCCTGTTTTGATCTATATCATTTCTATATTTCATTAAGGAATATTCAAAAAAACCAGCCATGGTAGGAGGAAGAACAAATGTCTGCTGATTTTCATCTATATAGTCAAGAAGCAGTCCCCTTGAAGCCAGGGTTTCTAAAAGATTCTGTGTCTCACTGATACTCTTTTTCCAGATCTTAGATGCTCGCTTTACACTAAAGGGTTTGATGGGCAATACAGATACGAGTTCAGCCTCCTTTGCAGAAAAGAGCATCTTTAAAATATCATAGAGAACCTCTGCTGGGGGTGCTCCCTGAGGTACCTTATTGAGACGCATCGTAAGTTTATCATAAGCTGAACGGTTTGTTAAATGAGCCATTTTTTCTCCTTAATGATTAAAGCAAAACAAGATTATAGAGATTACATAAGAAAATACACAATGCAAAAAATATAGGTAAAGTGTAAAGAATAAAATTATTCATTTAATCCTCACTATTTCTCATGAAACTGCTTTTTCTTCGTTATTTTGACTATTTATATCGAAAACAATTTAATTTACAAGAAAAAATCTTGAAATATTACAATTGCATTAAATAATTTGTTTTAAATCTAATGAGTTGTACTGCATCTACAAAGATGATTACTCAAGAAGAATTATACAAAGTGATTGATAGAGGGGATGCAAAAGTTAGAGGATACCCTTTATTTGAAAAAAACGTGAGTATAATTCAATCCATGGAATTACATTCATTATACAAAAATAAAACAGTACACTATTCAATTAGAACAAGAGAATCTAAAATTTCAGGAGTTAATAATGAATAAAATTCTTAGAACAGTTTTCATCATAATTATTGTATTATTCACAGGAATTCTCTGTGCAGGTGGATGGTTTTTTTCACAACAGATTATGCATCCTCCAAAGCCAGCAAAACTAAAATGTGCAAAGGATCACTTTGTGCACTGCAATGATCCCAAAAAAGATCTTGGTCTAAACTTCGAAGAGGTATCCTTTATTTCACAAAAGAAATTCACATTGAAGGGATGGTTTATTCCGAAAAAAGGATCCAAAAAGGTCATTATTACTGTTCACGGTCATGGGGCCAATCGTTATGAGGGAGCCCGTTGGTTTAAGGCACTTCATAAAGGGGGATTCAATATTTTAACCTTTGATCTTCGCAACAGCGGACATAGCACAAAGGGCTTCACATCCATGGGTTTTCATGAACGTTATGATGTTATTGCTGCTGTTGATTTTGTAGAAAAGATAAAGGGTATGAAATCAATAGGTGTCTTTGGAGTATCAATGGGATCATCTTCTTCAATACCTGCAATGGAAATGGATAAGCGAATAAAGGCAGGTGCCTTTGAAGCAACTATTGCAAATACTAATGATGTTTTTGGTGATATTTTATCACGTGATTTTGGTCTGCCAAAGTTTCCAATTCTAAATGTTGCTTCTGCATTCTTTAAAATTAGAGCTGGTGTAGATATGGATAAAATCAACAATGAAGATATAATCGGAAAGATTTCTCCAAGACCTGTTTTTCTCATGCACTGTACAAAAGATAATTTCGTAGATTATTATCATGGCAAGAGAATGTTTAAGGCAGCAAAGGAGCCAAAGCAGACATGGACAACGGACTGTGACAAACATGCTCAGGCCTGGCAGTCAAATCCTAAAAAGGCAGAAAAACTTATAGTAAACTTTTTTAAAAAATACTTATAAGTTTATTGAGGGGGGATGAGAACCTATAAAACAACATCCCCCTCCATTAGAAAGTTTCAATAATTTAAAAAAGATAATTATTTTACATCCAAACAAATCAAACATATATCATCTTCGAATTTATCACTTTTTCTATATACAACCAAATCTTTCATTATATTATCTAAAAACTTTTTACAAGAAAATCCATGATGTCCTATGAAGGTTTCTTCTATTTGTGCATATTCATATAGTTTATCTCCACCAACAGGTCTTGCTTCAATTAACCCATCAGTATAGAGAAGCAGCTTTGAATTTTCAGGCAGAATAATTTTTTTGCTTTCAAAACTCTTTTGTTCTAATGACGGAAATAAGGCAATAGCTGAATTTTTACCACCCTCAAGCTGAGAAACATCATCTTTAGAAATCACATAGGGCTGATTATGACCAGCATTAGAAAAATATAATGACCTATCTATGGGATCAAAAATACCATAAAAACAAGTTACAAAGTTATTTGCTGTTTGTGTCAACAAGACCTCATTAAGGTAAAATAAAAGTTCAGCAGGATCATTTTTCTTTTCACCACTCTGTAAGATAATGGTTTTAATCATTGAAGTAATAAAGGCAGCAGCAACACCGTGACCTGAAACATCACTGAGGAAAATTCCAATTTTCTTTGAATCTTCAAAGGAAATAAAATCAAAGAAATCTCCCCCAACCTGTTCAACCGGTATATACACTGAAGCAATATGTTTTGATGGATAATTCTTTGGAATAAGATTACTTTGAATATTGCGGGCCAATGTTAAATCATCTTCCATCTTTTGATTTCTTATTTGAAGCTTTATATTTTTATCATGTATATCATTCATAAGACCGTGATTGTTCTGCATTTGTCTACGGACTATCTTATGAATTGAATACAAAATTATTACATTTGTTAAAGAAGCAACAATCAGTAGATTAAGAGATATATCTTCGCTTATACTATAAATATGAATTGATGGAAGTATTTTTAAATAAATGAAGAGTCCCATTAAAAAAAATAATAATGAAGATAAAACCCAGGAATAGAGTCCCTGATTAAATTTTAAATTCATGGAGCACAGAGCTACGGTATAGACATATCCGGAAATCCCAAAGGATCTCAAAGAGCCAGTATAATAGATTAAGAGCGTTATGATAGAGACATCAAGAAATGTAGGTATTAATGAAGAGAGAACATAGTGTTTATTCTCATCTATAATAGTAACTTCAGTTAATATAAACCATAATAAAGATAACAGGGCAAATACTGAAATTATTATAAAAAGGTGCCTCTCTGGAGTGAAATACATGAAAATGGCCACAATAAACATTATAGTAAATCTGGCAAGGTTGATAACGGTGAATTTTGCTAGTACTGTTTCCTGTGACGGAGATTCCATATTCATAAAAAGACAATTCCCTTGTATGATTTCAGTTAACGAAACACAATCATAAAATAATTCATATGAATGTCAATATGATTTCAAAAATTCATATTGACATATCAAAGAGAGTTGTCATAACATTCTATATATAAATTAGACTATACTTGCCAAAAATGTTTTTTTATTTTTAGCATTTCAAAATTACATATTCTCCATTCAGCCTCATGAGATTCATTGCAGATTATCTCATTGTTATCATCAAGTGATAATAAAATATGCTTACCTCTTAAGTTTAAATCTTCAATACCTGCCTTAAGGAGTTTTCTTCGTACCTCATTCATTAATGTAATATATTCTTTTTCTGATATCATCTTCTCCCTATATGCATTGAGTGCATTAATAGCAATATCATAATTATCATCAAGCTCTGCTAATTTTTCATCGGGTCCATTCCAGTAACCCCAGATTGTCACATATTGTTTATCTCTCTGAAGAATATCTTTTCCATCAAAACAGGAGATCCCCTTGTGACTCTCATACCTGCTTTCATCAATGAGATGTGGAGATACTTGATCATTTCTACTGGTCATATAGATCGCTCTGGGATAGATAGTTCGAATGCCATTATTAATAAGATGTAAGGCAATACTAAATTCTTCAAAGGGACTATTATGGCCCTGTTCTAAAATTCTTTTCTCTTCTTTTCTAAAGGGGTCTGCATCAGGTCGAAAACCGACTCGTGACACTTTCCATACAAGGTTTATTTTATCCTTTGAAAGAGTATAAAAAACATTATTTGTCAAAGAGATTTTAGTTTTAGGAGTAGTCTCCCATCTTTCAGGTAAAAAATAATCAAACAAAAGGGGGTCTTTGCCAACGACCCAGAGTCGTCCCCTTGTGCTCTCAACATTACCACAGATATAATCAACGTTGAAAACATTTGATTCTTTAACATTTGGATCAAGTGGTATAGTTTTTGTCTTAAAACGATCCTTTTGCCTTACATGATAATCATGTCTTTTTTCTTCACAGACACCATCTTTCTTTTTTTGAGTCATCTCTAGTAGTTCAAAATCAATTAAAGCATAGTCAGATATTTCATCAAGAGATGTAATTTTTTTTTGTACTGTTTCAGTATTAAGAATTATATGATTTGGCTTTCTATCCCTTACCATATAGCCATTCTCTTCCATTTTTTCATCTGCATCAAGGGTAAGTTTCTTTAAAAGATCTTCATCAATAAGTCCCTCTTCACAGGCAAAACTTGCATCAATACCATCTATCCATTCATAAATAACAGCATATGATCTCTTTATATCCAAGAGAACTTCTTCATCATGACTCTTTAAAATAGAACTCATCTTATAGTCTTTTCTGCCGGTTCGCCAAAGCTCATCTTTATCCGGAGGTACAAAGATTGCCAGAGGTCGATGAATGAAAACATTACCGTGGGTTTTATTCATCGATATCATGAGATCTTTAACCAGAGAGAACTCCTCAAAGGGACTATTAAACTCTGCACTGTGAAGACGTTCAGATTCGATTGCACCTGGAACATCCTGCCCCATCCGATTCCATTTAAAAACAAGATCCTTATGATATGAGTTAACGGTTTTCGTTTTAACCTTATAAACACAGCTAGTACCAGCCAGCTCTGATGAGTTGTTCATAAACCATATTTTATCGTAATAATAATTTTCTGGTAATAGTATATCAATATGAGGTATACCGAATTCAGTTACATAGAGATCATCACCACTATCAAGTTTTAGATGAGCATAATCAACATCTAGAATTCGTTCAATTTCTCTATTTTCAAAATTTTCATTATTTAAAAACCATTCTCTTATGGCTGTACTTTGTATCATTTATTATTCTTGATCCTTTTTTCTTCTTGTTTCGAATCCCTCTATAAGATTTGCCAGATCTTCTGCTCTACTTGATAATTCTTCAGACAATGCAGATATTTCTTCTGACCCTGTTGCTGCATCTTGAGCAAAGAGTTGAATCTTTTTCATGGCATCTTTCATAGATGAACTATTAGACTGCTGAAAGTTTGCTACCTCAATAATATTCTTAGCTTTATCTTCAAGACGTATCATTGCATCCTTAATCATTCGATGATTCTCGGCCTGTCTATCTGAGAGAGATGCAATCTCTTCTATGAGTGTTGAATTATCTACAATATTTTTTTCAATAGTATCTATTGATGAACTGATGTTATCAACCTTTTTACTACCATCCTCAACACTGGTGGTTATCTGATTTGAAACAGTGTATATTTCATTTACCTGATTTGATGTATTTTCTGCAAGTTTACCAATCTCTTCAGCAACAACGGCAAATCCCCTTCCTGCATCTCCTGCCCGTGCTGCCTCAATTGCAGCATTGAGAGAAAGAAGATTAATCTGATCTGAGATATCATTGATCATTGAAACCATACCTGAAATCTTTTGTGAAGAATTAACAATTACATTCATAGCCTCTTTGGCTTCACCTGCTAAAACATTTCCCTGCTTTGAAACTACGATTGACTCCTCACTTCTATCACGAACAATTTTCATGTTATCTGCAATTTGGGTAGACATATCTTCAAGATCAGTAATAGAATCAGCTGCACTGGAAATATCTGTCACCTGCTGGGCAATATATTCGGTGGTTTCTGTAATTGATTCCAGAACAAGATTTAATTCTATTGAAATACTATTTACTGACTCAACCTGCTCTGCGCTATTTGACCCTAGATTCGTTGATGTTATGGTTAATTCCTCACTGGATGAGGCAAGTGAGGATGCCGCATCCTTCAAATAATCGATGGTCTTGCTTGCCTGACGAACCATTCTCCTTGAACTATTTGCAATTTCACCAATTTCATCATTTGACTCATAATCAATGGTCTGTGAGTAATCTCCTTTACCAACCTTTTGTAATATTTGAGAGACATCTCTCAATGGTTTAAGATTTGATCTTAACAAAAAACTCATTGAAAAAAATATAATAACTCCAAAGAGAATAATTAAGAAAAGAATACCTATGATTGTTTTAATAATATCATCATTAATATTTTCAACAGAATATCCATAGATAAGGGCACCAATGAGTTTTCCCTCTATCTTTATGGGAACATAGGCTATCTTCGAAAGAGAACCTGTATCTCTCTTATAAGGAGTTACAATAATCTTATCAGGATTAATATTCCTTCCCAAATACTTCCATTTTCGATTGGTTCTACTGCGTAGCTTATCTTGTTTATAGTTACCTGTTATGTAGGTGCTGTTCTTTCTATGATGAAATGGAACAAAACCCTCTAGATCTGCAAAAACTGCAAAGACAGTTCCCTTTAAGAGTAAAAACTGATCAATAGTATTTCGAATATTATCACCTAAAACCTTATCATCGCTATATAGAGTCATATAACGAAAGTAATCTTCTGTTTTCTTTTCATTAATCTTAACTTTCTGATGAAAAATCTTTTTTAAATAATCTATATTCTTTCCAACAGTATTTTTATCTTTTTGTTGTACCCATTTATCTACACATTGTTCTATAGTTAAAATAGTATATTGTGGATTTATAAATTCTCCTGGTTTATGACGGTTATTTGATATTGAATTTTTAATTATTATTTTGACCTGACCAGCAGCAATTTGAGCCAGATCCCTTGTCTTTTGAATATGCTGATTGATAAAATAATTTCTTACTACAAAACCTGCAATTAGACCGGAAATAATTATAAATACAATTAGAAGCAGAACAAGGGGCCTGATTATTTTTTTACTGAGGGACTGCATCTTTATTTGATCTTTTTTCATTTTATTAACTCTTTCATGAAATAATATATACAAACAAATCAATACTAAGAAATGGAAACCTTTAGTCAGTCTTAAAGTTTCTCCACATTATATACCTCAAATAAATAATTTACAAGAAAAATACTTATTATGGAATAAATCCTATTAGTCTCTCTTAATATAAAATTATTGAATAATCACCATATTTATTGACAAATCTATTTAGATTTCATAAAGTCGTACGATAAAAAAGAATATAGGGAATGTAGATGAAAAAGATTATTTTAATGTTATGCATTATTGTACCGGCATTATTGAGTGCTGAATCCATCTTTATTAAAGATGGAAGCATTGCTGAAGGAAAAATCATTGAGCAGGATAATATTGGTATAACAATAAAACTAAAAAACTCTAAAATAAAATTATACAAAAGAAACCAAATTATCAGAATTATCTACAATACTAATTATAAAAATAAAGTCTCAATAATTCTTAATAATGGAAAAACTCTTAAGGTCCACATTGTTTCAGAAAACCAAACAACCTATACTGTTCGAAAAGAACTCTTTACAAACAAAGAAGATATTATTAAAAAAATAGATGTAAATGGTGTAATGAAAAAGGATCTCTCTTTTACACAAAAAAAACCCGGACAAAAGAAATGGACTGAGAGATTCCTGGCAATTCAATTTGGTGCTGGTGTATTAGCAAACCTGGACCCCATTGATCGTGTTGACACCTGGGATGCTGGTGTATCAACAGACTTTTTTATGCAGCTAAAGGTTTTACCTTTTATCAGTATTGATATAAATCTACATATGGACATAATGAAGGTATATCACACCTATTATGACACTACTGAACTTTTTGGCCCTCTACAGATTCAGGCAGGACTGAGACTCTGGATAGGCCCCACCTTTAGAACAATATACCTCAGAGCCGGCCTTGGAATGACAATATATAAAAATGTTGATATAGATAAACCTGGCATTGTGGGCAGTCTTGGTGGTGGTTTTAGTTTCATGTTGGATAATGGTTTTATTTTTGATGCAGGTGTCCGTTTTGATCTTTACAATACAAACGGTACAGAATTAGATCTATTTTTATTCCCCTCTGTCTATGTATCAGTGGGATATGTTTTTTAAAAATCTTCATTAAATAATGCACCTAGGGATTCAGTATAGATGCAACTGAATCCCTCATAAGAAAAAATATCTTGACGCTTTCACATCCCCCCTATTTTTATATGTGATGAATGAAAAAATTGATCATAATAGAACAATCCTCAATGCCATAAAAACTCATATTGAAAAAACAATGAAGGCTGTACATGCAAGCCATGGTTATGACCATGTAACGCGCGTTGTACACAATGCTCTTCATATTGGTAATGCAGAGAAAAATGCAAATCTTTTTATTATTGAAGCAGCCGCATGGCTTCATGATATTGCACGAAATCTTGAAGATCAAAACCGGGGGACACTCTGTCATGCAAAAGAAGGTGCATTGATGGCACAGGATTTTTTGCAAAAGCTCAATGTGCCTAACAGTGACATCAAGAAGATATGTCATTGCATTGCTGCTCATCGCTTTAGAAGCAATCAACCTCCTCTGACTCTTGAAGCAAAGATAATCTATGATGCAGACAAGCTTGATTCAATAGGTGCAACAGGAATCGGAAGAGCATTTCTCTTTTCAGGAGAGATCGGTGCGAAGCTTCATAATAATGACGCTGATATTACTGCAACTGAAGCCTATGGAGAAGAGGATACTGCATATAGGGAATACATGGTTAAGCTCTGTCATGTAAAAGAAAAAATGCAAACCACTGAAGGTAAACGCATGGCCATTGAACGGGATGCATTTATGAAAGAATTCTTTAAACGACTGGATGACGAGGCGATTGGTCGAATATAAAACTCATTTTATCTGTTCTTCGATAAAAATCGATCAAATTCATTGGCAAAGGCTCTCGTTGTCTTCTGGTCAAAGGGAGATGGACCACCAGTGTCCATTCCGCCATCTCTGAGTTCTGCAAGAAGATCTCTTGTTGCAAGTCGCCCCTTTATATTGTCTGAATTAAGAAGACCACCTCTTGTTGTAATTACAGTAGCCCCCTTTGATATTACCTGATCAGCAAGTGGAATATCTTCAGTTATAACAAGGTCACCATTTTGAGCCATATCTGCAATCATATCATCGGCTATATCAGGCCCCTCCTCTACAACCACCATGGTAATAAGATCTGAAAGAGGCAGTTTCAGCATTGTATTTGCAACAAAGAAGAGAGGAATCTTTAATCGCTCTGAAGCCCTTAAAATTATATCACGAATTACAATAGGACAGGCATCAGCATCTATATATATTTTCATATATTCTCTCTCACTAATTTTCTTGAAAGTTTATCAACGTCACGATTATAATTTCTTTCAGAAGTTTTTTTCTGATGAGCCTTTACCTTAATAAATTGGGGATGTAAAAGTTCAATATAATTTATCAGTCTTTTGACCAAATCGCTGTTCTTTCTCTCTGTTCCCTTCTTTGTTATAAATCCACTTTCAAGAAGTTTTTCTTTTCGATCAATGATATTGACCACGTATTGACTATCTGAATACACAGTTATTTCATTATTATTAAGATTATTAGCAACAATATATTCGAAGGCCTTAATAACACCAAGAAGCTCCATAGCATTATGACTTTTTGTTTTAACACAATCACTAAGAGTTATTTCTTCATCCTGGAATAAAAGTATAGCTGCCCAGGCACCTGTTTCTTTTTGAGGATTACAGCTCCCATCAGTATATATATTAATTTCAATTGATTCCATTGAACCACTACATTGCAAATTATTTATGGTGTAAAGTTAAAAAATCTAAGTTTGATTCAACTATGTAAAGTTAATTTGAAGTATACTTTATCATGAACTATTAGTTTTTTAATTTTTTTTTTGACATTATTGAAGAAATAAATTAAAATTACTCAACTTTTGGAGGACATATGACAATAGAAAAACCTAGTAGAAAAAAAATTTATTTTTGGCTAATACTTGCTGTAATGACACCACCACCAATTTATATGATTATTACATACATAATAAAACTTTTCACAGTTCAGCAAGTCATTTCAATGTTAGCTACACCCTTTGCACTATGGCATACAATAATTCCATCAATAATCATTTTTATGATTGTGAAAAAACAATTGGATAAAATCGATAATCTCATTAAAGATAATGGAGATATTAAAATTATTAATAATAGTATAAATAAATTACCATATATCTTTCTTATATCTCTTATTCTATATTGTATTAATGGCCCCCTAGTTGCAGTTATTTTTCCCATAGAAGTACCTTCCAACATAGTAGTAACTGGTGTTCTACTGGGAATAACTCTTTTAAGCCTTTTTGCAATGCCAATGTTTATACTTTTTGTAAATAAATATGAATTGTATTACAATAATATTCAAATTCACGACAACACAACGCTCTTTACTATAAGAAAACGCCTTTATATACCTATATTTTTTACAACTGTAGGAACCATTACAACCATTGTCATAAGTGTGTATGTAATGACAGCAAATAAATTATCTCTTGATGAGATTGTAACGAGAATGATTATTATTTCAATTCTTACTGCTTCAATGATTTTAATAACTCTTATTCTCGGAAATAGATCCATTGCAATACAACTAGTCAATATGAAAAATATTGCCATGGCAATGTCAAATGGAGATCTAACACAAAGACTTTCTGTTGATGAACGTGATGAAATGGGTTTAGCAATACAATCATTAAATTTTATTTGTGAACAGCTTGGTAATACCATCACAAAAGTGACAGAATCTTCCGATGATTTAGAAATCATGTCAAATGAGGTTGCCTCAACGAGTCAATCAATTGCATCATCATCTAACGAGCAAGCTGCAAATCTTGAAGAAATTACTTCTTCACTGGAAGAGATGAATTCAAGTTTATTACAAACAACAACAAATGCAAAATCAACAGAAGAAATTGCCCAAGTCTCCTCTGACCAGGCTAAAGAAGGTGGAGATGCTGTCAAAAAAACAGTTATTGCGATGAATAATATTGCTGAAAAAATTTCTCTTATAGAAGACATAGCCTATCAAACAAATTTACTAGCCTTAAATGCAGCTATTGAAGCAGCTCGAGCTGGTCAATATGGAAAAGGTTTTGCTGTTGTAGCCAGTGAGGTACGTAAGCTTGCTGAGAACAGCCAAAAAGCTGCGAAGGATATTAGTCAACTTACTAAAGACAGCGTATTAGTTTCAAAAAAAGCTGGAGAACTTCTTGAAAAAATCGTTCCAGGTATTGAAAAAACTGCCTTATTGGTTCAAGATATTGCAACAGCATCAGGAGAACAAACTACAGGATTAAGTCAAATTACAACAGGAATGAGTGAACTCAATTCAATAACACAACAAAATTCATCATCATCAGAAGAGTTAGCAGCGACTTCTGAGTCTCTTGAAAGTAGATCAAAAGAACAATCAATATTAATGCAGTTTTTCACAATAAAATAATGAATTACATATAAGGTTATAGTTCTTTTCTATAACCTTATATCTTTTCAAAAGAGTATTCCTAAACTATTTTTCAGACATTACACAACCGCTACACAACCGTTACACAACCGATCAATTAATTTCCACTATATTATCTAAATATAACTAAATCAATAATCTATAATTAACTGGTTACAATCTCTTTTGACGGCCATTCCATTGTAGTGAGAATTCCAGTTTCATAACATGCAGTATCAAGTATAACACTGCTCTTAAAGAAAATTGGTTTTCCATAAAATGCTGGATCCACACTATGAGTTTCATAGTGACCAACTACCAGCAAATCTGAACCAGACCAGTTTTCAACTAATTAAAGACCGCCCCAGGTAAAGATTTTCTGAGGTGTATCTATCAAGTGCATTTTTGAATCAGCTCCAGCATGGGAACATATTAGACCATCATTATTGTAGTATGTTAAAAGTTCACAAAAAAAATGTATATGATTCTCTGGAAGTGCATCTAAAAGAATTGAACCTATTTCATTTTCTTGATCATCACCTGTTCTTTTTGTAAGAATATTTTTAAAGATTGGAATAAGATTTTCAGCAGCTTTTAGTGAATATTGAGCAATTGTTGAAATCCCATCCATTCCTGTGAACTAGCTTGTTGCATTATAGTTCAATGATCGTAAAAACCATTCTTCATGATTACCCATTAAGGGAATAACCTCATACTCTTTTTTTAAATCAATGATATAGTCAATGGTTCCAGGAGTATCAGGTCCTCTGTCCAAATAATCACCAAGTAAGATTATTCTATCTCCAGAATGAATCGAACTATACACAATAACTTTTTTTAAAAGTTTCAGGTTGCCATTTATATCACTAATAATAAGAGATTTCATTTATCATTAATCCTCTATCAAATCAATAACACGTTGACTCTTCACAAAAAGTACCGCTGGAAGATCCTTATAATTTTCGATCTCTCTATCAAAGAATAATTCATCTAAATTGAAAATGCTGCGTATACCCTTTTCTGTTGGCTCCGTATAGTTACCTGGAAGCCCCAACATGATAAGATCAACATTTTGAGAATGATTCTTTAGTATTTCAATAAATGGAATGTCATCGTGAGAAAGAATAATAATTTCTCCAGTAAGTCGCGCTCTGGAAAGAAGATCCTTTATCTCATTTTCAGCTTTGAGTGAATCTTCCCCGGGTCCCAGTTTTCTTATGATCCGAATTTTGTCGATCTCTTCACCATTTTGATGAAGTGTTATTTTCATGATATATGCCAGCAAAACCATGAGGTTGCCGTTTTTTTCTCCGCGCCACCAAATATCTATTGATCTATATCCCCTGAAGCGTTGAGCATTTTTCATTAAAAGAATATTCATTCCACTTGATAAACATTGTTTCATTATTCGAATATTATCAACCTGGAGCAGATGCTCCATGAGCAAAGTATTTTGAGAAATATCTCCAGGATTTCTTTTCTGTATAATAGTAAGAATTGTTTCAGTAATATCCTTTGATGTAATAAAACCAGGCTTCATATTATAGGCTGAATAATCAAGGTTAACCTCAGTCTTTTCATCCTTTGAAATAATATTAAGATTTACCAATCCATTAAATGAAGCTATAAGATTTCCAAGCTTGTCAATTTTTTGAGGATTGCTGTTTTCACTATGAACAGCAATTGCTGAAAGAATGGGTCGCCAATTTTTTGTTCCCTGAACAAGATTATTGAATGATAGGAGACTTTTTTTAATTATAGTAAAAAGAAGTCCCCACCATACACCTTCAAGTTTACCCTGAGCCTTATATTTTAGAATAAGAAGAAATATAATATACTGCACAACAAGAATGACAATGCCACTCACAGGACTGTAAAGCATTATGACAATTATACAGGCAAGGAATCCATATAAAGATATAAATGCATTTCCTCTGAAGGTTGGTCTAAAGGATGGATTATTACTCATATGCTCAAAAAAGGCTGCACCATTAACCCAGCCATAGACAACTAAAAAACAGATACCAACAATAGTAGCAGCTGTATTAATGCTGCCCATCCATATAATTGAAAAACCAATAACAAAAGTTATTAATGCTGCAAATCTCGGTTCAGTGCCCCCCTTACGAAAATCTTTTTTTAAAAATTTCAAGAAACCAGGAAGAATTCCATCTATGGCTAATGATTGAAGAGTTCGTGGCGCTGTCATAAAACAGCTCAAGGCTGAAGAACCTGTTGCAAATAAAATACCTACAAGTATTAATACACCGGGAATATTCTCAGGGAAAGGTCTGCCAAAACCAAGAAGATTCGTCAATAAAGGGCCAGTAGCATCACCACCGGAATACCCGGATATAACAGAACCCTTTTTCATCATGGAAAAAATAATAATTGAGATTATATATATAACAAAGGTAACTGCAATAGTTGCAAAGGTTCCCTGCACCAGACTCTTTCGTGGATTTTTGAGCTCGCCGCTCATCCCTATTCCAGCATCAATTCCAGTAACAGCAGGAAAGAACTGTGTAAAGGTCATAAAAAAGATGCCAATAGTAATTGCTCTTGCTCCATTAGTATTGAGTTCACCAAAGCTTTTTACAAAGAGCTTTCCTCCTGATTCAATATTTATTCCAATGAAGGGGGATAAAAATATAACTAAGACACTCCCGCCTAAAATCAATAGAATCAATGTCTGAAGCTTTAGGGTGAAATCAGCACCTACCATTACAATGATAAAAAAAAGTAAAAAGAATATAGAAGCAATGATCTGCTTTTGAAGTAGAATTCCACCAACTGAATTATCTGCAAAAAAAGATATATTTTTTAAAAAAACAGAAAATATGGGCTGCAAAGGCTCGGCAAAACCTATACTATAAAAACCAATTGATGCAGCCTGAGCAATAAATAACTGAATTCCAATTGATCCCCCAAAGGCCTTGCCCAGAGATTTTTTAGAAAGTGCATACATTCCCCCTCCACCTATAGTGTTGAGATTTGTAGCACAATCAGCAATGGAAAAAGATGTTGATACTGTAACTGTATGAGCTAAAACTGCAATGGCTATCATTGCATAAAGACCAACATCTGCAGTCAAAGCTGGCAAAAGAAGAAAGAGAATAGTACCAAGAATTGCCTCTGTTGAAGGAACAAAGACTCCCTTAAATGTTCCAAATTTATTTTTCATAATTATTCTGATGTTCCGTGATTATTATTGTATATTTTATAGAGTTATTTAATCTAAAATCATATCTTTTATTCTTGATTATTGTTATTTATTCTATAATAATTGCAATATAAATTAGGATAACTATGAAATTTCTATTAAAAATCTTATTACTCATAATATTATTTTCCCCTTTTGGTATTCTTATGGCTGAGACAACTCATGATCTTTCAGGCCAATGGAATTACAGCATTATCACATCTGAAAAAAGTTATTCTAGAGATAAAAAACCCCCTTTTAATACAATTAAACTGCCCAATAGAGATCTTTTTAATCTCATTGCCAAACAACATAAAATCACAAAGGGATATTTATTATTTCATAAAAAAATCAAACTGAAAGATCTACCAAAAACTACAATGGCCCTTCAGGTCGGTGAAATAATGAACACTGATCAAATATATATTAATGGCAAAATTATTGGTAAAACAGGATTAATGCCCCCTCACTTCAGATCAGGATGGTCACAATTTAGACATTATATTATTCCCCATGGTTTATTAAAGAAGGGAACAAATACCATTGATATAGTTGTCTACTTTAATGGAGAACTATGGTTTCTTTCACCAATACACATCATTGAAAAGAATGAAGGTAGTTGGATCTTTATGATAAGAAACCTTATTCAAATTCAATTTATACATTCATTTTTTTTAGTTCTCTTATCATTTTCGATATTTTTTTTCATGATCTATTTAAAAAGAAAGAAAGAAATAATGTATCTCTATTACTCTCTCTCCTCCATATCATTTGCAGATATGACAATTCTGCAATTTATGGAAAATCTCTATCCCTATATTCCTCTTTCTTCAAATACTATCTATAAGATATGTGCAATGGGGATTCTCTTTCTTCCTCCATTTTTAGCATTTTTCTTCAGAAGCTATCAGGGATTAAAAGTCTCAAAAATACGTTTGTCTATTTATCTTTCTTTGCCAGTTATTTTTGCGTTACTTATCTGGATTTTTCAAGACAGATACATGGTAATCAATATAAGAAATATTTTTCTTCTTATTATACCTATCTATATTCTTGAAATAGTTATTACCTCAATATTACAGATTAGATCAGGAAACAAAAAGGGACTCATTCTCTTTATAGCATTACTACCGGTATTTATCTTTGGAATCTATGACATCTTAACCTTTAGTCTTCATATTTTTGAAGGCAGTGTTCCACTCTACGTTATGGGTATTCCTGCAATGCTTCTTTTAATAGGAGTGCAGCTCATTAATCGTTTTATTCACACACTCAACAAAGCAGAAGAGTTAAATGTAATTCTTAATGAAAAAATGAAAGAGAGCAAACGCCTTGCTTTTCTTGATAATGAAATTGAGATTGCCCGAAACATTCAATTGGCCACAATACCCAAATTTTCACCTGAACTCAAAGAATTTACAATAGCAGCAAAATATATTCCAGCAGAAAATATAAGTGGTGATTTCTATAATTTTCATAGTTTTGAAAACAATAAACTGGGTTGCCTAATTGCCGATGTCTCTGGCCATGGAATTCCTGCCTCACTCATAGCCTCCATGGTAAAGGTTTTATTTAGTGCTCAAAAGGATCTTTATTCTAACCCCATTGATTTTATTAGCAGACTCAACAGTCACCTTTATAACAATATGGAGGGAAATTTTTTAACTGCCGCCTATCTATATATTGACAGAGATATAAACAAGTGTTTTTATACTCGAGCTGGTCATGAACCAATGATTTTACTTTCAGAATCTGATGGGAATGTTTTATCAAAACAATTTCTTCCCCATGGCAGAGCAATCGGTTTTCTTCCTGATATTAAAATTGAACTTCTTGAAATTGATATTAAAGAAAATGACAGAATAATTCTCTATACTGATGGATTAACTGAAGCCTGTAGTTCAAATGAAGAAATCTACGGCATGGAAAGACTAGAAGAGCTCTTCATTAAATCAAAAAAAATATCTCCCCAAGAAGCAATTGATTTTATTTATAAAGAACTACAAAAATGGATGTCTAAAGAATTATTTGAAGATGACTTTACCCTCATTATTATTGATATATTATAAATAATTCTTGATCACCTATTCCAATAAAGGACACTTGGCTCAATTATATAAAGGAAAATAAATATGAATACATTATCACAGGTATGCGTCTTTTGCGGTTCAAGCAAAGGTAATGATGAAAATTATATATCATCAGCAAAGGAATTAGGAAGCATTTTAGGAAAGAAAGATATCACCATGATCTACGGTGGTGCATCGGTGGGTCTCATGGGTGCAGCTGCTCTGGCATGTAAAGATTCAAATGGAACAGTTATCGGAGTCATAACTGAAACCTTGAGAGAAATGGGTGTCTCAGCTGAGATTTGCGATGAACTTATCATAACCAAATCAATGCATGAAAGAAAATCTCAGATGTCAGAGATGGCAGATGCTTTTTTAATTTTGCCCGGAGGCATAGGAACATTAGAGGAGTTCTTTGAAGTTTTCACCTGGCTACAGTTGGGAATCATGGTTAAACCCATAGGAATCTTAAATATAAATGGCTTCTATGATCTCCTCTTTCCATTTCTAGATAATATGGTACAGGCAGGTTTCTTACGACAGGATCATTTAGACATGTTAATTATATCGACCTCACCAGAAGAGCTCATAGAAAAGCTCTCGCAAAAAGAGGTTACTGTATTATCAAAGTGGTTCAATGTTGAAGAAAATAAAATCAGTTAAAACAAAATCTCTATGCTATCGCCTCTTCAGGTTTTACCTCTTAAAAAGTAAAACCTGTTACCTGAAGAGGAGTCTGTTTTTTCACTGTTGAAACCCAAAGAACTACAGCATACTTTTGATTATTATATTGAGATCTATTTAAATAGATAGACCACTTTCCATTCTTTGAAAAATATTTTTTATATTTCAAAACAATAAAGTTTTCATGAAGATTCCTCTGAGCATTTTCTCCTCTTTTAATATAATTCTTCTGAGAAATTGCAACAATGGCAATATTAAGATAATGGGGATGAGAGTCTGCTGAAGAATACACCCTTAATCTCTGTTTTGTCAGATTACCCTTTAGTATCATGGATTTATTCTTTGATGTAGGAATCTTTTTTCCAGAATACCATCCCCTCCATTCTCTGCCATTAACAATGAAACAGGGAGTATAAAGAACACCTATAATATTATCTTTTCTATAATTCCTTTGACGTGCGGTAAAACTTTCTGCTGAAAACTTATCCTTCCACCCAAGGTGATCCCAATAGGTTACATGAAATGCAAGGGGAAAAATGCTCTTCCACAAACGAGGATCATCATGCAATCTGCTGAGCCATTTTTCACCTGGAGGACAACTGCTGCATCCCTGAGAGGTAAAGAGTTCAATAAGAGTATTCTTCTTTTCACCAGATGAAAAATAAATTATTTCTCCTTTTTTTCCGTGAGAGGAATAGGAAAAAGCAAAAAAGAAAATAATGATAAAGAACCAGACTGTTATTTTTATATATCTATTCATAATGATATTCTCTTCAATATAGTTTTATTATATATCATAATATCAAGAAAATCTATTTTTATCAAAAAAAAACATTGACGATTAGTGCTCTTCTCTGTATGTTAACTAAAATCTTAAAAGAATAAATTATATGAAATCTTTAAATACACATATTTCCCATTTCAATAACGCAGTTGTTCTTTCTGTCGTGGTGGTCGTCCTATGTGCATTTAGCAACCGGTTTATTCCGTAGGGATTTCTGTTAACAAAGAAAATACAAAGCCCCTTTCGGTTAAACCGGAAGGGGCTTTTTTTATGGAGAAAAAAATGAAAGCAACAGGTTCACAGATCATTATTCACATGTTAGAAAAACAGGGCATAGACATCATTACCGGTATTCCCGGAGGAGCTAACCTCCCCCTCTATGATGCTCTGGCTCATAGTTCTATTACTCATATTCTTGCCAGACATGAGCAGGGTTCAGGTTTTATATCCCATGGAATGGCTCGTTCAACAGGAAAACCAGCTGTTACCTTTGCCACATCTGGTCCCGGGGCTACCAATCTATTAACGGCAATTGCAGATGCCCGTTTAGATTCTGTTCCCCTTATAGCAATAACAGGACAGGTTCCTCTTTCAATGATGGGTAGTGATGCATTTCAAGAGGTAGATACCTACGGCATGTCTATTCCTATTACGAAACATACATTTCTTGTTAGAGATGCCCGGGAGCTCTTTTCAGTAATACCAGAAGCTTTTCGGATTGCAACGGAAGGGAGACCCGGACCGGTTCTCGTTGATGTGCCAAAGGATATTCAAAAGCAAGAGATTGAATTTAATCAATGGCCTGAGATTAGAGATAAAAAAATAACTGAAATAATTAACAAAGATCAAGTTAAGGATATAGCGGGGATTATCAATGACTCTAAAAAACCTTTAATAATGGCTGGCGGTGGCATAATCTCTGCCTGCTCATCAAAGAGTTTAAGAGAGCTTTCTCATACCTCATCTATACCAGTTGTAACAACACTCATGGGTCTTGGCATCATGGATCACAATGATCCTCTAAACCTTGGTATGCCTGGAATGCATGGTGCACCTGGGACAAATATGATTCTCAATGAAGCTGATCTTCTTATAGCATTGGGGATTCGTTTTGATGACAGAGCAATCTGCAAGGCTGAGGAATTTTGTCCCAATGCTCAAATTATTCACGTTGATATTGACAAAGCAGAGCTTGGTAAAATAAGAATGCCTCATCACGAGGTTCATGGAGATCTTCGTGGTTTTTTCAAAGAAGTGCTTCCTCTTTTAGAAAATCAAAAAAGAGAGGATTGGGTAACTCATGTTTTAAATCTAAAAAAAGAAAAACCCATGTGGTATGACAACAATGACGATGAGCTTCATCCAATAACCATAATCAAAGAAGCAGGCAAAATTGCTCCACGTGATGCAATAATCACCACAGATGTTGGACAGCATCAAATGTGGGCAGCACAGTGGTATCCAGTTTCCTCACCTCGAAGCTTTTTAACCTCAGGGGGATTAGGTACCATGGGTTTTGGTCTTCCCGCTGCTATCGGAGCAGCCTTGGCTAATCCTGAAAAAAGCATAATATGCTTTAGCGGTGATGGTTCTATTCTCATGAATATTCAGGAGTTGGCAACTCTTGCAGATTTACAGCTCAATGTAAAAATAATTTTATTGAACAATAGTCACCTGGGACTAGTACGTCAGCAGCAGGAGATGTTCTTTGATGAAAACTACATTGCCTCAAAGTTTATTACCAGTCCAGATTTTTCTGCAATAGCTTCAGCCTTTGGCATAAGGGGATGCACACTTTCAAAAGAAAATACTATTGAAAATCTAAAAACTTTTTTATATGAAAAGGGACCAGGTCTTATTGATGTACCCATTGATGCAGCATACAATGTTTTACCCATGGTGCCACCGGGATCACCACACTACACAATGATTGGAGGAACAGCAGATGATACGATTAGAACTTACCGTAAATAATCACCCAGGAGTGATGTCGCAGATAACAGGTCTTTTTTCCAGAAGAGCCTTTAACCTGGAGGGAATTCTTTGTACAGGCCTGAGAGATGATTCATTGAGCCGCATTATTCTCTTTGTCACAAAGGATGAACGACTTCAACAGATCATCAAGGAGCTTGAAAGACTCTATGATGTAAATGAGGTTACCTTTAAGGATGAGCCTGCTAATAGCCTTTACAAAGATCTTCAGGAGATCTGTGAAGGAAAAACTGTGGGTGTTTAAATAGATTTTGATCAAAATAAAGTGATGAGGCTTTTTTAATATTGCCTTGTCATTTTAATTGACAATCTCAAAATAATTACATATAAATAAAGGATGTTTAATACATTTAGCAACTTTCTTATATTTTTAACTGGCGCATTTTCTTTTATTCTAGCATCAGGATATATAGCATTAAAAAATAAAAAACAGATACATTATATAATTTCTGCACTTTATTTCTCAATTGGATTTATTACTCTTCACTTTGGTTTTGAGACAACCAATTTACTAAAATCAATTCCCCATTTTATTAACCTCAACATTCCTTTTATTTTTATGATGGGGCCACTGATTTTCATATATTTTAGATTATTATTAAATCCCCTTTATAGCATAAAAATAAAAATAGTTTTAATACATATGATACCCTCTTTATTTGCATTTCTCATGATGATTCCCTATTATTTTTCATCTGGAAAAGAAAAAATACTTTTATACACAGTGCCTCAATCTCTTGATTTTATTATTTCTAAATATCTCTATATTCTGGGTGTAACATCTATTTTGATTTATAGTATTATAGTATTAATTATCAACATAGGGAATTTCACCTTTAAAAAGATTTTCTCCAGAGGTCCTGTTCTTTATTTAGTTATAGTTGGCTGTGAAATGATTGTACTTTTCATTTCTATGCTTTCATCACAAATATTTCAGCAATTGACACACTGGCGAATAAATTATATCTTTGCCTTTCAGATAATTCTCACCATATATATTCTTGGTCAAAGATATCCTCAATTTCTTCAATCAGTTTCCAAAGAGGCCAGTAAATCAAGATATGATAAATCACAGGTTAAAGGAATTGATACGGAAGCAATCATTAAAAGACTCAATGAATTGATGACTATTGAAAAATTATTTACTGACTTCGACATTTCACTGGTTACAGTTAGTGAAAAGCTTAATCTAACAACTCATCAACTGTCTGAGATTATCAATAAATCTTTAAATACCAGCTTCAAAGCATTTATCAATGCTTTTCGCTTAAGGGAAGCTCAAAAACTTCTTCTAGATTTCCCTGACCATACAATTCTTCGCATTGCCTATGATTCAGGTTTTGGATCAAAATCAAGTTTCAATACCTTCTTTCAAAAAGAAACAGGAATGACTCCCTCTCAATATAGAAAAAAATAAGGGAAATAAGGGTTCAGTTTTATAAGTCTGAACGATATCCATATTCTTTTGTTGTATTCTTTGAATATATTTACAACAGGAGAGTATAAAATGAATTTTTTTAAAATTAGTTTATTAACAATTTCTGCATGTGCCATCTTAAGTGGCTGTGTAAAACTACCAGATGTACCTAAAATAAATGCATCAAAGCTTACAAAGAATCAAAGAAAAACTCTCACTTCAATTAAAAAGCTGAATAATTATCCCTTGTATTCAATGAAATATTATGGTGATTATAGTGATCTTGAATCAGTAAACAAAAAACTGATTTTTGATTTAGCAAAAAACAAATCACAGTGCACTTCAATTGCTTCACATGGAAAAAAATCTCTCTTTGGCCGGAACCATGATTACACTCAAGATCCGGTTCTTGTATTATTTACAAATCCTAAAAATAAGTATTCATCAATATCAATGGTTGATCTGGCATATATTGGTATTGATAAAAAGAAAGAAATCAAAAGCCTTAAAGATAAATCTTCTTTTCTTTATGCACCCTTTGCACCCTGTGATGGAATGAATGAAAAGGGTCTAGCAATTGGTCTCATGGCAAGAGATGATCAAATATCATTCTGGAATTTGCTTACAAATAAATCTATTATTGGTAATAAGAAAGAACAAAACCTGACTTCCAGTTTGATGATTATAAGAAAGGTTTTAGATAATGCAGCAACAGTTGAAGAGGCTGTTAAGATCTTTAAAAAACACAGCATCTATTTCTTTGCAACTGTTAGACTTCATTATTTGGTAAGTGACAAATATGGAAAATCAGCAGTAATTGAATTTGAAAATAACACCATCAAGATAATCAATAACAGAAGTAAATGGCAGGTTTCAACAAACCATGGTATTTATAGTGGTAAAGAAAAACTTCAGAAAGAATCAAAAAAATACTGGAAAAACAATGCCTTTAGAAAAACAAATGAACCTGACTCATACTGGAGATATATTACAGCAGATCACATGGCAAAAAATAAATATAATTCAATGTCTACGAATGATATGATGAATATATTACAAAAAGTTTCTATGGAATTTTCAAGCATCTATGGCTTTCGCATTACAAACTGGTCTGTGGTTTATGATCAAGAAAACCTTAAAGCACATATATCAATTGGTAGAAAATATAATAAAACATATAACTATTCATTGAAATGAAAAGAGATATTATATATATCTTACTGCAAAAAGGTCACCATTACAAATGGTGACCTTTTTTATAATTACGCCTCTCTAGAGAATTATCATCAAACTACAGAACTCAAAACATATTTTTAAAATTAAAGGTGAACAACCTATCATTTATTTGCATTCTATTGGATAAAATTTTCTAAGAATCTAGAGTCAAATGTGAATTTTATTATCATATAAAAATATTGAATGGCACATGCTGAATATTAAAAAATTACAATAATAATAGTCCAGTTTTATAAATTTGAACGATGAGATCTTTATTTTGTTGTATGTTTTTATCATTCAACAAAAGGAAAAAAAATGAAAATAATTAAATCAATTTTACTCCACTATCATTCACTAATATCACAAAAATACTATATCAAACAAAATGATGTCATAAGATTAAATTCATACAAATCAGTAAAAAATATAAAAAGAATTTTCACCTTATTTTTTATAATTACACCTTTTCTTATAATACCCTCTTCTTCATTTTCAAAAGTGTTATTTATGAAGGATGGATCAGTAAAGGAATACATAAAGATAAAGAAAATAACTACTGAAAAAAATGTAATCCTAAAACATAAAGAAGATAAAATTATAGAAAACAAGAAAGTCAAACAAAGAAAGAGAAAGATGAAAAAAATAGTTACATTTATTATAACGAAGGCTGACAAGACTACAGAAGAGATTAGTAGCTTATCAGTTCTTCGCATAGGCGGGAGCACCATATATAAATATAATGTTAAATATTATCTTTATAAATTTAAAAAGGATAAAAAATCTCCATTATATAAGGCTATTGTGGGTTACATTGTTGATGATAGAAAAAATAATGGGAATACATATACAATGCGCAAAGAAATTAACAGCATTGATGAGTTCTTCGTAAAAAAATATGATATTAAGTATATTACTATGAAGCCTTCACCAAAAGGTCCAAAACTTATTCAAAAATCCAATGAACTTGGTCGTGATATTCTTGGAAAAAAAACAGAGGGATGGTATATATTTCCATTACCATTTGTTTTAGGAAGTTCAGACAATGGAATATATCCTTTTATTCGTTTCTATTTTACAGATTCAGGTTCTAAAAAAGATGATAACTGGATTTATTCAGACTATAAATATAGAATTTTAGGCCAGGCTCTCATTTCCTTTCCAAATTTATGGCAGTGTCATTTCATAGAAGTTGACATTCCATATTTTATGGGAACCAAAATTCATGTAAAGGCTTCAGCAATATTTGAAGATACCCCAAATAAGCAATACTATGGTATCGGAAGGAATATTTTAAGAGATCCATCACCAACTGCAACTTCAGTTTTTACACAATCCGATTTAATACCCTTAACTACAAAAAATAATTTAGATTATAATAAATTCTATAAATATAAGATGATGAATCCAATGGCTTATATTGATTTATATTATAATATCTTAGATTGGCTGAAGATTTCTGGTGGCGTAGAATATAAGTTTGCCTGGCTTCAAAAATGGGATGGCTTATCTTTTGAATATGAAGGTGCACACGCTATTTCAAATCAAACGTTGTTTGATATTGATGGATTATCACATAAAAAGGATGGTGGCTCCTTAATTATTTTAAAAGCTGGTATTGGCATAGACACCCGTGACTTTACTTCAGATCCAAAAAAAGGAATATACATGGGATACAAAGGTATTGTTGGATTCCATATTCCTGAAATACTAAGGACTGATTACAATCCGGTTTTTCACAAATCGTCATTTGATTTTAGAATCTATTGGAGTCCCTTTAAATATATCACTCTTGCAGGCAAACTGGGATATACAACGACCATAGGTCAAATTCCTTTCTATGAATTAGGAAAGTTTCAATTCTTCGGTGGCACTGAAAATGGCATTGGTGGCTATAAAACAAGTCGTGGCTTTCCTACAGATCGTTTTATTGATAAAACAATGATGATAATGCAGTTAACAATAAGATGGCACATCTGGGAGGGAAAGGACCCATTAACAAAATCTCTCTGGGGTTTTAAACTCTTAGGATTTTTTGATGTAGGTCGTTATTCCAATACTGCATATGGAGTTTTTTCAGATAATTGGATTAACAGAAAAAATTTAAAGGATTGGAACTCAACACCAATGAGTTATGGCTTTGGTTGCATTATTTCACAAAACCAGTCTCTATTACTACATGCATATTTTGGATGGTCAGCAGAAGGAATGTCCTTTGATTTTAATGTAGGTCATTCAATCTAATCTAAAAGAATATACTGTAAATTTTAAAAATAAATTTTCGAAGAGACTTTGAGTGAAAAAAAAACTGACCAATAGTTTAGAAAATCTCTCTAGGGAGCACTTAATGCAGTTATAACTGCCCATGTAGGATGAAATACATCATAGGGGCTATCATCGTCATCTGCATCTTTGACATCATACCAACTGCCATTGGGATTTTGTTTTTTAACAAGATATTGCATAGCCTCATTAAACCGCTCTGTTCTTTTCATCTTACAGATCTTCCAACAATGGATGACCTCACCCAGGAGGTCAATATCATCAACCTTATATCGTATATTAATAAAATGCTTTTTAAAATATTTTTTAATTCTTATAATGAGAGGATCATTGGCATTTATCGATCTATCACCGTAATGTGATTCCACCAGAACTATATGAGTAATAAAATAATTTTGATCATGATAGAGATCTAATTGTGTATATTTAAATGATATATTTTTTAATTTTTCCATATAGATTTTCAAAGAATTTTTTGGCATTGGAAAAAGAATTTCTTTTTGCTTAATCATATCAACAAAGACCATATCTATTATGTAGTTGCCCAGCTCATCATGATTAACCTTGGCTAGTGCTTCATTAAAAGAATACTTATGATAGCTCTTATTATTAAAGGTTTCAGGAAAATTATTTCTATAAAATGAAGAATAGATTTCCACCTCCCTTTTGAATCGCAAAACTATGGGAATTACAGAGATAAAATCCCATTTATCCGAAACAGAATTTTCAAACATATTTTTTAAACGAGTTGAGCCTCTCTTCAAATTATAATAAATCAATTTTTCTGATATTTCTCTAACAAATTCATACTGACTTTTATAGAGTTCATTAAGCATAACAAGGTAATCACTGAATATATAGTCAAAATGTTCATTCTTTTGAACATATTTTTCACTCCAGAGAAGTCCCTTTAGTATAGATTTTTCTTGAATACTAATATTTTTCTTTAAATAATTTATTATTTCATATTGGATTTCAATACTTGATACAGTTGATTTCTTTGGAAGAGTAGAACATTTAAAAAATACAAGTGGTAAAACAAGGAATACAATTACAAACTTAGCCGTTAAATTTTTCATATTTTTTTCTTTTAAAAACTGATGTTTCTATTTCTACAAAAACATCAGTTTACAAGTATATTTATTATCTTCTTCTTTTTTTTCTCTTTTTTCTTTTGCCTGATCTTTTCTTTTTTTTCTTTCTCTTTTTCTTTTTCATTTTCTTCTTTTTTTTCTTCTTCTTTCTTTTCTTTTTCTTCATCTTCTTTTTTTTCTTCTTCTTTCTTTTTTTCTTCATCTTTCTTTTTTTCTTTTTCTTTTTATAAGCCAAGACAGCAGAATCTGAATCTAATTCGAGCAAGACCTTTGTGCTTTCAATAAATTTACTCTGACTTAAATCAACAAGACTCATGACTTTCAAAGAGGTTATAGCTGTTCCAGTTTTGTGATTTGTTTTAACTATTTTAATGTTTTTTTCAATATCAATTTTTGATATAGAATTAATAGCAAAAAGATTGCTAAACATTAAAACTGAAAACAAAGCACTGAAAAGTAAAACGAGAATTTTTTTCATAGCTCCATCCACTTAATTATAAATTTTAAATTCATTTCAGACACTAATATTAGTGCTTTTTTATTATTACAAGTATATTTTAAATAAAACATAACAAATTGTATAGTGACTCTAGTTTATTGTACATCCAACAATATATAATTATAAAATTCTGACAAATAGAGTATTTATCCATATGTTTACCAGATTTTAAAGTACAATATCTCTCAATATTCATTCACTACAAAACATACATTCTATCGTTTACGTCTATTTTTACCATAACAACTAAACCCACTCATAAATTTAATAATATCCCCAAAAACTTAATCTTTGGTGCTGGCAAATAAAAAACTTTACAAATTACATAGATTTTCTACAATACCATTACTAATGAAGGAGTTGATATAATATGACAGAACATAATCTACCCGATGGTCTATATGGTGTTATTGAAACATCAAAGGGTGAAATAATTATCGAACTTGAATACCAGAAGGTACCTCTGACAGTTGTTAACTTTGTTGCATTAGTTGAAGGTAACATGAGGACTGAAGATCGTAAAGGTTTACCCTTCTATGATGGTCTCACCTTTCACCGGGTTGAAGAGGATTTCATCATTCAAACCGGTGATCCTACAGCCAAAGGCACAGGAGGCCCGGGATACAGCTTCTTTGATGAGTTTTTACCAGAACTCCGATTTGACAAAAAGGGTATTGTTGGTATGGCAAATACCGGCCCCAATACCAATGGAAGCCAGTTTTTTATTACCCTTGATGCAACAGAAGATCTCAATGATCGCCATACTGTCTTTGGTCACGTTGTAAAGGGTATTATGGTCATTAGCAAAATACGCAAAGGAGATTTAGTAAAAAAAATATCCATTTTGCGAATCGGCTCTGATGCAGAGGGATTTGAAGCCTCATATATTACCTTTGGAAAATTGATGGATCTCTATGATCTTAAAAAAACTGAATACATAAAAAAACATAATGATCTTGTTTTAGAAAAAATCAACTATAACTGGCCTGATGCAATTCGGGGAAAAAAAGGTATCCGCTATATTATCATGTCTGAAGGAACTGGACCAGCACCGCAAAGTGACTCATCAGTGACAATGAAATACAATGGTTCTTATGTTGATGGCAGAGTTTTTATTGACTGGAATGATCATGGAACTCCCATTACCTTTAAGGTAAGCAGCGGGGTTATTCCTGAAGCTCTCATATGGGTTCTTCTTGAAATGAAACAGGGAGAAAGACGTATAATAATACATCCACCCATAAGTGATGGCGATAATTATAAACCGGAAGATCTTTTTCCTATAAATTCATGGCTTGTTTATGACATTGAACTTATTGATGTTAAATAAAAGCCTGGTTTTTGTTTAACATCAATTTCTATCCTTGAATAACTAATTTCGAACCAATTAGCAAAAAAATTATGCCAAAATTGAATCTTATTGCTAAAATTCATTCTATATTCTTGATTTTTCCACCTGAATTGACTAATATGTACTAAAGATCCTTAAATGGAGGTTCTTATGAATGTAGATATTAAAAGACTAATAACAGCTCTTGTGGTTATGGCACTTTTCCTTATAATAACTATGGCATTAATGTCATAGTAGATAAATATTTTAAATAGTACAATTTCATTCTTTTAAATATATTTATTAACCTAGAGGATATTTTTTACACAATTGTTTTTTAGTAATATTACAAATAATTGTGTAAAAATATCCTTTTTTTTGTAGAACCATATCTTTTCATGTTAAATCCTACAATGAAAATATCATTCCTATAACTTGAATAATCATCTAAACATATATATTCTCTATATAAATTATTGATGCTTTACAATCATTGAAACAACATCTTCAGCATCAAGATAATCACAGTCTATTATAACATCCGCATATTTTTCATATAAGGACATACGCTCATAATAAAGATCATCAATACTCTGCTCTTTCAGAGCTGCGATTCCACGAGTAGTTATATTATGAAGTCTTTTTTTTATGGCAAAAAGTGAGGCCCTTAAATAAACTATAAATCCATTTTCTTTCAAAGAAGTCATTGCTTTGCTGCTGTAGACAACACTTCCCCCTGTTGCAATTATGTGATCTTCTACAGTTAGATTTAAAACTACCTTTTCTTCAATTTGCAGAAAATAATCAAGCCCCCTATCATCTATGATCTTCTGCAAAGCCATTGATTCATCAACCTGAATTATCAGGTCTGTATCAATAAAGGGTCTGGCCATTGTTTTTGCTAATATCACACCTATTGTGCTTTTTCCCACTGCAGGCATTCCGATAAGTATAATGTTCTTCATAGTTTAACATTGTATGTATGAGATTATAAATGTAAAGAAAAAACATTGTTTTCATTCCCCTGAATATCACTTTAATTCTTCAAGTATTGTCATAAAAAAAACATTCAATACATTGAAAAGAGAAGGGAAAAATAATATATACTGTATATTAAATATTATTATCATTTTATCAAGGAGAATTAAAACGTGAAACCAACAAAGATTATTATAACATTCTTATTTTTTATAATTATTTCTACTATAAGTTATGGGGATGATAACCATCAAAAGAATCTATTAAAATGCAATAATATTTCTAAAGAAGACTTACGATTAGATAAACAATACAAAGAAGTAACATCTAAAATGGAAAAAATAATAAATCGCTACAAAATACATGAAAATAAAAACATTCAGACATTTCCCTATCAGGTTGAATATTCCAGAGGTAATGATTTTATTAAACTAGAAAAATACACCATGAAAAAAAGCCCCTATGATATGACTAGAATACTATCAGTTCATAAAAAAAGTATCACTATATTCATTAAAAACAATAAGATTACTAAGTTAATTGCTAACATATATAAAAAAGATTATGAATCGAGCAACACAATAAATCTCACTCTTATAGATAACTCACCTACATCAGGGTTCACTAAAGGAATATTAATTACTCAAAACATAAATGGAAACTACACTCTTAAAGATAAAAAACTCAAAGATTTCAGAAATACTTCAGCAAGTCCAATCAGGAATGAATTAAAAAGAAATTTTCTTATCAATCATATCGAACAATTCAACAATTATATAGTATTTATTGGTGAAAGATTTGACAGTACCAAAAAAGATAATGAGCAGAATGTAACAAACTTTCTAAGAACTGAAGCTCGGTATTAAGTTCTTAGAAATTCACATATAATAATTTAACCTTCATAACTATTATATTTATGAAGGTCTTTTTTTATATCAAGACTTATGTTTACACCTATCAATAAATTCTGCAATAATTCAAAATTATGATAAAATATTATGATTTAAATTCATAACTGAGTGATCGAAAAAACCAAACAAAAACATCGGCTGGACTTGTGCCACAACATCACTTACCTATATATTGAGATATTAAAGAATTTAAAATTCAATGTAAATACAGCTATTGCTCATTATAATAAATACTTTTAAATAGATCTTTATAAATAATTGATAGGACTATTACTCAATAGAAATTTCCCTAAAATACAGCATAACCTAGAGATATTGAAAATCCAAGTCCATGTAAAGGAGCAGCAGTATCATTGATATATTCATAACGAAGTGCTGGTGTAATAAAAAATTTATTAATAATAAAAGAAAATCCGAGGGTTAATGATGTATTAAAACTGATTTTTATGAGTTCTATATTATTGTTTCTAACAAAATAATATCCAAATCCATATAAAGAGGCAATATGTAGATTGAATTTAAAAGTTTTAATTTTGCCATTATAAAACCATATTGGACCAGCAGTAATAGAAAAACCTTCTATGCTCTTGTTACCATGGATTGAATTATAATAGACACTTTCAAGTCTAAATTCCGGTATCAAAAAGAAATCTTTTTTTGTAATAAAACTGATAAACAAAACATCAGTTTGAAATAATGCTCCAAGAGAATCAGTCATTGTATTGTCTATTAAACCAAGGTTAAAATTATAAAAAAACGCACCGTGAATATTCATCTTAAAAGAAATTTTTTTATTTTCAACTTTCTTAGTATTTTTTTTCAGCACCTTTTCTTTTGCTTTTTTTCCTGAACTGAAATTTTTCTTTATCTCTTTCTCATTGACCCTTTTGCCTAATGATTTAAGAACTTTAATATCATCTTCATATTTTTTTGTTTCCTTAAGTGTTTTAATAATACTCTTTTTAATATTATAGGTGCCATAAAAATTACTAAAAATGATTATATTCTTTTTTATCTCGACTACTTTTCCATTAAGAACCATACCATCCTTTGTCACAATAACATCACTAAATAGAGGTGTTGCACACATTATTAATATAATTAGAATGCTCGTGTTTATTATTTTTATATACATCTTCTTTTTATAAATCTCATTTCAAATTTCAATCAGCTCACAACTTATATTTCTTATAATATACAAAAAAATAATCCAATATCTAAATTTAAATATAAAATACCACGTCATTTATTCCATTTGCCATCACATTCATTCTTATGACTCTTATTATATAGACAAAATATTAAATTAATTATATAATATAAGTATAATGATTAAAAAGAAGAGCACTAGGTTTATGATATCTTTATTAAAGACAAAGGATAACATTTTTGAATAAAAGTAAAAGCACAATATTCATTTTAATGGGGATTATCGTATTCTTATTATCTTGTAGCGATGAATTCTCAATTTTAATGGGAAATTATGATTCATTTGTTACAAATCAATCAGCATTTATGGTTCTCGGAAATAGTGAATTTGATAATAATACTGGGGGAACAACGAACGATACATTTAGCGGACCAAGTGGAATAATTATTATTGGCAATAAAATTTTTTTAGCAGATCAAGGTAATAATCGAATCCTCGGTTTTAACAGCATCCCATCAACCAGCGGAAGTGCTGCTGATTTTGTAATGGGACAACCTGACTTCACAACAAGTGGAGATCAAGGAGTCTCATCTTCAACCATGAGCATTTTTGGAATAGCAAGTGATGATTCTAAATTATTTCTTTCAGACTACATCAATAATAGAATATTAATATTTAACACAATACCAAATTCAGATAATCCTGAAGCTGATATTGTTGTGGGTCAAACTGATATGACTTCAAACTCATCATCTTGTTCTCAAACTACAATGAATCTACCTTTTGATGTAGCAGCATCCAAGAATAAAATGGTAGTATCTGACTATGGTAACAACAGAATATTAGTATATAATTCTATTCCAACAAGTAATAATACTGCTGCAGATTTTGTTTTAGGACAGCCAGATTTCGATCAAGGCTCAATAAATGCAGGTCTAGGTCCAGGTTCTCCAACAGACAGAACATTGTTTAATCCTGGTGGAATCTGGACTGATGGAAATAGTATAATTATAGCTGATGGTTCCAATAGCCGTGTTCTCATTTGGAAATCCTGGCCTGTCTCTAATTATGAACCCGCTGATATTGTAATTGGCCAGCCTGATTTTACAACATCATCAATTGATACAACTGTTAAAAAATTTATATTAAGTTTTTATAGTGATATAACTGTCAGTAAATCCGGAAAACTATATATCTCTGATTCAGGCAACAACAGAGTTTTAATTTATAATACAATACCAACAAATAATTATGCTGCAGCAAACATTGTTTTAGGACAAGAAAATTTTACAAATTCCAGCACAGGTCTTTCAGAAAATACTTTCAATACGCCGGCTGGCCTTTTCTTTGATGAAAATACAGGCCAATTATATGTAACTGAATACAGTAACAATAGAGTTTTAGTTTTTAAAACAGAATAAACAGAGAAATAATATGATCAAAATAAACATTGAATCAATTGCACAAAGACTACAAGTTGAAAATGATTTTGTATTAAAACTTATTAATAATTATTTATTGATTACTGAAGAGGAAATTAAGGGACTTGAAAAATCAATAAAGACAAAGGATCATAAACAGATTTATCAGCATGCTCATAAAATAAAGGGCGGCTCAATCAATCTGGATTTTCAATCCATTCATGATATAGCTCTTGAAATTGAAGAAAATGCAACATTAAAAAATGATATAGACTACAACAAAATGCTTAGCCAAATAAAAGATAATTTTTTAGAAATCAAGAATTCATTTATGTAAAAGAAGATCTTTACAATCTATCTTTGAATCATCATTTTCAAAAACCTCAAAGCTTATGACAACTTATAAATACGTTACTTGCAATATAATCATGTCAATAATTCTTTTAAAAATCACTTTCATTTCTTGAAGATTTTTTAACCTTTTCAAATGTTATATCTATTAGTACTTTGTATTTACAGATAATAAAAATCAGAGCATAGAATATCTTAAGGAGAATTACAATGAATGCAATACATAAAATAATATCATCATATCAATGTCCTTCATCAAGAAACTTTCAACATTTAACGGTACTACATATCTTAAAAAAAATAAAGAAAACTGGAGCAACCTTAAAATTGAAAGATTTGGAAATACAGCTGGTTCTCAATGAAGCTATTTCAAATGCAATGGAACATGGCAACAACTGGGACATAAATAAAATGGTGACAACTTCAGTTGAGAAATGTTTTAAAGGATTTTGTGTTAAAATACATGATGATGGGGATGGTTTTTCTTATTTGAACCTGCCTATAAAAAGAGATAATTATCATCTTAGAGGTAGAGGTATTAATATCATTCAATATTATTGTGAATGCAATTGGAATGAAAAGGGAAACGAAATAACAGTACTATTCGAAACAAGTGCTTTTACACCGTAATAAAAAAACAAATGACAAGATAATCTTATTATGATAAAATAGTATAATATTTGAGGCATTATTAATGAAAAATCAAAGAAGTTATACTGTTCTGTTGGCGGAAGATAATCCAATAGATAGAGACATTCTTATAAATTTTATTGAAAGAAAAACAGAGTTAAATCTACTCTCAGTGATAGAAAATGGTAAAGAGGCTCTTGAACAAGCTCAAGAGGAGTACTTTGACCTATTAATTCTAGATGTAAATATGCCGGATCTATCTGGAGTTGAAGTTGTTCAAAACCTTGACAAGGATGAAATGCCCTATATTATCTTTTCAACAGCTCTTGCTGAATATGCCTTACAGGCCTTTGAATTTGGTGCAGTAGATTATATTTTAAAGCCCTTTGCCTATGAGCGTTTCGAAAAAGCTATTGAGAAGTTTTTAGATACAATTGCAGGAAAAGAAACCAGAACAGAAGAATCACAACCTCAAAAATTTGTTTTTACAGAAGATGGAAAGCATTTTTCAATTCCCTTCAATGATATTATTTATTTCTCCTCAAATGGAAAGCGGTCAATCGTTCATTCCATAGATCGTGACTATGAAACGCCTCTGCTTTTAAAAGATATTCATGGAAAACTACCAGATGATAGATTTCAAAGAATTCACAAAAAACATATTTTAAACATAAAGTTTTCATCAGGTCTAAAATATGAAAAAAGTGGCTATTACACTGTTTTTCTCAATGATGAAGATGAGACATCTTTACCTGTTGGAAGACATAGTGTAGATCCTTTAAAAGAATACCTCGGTATTTCTTAAGACATCATCCTACTCATTTTCATCAATATAACATTAATTATTATGAATTATTGTTTCAGTTCCAATTAACAAATTATACTTTTCAATTCAACTATATTAAATTTTCTAAATTCAAGTTAAGAATCAAAAACTATATTTATATAATTTTTTAAATTGGTAAATCAATAGCTACCAACACCTTTACAACTGGTTCCTTTTTTAAATCACTGTGATCCTTTAAATTTGTAACTTTCACCTTGCCATTATGTTTTTCAATAATTCTCTCAACTAAAGATAATCCTAATCCACTCTCAACTGAATCATACTCAATAAAAATTTTCTTTGTCATTCTATAAAAGGGTTCAAGAACCATATTTTCATATTCAATAGGAATACCTTTTATGCCATTTTCATTTATTACTGGATCATTAATTATATTGATTTCAACGTTGTCATATTTAGCTTCAATGATTACTATAATAGTAGAGTGTTCTGTAGAAAACTTCATTGCATTAAAAAGAATTTCTTCAATAGCATCATTAAAATAATCTTCGATAATTCCAACTTCTATAGTTGAGAAATTTTCCTTTGGATCATTAAGGACAATTTTTTGATTTTTTATTTTTGCAAATTTACTTAGTTCTTCAACCTTATTAAAAATTAAATTTTGAAGATTAGTTACAGTCATTTTTTTAATCTCAACAGGCTCATTGATAATCCTATTAATTTTTGAAAATATATTAATAGCATTTTCTGCCAGAGTTGCATTCTCATTTAATATATCAAAAAGGTCTGAATCTATTATGTATTTATCACCATCTTTTTCTGCAGTTGATGCAATGACTTTATGAAGAGTCAAAACAGTTCCAAGACCTGCTCCTGTTGCAAAATTAGTATGTAGATTTTCAAAGAGGGTCTTATCTATACGATTTAAATCTTTTTTTAATAATTTATCTGTGTATTCAGCCCAGGCAATTTGATTTTCAAGTTTATTAATTTTTTCTTTAGCAACAGTTTTTTTCATACGCCTCAATTCTGCAGCTTCAAATGCTCTCTCAATTTTTACAGCTAAAACATTTGCACTAAAGGGTTTAATCAGATAATCATATACTCCCAATTTCATAACCTCAATAATTAAATCTGCCTCTTTATGAACAGAAACTACTATAAAGATTACTTCATCATCCTTCTCTTTTATAGCTTTTATCATTTCTCTGCCATCAATAACCGGCATATTAAGATCTGTTATAACAACTGAAAAATCATCTTCTTCAAATCTCTCAAGACCTTCTTTTCCATTTGATGCAATTACTGTATCATATCCTCTTGATGATATCATCTCTTCAAGAATCATTCTCATGGTCTCATCATCATCTACTAATAATACTTTTTTATTCATAAAATTCACATCCAAGTTTTAATAATAAAAGTATAATCGAATTTCATTTGATTTCAATTCTTTTTTAAATAATAATCTAAAATAACTTTCTATTGACAAAGATTTTAAAAATGTTAAACTAGTGGTTTAAATAATAAAGAAGGCTTTTTACATGTCAATTATTACAGTTTTTCTTTCTATAATGTGTGGTATTGCATTTTTCTCTGGAATACATCATTTAATTATTGCCATTCGATTAAAAAATAATCCACTCCATTACATTACAACTGTTATGAGTGTTGCAACTATTTGTTATATCATATTGACCCTTGTTGAATATAAAACAACTATTTCAGATAATTTTCTATATTATTTAAAATTTCAAACCTTCTTCACCGCTATATTCCTTATATCCCTATTATGGTTTACTGTCTTTTATACTCATATAAAAATTAGATTCATAAACTGGATTCTAACCGTCCTTTTGATTCTCTTTCCATTGGTTCGTTTATCAGATCCAAATAGTTTAATCTTCTCAACAATAAAGGGAATGCATAGTTTTATTCTTCCCTGGGGGGAAACGATATGGCTTATCAATGCAACATCAACATCATGGGCATATATCTATTATTCCTTTATACTTTTCTTTTATATCTATATAATTTTTTTAATTATCAAACAGATAAGAAATGGGGATGTGAAAGATGGCATGATTCTTTTGGTTAGCATCATCATTTTCATTCTATCAAATATTAATGATATACTTATTATTTCCTTCAATCTTAGGGGAATTTTTCTCTCTGAATTTGGATTTCTATCAATAGTCTTTGCAATAAGTCTTCATATGAGTAATGATATTACTTCATTAAGTATTTTAAGACAAAAGGTTCATGATAAAAATATTGAGCTCAATGCTGCAAATGAAGAACTAATTGCCACAAATGAAGAGCTTGAAGCTGCAAATGAAGAGTTTGAGGCTCAAAACATGGAACTTTTAGGTAAGGAAGATCTCATTATACAAAGTGAAATAAAATACCGAAAATTATTTGAAATGTCAGGTGACGGCATTCTTCTTCTTAAAAATGATAATATAATTGACTGTAATTCTCAATCTCTTGAAATCTTCGGTTATTCAAATTCTGAAGATATTTTACAGAAAAAATATTATGAACTTTGTCCTGAAATTCAACCTGATGGATCAGATTCAAAAAACAAACTTTCTAAATTATTAGAAAGTGCCTTACTAGGCTCTCAACAGCGCTTTCACTGGCTTCACTTAAAACAGGACAATAATCCCTTTCATGCAGAAATCAGTCTAGTTTCATTTTTGATTGAGAAGACAACATATATTCAAGTAACTGTCAGAGATATATCAGACATGATCAATGCTGAAAAAGAAAAAGAAGAGATACAGATACAACTTGTTCAAGCCCAAAAAATGGAAGCAATCGGTACTCTTGCAGGAGGATTAGCTCATGATTTCAACAATATTCTCAGTGGTATCATAGGAAGCTTTAGTCTTATTGAGGTTTTTTTAAAGAAAGAAAAACTAAAAGAAAGAGAAAATATAGAAAAATATATAAACATAGGATTAGATTCTTCCAATCGATCTGCTGATATGATTAAACAACTCCTTACTCTTTCTCGAAAAGCTGAAGTACAATTAGTACCCCTTAACATTTCAACTTCTATTAAACACATTAAGCGTATTTGTGAAAATAGTTTACCTAAGTCTATTAAACTCGATATTGTAGAAGATGACAACGTCATTATGGTTATGGCTGATCCTGTACAAATAGAACAGGTTATTCTTAATCTCTGTGTTAATGCATCTCATGCTATGACAATCATGAAAAAGAATAGTGATAATCAAGGTGGAACATTAAAGGTATTTTGTGACAGAGTCAGCACCTTTGGATACATCGAAAAAAAGCAGCCCTCATTTAAGAATCATTCTCACTGTATCAAAATTAGTGTTAGTGACAATGGAATAGGGATAGCTGTAGAACTTGAAAATAGGATTTTTGAACCCTTCTTTACAACCAAATCTAAGCATGATGGCTCAGGTCTTGGTCTTGCAATGAGCTATACAATTATTGAAAAACATGGGGGCTTTATTGATTTTAAATCTGAACCTGAAAAGGGAACAACATTCAACATATACCTTCCTGAATTCACAGGCAATAAAAGCTCTGCTATCGAAGATAACAAAAAAAATATCATTCATGGAACAGGTACAATTTTACTGATTGATGATGAAGTTTTTATTCTGGAGATTGCACGAGAGATTCTTCAGGAATGTGGTTACAATGTATTAACTGCAAATAATCCCATAGAAGGGATTGCTCTATATCAAAAAAAATTCAACAAGATTGATATTGTTGTAGTTGACCTATCAATGCCCCAGATGTCTGGCTTAGAAGTTTTCAAACAACTCAATAAAATTAAAAAAAATACACTTGTTATTCTTTCTTCTGGAACCCTTGATGTAAAGACTATAAAAAGAGCATCTGACCATGGTATTAAATACTTTTTAAGCAAACCATATTCAATAGAAGAGCTTTCATTGAAAATTGATGAAGCTTTAAAAAACAAATAAGATTACTCTTTAGTTATTTTATCCTTGAAATAAACCCATCTTTCATATAGAAGATTATATCGTTCAAAATTTTTTTCCTGATTAACATTCTCAAAATCATCCTCTATTGCTTCTATAATATTTATCAATGGATTAAAATGTAGAAATAAAAAAGATCCCTTAAGTTTATGAGAATAAAAATATATATTATCCATATCTTTTTCTTCGATTGCATCTTTCAATTTTGGAAAGATTTCACTGTGCATAAGAAATGCCTTTTCAAGAATTGGCACAAGTTTTTCAAAGGAGATTCCAATTTCTGTAGCAATTGACCTCAAACTGTATTTCTCAAAAATATCGTCGTCAACTTTATCTTTTTCTATAAATGATTCACTTACCTGAATACTATTTTCTGGAAGAAAATGTTCTAATGCTTCAATTATTTTATCTTTATCTAAAGGTTTAACAATATATTCATCAAATCCTCGAGATAGAAACATTTGACGATCTCCCTTGATACTTCGAGCTGTTAGAGCTACAACTGGAGTATGCTTCAGACCTCTTTCTGTTTCATTTTCAATTATAAAATCTGCGACTTCAATACCATCATAAACCGGCATATTTATATCAAGAAATATGATATCATATGATTTCATTTTAAACTTATCAATTGCTTCAAGACCATTTACCGCTGAATCAACATTTAATCCCATATCTTCAAAGAGAATTTCCACTAATTCTCTACTATCTGGATTATCTTCAGCAATGAGTACATTCCCTTTGAAAATTACTTTATTTTTTTTCTCAGTTTTTTCTAATGAATTATCCAATTCTCTATTACAACTTAATTTCTTTAAACAATTAAAAAATAATGATGAATTAAAAGGTGTAGATACTATTTCATTAAAGGAAATGTTTTTGTAGATTATATCTAATGAGTTTAATTCAGAAATCAGCAGAATTTTCTTTACTGTTTCATTAACTTCTAATTTTTCAAATATATTATAAGAATATAAATCATTATATGAAATAAAAATACCATCTAATATTGTTTCATCAAAATTACTTTCTTTTGTTATCTTCTTTATTGATTTAAAACCAAGGTCTTTTAAATACCACTCAATAATTTTATTACTTTTGATAAAATCATCTGGACCTTCAATGAAGGATATATTTTGAGTTAATAATTTTTCATCAAGAGATTGAATAATATTTTCTTCACTATTATTTTGAAATATTAATGAAAAGGAAAAATGACTACCCTGACCTTGAGTACTTTCTAAATTAAATTTTCCTCCCATTATACTTACCAGATTTTTACAAATTGATAGTCCTAAGCCGGTGCCACCATATTTTCCGGTAATAGAACTATGCTCTTGCTGAAAAGAATCAAAAATAATATCTTGCTTATATTCTGATATTCCGATACCAGTATCTGAAACTGAGAAATTAACTTCATATTCATCAGTTCTCTCAACAGGACTGATAGCAACAAATATAGTTCCTTTTTCAGGAGTAAATTTTATAGCATTTCCAATTAGATTAATTAGTATTTGTTTAATTCGAAGGGGATCTCCCCAGAGATATTTCGAAAGCAATGGACTAATGAATGACACTAAATCTATTTCTTTTTCAAGTGCCTTCATCTGAAACATTTCTATAACAGAAAAAAATTCATCTTCTGAATTGAATTGTATATTGTCAATATCCATTTTTCCACTTTCAATTTTTGAAAAATCAAGCACATCATTGATTAAACTAAGGAGACTCCTGGCATTATTTTTTATAATAGTAATATATTTTTCCTGTAAAATTGTGAGATTGGAATCTTCTAGTAATTCCAGATAACCATGAATATTATTTAATGGAGTTCTAATTTCATGATTTATATGAGCAAGAAAGTCACTTTTAGCCTCACTAGCTGATTCGGCCATATCTTTTAAATTTAAAAGATCAATATTTTGTTTTTCAAAAGTCAGCTTTTTGTTATTTAATTCATTAACAGTGGCTTCAACCGCTACTGCCATATCATTAAAAGATTCAGCTATCGCCCCATATTCATCTTTTCTTTGTGAACTCAACCTAACTGAAAAATCTCCCTTTGACATAGCAAGACTTTTTCCTCTAAGAATAATCAGAGGTTTTACAAGTAAATAATAACTTATAAATCCAAATAGGATGTGCATAATTATTATACCACATATCATAATTAAAATCTGTCGATAAAGATTATTAAAGTGAGTTCCAACAGAACTAATATCATTTCTAATGATTAAAAATATTCTCTTTTCTACCATGTCTGATATTGGAATATAAAAATATAGAATCTTTTTGTTCTCATCAATTACGCTATGATATTGAGCTCCATTAAATGCTTTTTTGGTTAAACTTCTCGATGTATTTTGTTTAAAATCTTTTGGTAATAAAATAATGTTATCTGACTTTTTTATGATCTTGCCATCTTCTTCATAAATACAATAATCTTCTTTAAAACTTTTCAATAAGGTTTCTATATTTTCAATATAGGTATCAGCAAAACCACTTCTCTTTTGGGGAGTCTTTTTGCTGTTAATTTTCTTTAAAGACCGCATAAAGATAGTCATTTTCTTTTCAAGATTGAGAATTTTATTATCAACAATAATATCCACCTGATTTTCTAATATTAGTGATGAAATAAATATAACATTGACTATTGCCAAAAAGATATATGCTGCTGAAATCTTTACAATAACTGAATTTTGAATCTTCATTTCTCCCCTATATTTCAATAATAATGTACACAATTATCTTTTCTTTTTAAAGGTTAAAACATCGCTTTTATTTATAGAAATAATTCCTATTGAAGTTTTGAGAGTTATTTTATTGTTAACAGATTTGATCACAAGTCCAACAAGAACGTCACCATTTTTCATATTAATAATGACATTTCCTGTCATTATATTTCCATTTCTATCTTGTTTTTTATTTTCAAATGATGCTATAAAGGTTTCTGCCTTTTTTAATAGCTTTGGGTTAATTACTTCAATATCTTTTTGATTCCTTAGTTCAGGATTAGTAATCTTTTTAACCTTCATTATTTCATTTAATACAGTGTCATTATACCTTAAATTTATTTTTTTAGAAATATATTTTAATTTTGGATCCTTTTGTGAAAAATGTGAAATCATATAGAGTCTTCTATTGGCACTCTTCGAAAATTCTGATTGTGGCTGTGAGGTAATAAGGTTTATATAAATTTCAACAGCTCTATTTTTTTTACCAAGCTTCTCAAAACAAAGAGCCTTATAATATCTTATCTGCAAAAGTGATTTTTTTGATGAAGAGTATTCAATTTTTTCCAGTAATGCAAGAGCTTTATCATAGGCCATTAAATTTAACAATTTAGTACTCTTAATATAATCACTATCATTGTTTGCAATAATCCTCTTCTGCTCTTTCTCAAATTTCTCCAAATACCAAAGCAATAGAGTTGCGGTTATACCAATTTCTTTATTTCCATAGTTTTTTATTATTTTATTATATTTTCTTTTTGCTTCTTTATAATTTCCCGAGAGAGCATGGCAATAGCCTTGATGTAACTGTATGCCAACTCGAACATTCTCCATAAATTCACTTTTTTTCATCGCATAATTATAATTATCAATAGACTTTTTAAAAATCAGATTTCTCTCCAGATAATAGGCATAGTCCAGTTCAAAGTTTCCCCTCTGATTTTTAGTTACTGTCTTAATTTTGTCTTTACCTAAAAGACTTCTCATTATATTCATATAAAAAAGTGCTGGTTTTAAGAAAATTCCATATCTATCAGATTTAATAATTTTTGCTTCATCTTTTTTTTGCATCATAGATCTGATTAATACCTCCTGTAAATCAGCCTTATCATTACTAATAAGATTTTCATAACGCATTTTTTGAAGATTATATGATGCAACCAGAGCCATGTGATCAATATTTTTACTGCTGTTTCTATAATCTATAAGTTTAAACTCCATTTCCTGTAGACGGATAGAAAAGAACATATCATTGATTACAAATATTGAACCTAACATAAGTAATATTGCTATTAAATAAATACTGTTTTTAATGTTTTTATTCATGAGATATTATCCAACCTTAACTCTGTTTCTTCCGCTTTCTTTTGCTCGATATAAAGCCATATCTGCAAAGCTTATCATTACCTCTGAATCATTTATTGCATTATACATATACTTATTAAAGGAAACACCTCCGATACTGACTGTGACTTTCAATAAGCCATGGGTGGTTTCAACTTCAAGATCTTCGATGTCTCTTCTTATACGCTCCATAAGAATTGGTAAATCATATAAAGAACACCCAGGTGCAATTACACAGAGTTCCTCTCCTCCATAGCGAGCTGCAAAATCCATTTCTCTACAGGTAAAAATTAATGTTTTTGAGACCTCCTTTAATACGACATCACCTGTTTGATGTCCATAGGTATCATTAAATTTCTTAAAATGATCAATATCCAACATTATAAAAGCCATAGGTTCAAGTGATCGCTGAGCTCTGTTGTACAACATTTTAAGTTCCATTATCATAGCTCTTCGATTATAGAGACCTGTCAATTCATCAGTTAATGCCATATCCTCCATGATTTGCTTTGCCCGTTCAATCTCTAAGATCTTCTTTTCTAGACTCTCAACATTTTTTTCAATAGTCACAGTCATCTTATCAAAAGTTTCTGACAACAATCCCAGTTCGTCTTTTCGTTGAGAATTAATTCTAACTGAATAATTTCCTGAAGATATTTTCAAACTATTTTTAAAAATCTTTCCCAGTGGACTGACAATATGGCTATAAGTAAAAATACCAAAAAGGATGAATAAAATTATAATCCCCAGTATAAATATGAAAACCTGCTTCTTTAGATTATTAAAACTATTATAAACTTCATTTATGTCATATTTTAATAATAATATTTCTTTTCTGGAGGTAATAAAGTTCAGAGGTATATAAAAATGTATAGAATTACTTTTTGGATCTGCAATTGAATGATAAGGAAGCCCTTCAAAATCATATTTTGTTAATGATCTACGGCCTTCATGTAAATTTTTTTGAGTTATTTTTAATGAACTATCTTCAGGGTAAACTACTGTACCTGAGTCAGAATATATTATAAAATCAATTTTTTGTTTTTTAACTATAGCTTCAATATCTCGATAAGCCTCAAGTTTTTGAGATCTCTGTAGTTTATGCTTTTGATTTAAATGTTTTTTTATGGAAAACACTAACCTTGTGATCTGATCTTTTGATTTATAATATGTATTGTCAGTAATTAAATCTACCTGATTTTCATAAATGATTGAGGTCATTATTAATATAATAAATAGAAATAATAGTATATAACTGGATATCAATCGCACAAAAATAGTATTTTTATAATGTAATTTTAATTTCATTTATCTCTCAGTAACTAATACTATTCATAGATCAAAACTCTATTAACAGTAGTATTTTACATCTTTATATGGAGACTGTCAACTCTGACATAGTAAAATTATACGCTCTTTTACTTGACTTTTTCAATATAAATCCATCATAATTCATGTATTCCATGGAGGCTTTATATGAATTTTAAAACATTGATTTTATCACTTCTAATCCTTTCTATAGTTGCATGTTCACAAAAGACCAAGACCTATACCATTAAAACATCTGAACCCCATTTAAAGGTGATCTTTTCTTTTAATTCACAATCATACCCGTGGCTAATGGGAAAAAAATACCCTCAAATGGCTGTATGGATTAAAGAAAAGAAGACAGGTTATACAAAGACTATTTTTGTCACTAAATCTGCAGCAGAAAAGAAATGGTTTGGCTCAAAAGAAAGACCTTCTTCAATACCTGTATGGTATGGAATTAACAATAAGAATAAGATTAAAGTTGATGCAATAAGCGGAGCAACTCCATCAGGTTCGTCATATGAAATAAAATGGCAGATTCCAAAGAAACTCATTGGAAAAACAATAGATATTTATATTGAAGCCAATGTATCTTTTGACTATAACAGCTTTTACAAAAAAAAGGCAAAAAAAGGTACAGCCTCATACAGTGGTGTTAATGGACAACCATCACTCATATGGATGACCTCTCTAAATATGGAAAAAACTTCAGTATCAGCAAAACCTGAAATTATTGGACATGGCCATATTATGGGGAAATCTCATAAAATCCAAAAAGATCTTTCGCAGATTACAACAGCAAAAAACCTTTTTAATTATATAAAGATTATATACAGTAAGGGCTCAAAATAAAGATTATTACCTCTATTAATATGTTGACTTCAGATAAAAATAGAGGTAATATTTTAATCTGAATATACTGAGAGTTTCAAAGAGGATTTCCTATGAAAATTGAAGAAAATCATGTTGTCTTTACTGATCTTGATTATTTTAAATCTTTCATTCTTTTTAATGATCTTGCAGGTAGAGTAGTACTCTCTGATGCAATAAATGACAAAAGTAATAATATCCTTATAAAAGAGAATGTTCCGATAAAAGAGAATCATATTCGCAAGCTTGAACAAATGGAAGATAAATATAAGCCTCATTTTAGAATTAAAATCAATGATGATGTTATAAAAAAGTTGCAAATTACCATTTCTAAGGCTATTTTCAATTTGCTTGAGAAATCAAATAATGAGTTCATAAAATATCTCTATAAAAATACAAATCATAATTATAGGGCCTATATCAGAAATTCCTTTAGAGCCAAGAATCTCATTTTAGAGTTCTATAGAATGTACTCCGAATTACCTCATCTTTTTAATCACTTTGCAACACTGGGTTTAATCAGCCTTGGCATAACAATTCAAAATCCATATGATTTCAGATATATTAATCGGAATTCATTTTTGTCAGGTTTTTTCTGTGATACAGGACTGAGTGAATCAGAAGACTGGGAAGAAGATCTCAATAATTCTGCTAAAAACAAAGTAATAATTGAAGGAAGTATAACCTTTGGCAGAAAACTCTCCATTCCTCAGGAAGTTTTAGAGGCAATAGAACACCATGAGCTCGTCATTGAAATTGAGGATGAGAACGCAGAAGCAAAACCAGGTTTAAACAAAGATGCATTAGGGGATGCTACTGCTGATTTAGACGCCCTACCTGATAAAGTTAAAACTGATGATCAAATAGTGAACAGTGAAACAGAGGAAGATAAAGACAGTACAGAACTTAAGGAAACACTTAAAAGTGGTGATTTTGATCAAGGTGCATCCAAACAACTTACTGAAATTTTGAAGTTAACCAAATATATTGTGAACGTAACAAAGGAAATATCCTCAAAGGACAACTTTGCCGAAGAACTTGTCTGTATAATTGCCTATAACAGTGTTAAAGGATTATTTCAAAAATCAATGGTTAATAGTGTTATTAAATGTTTTAAAGAATATGAAGTAGCAGCAAAAAGAATGATGAGAATTGCTAATTTAGAAAACAAATGCGTTTTTCAAAATTCAGCCTGGGCATATCCCAAGCCTGCTGCCACTCAGATAGTATGTAGAAAACGAGTTCATGGTTGTAAATTCATCTATTCTGGATGGGATATTAAAATCGTAGCGCCTCAACATGCCTATGGCAGAATAGGAACCACATTGCATACTGGTGTATACCCCAAATGTATTCTTGAACAAGAATTAAAGAATTTAGAGTAATCTAAAAATGAATTAATTCTTTACAGAGAATCCTCAATTATTATCCTCAACCATATTTTCAACCTCGGAGAATCCCAATGAGCGATTTTGTAATTAAGAAAAGTTATGAAGAAATAAATAAACGAATCAAAGATGGAAATGCCGTTGTAGTGACCGCTGACGAGATGCCAAAAATAGTTGCTGATGAGGGTGTCAAAAAAGCCTTCGAGAAGGTAGATGTTGTAACAACAGGGACCTTTGGAACCATGTGTTCATCAGGAGCCTTTATAAATATTGGTCATACAAAGCCTAAGATAAAAACATCAAAGGTATGGTTTAACGATGTTGAAGCCTATGGGGGAATCGCTGCAGTAGACTGTTATCTTGGTGCAACTCAGGTTAAAGAGGATGATCCCATGAACATGGTTCATCCTGGTAAGTTCACCTATGGCGGGGGACATGTTATAGAAGATCTCATTGCTGGCAAACCTGTTCGTCTTAAAGCAGTGGGATATGGAACTGACTGTTATCCTAAAAAACTCCATGAAGAAACCATTACACTGAAAGATCTAAGAAATGCATTTTTATATAACCCCAGAAATGCCTATCAAAACTATAATTGTGCTATAAATAATACGAAAAAAACTATCTATACCTACATGGGAATTCTGAGACCTGAAATGGGAAACCTCAACTATTCCACCGCTGGAACTTTGAGCCCTCTTTATAATGATCCCTATTACTGGACCATTGGAGCTGGCACAAAGATATTTCTCGGTGGTGCTGTAGGCATGGTCTCATGGCAGGGAACACAGCATGACCCGGGATGTGAAAGAGGTGACAATGGCCTGCCACTGGGTGGAGCAGGAACACTCTCAGTCACCGGTGATATGAAAGAGATGAATTCCCGTTACATCAGGGGAGCTTCTTTAATTGGTTATGGCACATCGCTGATGGTAGGCATCGGAATCCCTATCCCAATAATCAATGAAGAGATGGCTGCCTTTACGGGAATACCCAATAAGGATATCATGAGTCCTGTCATTGACTATGGTTATGATTATCCCAATGCTATCAATAATGTTTTAACACATGTATCCTATGAAGACCTCATGAGTGGAGAGGTTACTGTTGAGGGGAGAAAAGTGCCCACTGCACCATTGGCTAGTCTTCCCTTTGCCAGAGAAATAGCACAAAACGTAAAGCAATGGGTTGAAAATGGCTTTACCATTGGAGAGCCTCAGATGCAGCTTCCAAGTGCACACTTTCAAAAGAAATGATTTACAGTGACAAATATTATCGAGTTGAAGAATCTACCTGTAGATGGATATCAACAGAGATTAAATTTGAGACCAGTGATCTTTTAATTAAGGCAAAGAATATTGATAAAGCAGCCATTAAAGATTACCTTATTTCTTTAAGAGAAGAGATAAGAAATGAAGAGCAGAATAATAAAGACTTTTTAACATCACTGAATCCTTTGCCTCTTAATAAAGATGCAACAAAGATTGTTGTATCAATGTATAAGGCTTCAGCTATAGCAGATACCGGGCCAATGGCAGCAGTTGCAGGAGCCATTGGTGAGTTCTGTGGAAAAAAAATATTAGAAACCAATGAAGAGGTCATTATTGAAAATGGTGGTGACATTTGGTGTTCACTAAAGGAAGATGCAATTATTGGTGCATACCCTGGTGGTTTGTATTTTAAAGAACCAATAAGTCTTAAGATCAAAGCAGATGATACACCCTGTGGAATATGTACATCATCAGGGGTAATTGGAAAGTCGTTGAGCTTTGGTAAGGCTGATGCAGTAACAATAATTGCAGACAATGGTGCCCAGGCTGATGCAGTTGCAACTGCATCATGTAATTTGATTAAAGAGAAAGATGATATAGAGACAGCCCTCACCTTTGCCATGAAGTGCAATGGGGTAAGAGGAATTTTAATAATTTATAAAGAATTGCTGGCAGCCAAAGGAAATATTGAGCTTGCAGCAGACTGAGGAACAATATGGAAAAAAGAAATGTACTCTTAATTTTTAATAAAGATATAATGTATAAACCAATAATCTTTCGCCTGGTTAAGGACTTTGATATTTCATTCAATGTCTTAGAGGCTAAAATTTATCCAAAAATGGAAGGTAGAATCATTCTTGAAATTCAGGGTTCTACAGACAAGATTGATGAGAGTATAGAGTATTTAAGGAAAGAAGAGGTTGATGTCAGCATCCTGGCGGATAAAACCTGCAAAGATGAGAACGTTTGTGTTCATTGTGGTGCCTGTACAGCTGTATGTAGAGTAGATTCCCTCTATATAGATAGGACAACCATGAAGATTATTTTTGATGCAGAGAAATGTGTAGCATGTGGTTTATGCAGACTTGCCTGTCCTGTTAAAGCTATGAGTGGCGCCTCTATAGATGATCAATCATAGCCTTCACTTCTACTTGAAATAATAGATCTTATAATTAAAATAACATCTTTTATGAATCTACAATACTTTTGAAAGTTGAAAGTCTAAAGTTAAAAAACATAGTCTTTAAATCTTTGACTTTCAACTTTGGACTATTGACTCTAGTCGAACTTATCGTAGAGAATTTTCTCTTCTTCTACTCCAAGGTTATAGAGCATGTCAGTAACAGCATCAGTCATAACTCCAGGTCCGCAGAGATAATATTCAATATCTTCTGGAGCATCATGATTATAAAGATATTCATCCTCAACTATTTGATGAATAAATCCTCTGTAGCCATCCCAACCTGAATCTTCAGGTTCATCGGAAAGACCTATATTAAAGGTGAAATTAGGAAACTGTTTTTCAATTGCCTTAAAATCATCCCAATAAAAAATTTCTTTTTGAGACCGAGCTCCATACCAATAGGTGACTCTTCTACCTGTTTTCAATGTATGGAAGAGATGAAAGATATGTGATCGTAATGGAGCCATACCAGCACCACCACCAATATACATCATTTCATTTTCAGTTTCATTAATGAAAAATTCTCCATAGGGACCTGAAATGGTAACAGTGTCTCCTGGCTTCTTGCTGAAGATATACGAAGACATCTGCCCTGTTGGAAGATTCATGAAATCACCCTTGGCTCTGTCCCAGGGAGGTGTTACCACTCTGACATTGAGCATAATGATATTCCCCTCAGCAGGATGATTAGCCATAGAATAGGCCCGAACTATTGGTTCATTTACCTTTGAAACGATACCATAGAGCTTGTTTTCTTTCCATTCATCTTTATATTCATCTTCTATATCTATATCTTTACTATAATCAATAACGTGAGCAGGAGCCTCTATCTGAATGTATCCACCTGATTTAAAATCAAGATGTTCACCTTCTGGAAGACGCACCACAAATTCTTTAATATAGGTTGCAACACCATCGTTTGATACAACCTCGCAATCCCACTTCTTGATAGAGAAAATCTCATCTGGAACCACAATCTTCATGTCTTCCTTTACCTTAACCTGACAGGCTAGACGAACACCCTCACGGGCCTCTTTTCTTGAGACATGGGTTGTTTCTGTTGGCAGGAGGTCCCCTCCACCTTCAGTGACCTTACATTCACAAACACCGCAAGTTCCCTGTCCACCACAGGCTGATGGCAAAAGGATATTCTTTTCAGAAAGGGTATCAAGTAAAGTTTTTCCAGATTCAACAGTAAGTGCTTCATCCTCTTTACCGTTTATAGTGAGAGTAACGTCATCGTGATTTACCAACTTCATCTCTGCACCAATAATGAGAGAGGTTAATAGTAAAATGAGAAAGATAAAGACAGCTAATGTAACTAATATTACTGTAAACATAATTCTATCCTATAACTGAATGCCGGAAAAAAGCATAAAAGCCATTGCCATTAATCCGGTTATTATCATTGTAATTCCAAGTCCTCTTAATGCAGGAGGAACATTGGAATATCTAATCTTCTGTCTAATTGCAGCCATAATAACAATTGCAAGAAAAAAGCCTATTCCTGAAGAAAATCCAAAAACAGTAGTCTTTGCAAGAGTATAATTTCTTTCTACCATAAAGAGTGAAACACCAAGAATTGCGCAGTTCACAGTAATAAGTGGAAGAAAAATTCCCAATGCTGCATAGAGAGTTGGTGAAAATTTCTCTACAACCATTTCAACTAACTGAACCATTGCAGCAATAACAGCAATAAACAAAATAAAGGTCATAAAGCTCAAATCAATATCACCAAGAGAAGGAGATATCCACTTCAAAGCACCCTTCTTTAAAAAGTACTCATTGATGAGCCAGTTTACCGGTGCTGTAATTGTTAAAACAAAAATAACAGCTATACCCAGGCCAACAGATGTTGACAACTTTTTTGATAAAGCAAGAAATGAACACATACCTAAAAAATAGGCAAGCAGTATGTTGTTTATAAAAATTGATTCTATTCCAAGACTAATATATTCCATAGTTTATTCCTCTCTGTATCCTGTAATAGATCTCTGTACCCAGATAATAAATCCCAGAATGATAAAGGCACCTGGTGCCAATACCATGAGTCCGTTATTAACATAACCAAGAGAATAAAATGATTCAGGAATTACTTTGAAGCCATAGAGAGTTCCTGATCCTGTAAGTTCTCTAATAAAACCAACAAGAACAATTATAAAGGCATAACCAATACCATTACCCAGAGCGTCAAGAAATGATGGCCATGGCTTATTCGACAGGGCAAATGCCTCAAGACGACCAAGGACAATACAGTTTGTAATAATCAGACCTACGAAGATTGATAGCTGCTTAGATACATCATAGGCATAGGCCTTTAAGACCTGATCAACGAGAATAACCATTGCAGCAACAACAGTCATTTCAATAATTATTCTCACCTTTGATGGTATATATTTCCTCATCAATGATACAATAAGACTTGAAAAGGTCATAACAATAACTACAGCCAACCCCATAACCAGAGAGGGTTGAAGTTTTGATGTTACTGCCAGAGCAGAGCAGATGCCCAGCACCTGAATAGTAACAGGATTATTTATTGAAATCGGTTCTGTGAGAACCTTTTTATTCTGCGACATTATTTAACCTCCTTACGGAGTTTTTTTAACATAGGTTCATATTGAAGAAGACTGTCCTTAATTAGTTTATTGACACCATCACAGGTAAGAGTTGCTCCACTAATACCATCTACTTCATTGAAAATATCAGGAGAATTCTTTTTTACTGTTCCCTTTACTATTCGAACTGAAGACAATTGACCATCTTTATCAATAATCTTTTTACCTTTAAATTTATTAAGAAACCATGATTTCTCAATCTCTGCACCAAGTCCCGGTGTTTCACCATGACGATAGAAGGTAATACCACGAACAGTAACAAGATCCTTTTCAAGGGCAATATAACCGTAGATTGTTGACCAGAGGCCCTTTCCTACGATTGGAAGACAATATGATTTCACTTTCTCATCCTTCACATATTGAAAGACCGGAAAGTGTCTTGTGTCTTTTGTCTTTTTTAGTTCATCAACAAAGTTGAGATTTCCCGCAGAAACATCTTTAACTATTTCTCCCTTGGAATCTACAACCTGTTCTTTAATATATTTTTTATAACACGTCATAACATCTTTACAATCATCAGAACCCATGAGGCTTACTGCTGTAAGAATGTTCTTTTTCATATCAAGTTCCATATTCATGGTTTGCCTGTCTTTCAATGCCTGAGAAGCAAGAGAGAGGATCAGGGCTGCCACTGCTGCCACTAGAACAGTGAAAAAGACTGTATAACTATTACTTTGTCGCACGTTTTTTCCTCCTTCTAATATTAAACCACACCACTGTACTATCAAGAAGTGGTGCACAGGCATTCATGAATAGAATTGCCAGCATCATTCCCTCTGGATAAGCTGGATTAATAACCCTAACAAGAACTGCCAGAGAGCCGATTAAAAATCCATAGATATATTTTCCTGTATTTGTTTGAGAAGAACTCACCGGATCAGTAGCCATAAAGACTGCTCCAAAAGCAAAGCCACCCATAATAAGATGATAATGTGCAGGTAAAGCCATGAAGTGACTGGGGGATGGAGCAGCATAGTTAAAGACCAATGCCATCAAGTATCCACCGGCAAAAACAGACAATAATATACGCCATGATGCAATACCCGTAACCAGAAGGATAATTGCCCCAATTATTATTGCTGCAGTTGATGTTTCACCAATGCTACCGGGGATTGTTCCTACGAAAATCTTCCACATTGAATAACCACTCTTTTCAAGGGAGTCAATTATTGTACCATCCTTTACTGCTGCAGCAACAGAAAGAGGTGTTGCCTTCGTATAAGTATCAACAATAGTTTTTCCAAAGGAGGTCCATACCTCATTACCTGATATTGCTGCAGGATATGCAAAGAAAAGAAATGCTCTTGTCACCAGGGCAGGATTAAAAATATTCATTCCTGTTCCGCCAAAAACCTCTTTTCCCACAACAACACCAAAGGATGTTGCAACAGCTACCTGCCACAGAGGAATCGTTGAAGGTACAATTAAGGGGATAAGAAATCCCGTTACAAGAAAGCCCTCATTTATTTCATGTCTTCTCACTACAGCAAAAAGCATTTCCCAAAATCCACCAACTCCATATGAAACAATAAGAATTGGAATAACAAGCCATGATCCCTTAATGATTATATCAATATGGGATGCAGATTGACCAAGTGATGTATAGTGTTGAAGGCCTGAGTTGTATATTCCAAAAAGAAAGGCCGGAATAAGTGCAATGATTACTGTCATCATCACCCGTTTTATATCATTATTATCTCTGATATGTGCTCCACTGTTGGTACGGGTGGGAAACACAAAGATCATAGTGGCAAACATGTCATAGACCGGATGAAGTTTCTCCAGCTTGCCTCCGTGACCAAACAAAGAATCAAGTTTACTTTTAATACTCACCTTAACCCTCCTTAATCATCAGATCAAGGCCCTGACGAATAATGGCCTGAATGTTATTTTTAGAAGGATCAATGTATTCACAAAGAGCAAAATCCTCTTCAATTACTTCATATATTCCCAGTGCTTCCATCTCTTCAATTTCCTCTGCCAATATACTCTTTATGAGATACATTGGATAAATATCCATTGGAAGAACCTTTTCCATTTCACCAGTTACAATAAAGGCTCGAAGCCCTCCATTGAGTCCTGAGTTATGCTTAAAGTTTATGGATGGAAAGATCTTACTTATATACCATGAAACATAGGTTCTTGAAAAACTTGGCAGAGTAAAGCCAGGCATGAGCCATCCAACAAAACGAGACTTTACAATCTCTGGAATCACTGTAACAAGGTTTTTATTCCATGAAATAAATCCCTTTGTGCAATCTGATCCTGTTAAAACATCACCGGATATTATTCGAGATGGTTTTGAATGGTTGACTTTTACAAATGAATCAACCTGAGCACAACGAATAACCTCATAATAAAACCTGTTTTCTGCTGAAGGACCAGCAACAGCTACAGAAATTTTATTGTTAATAGTTTTATTCATATAGAGATAACCAATATCAAGTACAGTTTGAAAAGGAACAGTCCATAGAACATCATGACTATCTTTAACAGGAGCAATATGATGTATATGAACACCACTATTACCAGCAGGATGCTTTCCTTTAAAACTATGAAGCTCTACATTATGAAAGTTTTTACATATATTCTCAGAATCCATTTCTTTATCATGAACAAGATGAACAGTGCCATCTGTCAGTAGAGCTAAAACATCTAATCCCTTTTGAAAGAGATTCTCTTTGCCCTTAAGAAGAAATAGCTGATCTGCTGCAAGAGGTGAAGTATCCATTACTGAAATAAATATATCCCTAGGTTTAATCTCGGGATCAGGAATTATTCCATAGGGTCTCTGTTTTAGATTTACAAAAATTCCACTTCTTTTCAAAACTGATACTATCTCATTAAAAGCAACGCCTTTAATATCATAGGATACATTGGAAAATCTGCCATCATTTCTTACAACAATAGCTTCAATTTTTCGTCTATCGCCTCTGATAATCTCCTCTACTGTTCCGCTCGCAGGAGATACTGCAACCAATGAATCGTTTTCCTTATGGTAAAATAGAGGCGATCCCACTTGAACTGAGTCACCTTCTTTTACCATCAATTTGGGTTTTAGGCCGATAAAATCATCGGGCTTAACAGCAATGAGATCAGAATTCTGTGCTGTTTCAAACCGTTTTTCTGATATGCCATCAACTTTAATGTCATATCCCTTCTTTAATTTTTTATGGATCATATAACACCTGACTTAAATGTTTTTTGATTATGAATTATAATGCATTGTTTTGTTTTGAGCAAGAAAAAAGTCTCTGCTCACAAATATTTTATCCTCAATATCTGCATGAATAACAAATATACCTAGTTACTATCTGCATAATACCCAAATACAAAAATATTATTATTTAATTATTTAATGAGGATAAACCTAAAAAATTTAGAGATGATTACGAGAAGAGCAGGAATTACAGCCCCCTCCACAGGAAATGTCATCTGCCGGAGAACATCCCTCACCCTTATCATCCTTTTTAAAAAATATGGGGATAGCAAGTGCGAATATCATCAACAAGATAATAATAAAAACCAGTAAAAAAGTTAACACGAGCAATCCTCCTGTTTAGTTATTAGGTAATTTAAAAAATACTGAAATGATGAAATTCTGTCAAGGTTTTATTGGAGTTTTTTTTAATTTTGACATAATTAGTCTAATATATTGATTTTCACCTATTCTTTTATAAAAATTGCCTTGCTATAATATGAAATATTACAAATTACATAGAGTATCATCACACTTTAATATCAAACAAATATTTAATTAATGCTTTACAAATATATTTATTGTATAAATATCTTTTAAGTTAGTATTGTTAAACTTCATTAAAAGGATATTCTATGCGCAACAACATCATTCTTTATAATATATATAATATCTATAAATATATTATATATTTTCCCCTACTCGGTCTTTCTACTGCATTTTGTGGATCTCTTGCTGCAATTTTTTCAATTATAATATCGCCAAAAATTGGTACTTATATGGGTATTATCTGGGCGCGGATTAATGCTTATATAACACCCATGTTCATGAAGGTTTACAACAAAGAGAAAAGAGATCCAAAACAATCTTACATAGCTGTTTCAAATCACCAAAGTCAATATGATATATTTGCAATTTATGGATGGTTTCCAGGTCAATTTCGATGGGTAATGAAACATGAGCTTCGAAAGGTTCCCTTCTTAGGTTATTCATGCTATAAGATTGGTCACGTATTTATTGACAGAAATAATCGGGAGTCAGCATTAGAACAGATAAATGCAGCCAAAGAAACTATAAAGGATGGGACTTCAATTTTATTTTTTCCAGAGGGAAAAAGAAGTGATTCAGGAGAACTGAGAGATTTCAAAAAAGGTGCCTTTAAATTTGCTCTTGATATTGGATTACCCATATTGCCAATAACCCTTATAGGCACAAGAAATATTTTACCCAATAACTCAATCAAGCTATTTCCCGGAAAAGCAAGGATGGTAATTGGAGATCCTATATCTATTGAGGGTTACAATGATGAAAATATCCATGAATTGATGAATAAAACAAAAGCAGCAATACAAAAAGGTTTTGATATTTCCTAAATTTTTCATATGATTGAAAAGAGATAACATCATTTCCTTTTCAATCATACTACAATTTCTCCACTCCACTATACACCGAAAATTAGTTTACATAAAATAATAATCAGACCTCAGATGAGATGTCTTCAGAATAAATCAAAAAACATTTAAATTTAAATTTATTTTTTCAATTCCTCTTGAATATACGTAATACTAGTAGGGGGATTTTATCATGGCTATAGAAACTACCATCAACATAAACACCAAATCTCTTGAAAAACTCATTATTATTTCATATAAAAGAAAGATCTCAAAATCTGCTGTAATTAGAGAAATTATTATCAGTCTTTCAGGTAAACAAGATAGATTTACAAGACGAAGATTTTCTACTGAATATCAGGTCAAGGATAAAGGTGCTTATTCTAAATTGCATGTCTATCTTAATGAACCTTTTTTTGAGCATGCTCTTGATCTTCGTCGTTTCTATCGTTCATCTCTTTCTTTACTTATTGCCGAAGCTTTAGAGCTCCTTTATCTAGAATTATTAAATAAGGCAGGACATGCCGATAACTATCGAGGTCTTATGCATACTATGATCTATTATGAGACTGAAAAATCAATGTGTTGGAAACATATATGGGGAATACCAGAGGAAAAGGAAATAAGAGAACAAAAGCATTACTAACAAAAGAAAAAAGAGAGCCTTTTCAAGCTCTCTTTTCATATATAACCTAAAGCAGACCAAGCTGCATAACGTATCACAATGATAGGGAACTAACCTTTACCTTAACACTGGAATCCTCTCCAGCAATATTCATACAATTAAGATAGCCCTTTGATTCTGCATCTTTCTGACTTTTTGCCTCTACGTTCCAATTTAATATTTCATTTCCTTTGCTGTCAGTACATACTGTATTATATTTCATTGCTGTCCCCCTAATTGCTGATTACACTTAAACTTCCAATTCAACATTAAACAATATACTAAAATAATGTATAGCCGTCAAGAGTTAAGTGAGTTTTTCTTGAAAAATATGAACATTCAATCTATTTCTTTTTTCATGAATTTGATTTAAAAATATTCAATTTATAAGGTATAGAACTTAACTCCGATAAATCTCAAATAACTTGACACAATATAGACATCCCAACATGCTGTATTCCTATCAATTACTGGAGTAATACCCACATGCTTAAAGTCATCAATGTAACAAAATCCTTTGGAGCTCAAGACCTATTAGAATCAATCTCCTTTAACATAAATAAGGGTGAAAAACTAGGTCTCACTGGCAGAAATGGCCATGGTAAAACTACCCTCTTTCGAATGATAACCGGAGAAGAACATCCTGACTCAGGTGAGATCAGCATACCAAATTTTTATACTATGGGATATGTGAAACAGCACCTGAAGTTTACCGAAGCTACTGTAGTTGAAGAGGTATGTAAAGGATTGCCCATTGAGATGAGAGACGAAAAATGGAAGGCTGAAAAAATTCTCCTTGGTCTTGGCTTTAACTCTGATCAAATAAAGAGACCTCCTTCTGAATTTTCTGGAGGATATCAGGTTAGAATTAATCTTGCAGAAGTCCTTGTATCAGAACCAGATCTCCTGCTTTTAGATGAACCTACAAACTATCTTGATGTTATATCAATTCGATGGCTAGCCCAGTTTTTAAGGATGTGGAGTGGTGAACTTCTACTCATTACTCACGACAGAGGTTTTATGGATCAGGTCGTGACCCATACTGTTGGCATTCACAGAAAAAAAGCACGAAAGGTTTCAGGTACTACAGAAAAACTCTACGAACAGATTCTCAAAGAAGAAGAGATTCATGAGAAAACCCGATTAAACGATGAAAAGAAGAGAAAAGAGACAGAACAATATATAAACAGATTCAGAGCAAAAGCCCGTCTTGCAGGTATGGTACAATCAAGGATCAAGGCTCTTGAAAAGCAGGAACAGCTCGAAAAACTTGAAGGCATAAAGACGATGGATTTTTCCTTTGCATTTAAGGATACACCAGCAAAGTATCTTCTTAACTGTGAAAAGATGACCTTTGGCTATGAAGAGAAAAATCCTCTCATTAAAGATCTATCCTTTTCAGTTGGACGACATGACCGCATTGCTGTTATTGGAAAAAACGGTAAGGGAAAAACAACATTACTGAAACTTCTCGTTGGAGAACTCAAGGGTCAAAGAGGAGAGATTACCGGTCATCATCAGACAACAGATGGTTATTACGTTCAGACCAATACAATTAATCTTAATCATAATTTTACAATAGAAGAAGAGCTCATGGCTCAGGGATGTGAACGCCAGCAAGCACGTGATATTGCAGGATCAATGATGTTTGAGGGAGATAATGCATTAAAAAAAATATCTGTTCTCTCAGGCGGAGAAAAAAGCCGTGTATTATTAGGAAAAATTCTAGTAAGTCCCTGCAACCTTCTCATCCTTGATGAGCCAACGAACCACCTGGACATGGAATCCTGTGATTCATTTATGGCTGCCGTTGATTCTTTTCCCGGTGCAGCAATTATAGTAACACACAACGAAATGTTTCTTCATGGTTTAGCAAATCGCTTTATAGTTTTCCAAAAGGATTCAGTAATTATCCATGAAGGCTCTTATCAGAGTTTTCTCGATAAAATAGGATGGGAAGAAGAAGAGGCTCAACAACAAAAGAAAAAAACTGAAAGCACACTAAATAAAAAAGAAGCACGAAAACTTCGCTCTGATATTATCTCAAGAAGATCAAAGGAGCTAAAACCCCTTGAGACTAAGATTGAATCAATAGAAAACGAAATTATGGAAAGAGAAGAAAAACTCGAGAAGATTCATAATGATCTTGCCCAGGCATCTGCCCAAGGAGAAAGCCAAAAAATAACTGACCTCTCCAAGCAAAGCCATGAAGAACAAAGAGCAATTGACAAACTCTATGAAGGCCTTGACATTCACACCAGAGACTTTGATAAAAAAAATACTCTTTTCGAAAATGAATTAGAAAAGCTACAAAGTATTTAATATGATGTTCTAATATAAAATATCAACAGCATTTCCAGAACATCTAAAAAAACCATCTAACAAAAAATAAATCTAACTATTAGAAACAGAAGCAATCTTTAATAGTTCACAAAAGATATATTGTCTTTAAAGAAATCACACATTAAGAAAGCGTAACATCTATCTCCAATGATCTGAAGAAAAACCACATTCATTGTTACATCAAAGAAATCTCATCTTTTAAAACCAACCACACATCAATAAAACATAGCATCCGTCTCCAATGATTTTGAATGATTGAAAAAACCCGAGGACTGTCTGAGTCTTCATCGCATATGTCCGAGTCCCGCAGGGTTTGAGCAATTGTTCAAAATCATCTGGCACAAACTCAATATCACAAAGAAACCAAGTTGGGGATCATATGAGGCAAAGCCCCTTAATCAATAACCACCCTCGAGTCAAGAGCAACAACACCAGAGCCATCTGCTAAAATTCTTATGGGATTAATATCAAGCTCTTTAATCTCCCTAAAACGCCCCAGCAGATGGGAAATTCTTTCTATAACATCAATATACCCTGCAATATCTCCATGAACTGCACCTCTGGCACCCTGTAATATAGGGAGAGACTTTAACCGAGATATTTTTCCAGAGATCTCATCTGAATTTGAAGGACAGAGAATTGATTGCACATCTTTGAAGACCTCGATATAGATTCCACCATATCCAAAAAATGCAACAGGCCCAAAGGAATGATCATAGTTACCACCGATGAACATATCATAACCCTCAGCTGCCATCTTCATCACTCTTACTCCAACAAAATCTGCATTCTTTTTATAGTTATGTAAATTTTCTTTAATGGTATCAAATCCCTTTTGAACACCATCCTCATCCGTAATATTAACCTGTACTCCACCGGCATCTGATTTATGAAGTGCATCAGGGGATACCACCTTTAAAACAACAGGGTAACCCAGTGTAGAAGCAATCTTCACAGCCTCATCTTTTGTAGCAGCCACTGAAGACTCAGCAACCGGTATACCAGCTAACTTTAATAACTCAAGAGTTTCTTCACCAGCTGTGCCCTTGATGTTTGATAACCACTTTTCAATTCCATCAAAATCTATATCTGAAGGTTCATTAAATGTCATTACATCAGAATTCTTTTTTGCATAATAGCTCTGCTGTTTTTTCATCGCCAGAACCATTTCATCAGGATTATCAAATATTGGAATATTGAGATTCTTTTTTATTCGTGAAGTTATATTTCCCGGGCCAAAAAGACATACTCCCAGAGGTTTTCCTGAAGATCGAATAGCCCCTATGGTTTCCTTAGACAAATCAGTGTGAAACATTTTATAAAAAACATCCTCACCACGAGGCATTTCTGGCCATTGACTCACATAAACTGCGCCATCTATATTGTCATTATGCATAACTGAATAAAAAATATGAGCATACATATTAGGATCATAAATATCGCCCATATCAAGAGGATTAGAAAAATTAATAATTCCAGCATTGGAAAACTTATTTAATTGATTAAAAAAATCTTCACCTGGATCAGCAAACTCCAAACCAACCTTTTCACAGAGGTCAGCCATCATTACGGCAAATCCTCCTGCAGGACTCATAAACATCATATTCTCGCCCTTCATTGGAGGTAATTCAAAGGCCTTTGTAACAGAGATAAATTCAGGGAAGCTATTAATTCGAATTATGCCGGCTCTTTCGAAGGCAGTATCAATTATAGAATCATTATTACTAAGAGCTGCTGTATGACTCACTGCTGCTTTATTTCCAGCCTCAGTTGTATTTGATTTCAAAACGATTATTGGCTTGTTTATTTTTTCAGCTGCCTTTAAGAATGCCTCACCTCTGGGAATACTCTCAAGATATAAACAGATAACAGTAGTTTCAGGATCTCTCCCAAAGTATTCTAAAAAATCAACTTCATCAAGATTGAGCTTATTACCAATACTAGCAAACTTTGCCATACCTACATCTTCGTCAGTTATTAGATTCCATAGCATGAGACCAACACCACCAGATTGGGTTATGACTGAAAGACCTCCCTTGGTGGGCATATATGATGGAACAAAAGGAAGACACAAACCGTTAGCTGTATTAGCAACGGTCACACCATTGGGACCAACAAATTGAAGATCATATTCAGCTGCTTTATCCAATGCCAATTGAGCAAGTTTCTTACCCTCATCTCCCATCTCATTGAATCCCCCTGAAGGAATTGCCATTCTTTTAATGCCGAACTTTCCACATGCTTCAATTGTATCAGGAACAAATCGAGCTGGGATAAGAGCAACTGCAAGATCAGGAACGACAGGAAGGTCATCAATTTTCTTATACATTCTGATTCCATTTACCTGAGTATCATCTGATGCAGGATTTACACCAAATATGCGCCCCATGTATCCCCAACGAATGAGATTTTCTAAAATCAATTTAGGAATATTATTTGCCTTACTTGAGAGCCCAACTATTGCAATGGACTCTGGATAAAAAATCTTTTCCATCTATCCCCCCGGATATTTTTATTAAAATTTAAAATCTGTTTTTAGATCAATTGACGCTATAAGTTGAGAGTTTGAATAAAACTGACTATGCTGCATTGAATAATAGTAAAACCATTTATGTTTCACTGAAAATTTTATTAAGCTTGTAATTTCAAAGGAAAGAGAATTTTCTATATCACTACGAAAATATCCTCCAGTTCCAATGCTGTCTGTTGGAATTGTTATAAATGAGTCTATCGATAAAGTATAAGAAAAATATTTTAAAAATGGTATGGTAAACTTAAAAATCCCTTCAAAACCCCAACTCAATGGTTTTGAGTCTGCAACATCCTCTTCAAAACCAACACCAAGACTACCAGTAATATATTTTGAATTTATCAAAGCACCGATGGTCTCTCTAAAAAGAAATGGTCTGCCATCAACCTCCATTATAACTGTATCAAGCTGACTTTTATGGTATGGTTTTAATATAAAATCTAAATTGAGATTATAAAGAAAAGTACCCCGCAAAAGATTTTGAGAATAGATGCCCCCTTCTCTAGCAAAATAGATATATGGGGTTAAAATAAACTGATGATAATTATTATAAAAGGTAAAATCCACTTTACCTTCAATTCCCCAATTCATATATGATGCTGCGACCTGACCTACTGGAGTTTCAACATTTGCCCCCTGAACTACATCTGCAAGATCAAAGAATCCCTTTATCGATATATCTATCATTGTTCGAAATCGAGCTTCAAGATAAGCATATGAATTTTTCAGAAGAATTCTCTCTTTTTGTAAATCACTAATAACAAGATCTGAAATATTTTTCCAGGTATTCTCATATGATATTTTCACATTTAGTGTTTGCTGGATTAATTCATGTATTGACTGGGTTGAAACAATACGATACTTTCTCGTGCTGACAACTGGAAATCTTTGAATTGTATCTTTTTCAAGATTGATACCCACAACCTCATATGCCTTAATATACTGTTTTAAAGTCAAGAGTTGAGCACCAGTAAGATTGTAGACAAATACAGGATAATTATCATTAACAGATGAAATTATATCGAAGAGCTTAATATTACTTTTCAATACTGTCGAAGAGATTGCATCTTTCTTTACAATAGCCACCTCTGCTCTATATACATCTCTTAAAAGATTAGCAATACGCTGACCATTAAGAGTTACATTCTTATCTATTTTAGTAAGGATAGTACTTACTTTTTTAGACAGATGTTTCTTCCAACGAGAAATTCTTCTCAAGAGGTCTGAATATTTTTCACTCTTATAGACTCTATATATTGCTTTTTTTGAAGAAACAGATAGAACTCTTGCTCCCTTGTTAAGATCAAGTTTAAGTATATGATAATTTTTAGAGGATGGAGGTATGGTTATTAATGAGCGTCCATCATTGAAATCAATTCGATAGGCCTTCTTTTGGTAAAGGTCTCCATTATTATCCCCACCACTGATGACGAGATTTAGTTGTGGGTTTTTTTCTAAGAGTGCTATATTGATCTTAGTATTAAGACCTGAAACCAGAATATATCTATCTATCTTTTTTGCAGTTAATTCTTTAATGATCTCTGCAATCAATTTCGTCTCTTCTTCTAGCGAAATCTGGGAAATATTTTTTTCAGCAATATCAAATAAAATTCTTTTTGATGACAATGTAATAAAAGCTATCTTCAGCTTACCTACATATCTTATAACGTAGGGTTTAAAAATCCTTTTTTTATTTCTGTATATGTTTCCTGAAGCTAAAACTGTAGAAGAAGACTTCTGTAAAAACTCAAGATTTTGAACACCAATCCTTAAATCTTCTGAGGAAATTAAGGAAAAAAGACAGTTGGTGTAAGAAAAATAATCCATCACAGCAGATCCATAACTGTATTTTGCCAGAATCCCCGGATAAAAAGAATTTCCAAGATCAATATAGGTCGCTCCTCCAGAGGTTTCCTTCATTATTGAAGATGCCATCAAAAGCATCTCATCCTTTTTTTCCTGATCTTTTTCTGAATATGAAAACTTACCTCCAGTGTTGGAGGTAAGAACCAAATCAAATATCTCAGCTCCAGATATAGTCTGCAGGGTACAGAATATTATTAAAACACATGTAGTAAGAAAATGTAAAAAAGAAAATTTCTTATGACCATGATTCATCTCGATGCGTTCCTCTTATAATTAATGTTTTTATTTAACAACTTGTGATTTTTGATTTTTCTTAAGGATCGCTATTTGTTTTTTTAAAGATATATTTTCCTGTTGCAGCTGGACCTGTTTTTTCTTCATGACCTGAATCTCATTTTTAAAAGAAGCAACTGTTTTCAAATGATTCTTTTTTTCTTGCCCTATTGTTTCTTTCAGTTTCTTAACATCTTTATCTAACAAAAGAATCTTTTCATCACGATTTGTTATATTTTTTTTCAACTTTTCAATTGCACTGGATAATTCATATTCCTTTTGGGATGCCTTCTTTTTTAACTTTTCAATATTTTCAGCAAATTTCTTTTCCTTATTTCGAATATCCTCATTAAGCTTCTTTATCTGGCTTCCTAATTCATCCCCTAATTTTTTACTCAAATTAGTTAACTTCTGAATCTTTTCACTGCTGTTCTTCTTTAAAATACTATTGGTAGCCTTTAAGTTATTATACTTTCTTGTAAGAAGTTCAATATTCTTCGAATATTTTTTGTTGAGGGATGTAATCTCTGATTTCTGTTTTTCAATATTAGCATCTTTATCTTTCACATTCTTTTTATAGAGTATATTCTCTTCTTCAAGAATACTGTTTCTTCTTTCGATAAGAACAATTTTATTTCTTAAAATATGATTTTCTGATAAGAGTTTTTTATTGGTATTTTTATCTGTAGTGACACATGAGATAAGAGGAAGCAATAATAGAGTGCATAAATACTTCATAATGTATTCCTTTTTTACTTAAATAATATAGTGGTTATTCTATAAAATTGTAATATAATTTTCAATCAAATAATTGTTGAGAAGGCAGTTCATCTATATCTTCTTAATTAATTGAGAAGATATAGAGCTTTTTACAGGCTGAAGAACATCATTGCTTTTGAAATGCATAAGAATTCAACCTAATATAATCATTATAACTAGTGATTATTGCATTGATGTTCATGAGAACTACAGTTTTCACCTGAATCTTTAAGAGATTCATTGAGCCATAAAAGAGCTACATCTTTAACATTGCCAGAACATCCACGAATTACCTCTATACCATGATTATTGAGCTTATTCACAGCACCTGTACCCATATTACCTGCCAACATCACAGATACACCCTTCTCGGATAGCTGAGGAACCAAGCTAGATTTACAACCACATTCAACTCCTGGAACAAGTTGTTCTTCTGATATGATCTTTTTTTTATCATCTATAGTAAATATTGTGAAATATTCACAATGACCAAAATGGCCATCTACATTATTACCCTTTGATGGTAGAGCTATTTTCATTACTTGTTTACTCCTTACAATATCTTATATTGAATTAAAAATTTGAAATATAAATCATAGAAACTACTATTAATCCAACAATATGACTGTCTAATATTATTTATAAAAAAACAATTAATTCAGATAACTATCAACAAGCTAATTTGAAAAATTCCAAACTTCATTCATTGTACTAATGTTATTGACATTATATTTTTCTATTATATATGATAACATACAAGGAACTAACATGAGAAAACAACTTCGAAAAATTTTTATTTCCAATCAATATGCCATAAAAGTTGATCTCAATAGTAAGTTTATTATAGTAACAGGAGCTTCTGAAAAATCAATAGGATTTGAAACTGCTAAAACACTGGCACAATGGGGTGCACAAGTAATAATTACAACCCGCAGCAATACTCAAGCTACAATTAAGAAAATGCAGTTAAAAACAAATAATATAGATGGCTATGACTTAGATTTGACTCAAAGAAAATCAGTTATTAATTTTGCTCTTTGGTATGAAAAAAAATATAACAATCAACTTGATGTTCTTATAAACAATGCTGGTATTCACCTGGATTTATTATCACAATGGAAAAACCCTAATCTGTCTCATGATGGACATGAAATACACTGGAGGACTAACTACCTCGGAACCTTTCATTTAACTCAATTACTACTTCCTCTTCTTCAGTACACTGGCGGCAAAAAAGGAAATGCTCGCATAATAAATATTACTTCAAAGCTTCACGAAAAAGGCAATAATATAAATCTCTTTGAACCTTTGGAACCATACAATTCCTGGACAGCTTATGGTTTATCAAAACTAGCTTTAATACATATGACAAATGAATTACAAACTAAATATTCAGAGAGCTCAAACATTCAATCATTTTCTCTACACCCAGGTTCAGTATTTTCAAATATTGCAACCAAAGGATTAGAAGGAAATGCTTTTATTGAAAAGGTACGTAATCTATTATCCCCCATAGAAGCCTTTTTTTTATTAACTCCCTATGAAGGTTCTCAGACTTCAATTCATTGTGCAACTGAACCTATATTAAAAGGTGGTGGATATTATATAAACTGTAAAGAACACCCTCCACATAAGAATAGCACAGATATGAGCATATCAAAAAAACTATGGCGAGAAACGATAAAATGGTTCGAAGAACAATAGATTAAATAATAAAAAGTATATTATGAAAAATTCTTAATCATTCTCACAGCGTTTCCGACACCAATATATTCTATAGAATCAAAAACCTGTATAGCCATTGATATACCTCTTCCATTAACACCTTCTTGTTCTCTGGCTATGGTGCCATTATCATTTAGATATACGTTATAATCAAATCCATCACCTTCATCTTCAATATAAAATTCTATTTTTTCTTTATCAAAAACATACTCAATGAGAACTTTTTTTTCTTTGTTCTTTGCATCTTTTTGCTTCAATATTATAAAATCAGAATAATTACTATTTATCATAATATCTGATTTTTCTTCTGAAGTAATACCAAGATTGCCATGTTCTATTGCATTTATCATAATCTCCTGTACAGCCATCCTTACAGCTATAATCTCAGATTGTTTTAGAAAGAATGCAAGCTCTCTGGAAATGCGGAAAATAATTTCGCTTGCGGCAAATAAAGAATTACTAATCTTATATTTTTGATGTGCAAAAGAACGATATTGTAGCAATGAATCTTCAATAGTACTTGATAATTTTCCAATAACTTCCGTTTTTCCATCAATAAAAATATTTTCAAGTCGAACATCCATTTCAATCGAATCAAGATCAACTAAAGATTTAAATTCAGCCTTAAACTTCACGGGTTTTTTATTTTCGATAAATGTATCAAACTTATCATTAGCAATTTCATATGACAATGGAAGATCTTCATTACCTATATATAAAAAATCCCGAAGGTTCACTGATTCCATTTTTTCATTAATATTAAATTGTCTGTTTATTGATTTATTTACTGATAGCACATTTAACTTTTCGTCCATGGACAAAATAACATCCTCAGAACCCTCAACAAGAAATCGGTACTTTTCTTCTGATATAGTTATCTGTTTATTAGCATTATCGAGGTCATTATATCTCTGTTGTAAATTTTCATGAAGATGTTCTATCTCATTATGTATATACATAAATCGCTTACCCAAAATAAAGGTTAACCCCAATACTAAAAACATAAGACCGTATCGTGCAAATCCAACATTGAGTGATAAATAAAAGACATCATAAATTTCAAAAAAATAGCAAATCAATAGAACTACACAACCAAAAAAAAGATTACCCTGTACTGTATTTTTCAATATTGAAAAGAGTCTATGGAAGAATTTCTCTTCAGGTTGATATTTTTTAAAATTTTTATAAAAGGAAGGCAAAAAATGAAATAAACTGTAGTAAATGATTATAAGGGCTGAGGATACAAGGAAAAGATACATGATATTAACTACAACTGAAAGAGGACTTAATAATACCAATAGAGCCAGCAATGAAAAGTATAAGGACATGGCCTTAACTGTTTTTCCTATTCTCTCAAATAAAATGAGTTCAAGAAATCCAAAGAAAAATGGCAAGATACAACAAAGTGCTGTAATCTTAATTCTATAGATTATTGCAGTATTCTCAATAATGAAGAATATCTCTGGACTCTCAAAATAAAAATAGATAAAGAGAAATAAAGAAAATAAACTGTAAAATAAATTATACAGATCAGATGTTCTATAGAAGAACATAAATAAATGATAAAGACCAACAAAAAGATACAAGAAGATTAAAACCATTTCAAGAGTATGTGCATTTTCCCTGCGCAAGGTACTCAAGTTATCGATTACATAGGGACCCTTTTTATAAAAACCTGTATCAGTATATGCTGGATCTCCAACAATATGGAATGAAAGAATATTGACACCCTCTTTCAAAATAAATGGGTTAATTTCAACAATAAGATCTCGAAGATTTCTTTGAACAACAATATTCCCATCTGTAGATAAAAACATCTCTTTTCGTATTAATTGTCCATTTAAATATATTTCCCAATTTATTCCTATTTGCCCAATGAGTATTCCATAGATATTATTCATTGGCTTTTTATTCAATTTCAATGGAAGTTCATTTGAATGAAAAGAGGTAACAAAGGTAAAGTGTTCTGCTTTATAGTCTTTTACAAAGGGAAATGTTCGTTTTGGCACACCCTTTAAATCAAGTTCATAGATTCTTAACCTGCGCCCATCCTTTAAAGAAGGAGCAATTCTTTTCCATGAATTGTCTTTTGGTAAGGAATGTATCCAATTTAGGGAAAAACCTTTTTTTACGAAGATTTCCTTTTTTGACAAATCTATGGGTTTAGAAATTATTAAATCGGAGAAAGAGAAAATAGCGATAAAGCTAATAAATATATTAAATATAGTTTTCATTATTTTAGTATAATTTTCAATTATGAATTGATTATAGAATTATTATCAATAAATTATCAAGAAAAAAACATACAAATTTCTGCTTTATTATACTTTTCTCTGAGCATTTTATTTGCTTTTCTACAAGCTCTTGACATAAAAACACCCTCAATTAGGTTTTACATTATTTTATAATTTCGGGGGATGTGAACTCAATGAAGAAACTTTTTGAACCTAATACTATTGGAAACATAGAATTAAAGAATAGATTTATACGATCTGCAACTTGGGAGTGGATGGCTGATGAAAAGGGCCACCTTACTGATAAACTCTTAAAGGTTTACGAAGACCTTGCTAAGGGTGGTGCTGCTGCCCTCTTTACTGGTTATGCTCACATTCTTGAGGATGAACAACCAAATCCCTCAATGATGGGTGCCTATGATCAATCATTTAAAAAAGAATATAAAAAACTAACAGATATGGTTCACTCCTATGACTGTAGAATATTTTTGCAGGTAGTCTATGGTGGTGCATTTACACACTTCAATGCTGATAAAAGAACAATATGGGGGCCTTCAGCTGTTGAACACAGATTTACCAAGGTTATGCCCGTTGAAATGACTGCTGAAAATATTAAAACACTGATAAATGCCTTTGGCGATGCTGCAGTTTTAGCAAAGGAGAGTGGTTTTGATGGAGTACAGTTTCACGGTGCCCATGGTTATCTCCTAAATCTTTTTCTCTCGCCTTACTATAATCAAAGAACAGATGAATATGGCGGTAACAGTGAAAAAAGAGCAAAAATATTCTATGATGTATATGACAATATCAGAGAAAAAGTTGGCTTTGATTTCCCTGTAATGATGAAAATTAATTGCTCAGATTTTGCATTAGACAAGGGACAAACACTGGCTGAAACTAAAATAATCTGCGAGACACTTGAAGAAAAAGGTATTGATGCAATCGAGATAAGTGGTGGTCCTGTTTTTAAAAGACCAAAGGCCGACAAAGAATTTTTTCAGCCAGCCATTGAAAGAAAAACCTCTTACTATGCTGAATATGCCAAGGAAATTGCACAGAATCTGAAGCTTCCTGTTTTTCTTGTTGGAGGAAATCGTTCAACTGAAGAGATGAATGACATTTTAAATGATTCACATATCTCTAATTTTTCTATTTCAAGACCACTCCTTAGTGAACCAGATCTGATAAATAAATGGCAAAAGGATGCACATTATAAACCCAGATGCACCTCCTGTCAAAAGTGTTTTCACTTTGGGGGAAATATGTGCATATTGGATAAAGAAGAAGAATCTTAAAAGATCTTTAGCAGAATACTTCATAACCAGTATCCCATTTTTTGGAAGGATTTCAACATTCTGCATATTATAAACAGAAGAAAATCCTAAAATTATGAATTTAAGGTTTATAATTTTAGGATGGAACTTTAATAAAATCTGTTTTAATAAGAGATCCTTAATTTAACCTATAATCCCCCTTGACAAATTCATCAAATTTCATTTTAATGATAATAGTGAGGAAAATGAATGGAAAAGACTAGAAAAGTTAGTGCACGTGAGAAATTCGGTTACTTAATTGTAGACTTATCAGGAACAATTGAATACGATGATATGCTTAAGGTTGAATCACTGATAAAGCGTTCTTCAACACAGGAAAACCAGACTATACTACTCAATTTCAAAGAGGTTGATTTCCTCAATACATCGGCAATACCTCTATTGCTCAATATGGTTAGAGAGCTCCCTAAGGAAAACAAAGACCTTCAGTTATTGGCAGTAAACAATGACATTCAAAATCTTCTTAAGATGAATAATAATCTAAGTTATTTTACCATTATTCAAAATGAAGATGATCTGATGGACAAAAAAAGAAGTCAAGAACTAGATAATATACTTCATGATTCTATTTAAACAAGCTCTTCATTTTCCCTGAAATACCTTGCGAATCCAATTCAATTCCATTGAAAATCTCAACCTCATGTAAAATATCTTTTGAAATATAAGAATTAACTTTAACATCCTTTATTTCTTTGACCATAGATTCTATATTTAATTTTGCATCATCTTCATTATAGATAAGATCACCTACCTCATTATAGGCATCAATATCACAGCAGAAAACTCCATTATTAGTGTAAACGATTAGAGAGTTACCCATTCCTGCAGCATTGACAATTTCCATGATTGTGATTGTACTCTCATCTATATTCAAAGTAGATGATAATAGTTTCTTCTGTCTCTCAGCCAATGCAGTACTTAAACCAGAAATAAAAATTCTACACCCAAAAATTTCCAGTTTTTTTTCTTCAGTTTTATCTTCCTTACATTCTGAGGGATATATATGTGAAACAACCTTACCCTTTCCTGTGCCATAAAAACCAAAACGTTCTAGTTTACATGAAGCATATAACCCCCATTTCTCAAGCATTGGGAGAATGCCCTCTTTAATGAAACCTGAACTTCTACCAAAACTACAATGAGTTACCCCTTCAATGGTGACCACTGATGAATGATTTTGTTCAAAGAGTATGGGCATTAAAAAAAGCAAAATTTCGATGGCCGATGAATAATCACCTGACGCAAGATTATATTTTCCAGAATTCACCTTTCCTGGAATAAAGTGAAGAATATCATTTTTTAATAGCCACTGACACTGGAAATAGTTAATTGTAATATTTTTAATATCTTCGATTAGAGGATTGTACTTTGAATCAACTTTATCAATACCATGAATCTCTATTTCTTTTTTTGAAAGTAATGAATGAACTAATGCACAGCGAAATTCCAACCACAATAAATTTTCTTTTTTAATGGTAATCATTTCTTAATTACCCTCTGGAAAAAAAACATGTATCATCTCAGCTCTATTATCAGCATCCATGAGGGCATGACGATTTTCTTCGTTTATAATAAACTTGGAAATCTTTGCCAATGTGGAAATATGAGTATCAGGACTATCTCGAGGGCTCAAGACAAGAAAGACGAGCAAGATTTCATCATTACTATCTCCAACGTAAATAGGTTTATTAAAACGGGCAGCAACAACAAGAGACTCATCAATGCCCTCTAGATATGAATGAGGCAATGCAACCTTATGACCAATAACACTGGAGTATTCCTTTTCCATTGCCATTATATTTCCATGTACAGTATTATGTTCGATTTCAGGATATTCCTCTTTTAGGCAATTAATCATTTCATGAAGAACAGCTGACAGACTTCTTGATTCTGAAAACAAAATCCACTGAGGCTTAATATTTAAATCAATTTTTAAATCAAAGGGATGATACATTAAAAGCTCAATCTCATCCTTTTCATTAATATCTTTATATTCCACCGACAAACGATTATTCTGAAACATTGAGATCACACGATCAGGATGTTTGACCTTGCCTGTAATCCTTTGTTCAATAAGAGGACTTTTATCAGTAATTTCATGAGATATAATATTACTCAAAGGAATTCCATGCCAGATTATTTTACCTTCTGAATCTGGTGCATCTATCTCATCACCTATAATCTCTCTTGCCCAACGAAAGAGCTGAGGCTTATGGAGCTTCTTAAACCACTTTTCACATATCAATATATTAAGATTAGAGTTAGATGTAATAGCCATAACGTGACCTATTCCATATAACTCAGGAAAATCATCAGAATTGACAGTTAATGCATTTTGCCCAAGGGCCTTAAGACCCTCTCGATGGGCAGCCTTAATCTCTCGCATATTGGTATCCATTAGAATAACCTCAGCACCTCTTTTTTCCAGAAAATGACCCAGTCTACGGCCGACCCAATGTGACCCAACTATAAGCCAACCTGTTGGTGTTGACTGTAATACCTTTAAAAGTCTTCCTACCCACCCTGCAGTAAATCCCTGAAAGATTACAGTACCGCAAATCACTGCATAGGTAAAGGCCTCAATAAACTCCGGAGCAGTTGAACCATCAAATTTTCCAGATGCCTTAAGATTTAAGGCAAAGAGTGAGGCCATTGATGCTGCCACAATCCCCCGTGGTGCTATCCAACTTAAAAAAACCTTTTCTCTAATATTAAAAGTTCCTGTTCGAAGAGTTGATAATATGATATTTACCGGTCTTACAATAAGCATAACAGCCAAGACTGCAAGAATCATTTCCCAGCCAAAATATTTGCTAAAGGCACCAAGATCAAGATTAGCAGAGAGCAATACAAAGAGAAGACCAATTAATAGTTCAATCAATTGAGCCTTATAGATTTTGATCTCTTCAACCTGGGGTTTATCAGAGAAGCCCACAACGAGTCCTGCAATTATAACACTCATAAGACCACTTTCTGTTACAATCATATCTGAAATGATAAATATTGCTAAGGCTGATGAGAGCATAAAAACATTGAGCATTTCATCAGGAACAACTCTCCATTTAATAATGCGAGACAGAATAAAACCACCCATCAAACCAAAACCAATTCCAATAAGAAGTCGCAACCCAAAGAGAGAAAGAGCACTAGCCCCAATAATCCATTCATAACAGAGAAGTGCTATAAAAACACCTATTGGATCAATGAGAACACCTTCCCAGTGTAAAAAGTTATGAATTCTTTTATTAACACCAACTCGCTTTAGAAGGGGAACAATAACAGTTGGTCCAGTGACAATAATGAGGCTGCCAGCAAGGATGGAAATTGACCAGGAATAAGCGAAGAATAATTTTATGATGAGTGAGCACATTCCCCAGGTAATAAGAACACCAAGAGTAAGAGAATTTCGTATGTCACGTGAGAGCTCTTTGTAACCTCTCACATCAAGAGAGAGACCTCCCTCAAATAAAATGAGGGCAACTGCTAACTGTATTATTGCCTTAAGTCCATCACCAAGTAATGTTGGCTTTAAAAGACCTAAGCCCCAGGGGCCCGCAATAATACCTCCAAGAAGCAGCAGTACAATGGCAGAAACCTTTATTTTATTTGCTATAAGGACAAGTAATATGCCCAGAAACAATGCACCGCCAAATTGTACTATGAGGTCATGACCCATACTTACGATCTCATATAAGGCTTAAGAACCTCAGGAATGGCAAAGGTTCCATCTTCCAGCTGATAATTTTCAATAACTGCTGCCAAAGTTCGCCCGGCTGCAAGACCTGATCCATTTATTGTATGAAGATATTGAGGTTTTTGACCTTTTTCTTTTCTATATCTAATTCTCGCACGTCGAGCCTGATAATCAAGAAAGTTTGAGCATGATGATATTTCGAGATATCGATCAAGGCCCGGCATCCATACCTCAATGTCATAGGTCTTCGAAGAAGATGCTGATGTATCACCGCTACAAAGAAGAACAACACGATAGTGAAGCCCCAGTTGCTTTAAGACCTCTTCTGCATTTATTGTAAGCTTATCCAGTTCATCCATAGATGTTTCAGGTTCAACAAATTTCACCAATTCTACTTTTTGAAACTGGTGAACCCTTACGAGGCCTCTGGTATCTTTTCCTGCTGCACCTGCCTCTCTACGAAAACATGATGATTGCATAGTCACATGTATTGGCATTTCTTCAGCATCAAGAATTTCATCTCTATAAAGGTTTGTCAGTGGCACCTCAGCAGTTGGAATCAATGACAGACCATCACGATCCATTCTGTAATATTCATCCTTAAATTTAGGGAACTGACCGGTGCCAATCATACTTTCATCATTTACAATAAAGGGTGCAAAAATTTCAGTGTAACCATGATCAACAGTATGAAGATCAAGCATGAAGTTTAGTAGAGCTCTTTCCAACTGGGCTGCAAGACCTCTATATACGTAAAATCTTGCACCTGCAAGTTTTACTCCTCGCTCAAAATCAAGAATATTGAGCTCAGTTCCAATATCATAATGAGCTTTGGGTTCAAAGTTAAATTCTGGTTTTTCTCCAAAGGTTCTTATCTCAATATTATCACTTTCGTCCTTTCCCTGTGGAACTGATTCATCAAGAATATTGGGAATAGATAGATGCATGTCATTAAAGGCATCACTGAGATCATTGAGTTCATCACTATAAGATTTTATCTCTTCAGAGATCCCCTGAACCTCTTCCATAATTACTGAGGCATCACCCTTTTGAGATTTTATCTTGCCAATCTCCTTAGAAAGAGTATTTCTTTTTTCACGTAATTCATCTGAGGCAGTCATAAGTTCTCTTCTGCGATTATCAACTCGTTGAAGTTCACTTATATCAACAACGCCATCCATATTTCGTCTTTTAATCAAAGCATCTATAGAATCAATATCTTCTCTTATTAGCTTAGGATCTATCATGTTACAACTCCAAAATTAGTTTTAGAAACCAAATATTTTTCATAGGGTAACCTTTTATGGTTCCCCGGATTTTTTATTAAGAATTATACATCACTAAGTGTCAATTACAAAAATTGTATGGTTTTATAGAAATATTTATAGTATATTTATATAAAGTAAAATATATTATAGAAAAATGCTTTAAAAAATGTAGGGTCTATATGAAAAGAAAAGAAAAATTACAGGAAATCTTTAACTTTACTAATGATGAAGTCGATTTTCTTTTAAATGAATCACCAAGAGATTTAACCACTAAGATAATTGAAAAATGCACTCAGCTAAATGAAAAATTTTTACAAACTGATAAAACAATTAAATCACCATATCTAAAAAAATCAACACAGCTTATAGAATTTAAAGGCTTTGTAAACAGAGATGCCGTTGTTCTTGGAGAATTTGGTCAGCATATAGATGAAACAGAAGGAACTATGTTTTTCTTTAAAGAGAAAACAAAAGAATTTGCACAAATAGCTGGTCTAGACCCTGATGAGATGAGAATGGCCTTCACAGAGGGGATACAAAATGTTCTTGAGCATGGAGAAGGTGATAATGTTGAAATCTCGGTTAGGGTAAATAATATCAATAGTGATAATGTCTATCTCGAAATGAGCTTTAAACATTATATGTCAGATAAAAACTTTTATTCATTAACTGAGGCTAATAAATCTGCTGATTCAGGAATGATGGATTTTGAAAGCCCCCGGGGACGTGGCGAATTCATGATGCGTGAAATAATGGATGAGCGAAAATTTATTAATGGATATGAAAAGGATGATTCAGGAAAGGGACTTTACTTTTTTCAACGAATTCTCAGAAAATATCTAAACTCCAAACCAAAAAAAGATTCATCTCAGTTGACAAATGACTTTAAAACATATATTGATTCATTACAAGATTACGGCTCAGCCCTTTTTGTAAGAATGGATTATTATGCAAAGAAAAAAGAACTTGTTATTTCTGAACAAAAGGGAGATATAGAATCTATTACAAAACTTCTCAATGCTCATTCATATAGTTATAAAGGAAGAGATCATTATAAGAATATTTATTATACATTTTGGGAAAAAGATTTAACTGAAGAAGATACTATTTATGGATTTGATTCTCTGATAAATGACTTGAGGATGATTCTAACAAAATAAAAAAAAATGTGGTCAGGGACGGAATCGAACCGCCGACACGGGGATTTTCAGTCCCCTGCTCTACCGACTGAGCTACCTGACCAACGAGATCATTGATATTCCATGGGTGATTTATGTCAATAAAAAATATTATCACAGCAATTTTTATTTTATTTTTTTCAATTTCCTGGGGACAAAATTATTTAAACCGCGACTGGAAGTATTATCTAAAGAAGGGTGACAAACAATTTAAGGGAGAAATGTATGATTATGCCCTTGAGTCATATGAAAAAGTTTTAGATAGAAATGATAAGGCATATCAAGCTGCAAATATGCTTGCTAAAATATCTCTCATGAAAAATAAAAAGGAACAAGCTCTGAAGTGGTACCTGAAATCCCTTAAGATAAAAAAATCACAGCCAGATATTCATTATAAAACTGGTTTTATCTATGATTTTTTTGCAGACTATGATAAGGCATACTACCACTTTAGTGAATCAATAGGAATAAAGACAGATCACATAAAATCAAATATGGCACTGGTAAGATTTTATTATAAGAGAAAAAAATATACTAAAGCACGATATCACTATCAGATTAGCTATAAGGCTGGAATAAAAATAGTTCAAAATCAATTATTAGCTGCTCAAAGATTTGAATCAATTAATTACAAGAAATCTATAGAAGAATACAAAATGATCATAGAAAAAGCACCGGCTACACTACAGGCTCACAGTAATTTATTTAATCTCTACCGACAAAAAGGAATGTATAAGAAAGCAGCAACAGTGATGGAACATCTAAAATTTCTTAAACCAGATCATGAAAAAGCATATATATTTCTTGGACATCTCTATTTTAATACAATCCTTCCAGGAAACACCCGTTCATTTTATCTAAATCAGGCAATTAAAAACTTAAATTATGCCCACAAACTGAATCCCGAAAATACTGAAACACTTTTTACTCTTGCACGAGTTTACGTCTATATGGGAAAACCTCTCTTGGCAAAAAAAACGATGATTAAAGCAGAAAAAATAGAAAACAAAAAGAATCCCTAACCTCTTAATGTTTTTCTATTTTTTTCTGGAAGGAAATATTATTGAAGATCATCTTGAAATCAAGATGACAGGTCTATTTTATGAGTTCATTTAAGGAACTTAATTCCAATATGCGACTCAATCTACTGGTAAGATTAATAAGTTTTAAATTCTTTTCCTTAGCTTTTAACCGCTTATGTGCAGTAAGAAGAACACCAATTCCTGAAGAATCAATATAGTCTACCTTTGAAAAATCTATTTCCACATTATTTTCTGTTGAATCAACTAATTCCAGCAATTCATTTTTCAACTGCTTCAGAGTTGTCATTTCAATATCACCATCAATAGTTATTGAAAGAGTATCATTTTTAATTTCAGAACTAATCATTATCTTCTCCAGAGAGTTTGTTTCATTATTATATATAAATAATATAGTAATTTATATTGCAAATATTTTATTATTTGTTACTATTTAATCTAATTTTGCTATAATGAGCAAGTCTTTTTTTTAACTATTATTTAGATTGTGACTTCTTTCGAGGGAGCGCTTTGGAAGCTTTGAGAGTGAGGTCTTTAAGACGTTTGTGAATGATTATAAGCCATAGTCCATAGTATTTATTTGTGTCTTTTTCCATTTCCTTATATTTAGCTTTAAGACGTATAAACCTCTTACTTCTTTTTGGTGGATCTAAAAGATATTTTTTGGGCAAAGTCTTTTTTTTTACCCCTTTTTTATTATCCATACCAGCAATCATAGTATTATCGATAATATTCTTACTTTTCTTATCACTATAATAATCTGAGATATTATTTTCTCTTCTATTTACTCGTCTGTCTTTTTTAGTAAATGATGGCAAAAATGCAATTGCTGTTGAGTTACTTCTGCGAAAAATTCGAGCAAAGGCAGATTTCCAACCCCTCTGAGTCATATAATAACGGGGAATCTCATATAATCCTGAAATGGATCTTCGAGGAACATTGAATGACCTTCCATCAATGGTCATTGCATATTTATAACCAGCTATTTTAAGATGTTTTATGGTAATTTTTGACCTGGCACCAAAGGGATATAAGAAGAGAGTGATCTTTCTACCCAATTTTTTTTCAAGAACTCTCTTTGAACGATATATTTCCAGTTTAAAATAGCGACGATTCTTATTATAAAGTTTCTTATTTACAAAAAGGTGAAAATAACCATGGGCAGCTATTTCACATCCCTCTCTTGAGAGATATTTCAACTGTTTCCATGTTAAGGCATAACGCATCTTTCCAATGATATTTGGATAAATGGCCAGAATTGGTTTAATACCCATTGGTTTAAAAACTTCTTTATAGGCCTTTAAAACAGATTTATTTCCATCATCAACAGTAACGAGAATATTCATAGATCCCTTAATTCTCTTTTCTACAACATCTTGAAAAGAAACAAATCTATACCCTTTTTTCTTTAACATCTTCAGCTGTCTTCTTAATTTATCATAACTAAAGGAAATACCATCCTTTCTATCATTAAAAGAATGATAGCATATGATATGAACCTTACTTGTTGCTCCAAGAGCCATAATAGGACTTAAAAATGCAGCGAAGAGTATGATGAGTATAGATTTCTTAAATAAATTCACTATTTACTTTTTTCCTTTTTTTATATCTTTTGCTTTCTTTTTCTTCTTTTTACTTTTATCTTTCTTTTTTAATGAATCCTTGATTACTTTTTTACGTTTTTTTAGCTTTTCTTTATATGGTGGATTAAGAATTCCCACCTTTTTTTCAAGAACCTTTAAAAAGGTAACAAGAGGAGGATAGAGATATTTATTAACATGAGTATACATTTTCCAGTTTTTAGATTTTTTGTATTTTGCTATCTTAATATCATACATACACTGGAGACGATACATGGTTTCATAAAATTTAATAATATCAGCAGTTTTATATTTTTTAAGAGATTTGTTTAACCTTTTATCTATAATTGCCTCTGTTCCAAAACGTTCATTTTGCGGAAAGATATAATCAAGCTCAACATCTCCATCAAAACCATAGCTGAAATTAATATCAGCAGTAATTTTATTTAACAATACCTTTTCATTTTTTTTATAATAGGTACTCTCTTTTTTACATGCCATAAAAACAATGAGCAAAAGAGAAAGGATGAGAATCACTACATTATTTCTTTTCATTATTTACCTCTATATATTTCAATTTTGTTATTATTTACACTTCCAGATCTTCAAATCTTATCATTTTACCCTGTGCAACATTCGTCAACAACCTTTTACCAACACAGTCCTTGATCTTTTCCGGAGGAAGACCAAGACCAGGTCTCATCAAAAGAATATCTTTCTCTTCAATAATATGCCCTTCTGAAATATCCTTTGCAAAAAAAAGACTTTTTCGAGCTCCTCTGGCCACTGCCATCTCTTTCTCATTTCTTTGAGATTGACCAGTACCCATGATTGCAATAGTTTTTTCAACTGATGCTATCATCTGTGAAAACTCCTCTTCATCAAGAGAGACATCCTTATCAGGACAATCAAAATCCTTTGATAGTGTAAAATGTTTTTCAAAGATTCTACATCCCAAAGCTGCAGCTGCTTGAACCACAGCACCATCCTTACTATGGTCTGAGAGTCCAACTTCACAATTATTATTTTCTTTTAAGTGAGATATTCTTTTAAGATTAGCCTCAGAAAAATCCGTCGGATAGAGAGAAACACAATGGAGAAGGATCACATCCCCACCCTTTTTCAAAATATCATGAGCTCTTGCAACCTCTTCATCTGACGCCATGCCCGTTGACAATAGCACATCTTTATTGCTCTTTGCAACAGCCTCTAAAAGTGGAATATTGGTAATCTCAGAAGATGCAATCTTAATAAGTGGCACATCAAGATTGAGAAGCATATCTAAAGACTCAATATCAAAGGGAGCAGAAAAAAATACCAGGCCAAGAGACTCTGCATATACCTGAAGCCTTTTCATTTCATCAGGGTTGAGGATGAGAGCCTTAAAAAAAACTTCAATAGAGGAATCAATAACATCGTCAATACCCCTTTCCATAAGAGATTTAGTATAAGGAGAATTCATCAATTGAGGATTGAAACTCTGAAACTTAACACCCTGAGCTCCAGCCCGTGATGCAGCATCAATCATTTGCATAGCAACATCAAAAGATCCATTATGATTAAGGCCGATTTCTGCAATATATACAGCCTCAGTTGTTCTCTTATCAAAAATCTTAAACATCATCACTCCAGGAAAACACTCAAATTAGATTATAATAAACTCAAGATGTTACACATCACAAGAAGTGGCAACTGTTTTTTTGCTAAAGAATAGAAGGATAATACAACTTAAAAACAATATACCCAACCATTGTAATAAATCCAAAAGCTGAAATAGTATCCCCAGAGCTGATCGAGAATGTCTGAGTCTTCAAAACATATGTCCGAGTTCCGCAGATCAAAAATGGGGATGCGATTTCAGCTACAAACAAATTCATGTCTTTAACACAAAAGAGAAAATACTGATAAAACACAATCTCATAGATTCACATATATATTATTCAAAAGAAATCTCCCAAAATGAAATAATCCCCCGAGCTGCAATTGTATTTCCAGAGCTGGTCGAGGATGTCTGAGTCTTCCAAGCATATGTCCGAGTTCCGCAGACCAGAAATGGGGATGCGATTTCAGCTATAAACTAATTCATGTCTTCAACACAAAAGAGAAAATACTGATAAAACACAATCTCATAGATTCACATATATATTATTCAAAAGAAATCTCCCAAAATGAAATAATCCCCCGAGCTGCAATTGTATTTCCAGAGCTGGTCGAGGATGTCTGAGTCTTCCAAGCATATGTCCGAGTTCCGCAGACCAGAAATGGGGATGCGATTTCAGCTATAAACTAATTCATGTCTTCAACACAAAAGAGAAAGTACTGATAAAACACAAACTCATAGATTCACATATATATTATTGAAAAGAAATCTCCCAAAATGAAATAAACCCTCGAGCTGCAATTGTATTTCCAGAGCTGGTCGAGGATGTCTGAGTCTTTCAAGCATATGTCCGAGTTCCGCAGATCAGAAATGGGAATACAATTGCAGCTACAAACTAATTCTTGTTTTTAAAGTTCCATAGATGCTCAAATCATTCATATTTACAAAGCCAACTAGAAAGTAAAAATCAAACATAGTCAACTAGAGGTCTATTTTTTCTCATGCTCCTGCCCCGGCAGGGGCCATGAGAAAAAATAGACCGTCCAGAGGTTTTTTATTGACAGAAATCCTTAAGTCACTATGATTTATATAACTTTTCAGAGTGTGGACAAAACCTGTTCACACTCTGAAAAGTTATATAAATAAAAAAATCTATTAACGGTGATATACTATGGATCGACATTTCATAATTTCAATTGACCTTGGTACTACTGGAAACCGGGTCTTCTGTTTTGACACAAAGGGACATGCAATTTCCAGTGCCTATAGTGAGTTTTCACAGCATTTCCCAAACCCTGGATGGGTTGAACATGATGCACAAGAAATCTGGAATGGTGTTGCAAAACTAATTCCTGATGCCATTGAGCAGGGTGGCCTTGACCCTAAGAACTGTCAGGGAATTGGTATTACTAACCAGAGAGAAACTACCCTCCTCTGGGACAAAACCACAGGAAAACCAATCTACAATGCAATTGTATGGCAATGCAGAAGAACAACTGATTTGTGCAATCAACTAAAAGAAGAGGGCCATGAACAGATCTTCAGAGAAAAAACCGGCCTCGTCATTGATGCATACTTCTCAGGTACTAAGATTAACTGGATCCTCAACCACGTCCGTGGCTCAAGAGACATGGCAGCAAAGGGAAATCTTCTTTTTGGAACAATTGATACGTGGATACTCTGGAAACTCACAGGTGGTGAATCTCATAAAACAGATTTCACCAATGCTTCACGAACCCTCATCTATAACATTAAAGAAAAAAGATGGTCAAAGGAACTTCTTCAAATTCTTGAGATACCAAAATCAATTCTACCAGAGGTTGAAGCATCTGCTGCAGTTTTTGGAAAAACAAAAGATGCACCCGGTTTACCTGATGGTATTGTAATCGGAGGAATAGCTGGTGACCAACAGTCTGCCATGGTTGGCCAAAACTGTGTTTTTGAGGGAACCTCTAAGAATACCTATGGTACAGGTTGTTTTGTTCTCTTAAACAATGGAAGCAAGTATATAATTTCAGAAAATGGTCTTTTAACGACCCTTACCTGTGACAATAATGGAAATCCTGCCTATGCTCTTGAAGGATCAGTATTTATTGGAGGAGCTGTTATTCAATGGCTTCGAGATTATATGAAATTCTTTGAAACCAGTTCAGAATCAGAGGGTATGGCAACTTCTCAATTCAATAAAACTGATGATGTTGTACTGGTACCTGCCTTTGTTGGTCTTGGTGCACCACACTGGGATATGGATGCTCGAGGCGCAATTTTCGGATTAACAAGAGATACAACGAGAGAACAAATAGTTCGTGCTGCATTAAAATCTATTGCATTTCAATCAATGGATGTGATACACTCAATGGAAGAGGACACTGGCATCAAACTGCAAGAACTGAGAGTCGATGGCGGTGCAACACAGAATAGATTTCTCATGCAATTTCAGGCTGATATTTTAGGCATTCCGGTTCTTTTACCGGAAATAACTGAATCAACAGCTTTGGGAGCAGCATATCTTGCAGGAATTACAGCTGGTCTTTATAAAAACATTGACGAAATTGCTCAATACAATAAGATAAAAAATCATTTTGACCCTGTGATGAATGATTCAGCTAGAAAAGAACAGGTTGACAAATGGCAGTCTGCCATTAATAAGTTACTATATAAATAGCTACCAAATGGAGGAAACCATGGCTAAACCACTTTTAGGTGAAATACTGCTCAATAATGGTGAAATATCAGATGAGCAGCTCAATAAAGCTCTTGAAGTTCAGAAAAATGAAGGCGGCTTAATAGGAATTATTCTTGTAACTCAGGGTGCAATATCTGAGCAGGTTCTTGTTAAATACCTTGCTCTACAGGCTGAACGAGTTACAGGTGGAGAATAGATAATCAATTTAAAGTTATAAGTTCTAAAGTTTAAAATCACTCATTTTTTTGGTTTTGAGCTTTAGACTTAAAACTTATTGATTTCACCTCTATTCTTTGTCTTCATTGTCTTCAATACCTTCAACGTCTATAATGCCTTCACCGTCTTCAACATACTCTTTTATATTTTTATTGTTTCTTGCAAGGTTAGGATACATTGTTTTCACACAATCAGGACAGATTCCATGACTGAGCTGAGCTTCACTATTTTCTTTAATATACTGCTCAATCTGTTGCCAGTACCCCTGGTCATCCCTTATCTTTTTACAAGATGAACAAATAGGAACGAAACCCTTCAAAGTTTTAATATTATCGAAGGCTTCAATTAAATCTTTATTCTTTTGATAAAGCTTCGCTGTTCTTTCTAAAACTCTTTCCTCCAGAGTATTGTTGAAAACCTTAAGCTCCTCAGTTACAGACTTCAGTTTTTTATAAGATATACTATGAAAATATGAAATTACCCAGGAATGAGAGAAGAAAAATATAAGGACTCCAAAGTTCAAATAATGGCCGGTATAAATTATTCCATTAGTATAAAGAATATCATTTAGAAGGAACAACATTGTAAGGAATGATCCAACTGCAAGTATAAGGCTACCTGGTCTTTTATTTTTAAGTGATCGAATTATTACATTGATTATATAAGCAAAAATAAGAATAGCTAGAATTCCAACGATTGGAATTAATGAGGTAAAGATTATGGGTGGCAAAATCAAAACGATAAAAAAACCAATCACTCCCAGTCCATAGATTATTCTGTTGATAAATCTATTGGTATCCTCATAAAAGGTATGAGCAAAGAAAAGCATAATAAGACTGGGACCAACATAGGGCATTAACCACTCCATTTTAAGTTGCAAAAACCAGTCAAAATAACCAAAAATAAAATTAAAACTAACCTCCCCTGTATAACCAACCCTCAATGCAAAGATCAAACTGGCTACAGACAATGCTAATTCAGCAATATCCTTTTCTCTTATAAAGAAATGAAATAGGTGATATATGAATAATAAAATCAAAACCAGAAAAATAGTTAGCTGAAAAAAGATTAGAATTCTTCTTTTTTGTAAAACCTGCATTTTCAAACCAATCTCAGGAGCATCTCTCATTCCTCCTTTGCTATGATGAAAGTTTGCAACCTGAATAAAAATATCTAATGACTTTTTGCCAACAGGCAGATGAATATAGGATGTCTCAAACGTAGGCTTCGTACTGTGTTCATTGAGACCCACGAGGCCAACACTTTTTTCAAAGACACCATTGACGTATACACTATAAGAAGAAAAAAGATAAGGGATTCTCAAAACAAGGGCCTGATCATTCCGTGGTAAAATAATCTTTATTTTATATGTTGCGGCTCCTTTCATAATCAATCCGGCTTTTGTTTCTTTATACTTTGACCACACACTGGGAACCTGAACAAAGGTAGATTCTTTTTTGTTATCTTCAGTGATCAATTTATTCCAATAAAAATGCCACTGCCCAGTGAGAACAACTGAACCTTTTTCCATGAAATCCCAGGATGACAGATCAATGGAACCATTTTTTATTACTGGATCTGGGGATCCACTGCTACATGATATAAAGAATATGAAGATCAGAATTGTTAATATAAAATGACGCATTATTTCTCCAAATTTAGTAGTACTAAATAACCAAATTTTGAAATGAGTGTCAAGAGTTATGATAAATGAAAAATAGGCATATGCAACGAAATGCCATTTTTTTTTATATAATTGAATTAAAAAAGGATATATCTCATCTAAAGAGACCAAATATCAAATTTCATGACATCATAATGTTAAAAACAATGTTTTCAACATTATAATTTTACATCCTAAAAAAGTATTATATAAAATTAAAATAGTGCCAATAGGCTCAAAAAATATGAGTTAGGAGCCTTTTGTGAAGGTGGACTAAAGAATCTGAAAAGGAATTCTCGTCTTCATAATATGAAGATAAATTATTTAATGCTACGTATTAATTAAAACTGATTTGAAGGTTACACTTCAATGGTTTCAAGCCAGCCAAAGGTATCTTCAATTTCACCAGTTTGAAGCTGTGTGAGCTCTTCATAGAATGATGTAATTACTGGCCCGGCATTTTCACCATCACCAAAGATAAAATCACGACCCTGATAATGAATCTTGCTTACAGGAGTAATTACTGCAGCTGTTCCAACTGCACCAATCTCATCAAAACCAGCAACCTCTTCGATATCAACAGGTCTTTTTTCTACTTTCATGCCTCGTTTTTCTGCAATGAGAGCTAAACTCTCATTAGTAATGCTGGGCAGAATAGTCTTTGATTGAGGAGTTATATAGGTATTTCCTTTAACAGCTATAAAATTTGATGTACTGAATTCATCTACGTATTTCTTTTCAACGGGATCAAGATATAATACAACAGGGAATCCCTTGTCTTTACCAATCTGGCCTCCCATGAGACCAGCTGCATAGTTTCCACCAACCTTACAATCTCCTACTCCAAGGGGAGCTGCACGATCATAGTCCTCAACAACCAGTGCTTGAACCGGTTTGAATCCACCTTTATAATAGGGTCCCACTGGAGTTGTGAGAACACAATAGATATATTCAGTTGCTGGACCAAGACCCACTCTTGCTGCTGTACCAATAACAAAGGGTCTAATATATAATGAAGCTCCTGTTCCATAGGGTGGTACAAATTGTGCATTTGCCTTTACAATTTTATGAATAGATTCCATAAATATTTCTTCTGGAACCTCAGGTATATAGATTCTACTGCTGCTTCTCTGGAGGCGTTGTGCATTTGCCTGAGGTCTGAAAACAACGATTCTACCATCTTTGGTTTCAAAGGCTTTTAAACCTTCGAAGGCTTCCTGTCCATAATGAAGACAGGGGGATGCCATATGTATAGTAAGATTCTCATCTGTTGATAGTTCACCATCAGACCATTTACCATCTTTATAATAATACCGAATATTATAATCAGTTTTTTTATATTCAAAGGGCAAATTTTCCCAGTCAAGATTAGCTTTTTCCATTATATATCCTCTAACTATCACATAGTTTCACATACTATTGATTTCAAAAAATATAACTATTGCTTATATTGTCAAGAATAAACGGTTAAAAGTCTAGAGTCATATGACTACTATTTATGATAGTCTTAAGACTCTTTTTAGAATTAAGACTAGATTCATTTCACAATTTTTTACTTGCAAAGATTCATAGGTCTAACATCATATACCTATGAATCTTTCACTGGCATTTAAAATTGCAATTCAGGCATTGGGAAAACACAAAATGAGGTCAGCACTGACAAGTCTTGGCATCATCATTGGTGTTTCATCAGTTATTATAATGGTGGGTATTGGTAATAGTGCTAAAACTGTGGTTAAAAATTCCATCAGTCCCTTTGGTGCCAATTCAATGTCTGTTAGTGTAAATAAAAAACCAATTTCTGAAGATGATATTAAAAACATTAGATCTTATTTTAATTATATTAAGTATATTTCTCCTCATCACTATTTTCCAAGAATCTTAACATCCTATCAGGGAAGACATCTTCATACAAGTCTCGTTGGTATCAATAATGACTATTTTAAAATAAGACATCTTAAGGTACAACTAGGTCGTTTTTTCAGTGACCATGAGATGAAAAACAGTGAAAGTGTTGCAGTCATAGGAAATACCATTAGGGATAAACTCTTTCCTGAAACCATGGCTTTGGGACGTCTTATTCATATACATGGAACTCCCTATAGAGTAATTGGTGTTATTTCAAAGATGGGTGAAGATATCATTGGCAAAGATAAGGATAATTTCATTGCTATTCCCTATAGTACGACATTTAACAAAATTATTGGAAACAAAAAAATTCATCAGATGTATATAGCTGCTGACAATCCTCAAAATGCTAAACGTGCAGTTGATGACCTTGATAAATACTTCAATTGGAAATATCGTATACCTGATGTATTGAGGATTACACAAAATACCTTTGAAGCCAGAGTTGCAGATGATATAACAAAGAGTCTTGTTCTTTTAATTATTGGAGTAGCCTCTATCTCTCTCTTTGTTGGTGGTGTGGGCATCATGAATATTATGCTTGTTTCTGTTGGAGAAAGAACCAGAGAGATTGGCATCAGAATGGCCATTGGTGCAAAGAAAAAGGACATATTAAATCAGTTTCTCATAGAAGCAACGACACTGAGCACATTGGGTGGTGTGGCAGGAATCATTATCGGCATCACTCTATATGTAACCGTTGTCTTAATACTGGGATGGCCATTTATATTATCAATTACGTCTATTTTAATATCCTTTAGTGTTTCACTTTTTATAGGAATATTTTTTGGCTATTATCCTGCATATAAGGCTGCAAGCCTCAAGCCAATTGATGCATTGCGATTTGAATAAATTCCTTTTTATTTTAAATATACTGCAGCTACAATTGCACAAATAAACATCGACATAAATACTGCAATCATTACCCCAAGAGTTTTCGAATATCCCTGGGGAGAAATCTGTTTCTTTAGATCCATTGAACGAATGATAGGAAAGAGACGCCAGAAAAAAGTTGCAATTGAAAATACAAGAACAACTGCTGCAGCTAACTGTATTTTAAAAGAACCCAGTATAATTATAACAATTATTAAAGAGATAAAAATCAGCTTCGTACCTGCGACCCAAAAAATAAGATATTTTATGAACTGATGAACCTCCTCATCTGCCTTTGATTTTTCCCAGGCATTAAATACCCCTATACCATTTCCTTTTTTTGATCCGGGAATAAAATAAAGTGTGGCAACATTCATAATTTCAAGGCAGATAAAAACTATCATAACTATGGTTAAAACATTCATATAACATCTCTTTTAATTTTATTTTCTTAAAGACTTTAATGTGTCATTATTTAATGAAAAGAAGATATGACCACAATCCAGACACACATTGATATGGGGCTCTATTCCAGACTGCATGAAGAAGTTTTTCTTTTCTTTATATTGAACCTTAAACATTGTTCCGCCAAATTTCATTTCTTTAAAGTTATGAGAACCACAGGTACATTTTAAATTCATTTTGACTCTTCCATTTTGAGTTGATCTCTTACCTTCATCAAGGCAAAACCCAGGAGATTTTCTCCCTTCCAGAGTTGAGGTTTTGCTGCATTTTCATGGTCAGCAGCAAGTCCGATGCCCCAGATTTTATCAAGAGGACTGGCTTCCACAAGAACTTTTTTTTCAGTTGAAATTAAATAGTTCTTCATCTCTTGATTCTGAGAAAATTTATAATAGTTTCCCTGTACAACAATATCAAAGCTTTCTTTTTGCCAGAGAGATGAATCAAAATTTTCTATCATTCGACCTAAGGCCTTCACCTCTTTTGGACTCTCTGCTGATATTATTTTATCAAAGGATTCTCTATCCTTAAAGAGCAGAGCCTTGGCTGCCATCATCCAATGCTCTGTTGTTTTATAGGTAGTTCCTTCAACCTCAAAGGGAGCCTCAAACCACTGACTAAAACAGGACAATCCCATTGATCCATCCTTTTGAGGTTGATGTCCCCAGAAGAATAAATATTCAAATCTCTTGCCCTTATTAATTTCATCTAATAATATTATCTTATTATACATCACAGGTATCATTTATATCCTAATTTTGGATATAACTTTATGAATTAAAATTTTTTAGTCAAGATAATAATGACAAAAGAGCAATTGTTTACAAGGGATTCGGTTTCACTGGTTGATAATTATTAAGTTTGAGGAAGAATACATTAATATCTAGATTAACTGGAGCTATAGCAGATCTGTGTTTTTCAGATCTGCTATTTATAATATCTAGAAATGAAGTTCTAAAGCAAAATATCCAAAGGGTTTTAGATGAAAGGCATCAAAGTCAGAGGCATAACCTGCTCTGTCAAATACCTGGCCATACATAATTCCCATAGAGAGATTTACATTTTCTATGATATTATATGATACTCCCAATGTGAGAAAAAGTCCCTGACCTTCTATGTCATAGATCAGCATTGCTGTTCCATTCCAAAGAGCTGCAAATTCCCAGCTGCCACCAAATGCCAAGTAATGACCATTCATAGTCAAAACCCGAGCAGCAACATTATTAAAATCAGACTGAGTCATGGTTCCTGTACTTGCAGTTAACATACTTGCTGCTAAATCAGCATTATTATTTATTGATGATGAATTAAAAAAATATTCCAGATAGAGAGTTGGCCCTTTCTTTATAGTATATTCATATCCTGCATTTACCTGAACGTAGTGTTTACCATCTTCAGGTCTAAAATATACTGCTGCTGTTCTGAATATTCCATCAAAGAGAGTTACCGTTATATCACCACCTGCAGTAATTCTCCTGGCAACCCATCCCCCCAAAAAGGCTAAGTCAAATTTCCACACCGTTGTTTTAAACCGAAGAACTCCATTTGAGTCAGCAATAGAAACAGTATCAAAGGCATTGGCATTTCTATTTTGAGAATATACAAATGAAAGTTCTGTCTTATCATTAAAATAAAAATCAGATCGAAAGGCCAAGATACCCTTTTGCTCTTCTGGTCCCTCAACTGCCGTGGGTGAAATTGACGCAAGAATATCCAGAGGATTCCATAACTTGCCACTACCAAAACGAACCTGCTGCTGACCGATAGTCATGGTCACAGGGCCAAGAACAATCTTAGCATAGGCATTGAGAAGCTTCATCCGATAAAGTATATCATCGGTATGTGCAAGATCCCAATACATTGGCACAAGATCATTATATTGAGAAGGGCTATTGTAACCTCTAAAGGTAACGGAATTATTAAAACTCGATAGGTAAATCTCATTATCATAATCAACATGAAGAGTGAGGATGGTGCCAACAAGAAGTTCTCCTGAAAGTCTCAAACGCTTCATATTAGTCACAAGAAGCTTATCACTTACAGGAGGCAAAGTTTTTATGTATTGATCAGTATGTACAATAGTAAAAAGATCCTTAAACTGTCCCTTAAACTTGAATCGAACCTTCTTATCTTCAACAAAGTTATCATCCTTCATTGCATTTTTCAAAGCATCATCAACTGAATCATCTGCTCCAAACAATGGACCTGTTAATCCCAAAATCATTGCTATAAATATAAATATTTTAAATTTATTTCTCATAATAATTTCCTTATACATCTTTCCTAGAAAAGTTCACGTAGAAAGTGTCATTGATATATAAAAGAGAACAGTTTATTTCTGAACTCACTTATAAGTCTGTAAGATATACCAGAAAATACCCGAGGATGTCTGAGTCTTCAAAGCATTTGTCCGAGTTCCGCAGGGTATAGGCTGGTATGTCTTACAGACTTCCAGTAAAGTCATTATTGCCTTCATAGCAACCTTATTGGGGGTGAAGGGGCAAAGCCCCTTCATAAAAAAGTCACCCCTTTTTCTCATCACTTTTCAAGTGACCATCAATAAGATTAATCAATCTCTCTGATCTTTCCATAACCATCTGGTCATGTGTTGAAAACAAAAAGGTAACCTTTTTCTTCTTATTAAGATCATGCATGAGATCCAACAGTGAAGCTCCAGTTTTCTGATCAAGATTAGCTGTTGGTTCATCAGCCAGAATCAATTCTGGCTCAGATACCATGGCTCGAGCAACAGCCACACGCTGCTGTTGACCACCGCTCATCTCCTTTGGCAAACGATTGATTTCATTGTCAAGTCCAACCTCTTTGAGCATTGCTTCTGAGCGCTCTCTTCTTTCAGCCTTATTTACTCCTTGAAGCAAAAGAATGTATTCAACATTTTCCACAGCAGTGAGAACAGGAATCAGATTATAGGCTTGAAAAATAAAACCGATATTATTCAAACGTAGACCTGACAGCTGTGATGCATTCATTTTTGAAAGCTCATTTCCTGCTACTGTAAGTTTTCCACTTGTTGGCTGATCAAGACCACCAATCATATTTAAAAGGGTTGTCTTTCCTGAACCAGATGGACCTGCAATGGCAGCAAACTCCCCTCTTTCAATTCTTAGGTCTAGATTTCTAATGGCTTCAACAACAAGTCCATTGGTATCATAATTTTTTACAACTTGTTCTATATTTATTATACTCATTATTCTTCTCCTATATATGGTTTAATGCTTCTAGTGGTTTAATTCTGGCAGCCTTTGTTGCAGGATATAAGGCTGCAATGACTGTTGTTATAAGAACAATTACTATAGCCATGACAATATCCTGGGCTCTTATTATGGTATAAATTACAGATCCTGTTCCAAAGGTTCTCATCCCATCAGAAAAGGCTGCAAAGCTGATACCAACTTGACCAAAAATAAGTACTAGAAGTCCACCTGCAATAGATCCAATGAATAAACCCACTGCTCCAAGATTGATTGCTTCAAAGAGAATCATAAAGAAAACCTGTCTTGGTTTTGTTCCTATAGACTTCATTACACCAATCTCATGAAAACGTTCCATAATTGCCATAACGAGGGTATTTGCTATTGAAAAGATTACTGTTATAAATACAATTCCAAAGAAGATAGCCATAGATGCATCTATGAGCTTAGATGCACTCACTAAAGCTGGTGCCATCATTTGCCATGAAAGATACTCAAGGTTTTTATCATTAATCTTTTGAGCAATTTTATTTCTTATTGCTGTTGCTTGCCACTTATCCTTTACACCAATGGTGATTTCAGAAATTGCATTCTTTAAACCTGTCATCTCTTGAAGCTTTTTTATACCAACAAAGATTGTATATTTATCAAAGCTTCCCATTGGAGTTTCAAATAAACCAGTAATTGTTAAACCACTATCTTTCATTTCATTATCTACTCCCATTACCATTACAGGTAACCTATCACCAACCTCTAGATTGAGTTTCTTTGCTACTACCTTTGAAATCAATACAGTATTACTGTCAGTACTTTTAAGAAATTCACTTCCATCTTCCTTGAGAGTATAATCATAAATCTTTGATATCTTTTTTTCCTTTTCAGGATCAATACCAAAGACCAAAACTCTTCTTGATGCTTCCGCTGATCTTATCATCCCCTGAACCTTTACATGGGGTGCCCAATTAATTGCCCCAGGAGTTGTTTTAATAGCATCATATATCTTTTGAGTAGGTACAAAATTATATTTTATCTTAGTTGTATCCTGGTATCCCTTTTGATGAATGGCTATCTGGCCAATTGATGTATTGATTGTATTATCTAACATCTGAAGGTTCATTCCATTCATAATTCCCATACTGAGAATCATTACAAAGATTCCTATTCCAATAGAAGAGATAACAACCATTGACCGTCTCTTCTGTCTCCACATATTTCTCCAACTAATCATTATAAATGTTTTCATTATTTTCTCCTATAGTTGCCTGATTGCTCGAATTGGATTTAAGGCTGCAGCTTTTCGTGCTGGCAGAATTGAAGATAATACTGAAAAAGAAATAGTGAGAATGGTAGTCCATACAACATTTCTCATTGAGAGATCAGCTCCCATAGTAGTTGTGCTAACTCCCCATACTGCAAATTCCTCTGCATACTGTCCCATCTCTATAGGATTAACCTGATAATAATAACTGAGAGCTGATCCAAGTATAATTCCAAAGAATGTTCCTATAAGAGCAATGAAGGTTGTTTCTGTGATAACTATTGCCAAAACCTGCTTTGGTCTTGTTCCTATGGCTAGCATTACTCCAAACTCTCTAATTCTTTCAAAGATAGACATTTGCACAGTATTAAGTACTCCAAAGGCAACTATGAGATAGAGAAGAGCAATGAAAATGATTGCTCCAGCATCATCCATAACTATCCATTGAACAAGATCAGGCATCAAATCATCCCATGCCATAACATCTCGTTCTTTTCCCTTTAAAAAAGTTTTTAATTCATTACGTATTGGATAAATATCCTCTGTATCACCTACTCGTAATGTAATTGAGTTTATATACCCTGACATGCTAAAAAGTGTTTTTGCATAATTAAGAGGAATAAATATTTTTCCTCTATCATATTCAGGATTACCTGATTTAAAGATACCAACAACCTTAAACTCATCAGCCGCAATAGTTCCATCAAATCCCTGAGATATCATTGTTAATGTGCTACCAATTTTTGCATCAAGATTCTTTGCAAGAGTTTCACCAATGATCGTTGACTTAGTATCTTCCATATTGAGATAACGACCATCTTTTCTCATCTTTTTATGGATTACTGTAACTGTTTTTTCAAATTGAGGATCAATAGCCTGAATGCTCACTCCAAAGGTATTATCTTTATGGGAGATAAGACCTCCGGCATGTATTCTTTGAGAATACCCCTTGATGCGTTTATCACCTTTAATCTTCTGTAAAAGCTTTGCACTTGGTTTGAAAGCAGTTTCAATTCCCTGATTGTCCCAAAATCCTTTTTCGTGGATTTGTATATGGCCAGTGTTAGCTGCTACGGCATCATTGATAATGGCATCATGACCACCCTTAGCAAAGGCATTCATAAAAACTATCATAAGACAACCAACTACTATGGTTAAAAGAGTTATAATGGTTCGTCTTTTATTTTTCCAGAGACTTCTCCATGCAAGGGTAAGAATGAGATTTCTATTATTCTTATCCATCATTTATCTCCTTTTTAAATTTTGTATTGTAAATACTCTGTAGGGTAATCTCACATTGAAACGAATCTTTACAATTTGTAATTCAGTATATCGATTTTTCTTTCTAAGATTTTGCATTCTATAAATAGTAGGAATCAAACGACCGTGCATTCTTTTAAATGCTTTAAAAGTCATTACTTTTCGAAGCTTGTTTCTCTGATTATAAAATTCTTTCTTAACTGGCAGAAGAACATCTTTTCTCACGTAGTATTTTATTTTGCCCCACTCAACTGCAGCATGAGCCTTTGGTTTCATTTCAATAACATAACAGTTATATCCATCAACTGTTTCTGTTCCAAGAAGACGTTTTGTAAAATCATCATTGGGATTTGACTCTTTGATTACATCATCATTGCTGAAATCAGAACCCATCCATGACTGCATCATCATTGATGGAGATATCTTAATAACTCTCCCAAGCTTCGGAATATAATGTCTCATGCTTTTATTCATTAAGAGGAACCTATTGCCTGCATCTTTCTTTGGTGCAATTATCTCAGCAAGAGATTTCTTTGATTTTGTGTGATACCACTGTTTCATGACCATGACACGAGTCCAACGCTTAGTCTTAATGGTCATCTTCATCAATGAAACCTGGGTTCGTGCATTTAATTTATCTTCAGATATCTTTACTATCTGATCAGCTGTTAAACTCCAGCTGTTTACCGGAATTATTAAAAGTATTATTAGTATGAAATAGAGCCTTTTCATGAGGCTTCCTCCTTAGTATATTTTATCCAGGAATCTGATTAACCATGTTTTCAAGAAACCTGAGGTAATGCCTGAATTGCTTCTTACCCTCTTTGGAAAGAGAATAACTTGTTTGAGCCTTATTAGCAATGAGTTCTTTTTTTTGTGTAATATATTGAGATGCTTCAAGCTTTTGAAGATGTGTATATATTGCACCATCTGATCCATCAATGAGCTTCTTAAGTCTGTTGAAGGATACAGAACCCTCTCTGTACATGATAGTCATCATAGACAGACGTGTCTTTTCAAAAAAGACATTATCAAACTGAGTATAAAGATTGTCATGTTCCATGCTTTCTCCTATCTGCTATAATATTAGCATAACCAGAGAGAATAAAACCGATTCCTGGAATAGAGCTTGCCAATAAATATTTATAGCCAAGGTCCATGGGAATGAAATGTGTAAAGAGAGCTCCAGCAACCAAAAAAATTCCTGTAAAGTTGAGATGAAAATAGGATAAACTTCCATAGAAGGCCATTGCTATTGCAAAAAAAGAAATTATCATAGAAGGAATATATTGATAACCACTGAGTTTATACATGCCATAGATAGAATATACAAAGACTATTGATAAAATGGCAAGTGCTATGAAAAATTTCTGAGCTTGTCTATTAAAGGCAGGCAATGAGTCCTTTGCCAATCGATGAATCCAGGCTATTGTCTCTAAGATACCACCAATAACCAAAACAGGAACCCATATCTTATAGAATATCTCTCCATGAGACATGAGATAGGATTTCCATCCAACCCAATGAGCTAAGGTACCCAACAAACAAAGAGCACCCCAGCTTAAAAAAGCCCAGTTTTCAATAAATGGTCTTTCATCTACCTTCATGAGCATTGTTTTAATAGTTTTTATATCATCTGCATATTTACTAATGTCATATTCTTCATTATTGTCTGTCATTTTCTTCTCCTAGAGTTACTTTGCGACCGAAAAAGGCTTTGCCTTGGAAAGTTACTTTGCGTTACAAAGTAACTTCTAATGACAAAGTACAAAAACAACAGATCAGAGTCAATAGATTAATTGATTTTTTTAGTAATTTTAATAATAAAAGAGGGTTTTACCACTGAGTCACAGAGGCACGGAGAAAGGCTTTTTTGATAACTGTTGCGTAGACCAGGATTTATATTTTAAATTGAATTTATGCCAATGATTAAAATGGAGCGCAACAGTAATGCAACAAATAAACATCATGACCTGAAAGAACCAATAAAATAAAATCAACCTGATGATACTAGTTTAACTCTACAAAAGATGGAGCTTTACAAGCTAACTCTCCCCCCCTCTGTGCCTCTGTGCCTCTGTGGTATAAAAATTTTCTTCACTATATGACTTTAATACAAAGTTTCTTTTTTCAATAATTGAAACCTCTGCAAGAACTTTGATCAAATCTTCTTTTTTGAAACGATCACTAATCAATATGAACACTCTGTTTTCAATATTAAAGTTTATGGATGTAACATCCTGCATCACGGCAAGAGAGCCAACTATGGCATCAGGACATCCCATTCAAAGAAAGTTATTTTTTAAGCCCATACCATCAACGGTAAATTCAATTTTCATTTTCATTAACCTTCTTATAATAGCTTAATTATCAATCATAGTATTCAATGTGTTTTCTTGCAAATAATAACAAGATCAGTAGTAACAGATCCATCATTTTCAAGATACTCAAGATTCCATTTTTTTAAAATAGAAAACCCTACATCATTGAGAATTGTAATCACTGACTCTTCTTTATGATAATAAAACAAAATCTCAGCTTCTTTATTGAAGGATGGCTTTTCAAGACAACTACCCTCACCTTTCATAAAACTGAGAAAGAAGATACCATTGGATTTCAATACTTTATAGGAACTCTGAATGCTTTCTATCATTTGAGACTCATCTAAAAATGGTAGTCCAAAACCATTGACAACTACATCATAGATTTGCTTTTCTGTAAAATCAATTATTGATTTATTATAGAACTTACCATGGGGAAGTTTATGCTCAGCAGCTCTGAGCATCTCTTCACTTAAATCATATCCTGTGATGTGAAGATTTTTTTGTGCACAGAGATAAGAACTGATGTTTCCCGGACCACAGGCAAGATCCAGGACCTGGCTCTCATCCTCAATAATATTTAAGAGAAAATCATAGGTATGATTATAGTTTTCTAATTTACTTATAGTTTTCTCATATTGAGATACAGAAGAATTAAAGGCTTTAATAGAATTTATTTGTTTTTCATTCATAACTTTTAGAATTACCATTTGTATTTTTTATCTCAGAGACAGGGAGCCACTGAGAAAGGCTTTTTTTGGCTAGTAATTTTATTTTTTATTTTTATTTGATTGAAATCTATAGATTTCAATCAAAAGTATGAAACAACTTTTTGCATTTATTGGCAAAACCATAAACCTAAAGATTTTACCAATAAACTATTTTGTTATTTTTTAAAAAGATCAACTTAACAAAGTAATAATTTTTTTAAGATCTTCATTATTTTCATCTTCTTCAAGATTGACCTTAGCAATATCTAAAGCTGTTTGATTTTCACCATCTTTACTTTTAATATTTTTATCAGCATTTTTTTTAACAAGTAGCTCAACAACATCGGGGTATCCACTATATGCTGCATGCATTAATCCTGAATATCCATCATCATCAGTAGCATTGATATTAGCACCTGCCTTTAAAATTGCTGCAACATCATCAACATCTCCACTACCGCAGTATCCCCATAATGCTTCTAAAAGATCTGACTTGCTATATGAATTATAATTTTCAGAAAATGCATCATCACTTTCAGGAGTAGACTTTTTTGATGCTCCACCATCAATAGAGTTTTCTACTTTTTCATAAATTCGTTGTTCAATACTTTTTCCATATCCTGGTTTGGTAGGAATATTGCCTCCAAATATCTTATATTTAATATATTTTATCTGGTAAAGCCAATCTCCTTTTAAAAGTTTAGCTAATAAATCGTTATCTGACATTATGTTCTCCAATTTTTATATTTAAGATCAAATAATAAATCATAGAAAGATTTATGTCCAATGATTTTTTAACAAATAAAAATTGGTGTTAACACAACTGACTCTTTTCTACAGAAAACATCAACAAATTTACACTTTAATTTTTATGCGAAAACACAGGGTAAGGATTTTTTGGTGATTACTATATATACCAATATATGTATATATTTTGAATTGAACTGATATTAATGATTAAGAATACGAAACTGTAATCTAACAGATAAATATCATCAACTTAAACAACTAACAAAATAATATCGTATTGAAGATATCATATTTACTCTACAACATATAGATCCTTAGAAGCTAACTCTCACTCTCTCTAGCATCCTCTTGAATCGTCTTTAAAATATTCTGTGCCTTATCAAAATTTTCTTCATCAACGAGAATCTCTATGGTTGCAGCACTGCCGGAAATACCATTAAAGACAGCCTTTAGATGTTCATGATCCATATAAACCGAGACACCCTCATTTTCTAGTTGATGCTTCACCAGGGTTGCTTCAATCTCATTGTTTGTTTTAAATATTATTTTTCTTATCATGTGTTCACTCAAGATTAATTTAATAAAAAAGATCTAATCATTAACAACGTCCTTTAACATTACTTCCCCCTTAATGAGCCATGAGATACTAAAGGCAAAGAGTGCTATCGTTTCAAGCCAGAATATAGGATCAATCTTAAATATTTCTGATTCCCGTGAAGTCATCCCTAAAATTCCCAATAAGATTAGAGATAAAAAGATTATAGCTCCACAAATTCTATAAACTAAATTTCTTTGTTTTTTCTTCTGTGTAATTAATATCTTTTTATCATCTGAATATGTTTTTGTAAAAAGAAAAAAAGACACAAAGGATAAAAGTAAAAAGAAGAGAGCTGCAGATATAACATGTATGGTATTTGAAAATTTCCCTGGGTCTACATAGTTAAGACAAATATTCTTTGTAAATATAATCTGAGCAGGTGATAATGCTATGCCCAGGGCACTGATGCCTATAATTTTATAAATAACAAAATCTATAATACCATAGCCGTGATAAGAAAACAAAAAGAGAGACACAGCACAGAGAATTCCAACAAAAACATCTCTCATTGCACTGTGATAATAGGCGCTAATTGATTCGAAAAGACCATTGCAGTTATTGATTAGAGTCCAAACAATTGCAATAATTGGAAGAGCTAATCCCAATATTCCGATGAGCCTTCTCATGGTTTTATAAGAGATTATTGCCGGAGAGTTTTTTCCAATAAATATATTCATAATTAAAGACCTGAACTTTTTCCTGTAATTTTATTAATGATAATTTTGATCACTGCTATACTGTCAACCTGACTTTCAGAATACTCCCATTCTTTCGATGGTGTATGTTGTTTCATTATAATATCAAGGGCTTCTATTTTTTCATCATAGCTATTTACTATTTGAACTTTACCATAACCAATAACTGATCTATATTTAGTACCAAAATCACAGGCCATTTCTGAAAATAGAACCTCAATAGAATCAGAGATCTCAAATGAGACATTATTATTTTCATTTATGATATCAAGTTTCTTTCCATTTTTTGCACTATGGAAGTAAAGGACATCATTGCTGTAACCATAATTAAGTGGAACAACGTAAGGTACGTTATTTTCACAAAGAGCCAATCTTAATATAGTATTTGTAGATAAAATCTCTTTAATAATTTTTTCATCTACAATTTCTTTATCTTTTCTTCTCATAGTACTCTCACTCATAACGTGTTTATAGTCATTTTCTTATCTAGTATTAATAGCTTTAATAACTCTTACTGAAGAATCAATAAATTGTTCAAGCTTATCTATTTCAAGAATCCATGTAAAAAGTCTAATTCTAGTTTTTTCACCAACGGTATCAACAAATAAACGGTAAGAATCATTTATCTTCAACATATCAATCAAAAGCTCGCAGGTACTATAATTCAGCAATAAAGCAAGCCTTAGAGAATTATTAGACTCAACATGAAAGATACTATTAAATTTTTTATGCTGTGTTTTCACACCTTTTTTAAAAAACCAATAAAATATTTTATCAGCCATATCCATTGTAAATATATTAAAAGAAAAACGATTGTCTTTCCTTTTAGAAATAATATCTGTACAATATAATCCAAAACCATTATCACTATCAAATGCTAATTCTAATTCAGTTCCATCTACCTCGAAAATCAATGTATTTCCCCATGAATTCTGAGAAATTTTTCCTTTATACTTATTTTTAATTTCCTCTATTGATTTATTTCGTGTTTTTGTATCTGGTGGAAACATAATTTGTTAATTAATCCTTTTTATATAATAGGGAGTTGTCCTTCCCTCAATGGAAGAGGGATATTCTTCAATAAAATCACATCCCATTCTTTTATAAAAACCAGCTGCCTTGGGATCAACTAGAATATTTATTTTTGAAATAGCTTTATTCTCTAAAAAGCCAATCATGTGATCAAAGAGCTGTGAGCCTATTCCCTTTTTTATAAAATATTGTCTGAGGAACATATGTTCAAGCCACCATCCCCTTTGCAAAACAATTCCAGAGATTGACAAATCCTTCTCAAGATGTATCAGAGAATAATATGCCTTAATAATATTATTCTCTTCAAAAAGAAAAACCTCATTTGATTCAATATAATTCTTTGTAATTGTTAACTCATCCTTCCAAATATCATAATACTCTTGAGGATAGTTCCAATATCTCTTTGCATCAAAAGATATCTCTGTTAAAACTTCAAATTCATCTATGTTAGCCCTTCTAATCATCCCTTTATCAATGTAGAATCTTTCCATGATTCTCGTCTACAAGAGCCTGACCATTATTTAGAACCCTATGGCCATTAATAAAAACAAAATCAATACCAGTAGGTCTGGCATCAGATTTTTCAATGGAAGTATTATCTGCTATTTCTTTCCAGTCAAAAACCACTACATCTGCTGCCATCCCCTTTTTAAGAAAACCACGGTCTGTAATCTTTGCCTGTTGTGCGTTTTTTCCTGTAAGCTTATGAATTGTTTCTTCAAGAGATATTACATTTGTCTCTCGAGCCAATTGAAGAAAACGAGGCATTGAACCGTAAGCCCCAGGATTTTGCAGTCCCTCTGGTTCGATCCAGGCATCAGTCATAAAGTGACAATTTATATGTTTCATCAGTTCAAGTATAACATCTCGGTTGCTATATTTATGCATCAATAAACGTGCAGTACTATCACTTCCCTTTGCCATATTAATATATGTTTCAAAATATTTCTCTTTTCTCTTTTCGGCAATATCTCTAATGAACATACCATTATATTGATCATATTCAGGATAATTAGCTGCTGCAACCTGCATATCAGAATCATTAAAACCTAAAAGTTTAAATGACAGCTTCATGAGATTTCGCGCTTTCTTTAATAATTTTTTATTATTATATGCCTCTGGAACTTGTGCCATAAACCAGTCAGGCAAAATGCCTGTAATAACTGTAGCTCCGCAGTGATGAGCGTATGTATCAAAATGAATATCAAGACCCTCAGCAATAGCCCCATCAATCATCTTCATTGCCTTATCTAAGGTTTTCCAGGTTCTCTGACCAACGAAGATTAAATGAGATATATGCATTGATACACCGGTTTCTCTGGCCAGATCAAGCATCTCTTTTAAGGCTAGAAGATTGTGAGCTGTGCCAAAGGGCTTCAGAGGATAAGCCCCTGATATTGAAGAGAAGGCCTTCACATGGGAGGTTATGATTCCATTCTTTCTCTTAACCAGTTGTGCCACTTTTTTTTGTTCTTCAAAGGTCATAAAGATATCAGGTGCATAGCCCATGCCAAAGGAGACTCCCCGTGCGCCATTATCTAGAGATTCTTCTAGGAGATAGAGAATTTCCTTTTCTTCATTTGTCTTTAATGGTGATGCATCGTATCCCCTCACTGATGTTCTTGCCGTACCATGACCTGCAAGGATTGCCATATTTTGAGGCATTGCCTTTTTTTCAATGTGCTGGAAATATTCTTCAAGGCTTCTCCATGAGATTCCCTTGTGACCAGCCTTAAAAAGATTATTCTCTAAAAGATCAAGATGCTCCGTATCTTTTTTAAAGCCAGCAGCACCATAGCCACAGTTACCGCCAACAAAGGTGGTGATTCCCTGTTCAAGAAAGGGAGAAAAGAAATTATGATTTTCTGCAGAAGGCATGAACCAATCATTGTGTGAATGCATATCAATGAAACCGGGACTGATAACTTTGCCTGAACAATCAAGGGTTTCACAATTTATATCTATTGGATTTGAGGAAACCTCTTTAATTGAATCACCTTCGATTAGAATATCTCCGGTATATGATAAAGCTCCTGTGCCATCTACGATTGTTCCGTTTTTCAATAATATCTTTGTACTCATAATCATCCCCCATAATAATAGAGTACATTTTGATTGATGTTATTATTTTAGCAAGATAATTTTAAATTTGATTAAAGGCTTCTATTGCCACTGAGACACAGAGATGAATAGAGCTGGTTGGTGCTCATGAATTTCAGTTTTCATCATTATTTATTTCATCAATACTATTTGAATTCTTACATTTATTGAGAAAATCCTTTATATTTTCAATGGGATATCTCTGACCAATAAGACTTTGAGCAGAAAACTTTACTATCTTGGTTGAATGTCTTGAACTTTTTTTCCAGCTTAATTCAATCATCAGTTTATTTGATATAACAAGTCTCACTATTTGATCACAGGGAATGATCCTTTTTGTTCCATAGAGATAATGAAGTGTAATTTCTGATTGTGTGAAAGTAACCTTGTAAAAGGTATATTTATAGATCATCAATGCAGCAACAGGTATCAAAAGCCAGATGAAATTATATTTCACTATAAAGACAGCAGCAATTATTACAATCGATATAACCTGAATAATATATCCCTTCATTAGATTAAAGGAATATGGGAAATCAATATGTAGATTGTTATCAAAGTCAACAGGTATAATCCTTTCTTTTAAGAAATCAACTATTTTAAAAGAAACATAAACCCCTAATATTGAAGATAAAAGACTAATTGCTAAAATTATATTTTCATCTTTTGTAAATAAAGCAGCAGCAAAGATTCCAATAAATTGAAATGCATACCACATAAAAATAAGTAATAGTATAAACCTTCCAGTGTTTATATAGCCCTTCATTCGAGCTTTAGTGGTGATTCTTTCAGCTAATAAGATTATTGCAATAATTACTAACATTAAAATTTCCTGTTGTGTTTCTTATACTTTTATTGAATTGATGATGTAATCATCTTTATAACAGTTTATAGTTTTCGAGGTAAAACGTTCGAAAGCCTGCAAAAGGTCCTCTATTGGTCACTGCAGTACAAATCTTTTTTGTAAGATATAGATTTTTATATTTTTTCAGATTTAATTGTAATTAGTTTACATTATAAAATCTTCTCTTTATCATCTTCTTATCTGTCTGAATCCAAAGATTGTCAATTCGAAATTTTGCTCCTAAAGAAAAAACGACTCAAATCCAAATAGATTGCCACATCACCATTCAAACTTCTCCCGATGACAAAGATTCTAAAAACTCTAACACTCAGGGGCTTCACGCCCCGTACTCTATTACTATTTCATGAATGGAATCAAGATTCACTATAATAAAAAAATCTAAAAAATAATAATACACAAACCATTCCATTGCATGGCAGTGCTCAGAAGATAATAATCTATTCTATCTCCCGCCTGCAAGTGCGGAAACCAGGAGCTGGGTTCCTTTGAACATTATTGCTTTTAGATGCTTTGTTTGTGAAGATATATTATTCTTATATTAATGCAGTAATCGACAAAGGGGCGTTAAGCCCCTGATTGAAATTGTCATTCAGACATATACTTTTTGCTATAATAATCAATACCATGTTTAACTTTTCCAGCTAATTTTTTTTGTTTAAAGAAATAAAGAATATGATAAATTTTTGTTGTCTTGGTTTCCCATGTATTCAATGTGTATTTACCTATTTCATCGTTACCCTTTGTTTGAACACTTTTCCCATAATCTTTTTCCATAATCAACTGAATTTCTTTATATTTTTTATTATGATAAGATTCATCAAATTTAGATTTCTTTTGAATATCAACAAAATAGATTGTTGCTTGAGAAAGTTTTTTTGTTCCTTTAAAAAAGACATACCCTACTCTTTCAGTTAATGAAGCAGGTAAAAAATCATTCTTTGCTTTAAGTTCTCCAGGGCTAATTCCCCAGGGGAATGTTATCATATAGGTTTTAGTAGTTTTATTTTTTGTTTTAGTTTCAGTTTTGTTTTTGCAATTAATAAATCCAATTACAAGTGTTACTATCAATATAATGAGAAGTGTTTTTTTGGACATAGTGTAGTTTCCTCTGTTCTATTGTGTGTACTTTTTCTCTGTTCCATCATTCCTTAAATAGAACAGAGAAAAAATGATTGGTTAAATATTAGATTTGAAAAGGATCAAGGTTTATACTTGAATCTTCGCCTTTGTCTCCATAAAATTTACCTTCACCACCAAAGTTAAAGATTAAATATCCATCAACAATAGCTAAACCATCTACAAAACCTATCCATTTAACTTTTGTATTAACTTCAATTCCCTTGATAATTTTTTTAAAGTACACTTCTTTATTCAAAATTAATCCTCTGTCAACAAGCTGTCTATTCATATATAACTCAGCTTTATCTAGAATTATTGACTTAATTGTTTCTGTATTTAATAAATCTGGATATGGTAAGAATGTGTTCGAAGGTATAGCACCTTTTAGACCACTCAATCCCCATGCCTCTTGGAGATATGATTCTATTAAACCTAATTCAATCCTTCCTTCTACAACTATATTAAATGTATTGTCCCATTCAGAAAGAACAAAAGTATGTTCTACTGCTGTAGGTTTAACTGGAGCTTTAGATCCAAAAGTAATCACCGGATTGCCCCCGATTCCAACAGAGGTGCTTAAGATATTATTATCTCCTTTTAATGGAGAAAGATATGTTTTAAGTTTCATCTGGTTTTGATCATTTGTTTTCTCTGTCACAAATGATAGCCAGGCTTTAGATGGCTGATTAAGAAAAGTAGTATCAACCATTTCTATAGGAATATAATCTTCGCGTAATTTTTCAAGGGCTTCATCAATCATAGGTTTAATATCAAGTGTGTTTTCTGCGCAAACTTTTTTAATTTCATTATCAATTAAATTATCTAAGCCATCTAACCATTTAGAATCATTTACCAGGTTAAAAAGATATGCAACTGATTTACCATCGTTAAAAATAATATTTTGTGGAGACACTAATAAAGAAAGGAGAGAAACATCATGAATTTTCAATGCCCTAACTTTAAATCCCTTTTCTGGTACATACATTAACTCAGCTTCTTTATTAATACCAATACTGCCATTAATACTCATTTCAAAAACTGATACAGATTCTGTTATAGTTTTAATAGCTTTACTGAGAATCCAACCTTTTGGCAGTGACGTGGTCAAATCCGCACTAATTTTTGTTTTAATCCTTGCAGTATTTGCAAGCTTACAGCCAACAGCATCACTTCCAAGGGTGTTAAAAGTAAAGTTTTCAAGAATCACTTCATAATTTAAAACTGCTGTGATGTTTAAAGGTTTAATTATTTCACCGGAGGCTTTGACTATTTCTTTTGTCATCCAAAAACCGGCTTTTGCAGGACTTAATAAAACAGTTTCAGTTATTTCTACAAGTTTAGTATATGCAGCTTTTGCTGGTGAAATAAGATATCTTTCAGTGTAGTGTTCCAGGAAATCACTAACTACAGGAATTTTTTTTGAGCATATTCTTACACAGGGATATTTTATTCTTTTTTTATATCTAAATATCCTTATTGTTCTCTTGCATGTTTTCACACAGGGATAATATATTCTTGTTGGTACTATTGTGGTAATTGTCCTTTCCACAATACGGTTGCCCCACACTGCGGCTTTTGCCGGAACAACGATCGGCATAGTTATAACTCTGGTGACATAATTTGCTTCAACTGCGTCAACCCAACTTTCGACTTTTTCAATTATATCAACTGTATTTTGAACCATTACATTTACTGGGAATTTTTGTTGACCCTTCATAAGACTTTTTTGCAAGCCATCTTTTAAGGTTTGTTCAATTTTTTTTGCCGATATTTCTATGGGAATACGAACAGTTGATTCATTAGTACCAGATATTTTATTTTCTTTACTATATGTGGTCAATCTGAATCTTGAATCTTGAGAATAATCCTTCTCATCAACAATTGAATCTAATGAAGTTTGAGAAACAGTTTGGGAATCTTGATTCTTTTTTTCATTAGCTTCATCATAGCAAGATGAAACAGGAATACATAAAGAGCATAATAGAATAATAATTATTTTTTTCATAAGAACCTCCAAAATTCTTGAATTTTACATTATTGTTTGATATACAATTAAATCCTATAAATCTTCATAATAATAAACAGTACCTCCCTTTATCATTTCATATCCATTCAATGGCCTTCTTTAAAATTCATTTTTGAATATTTTCAAAAAGACCTCGTTATTTTTACAATCAAAGCATCATCGTAATTTTTTATAAAACATTAAGGTAATAATAAAGTACTGTCAATAGAGATAAAATGAACTGTACGAATTGAGGAATGAAATGCACTATGAAATATTGAGTTTAGCCTTTATAATAGTAATATAGGTTCGACCAACTTAAATAGTGTTATCCTCTTCATCTCTGATGAAAAGCAAAATATCTGCCCCCATAGAATGGGGAATCTTTTCAATGAAATCAAGATTAACTATAAACTGTTTATAGACTCTCAAAAAACAATCAAAAGGCAGCATATCTTCTACATCTTTAATTAGCTACGATATATCATGAACATCATTGAATAGAGGAAATGGCATACCCTTAATTAATAGATTTATATATTTAAAAAAACCAATTAAAATAGATCAAAATAGTCACATCAGGTCAAGAACTTTTTTGCTCTTTCTTATCAACTTTTTACATAAGAAGATACCACTATTACAAAACAGAATCACAGCAGAATAAAGGATTTAAATCACAAAAATTCAGAAACAAAGAGAAAGAATACTTAGAAAGCATAGTAAGAGGTTGCGACGACACTCTAAAGGCACCTCTCAATAACAAAAAAATCTAGAACCCACAGCACCCAGGGGCTTCACGCCCCGTGCTAGCCCACTACCTCATGAAAGAAATCAAGATTCTCCCTAAAACAAACTATCTAAAAAAACAAAAACCCCAAAAAAAATCCAATGCACGAAGTGCTAAAAAAACATCTCTCAATACGACCTCCCGCCTCCAGGTGCGGAAACCTGGTGAGGGGAGTCCAGAGGGTGCCTCACCGCACCCTTTGGCCCCAGCGAAGCGCCGACTCACAAACCAAATCCACAAAGCCATCATCAAAATCACCAACATCAGTAATATGAATTCGATTAAGAAACAACCTATTCTCAGCCTCAAGGGTCTTCACCACCCTGCAATCCTCAACCTCAATCTTATTATAAAACTCAAGAAAGATATATTTCTGTTTTCGCCTATACCCCAAAACAGCAAAGGGCTCAGGATTCAATAACTGAATACTGGCCTTCTGAATCTTTAGTTTAAAATCAATCTTTTCAGAGAGCTTATCAAGAATATAAGCAGTCAATACCTCATGCTCTGGTTGATGAAAGGTAAAATAACTCTTCATATCTTTAATTTTATCTTTAGTAATAATCAAAATAGCCTCTTTAAATCTATAATACTCTACAACTAAATAGTTAACAATTTTTTTTCACTTTTTATTAAATCAGTTAAGGGCTCTCCCCATTTGATAAGTTCAATATCCAGGCTATCAATCTCATCAACAACATCTAGTTCAGCAGCACATCTAATGCATGCAGAAAATTTAACACCATCAGATTTCATTTCTAATATCTTTTTCTGAATCTCTTTATTTTCTGCTACCAATAATGATGCAGCACCCCATATGATTATTGTAACTTTATCCCACCAGCCCTTTAATAAAGCATTATGACCATACATACAAACCATTTTCTCGGCTGTAATAGCATTGTCAGTGGTCCACAAAATATATAGTTCACTATTCATATAACTTCATCTCCAGTATTATGACATTATCACTTTAAATAAATATGTCATATTATACATTTCATTCATTTTTCATATATTACTATGTTATGTTTTTCAAAGGGGAAATGCATACTGAACAATGCAATCTCCCCCTTTTTGCGATTAAAATAGTACAAATATTATTAATATTACAATGGTTTCACCGGAATGCAAATATCAACAATATGCTTACCCTCAGGATGTTCATGAGGATCATTGAGCATCAGTTCAAAAGAAGGTTTATCATCTGGCTGAAAACCACTCTTCGGAAACCATTCTTTAAAAACAGAATTCCAGGCCTCTTCATATTGATCTGTATCAAGTTCAAAGTGAGCAACTGCATATTGACCACCCTCAATGGTTAAATAACCAATCTCACCATCAACCGGTGTATTCTCAGGAACCGTAACGCAGACCGTGACTCGGAGCTTTGAATCATCAGTAATATTAGGGTCATCATAGTACAAAGATAACACTTTAGTTTCAGGAAAATTTAAGAGATTACGTGCTCCGGCCCAGGTAAAGAGCTTTTCAAAGAGTTTACCAAAGAGTTCTTCATCACCCTTATAGGGTCCAATGTACCGAAGATATGCTGTGTGCATGTCTTCAAATGTTTTAACGTCTACCTTCAGGTCTTTCATAGATTTCTCCTTTGTTTTTAATATAGAAGAAATATAATCAAGATCATTATTTGATTCTTTCACTATCTTGCTATTGCAGTGTACATTCTTGCTTTCAGATTGCACTATCTTGCTTTTTTCAATTCGTTCTTTTCTCCAGTCACTGGCATTTTGATTAAAATACTGTTTAAATACACGGGCAAAGAATTGTGAGGATGAGAATCCACAATCAAAGGCAATCTGGGTAATAGTTTTTTTCTGATCAGTCAACAATAGTGTTGCTGCCTTTTCGATTCTTATACGCTGAATATATTTATTTAAGGGCTCACCAATATAGGCTCTGAATATTCTATGAAAATGAAACTCAGAAAAATTTGCTACTCGAGAAAGCTGTCCAAGGGTCATTTCCTGGTCGAGATTTTTATCTATGAAATCAATAACCCGATTGATACTTGCCTTATAAAGATCTTCTTTTTTATTCATCTTAATTATCTCTTAACTACATCATCCCAATTTAATATATAACATAAAAATCTAAAATATAAGATTAAAAGTCAACAATGAAATATACAAGGCATTTCATTTAAAATTTCATACCCACTACATATTTCTAAGATTTCAAACCACAGACTCAGAGTCACAGAGAAGTAAGAGAAAAACTTAAAACCTTCAAACCTTACAACCTTCAAACATTCAAACCCAACCAAGCTTTCCTCTGTGCCTCCGTGCCTCTGTGGTGAAAAAAACTTAATACCATAGAACTTTTCGTGCCCTTTCGTGCCCTTTCGTGCCCTTACGTGGTTCCTCTTCCTCTGTCTATAGTTGTATTCTTGATAGTAAAAAATCACTTGCCAACAATCTTCCTATATTGTACATCTTCATAGATAAATTACAGAGCCCTGGAGCATATAAAAGCCATATGAAACGAATTCTAATACTCTTTATTTTTTTAATGATTCCCCTGAATATGATGTCTCAATCAAAGGGGCACAATGTCTATGCCTATGAACGCATCTACACCAGAGCAAAGATAATCAATATCACTAAAAAGAGTGTTACCATAAGGGAGAATCTATCAATAATTAAAACATATATAAAGATGAAGATTCTCGATGGCGAGCTTAAGGGACAGATTAAAACAGCTATCTTTGGTGGAGAAAACAATCTGCCAAAGGGTATGGACTATCAGATGGGTCAGACCTATTTTATAGGCATCGCAAAAGAGGCAACAGGCTTAGATGTAGCAGATATCTCAATCTATGACACTGACAATACTCCCAGCATTATAATTCTCGTATTACTCATGATTTTTGCCATTATTCTCATTGGCAAATGGAAGGGTATAGCATCACTCATAGCTTTAACAGTTACCATTCTCATGTATTTTTTCATACTGATTCCCCTTACCCTGAAGGGATATTCTCCCTTGCCCATTGCAGTGGGTCTATCAATTTTATCTATATTCATAACACTGCCCATAATTGCAGGCTTTAAGCTTAAAACACTGGCTGCAGTTATTGGAGGCTCAATAGGAATAATTTGTGCTGCATTACTGTCAATCATTGCAGGATACATGCTTCATCTCTCAGGTATTGTTACCAACGAGATGCTAACCATCTTTTTTATTTCAAAAAGCAATATAGATCTCAAGGGCTTAGTTCTCTCTGGTATGATAATTGCAGCTCTTGGAGCAATTATGGATATATGTATCTCCATTGCCTCATCAACAGCAGAGATCTATCATGCCAACCCACATCTGTCTGAAAAAGAGGCCTTCAAGTCAGTACTCACTATAGGGACAGATATTTTAGGCTCAATGGTAAACACCCTGGTTCTGGCATACGTGGGAAGCTCTTTATCAATGATTTTACATATTTCAATTAAACTTCAGCCAGGCATGCCCTTCTGGATGGTACTCAACTACAATCCCGTTTTAAATGAAATTGTAAAATCAGTAATAGGCAGCATTGGCATGTTTATATGTATACCCTTAACAGCAATCATAGCAGTAAAACTCTATAAAAGAAAAGTATATTCTCAAGCCTAAGGATGAACTATGAATTTAGAAAAGATAATCTCTGACTCATCAGTAATAGCTCTGGTTAAAAAATACAAAGACACAGAGCTGTCTAAAACATCTCGTCATCTGAAAGCTGAAGAGATTACACAGCTTGAGAAACAGGGCAATATTTGTAATAAGTGGGATGAGATCAAGGTCAATGAATCTTTTTCTTGCGATAAAATCTTTCGCTGTCTCTTTAAAGGAAAATGCTTTCTTGGTATCTTTGACTCTGAGGATTCTGGCCTCTATAATTCCAGCATTATAAACAGTCACATCGATGATCAGGTTTCCATCAATAATTGTGGTACCATCTCCAAGGTTATCATTGAGAAGAATGTTATTATTGAAAACACTAAACGCATTTCCTGCCATAATGAAACAACCTACGGCAATGGTACTATCATGTCTCTTGCAATTGAATCAGGGGGCAGAGAGGTTTCTTCATTCAGTGAATTAACCATTGAAGTCGCCTCAACAATGACACAGAAAAGAGATGACGAAGATCTTCAGAACTCTTACAATAAAATGATTGATACCTACTGCACAGCTCTTCAATATGATTATTGTATTATTGGTGAATCATCAATAATACAAGATAGCACTCAGATTATAAACAGCATACTATTGCCCTATACCTCTATTGATGGTGCTGCGATAATTGAAAACTGCACAGTCATGTCTTCACCTGAAGAACAAACAGTTATTTCTGGTGGAGCCTCAGCCTATGATTCAATCATTCAGTGGGGCTCCTCTGTTGATACCATGGCTCTTGTTTCCTCATCAGTTCTCTGTGAATACAGCCATGTTGAACGTCATGGGAAAATTAGTCATTCAGTACTTGGCCCAAACAGCGGCGTCTCTGAAGGAGAAGCCACATCTTCACTCATTGGTCCCTTTGTAGGTTTTCATCATCAATCAATGGTCATTGCAGCTCTCTGGCCAGAGGGAAGAGGTAATATTGCCTATGGCGTTAACTGTGGTTCAAATCATACAGGAAGATTACCAGATCAGGAAATACATATTGGAGAGGGTCTCTTCATAGGATTAGGAGCAAGCATAAAATATCCGGCAAACTATAAGGAATCTCCATACAGCATAATTGCCACAGGAGTCACGACCCTGCCCCAAAAAATATCAATGCCCTTTTCTCTCATCATGGCTCCAACAAAAATCTTTGATGATCAATCTCCTGCTTATAATGAGATAAGACCAGGATGGCTTCTCAGTGATAATCTCTATGCACTCTTTCGAAACGAAGATAAATACCGCTCTAGAGATAAATCGAAAAGAATGACCATTGATTTCACCGTACTAAGGCCGGAGATAATTGATCTCATCACAGAGGCTCGCAATACACTTTTACATCCCCCTCATAAAAGAGAGTATTATAGCGACAAAGATTTTCCAGAACTTGGAAAAAATATTCTCCTTGAAACTCAACGCAAAAAAGCTATTGATACCTACACACTTTTTTTACACTACTATGGCCTCATGAGCAGTTTTTCAAACTATACTATTGAAAGCAGATTGCTCAATAAAGATTATCTAGATCATAGATTAAAGATTCTTAATGATGAAATGCTCTCCAATCTTTCAGATGAAGATAAATGGAAATCATTTCAGACAATTCTTCAGAGAATTAAAGATCTCTTATTATTATCAAGAGAAAGAGACTTCACCAGAGGATCAAGGATAATAGAAGATTATGAATCAGTTCATGGTACTGCTGCAGGTGATCCTTTTATTATGAAGATTACTGAGGAAATCAACATTCTTTTAAATAAAAACATATAACAGTTACCGATTAGTCGCTGTTATATTCCGAAAAAATATTATTTCATACAAAAAACAATTTTACTTTTGACAAAGCCCTCTTTTTAAGCATATAATACCGCCATGGCTGAGAAACTTCGACATAAAATTAAAATCAATGTACTCTTCACCATAGGATCTTTGGTAGTCTATGCTATGGTTGCCATATCATCAGTTATAGTTATAAATCATAAAATGAAAGAGGAAGCTCTTAACAATGCAAGAAGCAAAGCTCTTATAATTTTAGAAAGAAATACTGCAACACATGAATATTTCATGAAGAACCTTAGACCAGCTCTATTATTAATGTGCAAGGCGAACAAAGATAAATCATTTAAAAATTCTTCCTTTATGTCCTCATCATATGCTATAAATCAAATTCATAAAAATCATATGAAGAATAGTAATGATAATTATTATTATAAATCAGCGGTTATGAATGCCCGAAATCCTCAAAATGAGGCTGATAAAAATGAAAAGAAAATATTAACTTTTTTTATGAGTAATCCTAAAGTTAAAGATATAACAAAAATACAGACCATTAATAATAAAACATATTTTTCTATTTACAAACCTGGCGAAATAATAACAAAACAATGCAGCTTATGTCATACCAAATCATCTCGTGCACCACGAGATTTAGTTAAAAAATATGGGTCAATCAAAGGTTTTAATCATCCTCAAAATGAGCTCATCAATATTATCTCAATTCGCATTCCCCTTGATGAAGCCTATTCAAGGGCAAATAAATTTTCTAATTTTATGATTCTGTTTTATTTCATCTCTCTCTTTATAATTTTATCATTAATATATTTTTCCAGTTATGTAATCTTTTTTAATCCCCTTAAAAGGATACATCGTGAAACACAAAAGGCCCTCAATAGCGACAATACCTTTGCTGAAATTCCTACTCCACCTATTGGCATTGAACTTTATGACCTCACTACTGATTTCAACAATATGATGAATGTCATAAATAATAGAGAATCTCATCTTGAAGAGGATGTTAATGAAAGAACTAAGGAATTGAATAATTCTTTGAAAGAAAAGAATATACTCCTGAAAGAGGTTCACCATAGAGTTAAAAATAACATGCAAGTAATATCAAGCCTTTTAAATCTGCAGATAACCCAAATGAAAGATGAAAGAGACATCGACCTTCTAAGACATAGTCAACATCGAATAATGTCCATGGCCATGGTTCATGAAAAACTTTATCACTCTGAGACTCTCTTTAAGGTAAATTTCCGTGAATATATCGATGAACTCACCCAGGAGCTCATCTTGTCATATATGTCTTCAGGAAAACAAGTAGAGCTTCATCTAGACATTGAAGATATTGATCTTGAAATAGACACACTGATTCCCTGTGGTTTGATTATAAATGAAGCCGTGAGTAACTCTCTTAAATATGCCTTTGATAATAAAAACTCTGGTCAGGTAACCATAACATTTGGCACATCTATTGATGCAGCGTATTTAGTCATTGAAGATAATGGCCCTGGACTCAATAATGAATTTAATGAAGCAAAAAAAGATTCCCTCGGTCTTCAGTTAATTGAGTCATTAACTATTCAGCTTGGTGGAAAGCTGAAGGTCACTGATAATGATGGTTTTTTAATCTCTCTTAGTTTTCCATTAAAGAAAAAATCAAATAATAGTAAAACAAAAAATTCCTAAATATCACTGTTCAACTATTCGATGAGTGCAATCTTATCGATCAAGCCATGTAATATCTCTTTCTCTCTATTCTTCATTGAAAGATCTTCTAAATATTTCAGTGAATCAGCAATATAATTTTCATGTTTCTTCAGAGTTAAATCATAGGCTCCACTTTTTTCAATTGCATTTCGAATATATTTAACATCACTAATACTCTTTTTCTTTTTTGTCAATCTGTCAGTAAACTTTTTCTCATCAGCCTTGTTAAGAGCCTCAAGGGTATATTGCACAAGAAGTGTAAGCTTGCCTTCATGAATATCACTATCATCTGGCTTCCCAATATCCTTCTTGCTGCCAAAGGTACCAAGAATATCATCTCTTATCTGAAAGGCCAAACCTAGAGAGAGAGCAAAATCTTCAAGTTTCTTTTTCTCTGCCTCATCTCTCTTTCCTGAAACAATGTAGCCCAGCATTAATGGATAGAAAAATGTATAATACGCTGTTTTCAATGTGCTCACTGTAATGGGAATATTTTCTTTTATAGGAATCTTAGTAGGATTAGAATAAAGGCAGTCAAGTATCTGACCCCATGCAGTCATCTCATAGGTATGGGAAAAAAGCTTTAGAATCTCATCTTTTATTCTATGAGAAAAACCAGAGGTTCTGATGAATTCAATTGAATTGGTAAACATTATATCAGCCACTACTGAAGAAATATCCTCACCTATGGTTGCATTCTTATTTATCTTTGAAAATTTTTCTTTACAGACAATATGAAAGGCTTTTTTTCCCCTGCGCAAATCAGATTTATCTATAATATCATCCTGAACCAAGAAAAGACTATGCATTATCTCTAAGAAGGATGAGAGCCTGATAACCTGATCTCTCTTTCTTTTAAGAAGGCTGTAGCCATCAAAGGCCAATACAACCAGAAGAGGCCGTATGCGTTTGCCATCCCTCAGGCAATACTCCTTTATAAGGGGATATAAATCTCCAATGAATTTATATGATGCCTCTGATTCTTTCTTATTGTAGAAGCTTTCTATCTCATTATCTATCTTAGGAATAAGAGTTTTTGTGTACTCTGAAAAGTTTTCTTTATTATCCTGCATAGTAACCATTCCTTTATATTTTCAGGTCTATAGATTAACAATATTTCCTGACCTCAAGTAAAGACCAAAACAAACATTAAATTATATTATCGTTACAAGATTATATATGAAGACCTATTGAACAATTGTTTTTTAAAAAAAATTACCTCAAATAAAAATATATTTTACTGTTCAATAAGTGAGAGGCACAACTCATGTCAATTATTGGGCAATAATAAAATCAGGTGATTGATAGTCATTTTTCTGATTGGTGAATCATTAAAAGTCTTAAATTATCATAAAAATCCAATAAAACACGATGTTTTATGTGACACAGAAAAAAAATCAGTCCCGATCCTTTTTGATATTATAAGAATCGGGATTCTGTAAAAAGTAAAAAAGCAAGTAGCATTCAAACATAAAGAAGAAAAATTATTATCAATCACCGTGCTTAAAGATTATAATCACAAAGTTTTTGATCAGTTACTTATTATAAAAACTTACTAGAAAAAAAGTACTTTACTCTTTCCTACCATAAAAAAAGAATTCACTATACTAGATTCTAGGAGAAAATCATGCTTGCTAAGAGAATAATTCCCTGTCTTGATGTTGCTGATGGCAGAGTTGTAAAGGGAGTAAATTTTGTAAACCTCGTTGATGCAGGTGATCCTGTTGAAAATGGAATATTTTATGATAAAGAGGGAGCAGATGAGCTGGTCTTTCTTGATATTACTGCATCTTCGGATAAAAGAAACATTATTCTCGATATGGTTAAGCGTGTTGCTGAAACAGTACACATTCCCTTTACTGTTGGTGGAGGAATCAGGACGGTAGATGATGTTCGGGTTATTCTTGAAAACGGTGCTGATAAGGTTTCTATCAATACTGCTGCAGTAAACAATCCCCAGGTATTATATGACTCTGCTGTAAAATTTGGTGCACAGTGTATTCTTCTGGCTATTGATGCAAAAAGAAATGATAAAGGAAGCTGGACAGTATATCTCCACGGTGGAAGAACCCCAACAGAAATAGATGCTGTTGACTGGGCAAAGGAAGCTGAAAATCTCGGTGCCGGTGAAATTCTCTTAACCAGTATGGACAGAGATGGTACAAAGATAGGTTATGATCTCGAATTGACAAAAACTATTTCTGAAGCGGTTAAAATTCCTGTAATAGCATCAGGTGGTGTTGGAAATATAGATCACCTGGCAGATGGAATTACGAAAGGCAAGGCTGATGCTGTTTTAGCTGCCTCTATTTTTCACTTCAGAGAATATTCAATTAGTGAAGTTAAAAAAGATCTTCAGTCAAGAGGAATTCCAATGAGACTAGACTATTGAAGAAAATAAACTACAATACCAACAAGACCCAAAAAGAGAGAAACAAGTGTTATTATTAAAGGAACACTCATTGGCTGAGATTCCGACTTATTATCAGCAGCCATAGTAGCAGGATCCATTGCAACCTTTATAGTTTCTTCCTCTTCTTCTATCTTCAAGAAAATACCCTTAGCAACGATAACAAAGATTTTATATCCACCGCCTGATATTTTTTTTATTGAAACTATTCTTCCGGCAATAGGCTTAAGAATTCCATCATTATAGGCATTAAAGGCCTTTGCAAGGGATATGGCTTTATTGCTTTTATCAAGAATTTTGATCATTACTCTATCGCCAACAATAAGATCTCCAATATCTCTTCCTTTAATAGGTGACAATATAAGACTGCCATTGAGAATTAACTTTATCTCCTTACCCTGTAGAGGATCATCATTTCCTGCTGCAGCATTTTCCTTTTCTTTTAATTTATTTTCTTCTTCTCTTTTTCTTTTTTCAAGTTCATAGGGATCAATCTTCTTGCTATTGGTTGAATTAAGTTCCATGTCAAGTGATGTAATCTGCTCAAAATCAACACCTATCTTGATATTTTGAAATCCCAACTTATTGGTAACCAGCTTTTGAAAGTGATGATTTACTGATATTTCTTCACCTGCATCTATGAGTTTTTGCAAATCAGTTATGAATTGAGGAATTATACCATTTGTAAGTTCATCCCTCATATGTGCACCCAAAACATCATCATGTTCACCCAGAGCAATATTTGCCCCAATTTGTTTTTCAAACTCTTTCCAGTCCTGATTAGTTTTGATTTCACTAACAGTAAAGGAATGGGAAACAACACCGTAAATACTTTGTACAGTAAGATATATACTATTGATAAAAATCAAAGCTGCTCCATATACTGATGAAGAACTAAAATTTATCTTTATGGCATAGGCATCCTTATATGTGCCCGCAAGCATATTCTTCGCTTTTTCAAAATCACCATGTGTATAATAACTGGCTATTTCAAGCTTCTTAGCCTGGTCTGCCAGATTATCTGTCGCATTTTTTAAGCTTTCTTGGGCGTCAACTGATTCAGACATGAAATATTATCTCCTGGGACATTAAATCCCTTTTTTTTCTACAGCCATATGTATTCTTTCAAGAAGAATTCTTCGATTAATGGGTTTTAATATGAAATCAGCAATTCCCATTGATATGAGATCTTTCATAACACCCTTTGTGGTATCATCACTGATAAATACAATCAAAGGTTTATTAGATTTCTGGTTTAATTCATATAGTAGTGCATAGCCATCAAGTATTGGCATATCAAGATTTGTTGTTACAATATCTACAGAGCCACCGAGTTTATCATACTTTGTTATGGCTTCCTGACCATCACCTGCTGTGGCAACAATATCATAACCTTCAGATTCTAAGATCTGTGCAATCTGTTTTCTTTGAAACTCTTTATCTTCAACCACCATCACAGTATATTTGGTGCCATTATCTCTGATTCCATGTGGTGTTTTCTGGTTGAGTGTAGGAAATTCACCTTTACCTTTCATAAACTGACCCTTTTAAATCCCTCTATTTATAAAGCTTCATTCCAGCAATATAATATAATAATCATTATATTATTAAATAGCATTAATTACTATTTTGTCAACATAATTCTGATTATATTATAGTCAAATAATTAAATCTTACAATGAATTTCTTATTTATTGCAAAAAAGTTATCATTTTTATGAAGACAGGTATAAATTGCCTTTTGTATAACAAAAACTTCAATCTTCTATAAGAAAATAATTGCTTTTTATCACTATTGAAGATTATAGATTACATATGATTAATTTAAAAAACAACCCATTAATAATATTATTGTCAATACTGATCTTGTTCTCTAGTGCTCAATCTCTATTTGGCCAACTATATATAGAAGATAAACTTCCTCCATCACTAAAATGGAAAACCCTTCATACAAAACACTTTTATATTCATTTCACTCCAGAACTTGAACATATCGCCTTCAAAATGAAAGAAATAGCTGAAGAGGTCCATAAAAAACTGTCGAAACGAATCAAATGGAAACCCTATTTTAAGACAAGCATCATCCTCACTGATATGACAGATTTACCCAATGGAATGGCTTCAATATTTCCACTAAATCATATCGTTATCTATACAAAAAGACCCGATCTTGACTCAACACTCAATAACTACAGTGACTGGCTCAGAACCCTTTTTATACATGAATATGCTCATATATTAAATATGGACACTATCTCAGGAATCCCCGGTGCACTGCGATATTTCCCTGGGCGACTCTATCATCCAAATCTCTTTTTACCGACCTGGATCATTGAAGGCAATGCCATTGTACATGAATCAAGAAATGGTAAAGGTCGAATACATAGCGCCTATGCCCATATGATTATGAGAAAAGAGGTAGAATCAAATTCATTGAAGGATATATCAAAGGCCTCACACTTCCCTCGAAAATGGCCAATGGGAAGGGTCCCCTACATCTATGGGGCATTCTTTTCAGATTACCTTGAAAAGCGATTTGGTAAGGGTGTCATCGATAAAATATACTATGAAAACTCTGATAATATAATTCCCTTTATGGCAAATAAAAGTGCCAAAGATATCATGGGCCTCCCCTTTACGACTCTATGGAAGGATTGGCAAAAAAAGCTCAAAGAGGATTACAGCAAAAAGATAAAATCACTGAAGGCTCAGGGTATAACAAAATATTATCAAATCTCTGAAAAATACAGCTCCCTTATATTACCCCGCTTTGGCAAAAACAACACATTGTATTATTTTAATATAAACCGAAAAAAAGAGAACACCCTTGTTCAAATCTCCTTAAAGGATAAGAAGAAAAAAACCATCACTGATGTTATATATCCCCAATGTATCTCTGTAAGAAACAACTCATTGATAATCTCTGATATTGAATTATATAACACCTATAAGACCTATTCAGATATCTATACTATCAATAAATACAGAAAAAGAATAACCAGAGGATTGCGCATAAAATATTTTGATCAGCACAAAAACCATATCTACGGCATTAATTCACAGAGTGACCGATATAATCTCATAAAAATAAATCTCAAAACAAAAAAAAGAACCTATCTCATTAAAAATAGTCCCATTCAAATAGCCTTTATCAGATTAAACAGACAGGGCACCAGGGCTGTGTTCACCTTTAAAAGAAACAAAGCTCATACTGATATTGCTATAATAGATTTAAAAAGGGGGGATGTGACCCGTATAACCAATGATTCCTTTATCGATATTGAACCTCTCTGGCATCCAGATGGCAAGGGCATTGTTTTTTCTTCAGATCGCTCAGGCATCTATAATCTCTATGAATATAATCTTGAAACCAAACTCTTAAGAAGGTTAACCAATCTCACAGGGGGCGCCTTTTCTCCAGATATCTCCTCAGATGGCAAGAAGATTGCCTTTTCATCCTATGAAGCTAAAGGAAGAGTTATTGCTGTAATGGACTATCCCGAAACAAAAAAGGGAATAATTCTTGAAACTGAAAAGATGAAGAAAGACTTTTTCTTAAATAAGACTGAAAAGGATAAAAACAATAAAGACTCAAAAGTCAAAGATAAGATAAAATCATATAATCCCCTTTTGACTTTATGGCCAACCTTCCTTGCACCTCAATATAATGCAGGTGAACTCTATTCAGGATTCTATGAACACTATGCAGGCTTCATGACTCTGGGAATGGATGCCTTAAATCATCACTACTATGAGATAAGTGTCCTCTTTGGTGTCTTAACAGGCAATATATCTATTGATGTCTTTTATCTTTATAAGCAGCTCTATCCTGATTTCGCCCTTGGCTACATAGACAATGCTCTCTATATCAACAACTACAAAGAGAGAATGCCCTGGCAGACAAATTACAATGGAGCATTTATTCTATCAACATCGAGAAATGCCTATATTACCATGATGATTCCCCTGTATTTCATGAGAATCCAACATGATTTTTCTTTATCCTATGTATGGTCCATGGTTTATTTAGATGGTTACAATGCAACACCTCTCATTAATAATTTAATGCAGGCAAAACTTCAATTTACCTATTCTCTCTCAACATTAAAAAAATTCAATTGGTCAATTAGTCCCGAAAAGGGTCGCAGCCTTTTTCTCAGAGCTGACTGGTACAGCACCTATTTCTTGTCTGACTATAGCTCTGTAATCCTCAGAGGAGCATATCGGGAATACCTTCCCAGCTTCTTTGATAATCACGTGATCCTTCTTGAGGCACGGGGTGGCTACTGCTTTGGAAATCCTTCTATACTAAATCCTCCCTTTTATCTCGGGCGTTTTAGCACAGGGACAACTGCAACTCCATCACAAAGTCTACGATCATGGGGCCTCAGAGGATATTCTGCCTCATCAATGAATGGAATAGCTCTGGCAGCTGCAACCCTTGAATATAGATTGCCCATAATACAGGTTGATGCAGGTATCAGTACGTGGCCAATCCTCTTTAGAGACCTCTGGTTTATTCTTCTTTTTGATACAGGTAATACCTATAACCCCGGAGAAAGTTTTGAGAATTTTAAATTCAGTGTTGGTGGTGAGCTTCATATGCGAATTACCTTCTCTTATAGACTGGATCTCACGGCATATATTGGCTATGCCAGGGGCCTCACTGCGGAAGGAGAAAACCAGATCTACTTTGGCTTAAGTACTTTTTTAGAAGGAGCATTCCAAAAAAGAATTAAAGTTCTTGATTAATTTACTATTTGTTCCATTCTAGTGTTTATTAATAATTGTGGAGAAGTTTCATTTGACAAATCAAGATTTAACCTTTAATCCCCCGGATTACCAAAATGCCATTGCATCAGGACAGGAATTTTATATTCAATTTCACCGGGTATCAATAGATTCTGATGCTGCAGTTATCAAAAGCATACATCACTATCTAGAAAAATATGATATTCTCTATCTTAAAGAATCTATTACAACCATTGTAAGAGAACTGATCAATAATGCAATAAAGGCTAATCTCAAAAGATTATACTTTAAATTAAATAAACTTGATATTGAAAATATAAATGATTATCGTGCGGGGATGGAAAACTTTAAAGAAGAGACCTTCCAAACAAAAAGCAGTGAATATTTTGAAAAACTGGTCCAATCAAAACTTGTAGTGAGAATACATTTCACCACTTCAAATGATCACGTACATATCAATGTTATCAATAATATTCCCATTATTGATGCTGAACTTCACAAGGTAAAAGCCCGTATATCAAAGGCCTACAAATACAATGATATTTCTGAAGCCTTTGATGATGTTTTAGATGAATCCGAGGGTGCAGGACTTGGCCTCATAATGGCTATGATGCTTTATAAAAACAGTGGTTTTTCTCAAGACCTCTTTAAGATCTATAAGAAAAATGAACTTACTATTGCAACCCTGTCAATTCCGAAGAAAACCACTAAACCTAAATCACATATAACCATTGCTGATGAAATTATGAAAGAAATTGATGATATTCCGGCATTTCCTGAAAACATTGAAGAAATACAACGTTTGTGCTCTGATTCTGAAGCCACAATCAAAGATATTGCCCTGAGTATTTCACGAGATCCCGGGGTGACCTCATCAATCTTAAAACTGGCAAACTCAGCAGGTTATATAACTGTAAAGAAGGTAGATACTATTGAAGATGCCGTAAAAATCATAGGAATTAAGGGAATCAATACCCTGCTCCTTGCAACCGGTGTCTTTAATATTATTGATTCACGATATTCCAAGTTTGAAACCATATGGAAACAGTCCCATAAAAGGGCATTTTATGCTCAAAAGATTGCCATGCAAATAAAGCTCAGTAAAATCAGTGATTATGCATATCTGGGAGCTCTTCTGGCAGATATAGGCAGAATAATTCTCTTATCTTTAAAGCCAGAACTTTTAAACAGTCTAAGAGAAATAGCAGGCAATAAGGGAATGGGAAATACCAATCCAATTGAAGAGATTGCCCTTGGAATCAGCCACAGTTCTCTTGGAAAACTCATTGGTGAGAAATGGAACTTTAATGAAGCAATTATCAATACTATTGATTACCATCATAGACCACATATGGCACCTCAAAAATTCAAACAACTTATATACATAGTATATATGGCAGATGCTTTTATGGAAATCGAAAATAATAAAACACGTTATGAATTTTTAAACTATGATGTTCTTGAATATTTCAAACTCACAACCTTAGATAGTTTTAATTTTCTTCACAATATCCTACAGACATCCTATTCTCTCCATGATAGTAATTAAATCTACTTAATCCTTTTAATCATTTCCCTTTATTTACTTGACGTATTCATATTAACCTCACTACAATAGATATTCTCAACAAACAGGACCGATAATTCTGCTGAGAATACTGTTTTAAAAGTAAACTAATGAATTTTCAAATTATAGTTGGAAATCTTAATGAGTTCTTATCAAAAGATCTGTGATTAAGATATCTCACTACAATTTTTCTATTAAAGGTACTGATTTACACTTTAAACTCTTTGACATTTCTAATAAAGAATGCTATGCAATACTTGACTATTAAGCAATAAATGTTGTATTATCGGCATATAACTATGTAATAAAATGATCTCACGTCTTCAATATGCTTGATGTACAAAGAGCAATCTCAGTAACAGAGAGAGTTGGCTATATAACCAGAGTACGAAACATCGCAAGACGCTGTACAGAGAAATATGTACAGGTTAGAGAGGAGATGGGATTCCCACTCTTAAAACAAAAGGAAAAAGTTTAAATGGAAACTGGTTTCTCAAAGCTTGAAGGTTATTTAAAAAAGAATGATAAGTTTATAATATCAACTCATGAAAGCCCTGATGCAGATGGTATTGGAGCTGAAATCGCCTTTAATGAACTTCTTATAAGTCTTGGAAAAGAAACCATTATCATTAACTCTGATCCTACTCCTGATACTCTTGAATTTCTCGATATTGACAAAGAGATTACCATTGTCTATGATGAAAAAGACCTTCCTGATAATATAGGTGAATATTCTCAATTTGTACTGGATACCCATGACTATGATAATATTGGTAGTGCATATTTTTTATTAAAGGATAGAGTTAAAGACCTTTTCATCATAGACCATCATGAGGGGGGCGAAGATAAACATGCTGCAAATTTCATTAGAGCCAATGCCTCATCCTGTTGTGAAATCATTTATGAAATAATTGAACACTTTGATAAAAAACTCTCATTAAAATCCGGACAAGCTATCTACACTGGAATGATGTTTGACACAGGGTCATTCCGTTATCCAAAAACATCCTCCCTTACCTATTATATTGGAGGAAAATGTCTCGACGCAGGTGCAAGTCCTTTTAAGGCCTTTGAGCAAATCTATGAAAATAATTCTCTCTCAAGCTTTGCCCTCAGGGGTCTTATTCTTTCTACAATGGATGTTCTCTATGATGGCAAACTCATTTTAATGAAACTAACCCCTGAAATGCTCAAAGAATCAGGAGCTCATTTTACTGAGGGCGAACCCTCTATAAACCTTCCTCTTACAGTAAAGGGAGTTGTTGCCAGTGTTTTAATTAAGCAGGATATTGATGGCCCCATAAAGGTAAGTATGAGAACTAAGGGTGACTATGATGTTGCTAAGATAGCTATTGAAAATAATGGTGGTGGCCATAAAAATGCAGCTGGATATAAATCAAAACAATCATTTGAAGAAACATACAAGCAGGCAATAGAAAACCTGAAACATTTTTTTGAATAAAAAGACTGTGGAGGACAAATGGCTACTAAGAAAAAAACTACTGCAAAGAAGTCTGTAAAGGCTAAAACAAAATCAAAAATAAAAGCAACAAAGAAAAGCTCTGTTAAAAAAACTGCTCCTAAGAAAAAAACTTCTGTAAAAAAAGCAGCTTCAAAAAAAATATCACCTCAGGTAAAAAAACTCGCTGCTTTATGTGCAGAATTAACTAAAGATGAAATCGATTTTCTCATATCTCAAGCTCAAAAATTGAAACGAAATCATGATCTCATATCAGAACAGCAGCAAAGAGCCGAGGGTCATAAAATGGTTGTTGAGGCAATGAATCCTGTTAAGGATAAAGAAACCATTAAGATTATTGAAGGTGAAGACGGTTCACATTTCATCATTGTTCTGGGCAATGAAAGAAATTTCTTTGATAGAGAAGAAATGAAAAAAATAGTTAAGATCTGTCAACTAGCCTCAGGCAAGGCGGATGGTATGACCCGTCTCTATACGTGGTTTGATCGATTTAGAAGTGATGTTTTAAATAACAATGATATTGGTGGAACTACAGATCAGGCATTGGCAACAATGTATAAAAAAATTATCAATACATATACTACCAGCTAAATAAATAATAACCTAAATTTGATATTATTACTTTATTTTAGATAAACTTATAAAAAATAATACCAATAATTTAAAATAAAAAAAGGATCCGAAGATCCCTTTTTTTATTTTAGTCCAACCATTGCTTCAGCAGCATTTTGAATATGGTCTTTTATACGTCTATAAGCATTGAGCATATTCATATAGCTGACACTGAGCAAAGGATCTATCTTGCTCTTAGATAATCTCTCAAAATGTTTGCCTCGAATTTCTTTATAGTAGTTTGTTATCTCACCACCATTAGAATAGATTTTATTTAAATCTTCTGCTTCACGATGACCTAAGGCATCATTAATAATTGTGAAATGATCTGTCACAAGGTTGTGGAGAGTAAACATTTCATTTTTCTTTTCTTTGTTAAGCTGTATTCCAGCATCATCCAACTTAAGATAGAGCTTTAAGATGTTAGTTAGATAATCACTGATTGATTCATACTCATCTGCCATCCTCAATTGAGACTGTGCCTCTAAGGTTTGAGAATGAGTTATTTCACTGGATATTGTATCCATTAAAAAAGTTGATATCTCCTTCTGCATGATATCGAGCTCTTCTTCTCTCTGAAATATTATTTTTATATCATTTTTATCTGGATTGTCACTACTTAATATTTTCTTAAGTAGTTCAGACATTTCAATGATAGATTCTCCCATGGTTAAGATCTCTTTTCGAGATTGCTCAATAACCATAATGGGAGTATCTAATATACGAATATCAAATTTAGTCAGATGAGGCTTTGTAATTTCAGGTTTCTCTGGTGCTAATTTCATCAATAGATTGGTGAAAAAGTTAATAAAGGGAATAAGAACAATAACAGTGGCAATATTGAAAAATGTATGAGCTACAGCTATTCCACGAATTATATAAGGATATGTCTCCTTTCCATCTACCATTACAATGGCCGTTGGATCAGCTCCAGCTAGTGTTGGTAACATTTTCACAAATAGGCTAAAGAAAGGTAATACTACAATGGCACCAATACAATTTATGAGTGTATGTGCATAGGCTGTTCGCTTAGCATTAGTAGTTGCTCCAAGAGATGCTAGAAAGGCAGTAATGGTAGTACCTATATTCATCCCCAAAACCAGGGCTACAGCTGTTTCAAAATTTATAATCCCTGTAGCTGCCATACTCATAACAATACCAACAGAGGCAGAAGATGATTGAACTATAGCAGTAATTATAGCACCTGTTGCGGTACAGAGCAATAAACCAGATATTGTATCTGGAGTAAATTTGCTAAACATAGCAAGAAACTCAGGAACCTCTCTAATTGGTTTGAATCCCAGTTTCATGAGCTCTAAACCAAAGAAAACCATTCCAATACCCATAACCATCATGGCTGTATATCGCCAGCTATCCTTCTTTGAGAAGAGATAGAACATACCGGCAATACCCAGCAAGGGAAGGCCGTACTTACCAATTTTAAGAACGAGGATCCATCCAGTTACGGTCGTTCCTACATTTGCCCCTAGAATAACCCCTATTGCCTGGGTAAGTGACATGAGTCCTGCATTTACAAAGCCAATTGCCATTACAGAGGTAACAGAACTGGATTGTATGATAGCTGTCACAAGAAATCCAACAGCAATAGCCATGAAGCGATTATTGGTAACCGCATTGATGAGCTGTCTTAATCGATCACCTGCAATGGCCTGCATACCATTTGACATATTATGCATTCCAAGGAGAAATATTGTGAGGCCTCCTACAATTTTAAAAAGCATGGAGGAAATTAGTTCTACAGTCATAATACTTGCTCCTTCTTGATTGAGATTACGATAAACAAATATAATATACAGATAATAAATAATAGAAATGTCACAGTAATAAAATGTATAATTGATTCAAGCCTTTATAGTATATTTATTGAAAAATTACTGAATAATGAGAAAAAATATGCCCTACTCATTCAAAGATTTATATGTACGTATAGAATAATTATACAAAAAAATCTTGCAAAATAGGTATCATACTTCACTTTAGTATTTCATAAAATATAAAAATAACGGTGCTCTTATGACAGAAAACAGTGAATTTCTTACATCCATGGATAAAACATTTAGAATGAAGTCAGCCGAATGGCTCATGGAAGCAAAAGAAAAGGATAATCTAAGTATTTTAGATCTCAGAGCAAAAGAGGCCTTTGAAAGAAACAATATCAAGGGAAGCATCAATATATTATTAAAGGATCTACCTCATCGATTTAAGGAGTTAGATTCATCAAAACCTCTCATTGCTCTATGTAATGGCAGTGTACAATCAGCCTATGCCATAATGTTTCTCTATTCAGTGGGTTTTAAAGAGGTTTTTAATCTCTCAGGTGGTTTTTCTAATTGGGAGAAATTTCAGGAAGATTTTAATAATAAGAAGTGATTTTCACCACCGAGGCACAGAAAAAGGCTTATATTGGTTGTAATTTTGAGATAAAGCTATATAGAAATTACTATGAGATTCTTTGCCCATGATTGATTCTGATTTAAAAATCTAGACTATACCCTCTCTCCTTTAATAGTTTCCCATTATACCTATTTACCCTCTTTTCCACTCTTGTTTTTCAGAATATTTTTTTCTATTAAATATTTTAGAAAATAATTAAAAAATGAACCATTTTCTACAAGAGAAGGTCATACCATTAATATAACAAAGGAGGCTTTTAAATGAAAGCATTTAAGATTACATTAGTACTATTAGTTCTTGCTACCTTTGGAGTTGCAATAGCTATGGCTCAGGGAAATCGATATGATAATAGAGGTAGAGGTTATCATAATGGTTACGGTCATGGATATGGTGGTTATCATCATAGAGGAAACAATAGAATTTTATGGATGAAAGATTATTTGAAACTATCAGATAGTCAGGTTGAAAAGATTATTAAAATAAATTCTGATTTTAGAATTAAGTATTATAAATCTAGAAACAATCGTGATGCCTATCTTAAACTCAGAGAAAATCATCGCAAGGCAATTCTTACTGTATTCAATGCAAAGCAAAAGAAGCTCTATAATGAAGGATTCAACAATAGAAATAATGATAGAAGAGGTTCCAGACGTGGTTATGGCCGTGGCTATGGGAACTGTCAAAACTATTAAATTTATTAGAGGTAAATAGAATGAAGAAGAAAATAATACTACTGACAGCAGCAATTCCTGCTATCGCCCTACCAACAATTGCAGCAGCCTATAATGGCTTCTGTGATGGCCCCGGATTTGGCAGAGGATCAATGATGGGATATGGAGGATTTTTCCATGGAGGTATCTTTATGTGGATTACAACAATTCTTTTAATAGGCTTTGCTATCTTCTTAGGAATAAAGTTTTTCAGAAGTGAGAAAGGAACTGCAACAAATACAGCCCTTGAATTAGCTCGAAGCAGATTTGCAAAGGGCGAAATATCAAAAGAAGAATTTCAAGTTATTAAAACCGAACTTCAGTAAATAATAAATATTACAGAGGTTTCAAATTGGAAACCTCTGTTTTTTAACTTCCAAATAAATAATTAATATACCTATCTGTAAAAATGACATACTACCTTTTCTAAAAATTTTGTATTAAAATCCTGGAGAAAAATTTTAATACTCAATGGCTCAAGAGAAAAACTTGAATTCTATTTAAAAAATCTTTATAGCCTTAAAACTGGGTTTTCCCCAGGAACTATTTCCCTGTCTGAAGTATATATAAAGCTCTTTGGTTTCAGGAATAAATATACAGGATTGAAGAGTCTTTGATCTGCCCCCTGTCATGAATATGCTCCTTATTTTAGAATCAAAAAAATCCAATCCTTCTTTTTTAAAGGTTATCATCGATTTAATATCTTCTACTCTTAGTTTGCCCTTGGGGGATTTTTGTTTATATCTCAATATAAGTTTTTTATAGGCATTGAAGCGCTTATAGTTAAAGGGTCGGTACTTATGATTATTAAAATTATTTCGGAGAAGAAAGGAGTTCACTGTACAGATTGCATCCTTCTGATTCCATTGCACTCCATGATGTAATCTTGACTGAGAACCTCTTGCCCTTCTTTTTCTTCTAAATATATAGTTTTCTATTACCTTTGATTGCTTCACATCAGAAACAAGAATGAGATGATTGAAGGAATATTGTTTTCTTTTATCTGTCATATATCTACTTATTTCTGACACAGATGTTGATTCTTCAAGGGCCTTTCTAAGATCCATAACGTATGATCTGTTTTTTTTATATAATCTATATCTCTGACCAGTGGATGCATCAAGGATTCCAGCAAAGAGTCCCTTATCGTTAAAACCAGTTATGACCGATGACATTCCACAGAAGCCTAACATGGCTATTGATCTTTTCTTCTGATGAGGACCATAGAGAATGGTTGTTATTGCATTGAGCTTATAGAGCTGTCCCCTTGATCCTGGATTCCAGTCAAGGTTGCGACCGGTTATAACCCGACGGTTTTTACTCAAAGAACCCCATATAGAGATGCCGCTACATGCAGTACCCCTTCCAATGTCTGGCAGAAGATTCAAGGCAAAGAGTTCATTGAGTGATAATTTTCCATCATTGAGAACATCACTCTGCGGATTGCTCAGTGCTGCTGCCATACCTCGTATTTCATTTCGGTATTGCCAAGGTATGTTCATTCTTAATCTTCTTCCACGGGCCAGACCAATTCGATAAATCTTTCTGTTATTGTAACTCATTTCACTGAGATAGGAATCCAGAATTCTTTCAATATGAGGGATTTTTTGTTTCAGTTTCAGAAAATATTCTTTTCCAACATCATAGGGATTGGGATTTGACCTGTAATCCAGAACTATTTTGTAATGGGTATCTTCTTTTTCAATTGTAACAAGATTATTTTTACTTTTCGTCCCCTGGGAATGATCATGAGCACAGGTAAGATGAAACAAAAGAAATATTAATATTGAAACAACCATTATAACCAATCTTTTCTTTTTCATATGAGATTCTCCTTTATAATAATATGAGAGAATAAACATATTAAGAATAACATGATATTGTGAAATCTCTTGGATTATTCTCTCTGTAATATTTCCAAAGGTATCTTAAAAAAGACAGAATATCATTCTGATTTATCAAAGAGGAATCTTTTAGTTTCCTGATTTATCTATCAGGAAAAAATTGTGATTAACAAACATAATGTGCTGAAGACGATGAATAAAAGACAGAGCTATGAAGTTCTGAAAAAACTATGCATTACTCTGTCGAAAGGCTGTTGGACTCATTCCAGTGTTTTTTTGAAATGCCGTATAAAATGCTGATGTCGAGTTAAAACCCACTGCATAGGCAATTGATATAATTGAACTTTCAGGCTCTGCGATGATCAAACTTTTGGCCTCATTAATGCGAAACTGATTAATGTAATTATTAAAGGTCATGTTAAATTGGACATTGAGTAATTCTGACAGCTGATGCTTTGTAATACCAATGGCAGACGCAAGACTTTGGAGACTTAAGCTTTCTTCTATATACATTTTTTCTACAGATAATAGAGTATGTAATTTTTTAACAATCATATCAACATCTATATTGTTGAGTTGAGACTGAGCATATTTATTTTTTTCAGCCTCAATTTTTATGATCATAAGAAACTCAGAATTACGGTGCGACAAGAGATAAATAACAATGAGAAATATAGTTATACCAATAGAGGGTATGGTTCCCCTATCTGTTACAACTCTCAAGACAGCAAGACCAATGAGATATACACAGATAAGCAGAACAATTAGAATAATTGATTGTCTTTTCTTTCCAGCATTTCGAATAATGTTGTAAATTTCCTTTATTATTGCAATTAAGAAGAGTGCACAATAGATTACTGAAATATGAAGGAGATACCAGACACCAGGGCCTTTGTCCAGTATTATCATAATTATGGCCGTGAAAACAGGCAAAAGATATATAAGATGAATTTTTTTTATTTTATAGTCTTCATCAATTAAAAACTGAAAATAAAAATAAACCAGAGGGCCAGAGCAATATAGTGGTATAGCAATAGCAAGCGCTACAATTGTTTTCCAAAGTTTCAATTCATTACTAAAAACAAAGGGATACAAGCCTGTTGCACCGAGCCACATGGCAATGCTAAGGAGTAATAAGGCCAGAATCACATTATGCCTCTGGCGATTTTTCAACAAAACCTGACCAAGAGCAATAATCACTGCAAAAAAAGCACCAAAAAGAATAAAGAAATAGAGTAATAAATTTATATTCATCATCATTTACATGCCACTGTTATTTTTTTTCGAAAATACAATACTAAATACTATGAAACAATAACTCAAGGTTATTTTAGATTATCATTTATAAATTAATTAAAAAAGGCTACCCACTCAGGTAGCCCATTCTTTCAATTTTATTTCAAAATCAGTATTAGATAAAACAGAATGATCATCGCTTCTTAACAACCTACTAATTCAAAAAAAAACTCTCACACTCTCTGCGTCCCCGCGCCTCCGCGTGAGATATATAAAACTCTCTAGTTTCTATAGAATCCCTCTGGTCCAAGGGCCTTTAATAATGCAAGTCTCAGAAGATCAGAATCAACCTCTCCCTCATTGGAGAAGAGATATTGAATACGAGCACCTTCTCTGTCGACAACATCAAGAATCTTTGGTGATAGAATCTCACCCATTGATGAAACCATACATCCCTCTGGAGCAACATTGAGAACAAGATCTTTGCCCTCTCGAAGATTCATGATTGTTTCACCAACGTAGGGAACAAGCTCGCCAAAGGGCTTGAGGGTTGGCACAACAGATCGCGCTGCATCAAAGACATTTGCCATAGGATGAGGAAACTTCAATGCAGCTGCCTTATACATTGGCCTTGCAAGAACATTTCTGAAATTGCTTATATCCTTCTTTGTATTGGCAAGAATCTCATGTCTATTTTTCAGAAGATCTTTGAACTCCTTCTGCTTTGCTGGATCATCCGTATTAGCTAATGATAGATTATATTGAGCAATATCTTCATTTGCTAAAAGTATTCTCTGCTCCAGGATATTCTCAAAGAAACACCAGATGGGTACTGTTGAGAGTTCAAAGGTTCTAAATCCCAAAGAATCAGTAAGTGACTTAAAGATATCATCAATCTGAGCAACTCGCATATAGATCTCACCATCAACGTGAATCTTTATCTTTGGCTCATAGCCCTTCTTCTCCTGTGGAAGAATCCATTTCTTACTGAATTTCTTCAAATGCTTTCGATATCCATTGTTTCGCCAGAGACCAAAGGCAAAATACTGAGCAACACCACCAAGCTTTGGAATATGTTTGTCAAAGAAGCTCACAATGTTGATCATTGCATCGCTTGGCTTTGCCTCAAACTCTGCAATATATTGCAAACTATCTTTAAGATCATAGTAGTCCTGTTTCATAGCTTCATACTGCTCATGGGTTTCACACATCTCTCCAGCTCTTAGATACATGGAGTGAACTATACCATGGAGGATAACAACCTGATATGCCTGAGATCCAGCCCACTTTTCAACTTGCGCAGTGTAATCATCAACATTAAGAAGTCCACTTGATAGATTCTCTAAGATCTTTATACCTTCAAATGGCTCATTATTATTAACCTTAAAATTTATGGGGATGCCGTAGATACGATAAAATGAAAGCTTAAAGAGCTCAACGTACTGCCCAAGTCTACAAGGGCCATCACCACCATGCATAAAAAGAACCAATCTATTCTTTCCTTCAACTTGAGGATCATTGGTATTCTTCTTATGAATAAAATCATTGATAGCAGCAAGATAATCAGCAAAGACCGATGCAAGAGGCACACATACTGAGTCTCCTACGTACTTTCTTCCAGTCTTTGATTTGGCTTCAAGATCATAGGTTGCATCATCAAAGTTATCAATAACAGTAACCCCAATTGCTCTGAAGATTGATGTTAAAAGTCTGTTATCACTCATATTTGGCATATAGAGAACATCATTTTTCATATCAAGGGCATCGAGTCTGAAGTCATTAAAAACCTCGATGTCAAAGGGCTCTGCTGTTTCCTGATGAAGCTCTTCATAGAGTTGCTGTTCCAACTGATTGAGATGAGTATTCACCCGATTTTCCAAGTGTGCGAGCTCTGCAATCATTGCATCAGACTGAATTAAAAGTGAAGGCATATCCTTTGTAATCTCAGAAAGTGTTGGCAGAGTCACCGTATCAGGACCACATCTAAAGGTAGACACCGTAACAACAGAGAGCTTTGTTGAGGTCTCACCCTTTTCAATCTTCTTCATTAATGTATTGAGTTTCTCACTCTTTATAATTTCATGAAAGTTCTTCTTTGCAATTGCATCAACCTTAGTCAATATATCATGGGGATTTCTCCAGTAGATATAGCTGTAGCTCTTTTCTAGATTAACATCAAAGCAATATGACGGCAGAGCAACAACATCCTTATCTCGAAGAAGCTTGCCTATGTGACTGTCATATATTCCTGGATTCAATATATACTCTCTACCCATTACCAGAGAGATATTCTTCTTATCGTCTATCGCCTTTTCAAGATATGTTGCTGTAAGATCTACAACCTCTTCCTGAAGAGCAAGCTGCATCTCTTCAGCTTCAGCAATGGCCTTTACAAGTTCTTCACGAGAAACATCTTTACCATAGAATTCGAAAAGCGGCTTTAATGGAACCTTTAGCTGATCAGCAAGTGATTCAGGCTTTGGATCCTCTAATGATAAATGAAAGGGAAAGAAATTACCTTCACTATGTTCCATCTCTGCAAAATGCTGTGCTATAAAAACACCACCCTGATTAGTTGTACAGGTTCTACCAAGACTGACTCCCCCTGTATCAAGAAAACCAATCTGAGGAACAAGAATCATTCCATGCTTTTCCTGAGCAAGTCTTATATACTGACCTGTTGCTCCGATATTTGGTGCACAAGTATCTATCTTAAAATAGGGCTGACCGGTTATAACATCAACATCCTGTACATTATCAACGTGAACAGGAATACCAAGGTTTTCAAAGATCTTTCCAAGAAAAAATGACTTCTCTGATACAGCAAAACTTCTGGGAATAACCAGACGATTCTCTGCATCTGATTGAGGAAGTCTATCTGAAATAAAGCGCCAGATATCTCTATAGGCATCCGGTGCATCAGAGGCACCTTTGCCACTTTCCTTTGCTGCTTCAAGTTCATTTATAGCTGTACATCCACCAAGCTTGAGCTTGATATCTCCCCCATCTTCATCTCCCTTGAGAAGGGTTCTTGAACAGCGGGCATCCTTATCACCACAGGCAACGCCAAAACAGGTAAAGATTCTTTTATTAAATGTCAAATTGATTAGTTCGTCTAATTGACAGCTTTCACTAATCAATGGTTTATTCTCTTTTTCAATACTTCTGATTAGGCCAATACAGGCTCTGTGTCCTGGAAGTGGTGGAACCAGAGTATAGGTCTTAGATGCGGTATAATCCTGTATTCTGTTCGTAACAGCAAGGGGTAATGGATCTGAGAGCATGGTCTGTCCATGGAGTAGAACCACGGAGTTTGGAGGAAAATCAACCTGATCCCATAATGTTCGTGCCATGTTTTCTACAATGGCATGGGCACATGATGCAAGAATCTCATCTCGACCATATCCCTCTGCCTGCATCTTACGGGCATTCTCCATGAGAAAAACGGCACAGGTGGCATTGATGCCATAGGCCTTCTCAGCATTTTGTGCCAAAGAATAGGCATCAGCTACCTTCTCTATTGAAAAGAGAGCCTTTAAGGTATCCATCAAACTACCTGTACCAGCTGAACACTTAACATTCATTGCATTGTCAAAGAGTTCTTCTTTCTCAAGGGATATAGAGCTTATCTTTGTATCTTCACCACCAATATCAATAAGAATACAGAACTCATCATTGACGTCTTTTATTCCCTTGGCCTTGAGATATTCTATATGATTCTTTGCATAATCAATGGACCCACGAGCATGGGCATAGTTTTCAACAAGAACAGAAATTCGATCATCTAAATGAGGATAGATTGCACGTAATGTTTTCTGTACCTGGTAACGACCGCTACCGGTAATTCCAATATTTTGAATATTTAGTGAGGCAATACCAAGAGTTTTTAAATCAGAAAATATATACTTAATGGTTTCAATGGTATCACCGTGATTATCATAGGAGTTCTTAAAAAGAAGATCTCCATTTTCAGCATTAGTCATAACCATTTTAGCCATTGTTGAACCAATATCAAGACCAATATTTACCGGTTCATTTGCAATAGAAGAACCCTCTAAGGATTTTAGTTTATCATCAGGTAATCTTAAATAGAGATTAGCTTCTTCATATTCTTTTTTTATTTCATTAAAAACTGAAGCCTCAACGTATGAATCACTCTTTCGCAATTGCTTTCCGCTTCTATGTTTAAAGTCAGTGCCCAGTTCCTGAACCAGATACTTCATTCCTCTGATTATAAGATCCTGAGAATCATCATAAACAACCTTTTTTACACCCTTCTCTTTGAGAAAGTCTTCTGCACAATCACGACAATACTGCCATTTGAAGACTCCACCAGTAAGATGTACAATATCAAGATTATCAGGTACACGGTCACAGGTCTTTTTAACCTCTGACTTCATGGTAACAGCCAGGGCATGCTCAAGGGGGATACCCTGATTTTTATCTGAAATAGTAGCACTTGAACTGAAAACACCACAACGGTCTGTTCTTGTACTTATCTTTTTACGCTCTTCAGCACCCTTCACTCCAACAAAATCAATAAGAAGGGTATCAACACTGGTCTTTTCAATATCAAGTTTTTCCAGAATTCTACTCAGGTTTACACCTGAACCAGCACCACAACGGGGATTCACAATAAGGGTATCATCAAGGAGCTCACCCTTTTCATTGACGGCAATAATGGTATAACCTGAGGCAGAAAGGTCAACAATGGCGGTCTTAGCTGCTTCATATTTTAAAAGAAGTTTTGCAGCTCCCCAAAATGCAGCAGAGGCCAATATATGATCACCTCTTTTTAAAACATTTTTACTCACCTCAGAGAGTTTTCCTGTGAAATAAAGATCACCATCAAATTTTTCTATGAGATCCAATACACCTTGTTCTTTATAGAGGTTATGTATATCATCATTGTTAAAGATAACCTTTGACTCTTTGAGATCATTATTTTCATAAAGATGGAGTGTTATATTTTCTACTCCTGAATCTATATATACAGCTTTGTTATTCATCATAATACCTTTTATTTTAAAACATCCTTCACATTTATATTTTCTGATATTCGTGCACCATTTGATCCAACCACAAGAGATGAGCCATAGCTGCCTATTTTTCCACAATCCTCAGGGGTAAATCCCATTGAGATTCCAGAAAGAACTCCAGATGCATACATATCACCTGCACCATTAGTATTCACCACATCAACAGGATAGGATGGAATTGTGTAAATATTTCTATCTGTTTTAATAAGACTTCCTCTGGCACCCAGTTTTACAACAGCAAAGGAGCAGAGTTTACTCAAATCATTGAGAGCATCACCCTCTTCTTTTCCTGTATAGGCCTTGGCCTCTTCTTCATTTACAAAAACTATATCAACATAATCCTTTAAAATTAAATCAAAGGTATCATGAATTCTTTCTATTAAAGCAGGATCTGATAGATCCACTGAAATGGTAACATTATTCTTCTTTGCTATATCCATAGCATGAAAGGCAGCCTCTTTAACTCCTGGAGGCTCAAAGAGAAATCCCTCTAAATGGAGTATCTTACTTGAAGCTATTGCATCCTCATCTATTGCATCAACTGAAAGCTCTGCTGCTGCTCCAAGATATGTTGCAAAGGTTCGCTCTGAATCAGGTGTTATAAAGGTTATTGCATGACCAGTAGCACTTTTTAATGTAGGTAGAATTGGGGTTACACCACTCTTCTGAGTCTCTGTAAGATAGATTGAGCCATGTTCATCATTACCAATGGTTCCTATAAAGACTCCTGAGGCACCACATCGGGCAGCTCCGGCAATTGTATTTGCTGAACTTCCACCTGGAGTATAATCCATAGGAAGATTCTTGATTTTTTCTAAGATTTCTTTGCTTCTTTGAGGGTCAATGAGCTCCATTGAGCCCTTTCTCAGGTTTAGCTCTTCTAAAAGGGAGTCATCAGCCTCCACTGTAAGGTCTAAAAGAGCAGATCCCACACCTGCTATATCATATTTTTTTTCAGTCATTTATATTCTCCTTGGTTTGAAAGCCATAGAAAGGTCTCTGATTTATAAGACAAGAAAAAAATTAGTTTTTAAAACATACCATTATTGCTTATTAATATGAAATATTTGAAGTTTAAGCTTAAATACCACTACAATATAATTAGGACTCCTGACTCTAAACAGTTACTTAAAATACTAAAATATTTAAGGGCTGTCAAGAAATCTGCAACATTATATTCTAATATTTTAGATCATAATCCCTTATATACAAATAAAATCATTATTTCAAGTAAAAGATCACCTATCCATTGAAATGAATGGAAAAAGACATATTCCAAGCAAAAAGAGAATTATATTAATTGCAGTGATAATAAAATTTTCTTTTTAAGATATTGACTTTGTTGAAAAAATATTATTAAATTAATATAACGTCGAGAAAAATATGAAAAAAAATATAGCATTAATAACAATAGCACTTGTTTTAATATGGACTCCTTTGATATCTAATGACTTAGGACTTACTAAAAAAGAACAATTATGGCTCAAAAATCACAATACAATTATCATCTCTGGTCCCAGAGCCTTTCCTCCTTTTCAATTTTTTACGAAGGATGCTGTAGTCGAAGGAATTGCAAAGGACTATGCTCACCTTATATCAAAAAGGATAGGTATAAAGTTTATTTATCAAAAAGAGTTATTGTGGCCTGATGTTTTAAAAAAAGCAAAAGATAAAAACATAGATGTAATATCATGTATATCTAAAACAAAAAAAAGACAAAAATACCTGAACTACTCAATACCCTTTCTTTCTTTTCCAATGGTTATAATTAACAGAAAAAACTCCACCTTTATCAGTGGTCTTAAGGATCTCCAGGGTGCAAAGGTAGTTTTTATAAAAAAAATATCAACCTACGAATGGATCAAAAAAGACAAAATCACTACCATACCATATTTTGTTAATTCTCCTTTAGAAGCATTGAAGGCCGTATCAAATGGACGAGGTAATGCATATATTGGTAATCTTGGAACCATCACCTATCTTATTGAAAAACATGGCCTCACTAATTTAAAGATCGCAGCACCAACACATTATGGAAATTATACTCTCCATTTTGCAGTTAGAAAAGACTGGTCTCAAATGATTCCCATTTTAAATAAAGCAATTACTTCAATAAAGCCTCATAACCACGCAGCAATAAGAAATAAATGGCTTACTATTAAATATGATTTTGGATTAAGAATATATGATATTCTTATATGGGTATTTGTATCTATTATTATATCAGCCATTATAATTGGATTCATCCTTCATTTAAATAGCAAACTCAAAAAAGAGATTAAAATGCGAGTTCAAGTTAGCAATGACCTACAGATAGCTGTTGAAAATATTGAGAAACTGGAAGGACTCTTACCCATATGTGCCAGCTGTAAAAATATTAGAGATACAAAGGACCATTGGAGCAAGGTTGATGAATACATTGAAAAACATTCAAATGTATCTTTAACTCATAGTATATGCCCTGATTGTGTAGAAAAATTATATGGTAAAGAAAAATGGTTTCAGAAGGAAGACTATAAAAAATAAACTTGTTATATGATAATTTAAGACAGTGCACTGGAGGTACATCATGAAAATTATTGATCTTGCTGATGAACATCTATCTACATATTTTCATTGTCTTGAGGACTGGTCTGATGACATGAAGGAATCTGGTACACATAAAGAAACCTGGTACAAATCCATGAAAACCAAGGGCCTTGGTGTAAAACTGGCACTTGATGACGGCACAGTAGGAGGAATGATACAATATGTTCCTTCTGAATTTTCATTTATTGAAGGAGATTCCACTTATCTGATAAAATGCATTTGGGTGCATGGTTACAAAGAAGGCATAGGCAACTTTCAAAGGAAAGGGATGGGCAAGGCTTTGCTCAAGGCAGCAGAGGAAGATGTTCAAAAACGAGGAGCTATAGGAATTGCTGCCTGGGGTTTGTCTCTACCATTTTGGATGAAGGCCTCATGGTTTAAAAAGCAGGGCTATAAAAAAGTTGATAAAGTAAGCATTCAGGTTCTCCTATGGAAATCCTTTGATGAAAAAGCAAAACCTCCCCGCTTGATTAGACAAAAGAAAAAACCACAAAAAACACCTGAAAAGGTTCAAGTCACATCTTTTATCAACGGATGGTGTCCCGTACAAAACCTTGCTCATGAAAGAGCCAAAAGAGCATCAAATGAATTAGGAGATGAGGTTGAATTTATTGAAATAAATACATTTAACAAAGAAAATTTTCAAGAATGGGGAATCTACGATGGCCTTTTTATAGATGACAAAGAAATTAGAACTGGTCCCCCTCCCTCATATGAGAAAATTAAAAAGAAAATTGAAAAACAGGTTAAGAAGCTTTAAGGAAAGAAATTAACCACGAAAATCACGAATTTCCACAAAAATGGTTTTATAAACTTAATTACACTTTTGAGATATAATTATATTTAATAAATCTTCAAAATTATTTGAGTTTTTTTATAAAAAAACTCAAACAACAAAAAAGATGATAAAATCAATTTTGATATCAAAAAAAATTTGTGGTTCACCTTCTTTACTTTCGACATTCACTTCTCAATACATATCAATAGGGCCATCAATATCGCCCTCGATAAACTGTCGTGCAAAACTATTCTCTTTAGAAAAAAACTCAACAACTGAACCTGAAAAAACAATTGACCCCTCATAGAGCAATATAACTGAATCAGCAACCTTCTTTGCTACAGCAAGATCATGTGTAACCACCAGAGAGGTTGACTTGAGGTTATTCCTGATTTCATTGAGTAAATCAGCAATTGAATCAGACAAAACCGGATCCAGGCCTGCGGTAGGATCATCATAAAGAATGATAGAAGGATTCAAACATAGAGCTCTGGCTAATCCTACCCGCTTTTGCATCCCCCCTGATAACTCAGAGGGAAGTTTCATTTCACTGTCTTTTAAACCAACACGAGTAAGGTTATTCATTACAATATCTTCAATTTTATTCTCTTCAATACCAAGTCGTCTCAGACCAAAGGCAATATTATCAAAGACATTCATTGAGTCAAAGAGACCGCCCTTTTGAAAGACGTATGAAAGACTAACTTCATCAATATCTCCTTTATGCCCCTCATCACGCTTACTATAAAACTCCCTGATGTCAATATTGTTGATCTCTATAGATCCACTGTAATTATCTAAAAGTCCCCCTATAGCTTTCAAGAGGACAGACTTGCCGCAGCCATTTTTCCCCAGAACAACAAAACACTGCCCCTGAGGTACCTCTAGTGAAAGGGAATCAAAAACTTGATTATCATCAAAGGCGAGGCTCATATTTTCTATAGAAATCATTATCATAACTCTTTGCTTACATTAATATTTTATTTTTGATTTTTGAATTAATTCTTCTTAAATATCTGGATATTTTCATATTATATTTATCATATCTTTCATATTCTTTAAATATATAGAGGGCTCTTAGAAAGTATTTCTTTGATAATTCATAATCATTTATAGAATCATTATGAAGAGCTTTTTCGTATAACATTTTTCCCAATCTGAAATGGACGAAGGCAATTCTTATTCTTCTCTCTTTATGGTTATAGATTTTTCTATAAGTTGCAATTGCATTATTGAAATGTTTTAAAGAATTTTCATATTTTTTAATATTTGATTCGATTTTACCCATCTTATAATAAGCCTGACCAATTAGAATCAATGTTTTATATGAAATATTTTCATCACTATTATATCGAGGTAGCTCTGAAACTGCTTTTTTATATTGATCCAAAGCCATTATGAAATTTTTTTTCCTACTATAGACATGGCCTAGTTTTAAAAAAATCAAAGAAGAATTATATCCTTGATATTTAATTTTCTTATAAATTTTCTTTGATTTTTTATAATACTTTAAAGCTAAATTATAATTCTTTTTATAAAAGTAAACCGTACCAATATTACCTGAATTTACTGCTACAACCTTACTACTATCAGGTAATTTTTCAAGAAGATGTATTGATTTTTTATAACAGACAATTGCTTTATCATATTCATTAATTCGATAATAATTTATTCCTGCTTTTCCAAATATATATCCTAACCTTTTTTTCTGTTTTGCTGATAATATAAAATTTGCTTCAAGAGAAGTATAATAAAACAAAGCCCGATCATTTCTTCTATAACGATTATAAAATCGACCAAATCTAAAAAAATCATTTATAATTTTAATTTTATCAAATTCTGCTTTTTTGTAATAATGAAGAGACTTTTTTACATAAAGATCAGCCATCAACATCTTATCTTTTAAAGTCATTTTGTGATCTTTTTTTTCATTAGATTTTGATGACCAATCTCTACCATTGATCATATCCATTGTTACATAGATACTACTTATATGTAATGATGCCAAAGCAGGTAACTGAGTATAGTACTGCAGCTTTTCAGTTTCTCGTATAAATTTTTTAAAATATTTTAATGCAGCAATCTCCTGTCTTGTATAATTAAAATATTGTGCCATTTCATAATGATTTAAAGATAACATAAAACCATTATAATTATACTCCTGAGATATTTCATATGCTTTTCGCAGTAAAAGTAGTGTCTTATATCTATAGTTATGACATATTGCCAACTGATGGTGAAAAACCATAATCCAAAAAGAGTTTTCTTTTCTTGAATATTTATTTATTACCTCATTGCAAATTTCTATTGATTTCCTTTTATTTTTATCAAGAGAATACAGTCTTGATAAATTAAACTTAGATGACAATAATATATTTAAATCTTTTACATGCCTTTGCTTTCTCATCTTCAATCTTAATTTTTCAATTGCAATATCCAAATCAAAAAAAGAATATTGTCTTTTCGTATTCTTATTACTTAAATAAATAGTTTTCCCTCTTTTCAATTGAGATGATTCAATAAATCTGTCATATTTCTTTCTTTTTATATAGTAACTTATATTTCTTACATAGAGAGCACTACCCTTCTTTAATAATACTCTTATAGGTTTTCTATTTATGACTTTTTTTTCTTCAACTGTAACTATTCCATTTATTCTATAAACCTGGATTCCTTTTACATGTATATCCAGCTTATGCTTTCTTGTCTTTACCTCAATATTTCCGTAATGTAAATAGAGTATGGTTTTCTTTTTTCTTAAGGTTATAATAAAACGAGTCTTCTTGCCATTAGTCTTAATTCTGTTTCCCAATGAATCTTTGAATTCAAGAACATACCCCTCTTGTACAATGATGGTTTGTTCGTAAAAGTGTAAATCTGAACTTCCTGTTAAATTTTCATGAACATCAAGAATTTTAAAAATCTTCTTTTGCTGATATACCTTTAATCCATTATAGATTCTCATATCCATTTTCTTAGTAGAATCTATATTTTTGACATCAATTACTTTGATTGAATTTTCTTTGCCATAGACAAAACCCGGAATAAAAAGAATAAGTATAAAAATATATATTTTTTTCATGGTGACCTTTAGTATTTCATATTTACAATATATAAATAATTTACCGACTTCTTTGGTCAAGTTTTATAAGAAAAAAAAAGCAGATAAAAAGAAATTCACTTTTGTATCTAGTAGATTATATTCATTTACAATTTATTAGATATAAAAATATTATTCAATTATAGATTACATATTCGTTGAAAATTATCACAGAAAACCTTTTTTCGTGATTCCTCATCTGTGACTATTCTCTCTACTCTGTTTTTCATTAAAGTATAATCAAATTTTCCATCAGCACCAACCTTGCCAACAGCTCCATCAGAACCATAGATACAGCGATCTGGACCCAGTGCATCATAGGTCATCTGCATCATTTTTTCACTGAGGTATGCTGATTGTGACAGATCTACAAAAACATTCTTCATGTCTTTAATTACATTCCACGTATTCTTAAAATAAGGAAAACCACCATGAGCCAGGATTATGTTTAATTGAGGCACCTTGTCTAGAAGTTTTAAAAAATCTCCGTGATCATTAAAGCCTGAATGAATAATTAAAGGTTTTTTTTCTTTAACACAGATCTCTGCTGCAGGCACAAGCTCTATTGGAGCAAACTGATGCCAAAATGGATGTGCCTTAACACCAATAAATGCAGGATGTTTTTTCCATCTATTAATCTCATCAACCATATTCACTGATCCCCTTGGATTGACAAATATCCAACCATAGAAATTATCTGAATATTTCTCACAGATAGTAAAGACCTCATCATTATCAACATCCTTATAAATTTTATAAGGAGTTCCAAGGACATCGATATCACCCTCTGATGTAAAGGTTGAAGTTAGTTTTTCTGCTATGTTTCGTGAGAAATTATGCATCACAGTAAACTGAAAAAGTTTCTGGGCAAAAACCGGAGGCTCAGGAATAGGATCAACAATCTTTCCCATAAGGGCAGTTTTAATAATACCAACCTCATCCATTTTTTTTATCATTTCTTCGATTGTGAGCATCTCTTCTTCAACATGGAAATGGCTATCAATAATCATTATTTACCTCGTCTAATGTTAGATTCCTTTAATTTCACACATTCCAAAAAGGGTAAAGTATTTTTTTATTTTTTAAATAATTGATATTGTTATATTAAGCGAAACCTTATGTGAATTGTAGTGAATATATTTAACTATCCTCCATTTTCATAAAACCTTTACATGCAAATAGAATCCGTTATTCTTTTTTACTATAATTACATATTCATAAAAAGGGTATTGACAAATTCTAAATATCTGCGACAAAGAATTATGAAAAATTTCAAAGATAAATACGGCCCCTGGGCTTTAATAACTGGTGCCTCTCGTGGCATAGGAGCTGAAGCAGCCTATCAATGTGCTGAGCAGGGTCTCAACTGCATCATAATTGCACGATCCCATGACCAGCTAAAAGAACATAAATCTGCTATTAAAAAAAAATATGAGGTAGAAGTAAAAACCGTTTCATTAGACCTCAGTACTCCTGATTTTATCAATAAACTTGCTCCCCATATTGATGATCTTGAAATCGGTCTTCTTATAAACAATGCAGGGATGAGTCAAATAAAGCCTTTTGCACAACAATCATTAGAAGATCTTCTTCAGCAGTTTGACCTTAATGCACGGGCATCACTTATTTTAACTAAATATCTTTCAGCTAAAATGATTGAAAGAAAAAAAGGGGGAATAATATTTCTTTCCTCAGGTTCAGCTCTTTATGGAACTCCATACGTAGCTAACTATGCAGGAACAAAGGCATATAATCTTATATTAGGTGAAAGTCTCTGGTATGAAATGAAAAAACATAATATTGATGTTTTGGGGTTTATGCCCGGAAGTACTGATACTCCTGGTTATAATCAGCATCACCCAAATAATGATTTCTTAATTAAGGTTCGTCCTGTAGAAAAAACGGTGAAGGAAATGCTCACTGCACTTGGCAAAGAGCCATCTCATATTGACGGAATTATGAACAGAGTATCCTTTTGGTTTTTAAAAAAATTAATTAGCAGAAAGAAATCAATTTCAATAGTGGGTTCATCGATGGAAAGAGTCTTTGAAAAAGAATTAAAATAACATCATTTTTTATAATAATTTATTCAATTTAATTGACTTAAATAAAAAAATTTTACATAATAGACCATGAGATTTTTAGCTGAAAAAATTATTAAAACTAATTTCTACGACATCAGTAATACGATAGATTTTCAAAATGTTAGATATTATCTAATTAATAATTATTTATTTCACTTCTCACTTCTCGGTCATGCCTCATTTATTTTTATTTATTATAAACTCAACTATACATTCCCTTTTTACAACAATCTGTTATGTATAGCTTTAGATCTATTGTGTATCTATTTAAATAACAAAGGATATAATAAGTTCTGTTCAGTCATATTTCCAATTGAAATAATATATCATTCTTTCTTTTCTATTTTATATTTTGGCTGGGGGCTGGGGTTTTCGTATTATTTCTTCATTACCCTTTTATATATTTTCATAGTCAATCTAAAGTGGTATGAAAAAATACCCTTAGCACTTTTTAATCTTAGCCTTTTCTTCTTTTTGTATCATTACATTTTGAATAATCCTGTTCAATATAATGGTGTTTTTTCTAAACACCTTTTATACTATTCAAACTCAATAGCTACTTTTGCTGCCTTTGCCTTTGCCGGTTTCTTTTTAATTAGAACCGTTGAAGAGATAGAAACGAACTATTTAAATGCCATGGAAAAGGCTGAAGCTGGCACAAAGGCTAAAACAGAATTTTTAGCAAATATGAGTCATGAAGTAAGGACTCCAATGAATGCCATTATGGGAATGATTAATCTTGCACTTTTACATAATGATGGAGGCGAAAAGGATGAGTACCTCTTCATTGCAAAGGACTCTGCAGATCATCTTCTAACAGTTATAAATGATATTTTGGATATTTCTAAAATTGAAGCTGGAAAACTTCAGCTCTACAATGAATCATTTGAGTTTTCCCCACTTATAGGAAATGTCGTAAATGCAATGACACATATTGCTCATGAAAAGAATTTAAATCTATCTTACTCAATTGATCCCGAAATACCTCCCTATATTATAGGTGATAAAACTCGCCTTCGGCAGATACTTATTAACTTAATAAACAATGCAATTAAATTTACAGATTCAGGAGAAGTACGTTTAGTCATAGAAAAAGAAACTTTAAATATTGAAGAAAATATCTTCAATATAATATATAAAATTACAGATACAGGTATTGGAATTGCTCAAGAAGACATTGATACAATCTTTGACCATTTTGTTCAGGCTAAAAACTCTTCTCAATCCTATAAAGGAACTGGCTTAGGTCTTGCTATTTGTCAAAAAATAACTCAAGGGATGAATGGCTCAATCTCTGTTCAGAGTAAAATAAAAGAAGGATCTACCTTTATTGTTACAATTCCTCATAAACTTGGGGACTCATCAACAGAAAATGATAAAAAAGAATCTTTAGTAAAATCATTAAAACAGAGAAGTATTCATATATTGATTGCTGAGGACAATCTAGTTAATCAAAAATTAGCTATTTATTTTTTAAAGAGACTTGGCCACAGCTATGATACAGCCTTAACAGGCAGTGAAGTCCTTGAAAAAGTAAATAAAAATAAATATGATGTAATCTTAATGGATATTGAAATGCCTCAAATGAATGGAATTGAAGCAACGAGAAAAATTAGAAATGGTGATATTGGAATTGATAATAAAATAATTCCAATCATTGGAATGTCAGCACATATACTCGATGACTTCAAAAAAATCTCCATAGAAAGTGGAATGAACGATTATATTACAAAACCCGTGAATTTACTTGATCTACAGAAAAAACTTGAGGTTTTCAGTTATACAATAAATTAACACGAAAATGTTACTATTACTAATTACGTTTTTCTCAAACATACGTTATTAGTAATGGTATACAAAAAAGAACTCCTCGTTTCTCAAATAATTACCTCCATGAAGCTCAAATAAAAAGCTATTCTTGACAGAATCTAACTTTTTATTCACTGTGTAAATCAGCAAATATTACATTTAATGGAGACTCAAATGGCTTTAAATCAATTAGCAGATTCTAGAGATATTAAATTCATTCTTTTTGAATTACTCGAAGTTGACAGCATTACAAAAAATGAAAAATACGCTGACTTTGACAAAGACATATTTGAAGAAATAATAAACCTGGCAGAAACGATTGCAGTAGAACAGGTCTATCCTTTTACTCAAGAGGCTGATAAAGCCGGAGCAGTTTATAACCCTGAAACAAAAGAGGTAAAAATACCAGATGTTTTGAAACCCGGATTAGATGCATATTATGAAGCTGGTTTTGCTGGCATCAACATTGAACCTGAATTTGGTGGTATGGGAATGCCCTTCATTGTCTTTCAAGCATCTCTGGATTATTTTGCCTGTGCAAACGTTGCTTTTTCAATGTATCCACACCTGAGTCTTGGAGCTATGGACCTTGTTAAAATGTTTGGCAGAGAAAAAGATAAACAGATCATCTGTGAAAAAATTATCTCTGGAGAATGGGGTGGAACCATGTGTCTCACTGAACCTGAGGCTGGTTCTGATGTTGGAGCACTAAAATCTAAAGCAGAAAAAATTGATGACGAAACCTATTCAATCACTGGACAAAAAATATTTATCTCATCGGGTGAAAATGATTATTATAAGAATATGATCCATCCAGTTCTCGCCAGAGTTGAAGGAGACCCTGAAGGTACAAAGGGAATCTCTATTTTTACCACACCAAAGTATAGATTTGATTCAGAAGGTACTATTGGTGAGGCAAATGATGTATTATGTTCTGGGATTGAACATAAAATGGGCATCAAGGCTTCAGCTACTTGTACATTGAGCTTTGGCGATGATAAAAATTGTCATGGTTACCTCATGGGAGACCAACAGCAGGGAATGAAAATCATGTTTCATATGATGAATGAAACACGTCTATACGTTGGTATGCAGGCAGCATCTGTATCAAGTACCGCTTATATGCACGCCCTCACCTATGCTCGAAACAGAGTTCAGGGCAAAGATCCTCTTAATCCCAAGGGCCCTGATACTGCAATTATAAATCATCCTGATGTGAAGAGATTACTTCTCTCAATGAAATCAAAGGTTGAAGCAATGAGAACCCTAGTATATTTCAATACATTTCTCTTTGATGAAGCTGAACTACTGGAAGGAGATTCCAAGAAAGAAGCTCAGGCTCTTATTGAAATTTTAATTCCAATAGTAAAGGCTGGAAACACTGATACTTCATGGGAGGTTACAGGAGATGCAATTCAGGTCTATGGGGGCTATGGTTTCTGTAGTGACTATCCAGTTGAACAGTTTGCCAGAGACTGTAAGATTCTTTCTCTCTATGAAGGTACTAATGGAATTCAATCAATGGATCTTGCCATGAGAAAACTTCTGATGAACAAGGATCAATACAACTATTCTATTTTCAAGAAGAAGATCAACGAAACAATTTCAAAAGCAAAGGGTATTGTTGAAGACAAATATGTTTCTAACATTGAAAAAGGATTAGCGAAACTTGATGAAGTAGTTAATGAAATGATATCTAGAAAAGAAAAGAAAAACTTTTCAGAAATTTTTGCAGATGCAACACCACTGAGAGAAATTTTTGTTATGATGACCTATGGCTGGATGCATCTATGGGCTCTCACTCTTGTTACTCCAAAAGCTGATGAGCTTATTGGTGACAAGAAAGGAGATGACTTAAAAAGTTTTATTGAGGATAATGCTGAAGCTGCTTACTATCATGGCAGAGTCCTTTCAGGTAAATTTTATATTGGCTCTGAATTTCAAAAATACTTTGGAAAAGTAAACTGTATTCTTGATGGTGACTCAGCCATCTGTGAATCATCAGATGCTGCTTTTACGGGTGCACCTTTAGAATAAGGATACATTATGATAAAGGGTATTATAGCTTAATAATACCCTTTATTTATTTTTTTTTATCAAGTACCTTTCTCAAATTATTTCTAAACTTTGCCTTACTCATCGGATGATCACCAATTATTTCACCATTATATACAATACCGAATGTCCCATAAATAACTGGGTTTTCTCTCACATCTTTTATAGATTTCATTTCAATTAATGTAGCCTTAATTCCAAATTCTTTTTTTGCTTCTCCAATAATCTCTGGAACAGCTTTCCCTAGATAGGGACATTGACCTGAAGTAAAAATAAAAAGTCCTTTATTATAATTTTTTAAAAGATTTTCCTTATTATCAACAATAGATGGTTTAGCACTACTCTCTTTAATTATCTTTGCAACGAGAGTATAATCCGGTTTTGCGGCATCAATCTCTTCAAAACCATGAGAAAGAAACAACTCCTTTCCTGCCATCCATGTTCCCTTCCTTACAAGAGCTGCGACTCCATTATATCCATTTACATTAGCATCTTTTAAACATTCATCTAAAAGTTTTTTTCCATAGCCCTGAGATTTTATGTCTTTTTTCAAAATATAAATACAATGAATAAATAAAAAATCCTTAGCCTTCACTGATCTCCATGCATCTTCTCCAGGTAGATACTCAATACCTCCTACAGCATCATTATTTTCATTTATCAAAAGTTTATGCCTTAAACCATGGGTTAAAGAATCTGCAATCCAATTAACTTTACTTTGATAACCTTCTTGTTTTTGGTTCTTATACCCACAGTAGCTGTTTTCTATTAAATTCTCAGTGGTAACATCTATAATTTTCACATTGAAACTCCTTCATAGTATGAGATGCAGACTAAATACTTTTATATGATGATGAAATCTTAATACTATATAATATACTACTTGGTTGTGACAACGTAGTATGATATTTATATTCAACGTGACATGTATTGAAAATTATAACTATATTATATTCTTGATCTCTATCATACCAAAACAATATAATGATGCAGTAATTTTATAAAAAAATATTGAATAAGCAAAACAGGCACAATAAATCATGCCCCCTTACTTACCATAGCTCTTGGTGAACTACAATGAAAGAAAGAAGAGAAAAAGATCTGGTTTCAAAGGGCTAGAAGACGAAGAGCTTTATCAAAAAGAAACTATGAAATAAATCTCAATAAATATTCTATTCAATAAAGCCCATAAAATTACATATAACGAAAGTTTTCAAAAAATGATCAACTGGCAGCGATCTTAGATCTCTCTTTCGTATTAATAATGAGCATCTGGAGTCTGTTTTCAATATTGCCAAAACTAGTATCAGGATCATAATCAAGTGCCAAAACCTGAATATGGGGCTGATCTTTTTTTATTCTCTTTACCAGGCCCCTACCTGTCACATGATTTGGCAAACAACCAAAGGGTTGAAGAATCAAAAATGAGTTCACTCCATGTTCTGCCTGTTGCAGAATTTCACCAGCAATGAGCCAACCTTCTCCAGAGGTAAATGTTCTATCAATAATATGTTGAGATTTTTTTGAAATTTCACTAATATGATCTTTATCTTCCCATAGAGGATGCTTTGACGCAATTTTTTCCATTTTTGAAATTACACGACTAACATATTTTTCTGTCATCTTTGTTAAAAATAATTTCACATGGGGGATTGAAACATGGTAATGGTTATGCTGATCCATTTCAAGAAGATATTCTCTATGAATGCTGTAAAATAGATTAGGCATTATAACCTCAAGGCCATTGTCTTCAAGATAAGACTCTATCTGATTATTTGAAGAGGGATGAAAATTAAGGAGAAATTCACCTATCATAAAAATTCGTGGTTTTCGAACTGATCTATCATAGTCCATGGCTACAAAGGCATCTATGGTTTCTTCAAAGGCAACTTTAGCAGCCTTTATACTCTTTTCAAAACCAAGACAGATAGAACGGACTCCATCCTCAAATATCTGATCAGTTTCACCTTTATTTATTTCATAGGGTCTGATCTTTCGTCTAATATCTTCAAGAACATCATTCATTGCAAGGCCCCAAAGCATTCGCAATTCAAATAGAGGTCCAAGACTAAAACCAGGATGCAATCCCTTAAGATCAGTTCCCGTTGTTACAATAGGAGTATTTGGATATCCAGCATCATCAAGAGCCTGACGTGCCTTCATTGCATAATGGGCAAGTCTACAATCACATTGATCTAATGCTAAAATAAAGACCACCTCATCGGGGTCATATAATCCATCATCTAAGACTGCTAAAAATTCACCAATATTTATCTGTGCAGGGAAACACATATCATTATGAACATATTTCTTGCCCAATCTGATTGCAAGTTCACCAGCCAAAGGTAATGGCTCTACCTTATAACCCAGTTTACTTATTGCAGCAGTTGCAACTTGTGTAAAAGCCCAGGAAACATTGGGCACCAAAATAGTTTTCTTTCTATCAAGTTTTTCATAGGCTACCTCATATGGTTTTACATCCTTATTAAAAAACTGAAGTTTTTTCAATCTTTGTGATTTTACTGTTTCAATAAATGATTTCACTCTAATATTTAAGGGGCCGGCTACATCACTTTCATCGAGCTTCAAAATCAGGGGACTCTTACCTGCTCCCTCTGATAAAAGACGAATGAGTTCATCAGAGATAACCGCATCGTGACCACATCCAAAACTTACAATATTAACCATCTCAAGTTTTGGGTGAGCTGCTACTAGTTGAGCTGCCTCATACATCCTTACATGAAAGTTAACTGCAAGCTCAGCCCTTACACTGCTTAGATCAGTCTTATGAAGATCAGGAATCGCATCTACAGGAAGTGTAGCGATATTTGATCTGGTAAAAAAATCGGAGATATTATGATTAACTAATTCATCAGAATGATAGGGTCTTGCAGCTATCACCACTGCAAATTCATCTTCTTTCAATGATTCCAAGAGAGTCTGACCAGCATCTACCAAGGTTGCTTGAAATTCATCATATGCCTTATCGCCCTCTTCTACTGCCATCTTAACGACCTTTTCTGGTAATCCAAAGGTCACGGCCATGAACTCTATAATCGAATTTACCTTAGCTTTATTATCGGTCCAGTGAAATGTAGGAGTATCCATTGGCACACCGTATTTTTCAAAGGGTTCATCACTGGCCTGGATCACCATTGGATAACCCTTTACAACAGCACAAACATGTTCACTATAAATAGATGGATTTTCTGTAATCATTCTACTCATAATTGGCATAAATATTCTATCAACCTTTGATTTCACAAGATCAATAATATGACCATGAACCAGTTTTGCAGGAAAACAAATTGTATCTGAGGGTATCAATGGTAGCCCCTCTTCATAAAGATCAACATTACTTGATCGAGATAGTTTCACTTTAAATCCCAGAGATTTAAAAAAGGTATTCCAAAATGGAAAGCTGTTCCAAAATTCTAATACTCTGGGTATTCCTATTGTCACATCTTTTTGTGGAGAAAGTAATTCAAAATCATACTCTTTAAAAAGAAGCTTTTCTCTTAATCTAAAAATATCTCTTCCACCATGTCTTCGTGAATTTATATTTTTCAGTTTATCTTTTACATGGGGATCTTTTACATCTCCTAAAATTTCACCCTTTTCACATCTGTTTCCTGTGATGAAAGACTCACCGTTGGAAAAACTAATCTGTGTTCTATTACAGTTATTTGAGCAATATGGACAGACCAAACCACATTCCTGGCTATAACTAAAATCTTTCAGATCATCCCAGGCAATAAAGGTTGAGGTTTTATTTCCCTTCAATTTTTGATGCTTTGCGGTTAAGAGTGCAATTCCAATGGCACCCATTTCACCAGGATAAGGTGCTCTTAAAACAGATCGACCTGTATATTTTTCTAAAGCTCTTAATACTGCATCATTTCGAAAGGTTCCACCCTGTACTACAAGATTTTCTCCTAGTGTTTTCAGATTAGAGAGTCTGATTACCTTGGTAAAAACATTTTCAACAACTGAATTACACAGACCAGCCATTATGTCATCAGGAGTTTTTCCATTTTTTTGTTCAGTGATCACAGAAGAATTCATAAAGACTGTACAGCGAGAACCCAAAACTGATGGTGATTTTGAAGCAAAGGCCTTCGGGGCGATCTCTTTCACATCAATATTAAGCGATCCTGCAAAATTTTCAAGAAATGAACCACAACCTGCACTACAGGCCTCGTTTAAAGTAATTCCCGTGATTATCCCCTTTCTTAAAAAGATAGCCTTCATATCCTGGCCACCGATATCAAGAATAAATGTTGCCTCTGGTGAATATTTTATAGCAGCTTCACCATGTGATACAGTCTCTACAGTATGAAAATCAAGATTAAATGCCTGATGAAAGAGCATCTCACCATAACCAGTTGAACCTGCACCAATTATATTTAAGGTAATGTTTAATGAATCACATTCATCCTTTAAATTAAGAAGAGCCTTCTTAACAACCTCAAGAGGTTCACCATGATTTTTTCCATAATACGCATAAATCAAATCTTCATCTTCATTGATTAAAACAAATTTACTAGTTGTTGATCCAGCATCTAAACCTAGATATACATTTAATGTTTCACCTTTATATTTATCAAGTGTTGGAGTTTCAGGTAATTGATGTCTTTGATTAAATTCTTTTCTTTCGTCATCATTCTTAAAATATGATTCTGTTAAGTCTCCTTTATCAACAATCTCTTTATGAAAGAATGAATCATCCTCAATGAGCTCTCCTAATGACACAGGCTCTTTATCCTGAAACATTACTGGTACTGATAATGCAGCTCCATAGGCAATCATAACTTCAGGATTCGCAGGTCTAATCACCTGATCTTCTTTTAAATGTAATCTCTTTGCATAGACATCAACCAGAGCAGGATTAAAGAACAAAGGTCCACCTTCAAAAATGACAGGAGGAACGATCTCTAGACCCTGAGCTAATCCACCAATTGTTTGTTTGGCAACAGCATGAAAACATGACAATGCGAGATCTTCTCGACTAACACCTTGGTTTAAGAGTGGCTGTATATCTGTTTTTGCAAAGACTCCACATCGACCAGATATATCATAGATTGTTTTTCCCTTTGAAGCAGTTTCATTTAATTTTTCAACAGGAATTTTCAATAATGTTGCAACTTCATCTAGAAATGCACCAGTACCTCCGGCGCAACTTCCATTCATACGCATATCCGATGCAACAAGCTGACCGCTATCTTCATCTTTGTGAAAAAAGGTAATCTTTGCATCCTGACCACCAAGCTCAATAGCAACCCTGGTTTCAGGATAGAACTCACGAACAGCTATTGAATTTGCAACAACCTCTTGCACATAACAGGCCTTTAGTTCAAGAGCAAGATTTCTTGCTCCACTACCACACAAAACAGGTATAACATTTATATTCTTAAATTCTTTATATATATCCTTTACTAAATCAAGAGCAACTGCTCTTTGCATTGCGCCATGTCTACGATAGTCTCGATATAAAATCTCTTTTGATTCACTATCAACCAAAATAGCTTTAACGGTGGTTGAACCAATATCCAGTCCCAACCAATAGTTGTTATTTGTCATACATTACCTTTTGAGTTATTTACTCTTATAAATCTTTACTTTAAGATTTTTTTTTATTTATTAGAACTAATCATCTTAAATAGATGAATAATATTCAAAAAAGTTTCCAGTATTTCTCTGAAATGAAATAGCTAAAATTATAAATTTATGCCAAATCTATTGAATAGCAGATAAAATCAACATCCAGGATAAATGAAAGCATGAGAATAATTAATATTCTGATAAAGACTTTTAACTATTTCAATTTTTACAATAAATTAATAGGTATGTTTATTGTAAAGGAGTTTATTTCTTTAAAATTCCTTCCCATGAACAGAGTTTTCTTCAACAATATTACTGAAAATACTATTGAAGATTTTACCATTTATCAATATTGAAGTCAAATTTAAATTTAAAAATTTTTGTTACTTAATGTCCATTACACTAGTGCCGAAAACGTTTAAAAAAGAACTAAATGAATCGGCACTGTGCAATTTTTGCAATCATAAACCTCACACTAAATTATATGGTGATTCAAATTAATTAAAATTTATGCAGTGATAGCACTAGAATAAAGTTGAACCTGCTTTCACATATGAGAACTTACCATTGATACTTGGTCTGTCATTATCACCACAGTAATAATCAAAGTGAATATCTTTCTTTTTTTCAAGGGTTTTAACATGACTCTTATTATCTAAAAAAAGTGGTCCCTTAAAAGCAAGATCAATCCTCATTGTCTTATCAAAGGCGATCTCTGGCATCTTACCCAGTGCATTTCCTGTTGCCCACATTGCATGAGCCACATCACGTTTCATGCCAAATACTGTAGAAGCTAAAAGCTTTGATATATGAATCGGATTATAATCCAGAGTTATCTTAGCAAATTTCTTTCCAATATTTTTGGGAATAAAAAGGTCAATAGAATGTTCTGCATCAGTTTCAGTTTTTAATATATCAGAATTTACACTCTCTTCAAATTCCTTTCCAAATCTTCCTTTGGTTAACCATGTACTGATACTTTCCCATACTCTTTTCCCTTCAATAATTATTGAAATAGTAAAATCAAATTCCATACCCTGCTTTACGACGCGCTGTTCTATGACCTCAACCTTAATATCAAAGGGTTCATTAATATTAATCTGTCTTTGTTGAATGATATGATTTCTTAAATGTAGAGATCCAATCAATCCAAAGGGGAAAATTTTATGAGTGAGCATATTCATATAAATTGAAGATGCAATGACGTGAGGATATAATACAGGCATAAGATCACTTTTCTCAAGATCACATGCCTCATTATATCGATCTAAATGATTTTTATCAATTTTAAAGTTAGGCAGCTCACCTTCTAGATTAGGAATTAAATCACCTGGTTTAAGACCCTTTCTACGTACAGTGATAGCCTTTAGATAGCTTCCCCATATTCCAGGGGCTTCCTGATAATGCAATGTAGTAGTATCACTTAGTTTTGTCATAAAGACTCCTTAAAAAAATAATGTCATATTATAGTCTATAAAAAACCAACAAGCAAGGTTTCAATACATATTATTATAATGATCTCTCAAAGTCTGTAAAATATTGAGATAAGATTGATAACGATCAGGATGTATTATTTTATTTTCAACTAAATCCTTCACCCCGCATTTTGGTTCATGATCATGACTACATGGCCTGAAATTACAACCATCGATTGTACCAAATTCACAAAAAAAGTCACCCAAAGTATCAGGTTCAATATCTACTAATCCAAATTCCCTTAAGCCCGGTGTATCAATAATTTTAGTATGATCTTCAAGTTCCACCATCTCAACATTTGTAGTAGTATGTCTTCCCTTCCCTGAACTTTCAGAAACATGAGATATTCTCAGATCAAGAGTAGGAAATAATGCATTAAGAATGCTTGTTTTTCCAACACCTGAGCTTCCGACAAAGATAGTAAGTTTATCAACAAGCTCTTGTCTGAGCTCCTCAATGCCGGTTTCTTCCAATGCACTTACCGCTCTAAAGATTATATCAACACCTTTATAATAATCTTTAATGTATTGATGTTGAGACTCATCAGAAAGATCAGCCTTATTGACAATGAGCATTACAGGAATACCCTCTTTATTTCCTCTGACTAAGAGCCTGTCAACAAATCTCAGATTAAATGGCGGTGTTTTAAAGGATTGCACCACAGCAATAAGATCACAGTTTGATGCAATGAGGTCTTCCCTGGGGCTGTATCGATCTTTTCTGGTAAAGGCATTCCTTCTTTCATGAACTGAATCAATAACACCAGTGGCATCTGATATCTCAAAATCAACACGATCACCAACAGCAACAGGATCAGAAAACTGTTTCAAACGTTTATCCTTTCGTATCTTCCCCCTGAGAACACAGTCAATAACACCATCATCATATTTAACAGTATAAAATTTCCCGAAGTTTTTTATAACAGTTCCCTGTATCATATTAAAATCTTTTCAATCCTTATCATTCATCCCTCTATTTATCTATATTATAAATACTATTGAAAATACTATTGAAAATTTTTAGCTCTAAACCATCGCTCATTCTCAAAGAGTTCCTGTGACATTTAATCCATAAATCCATTATAATTCAAGAGATTTATAATCATTCTACTAATTGGTATCAATACAAAACCCCTTTCTTTATACTTAAAAACAAAATACAAAACCAAGTGATTTATAGTCATTTTTCTGATTGATATCTCCATGAAAACCAAACATCAACAATCACAGCAAGTAAAACAGGATGTTTTACGCGACCCATAAGACAAATCACGATGATTTATCTTATGAAAAAAGCACCAACTCATTTCACTCACCAAATAAATGAAGAAAAATTATTATAAATCACTCACTAGCTCATTCTTAAACTCAAATGAAAAGTTTCTATTTATGCCCATATACAACTAAACATTTCTTATAAATCAAACTCGTTAAAAAAACAAAACAAAAATAAAACTCAGTGATTTATAGTCATTTTTCTGATTGATATCTCCATAAAAACCAAACATCAACAATCACAGCAAGTAAAACAGGATGTTTTACGCGACCCATAAGACAAATCACGATGATTTATCTTATGAAAAAAGCACCAACTCATTTCACTCACCAAATAAATGAAGAAAAATTATTATAAATCACTCACTAGCTCATTCTTAAACTCAAATGAAAAGTTTCTATTTATGCCCATATACAACTAAACATTTCTTATAAATCAAACTCGTTAAAAAAACAAAACAAAAATAAAACTCAGTGATTTATAGTCATTTTTCTGATTGATATCTCCATAAAAACCAAACATCAACAATCACAGCAAGTAAAACAGGATGTTTTACGCGACCCATAAGACAAATCACGATGATTTATCTTATGGAAAAAGCACCAACTCATTTCACTCACCAAATAAATGAAGAAAAATTATTATAAATCACTCACTAACTCATTCTTAAACTCAAATGAAAAGTTTCAATTTATTCCCATATACAACCAAGTATTTCAAACAAATTCATTTTTCACAGCATTTCAACATGGGGTAAAGGGGCTTCGCCCCTTTACAAAAAAAAATTTTTTTTACTCAAGTTACTATTGATTTCGTCGATAATAAACATACAAGTAGAAATATGGTAATTCCCTCCCGAGTTAATCATATGACTCACTTGGCACTGCATTATCGGAAGACAGGATAGCCGCCCAGCTATTCTGTCTTTCTTTATCAAAACCATCATTTATGGAATTATTTTATCAATTACAATTGGCTCAAAAGATATAAGCTCTCCATGAATAAGTCCCAAAGAGCTCTTTCCTGTTACCCTGAAGGTAACATGATACTGTAATCCTGGATGTGCATTTAAAAAATAGACAGCAAGATTTTTCTTCTTATCACCAGAAATATCAAATTCGATATCAATATTTTTTGAATCATAAAAAACTATTTTTTCAAAAATACTATCTATATTCTTTAAGCGCAAAACTAAAGTAACAGTTTTTTTTTCATAGGATGATATATCAGCAGCAATATCATTTAATACTTTTGGTGCTCCAGTTAAACCTTGTACTACAGCACCAAAAAATAAAACAACAATAAATGCTCTGAAAGACATGCTATTTCTTTCCAGAAAAGACCTTTTTAATCTTTCTCCACATAGACTTGTTCTCTTTATCTTTCTTCATCATTTCATCAGGTATCTTGAAATCTTCACCATACTTCTTCTTATAAAATTCTACACGATCTTCAAGAGATGCATTTTTCTTGAGTTTAAGATTTTCCTGAGTATTTTTTCTATTATCATATGGTCTCTGATTATTCTTTTTAATATGATTCTTTTTCTGTGCTTTATAATCAGGTTTCTGTATATTCTTTTTAGTATTATTTTGAGTATTATTTTTTCTTTCAGGAGATGCTGCTCTTTCTTTAGTGACATCCTTCTGATATTCCCCTTTTGTGTGTCCATGAGGTTTAGTTCTTCTGGAAGATTTATTATCACGATTTTGATGGGATGACTGTTTCTTTCTAGAATGTCTGTCATGACTACCCTGTGAAGTTTTAGAAAAGTGAAAACTCATGCCCTTACTTGAATCTTCAACAAAGAGATCTTCATCAGCCCATTCAACAGGAATCTTCTTTTCAATAAGCTTTTCAATTGCCTCAAGTCCATATACATAGCGTTCACAACAAAATGTCACTGCAGCACCACTCTTCCCTGCTCGGGCTGTTCGACCTATTCTATGGACGTAATTCTCACTCTCAAGGGGAACGTCATAATTTACCACGAGCTCAAGATCATCAATATGTAAACCCCGTGCTGCAACATCAGTGGCAACCAAAACCTGCACTTTTCCTTCTTTTACCTTCTCTATAATACGAAGGCGTTTACTCTGAGGAAGATCTCCCATGAGATATTCACATCTAATTCCATTATGCTCAAGCCGTCGTGCAACCTCATAAGCACTTCTTTTCATGTTTGTAAAAATTATAACACCATTGGGATCACGCTTCTTCATAATGCCAAGAAGAAGGTTTATCTTTTCTTCTTCTCCAACGTGATAAAGATGCTGAGATATAGCATCTACCGTTACATTTTCAGCATATATCTCAATCTCGGAAGGTTCATTCATATATTCCCAAGCTAGCTGCCTCACTCTGAGATTGAGAGTTGCACTAAAAAGCATGGTTTGTCTGGTTTCAAAGGTTGGCATTCTTTTAAGCATTTTTCTAAGATCAGGCATGAATCCCATATCAAAAAGACGATCTGCTTCATCAATAACGAGAATACCAGTCTTGCCAAAATCTATTTTCTTGCTTTCACTAAAGTCAATAAGACGACCAGGTGTGCCAATAATTATATCCACACCCCTTTTTACTGCTTCTTCCTGCTTGCCATAACCAACTCCACCGTAAAAGCAGCCAAACTTAAGACCTGTATGTTTTCCTAATAGCTTTGCCTCTTCTTCTATCTGAGTAGCAAGCTCTCTAGTTGGTACAATAATTACTGTCTGTTGTCCTTCAAATTTTCCACTGGCATAGAGCTGAAAAACTGATATTAAAAAAGCCGCTGTTTTTCCTGTTCCTGTTTGGGATTGAACAAATACATCCTTATCCTTCAATGTTTCAACAAAACATCTTTCCTGCACCTCTGTGCATTCTGTAAATCCCGCATCCTCGATTCCCTTCATTACATTAGGGTCAAGGTCAAATTCATCAAATCTCATAATTTTCTACGTGCTCCTTATTCCACATATATTTCATCGCCTTTTCGCAGTGTAATCTCACCTCTATCATGGAGCCGTTTCATTACATCTACAATACTATCTCGATTTTCTTCAACTTCACTGAGACGAACCGGCCCCAAGATATCCATTTCATTAATAATATCTGTAGCACGGTTTTGACTCATATTTCTTAATACTTTAAACCTGATTTCATCACCTGCACCCTTTAGTGCTGTGGCAATGCATCGGTCATTCTGAATCTCATCTATTAAAATTCTCACTTCCATATTAGACAAAGAAGTTATATTATCAAACATGAATAATTTCTTTCGAATATCTGTAGATACATCAGGAATATGTACCTCCAAATTGTCCATTAGTTTCTTCTCTTCTGCTCCATTCATATGATTCATTATATTGATAAGGATATCAACCCCTCCACTTAAATCACCATCATTCTTCTGAAGATAGAGCTTATATTTTTCCTTTATCTTTACTGCCACTGCAGCAACAGCCTCTTGAGAGATAGTACTCATACGTGCAATTCGAATTGCAACATCACTGGAAACCTCTCTGGGAAGCTTCTTCATTATATAACCGGATTGTTGTGCTTTAAGATGGGCAAAGGTTACTGCAAGGGATTGAGGATGTTCGTCTTTAAGAATCTCAAAGAGAATTTCAGGCTCAATTTCCTGAATAAATTCAAATTCCCTTTTTGCATCGGGAATATTTATCTTCTCGATAATCTCACTGGCCTTTTCATCACCAAAGGCCTGGATGAGAATATCACGAGCCTTGTTCTCTCCACCCTTTGATTCCCTTGATGCTTTTCTTAGATCAATAATAAATTCACCAATAAGATCTTCTTTTTCAAGGGGAGTCAATCTATCAATTTGAGCCATCTCAAAAGAAAGTTTTTCAATACTCTCTTCATCTAAATTCTTAAGAATATTTCCTGCTACCTCAGGACCAATTGCAATTAAAAGAGCGGCAGCTCTTTGTGTTCCCGTTAATTCAAAGACTGATTTCATGTAACTGTCTCAACAGAAGCTTCTTCTTTTGGAATTTCTTTCGGTATCTCTTTTGGGGGATCCAATTTAGCCTGCTGAAGCTTTTGATATTTCTTAGATTTTTCTATAGGATTGATGACAGGCACAGGACAGACCACAACACAATCCATGCAATTTGTACAGGTATCATAGTCAATAGTTGCACAAAAACTCTCTACAACTATTGAACTTTCTACTGCAGGATTTTCTTCATGAACCTTTTTACAGGCCTTTTCACAGAGTTTACAGCCAATACATCCAACGGTGCATCCCTTTTTCATGGTTGGAGCCTTTTCTTTATTCATACACATTACATTGACCTCATGTGTAACAGGAGCGAGAGTTAATATTTCTCTCGGACAGACCTCAACACATTTATTGCAACCTGTACAGGCATCCCAATCAACAACAGGGAGTCCATTATCCATAACGTGAATTGCATCAAAGGGACAGACTCTCTCGCAATCACCAAAGCCAAGACATCCATAGCTGCATACCTTATGACCATCCATCAATTTATTAGATGCAGTACAGCTTTTTGGACCATTATATTCAAATTTATTTATGGTTTCAGCAAGTCCACCCTGACAATGGAGCCGAGCAATCATTGGAACACCTGAACCATCGGCTTCAATTCCCATGATTTTTGCAACATTATCTACAGTTTCGCTACCACCAACTGGACAGAGAGTTATATCAAGATCATATTCAACAATTTTTGTGGCATAGGCTGCGCATCCAGGTAGACCACAGGCACCACAATTTGCACCAGGTAGAGCATCCTCAACAAGAGCAATTCTTTCATCCTTTTCAACATGAAGTTTTATCTTTGCAGCTGACAAAATAATTCCAAAAATAATCCCCACAAGGGATAAACTAACCACTGCTGCAATAGAAGGAAAGATTATATCCATAAAAAGACTCCTAAATTTCATTATGCATATAGGAATACGCAAATTTTAGTAAATAATTAACATTTTTTCAACATAAAGATAGTAAATTATGATTTTATGCTTGAAAAAAATCAATAACTAATCCAAAATTCATTATAAATTTTAGAAAATTCTTAATTAGCAGACAATAATGAATCAACAAACATTAGATCAAAATTTCCAGCGAGATATCAATACTGCCATCAGAAATGAAGATGACATTGTATTTATATCATATTCTGCTATAGAAAGCACAGAAGAAAAAATCAAGTTTACCCTGGCAAAAATTCTAGAAAGATACAACCAGGTTGAACTCTATACCCCTATACTCTCATGCATCAAAGAGCTTATTGCCAATGCTACAAAGGCAAATGCTAAAAAGATTTTAATCAATGAGGGAGTCATAAAAAATCCTGACAATGCTGCTGACGTTGTGAGACAGATCAGATCAATACTCAATGAAGAAGCTCTTCTTGAATATGGCATTAAGGCAAAAAAGCACCGTCTGTCAACAAGAACCTATTTTAAAATTCAAAATAAAAACCTGGTAATTGAGGTAATCAATAATCTTGCCCTACCCCCAAGAGAGCTCAAGAAGATTACTGATAAAATTGAAAAATCATCTGCCTATGATAATATTGCAGAATTCTTCATGGAAAACCCTGATCCAGAGGCAGAAGGTATGGGATTGGGCCTCTCAATGGTTGTTGTTCTTCTCAAAAACATCAATATCTCTCATAAAAACTTTAAAGTAACAACAGATGGCAAGAAAAAAACCTATGCTCGCCTTATTATTCCTCTGGTTTAATGCGATAAAAGATCCCTCTTGAGCCTGAATACTCCTCAACGTCATACAAAGACTTCAATTCATCTAAGGTATTAACAATTTCCTTCGCAGAAAGACCAAAAACAGCGGCCAAATCATCAACCGTTGCGGGTCGTCTCACAATAAGGTTTTTCACTGACTCTACAAAATTCTCAGAGGTGACAAATCCATTTACCCTCTTCATTCCAATGATTTGAGCTCCAAGCTCTTGAAACCTCAAATATACATATCGAAGCTTTTCTTCAGTTAAAGGTTTCACCCAACTCTCAGCACCAGGTCTGTCTAGACTATTGATCTGCAAACCACTGAAGGATAGATCTCTACATGCCTTGATAATTCCATCGATCTCTTCGTCTGAGTCATTTACACCCTCAGCCACAAAGACCTCTAAAATTATCTCTCCATTAAATTCCTTTGAAAAAAACTGAAGCCCCTCAACAAGCAATTCCGGAGTAATATCCTTATGACACCGCAAGAGCTTATCAAAACCCTCTCTAGAAACTGTATCAATTGAGGGAATCACAAGATCAGCCCTTGCCAAAGCCTCTCTCACTTCTTCTTTCCACAAGAGGGTACTATTGGTTAAAACCGAAACACGATAATTATAGTTATCCTTAATAAAATCTATAATCTTCCCCAAGTCTTTATGAAGAGTTGGTTCACCTGCACCAGAGAAGGTCAATATATCGAGGTCTGGCTTTTCATCGAGGTAGTGTTTTAACTCATCAATAACCTCATCAGTGGGCACGTATTCTTTGATTTCTGTTGTTAAATCGGTAGTTTCTCCGCACTCACAATAGACACAGTTCAAAGTACACGTCTTGTGAGGAACAAGGTCAACACCGAGGGATATTCCCAGACGTCTTGATTTTACCGGACCAAAGAGATACTTCATTTTCCGGGCTCCTTTTTGTGGAAATCAATAGAATATCTCACAGAATTATTATATAAAGAGCCTCTTATTACAACCCACCCCTTTCTATCAGCAAAAACAAGTTTCTTGTCAATACTCTCAAGAAAAGCTGAGACACCCTGTGCTTTCATTTTCAAAAACAATATATCTCCCTTTGAATGACCATTTCTTAAGACTGATTGAGGGATACCTTTCTTTGCCCCATAGGCTCTTTTTAACAAAAACCATGACCTGGACACTGCAACTCCTCCACCCATTCGGGCTATATAATACCATCTCTTTCGGGATTTCTTTTTCACGTAAACCATCTTACCATGATATCTTCGCTTGTAACCCTTAAACAGTCTTTTTAAAGAAATATTTTTTCGAAGTGGAATAAAATAGAGGGATGGACTATTACCCTTTTTACTCTCAAAGAATATTTTTTCATAGGAGCCGTAAGATTTATTTACCAGATATTCCATCCTCTTTTTGCCAACAACATTTATGAGGTTATTCATTGTCTCTTTAAAATAATGATTTTGAAATGGAATCCCCTGAGTTCTTTGGCTGTACTGTCCAATTAGGGGAGAAAAAAATACATGGGAGTGATTTTTTATCCATAACATCTTTGAGGTCATGAGTTGAGAAGAAAGAGCACCTTTTTTTGATGAAGGATAGGATACCTGAGCAGAGAGATCTCCTTCAGAAAGAAAGAGAGATACTATCAAAATGGATGGAATTTTTGCAAAGTTTTGCATCCCCCCCTTTTTAATCTTTTTGCTGCCTTTTTTCACTTCTTCGTAGGAGACTTTTTTAAGTAATTTATTTTCTTTTTTAAGTGATTTTTTCTTTTCTTTATATGAAAGAAATCGTCGAGTCATATATATCTTGACCTTAAAGGGATTATTGCCATTTAAGAAATATCGGTTAAAATTCATGGTTTCCATAAATGATCCTCTTCCCACCACTGCCCATTTTATCACATCTCGTGCTGTTTCTCCTCTAGTAGATATAACGCAGTAGCCTGAAATAGCTGAAATAAAGATATTTTTTCCCACCTGATAAACTGCATGACCCATGTATGGTGAAACCACAGGGTACCAGCTATTATCACTGACCTGGTAAACTTTCTTAAAGAGTGCAGCCACAACAAAGGGAAAGAGATCATCTCTTTGTACCGGCAAATACAAAACCTCACTGTCATCACCAATATTCCGGGAGACTGCAGCATTTCTCGAAAGGTCAAGGCCTATTCTTTTCATCTGGTGAACATCGAGAAGATCAATACCAGTATTTTTTTTAAATCGCTGAATTCCAGAGAGAACCTCTTTTTGCAGGGCTCTATGTGTATCATTACGAAGAAAAAGCTGTATTTCTCTGTGGAGTTCACCAAGAGGTCCTGTTTCCATATAAAAATCAACATTTTCAGAAACTATTGATGCTATTTTTATGCTTTGAGAAAAAGCAACAGTAGAAATTGATATAAACAACAGCCCACAGATAATTCTCTTAAACATGAAATCTCCTTCTTGATCAGTTAAATCATTTTAATAGTACATCTCTCTTAATAAAATCGAATACTTCAAAGCCTTTAATTAGAATTAAATATTAATTTAAGATAATTTAGTAAAATCTAATCTTTTTTTAAAAATTTTCTCTTTTTTTTCTTCATAGGTTGACGATTTCTAAAAGCATTAGTATATTGTTGTTAGCACTCACCAAGATTGAGTGCTAACAACAATAACTTAAATAATGGAGGAACACCATGTTAACCTACAATTTACTAAATGATACCCTAAATTTTCGCACTCTCGTTGATACTTTTTTTAATGAGACTCCTGAACACAGGGGATATCCAAGCATTGAGATTCATACTGAGGAAGATTCAATAGAGATAAGAGCCCTTGTTCCTGGTGTTTCATCAGAAAATCTAAATCTTGAGCTTGAAAAGGATTTTCTCAAGATTGAAGGTGAAAAAGCTGCTCCTCAAGGTGAGAAAAAACACCTTCGAAAGGAAAGAAATTTCGGTACCTTCAGCAGAAAGATAAAGCTGCCCTACAGCGTTGACAGCTCAAAGATTGAGGCTTCACTTAAAGATGGTATTCTCAAGGTAACCCTTCATAAAAGTGAAGATGCAAAACCTAAAAAAATAGCTATTCAATAAGGAGGATAACAATGAAAAATAACGAAAGAACCTATGATAATAATGGAAACTATGTAACTATACCAGTAACTGATATATATGAGACAGAAGACCAATACAGCCTCTCTATCGAAATGCCTGGTATAACAAAGGAAAACCTTGAAATCACTGTGAATGACAATGAACTTGAACTCAGGGGTCATATTGAACCTAAAGAATTCAATGAAAATGATTACTCTGAATTTTCACAAAGTGATTTCTACAGAAAATTTAAAATTGGAAATGATGTAGACAGAAACAATGTTGAGGCTTCACTGAAAGATGGAATTCTAAGTCTAAACCTTAACAAGACTGAAGAGGTTAAACCAAAAAAGATTGAGATTGCAGTTCACTAAAAAATGCACACATTGGAAAATGTATATAGAGCAATTGACAGGCAGCTTCGGCTGCCTTTTTTTTTGTTTTTCATTTGACTACCACCCATAGATGATATTTTATTGAAAAGTCAAAAAGATTCACGGAGGCATAATGGAAAATCTCATAAACACAATTACATCTAATCCCATTTACATGGTTATTGCGGTAATCATCGTTGTTGCTGTAGCCATCAGTATTGTTAAAAAACTCTTTAAGGCACTCATTCTAGCCATAGCAGTTTTGATAATTTATCTTGGATACATGAGCTATACAGGACAAAAAATACCCACATCTACTGATGACATCATAAAACATGGAACTAAACAGATTGAAAAGATGAAAAAAGCCGGTGAGAAAAAGATGGGGGATGTGATCAATAAAAAGATACAGGATAGCACAAAATAGAAGACAACTAAAACTCTAATAAAAAGAGTGTTACATCATCTTCAATTTCTTCATCCTCAGCATAGACCTTCATATCTTCATGAAGGTCTTGTACTATTGAAGCACTCTGAGAAACAATTCTATCCTTAAATAAGTTTTTCAGCCTCTTCAAAGAATACATCTCATTGCTGTTATTTCTTTGTTCAATAATGCCGTCAGTAAAGAGTAAAATCTTGTCACCCTTTTCAACAGGATGCTGCACCATTCCAAAATGGGCATCTGATATAAGACCAAGGGCTGTGCCTGGACAATCTACGTAAAGAAATTCTTCATTATTTTTTTTCCAGAATAAAGGATGATGGTGACCAGCCTTTATAAAAGTCATCATATTCTTTTCGCCATCATAAACAATCAAATAGCACGTTGCATAGAGCTCTTGAATAACCTCAATAAAATGATTATTCAATTGCGCCATAAGCTCAGTGGGGTCAGAAATATATTCCTTAAAGAGTATTGCCAGGGCACTCTTTAAAACACCTGTTCCCAAAGCAGCTGATATTCCATGGCCCTCAAAATCTGCAATAATCACAGCTGTTTTATTCTCATCAATGGGAATTACATTTAAAAAGTCGCCACCAATGGCTATACAGGGATCATAAACATAGGTATGCTTCACGTTCCCAAAAAAAGAATTTTCATTGTTTTCATCAAGGCTACCTGAATTAATAAAGTAATCCTGCAGCTTCTTTGCTATATCAAGGTCCTTTGAGATTTCCTGCAATGTATCAGTTTTTTCCTTCAGAACATTTTGAGAAAAAGTATAGTTAGAGAGAGTATTTCTATGACGTGAAAATATTTCATACATACAGTTTTTATAAAACTGAGTTGCAAGATGCATATTTTCTTTTAAAAGAGATTGAAAGTTCATTCTTGAAAGCTTAAATATTTCACTATCATCTAATGATTTAACATTAGCAGATCGTGGAAGATTATCAAAAAGAGAGAGCTCTCCAAAAAAAGAACCCTTACCTAAAAGAGCTATAAAAATCTCATCATTATTGCTGCCATTTTTAGTAACAGAAACAGAACCATTTTTAATGAGATACATGGCATCACCCTGCTCTCCTTCAATGATTATATTTTCATTGGAATCATAGGTTCGAAGATTCATTATTTCAACAATTTGCATTATATCCTCTTCTCCAAAACCCTTAAAAACAGGAATAACGCTGCAAATCTCTAATATTTCCTTATTCTCTTCCAGAGCAAATCTCCTTTATTCTTTATAAACAAAACTATATTGAACCACTACTTTCTTTCAAGAAGTTTTTACAGTTTCATGGTCAATGAAATCCTCTTTCTTTCATTGTCAATTGAAAGAATCTTTACTGTTACCATATCACCAATATTAAGAAATTCAAAAATATCAGAGACGTATTCATGGGCTATCTCCGAGATATGAACCAGTCCCTTTTCCTTTAACCCAATATCTACAAAGGCACCAAAGGCCACAACATTATCTATCTTCCCGGGAACTATCATTCCCACTTTTGCATCCTCAAAACTTTCCAAAGAATTATCAAATGATGGAGCGGAAAAATCCTCACGAAGATCAAGACTGCCTTTTCTCAGCTCATCAATTACCGAAGAGATCTCCTTGATTGCAAGGTCATTATTAACCTTTTTAACATCAATTTTATCAGGAACACTTACAAGCTCTTCAAGATCTTCATTCATGAGTTTTGCAATTGCCTTAAGATCTTTATAAGACTCAGGATGAACCCCTGTGGAATCAAGAACATTGTCTCCACCAAAGATTCTAATAAAACCGGCACACTGCTCAAATGTTTTGGGGCCGATTCCCTTTATTCCCTGGAGTTCTTTACGACTGGAAATCTTTTTTTTCTCTTTTCTATACTTAACTATCTCAAGTGCAGTATTTTTATCAAGTCCGGAAATATAGCTTAAAAGATGAGAACTTGCAGTATTGCAGTTAACCCCTACACGGTTTACAACCCACTGAACAGTCTCCTTAAGCTTTTCTCTCAGTTTTTCCTTATGAATATCATGCTGATACTGCCCCACTCCCAAAGAAGCGGGATCAACCTTCACAAGCTCTCCCAGCGGGTCCTGAAATCGCCGTGCAATAGAAATGGCTCCCCTCACTGTAGCATCAAGATCAGGAAATTCATCTCGTGCTGTTTCACTTGCCGAATAAATACTGGCTCCATCTTCATCAACCTCAACTACAACAAGATCACCATAGAGCTTTCTTAAGATGGAGGATGTCTCTTTTCCATAGGTTCCATCACCCACTGCAATGGCCTCAACATTATATGATTTAATCCATGTAGAAATCTTCTCAGCTTCAGATGCATTTTTGTGAAGATAGAGGGTCATATTTTCCTTAAAACTCCCCTGATCATCAATGAGTACAGTCTTGCAGCCCGTTCTAATTCCCGGGTCTATGCCAATAACGCATTTTTCTCCATAGGGAGGATAAAGCAATATCTTTTCAAGATTCCGTGAGAAATAAAAAAGGGACTGCTCTTCAGCCTTTTCTTTTAACTCTTTAAATATTTCAGTGCTGAGTGATTTTTTCAAATGTCGCTCAAGTGACAATGAGGCCGCCATTTGAGCAGCCTCACTTCTTATGCCCAAAGCCATCTGTGCTGCCCTTGTTTCATAAATCACAGGTGTATCCTTAAAATCTATGGACAAAGATAAAACCTTTTCTTTTTCAGCCCGAAGCAATGCCATAATTCTATGGGCAGGCAAAGTATCTATAGGCCCCTTGAAATCAAAGTAATCCTTGTATACCGATGAATCATCCTTCTTGCCCCGCTTAACCTTTGCAGCTGCAACCCCCTTATGGAGTTCCAGCCGAATAAATGAACGAACCTCCGGGGTATCACTGACTCTCTGAACAAGTATATCCATTGCGCCATCAAAGGCTTCAACAGTGTTTGCAACATTTTCGTTAATATATTTTTCTGCTTGTTTTTGTGCATCAGCTAAAGAAAGATTCTTTGAGATAATTTCATCTGCAAGGGGCTGCAAACCTTTTTCTATAGCTTCATCAGCCTTTGTCTTTTTTCTGGGCTTATAGGGAAGATAGATATCTTCCAGTTGCTGAAGACTCTGAGCTTTGTTAAGTTTTTCTTTTAATTCTTTGGTAAGCTTTCCCTCGGATTCAAGAAAACCAATGATATAGTCACGTCTTTTTTCACGTTCTTCAATTGATTTTATTGTATCTAATATATTTTTAATAGCAACCTCATCGAGGTTACCAGTTGCCTCTTTTCTATACCGGGCAATAAAAGGAATAGTACAGCCATCTTTATGAAGCTCCAAGACTGCTTCGATTTGATTGTTATTAATATTTAATACTGATGATGCATGTGAAATAATAGTGCTAATCATTTTTGTATCCTGTGATTAAATTAGTCTTTCATGAAATCATTAAAGGGATCATTCTCCACAGTTGATTTTTTTGACTTATATCTTTGGTAAAGTGTATAGTAAAGACGAGCATGTCTTTTTTTTCCAATAATATCATAGGTCATACTTATATTATAAAGAGATTCTTCATAAACATCGCCTACCTTTTTGCTTAAGATAAAACACTTTTTAAAAGCAGCAATAGCAGGAATATATTTCTTAGATAAGTAATAACCAATTCCCAAATAGAAGTAACCCTTATAAAATGATCTGTCAAGTTCAACAGATCTTCTTAAATGCTTTATTGCCTGATGTGTCATTCCATATTTATAGAGATATGCCTTGCCTAATCCGTAGTGCCCCAGGCAATAATTGGGGCTCAATTTTATCACCTCTTTGAATATCTTTATTCCTTCATCAATTTTCCCATTGAGAGATAAGCGTGCACCTTTTTTATAAAGGGCTGAGGAATTCTCAATACCAAAGGCATTCATACTTATCATAAAAATGATAAATATAATGAAGATATTATTTTTTTTGTGGGGGCAACAGTTCTTTGATGTTTTCATAAATAAATGAATTAATACCTGTATCAAAGTAATAGAAAACTATAAAAATAATCCAGACAACTATAGAGAAGATGCACATGTATTTAATGAGTCGCTCTGCTCCCATATCATCTGCCTTATAAAAGGCAACAATCAGAACAATAGGCCAAAAGAAATATTGATTAATAAAAAGGAGAGTTTTAATCTCATTAAGAAAACCAAGAAGAGAGACGTACCAGGTTTTAGAAAAAGACATAGCCTGTTTGTAAACCTCTTCATAAAAAAAGAATATATTAAAACCCAATAAAAGGGTTGCTGTAATTTTCCATAATAGTTCAATCCTTGGACGAAACCAGATAAGAATGGTGGCCAGGGTCCAGAAACCTAAAAACCAGAACTGTGATTTAATTATAAATAGTTTTTCCATAATAATACTTCAACAAAACCTTAACTTTTGTTATTGTCAATTCCACAAAGGATTATATAGTATCCTCAGAGGTATCAACATGCGTGCTACACTAGTATTTATCATAATGCTCACGGTGTCAACAGCCTGTACAAAAAAAACAGTGCGATTTGATCACCTCTCAATAAAGATACCAGAAACAATATCTCTGTCTCATAAAGATCTATCAACTCTCATATATCATAGAACAAAATCAAGAGGTAATAAAATTGAAATAGTTATCTATTACTATACATCGGGCATTGAAGTAATAAAATACACAGAAAATCAGGGAATCACAAAGAAAATAAAGAATGGACAGCTTCACGCCCTTGTCAAATTTAAAATTAACAAAAAAATCGATAAAGTCAGCTTTATTAAGATCTCTGCTGATGGCAAAAAGGCTCTCATTTCAGCTCTTAAAAAAGAAATCAAGACTCTTGTGACTGCTCTATATGGTGATTCCCGACATTGATGCAGCACATTTAATTGCCTCAACCATACTGCTGTGATGTGCACTATCCGCTCCTGCAATATCAAAGGCTGTACCATGATCTACAGATGTTCTTACAATTGAAAGTCCCAAAGTGACATTGACTCCAGAATCAAATGCCAAAACCTTAAAGGGGATGAGACCCTGGTCATGATAGTGAACAACTATACAACTGTAACACTGCCATTTCTGAGGCATAAATATGGTATCAGCTGCATAGGGACCTTCAATATCAATCCCCCTTTGTGTAGCCTTTTTAACTACCGATGCAGTAACTCTTTGATCAAAATCACCAATGGCCCCATTATCACCACAATGGGGATCCATTCCAGTAATGGCAAGCTTTGGTTTTTTGCCATCTATTTTCGTCATTGATTCATTTATACAATCGACAAGAGCAAGAAGTGAATCCTCAGTAACGTGATCAATAACCTCTGAAACAGGCATATGGGTTGTGGCTAAAACAACCCTGTATTGAGGTGAAAACATCATCATATAGGGATTCTCTTCGTCAATAAATTCAGCAATGTATTCTGTATGGCCAGTAAATGGTAAGCCACCCTCTTCAATGAGTCCCTTATGAACAGGCCCCGTAACAATGGCATCAACAAGGCCATCCTGCCACAGTTTTAATGCAAGATCTATATAGACAATTGATTCTTTACCTGTTTCAATGGTACCTTTTCCAATTTCAGGAACAGGAAAGGATGATGGCACATCAAGAATTACTGATTGACCTGAAATTTCTGATATTTCTTTAACAATGGGGATGTTCTGTGTAAGAGAGGGATAGAGCTCTTTTAATAAATCTCCTCTACCCACTATAATGAGTTGATATGACTTTTCATGAAGTTCAAGTGCGGCCTTTAATGCCACTTCAGGACCAATACCTGCAGGATCACCGCAGGTTACAGCAATCCTATTCTGCTTTTTTTCCAAAATACTGGTCCGGATCTATTCGATTCTTATTATATTCAGCGTCAAGAAGCTCTTTAGCAGATGACTTTAGATCATTGGCAATGGTACATCTACCCTCTAAAATAACTCCATTTTGAATGATGAGTTCAGGTGTTTTTATATCACCAAAAACCCTGGCTGTTGGCATCAAATGTACACGGCTCGATGCGTTGATATTACCAATAATTAAACCTTCAACAATAACAACCACTGCATTCATATTAGTCTTTATTTTTCCGCCCTTACCTATATATAACTGTTCAGCCTGAAGATATTTACCTTCGAAACGGCCATCAATTCTTAGTGAACCCTTTATTATAAAAGATCCTGTAAAAAATGATTCTTCTCCAATTACATTATGAGCATTATCTATACCTGTTTTAGCCATCTAGATCCTCTTTTAGGAAACATTATATTGCTAAACACAGTAGCCTCTTTTTGACTTTACTGTCAATAGAAATTATTTTAACTCTTTAAAATTATCAGTGCCACATGGAGTCAAAATTGAAAATAATATTACATATAATTTATTATAATAAAGAGACATAATAGTAAATATTTATCATTAAAATACCGAAAATAATAGTGAAGACTATGAAATTTAAAATTATTTACATATTATTATTACTCTGTTATTCAACAGCTACTGCCAAGGTTCAGATAAAAACTCTACCATCTCTTGCCTATGGAAAAAACCCTATTTTAAAATCCATTAAAAAGGATATCCGAAGAACTGTTTATACTATTAGAAGCAACAGAGAGGTTCACAATCTCCCTGTTTTAAAATTCTATAAATACAGGGTGAAAAAAGGAGACACTTTTTGGAAAATAATATCCCGATCATCTCTGGATATTGACACACTTATGTCCATCAACAATCTCACACATCCTGGTGCCGTAAGGAAAGGCAGAATAATTTTTATTCCCAATATGAGGGGAATTATTGTTAAGGGTCGTCAGATAAATGAAATCAAAAGACAGATTAAACTAAATAATATTCATCCAGCATATATTTTAAAAGTCAATCGCTCAAAGAATCTCAATAAAAAATTTATCTTTATTCCCTGTGGTAAAGTCTCTTCAATTGAACGATCACTTTTCATGGGTACCGGCTTTCTGTTTCCCCTTGTGAAGGGAATCAAGACATCAGGTTTTGGTTCTCGAAGAAATCCCTTTAATGGCAAATCCTATGAATTTCATAAGGGCATAGATCTTGCCTGCTCAGTGGGCTCAAAAGTTTTTGCAGCAAGAAAGGGCACGGTTATTTTCAAGGGCTATAAAGGGGGATACGGAAAACTCATAATCATTGAACATGAATACGGCTATAGAACCTATTATGGACACCTGTCTCAATACAAAGTCAAGATTGGCCAGGTCATAAAGGCTGGAGTAACAATAGCCCTTTCAGGTAACACAGGGAGAACTACGGGTCCTCATCTTCATTTTGAGGTCCGAAAAAGAAACAGGTCTGTAAACCCCGGCAGACTCATAAAATTGAAATATCACAGACATCGGTGATTGAATTCAAATAGAATATCCAATTATTTATTCATAATACTTTCAATTTCTAAAATCAAAGAATCTACAGCATCTTTTATCTCAATTTTTTTAATCTTCTTTCCTGATGAGAAAAGAATCATGGAATTATTATGACCACCAGCAAGACCTGCATCTGCATGGGAAGCCTCGCCGGGTCCATTAACCTCGCATCCCATTACTGCTATGGTTAAACTTTTATTCTGATCACCCAGTTTTTTCATAAATTTTTCATTACAAATATCTTCAACCTCCTTGGCAATAGAGGGTAAATCTATATCAGGATCTGTCCTTCCACAGGTTGGACAGGAAACGATCTTTATTCTTTTTTGTCTGTAGCCGGCTCCTTCTAAAATTTTCTGAGCAATGGGAATCTCATCAACAGGATCACCGGTGAGAGATACCCTAATAGTATCTCCTATGCCCTTCATTAAGAGGGTTCCAATTGCAAGGGTACTGTTTATTATACAATCATCGCCGAAACCAGCCTCTGTTAGACCAATGTGAAGAGGATAATTTCTTTTGGTAGAGAAGAGTTCGTTGGCATCAACGGTTAATCTTATATCTGAAGTTTTCAAACTAACAATAATATTTTCAAAGTTCTCATCCTCTAAAATATGAATCTGTTCCATTGCTGATGCCACAAGTCCCTCTGCATTGAAGCCATATTTTTTTTCATCTATTGATCCCCCATTTACTCCAACACGAATGGGTACACCGTAATCCCTGGCTGCTGCAACAACCTCTTTCACTCTTTCCGAACCACCAATGTTTCCCGGATTAATTCTAATTTTATGTATGCCCGCTTCAATGGCTTTAATGGCAATTTTATAATTAAAGTGAATATCACCAGAGATTACAGCTGTTGTGTTTTTTAGAATATCTTCAAGGTGATGTACTGCATCTTCATTTCTCAAAGCCAGACGAATTATTTCAGCACCAGCCTCTTCAAGTCTCTGTACCTGATCAATAGTTGCACTTACATCCTCAAGGGGAACACTGGTCATGGACTGAATTGACACAGGAGCATCTCCCCCAATGGCTATTGTTCCAACAGAAATCTTTCGTGTTTCTTTTCTCATTTTTGATCCTAATATTTATTCTTTATATTATCATACATATTTTATTACTTGATTAAGTAATGATTATTCAATCATTTAGTATTTAACTATTATATTCAACCAAAAAATATCAATATAAAATCATGGAGAATCATTGATATATGCCATTCTTTTCCGTCATTATTCCTGTTTTCAATCGAGAGGATTTTATAAAGAAATCCATTGAATCTGTATTAAACCAGAGCTTCGAAGACTATGAACTTATTGTTATAGATGATGGTTCAACGGACAATACATCCTCTGTTATAAAAGAATTTACTCCATCCTTACAATATTTCTACCAAAAAAATAAAGGTGTAAGTTCTGCTCGAAACCATGGTATAGAAAAAGCGCAGGGCAAGCATATCTGTTTTTTAGACTCAGATGATTTATGGCATAAAGACAAACTTCTTTATCATAAAAATTTTATTGAAACCAATGAAAATATAGACATTCATCAGACTGAGGATATCTGGTTTAGAAACAATAAAAGGGTGAATCCACACAAAAAACACCTCAAACCTTCAGGATGGATTTTCCCTCAGTCCCTTGATTTATGTTTAATAAGTCCATCAAGTGTATGCATAAGAAAAGAAATTTTCATGAAACATGGAGCCTTTGATATAAAACTCCCGGCCTGTGAAGACTATGATCTCTGGCTTCGATTGACATCACTTTATGAAATAGGGCTCATCAAAGAACCACTCCTCACACGACATGGTGGTCATGAAGATCAGCTTTCAAGTTCCTTTGCTGTTATGGATCGCTTCAGGGTTTATTCAATATTAAAACTAATAATGAAAAACAATATTACTCAACAATATAAAGATCTATCTATAAAAATTGTTTTAAAGAAGTTAGATATAATGAAAAATGGTGCAGTGAAAAGAAATCGATTAGAAAAAATACAACTCTATGAAAATATAATATCATCAATTAATAATGAAGACTATACCCATATAGATTTTGAGAGCCTCTTAAGTGAATGAATGATGCGCTCCCCTTTGAGCCAAGGTATGATTCTTTACTGAAAATTTTTGACAAGAGCACTGAACCTTCTTTGTCAAAGAGTAGATGCATTGCAACTCCCTTGTCAGTTGTAAATCCTGATGAGAATATATCATGATGTTGTGATATTGAGATAAAGCCTGCTTTTCGTTTTGGAATTTTTACAGAGAATTTCAGTTTAGCATTTTTCTTTAAACAAATGATAGATGAAAATTCTCCAAAAAGAACAGAACCATCATTAGTAGTCAAAATAGTACTTCTCATAATATGATGTGATTTTAAATTATAAATATCAATTTCTTTTTCTAAAATATCTACGATAGCGATTCCATCTGATGATTGATTACCAAAGTGTATTGATCCATACATGCCATTAGATGAAATTGAAACTCCTTTTACCATGGTTCCTGCACCACTTCGGCCTTTATATATGACTATACCTTTATTATTAATGAAATAAAATGTTCCATCTGCAAAACCAAGGGCGCCAAAATCTGCTTGCTGAGAAAAAGCTATTGAAGTACAAAATCTCCCTTCAATAAATTTTTCACCAATCTCTGCACCATTTTCATTTACAATTCTTACTTTGCTGTGATCTCCATTCATCAGAAAAATCACTTTACTATTATAAGAGAGATAAGGATATTCTCTTGATTTAATCTTCCAGAACCGTTCTCTTTTTATATTATAATATTCAATTCTCTTGCCAACCTTTTCATATGACACAAAGAATTCACCATTTCCACTCAAGGTTGCATATGAACCAGGTTTAGTAATAACATTAATCACTTTACCTCTTTTATCAATACAGTAGATGCTACTATCAATGGAGTATGAAACACTCTGTGAAGGTAATTTTTGTGATGGATTTTTTATATCATTTGTATTCTGTATCTTTTTCAGATCATGACCATATGCTCCATTAATCTCAATGCCCCCCGAGGGCTGAAAAATAAACAAAGCAACAATTATTCCTATTATTAAAGAGGGGAAAAAAAACTTCATATCAATCCTGTAAAAAACTTTTTAGCTTTTGACTTCTCGATGGATGGCGCAATCTTCTTATTGCCTTTTTTTCAATCTGCCTGATTCTCTCTTTTGAAAGATGAAACTTATCACCTATCTGTTGAAGAGACATGGGCTGGTTTCCATCAATACCATAACGCATTATTATAATCTGTCTTTCAGATTCAGTTAGGGTTTCTAAAATATCTTCAAGTGCATTTGAAAGTGATTCATCTAAGACCTTCTGGTCAGGAGAATCAATTCGTTGATCAACAATCATACTCAATATTGTTGTATCTTCAGAGTCACCATAGGATGAGTCAAGAGAAACATAGTCCTGAGTTATATTACGAAGATGATTAATTTCTTCATCATCCATATCAAGGTCTTCTGCAATTTCTGAAGCCGTTGGTTCTCTGCCAAGTTTATGTTCAAGTTTTTTATGAACCTTATCAATTTTTTGTATATCTGCAGTTCTATTGAGAGGTAGACGAATCAATGTTGCTTTTTGTGATATAGCAAGAATTATTGCCTGTCTGATCCACCATACTGCATATGAAATAAAATGGAATCCCCTGTCTGGATCAAACTTTTCAGCAGCCTTTATGAGACCCATGTTGCCTTCATTAATTAAATCAAGAAGAGATATTCCACTGGTTTGATATTTTTTTGCTATGGATACTACAAATCGAAGATTTGCCTTAATTATTCTATTCTTAGAATGCTCATCACCTTCCCTTGAAGCTCTGGCGAGAGTATCCTCTTCTTCTCGAGTCAAAAGAGGAATCTTATTTATCTGTTCAAGATACCATGAGATAGATGAATCAGAAAAAGAATCTTTACTGCGTTTTTTTACCGTTCGTTTATTTCTTGCTTTTTTGACAGCCTTCTTTACTGGTAAAATCTCAAGAATTTCTTCTTCAATTTCATCAGCAATCTCCTCGGGAATTTCTTCACCAAGAAGATCTTCAATATTTACATCATCACCTATATCTTTCTTGTCTGAAGTAGACATAACGTTCACTCACTTCCTGTATACTGGAATCCTTAATTTCCATCCTGGATAAATCAAATCAGGATTTTTAATTCTTTTTTTATTTGCTTTATATATTCTCTTCCACTTGCGGGCATCGCCATAGTATTTTTTTGAAATATTTCTAAGACAATCTTTAATCCCTGATTTCTTTTTTACTATATAATATCTATATGTAACAATCTTTAGATTTCGACCAGAGTCTTTGCCAACAGAAGCTTTATAGGCAAGTACGATTTTCGACAATCTTATAGACTTCTCTGAATAATTTATTGAATCGGTGTATTTTACTTCAGAAATTGTTTTTTCAGCCATTTTAAAGGCTTCAGAGGCTCCATCCATCTCATCCTTAGCAAATTTGGCTCCCTTTGATATCTTTGCCTTTGCCAGCAACAGAGCTGCATCTTTTTTTCTTTCTTCAGCACTTTTTTTCATGGCTATAACAAGAGCCTCACTTGAATTAAGTGTGGCAATTTCAACAGCTGAAAAACATTTTTTTAATTCATTGTTGTTAAGATATGTTTCAGAAGTTGCAACGTATTGAGTGGCTAAATTATATTTTTCAGGAGCATATTTTTCTGCATTATATGATTTAGCTTTTTTTAGATTTATTTTTGCCATAGCTATTGAATCACTGAGAATTGACTTTTGTGACAAACAGATTTTTATAGCCTTTTTAGCAGAGACATCAGCTTTTAATGCTAAAACATAGGCATCGTAAAACTTACCTTTTTTATTGTTATTTTTAGCATTCTTAAGATATTCTTTTGATTTATTAAAATACTGAGGAGCAAATTTCTCTCCATAAAGCTTGTCTGCTTCAGCTATAGATTTTTCAGCCATCAATATGGTATCTCTGGCAAGTAGAGGAATTGCTTTTTTATATGCTGCATCAGCCCACTTTTTTGATGTTACTGCTGAATCAGTAGTTTTTTTCATGTCTCGTTTTGCAATATGATCATGACTTTGCATAAGAAACTTCTGAGCTTTTTGAAGCTCTTCAGGTGCATATTTATCGGCTTTAACACTGAGGGCTTCAGATATAGCAGATCGGGCTGTAACCATCTCCTTTACAGGAATTGGATCACAGGCTGTAAGTAAAAAAATCAATATAAGTAGCATTAAGAAGAGTGATTGATAAATAAAAGTTTTTTTCATTACCTATACCTTACATCAAAAGTTTATTATATAAAAAAAAGACCCTGCAGGCCTTTCTTTATAGTTAAATTTTCACTTTTACTTAATTTAGAATGATGCAACAGCTTCATCTTCAGAATCAAATATTTCGAAGAAAGATGTTAGTTTTGTTAATTCAAAAACCTTTCTTACTGATGCAAAAACATTTATTATTTTCAAACCACCCTGATATTTCTTAAGGTTAGATAGGCTTGATATTAAAGCTCCAATTCCTGATGAATCAATATAAGTAACTTTTTCTAAGTTTATTATTACATTATATTTCTTTTCTTCGATTAGCTTGTTAATAATGTCTTTAATTTCAGGTGCGTTATATAAATCAATCTCACCCGCAATATCAAGTATTATGATATCACCTTTTGACCGAGTATTAATGTCCATATACGAAAAGTCCTCCAAATTGGAAAAGTCTTTTACCAATCAATCTCACTATAAATCTATTGAGAAATACTGTCAAGATAAATAATATTTAATGTCAAATCTCACTTTTGAGATTTTTAACTCTTTTTTTCACCATATATATCATTCCAGTGCTTATAAAGCTGGTCAAAGGTATTATTTTCAATGCTTTTACGAATATCTTCCATAAATGTTTTCAAAAAATAGAGGTTATGATAGGTATTGTAAATAAGAGAGGATATTTCACTAACCCTGAAAATATGTCTCAGGTATGACCTGGAAAAAGTTCTACAGACGTAGCAGTTACAGTTTTTATCAAGAGGTTCCATATCTGACTCAAAACGAGCGGCTTTAATGTTAATTCTTCCTTCTGATGTATAGAGGGTTCCATTTCTTGCTATACGAGTTGGCATAACGCAATCAAACATATCAACACCGTGCTTAATTGCAAATAAAATCTCCATGGGGCTGCCTACTCCCATCATATAACGTGGTTTTTCAAAAGGAAGATGCGGCAAAGTACATTCAGTCATATCCCTATAAAGATTCTTTGGTTCGCCAACAGACAGTCCCCCAATTGCATATCCGGGGAAATCTAAATCTACAAGTTCCTGTGCACATTGCTCTCTAAGATCTGAATATACACTGCCCTGAACAATTGCAAAGAGACTTTGAACATCCGTATTGCATTTTTGATCCCAATACTTTTTAGATATTTTCGCCCAATCAATTGTTCTATTCATAGCAGAGAGAGCTTCTTTATGTGATATTGGATAATCAGTGCACTGATCAAGAACCATCATTATATCAGAGCCAATGACCGATTGAATATCTATTACCCTTTCTGGAGTAAACAGATGAGTTGAGCCATCAAGATGGGACCTGAATTCCACTCCATGGGAATGAACCTTACATAGATCAGCCAGTGAGAAAACCTGAAAACCACCTGAATCCGTGAGAATTGATTTATTAAATTTCATGAAATTATGGAGACCATCATGCTTTTCAAGAACCTCTGTACCAGGACGTATATAGAGGTGATAAGTATTGGATAATATTATATCAAATCCAATCTCTTCCATATCATGTGATGTTAATGCCCTTAAAGCTCCTCTAGTAGCAACTGGCATAAAAACAGGTGTTTTGATTGAGCTTCTAGTGGTCTCTAGTATTCCACATCTGGCAGAGTTGTCTTGTGCAGTTATAGTAAACTTCATAATAATCCTTATGGAAGTAAAAAAAAACCGATATCTTTGTTTTAACAAAAATATCGGTGTTTGGAGGTTTGGTTTTTTAATTAAATCTATTAACTAATGTAAGAAAAATATTTTAACTTACATTGTCAATATAAATTCTAAAAAAAAAACGTCAACAAAAAAACCGTCCAGACGGAAAAAATAATTTTTTTATAAAAATTTGATGAAAAATAATTCTTCACTTGCAAATATTCGCAGGTAATTATTGATTACTATATTATGACTGGTACACTTTATATTATTGCATCTCCGATAGGTAATCCCGAAGATATAACTCTAAGGGCACTCAATACCTTAAAAAATGATATTGACCTTTGTTTTTGTGAAGATACCAGGCAAACTGGAAGATTATTGAGCTATCACAACATAAAACTGCCATTAAGTTCACTTCATGCTCATACAACTGACAAAAAGATTCTTCATGCAATTGAAGAGTTAAAATCTGGTAAAAATATAGCCTATCTTTCGGATTGTGGTACCCCATCCATCTCTGACCCCGGCAGTAAATTTGTTAATTATGCAAGAAAAGCTAATATTGAGGTGATCCCCCTTCCCGGTGCATCAGCATTGGCAACCCTTGTTTCTGTTTCAGGTTTTGGCACTAAAACAGTTATTTTCACCGGTTTTCTCAGCAAGAAAGAAGGCAAACGTAAAAATGAACTAGAAAAACTAAAAGGCCATAAGGCAATTATTGTTATATATGAATCTCCCCATAGAATCGAAAAGACTCTGAAAGCAATAAATGATGTTTTTCCAGATAAAGAGATTATTATAGGCAGAGAAATGACAAAGACATTTGAAGAATATATATCCGGACCTATTAAGGATATAGTGGAGAATCTGGATGAACTCACTGTAAAAGGAGAATTCTCCATTGGCATATACAACAATTAATATAAAATAAGTCTTGTTTTTTTAGGTTATTTTTTGTATATTTTAAATATATTTAAATATTATGCTAAAGTGACATAAAAAAAAGACGATAATTATAATATAGAGGAGTGAAATAATCAAATTTTACTAAAGATTTGATTTAAAAAACCGATACTATTATTAGATTGAAGAAGGGTAAACAAAATGGTTATAGATAAAATAGGTAACATAAATAACATAATAGAATCAAAAAAAACTAAGGCATCTTCGCAAACCAAAGATGTTAAAAAGCCCAATGATTCTCTTCAGATATCAAGTGAAGGGAAAATGGCTGCAGAAGTTTCCAGAGCAACTCAAATTGTAAAAGAAACTCCTGATATGAGGATTGATCGAGTTAATGATATCAAAGAAAGAGTTCAAAATGGTACATACAATTTTGACGACGACAGCATGCTTGAAAGGGTAGCTGATAAAATTGCTCAGCATCTATTAAAATAAAATGGATGTTCTATCAATTGAAAAAGAAAAGCGGATAATTAATTCCGCTTTTTTTATTTCTAAACTGAATGAATGGCAGGCATAAAGAGTGATATTACCTGATTTTCATTTACCTACTGAGATATACATACGCCAAAACATCATAGATGAAATATCTGATATTTGTATAAAGTATGGCAAACGTGCTATTATAGTTATCACTGAAAAGGATATGGCCACCTATCACGATGCTGTTGAAAATACTTCGAATCTATTAAAATCTGCAGGTTTAGGAGCAATAATTTACGATCAGCTTCCAGAAGACCCAAATACTGAAGAAATTGACCAGGCAGTAATATATGCTAAAAAAACAAGCTGCGATCTGGTAATTGGTTTTGGTGGTATAAATTCTCTCAATGCATCAAAGGCAATTGCACTTTTAACCAACAACTTTTTATTCAGCCATGACCTCTTTAATGATCCTCAAAACATACAAAAACCCGTTAATCTCCTCACAATACCAACACATCCTGTTTTTGGACTGGAGATAACACCTATTGTCTTTATAAATGATATTCATGACAAGGTACAAAAATCATATCACAATACACTTCTATATCCTGTTGCTTGTATTGTTGATCCATCTATTTCACTAAAGCAGCCTGTTGATGATACAATGAAAAGCTGTATCAGCACTCTGGCTGTTGCTACTGAGTCAATAATTTCTAAAAGAAACAATGATATTATCAATACCTATGCATTGAAGTCTATAGACTTCATATTTAGGAATATCTCTTTAGTATATAGAGAACCTGACAATGTAACACCCCGAAGATTTTTGTCAGCTGCATCAGTAATGTCAGGTATTGCCTTTTCTTTAAACTATCTATCTATTACCCTAGCTATATCTCTATCTCTCTCGTCACTTTCTGATATTGACATCTATAGTTCAATGTGTATTATTTTACCACATATAATGGAATTCAACCTAACCTCTTCTCCAGGAAAATACGTGCAGATGTCAAAGGTGATGGGAGAAGATGTGAAGGATATTACAGTTATTGAGGCGGCAATTAAAGCGGTTGAGGCAATTCGAAAACTTGAAACAGATATAAATATTCCTCAGAGGTTATCTCAATACAATGTAGATAAAAGTATGCTGAAAAAAGCAGCTGCACTAACCCTAACCCACGGCTTTATACAAAATGCTCCAAGAGATCTTGATGCAAGTGAGGTTGAGACAATTCTAATAGCTGCATACTAAGTAAATAGTCCTCTAGCAAGAGATACTATTTACTGTATAAACCTAAAACTTTCCTGACTTTAAGCTGTTGATCTCTTCAGTTGAGAAAATCTTATTAATATCTAAAATAACAACAAAACCCTCTGCGAGCTTTGCGATTCCAACTATGTATTTTCCTGAAATTCCCTTTACTACAGGAGGTGGGGGCTCTATTTCCGAAGAATCTACCTTTACAACATGGCTCACGGAATCTATAGCTAAACCTACCTGCTTTCCACCAACATCCACAACAATAGCTCTTTGGGAATCGCCCTCTTCATTTGATTTAATTCTAAATTTTACGCTTAAATCAACTATTGGCATAACTTTTCCACGAAAGTCAATAACACCCTCTATATAGTCAATAGATTTAGGCAACTTCGTAATTGTTGGAAGCTTATAGATTTCCTGAACCTGTAAAATATCAATGCCGTATTCTTCATTACCTATTTTAAAACAAACAATCTGTAAAGAATTCTGAACATTTTTTGCTTTTTCACTCATTGAATCACCTTCATAGTCTGGAGCTGATAATTATATGTATCGTGTATAGAATATATAAAACTAAATTATTTACAAGAAGAAAAATCTATAAGAAGTAAATTATGACTAAAAATATATGAATATTTCAAAATATGATATCATTTTATATAGGATTTTTTAAAAGCTTAATAAAAAAAATAGCCGTATATGTAAAAGATGATTCCAACAATTAAGAAAAAGAACATTTTAATAAAAAATGGGGGCCTTTCCCTTACCATCATATCAACCATTCCAATGGATATGCCATAAAAAGCTGCTACAACTCCCATTGCAATATAGCTATATTGAAAGAGAAAAAAAGCACCCAATGTCAAAGCAAAACCGATGACAACATCAATCAGATCTATTATCTTAATAGAATGGTCTTCATTAACACCATTGTCTGAACCATAGGGATTAGCGTCATTTTTAAAGTACTTTCTTCGGGTTTCATCAAGACGTTTTTTTCGTTCAGTATTACTTTTTCTATAGGTATCAATTCCATAATTGCCCCCTATAAGACGTAAGACCTCACGATTATTTATAGTAGAAAACATTGCTGATCGTTCTCTGAATTTTTCAGAAAAGCCGAATGATCGTCCACTCAAAACGCTTCTTTCTACAGAGACTTTACCATCTTTTATTATGGAATAGTACGCACTTCCACCCTCACTATATACTTCAAAGTATAATCTAATCTTTTTTTCTCGAAGATTATAATCTACTCTGAGATAATCTCTGTTTTCAGTTGTCAGATAAAGCGTGCGCGTATAACCCCGCATCTCGGAAGGTCGCCGTTTCCATACAATTTGATCATCAAATGAGGTCATTAGATAAAATGAAGGGTACTATCCTATAAATTTTAAGAGATTGGCTATGAGCCAATCTCTGTGTTTCTCTACTTCTTCTTATGTCTATTTTGTCTTCTTCTTTTCTTTCTTTTATGATTTGCAATCTTTTTACGTTTCTTTTTTTTACCACAGGGCATAGTAAATAACTCCTCTTTATAATTTTAACCTACCTGAGGTTATCAATTTCACCTTTATTTTTCTTAGGCTGCTTTGCTTTCTGCTTATTTAGCTTCAAAGGATATCCCGAAGCATCAGATGAGAGTATCACTTTTACATTGGCGCCTAATTTGTCAATATAAATATATTTAAGGATATCAGGATTATCCTTAATGATGCGTGATATTCTTACTAACTGTGAAAAATATTCCTCAGTTTTCTTTCTAGAGCCTAAAATCTCATTAACAAGTCTCTGTTTTGCAAGAATCTGATTATCATCAAGGCGTCTTTTTCTTTCCAAGAGCCTTTTACCATTGTTGTAATCAGCAAGACTTGGAACTCGAAGTCGTTTCTGTAAAGAAATTCCTGAAGCTTCCAGTCCATTCCTCAAGAGAGTATCTTTGATGCTCTTTTCTATATTCTCAATATCTTCAATTCTCTTAATAACCATAAAAGGATTAAATTGAGGATATAAAAATTCCTGAATTCTTTTTAAATATACATTTTTTACTGTTCTTGAAACGATTCTTTCAAGAGCTCTACTGTTTCCAATTAAATTTATATTAATTTTTGAAAGATCAATAGATGATGTAATACTATATGGTATGATAACTGCGTAATATTCCTTTTTCAACAATACAAACTCTGGAAGATATACAGCTACCTGACCTGAGAAATCTCTGGTTAATGAATATATCTTAATATCATATCTCCAGAATAGACTCCCCTGCCAGACAAAGTTATATGACCCATTGTATATAGCTGCAGCATTCTTATTCTTTCTGTCATTTACGACGAGAACCTGTCCCTTATTCAACTTGAACACACTGACGTAGATTCCAATGCTTAATGAACCAAGGATGAAGAGAATAACTAAAAACTTTATCAGCTTACCAATGACCCTAAACATGATTATTCTTCTTTTTCCTTATAAGTAATTGGTTTAATTGGCATTATTGTAGAAACAGCATGCTTATAGATAAGATTCTGCTTTTTATCAACATCAAGGAGAATCGTAAAAGTATCGAAACTGAGTACTTTACCTTTAATAGGAACTCCATTCATTAAAAAAATTGTAATTTCAACTTTATCTTTGCGGGCGGCATTTAAAAATACATCCTGTAGATTGCTGGTTTGCTTATTCATTGTTCGTACCTCTATATATATATTTAGTATTTAATAGACTCAAACCAATCTATTATTGTTTTGTTTATATTCTCTGTGTCATCTGGATGAAACCAGTTACACTTTTTATTTCTTCGAAACCAGGTCATCTGCCTTTTAGCATATCTTCTGGTTTCAACCTTCATCTCTTCAATCAATTCTTCCCTAGTACACTTACCATCGAGATATTTATTTACCTGACTATAGCCAATTGTCTTCATTGATGGCAAGTCAGAGGTATATCCCCTTTCTCTTAATAATTCTACTTCATCTATGAGCCCAAGGGCAAGCATTTTATCCACCCTTTGATTAATTCTTTGTACTATTTCATCTCTATCAATGTAAAGACCAAGATATAGAGTATTTTGTGATTCATATCCCTTTGTTTCTTTATAATAGGAACTCAAGGACTTATTGGTTGCTCTATAGACCTCTAAGCCTCTTAAGACTCTCTGTTTATCATTAATATGTATTCCTGCAGCAAAATCACCATCATTCTTCTGCAATTCTTCATAGAGATAATTAAGACCATATACATCCAAATCCTTCTGGAGCTGATCTCTTACAGATTTATCGATCTCAGGAATATCTGCTATTCCCTTAAAAAAAGAATCAATATATAGCCCGGTTCCACCAACAAAAAAAGGTATCTTATCCTTTGATATTAAATTTTGACAAACATCATAGGCATCTTTGCAATATCTACCAGCGCTATAAAACTCATCTGGATCTAAAATATCAATAAGATGATGGGGAACCCCCATCATCTCTTCCTGAGTAACCTTTCCACTTCCAATATTCAAATATCTGTATACCTGAACCGAGTCCGCAGAAACTATTTCGCATTGAGGCAAGGCAACCTTAACTGCTACAGACGATTTACCAACAGCAGTGGGCCCAGCCAGAACTATAGCTTTGATGAAAAAACTCCTTATTCAGTTACTTTTGGCTCTGTTGCTTCGGGAGTTTCAGCTGCCTCAACACTTTCTTCTATAACTGAGGCAACTTCATCAGGATCGTGAAGCACGTATTTAATTTTATCATCAAGTACTAGTTTTAGAATATTTGGTACAATTTTCCATCCATCTTCAGGATAGTCGTCAAGATTTCCTATTCTATCTACAGTTTCCATAGCTGCTCTTGTTAAGACGTATCTATTCTTATTATATAGTAGCAGTTTATCTAAGGGTATTATCATTGTTGTCCTCCAGTAATAATTCCATGTGATCTTTCAATCGTACTGTTCTACAGGCACCGGCCTCTATTACAGCTTTAGTTTTTATTATAGCTTCTTCTAATACGTCATTAATGATTATAAAGTCAAAAATTGCGTATTTACTCATTTCAAAACGAGCATTTTTTATTCTTAATTGTATTGTTTCTTCTGAATCAGTCTTTCTGTCAGTTAACCTTTTATGTAGCACCTTTAAGGATGGTGGAATTATAAATATATACAGAGCATCAGGAAGTTCCCTCTTTAATTGTTCAGCACCCTGTACATCAACATCAAATATGGGGATTTTTCCCTGAGCCCATATTCTGTCAATCTCTTTTTTTTCAGTACCATAATAGTTTCCATGGACCTCTGCCCATTCAAAGAAACATTTTTCATCAATCTTATCTAAAAAGTCATCTTTTGAAGAAAAATAATACTCAACACCATTTTGTTCATCCCCCCGAGGAGCTCGAGTTGTTGTTGATATAGAAAAAGTCAACTCTTCATAGTCTGATAAAAGTGCATTGATTATTGTTGATTTCCCTCCTCCTGAGGGAGCTGAGACCACAATAGGGGTTTTATTCGTCAACATTAGATAGCCTATTTGCTATGGTCTCAGGCTGCATTGCTGATAAAATAATGTGATTACTATCCATTACAATGATCGCTCGGGTTTTTCTTCCCTGTGTAGCATCTATAAGATGATTATTGTCCCGGGCTTCTTCTCTGAGGCGTTTTCCAGAGGCTGATGATGGTGTTATAACAACTATGACCCGTTCAGCCACTACAGCATTTCCAAAACCAATATTTATAAGAGTAGTTTTCATTATACTATATTTCTTGACTGCTCCCGTATTTTGTCAATATGATTTTTCATATCAACAACTATATGAGATACCTCTGAGCTATTGGATTTCGATGCAATTGTGTTTACTTCACGAAACAATTCCTGAGCAATAAAATCAAGTTTTTTACCTACTTGGCCATCCTCTTTTATTAATGATTTAAACTTCTTGAGGTGGTCTGACAAACGCATAACTTCTTCATTTATATCAAGTCTATCAGCCAAAATAGCGATCTCAGTATAAAGCCTTGTTTCATCTATATTATCACCAGCTATTGATAATATTCTTTCCCGTAATGATTCTGATTTATCTTTGATTACATTAGCAGCCAAAGTTTTAACAGAACTTACACCTGCAGTTATTTCGTTAAGTGAGTTTGATATATCCTTCTTAGTCGCAGTACCCTCTTTTTTTCGCATTGTTATAGTCTTTTTTATAGCTTGTTCTATCTGGGAAAAGATATCATTTCGTGATTTATCTGAGATCATAGACCTATCTCTCTGAGTAATGCCATCTAATTGAAGAACGGTATCAAAGTGAAAAGGTTCTTTTATCATTAATCGATCATGCACCTTTTGAATTTCATTATAATATTGTACAATCAAATCACCATTGATTGATATTGGCCGTGTATCAATCCACTCAAAGATATCAATATTAACAACAACCTTTCCTCTGCTAAAATGCTTCTTCAATAATGATAGAATTTCATTTTCCTCATTACGCAGGGTTTTAGGCAGATTTATTATTGATTCAAAGTACTTAGAATTGAGGGACTTTATTTCTATTGAATATGAGAATTGCTCTGTATTTTTTTCCAGATAGCAATATCCTGTCATACTTTCCATGTAATATTCCTATATTATTTTTTCTTCCTGTCCGAGAGACTTTATCTTTATCAAGCCATCTTTCACATAAAAATCAATTGTTCTCCCATAGTCATGTCCTACATCTTCTGCAAGAATTTTTATGTTTTTTTCTTTTAGAACATCTTTAACTTTATTGATATTATTATTACCAATCTCACCCATTATGCTATTATCTGAAACCTTGAACATCTTAGCTCCACCAATGATCTTTGCTGAAATGTTTTCTAAAACAGCCCCTTTTTTAATCATTTCATCAATGAGAATGGGAATAGCCGTAGTAGCATATTTTTTATCATTGGATGAATTTGATTTCTTTTCAGGAAGCATTATGTGAGCTAAACCACCAATTTTTGAATCAGAATCATAGAGACATATGCCAACACATGACCCTAAAATAGTTCTCAGTATATCAGATTCTTCAGCAATTGCTAATTCAGCAATTCCAACATTGATCAGGTTAAACTCCATTATTAGCTCCTGACTTTTGGTGTGTACACTGGTGATTCCAATATTTTATTATACATAAAATCATTTGATATAGAATGCAGAGTTTCAGAATGGCCAATAAATAGATATCCTTCCGGGTTAATTACTTGAGAAAACCCCTTAACAAGTCGCTGTTGATGCTCTTTATTGAAATATATCATTACATTTCTGCAGAAAATAATATCAATATCCTTTGGGAAATCATTCTTAAAGAAATTCAAATAATAAAAATTTGTCATATTCTTCAGTTCTTTATTAACTATATAGACCCCTGGTTCATCTTTCTTTGGTGTTAAATATTTTGTTAAGAGTGCTGGTGGCACCTTTTCAATTCTTCTTCCTGAATATTCACCAATTTTAGCAAATTCAAGAACAGAAGGAGCAATATCAGTCCCAATAATCTCAACATCCCATCCTGCTAAGAGGTCTTTATTTTCAAGAACACAGATAGCGATAGTATAGGGCTCTTCACCTGTTGAGCAGGCTGCACTCCATATACGTAATTTTTTATCTTTCTTCTTTTTAGCCATATCAGGGAGTATATGCTTCTGAAAAGCATCAAAATGACGTTCATTTCGAAAGAAGTATGTTTCATTGGTAGAAACTACATCTAAAAGCTCTTCATATTCTTTCTTTTTCTTTTCACCTTCAAGATCATGAAGAAATTTATAATAATCAGAAAATTCTTCAAGCTTATGAGCTTGCAATCTTTTCCTGAGACGATTCGACAAGAGAGTAAGTTTCGTATCCTTAAGAAATATGCCACTTTCATCATAAATAAGTTTTGCAAAATTGGTAAATTCATCTTCAGTTAAACGCTTAATGTTTAATTCCATAATCCTTCTGTACCTGACATTTTGTTAAGATTGAATGAGATTCAAAACAAGATGAACCTCTCCAGCAGGGATCCCTGCGTGCTGTGCTATTTCTTCAGTTGAACAGCCAATTTTATTGAGTTCTGCAACTAAATTATAGGTATCTGGTGTTTCCGAAACAATAAGATTGATTTGTTTATCCATTGATTCTTCAACTGCTTTACTTTCAATTACATTTTCTTCTTCGTTATTATTTTCTTCAAGAGTTTCTTCTTTATTTTCCTGAAGTAGAGTCTTTAGTTCCTGAGTTAAATCTTTCTCAATGGTATAATCAAATGTGCTGCCTCTTTTTTGATTATACTTGAAAGACTTGTCTAAAGATTCACTATCATCACTGTGTACAGCCTTTACATCAACTTTGTCTGATGATGCAATGGTTTCAAACTTATCAATAACCTTTTTTTTCAACAATAGCAAGCTTTTTTTTGCAGTAGAGATTTCCTCATCAGCACTCAGATCGTCAGATAAGAAATCTTCAGTCTTAACTTCTTGTTTTACAATCTTTTCAGGTTCAACATTCTTTTTGATTTCTTCATCCTGGAGTAAATAATCAACCTGCTGCATTTCTCCACTTTTCTCCATAAGTTTTCGGATTATTTCTATTCTATTTTCAAGAAGAGATATATTTCTTTCGGCAGCACTATTAAATTCAGTAATAACTGAATCCATTTCTTTTCTAAACTTATTTTTTCGATAGTCACTGGCAGATTTCTCTACTTTCAAAGAAATCACCAAATAAATAACTGCTCCCATAAATATATTGAACATTAATAACAAAAAAAACTGCATTATGTCTCCTCCACAGTTAAAAAAACTACTTTAAGATATCTATTATACGTCCCATTCGATCATCCTGGGATAATTCTTTATTATGTTTCTTGTCTTTTGAAGAATCATCATTCTCATCTTTTCCATGTTTCTTTTGTTCACCCTTTTCTTCATCCATAATTTTAGTTTGTTCAGCTTTTTTGGAATCATCTAAACGGGTATCGGCAAGCTTTGATTTTTCTTTTGCTTCTTTATCTAAAAGATGTTGTTGTTCAGCAATACCTTCATTACGGGCCTGTTCATTTCTTCCCACTTCGTGCATTTGTGAAATATTAGTCTGCATATCAATGGGTTTAATGGTCATTGCCTTTTACCTTCCTCTTCGGGATTGTACAATAGTTGACAACTTGCTCTTTCCTTCACCTTCTTCCGGAGGTTCATATTCAGATAATCGAATTTCCCCTCCCTCCAGTGAAAATTTTATATTCTTATATTCATCCTTAACCTTAAAAGACTGATCTTTAATGTAGATATCTACACCAGGATAGGTTGATCTTTCAGCACAAATTTTTCCTTTATGTTCTAGCATTGATAGATATGTATTTAGTTCTTCTATTTCTGCACTTATTTCATCTAAGCGTGCACCCAGTTTTTCCTCTCTGGAAACATAGTCTTCAAGCATTTTTGCCTTATCACCACTGATTTTACCTGCTGCTTTTTGGGCTTTCAGTGTTTTTAGATCAAGACGAATCTGAGTAACCTCTTCTTCGATTGAATTTTTCATTGTATCAAGATCTGACATCTGTTGCAGTATTTTAGGATTGATGCCAACTCTAAGCTCTGTCTTTGTTGATACATCTGCTCCTATAAAACGTGCATTTATCTCATTTGTTGCACGTATGAGACCACCAACAATACGAGCTCTTTTTCCAAAACAGATTATTCGACTTCCTGAATCAACATTTGAATGGAGTATTCCCTCTGGAACAACAACGTCCTTTTCTGCTACCACATTGGCATTTTGAACGAACTTAGCAAATATATTTCCACCGGTTGACTCAATCTTTGCCTCTTCACGGCCTGAGATACCCTGATGAACGATAATATCTCCCTCTGCCTCAAGAAATGCCTTTTGAACTGTTCCCTTGACTTCAATGTTTCCTGCAGCCTTTACGACAAAGTTATCCTGTACACTTCCAGAAACTATAACTGATCCCAGAAAGATAATATTTCCTGTTTCCAATGAAACATCTCCATTAACAACGTAAACAGGTTCAACAGAAATTTTGTTACCCTTAAATACAACCTGACCATTAATTTCGGCAGTTAACTCAGTACCATCTTCTGAAAGTATTGTTCCCTTGCCATATTGAATTGAAGATTCTTTTCCGGATTTTGCAGGAAGAATTTTATTCGTAACGGTTCTTCCGGGAATTCCTTCTTCAGCTGGAATCTTAACTGCAAGAATCTGACCCACAACTACATTTTCTAAAATATCAATCTTTTTAAAGTCAACCTTTCCATGTTCATCTTCAGAAAATGAAACATCTGATTTATTTACATTCACCTTGAAATCAACAAAGGCATCATTTCCATTTTTTGCCTTGGTTCCTTGAGCAGCAACCAAAGGTTGAGTATAATTCATTTCATTAAGATAAGCTTTGACTTCCTCTTCTTTAACACCAACAACAACCCCTGCCCTCTTCAAAGCATCTAGAACCTCATCATATTCCATATGACGGCCAGCATAGCGGGGTGGTGTAAAATATGCAAAGGACTTCATTTCATCTTCTGAAACTTCTATACGCATTGCACCGTCATTTTGTGGATCTGGAGCCCATTCGCCTATTTTTTGAGGTTCACCGGAGGATTTTTTTACTATTTTTTCAACAAGACCCATATCTGTTTCTGTAAGTCGCATTGAATAGAGTTTATTATTTATCTCCATGATATCTATGGCTTTGCCGGAACCCTTTGATGGATATGATGTTAAGTAGATACCTGATTTTGTAACACGAATCTTAAATGATCCATCTTTATTTTTTGATTCTTTGGCTGAGAGGTCAACCATATGTTCACTGGATAATTTATGTTCCAGTTCATCAAGATCGTCATGTGAATCGGAGACCTCAAAGGGTTTTATTAGTACAACGTAAGGCTGTCTACCTAAACCAAAGAGTCCCTTTGTTCCCTTCTTTACTATCTCATAATCAAGCATGGTAACATCAAGATTAAGATCCACTGCAGCTAACTCAAGGGCCTGTTTAACAGAATCAGCATATACTTCAATGGCATCATCTCCAGAGGATGGAGCATCATCTTCAATTTCGAGGAATAAATCTTTTAACTTTGCCATTTTATCCAACAATATTTGATTTTATTCTACCTAAACGACCTCTCAGTCTCATTATAGCCTTCGTATGAAGCTGTGAGACCCTGCTCTCTGTAACTTCAAGAACTTCACCTATTTCTTTTAGAGTAAGATCCTCGTAATAATATAACACAATAACCTTTTTCTCCTTTTCAGGAAGTTTCTTTATTGCATCTATAATATGATCACGAATCTCTTCTTTTTCAATTAAAACATCAGGATTCATGTTTTGAGGTGCCTCAAGGGTCTCTAAAATCGATAATTCATCACTGTCATCACCAAGATACCATATATCATTGAGTGAAAGCATTGATGTTCCGCTGAGTTTATTCAAGAGAGTCTGAAATTCTTCACTGGAAATACCCATTTCCTTTGCAATTTCTTCATCTTCAACAGTTCTGCCCAATTTATTTTCAAGTTCAGAAATGACCTGTTCAATCTGCTTGGCTTTTTGTCTTATTGACCGAGGAATCCAGTCTATTGAACGCAATTCATCAAAAATTGCTCCTCTAATTCTCGTCATTGCATAGGTTTTAAACTTGATTCCTCTTGCTGGATCATATTTACCTATTGCATCAATGAGACCAAATACCCCATAGGATACAAGATCATCAAACTCTATATTCTGCGGCATACCCATGGATACTTTACCAGCAACATATTTTACCAGGGGGGCATATTTAATGACAAAATAATCACGCACAAGTTGATCATTGGTCTTTATAAATTTTAGCCAGAGTTTTTCTTCACCAATTTGGTCTAGTTCATTAAACTTTTTTGTATCCATATACCTTTTCCTGGGTATTAATCCTCATCTTTACTCATCATGGTTCTTACAGCTTCTGCCATGAGTTTGGGTTCAAACTTATTAAAACCATCTTCTATCTTTACTATATGCTTACCAAGATTATTGCTCCCTGACTCTGCAGCTGCAACTGAATCTGTAACATCAGGAAATGATTCCTTATTGAGTTCTGTAAAGGAATCATCTATATCTGCATCTTTACCAGGAACATCATCTGATAAATTTTCACCTAAATCGACATCAGATTCACTTAAGTCATCACTGATATCTATATCTTCTAAAGAGCCTTTGCTAGAAACAATTTGTTTAAACTCCGGAACGAATTTGGTTATTATAAAAATAATAACAAATCCTAAGCCAGAAAAAGCAACTGTCATAATAAGACTTCGAATAAGTACTGTTACTATTGGCACTCCAGAAACAAGCCCTAAAAACAGGGATAATACAAGAGCAGAAACACCAAAAACAGCACTTGTCTTAATTTTGATATCTATAGTCTTGAGATCAATCATTTCTTACTGGAAACTCCTTACCTGGTTTATTAAATTCCAGTATTCAGTACAATTTACCAAATTGATTCATGAAATCAAGTACTTTCTACTGATGATAAAAAAATCATTCCTCATCTTCATTTTCAGAGCTTTTAGCAATGAGATTTCTAAAAAAAGATGCTAGGCCTGTGCCTGGATTTTCATCAACATCCTTATTTGCGATTCTATCTGCTATTATTGAAACACATCCTGCTGCCTTTGATTTAGGGTAACTCACAATAAATGGCTTCTGATTTCTTACTGATTTTGGAACATAAATATCATCAAAGACAAAACCTAAACTTTCAACCTTTATATTTAAAAACTGCCCTGCAATATTTATTACTCTTTGAGCGACTCTTTTTCCTTCAGAAACAGATTCACATCTGTTTACAATAAGCTTTATCACCTTATCAGGAGCCTGAGATGCAATGGATTTGATAATTCCATAGGCATCAGTTATTGCTGTTGGCTCAGGTGTGGTCACAACGATAACCTCATCAGCTGCGATTACAAAGCTCAAAACATTTTGAGATACACCAGCACCAGTATCAATGATCATATAATCATCATTATCAAGCTCACCGATAGCTGTGATGAACTCTTTACGCTGCTTATCCTCTAGATTTGCCAGTTGATGAAAACCTGATGCACCGGCAATTATTTTAATGCCCTCTGGCATATCAATAACAATATCTTTTAATTTTTTCTTACCTTTAATTACATGATACAGATTATATTTTGGAATGATACCCAAAATTACATTTATATTTGCAAGTCCAAGGTCTGCATCAAGGAGAGTAACCTTTGATTTATCCTTAGCCAAAGCAATTGCCAAACTAACAGATAAGCTTGTTTTACCTACTCCCCCTTTTCCACTGGTTACTGCAATGGTTCTGGTTTGCTTTACATTGTCCCCTTTTTCGAGAACAAGTCTTCTTAAATGAGCAGCCTGATCAGCCATGATGCCCCCTCAACATTATTGAATAGTATTGCCTACAATCATGTCAACCAGGGTATCAGGATCCGCAACTTCTATATCGTTGGGTACTTCCTGACCATTGGTAAAATATGATATTGGCTTATTATATTTATCGGCAATATCAACAACATTCCCAAGAAAAGAAGTTTCATCTACCTTAGTAATTACGACACTATTGAAATCCATGATGTCAAAGGCCTTAAAAACATCATTTAAATCATGTTTTTTCGTATTTGCACTGACACAGAGAATTTTTTCAAAATCATAGTCAATCATATCAGCAAAACTCTTAATTTCTGCTATCTTTAGTTCATTTCTATGACTTCTACCAGAGGTATCAACTAAAATAATTTCAGCATCCTCTCTGGCGATTATTGATTTAAATTCCTTTTGATCATTGACGGCGAAAATTGGTATCCTCATAATCTCAGCATATTTCTTAAGCTGTTCAGTTGCTGCTATTCTATAATTATCTATAGTAATAAAAATAACCTTATGAGCCTCTCTGAGAGAATAGAGAGCACCAAGTTTTGCCATGGTTGTTGTTTTTCCTACTCCTGTTGGACCAACAAACATCATAATTTTCTTTTTGTTCCCCAGCTTTATTGGACCTGTTGTAACAATTTTACTTCTCAATAGATCTTTGAGACTTTTTTCTATCTTATATTTATCCTTTAAATCATCTCTGCTCACAGAATCCTTTACAGAATTCATAATTCTCTTGCATTCTTCATTATCAAAATCATTTTTCTGTAATACATTATAGTATTCATCTAATGAGGATTCTTCATCTGAATAATGATGATCTATATCTACATTTCTTCCATTAACCAGTTTTTTGAGAGTATCTTTAATTTCATCAAACTCTTTTTCAAAACTTTTTACTTCAGAGGTCTTTATCTCATCTTTATATTGAGGCATAATAATCTCGTCTTTATCCCTCATTATAGGTTCAGCATGTTTTTTCTTTGATGCTGCTGCCTTTAAAATATCATGAGCTTTTTCCTGCAAGGGATCTCTCTGTTTTTCTACTGATGGAGATGCACTTTTAAAATCATTAATATTATTATTTAAGGCATCAATTGTTTTATTTATGGAATCAATGCTCACTGCATCATCTTTTCTATCAGATTTTTGAGTTATATCTTTTTTTACATCATCACCAACGGTGTAGTCAACATTACTTGATGATGCAGATCTCTTTCGTTCCTGTACTGCCGCTGTTAATTCAACAACATCCTTTGCAAAAAATCTGGAATTTAAAAGTCCGCCCTCTTTAACATATTTATGACTAATTGGAATAGCCTCATCTCCATGCTTTTTTTTCAGTTCCTTAATTGCCTCATTGTAATTGATAGCACGAATCTTTATGTAGCGCATAATAAACTCCTTTTATTTTTATGCAGCATTATTGAGTAATGCTGAACCAACAACATTTACATTGATGTTGCTGGATATTTCATTATATGACAATACAACAGGAGCTGGAATTTCTCGCTCCAACATTGTAAAAATTACTGATCTTATTTGTGGAGAAACCAGATAGATGGCCTGATGGCCCATATCTCTTACAGATGTAAATGCATCAAAGAGAGATTGAAGTATCAAATTATGTGAATCAGGATCAAGTGCCAAGATTCTACCTTCAACTGGATCTTCATGAATAGCTGACCTGATAATTGTCTCAATTTCAGGATCAATTGTAATAACAGAGAGATTCTTGTTTTGATCAATGAGCTCATTGGTAATCTGACGTCCCAAAGCAACACGAACCTGATCAGTGAGAAAATCAATATCTTTAGAAAATCGAACACTGGTGGCAAGACTCTCTAAGACTGAAACCATATTTCTTACAGAGATTCTTTCTCTTAATAAATTCTGAAGTACGTGCTGAATCTCACCAATTGATAGATTTTCAAGTACCTCATTAACAACAGTTGGATAATTATCCTTTATATTATCAATAAGCTGCTGAACTTCCTGGCGACCAAGAATCTCATCAGCATGACGTTTAATTATTTCAGTAAGATGAGTTGCAATAATGGTTGGGCAGTCTACAACTGTATATCCCTTGCTTTCAGCCATATCTCTGGCATCAGTTTCAATCCAAATTGCCTGAAGATTGAAAACCGGCTCAACAAACTCATTTCCCTCTATCTTCTCAACAACCTCACCAGAATCCATGGCCATTAGCTTGCCCACTTCAAGAATTCCATTACCAACATCTACACCTTTAATGAGAATTGAATAGGTCTCTGGTTCCAGTTCCATATTATCTCTAATTCTAATTGGCGGCACAATGAGTCCCATATCAAGGGCGCTTCTTCTTCTAATATTAGTTATTCTTTCAAGAAGTGTACCACCCTGTTCAGGATCAACAAGAGGAATCAGATTATAACCAATCTCAACCTCCAATGGGTCAACCTGAATCAATGGAAGAACAGATTCTGGTTTACTGTCCTTCATTGCCTGCTCACGTTCTTCCGATTCAGACATATCTTCCTGATCAATTTTTTTCTGTGTCAAAAGATATCCCATGGTTCCCAGCATTGCAGAAAGAACAATCATTGATATTTTTGGAAATCCAGGGATTGCTGCTGAGGCTAAGAGTGCACCAGCTGTAATATATAGAGCTCTTGGTTGTGAACCCAATTGACTGGAAAGCTGTTTTCCTAAATCCTCTTTCGAAACAGCTCGAGTTACGATAATACCAGTTGCTGTTGTAATTAAGAGGGATGGGATCTGACTAACAAGACCATCTCCAATACTAAGAAGAGTATAGGTTTTAAGAGCCAGATCAAATGTTTCTCCCCGAACAACCATCCCTACCATAAAACCGCCCAGAATATTGATTATTGTTATAACAATACCAACCTTTACATCTCCCTGGACAAATTTAGAAGCACCATCCATTGCTCCATAAAAATCAGCCTCTTGCCTGATCTCTTCTCGTCGGAGCTTTGCTTCTTCTTCTGTGACCATTCCATTTGCATAGTCTGAATCTATACTCATCTGTTTTCCAGGTAGAGCATCCAATGTAAATCGAGCTGCAACCTCAGCTGTTCGAGTTGCACCCTTTGTGATAACAATAAACTGCACTGCTACTAAGATTATAAATATAATAAAACCAACTACGTAGTTTCCCCCAACAACAAAGTTCCCAAAGGCTTTAACGATCTGTCCATCAAAGGATGCTCCATCAATGAGGATGAGCCTTGTTGATGATACATTAAGGGCCAGACGGAATACAGTTGAGATAAGTAAAAGAGATGGAAATACAGAGAAATCAAAAGCTCTTTGTACAAACATAACAATCATGAGAATCAATAAACCGATCATGATGCTCACAGCCATGAGCAAGTCTAAGATAAAAGAAGGCAACGGAATAATCAACATAGCTACAACGGCAATAATCCCTATTCCCATGAGAATATCTGGTTTATTCATCCATTTCAGGTTATCTGTCATTGCTCCTAATTTGTTTTCAGCCATAGGTCCTCTCTTTTAATACTCCAAAACTACATTGCTCTTTGATGTTGCTTTGTCTTATAAAGCTCAGCATATATCAATGATACAGCATAGAATAGATCTTCCGGGATTATGTCTCCTACATCTACAGTCTTGTACAACTCCTGAGCAAGGGGCCGGTTCTCTATCATCACTATGTTATTATCTTTGGCTATTTCTCTAATCTTTAAGGCTATACTATCAGCACCCTTTGCAATAACTGTTGGTGCTTCCATTGCTTCCTGATCATACTTTAAGGCTATTGCAAAGTGTGTGGGGTTTGTAACAACCACATCAGCTTTGGGAACCTCGGAAATCATATTTCTCATTACCAGTTCACGCTGCATTTCTTTTAAACGAGCTCGGATATGGGGATCCCCCATGGTTTCTTTCATTTCTTCTTTTATTTCATGCTTGCTCATCTTCAATGATTCCAGGAGCTGCTTTTTTTCAAAAATATAATCTGGAACTGATAAGACTAATAGTAAAACCGATGTCCAGATAATAATTTTCAAACCACTGATAAGAATAATTTGCAAAGACTCTTCAATTGATAAATCCGGTGTATTTAAAATTGTGCCGAAATCAGCTGAAATTATTATATAGGCAACACTGCCAATAGCCAGTACCTTAAAAATAGACTTAAAAAGATTCATTCCCACCTGCTTTGAAAAAAATATCTTTTTCATAATTGATGCAGGGTCAAACTTTATCTTGTTAAACTCAACCTTTAGCGGAGGATTATTTACCTGAAATCCTACCTGAATTACATTTCCGAATATCGCTGCAATGATAGTTGCAACGAATATTGGAAATAAAATTTTTGCAAGGGCTTCAACAATACGAATAAAATCTTGAGCAATCTGTCTTTCACTTATCGCTACTGTTGAAAAACTTGATAAAAAATATCGTGTCATATTATACATTGATTCATAGGTCATTGTACTGAAAAAAAGAACAACCAGGAAACCAAAGATGACTACAAAAGCCTGGGGCAACTCCTGACTCTTTGCAACGCGCCCCTTGTCACGTTCTTCACGAATCTTTTTCTCAGTCGGCTCTTCTGTTTTTCCTTCATCTTCAGGAGCAAAGAGCTGAAGATCAAAATGAAATTCATTGAGATCATCAAGAAAAGGATTATATGTTTCTTCTTTAATTATAGTCATAGTTTCTTTAGCCGGGCCAGTGAACCAATATCTTTGTAACAAAATTAAATGTTCTTTCTATAGATACGTGCATTATACGAACAACCAATGGAGAAATAAGAATCAAGACCCCAAAGGCAACAATTATCTTAAAGGGAAATCCCAGCATCATAATATTCATCTGAGGTGCTGCCTTTGCAAGAACACCCATACTAACTGAAATCAAAAAGATTGTTCCCACCACAGGTAAAGCTATCTTCAAAGCAATTATAAACATGCCGCTAAAGGAATCCATCAGATATCGAAACAAGGAACCGGTAAATTCTTTAGTGAAATTAAATACCGGAGCCAGTTCATAAGATCTAAAGATTGCCTGTAATAAAAAATGATGCCCCTGTAATACTAAAAAAACCAGGAGGCCTACAAGATTTTTGAGCTGACCAATAATAGGCACAGAAACCTGGGCCATTGGATCTAAAACCTCACTTATACCAAAACCAATCTGAACAGCAAAGAACTGACCAGATAACTGAAATGCCGAAAATATAATTGAAACAAGAAAACCTATATAAAGACCTATGACCACTTCTTTTAAAACCATTAAGAAGTAGAGCCCCATATTTCCTGTCATCTTGTAGCCCTTTGCTGCAACAACAGGAAATATCACCATTGTAACTAAAAACGCAAGAACCCCTTTCATTCGATAGGGGATAACACCACTGGAAAAGAATGGAGCGACAATAATCATTGCTCCCATTCTAACCAAAATCAGGAGGAAAACCTGAAAATGATATACAAAATATATCATCAGCCTGTTCCCACCTTTTCAATAAGTGCAAATATATTATAAGTATAACTTACAAGAGTTCTTATTATCCACGGACCAAAAAGAATAATTGCACCAAAGATTGCTATGATTTTAGGAACAAAGGTCAAAGTTTGCTCTTGAATGGAGGTTGTTGTTTGAAAGATAGCTACAACCAAACCTACAAGCATTCCAATACCCAATATTGGTGCTGATACAACCAGTATTGTCATCAAGGCTTCTCTTATGAGTTTAATAACCAAAACATCTGTCATCTTTTATACCCTCCTCCTTATCCAAAAGACCGGACTAATTCATAGGCAATGAGATTCCATCCATCTACCAATATGAAAAGAATTATCTTGAAGGGTAATGAGATCATTACTGGAGGCAGCATAATCATACCCATTGCCATAAGTGCACTTGCTATAATCATATCTATTACAATAAAGGGCAGAAAAAGAAAGATTCCTATTTCAAAGGCCCTTCTCAATTCACTAATCATAAATGCCGGAATAAGACAATAGGTAGGAACATCAGCCTGAGTTTTAGGCTGCTTAATCTTTCCCATTCTTATAAAAAGGGCAATATCCTTTTCCCGTACCTGTTTGAACATAAATGCTCTCATTGGCTTCATTGCCCTGTCTAAAAATTTCTCATTTGAAATTTTACCCTTTAAATAGGGCTGGAGGGCCTTGTCATTAATCTCTGTAAATGTCGGTGCCATAATAAAGAAGGTCAAGAAAAGTGAAAGACCAACGATAACCTGGGTTGGAGGCATCTGCTGTAATGACAAAGCTCTTTTAATAAAATCTAAAACAATGACGACTCGAGTAAAGGCTGTCATCATAATTATGATGGATGGTGCCAGAGATAATATGGTCAACAGAAATAATATCTGCAGACTAAGAGCAACATCCTTTGGTTTACGAGCCTCATCAACATTGAAGGTTATCTTTGGTATTGGCATTCGTAGGCCACCAACATTTTGTGCCATTGCAGGAACAGGCAATGACATCACCAGAACAAATATAATAATTAAGAGTGCTTTACTTTTTTTCATCATGACCATTTAGACGCTTAAGTCTATCCCTCTGTTCTTTAAGATAGTCCATATTTACACCTGAAGACTCTGATCTATCAGGACCACTGAATCCTGCATTATCAGCATCCTTTCCTGTCTTTTTCTTGATAAAATCTGAAACCTTGCCTACCTGAGTTGTGAGATATTCCTGAAAGTTATTTTCAGCCTGCCCTCTTGATTTTGAGCTGAGCATTCTGATTCTATCTATTTCATCCTTTGATGATATCTCAGTTATAAGATTTATATTATTATCCGATACTCCTAAGACCAAAATTTTACCTGCCATATCAACAACCTGAAGATATTTATTTTGACCAATGGGCACAATGGATAAAATCTGAACAACTTCCTGTCCCATCACCTGGATTCCGGACTTCTTTGTTACAAACTGAAAAAAGAGATAAAAAGCTGCTACCAAACCACCCATTACAAAAATTGTCTTAAAAACCAACCACCCGTAGGATTCTTCTTTTGTTTTTGGTGCAAAATCTTTCTCTGTATAGTTCTTCCCCGGTGCTGAATCCTTAGAAACTCCCTTCTTAACTATCTTGGAAGTTTTTTTAACTACTGGTTTTTTTGTTGATACAATTTTATTCTCATTTTTTTTGGATGTTTTTTTATTTTTTACTTCACCCAAAGCTGTTGATGATACGATAAATAAACCGATAAATAGAAAAATTATCGTATTATGTCTCTTAGAATTATGTCTCATTTTACACCATTTCTTTATAAACTAACTTGCCCAAATGATTGCAATTATCATTGCGAGTCTCAAGAAGAAGCCAAAAAAATCCTTCCTGAGATCACCCGATAATTATCCTCGCAATGATTACTACTAAATCTACACTGATTATTATTTTTTAATTTTTATTTTCTGATAATCTATTGATTACTAACTGAAATCAATCTTTCATCAGGACTAACTATATCTGTTACACGAACACCAAAGTTCTCATCAATTACCACAACCTCACCCTTGGCAATAAGCTTTCCATTAACAAGGAGATCAACGGGCTCACCAGCAAGTTTATCAAGTTCTATAATTGATCCTTCACCAAGCCCAAGAATCTCCTGAACAAGCTTTTTTGTTCGACCAAGTTCAACGGTCATTGTCATTGGAACATCTAGAAGCAATGAGATATCCCCAACAATACTTGGTGCTATTCCCTCATCTAATGGAGGAAATTTTACAGGACTAATACCAACCTGTGGAGCCTGTTGCTGAGCCACCTGCTGTTGCTGAAATCCACCACCACCACCACCACCAGCGGCAAGACCACCGGTTCGAGCTATTCCAGTTGAGACATTTACATCCATTATATGATAAAGCTTTGAGGTTATAATACCATCTATTAGAAGATCATAGGTTATCTTAACAACTTCACCTGGAGGCATTTGAAGCTCAGCCCCACTATTAACTATTCCTATAATTGCAGGTGTTGTATTAATTCCACCACCAAGCTTCTGACCAAATTGAGTTGCCATTGAAGAAAGAAGGAGGTTTGTAAACTCCTGAACAGTACTCTGATGAGCATCATTGAAATCTGCCGGAGCTGCACCAGTATCATCTCCCATCATGAGGGATGCTATTGACCCTGCATCATTGAAATTAAAAACAATGAGGTTCTTTCCATTAAGAGCTCCACTAAAATCCATGGAAACCTGAACGTAACGTGCAGGAAAATCATTTCGAACAGCCTCAGCCTGTTTCATCTCAATATAGGGATTGGTTATGCTGAGATTTTTTCCACCAAGAAGACCTGATACAGATGGAACAACACTACCCATTACATTACTTATGAGATCACGCAATGTATTTTGTTCCATTGAAGACAATGATCCTCCACCAGAAGACATATCCGGCATTGCCGGAGCATCAGCGATGGATCCTATATCATCTGCTCCTTGCAATAGAGCATCTATTTCGTCTTGTGATAATGAGCCGTCACCCATACAATGCCTCCCTTTATAAAACTACCTACCTGAAGTAGGATATAATTATCAATTTATTACATATTCTTTAAAGTATACTTCTTTAACCTTACCGGAAATTAAACGCTGATTTATATGAGCCTTTATATCCTCTTGAAGCTTTACAGCTCCACCAACAGACTTCAATTCTTTATATTTTTTACTTTGAAGTAAAACATTAATGATATGCTGAATCTCATCCTTTCGTTTTACCAGTTCATTATTCATCTCTATGTTGACCTCATAACCTAAAGAAATCTTCATCTTAAGAAAATGGGGCTCATCATCTGCTGTTGTATTTGCAAAAGCAGGCAATTCAAATGTATGGAGAGGAGGTGGTGGTGGCGCAGCCACAATATCCTGATCTCTCTTATAACTCTGCTCTTGAACATATTTTGACACAAGAAAAGATATCCCAGCCATTAAAACCACAAGGAGGATCCCCCCAGCAACATACAATAATATCTTAACTATCTTAGAGGTTTCCGTACTCCCAACAGGACCATCATCAGTACCGACGGTTTCCTCATCCTCCATCATGTCATCGCGTTCTTCATCACCCATAGGGTACCTGCCTTTACTTTAATAATACCTTAATTCAACCCTACATGCAAGCTGCAACCAGTAAAAATCCGTCCACAGTTATGAGACATAATACCAAAGGTTAATCTCACATGTCAATTAATTTATTCATTCTTTTGAAAATGTTTACTATATAATTCAACTTTCCTACCTCCACTCCTGATCCGGGAGAGGTTTATTGATTTTTTTACTCAAACTTTTCTTTTTGCTGAGCCCTTTTTCTCTTAATATAACAATATCTACTCTTCGATTAAAGGCTCTTCCATCTGGAACCTTATTGCTATCAACAGGTCTTTGCTCTCCAAAGGCAACAGCTGATAATTTTTTGGGATTCACAGACCTTTCTTCCATTAAATATCTCAATACATTTACAGATCTTGCTGCTGAAAGTTCCCAATTTGAGGGATATCCCTTATTAGAATTTACAAGAGTTACCTTATTTGCATCAGTATGCCCCTCAATACGCACGAAATTATCAACACTGTTAATGATCAATCCTGCTTTTTTCAATATTTTGCGAGTTTCTCTTTTTAACACAGCACTGGCAGGATCAAAATAGGCATCACCAGAAAGACTTATGACAAGACCACGCTCTTCTTCTGTGACACGAACCTTTTTTGACTTTATCTCTGGCTTGAAAACCTCTGTTGCCTTCTTTAAGCTCTTTGCCATTGCTCTGCCCTTCTGTGTAGAAGGCAGATTCTGCATGTTTTGGCCAAGCTCTTCTAGGCGTCCTGCTGAAAGAGAATATCCCCCTTTAAACATACCAAGAGAACCTCTAAAAGAAGAAAGTACCAAATAAAAATCCTTTCCATCGATTTCAGCAAAACTCATCATAACGATAAAAAAGGTCAAAAGCAGAGTTGTCATATCTGACCAGGATACCATCCATCCTGGTGCACCTTTTGCGCACTTTTTTTCTTTTTTTACACCCACTAGTCACCAACCTCTTGAGTAATTTCATCACGCTGTGATGGCTCAAGGAATGCGATTAGTTTATCTCTAACAATCCGTGGATTGTCACCTGCCTGTATTGAAAGAGTTCCTTCTATCATAATAAGCTTCATAAGAACCTCTTCATCGGCTCTTATTCCTAGCTTGTTGGCAACAGGAGTCATAACAGCATTAGCAAGAATAGCACCATATAGTGTTGTAATAAGAGCTGTTGACATACCAGGACCAATTGCTGATTTATCTTCAAGGTTAACCATCATAAGGATCAATCCCATTAGAGTTCCAATCATACCAAAAGCTGGTGCCAAAAGTGCCCAGTCTTCAAATACCTTTTTTCCCTTATCATGACGTTCTATTATATATTCAAGCTCTGTTTCCATGATTCTACGAACCAATTCCGGGTCAGTACCATCAACCACCAGCTGAATTCCTTTTTTTAAAAATTCATCACTAAGGTCATCAAGGTCATCTTCAAGAGCCAGAAGACCTTCTCTTCGTGCTTTTTCTGAAAAGGATACCAGAGTAATAATCATTTCTTTTGCATTTTGTTCAGGAGCAAAAAAGGCAAAACGTAGAATCTTAGTGACACCTATGAAATATGACAAAGGATAGGATGCTAAAAGGGCTGACATAGAGCCTAAAACCGTAACCATAATTGATGCTGGGTCAAAAAACAGCCCAAAATTACCTTTAGCAAAGACAATACCAAGGGCAAGAAATACAAAGGCTCCTATAATACCACCTAAGGTTGCTATATCCATACTGAACTCCGTTACAAAAAATTATTCAGGTGTAGATCACGTATTAATTACATAGCTATATAGACCTACATCTATATTTTCGGCAATATGGAAGATTTAAGTTAATTTATTTTCAATAAGTTTAAGGAGTGATATATTCTAATTCAAACTGGTTTTTAGACATTGTTTTGAAGAAATTGCCCAGCTTAGCGGTTTTAAAAACTGAAACAACGGCATCACTGAGATCAAAAAACAATAAATCTATGTTGTTCTTCATTGCTATATTAAGAAATTTCACCAACACTCCAATGGCTGAAGAGTCAATATACTTAATTTTACTGCAGTTAATACCAATAGCTCTCGGCGATTGATCACTGATTTCATTCCATACCTGCTCAGCATATTCTACACTTTCAAGATAGAATTCACCAACAATCATTATAGTATGAACATCACCATGCTGTTCTGTGATTATTTCCACCATTTTGCCACCTCAATAAAAGTATGATTCTTTTTATTCGTTTTTGTCAACTTTTTTTCTATTTAACCAATGAAAGCCTAAGTCTTTGGAATTATCCTTGAATTTCTTTCATATTTCAATGCTTTTTCAATAACCTCTTGCATTTTTTCTTTCACAAGATATTTTTTTTCATTAGATAATGTAATTACAGTATCAGGACGCTCTTCTACAGTCTCAATCAAATGCACATTTAAAATAAACTCATCACCATTTAACTTATGCAGAACAATCATCTCTTTCTCCTCTTCTTCTTTCGATCAAAGTTCTTTAAGTATTCGCTCATTGACACCTTGATAAAAAAATCATTTGAACATCCAGGCTCACTGCAGTCATATATTATTGCTTTTTGATCAGTTGCTAATTGTTCCATCCATAGCTTGGCTGCATAAAACTGAGATGAGGTAAAATATTTTTTTTCACCCCTGTTTATTTCATATTGTCGACTATTCCTGGTAATTGCCTTACAATGAGTTTCCTCTGGATTCAATCTATTTAACCTGTTTAGATATGTGGCTTTACGTACTGTTCCTTCTGGATAATAGAGATCTGAAAAACCAAGATCATTTGAAACCAGCAAAACTGATGCAGCATTAATCCCCAGAGCGAGAGCCATTGCCTGTGATGTAACAATACTTCCTGTAGCTAAAAACCCCAGATCTTCCCCTGCACTCTGCCAGAGTTCAGAATAGGGTTTTTCATGTATCATCCAGTTATAAAAACTAATATTACCCTGCCATTTCCTTAGATTTGAGGGTGACATGCAGCTAAAAGCTAAAAGATGCATGGATCTAGTGTCAATATCTGAAAAAAAATCAACTGGAGTTGTTTCACATGAGATAACAAAGGATGGCTTTAACCCCATAGATACTATTGGTTTAAGAGCCATATCAACTGCAATTATTACCAGCTCCTGTCTTTGTTGATACTTCAGAAGATAGGGAGCATTGTCTTTAAGGGTGGCACCTGCTCCAATAATTATAACATGCTTATTTTCAAGCTCAGGGACAACTAAAGAAAGGCCTCCGTACTTATCAATGAGAGATTTATTTTTTTTAACATTATTAAAGAATACTCTCTCTCTTTCATGAAGCATACCTTCATTTATTGAGTTAAAAATTTCATGCTCTGTAGTGCTATTTAGCATCAATAGTAACGGAAGTAATAATTACCCCTTTAGCAAGGTGGTAATATATTTGATAATTTCCAGATTATCAATGTCAATTGGATCAATGGTCTCCATCAATCCTAAAAACAACACTACAGTCTGCGCTATTCGGGCTAAATATTTTGGTTCCAGATCTGATTTTCTTCTATGGTTGAGATCATCTCCACGAGGAATGATATTGAGATAGAAGTATCTTAATTTATTGATATATAATTTTATCTGATTCATTATTTTTTCTTCTTCAAAGGCATAGAGAATCAGATTGATCATTATTCTAATATTAGTTTTATCAGCTATAAAATTTTCTACACCAATCAAAGCTGACATAGGCGCCATGGAATCACTCTCCAGGTCCCACTCTAGAATTGAGGCATAGGCTTCTTCGAATTCGTGAAAGATATCTTCAATGAGAGCAAGATAAATATCTTCTTTATTAGAAAAATAATGGAGTACTCCTCCCTTTGAAAAGCCAGCCTCGTCAGCAATATCTTGAACGGTTATCTTAGAATAAACATCACGATCAAGACATCTTTTCAAGGCATCTAAAATGACTTTTTTCTTTATTCTAATTTTCTCCTCTTTCTTTATCATCATAAAACGATTGCTCCACAAGTATCATAGTTATTAATGATACCGAAGATACAGGCACTATAATAATAAATCAAGTAATTAATAATTTAATAGCCTATAAATGCTATGTGGAAAGATTATCCCAGTAATAGAAGATATTCTTTTATAGAAAAAATTATTCTTTTAAAAAAAATATATGTATTTTTCTATGACATCATGATAGTAATTAAAAACAGTTCAAGTGTTGAAGAGACCATTGCTATTGGAAAAGAACTCGGGACAAATTCACACAATGGCGATGCAATTGCACTTATTGGTGACTTAGGCACAGGCAAAACACTTCTCTCGAAGGGAATAGCTCTTGGCTTAGAAATTAAAGAAGATATAACGAGTCCAACATTCGCTCTTATGGAAATCTATGAGGGAAAAGTTCCAATGTATCACTTTGACCTCTATCGCATTGAATACGACGAGGAATTTGACAATCTCTGCTTTGAAGAATACTGGGAAGGTGATGGTGTATCAGTTATCGAATGGGCTGACAGAGCTGGAGACAGGCTTCCCGATAAGACTATTAAGATTTCTCTGGAATATTTAAATGAAACAGACAGGAGAATATCAATTGAATATCCTGACAATTGACACATCAACAGAGCTTGAGCTCATATCTTTAATGCATAACAATACTTTTCATGAAATAGATGGGATGATTTCTAAATCACATGGATCAACCCTCTTTCAAAGTATAGACGTTCTTTTGAAAAAAGAAGAATGTTCTATCCATGACATTGATTTAATTGGAGTTGGAATTGGCCCAGGTTCATTTACCGGCATTCGTATCGCAGTTACAACTGCCCGAATGATGGCGCAACTTCTTGAAGTTCCCCTTGTAGGATTCAAAACCCAGGAACTCTTTGCTCAATCTGCAATTAATCTTAATGGCGATTTCATTCTTGTAGCCTTTGATGCTAAAAAGAACAGAGTCTTTGGTGCTCTATACCAAAAAGAAGACAATAACATCACTGAAATCATTCCTCCTGGGGACTATAATATTGAAACATTGGGAGAAATGACAAATGGATCCACAATTGCATTGGGTGATGGCATTAGTCGATACAGTGAAAGACTACAAAAAGTTTGCACATATAATTTTATTGAAGATTTTAAACCTGATGGTTTCAAGGCAATTGAATTAACTGAGAGATTATATAAGAAGAATCCTGAAGATTCAATGGATATTAACAACACTGTACCATTCTACAGTCGAAAATCTGATGCTGAGGTAGCATTAAATCTAAAAAAACTAGGTTAACTACATTCCTTTCTTTAGTCGTTTTATTAACTGTGCCTTATATTCGGCTTCCATTGGTTTTAAAATTGCATAAAAACGCTTCATTTCATCCTTTCTTGATGAATTACCCTCAAAATCTACTCCTACAAAAAGTTCATTCATTTCATCAAAGTAGGTACATTTAATTTCACCGTAAATGGTAATAGGCGCCTGCAGTTTAAAAACAATATCACAGATAAATCCACGAGCCTTTAAAAATGAACGCTTTAAATTTTCATCAGTGATCTTTATCTTAGCACCACCACGACTAATGTCTATGATATCCTGATGAACAGAAACCAGATGAGTATTTGCGTCTCTAATTCTATCCACCAACTTAAAACTTAAATCCTTTAGTTCTAAGACCTTGTCCAGTGAAAAGATTTCAGACTTAGAAATAAGATGTATATAAGCAAAGGGAGTTGAGCCATCACCTTCTCCCAGGTAAATAATTGGTACAATAATTATAGATTTATAGCCTTTTTCGCTATAACTTTTCATGTAACTATTTAATTTAGTTCCAGCAAAGTCTTCAAAATCAAAAAAATCATCAGTCATGGGCTTAAAGCTTTCTGGATTATCAACATTTTCTACAAAAACGGTTTTGCCTGATTTTTTTATTTCCTGCAAAATTGGATCTTTTGTTTCTCTACTAAAGACATCAACCTTTACATAATCACCAAGGCTTGAATTACTTGACTGAAATTGATCGAGAACCACCTTAATACTTGTTGGAATATTGAAATTTGTAACATCAATAGTATGTTTAGAGATTTTAAAGTTGGTTGCCACTACCTCTTCTGATGTTACCTTAAATCGCAAATCTCTTCTTCCCTTTACAGCTCTTCTGGCGTGTGCTATCTTACAATGAAAGTAACCAGGACCTCTTTCTTCAATAAATTCTAAATCAACCTCTAGATATTTATCTGAAAGACCATAAACGCTTAAGTTTTCATCTTTATCTACATTGGGATCTGTAACAATCATAAATGTGTTATCTTCAAAGAACTCATTTATAACGACCTCTGTTTTATCTACAGAATATCGAACATATAGTCTTTTATTTTGAAATTGAGTTTGAAGTATTTCAATAACAGAAGATGGATCTTCTAAATTTTCAAACTCTCTTGTTCTTCTTTGATTTACCTTATACAATTGATACCTCAGATAGCATTATCTTTAAAAAAGTTTTTACATAATTATTATCGAACAACAAAAGGTTAAGATCAATAACATTTTCTGAATTTTTAAGATTTTTATGAAGAAAACCGGAGGGATAAAACCAAAAAAGAGGGTTGCATCAACCCTCTTTCATGCTAAATTACTTTTTTTTAGCTTTAGCTTTTGGCTTTGACTTAGCTTTAGCTTTAGCCTTTGCTTTTGCCTGTGCAGCTTTAGCTTTTGCTACTTTTTCTTTTTCTTCTCTTTTCTTAGCTGCAACCATTTCTTTTTCAGTTTTTGCAAGATCAGATTTTTGTTTCTTCAAGTCAGCTTCAACTTTCTTAATCTTATCCTTGATTCTTTTTAAATCATTCTGTAGTTGTTTGACTGATTTTTGTGCCATTGATTAATATACCTCAAATTAAAATTTCTTAGTTACCGGGAACCCGGTTTTTATACTGATATACTATATAACCATATTCTCTTTTTTATGCAAGAAAAAAATTATTTTATATAGTACTTTATGCATAACTTTTGCATTATTTGCTATATTTCACACAACGTTAAGCAATATTACACCTAAAATGTTAAATATCTTGACTATATACCTATAAAAAAGATTGTAGATATAATATTATACATAATAAACACTAATCAAATGAAGGCACATCATGTCAAAAGATCTTCCAATAGTAACCATTGTAGGCCGAAGAAATGTAGGCAAATCAACCCTCTTCAATGCTCTTATCAAAGAAAAACGAGCCATAGTCGACGCACTGCCCGGGTTAACTCGTGATATTTTATCATTTACAGTTAAACATAAAGATATTTATTTTACTTTATCTGATACTCCTGGACTTGATTTACCTGAAAATGAAGAACTCTCTCAACCAATTATTGATAATGCAATGGAGCATCTCAAAAAATCATCAGTGATACTCTTTCTCATGGAAGATCCTTCACCTCATAGCTTTGACATTGACCTTTTAAATGTTATCAGAAAAATATCCTTACCAACTGTCATTGCCGTAAATAAGATGGATAGCGGCCCTAACCTTGAGAACATGGTCAATTTCTATGAGATTGGGGTCAATGACATCATTCCTATCTCTGCATTACGTAGGAATAACATTCCATTGCTTCTTGATGCCCTGGTCAGCTCTTTACCAAATAAAAAAACCGGTCTAAAGGAACCAGACATTCGCATATCAATTGTTGGAAGACCGAATTCAGGTAAGTCAACCCTTATCAATTCTTTTGCAGGCTTTAATAGATCTGTAGTTTCTGAAGTTGCAGGAACAACACGTGATCCTGTTGATGAAGACTTCAACTTTGAAGAAAAACGAATCAGAATAATTGACACTGCAGGAATGAGAAAGAAGTCAAAGATGGAAGAAAGTGTTGAATATTACTCCTTTACTCGTACCGTTGATGCTGTAAAAAAATCTGATGTCGTTATTCATCTTATTGATGCTGAGATTGGTCTCTCTGATACTGATAAAAAAATCTCAGATGAAATTCTCAAGGCTGGTATACCAGTAATAATTGCTATCAATAAGTGGGATACCATAGAAAAAGATACAAAGACCTTTGATGAGTTTAAGGATAGACTTATTTTTAAGTTCTATCGTGCTCAGGACTTTCCGATAATTTCAATATCTGCAAAGGATAAGGTGAGGATAAATAAGCTCTTAAACAAGGCATTACACCTTAAAGAGATCACATCTCAAAGAATTGAAACACCAAAGCTCAATAAAATCATTGCCGAGCTCCAGAGTAAAAGCAGAATACCTCAAATGGGTAATATTAAAATCTACTATGCAACGCAATTGCATAGCACTACTCCAAAAATAAAATTCTTTGTTAATAACGCTGATCATTTTAGAAAAGATACTGTTCGTTATTTTCAAAAAGCACTGCAAAAAGAACTCAATATGGAAGGAGTGCCCATTGAAATAATTATAGAGGGTAAAAAAGCAAAAGAAGTAGAGAAGTTTAAGAATAACGATGCAAAAAAAAGTTCAAAAAAAAGTTCAAAGAAGAGTTCAAAGAAAAACCCAAGTAAGAATAAGAAAAAATAAAGATTTAACCACGAATAACTCGAAAAGCACGAATAGGTCCAAAGCTTATAAAGTTAAGTAATATAATTCAATGAGAACTTAATCTTTTCTTTAATGTAAACCATGATCATAGTTTACATTAAATGACCCATGGAAACTATAAAACAGCACCAACATTCTTTCGTGAAAATCGTGTGATTCGTGGTTTCTCTTAAAAAGTGATTAAGTTTTAATTTTTATCTCTGAGTCTCTGTGGCAAATCTATAGTTACAATTATTTAACTATAGTACGGCCCTCAATTGACTTGGATATAGTAGCATGATCAGCAAACTCTATATCTGAACCAACTGGAAGTCCATGGGCTATGCGTGAGACAATGATCTCACTTTTAGACAATAGTTTGCTTATATAGAGTGAAGTTGCATCACCTTCAACTGTAGGATTCAGAGCGAGAACAACCTCTGACACATTTTCACTGGAAGCTCTCTCAACTAATTCTTTGAGACGAATATCATCAGGGCCAATACCATCAAGTGGGGAAATAAGACCATCCAGTACGTGATATAAACCAGAAAAAGTTCCTGTAGATTCAATGGTTAGAACATCCTTTTGATGCTCCACAACACAGAGTAGATCTTTTTTTCGATGATCATTGCTACAGATATAGCATATATCTCCATCAGAGATACCGCCACACAAAGAACATTTCTTGATATTTCTTTTTACCTCAAGTACTGTTGAGACAAAGTTTTCTACATCCCTTTGTTCAAGAGACAATATATGAAATGCAATTCGTGAAGCGCTTTTAGGACCAATACCTGGAAGCCTGGAAAATTCTTTAATAAGAGCTTCCAGATATCCTGAAGAATTATTCATCTCTTATGATAATCCTGGAATATTCATTCCACCAGTGAGACTTGACATCTCAGCAGCGGTATGATTCTTCATTTTTTCTGTAGCATCATTTACTGCTGTTAATACCTGCTTCTCAAGTTTCTTAGCATCTCCAGCAGCTACATCATCAATTGAGATGCTAACAAGTTCATATTCTCCATTTACTACAGCCTTAACCTGACCATCTGCACTTTCACCTTCTATTTTGGTTTTCTTTAATTTCTTTTGTATGTTTTTCATCTCTTTTTGAAGCTTTAAGAGATTACCCATATCACCTAATCCTTTTAACATATCATTCTCCTTTTTCTACTATTTTGCCATTAAAGGCATCTCGAATTTTTTCTGCAGGGGAATTTCCTATTGAAGAAGCATCATTCCCTTGAACACCTGGTCCTGGTGGAACATCAGGTGCAAAGTCTTCAGGTTCATTTCTAAGGGGAGTTACTGAATTTTTTTTCTCTACCTGAACCTGAGGTTTCTGTTCTGTCATATCAGGCACAGGAGGAGTGTCTTTAACTGCTGGTGGTGCTGATTGAGCTTCACCCTGCTGCATCACTCCAACTGATATTAATATTTCAAAACCGAGTCTTTCAGACAATTCTTTTTTAATAGTCTCTCTTGTATTCGTATCTAAAATCCGACTGTAATATGCTGCATCTTCTCCTGCAGGATAATTAATGGTTACTTCACGGCCGGAAATTGAAATTTTTGCTGTTTTTAATAAAAAGTTTAAATATTGTCTACTCTGAGCTGTCTGGGCAACAAATTCCTTCCAGGTACGCTCAATATCCTTTTCTTCAAGTGCTGATAGTTTTGCTGAATCAGCCCCCTTCACCACTGGTGGTTCTGTTTTTTTTTCTATAACAACAGGTTTCCTGGGCTCAACTGTTTTTTTTTCACCTGTCGCTGGAGCTTTGGCTCCCTGAAGTGTTTGTATTAAGGCTGAAATACTGGGGCCTTCAGAGATAGCAATCATATCAAGAAGTGCCATTTCAACGAGAACACGATCATTGCCACCTGACTTCATATCACGTTGCAGTCTTGAGGTAATAGTAAAGAAACGGCTCAACTCTTCATCACTAAAGGAGGATGAGACCCCGTCAATAAGTGAAACCTCAGATGAAGAAAGCCCCATAAGATTCTGAAGCTCCACATTACCCTGGGCAAGCCTTAATGCCCTGACTATTTCAACGAATCCATCAATATAACGTGGAATATCAATACCCATTGATGATACACTATCAATCTCTCCAATAACTCCCTTTCGATCATGACTGCTTATCATTTGAAGAACACGTATATAGCTTTCAACGGGAACAATTCCAAGTATCTGTAGAGCATCATCTTCACTGACGGAGACAGTTCCATCTGCTGAACTTGAAAAGGATATAACCTGATCTAAAAGTGACTGAGCATCTCGCATGGAACCGTCAGCAGCACGGGCCAAGGGAAAAAGAGCAGTTTCATCAATAGAATAACCCTCTTTCTCAACAATGGATTTTAAATGGGATGCAATGAAATCAACAGGAATCTTCTTAAAGAAGAACTTCTGACAACGAGATAGTATTGTGTCAGGTACCTTATGTATCTCAGTGGTTGCCATTATAAAAATTACATGGGCAGGAGGCTCCTCAAGGGTTTTAAGAAGAGCATTAAAGGCCTGAGTTGTAACCATATGAACTTCATCAATGATATAGACCTTATAGCGACATTTCACAGGAGCAAAGTTGACATTTTCTCGAAGCTCTCTAATATCTTCAACACCGTTGTTTGAAGCTCCATCAATCTCAATAACATCAAAGGCTGTTCCTGATTTTATCTCTACACAGTTATCACAGACACCACAGGGCTCTGCTGTGAGTCCCTCGGCACAGTTTAATGCCTTGGCTAAAATTCTGGCCATTGTTGTTTTACCAACGCCTCTAGGTCCTGAAAAAATAAATGCATGGGAGATACGGCCATTACTGATACTATTTTGAAGAGTCCTGGATACATGATCCTGAAAAACAACATCAGAAAAACGTTGGGGTCGCCATTTACGTGCAATAACCTGATATGACATGATTCTCTCTTTTAAGAGTTTTTTATTCGGAGAGGGAGGGATTCGAACCCTCGGTTACTTGCGCAACACACGATTTCCAACCGTGCTCCTTTGGCCGCTCGGACACCTCTCCAGTTTTAATTCCAAATAAATTTATGAAAGATACTTTGTCAATAAACAAATTATGGTTAAAAAGTTTTAAGGTTTAAAGGTAATAAAGTTTATCTTACTATAAAAAAACCTTCCAACCTTCTAACTTTACAACCTTAAAACTTATTACTATGCTTTTGCCTTTATTGTTTCAAAAACATTTTCACTACTTGTAGAATCAGCGGATACAAAGATATCTCTACCTTTATAAAAGCCAATAAGTGGGGATGTTTTTTCATCATAGGTCTTTAATCGGTGAGAAATTGCTTCTGTAGTTTCATCATCCCTTTGTATTGTAGGGCTGCCACATTTATCACAAACGCCATCTACCTTTGTGGGATTTGAGATAACATTATATATTGTTGCACAATCAGTATTTGAACACGTTCTTCTGCTGGTCAATCTCTTTAAAAGTTCTTCTTCTGGTACATCAAGGTTTACAACCATATCGAGTTTAATATTCAATTTTGCAAGAAGTGCATCAAGGTCTTCTGCCTGTGGAATGGTTCTTGGAAATCCATCAAGAATAAATCCTTTTTTGCAATCATCATCCTGAAGTCTCTCTTCCATAATCCCCATAATTACTTCATCAGGAACAAGGTCTCCACGATTCATAAATTCCTGTGCTTTTTTTCCTATTGGTGTTCCAGCCTTTACTGCTCCACGAAGGATATCTCCAGTTGAAATCTGAACATTTCCATATTCCTCAACTAAAAGATTAGATACTGTACCCTTGCCTGCTCCTGGTGCTCCAAGTAAAATTAAATTCATAATAACACTCCTCAAGTTAGATAATTTTTATATAAATACAAATAATAAAGCTCTCGATTTCTCGAGAGCTTTATTTCTGTGCCCAGGGAGGGACTTGAACCCTCACAGGATTGCTCCCACATGGCCCTCAACCATGCGTGTCTACCAAATTCCACCACCTGGGCTTTTATAGATAGTGATTTTCAAATAAAATTACAGGGCATAATTGTCAACTCAAAAAGTTTATTTTTTACAAAATACATCATCATAGAAAATACCTTTAGATATGCCTTCTATTAATTTTAATTGACATTGATTAATTTTTTGAAAATATTAGTTTATAATTTAAAAGGAGTTATAAATCACATCTATGGATATGTTTTGTAACAAATTCATTTTTTTACAAACTCTTCTTTTATAAAATGCCACCAGATTATAGAGCAATTAATTAGGAAATACTATGGATTACTACTATTACTATCTTACATTTGAAATACTTATGTTTATTCTCGTTGGAATCTGCCTATACCATGGATACAAAACTGATGGAATAATAAGCGTATTAAAAATTCTCGGAGGCATAGGCTTTGGTCTATTATTAGAATATGCGACCATCAAGCAGATACATGCCTATGAATATGGCAGATTTCCCTTAATGCTTTTTAATGAGGTTCCCCTTTCAATTGGCATGGGATGGGGAGTCATTATATATAGTGCGGGCCTTTATACAGATACCCTTAATGTAAAGAACTGGCTGAAGCCTGTAGTTGATGCTTTTTTTGCACTCAACATTGATCTTGCCATGGACACGGTTGCAGTTCGTATTAAAATGTGGGATTGGGGAATTCCAATGGATTCTCAATTCTTTGGAGTAAAATGGGGCAATTTTTGGGCCTGGTTTTGGGTAGTATTATGCTTTTCTCTGGCATTTAGATATTTCTCAAAGAGCAGGTATTCAATTATACGATACCTCTCTCCTGTAATTGCAATATTTGCAGGCACAACAGGAGTATTGGCTACAAATTTTTTCATTGCCATAGTTATCCCTGAAAATATCTACCATTACGTAGTAATTGTTTTTTTATTATCAGTTTTCATCCTAATGATTACTCAAAGACCCAAAAGAACTACCATAGAAATACCCTATCCTGCAATTATTGTTCCAATGGCTTTTCATTTATATTTTCTCATAACGGGTTTCATTTCCGGTGCTCTCTTTAATCCTATTTATATTTTGGTTATTTGTCTTACAATGATACTCATTGTCATCTTTATTCAAAGAGATAACTATTCTAACTTAATAAAAAGATAAGCTCCATGATCTTTAACATGGAAATTTAATTGACATCGATTTAATACAGAGAAATGATAAACATTCATTATCAAAGGAGCAATTATGATATCAATTGATGCAATTCAGCAGAACAATCCCCATGTACGTATTTTTTCCACTGAGGATCCCCGCTTTCGATTATTCGGCAGAATAGTGAAAGAATTTGATTTTTCTGAAGCAATTGATTTTGCTCAAAAGAACTGCAAGGCCGGAGATGATGTTCAATATAAAGGCAGCATTGATGATCTGGAAAAAATGAATATTAAGAAAGATATAGAAACTAGCTTTTATGGTGAAATGCCCTGTCAGATTGGATGGTGTTTTGGCAAGAACTCTACGATGAATGCCATGGAATGGCATAAGGGAAGTGAACTACTGGTTGCAGTTACTGACCTGATGCTTATTCTAGGAAAGGTCTATGACGTAGAGGACAACACCTATGATTCAACAATGGCTGAGGTCTGTTTCGTTCCCCAAGGCACAGCAATAGAACTCTATTCAACAACCATGCACCTTGCCCCTCTTCATGTTAATGCCCGGGGGTTTATCTCACTGATAATTCTTCCTAGAGATACCAATACTCCTCTAATGGAAAAAAATCACAGAGAGCCTACTCTCTTTCAAAAAAACAAGTGGATTATTGCTCATAAATCATCCAAGCCTGCTGCCAATGGAGCTCATGTCGGCATTATTGGTGACAATGTTTCCATAAGTCTTGCAGGGATCATTTAGATCTTGTAAATAAAATATTTATCTTCGATGCTGTAATCTCAGAGAATTTAACCATAGATGTATTGTATCCAATAATTTTACTGATAGGGTTTCATCTATTTCATTATATTTTTGATAAGAATTAACCGGCTGTAGCATATGATTAAGCCCTTGCATCTTCATTATTGTATATTTTTTATTCTTACCTTTTTTCAATGCACTTTTGATAGCCTTCAAGTTTTCATCTGGTGTAATCTGTGAATCAAATTCTCCAGTAATAGCCAACACTGGGCAACGAATATTCTTTATATATTTTTGTGGATCATTTTTGTGCATATACCTGTACCATGGCAGAGTCACCTTGGTTCTTAGATTATACTTATCCCCATCATTATATAATGAAGTATTCTTAAAAAATAAATCATACAAGTATAATTATATTTTATAAGTTATTTCTAGTTGACATTAGTCTTTTTAATAACAAAGGTAATGAAATACATTATACTATAAAAAAATACCTTTATGAAAAAATTTGATTCAGCATATATAGAAATAACCAATAGATGCAACCTTACATGTAGCTTTTGTCCTGGAACTCAAAGACAAAAAAAGGATATGTCTGCTGATCTTTTTGAAAATATTCTTGGAGAGCTTGAGGGAAAAAGTCGTTTCATCTTCTTTCATGTTATGGGTGAGCCTCTTCTTCACAAAGACCTCGAATTATTTCTTACTCTCGCTCATAAATATCATCATAGAGTAAACATCACAACCAATGGAACTCTATTATTAGATCGTCTTATAGTTTTAAAGAATGCCCCAGCCCTGAGACAGGTAAATATCTCACTTCACTGGTTAGCAGAGATTGAAGGTGACATTTTCATAGATGATTACATGGATAAGGTCTTACACTTTATCAATGAAACTAAAGAGAAGAAGGATTATTATATTACTTTACGCTTATGGAATATGGACGCTACAGGTATAAATAAAAAGAATGAGAAAATAGCTCAAATTCTTGAGAAAGAATTTTCCACTGATATTTCAATAACAAACACAAAGGCAACCTATAAAGGAATTCGACTGGCATCAAATATATTTCTTAATCATGACACATCTTTTCAATGGCCATCCTCTATCAATGCTAAAACAAAGAATGATCATTTCTGTACAGCCTTAAGAAATCAGATTGCAATTCTCGCTGATGGAACAGTTGTGCCCTGTTGCCTTGATAGTGAGGGAACAATCAATCTTGGCAATATAACGAAGAACTCATTAGAATCCATCTTTGACACAAAAAGAGCTAAGAATCTATATAATGGTTTCTCCAATAGAAATACTGTTGAAAAGCTCTGTCAAGGCTGTGGGTACAAAAGTCTCTATAAAAAATGATGATATATCATGATGCCTCAGAAAATTATTGATTAATAACTCACTTTAATCAATATAGAGACATTAACAACCGTTTAATAAATACACAAAACCACATTAAAATTCTTTGATTTAAAATCTTGACTCTCACTCTTTTTTAAGTTACAATTCCAATAGAAAAATTTTTATATTAAGGAAAAGAATGTGAATGATATTTCATTACAACTATTCATTTCCTCATAAATGAAAAAGAATGCATATATGAAACTTCAAAACAAAATATATATCTATTTTATATCATTCATAGTCCTCTTTAGTACTACTATATACGTGCTGAATTTTACATTAATTAGAAAGGTTTTACAGGATATTGCCAGAGAGGAAATCAAGGAAAAGGTTGAGTCTATTTATCTTGGAGTAGAACTTCAACTCAACACTGCAGTAGAAAATTATTTAAGAGGAATCACCGAAGGTCAAATTACTGCTATAAAACAATACTATAATAAACAAAAAAGAGGGAATCTCACTGAAAGACAGGCAAAGGATGCTGTTCAAAGGTTCAGCATCCATCAGAAGGTTGGTGATTCAGGCTATATTGTAGCAGTTAAAAAAATTAAAAAACAAATTTTTCTTGAGATGCATCCCTTCTTAAGATGGAAGGACTGCACAACAAATAAAGGCTGTCAAAACTGGGTAGTTCAAAAAAACGGTTACAATGAATACACATGGAAAAACCCCAAGGATCAGAAAATCCGTGAAAAAGTTGCTTATATTAGATACTTTAAACCCTGGGACTGGGTTGTTGGAGCTACATCCTATAAAGATGAGTTTGTAAAACTGATTCAACTTGAGAAACTGAAACAGGTGATAAAACCTATACGATTTAAAAAAACAGGCTATTGCTTTATATACGACAGTTCATTCAATATGCTCATACATCCCGAACTCGAGGGAATAAATGTTGCCAAGATAAAAAATGAAGATGGAATTTTAATTTCCACGTTACTATCAAGTGCAAATAAAAACTTTAAAAAATACAGATGGAAAAATCCTTCAGAAAAAAAATCCAGAGAAAAATACGTCTACGTTAGAAAATTAAAAAACTTCAACTGGTATCTTGCAGCATCAGTATATGTTGATGAAGTAAATCAACCTGTAAAACAACTGGAATTATTGATATTTTTTATTTTAGTTGTTTCATCTATCCTACTGGCAGTTATTGGAATTATCTTCAATAAAAGTCTTACAAAACCACTCTTACACATATTAAAGGGGATTCACCTTTTTTATAAAGATAAAATTCCTTTTAAGATGAAATTAAAAAGTGTAGACGAGATAATGGAACTTGGAAATGCCTTTGATGAATTGACTCACAAGTTAAGTCAATCAATGGATGAACTTCATCAAAAAATAAATGAACTGGATATATCAAGGGATGAAAAGAAGAATGCATTACATTTTTTAGATAATATAATTAATTCAATGCCCTCTCTTCTAATTGGTGTTAACACAGACAAGCGCATTATCATGTGGAACAATAAAGCAGAAGATCACACAGATGTAAAATCAGATGAAGCCGTAACTCAAAAGCTGATTAAGCTCTTCCCTCGATTTGAGGATATAATCTATTTAATAGAAGAGAGTATCCATGATCAAGAAGTTAAAACAATACATGGCTTAAACTATATTCATGATGGTACAGTTCACTATGAGGAAGTAACCATTTATCCCCTCGTAACCAGTGGTACACAGGGTGCTGTACTCCGTGTTGATGATGTAACAGAAAGAATAAAAATGGAAGAGGTAATACAACAAAGCCGAAAGATGGATGCCATTGGACATCTTTCAGGAGGAATAGCACATGATTTCAATAACATGCTTGCAGGTATAATGAGTGCAGCACAAATCCTGGATATTAAACTCAAAGAGGATCATCCATCAAAAAAATATGTGAATATAATAAAAGAAGCAGCAACAAGAGCAGCTGAATTAACCAGTAAGCTACTTAATTTTTCAAGAAAATCCAACATAGACTTAGCGCCCCTTCATCTTCATGATGCCATAGAAAAGATTATTGAGCTCCTCGGCAGAAGCATAGATAAAAAGATTAAGATTGAAAAGGAATTAATGGCTGAAACAGATATTGTTACAGGAGATAATGCACAACTACAAAATATCTTTCTCAACCTTGGAATAAACTCAGCACATGCTCAACCAGATGGGGGTTCAATAAAATATTCAACCTCTATGATAAATATTACAGATTCCTTTTCAAAGATCAATAAATTTAATATCAGTCCAGGGAAATACATACATGTAGAGGTTGAAGATGAGGGTTCAGGAATTCCGGAGGATATAATTGATAAAATTTATGATCCCTTTTTTACGACAAAAGATCCAGGACAGGGTACTGGCCTGGGACTTGCATCAGTCTATGGAATTATAGAACAACACAAAGGGGCAATATCTGTTTATAGCGAAGTTAACCATGGAACCAAATTTAGTATTTATCTTCCTATATCAGAGGAGAATGTAAATACAAAGGATGACATTTTAATAGTCCCAGGAAATGGAACCATCCTTGTAATTGATGATGAAGATGTTGTAAGAATTACAGCTAATGAACTCTTACTTGAAATCGGATATACTGTACTCCTGGCAAAGGATGGTCATGAAGGGATCACCGTATATAAAGAACATATCGAAGAAATAGATATTGTTCTCATGGATATGATTATGCCTGTTATGAATGGTAGAGAATGTTTCACTCGATTAAAAGAAATAAATGAAAACATAAAAGTGGTCTTTTCTTCGGGATTCTCAAAGGATGAGGATATTGAAGCGGTGAAATTAATGGGAGCAAAGGGATTTATATCAAAGCCCTATGACATTGGAAATCTGAGTCACGTCATAAAAAAAACAATGGATTCAAAATAACATCTTTCTTTTAAAGATAAAATTTATATTAATTTTGAGGATGAGAGCCTTTTAAGGTAATTTTTTTTATAAATAATACATTGACAGATTTAGTACTGTATTAGCTTCATCAATCACAACTTTATAATAGTGATTTTACAATATTAGATTATTGAAAACTAATAACTTAATAAGAGAGGAATATATATTATGGCAGATAATTCAAACTTTACACTTTATAGCGGTGCACACCGAGGAGCTGAAAGTGAATTTGGTAATCAGGCAGAAAAATGGGGCATCAATGAAATCAATTATTCATTTGAAGGCCATCAAATGGAAAGAAATAGTGGTATTGTAGTTCTTAGTGATGAAGAGCTAGCAAAAGGTGATGTAAGCATGGAAATCGTTTCAAAACGTCTCGGAAGACGATATCATCACGTTGAACAAATCAGAAAGGTTATTCAATCCATATTTCATATGGTCAATAATGGTATTCACGTCTTTGCAATTGGTTGGATCCAGCCTGACAATACAGTAAAAGGCGGTACTGGCTGGGGTGTTGAACTTGCAAAGCTCTTCAACAGACCTCTAAGTGTTTTTGATCAAGATAAAAATAAATGGTTTTCATGGAAAGAGAATAGCTGGATTGAAGATATGCCATCAATTAAAGAAAAAACATTTGTTGGAACAGGCACCCGGAATCTTTCAGATGAAGGAAAAGCGGCCATTGAAGATCTCTTTAATCGATCATTTAAATAGTCTTTAAAGCTTATTCTATCCTGATTTAGTAATAAAACACTAAGTCAGGATATGAAACAAATTATTGAAAGACTACTCTACCTGATAAACTGCACACTAAAATTTTGATTATCCTTAAATTCAATCAAGAAATATTATCCATATTCAGGAAAATCACTGTCATAGACAGTAACATTTTTTTTAATCACATTAGTAACTAATTATACTCACTTATCATTTCTATTGGAATTTAGCATAATTGCCAACTGCTTTGCCCTTATTACATTTTTCTCTCTCATTTTTCTACATTTAAATTTTCCAATAAAAAAACCGATTAGAGGTGATAGAGGACCGGCTAAAACAACAGGGGGAAATACAGCCATCTGAAGATATCCAAATGGTAGAGACTGACTTCCAACATGATGAGGTATTGCATCCCATAGAGAAAAAAAGTGTAAATAAATAAACTGGCTAAAATATAAAATAAGAAAAGTTATTAAGGTATAAAAAAAAGTAAAATCCTTTAGTGTACCATAAAAATCAATCTCTGTACTATTTTTTTGAGGCATCAATGATATATTGCTAACATAATCTACCGGCTTAATACGAATCATGTATCCTATTCTCATGATGTGGACCTTTCGTTTTAATAACTCCTGCGTATTGACTTCTAAAGTATCTTTTATAGTATCATAATCATCGATGGAATATTGCCATTTAGTTTCAAAGGTATTACTAAATGTTAGACTATTATCTTCTCTAGAAGGCAAATTTTTCAATGGCAAAAATTCTTCAGCTATTACACCCTTCTTCACAACAGTCTCAAGAATTTTTACTTCATTATAAAATTTTCTATAATGAATGATCCTTTTAATAAAAAATCTTATAGCCATAACAAAAATTGGAATTCCATAAATAATTACAGCTGAACCTATGAGATCTGTTTTACCCCACAGAAAACCAACAATTTCAATGATGGTTTTAAATATAGGGTTTTCAGTATCTACAACTTTTTCTAGCCAAGGGAACCCTTTTCCCTGATTTACCACTGCATAAAAATAACGAATAAAATTGTAAGAAAAATAATAAACAAGAATAAAATACATATAAAAGAATAAGGTTTTAACAGGATTTATTGCCTTTATATTTATATCTATGAAAGTTTCATTTTGCCCCTGTGGTTTACTTGTTACCACCTCAAGTTCAGGCACATTATCACTTAACCATATTTCTTTTGGATCTTTTCCAAAATCATGTGTATGGATATTCCCTTCTCTATTAAAAATTTTCTCACAGGCTGTATAGAGAAGATTATAATCAAGTGTCTTTGAAATCGTAAAACTGTATTCAAATTTAAAAAGATTGGTGAAAAATCCTTTTCCCATCATTGTCTTCTCCATAGTAATACTTTACTAATTTCATTGCAGCAATTTCAAAAAAGGTCAAGTTCTTTTCAAATATAACTTTCATGACAAAGATATAACCTTTAGTATATATACTATAGATAAAAAAAAGAGCAGCTAAAAAGCTGCCCTGAGAAAACACACTATCATTTATAATATCACATTAGAAATTTCTGTTTTTTAAATCCTTAACTATACCTTTATAAAAATCCGGTGCATTAAAACCTGGAGTGATTCCGAAAAAATGACCAATTGCTGTGGCATGAGATACTCCACCACCCCACCAGGCACCTGATTCAACACCGCGAAAATTGCCCCATCGAGCTGATGTTGTTGAAACAAGACCATCATTATTTCCTTCAAGAAATTTCATAATAATCCAGCTTGGCTGAAGGATTAAATCTGGTGATAAGTACTTAATCTTGGTTGCCCAACTCTGATAATAGATTCCTGAGTAATTAGGTGTTGAAGGATTAAATACATTCTTCATATATGAAGTTGTTACTGCATAAGCATTTTCTAAGCTTGATGGATTATCGTCACCCAATAAAAGAATATAGATTGCATCTGTAATCTGTCCGATAAAACTTTCCCATGAATCCGGCACAATGCCTACAATCATATCAGCCAGTTTACTTCCCTGATGAGGACCACAGAGACTGGTATGACTGGCTACCTTAGAACCGAGACCAAGATTTGTAATTGCATAACGGGTATAGATAGTACCATGAGAATGACCTATTATGTTAGCCTTTGATTTGCCTGTAATGGCCAAAATTTGAAGAAATTGTTTTTTAAACTGAAGAGCCTTTGCCTGAGTGCTATCCATGCAGTTAACCTTAGTTGCAAAAACAGTACCACCCTCATCTCTCAATTTGTCTTCAACACCCCAGAAATATTCGATAGTACCAAACATTTTATCGGTAAAACCCATGCCATGAGCTAATATTACTGGATATTTTGTATCACAGGAATAACTCTTTGAACCACCGGCGAATGCTGCCATTGGTACTGTAAGTATAATAAGAAGAATTGCTATTTTTTTTATCATTGTTCCCCCCAGAAAAATGTCTTTATCTTTTTTTTAAAACCAACCAGACGGTTTTTATAATATATATATACTTAAATTGGCTCAACCTTTCTATGCAATAGCAGATTATTCTATATTTGCACACATTGGTTGAACCAATTTAAGTGTATTTGTCAAAGAAATTTTTACATTCATTGAAGGTTCCGATAGTTATCGGCACCCCATATTAGAGCGCAGCTGGAATCTTGTTACAGAGATAATGTTAAGAGGAGAATAATTATTTAAGTAGAGAAATGACCCTGTTTTGGAGTGCATAGGAAAGAAAATCAAAAATATCATCAAATTCTAAGGATTCATTGATCTCAAGAGCCTCTCGAAGTGTTATCTTTCCATCAAAGAGTTTCATAAGATTGCATAAAGGCTCATTTATAAGTAGAGGGTTCACCTCACCATTACAATTATGTATGGCAATATATGATTTTTTTTCTGAATAATTCTCTAAAAATTCATCAAAATTAAGCTCACCTACTGACAAAAGAGCATTAAAATCATAATGTAGTTGAAGAAGCTCTGTAGCAGAATTAAGAACAAATACAGTATTTTCATCAAATGAGGATGAAATCTCTTTATCACTGGATCCAAGAAAAAGAGATTTATTATATGCACTATTAAAAGTGATAATATCTTTCATAATCAATGTAAAATGAGAAATATCATTTTGCACAAAAAGATCTTCTATAAAATCGACCTGCAAAGACCTTATCTCGTCAGAAGAAAATTCTCCATAGACTTTCTCATTCCCAATAAATTTTAAAAAACGTGTTATAAGTTCCGAGGGCTCAATCATGAGAGTTTCGTATACCATGAACATCCACCCCGTAGAACCGCCCCTGTTATAGAAGATATCGCAGGCTCTTTGAAGCTTTTCTGAAGCTGCCATATCCTCCTTTGAAAAACCATCAGATGAAATCAGGATATAGGGTGCCTGATCTAAATGATTAAGCTTTAAATCAGATGATTTTTCATATAACTCAGTTCCAGGCAGAACCGCCAATGGAAAAATATCAAGATGATTGGGCTGCAGACGAAGTGCAAAGTCAAGACTCCTTTTAAAACCATCGAAAGAATCAAGAGGCAGACCATAGATTAGATCAAGGCCAAATATAACACCTGCTTCATTTAGAAGATGTATCCTCTGACTATAGTTTACTCCATCAAATTTTCTATTGAGCTCAGCCATAACTTCAGGGTCTGCGCTCTGAAGGCCGATTTGAAGGCTGCAGTTTATCTGTGAAAAAAGCTCTGCCATTTCCATATCGAGAAATTCAGTTCTAACCTCAAAGGTATAATGAATCTTCGGAGCAATATCTATGATCATCTGTAAAATAATTTTTGCTCGCTTCACATCACAGTTAAATGTAGGATCAAGTACAAAAATCTCAGCAACATTATGAGACTCAAAAAGCACAAGTTCATCTCTCAATCGATCAATAGAATATCGTCTTACTCCTCCAATGCCCTTTGACTCAAAACAGAAGCTGCATTTAAAGGGACAACCCCGGGATAATTCCCATAGTACGCCGGAATAATTTTTTACATCAATTATATTATTCAAAAATGGGGATGGGATGCTGTCTAGATCATTAACTGCCCATTGACTGGTTTCATCCCTTTGGTCTTCATCAATTATAAAAACGCCAGGCACATTATTATAATCTTCTTCTTTGATGATTCTTCTTATAACCTCTGCAAGAGCAAGCTCTCCCTCTCCCTTAATAATAAAATCCAAAGGAGCACTGCATAAAAGATTATATGGCTGTGCTGTAGCCTCTGGTCCTCCTGCAAAGAGAACCTTTTTAGAATTTTTTCTACCGATGATCTTACAAACCTCTTCAACCTTTTGTCTATTCCACAGAAAGGTTGAAAAACCAATATAATCAAAGTCTTGATCAATAATTTTTTGTGCAATCTCTTGTGATGAATCAGACATATAAAAATCAATTACTAACACTGTAATATATTTTTCAATAAGTTCATCACCATCGAGCTGTGCCTTTAACAATGCTGCACCAAGGGGCATTGCCTGTGGAGATTTTTTAATATGAATTGAAACTACTGCGAGATTAATATTTTTTTTCAAAATGAACTCTTTAATAATTATTTTCGAGATGATACATCCAATGATTTCAGGAGCTTCCCCTCAAAACTAAGAATATTGACAACTAACTTTTTATTCTTAAGATCAACCTTCATGATAGTTTCTCCATCCCATTTTGAACCACCAACAACAACTGGATATGAATGATTCTTATCTGTCTTAAAAATCGCCATCTTATGGGTATGACCGGATATTACGACATCAACATTTGTTTTTTCAAAGAGAGGAGCAAAATATTTTTTCATAATATAATTGCCGTGATCTTTATCAATTGTTCTATCATTATATGGGGGGATGTGAACCAGAATGATTCTGTATCGCGCCTTCTGATAACTCTTCCTCTGAGTCTCCCTCTTAAACCATTGAAGCTCTTTCTTACGATATTCTTCGAAACGAGTAATACCGCTATACTCCTTATGACTATCTTTCTTATCTTCTCCAGAATCCAAAACTATGAAACGAATTGGTCCATGACTAAAGGCATAGTAGTAATTATCATTTTTTTTGTTTAAAAATCTTCTCAATGAAGGTGCTGCCAACCCCCTTGTTTCATGATTTCCTCTTACAAAATAAAATGGTTTTGTTCCATTAAGTGCTTTATCCAGAGGTTTAAGTAATTGATTGATAATCTGTTTCTCTGAATCAATATGATCAAAATAATCTCCATTAACAAACAAATAATCAAATGAAAAACGATTCTTCTTTATAAATGATGAAATGAGTTTTGAATTTTCGTGAACATCATTAAAAACAAGAAATGAAATATTTTCAGTCTTGAGACCCAATGTCTTAAAGGATTTATTTTCTGATGAGATTGTCTTATAATATTCTGAATGATAGGCATAATACTGCTTCAGAGGTTTTACAGAAACCTGATAATTATATTTTTTTCCTGGTTTTAGATTTTCAAGAGTAAATCGGTGAACCCTTGTTAGATTGTTCATTCCATCCATTGATTGCTGAATTTTCTTATCAATTCCATGGCCCTTTATGGTGAGCCAGCCAAGGGATTTTTTATTTGTTACCACAACAATAGTTGCAGAGGTTGATGTTACTCTCTGCAAATAAGGACCTGCTGATATCTCAGCACCAGTGTAATCACTCTTAATGATTATAAATATCATGACAAGAGCAATAAATGAAAAGAACCTATATCGAAAGGGAACGCCCTCTTTAATGACAGGCAAGGTAAGCATTACAATTGCGAGAATAAAGATAAACACAAGAGAAGGCAGAACCTTTTTGACCTCACGCCATGCTACTGAGATTTCCTGATTGATACCGGTAATGAGCATATAGAACATAACACTTAAGAAAAATGTAGCTGCAATAAATATAATCTTTTGAGAAATCTTCAAAGAGAAAACTTTATCATTATTCATATTCTCTATTATCCTTAAAAAAAGAGATAATAAATAAGAAATTGCAAGAAAAAGCATAACAACAATTACAAAGAGCCAGGGGAATTTTACATGAAGCATCTTTTCAAGACCTTCATTGATGCTAAACCACATTGGATGCAAGAGAAGAATCATAGCAAAAAAAGCAATAAGATCAATAAGGGAAAAAACCAAAAGAAAATTCCATGGATTTTTTAAAAGATTTTTAACCTTATTCATGATAGTATAATCCTCACCAAAATAAATATTTTAATTTATGGGTCATTTAACAAGAAATAATATATCAATGTCCAGAACAATATAATGATAATTTTGTTCTTTTCCATAAGCTCATATATAAATCAATAAACTCTAAAATCTTTATCAAAACCTCTTAAATGATCCATTTTATTCTTTTTACTCATTTTATAGTGATATTTGTATATAAAAAGACTTATTTTATTATTACTCATTGACCTTCATAGCAAAATAGGGTATAGTATTACTATTGACAACAAAGGCCTCTTCTTCATGGTGGCTGGTATAAACTAAGAGCTGAATTTTTCAGCAATATACAGGAGAAAGAATTTGCGAGCAGCAATATTTATCGACGGCGGATACCTGCTGTCACACATGAGAAAAAATGATATAACACCCAGGTATGACGAACTTGCCACTTACCTGATGAAACCCTTGAGAAAATCTGTTCAGTTAGATTTATTACGGTGCTACTTTTATTATTGTGCACCATGGATGTCAACGGAGCCCTCTGAAGCAGAGAAAAAGAGAATGGACGAACATGAAGTATTCATGAAAGAGATTCTCAGCCAGGAAAGATGGGCAGTTCGTTTAGGTAAACTTCAGAGACGATGGGACGGTCACAAGGAATACTTTGAACAGAAAAGAGTTGATGTACTTCTTTCAGTAGATATGGTACGTCACGCAGCTGAGGGTCACATTCAACACGTAATTGTTGTAGCTGGTGATAGTGATTTTATTCCAGCCATTGAAGCTACCAAGGACTCCGGAGCAACAGTGACATTATGGTATTTTGATACAAACTCTATTCATAAAGATCTTTTAGATATGGCTGATACAACTCACCAGATTGATCTGAAAAAGATGCCAAAACAAAAAGTCAAAAAGATTCAGGAAAAGAAACTGGAGAAAAAGCCGGTTCAGACAAAACCCAAGGCAAAAACAAAGAATCATCAAAGAAAAAATAAACGATTTTTTCACAAAAAACCAACAGATAAAAAACCCACAGAGTAGGAGACAGTAGAAAGTCTAAAGTTCAAAGTACTCAATTTGCTTTCTACTTTAGACTTTTAACTATTCTTCACTCTTCATAAATACTTCATAAAAATATCATTTCAAACATTCATCATATAATAAAAAAGGACGTAACTATGTACGATTTTATTATAGCTGGTGCAGGACCAGGAGGATCAACCCTGGCACGACTCCTTGGCAAGAACTTCAAGGTTCTTCTTTTGGAGAAAAAAAAATTAATAAACAATGAAATGACAAGAGAAAAGGTCTGCGGAGGATTACTGGCCCCGGACGCACAAAAAGCTCTAGGCTCACTTGGTCTTGGAATTCCTCTTTCTGTTTTAACAGGACCTCAGCTCTTTGGGGTACGATCAATTGATTTAGAAGAAAACCTTGAACAGTTCTATCAACGCTTTTATATAAACATCAATCGTAAAAAATTTGATCATTGGCTTATATCGCTGATAAATGATACTGTTGATATTCGTTATGGTTCAACAATGAAGTATTTTTCTGAAAATAATACTAATGTTGAGGTTGAGTTTCTTAACAATGGAAAAATATTCAAAGAAAAGTGCAGATATCTCATTGGTGGGGATGGATCACTCTCAAGAGTTCGTGAAATCTTAACGGGACATTCTATTAAAACTCTTCCGTCATACATAGCCTTGCAACAAAGTTTTGAGAAGAAAACTCCTGACTCCCATTTTTCTGTATTCTTTGACCACAACGTAACTGACTTTTATTCATGGATAATTCCTAAAGAGGAATCATTCGTTCTTGGGGCTGCACTTCCCTATTCAAAAAATATTTTTCAGAAATTTCAATTATTACAAGAAAAAACTCAAAACTGGGGGTACAACTTTAAAAGATCCATCAAAACTGAAAGTGCCTGGATCATTAGACCAAAAAACAATACTATACACTCTGGGACTCAAAGGGTTCTACTTATTGGAGAAGCAGCTGGTCTAATTAGTCCTAGTTCTGCAGAGGGAATTAGCTATGCAATAAGATCTGCCTTATATCTCAGTAAAGCAGCTGACCTTGACATAGATAATTTATATGATGAATATAATAAAAACTTAACTCCATTAAAAAGAAATATATTCTTTAAAAATTTAAAATCCCCATTTATGTATAATAGATTCTTAAGAAAACAGATTTTAAAATCAGGCATAATGTCTATAAAAAATGAAGGAGATATCCCATGTATGAGTTTACAAAATATCACGGCCTAGGAAATGATTACCTTGTTATTGACCCTCAAAAATTTCCTGTATCAATTGACTCAGCTCTTGCTAAAAAAATCTGCCACAGAAATTACGGCATTGGTAGTGACGGTATTCTCTATGGACCTTTTATTGATTCTAAAAACAATATCTCACTGGAAATTTTTAATCCTGACGGATCGATTGCAGAGAAGAGCGGTAATGGTTTAAGAATTTTTTCTCAATATCTCTTTGATGAAGGGATAATTGACAACAATCCCTTTTATATTTCAACAAAGGCTGGAATTGTCAAATCCTCTGTCTATGAAAAAGAAAAAACAGTAGAGGTTGAGATGGGAAGAATATCCTTTCATAAAAATGATATTCCTGTTCATAGTGATTTAGATGAGGTGCTTAATGAATCAATGATTATCAATGATGAAAAAATAATATTTACTGCTACAACAATTGGCAATCCACACTGTACTATTTTATGTGAAAACATCTCATCCTCCATTGCAAAAAAATACGGTCCACTTATTGAAAACCATGAAATATTTCCCAATAAAACAAATGTTCAGTTCATGAAAATTATAGATGAAAACAATATAGAGATTGAAATTTGGGAAAGAGGAGCAGGTTATACATTGGCTTCAGGAAGCAGTAGCTGTGCTGCAGCAGCCTGTGCAAAAAAACTGGGATTTTGCAATAATGACATAACCGTTCACATGTCTGGTGGAAACCTAAATGTCTTTTTGTCAGATGACTACCATATAACAATCTCCGGACCAGTGAAAAAAATCTGTGATGGTTTTATTGATAAATCTTTTATTGAAAAATGAATATTTACTGAAACACAAATCAACACCTTGAATATGGATACAGCTTTACTGAAAGACCGGGGCAATCCTGATTTTTCAATAATTTTTTTCACCTAAACACGGCATAAAGGAGATAAAAAAATTTTTAATGATGAGGATGTGCTCATAAATGAATTTTCTTTGGAGGTATAAATAAAAAAAGTCCAAAGCAATTAAGAGATATCTCTTTTACTTTGAACTTTTCATTTAAATGAAATCAATAATATTCTTTTTATAAAAAAAGAATATTATCTTTAATAAATTTTTTTAGTATCTATAGTGATCAGGCTTATATGGTCCTTCAACAGGAACACCGATATAATCAGCCTGCTCTTTTGAAAGTTTGGTGAGATTAACACCAAGCTTTTCTAAATGCAGTCTTGCAACCTCTTCATCAAGAACCTTTGATAGAGTATAAACACCAACTTCATATTTGTTCTCTACAAGATCAATCTGTGCAAGAGTCTGGTTGGTAAAGCTGTTAGACATAACAAAACTTGGATGACCAGTTGCACAACCAAGATTAACAAGACGACCCTCTGCAAGAATTATTATATTATTTCCTGATTTCACAGTCCACTTATCAACCTGTGGCTTAATAGTAACACGCTTCATTCCTGGAGTTTCTTCAAGGTATCTCATATCAATTTCATTATCAAAGTGACCGATGTTACAAACAATTGCTCCATCCTTCATCTTTTCCATATGAGCACCAGTAATAATATCTTTATTACCTGTAGTAGTTACATAAATATCACCCTCAGCAAGTGCATCTTCAAGTGTAGTTACCTCTAAGCCTTCCATCGCTGCCTGAAGAGCACAGATAGGATCAATCTCTGTTACAATAACTCTGGCACCAAATCCTCTCATTGACTGAGCACAACCCTTGCCAACATCTCCATAACCACAGACCACAACTACCTTACCAGCAACCATTATATCTGTTGCACGTTTGATACCATCAGCAAGTGACTCTCTACAGCCGTAAAGATTATCAAACTTTGATTTAGTAACTGAATCATTAACATTGATTGCAGGAAAAAGAAGCTCACCATCTCTAAACATCTGATAGAGTCTATGAACACCAGTTGTTGTTTCTTCAGAAACGCCAATTATCTTCTCAGAAATAGCAGTCCATTTTTGAGGGCTCTTCTTGACACTAACTCTCAGGCGATCCATTACAATCTGAAATTCCTTATTATCATATTTCTGATCAGCAAGTGAAGGATCAGCTTCAACCTTTTTTCCCTGGTGAATAAGCATAGTTGCATCACCACCATCATCTACAATGAGGTCTGGACCAGTACCATCTGGCCATGTTAATGCCTGCTCTGTACACCACCAGTATTCTTCAAGGGTTTCTCCCTTCCATGCAAAAACTTTACACTTGCCAGCTTCAACAATAGCTGCTGCTGCATGATCCTGTGTAGAAAAAATATTACATGATGCCCATCTTACATCAGCACCCAGTTCAAGAAGTGTCTCTATAAGTACAGCTGTTTGAATAGTCATATGAAGACTACCCATTATCTTTTTTCCAGCCAATGGCTTTTTAGTACCATATTTCTTTCTTATAGACATGAGACCTGGCATCTCTTCTTCAGACATGATTAACTCTTTGCGTCCCCAATCTGCCTGGGATATATCTGCAATCATATTCTCAATAGATAAATCTAATTCAAGAACTCCATCAGTTTCCTTAATGTCCATTTTTTTCTCCTTTATGTTATTATTTGACAGCACTTTGGCTGTATATTTTTACTTGTGTTGAGCAATGAAGATGTTCACCTTCATTCCTGATTTTACCGTGTATGATTCACTAATACATTTCTTATAGCCTGCATCATGGAGCCATGTTAAAATCTCATCTTTATCAAAACCCAGCCATCGATGGCCATAGAGTCTTCTAAAATCTTCTCTATTGTGTTTATCAAGTTCAGCAATAATGAGGCTGTTTTTTACTACCCTGGAGGTCTCATATAGTGCTTCCTGAGGTGATGGCAGATGATGAAGCACCATGCTGATTACCCCATGATCAATCTCCTGATCTCTCATTGGAAGATGCTCTATTTCACCAATTCTTAAATCAACCCTCTGGTCAAATGACTCCAACCGACTCTTTGCCTCTTCCAGCATTCGGGAAGAAGAATCAACTCCAATGACCTGACTAGCTTTTTGAAGAAGAGTTGCCATCAATTCGCCAGTACCACATCCCAAATCAGCAACTATTGAATCTTCATTAATATAGGGTAATATCTCATTATCAAGATGAAGATCACCAAAGAGATCCTCTTTCATATTATCCCATTGTGATGCAATACTGTTGAAGTATTGAGTTTTTTGGGATAATCTTTCCTGTAATACTTCATCTCTTAACTGAAGATCCTTTAAAAGGTCACTATCACTTTTGAGGATTTCCTGAAGATTTTTTTCAATAGGATTGGTCTCTCCAATTGCCTTATAAAAAACCCAAAGACCATCACGTCTTGATGTTAAAAGTCCTGCATCTGTCAAAATCTTGAGATGCCTTGAAATTCGTGACTGGCCCATTGACATAACCTCTACCAATTCATTAACATTGAGCTCCTTTGTTAATAAAATATTATAGAGAAGAATGCGTGTTTCATCAGCCAGCGCTTTAAATGTAGCAATAGAATTCATATCTATATATCAAGATATCTTGATATATAGATATTGTCAATAAAAAAAATGAATAATTCTATTTAATCTCAATACCAAAAAGTATTATATCATCTGTTAAGCTTTCAGTTCCTCTAAATACATCAATCTCTGTAATTATACTATCTAAAGCTTCACTCAGAGTTCCATTTTGGGAATGACAAATCATATGAGGTAAATTTTCAAAACCAATCATTTTACCATTTTTATCAACTGCTTCAGGTATTCCATCAGTATAGAGAAAAACCCTATCACCCTTTTTTAAATGAACTGTAGCTTCTTCAAATTCAATATCATCGAAGACACTAATTAAAGTTCCTTTACAATTAATATATGATGCATTATCTAAATTTTTTCTATATATTATTGGGTGAGGATGGCCACCAGATGAAAAGGATAATTCTACTCCATCTGAGGTCTTTTTGAAAACACAGTAAACTGCTGTTAAAAAACTCATAGGCATATTGCCCAGCAATTCAAAATTAAGTGACTTCATAAAACTTGCCGGATGCTTATAGTATTTATCAAAAACACGGTTTGTTGTTGCACTGATAAGGGCTGAAAAAAGTGCAGCAGTGACACCGTGACTGGCCACATCACCTATAAAAACACCGACAGAATCATTATCTATTTTTTTTGCAAAGAAATAATCTCCTCCCACTGCATCAAGGGGTAAATATCTATAATCTAAAATAACACTATCAATATTTGGAATATCACTTTTTATTAAAGATCGCTGAATCAACTGAGCTGTTTTCAGATCTTCTTCCATAATAGCATTTCTTTGTTTTAAAATTTTCTCACTATCTTCAAGATCTTTCTGAGCTTTTTTTATTTCAGTAATATCAAGAAAATTGATTAAAATAATATAATCTTCTTCCGCATCTATCAATTCAGAGCTCAATAAAACAGGAAGAAAATCACCATTTTCTTTTCTCAATGTAGCTTCAATATTTTCTATCTTTTTTTGTCCCTTTGCTCTCAGTTCTTTAATTTCACTATTTTGATTGTATATTATTGCATAGGGCTCTCCAATAATATCGTAATATTGATATCCTGTCATCTGACATGCAACTTTATTTATATCCACAATGGTTCCATCACTGCCAATGATAAAACTGCCCCCAGGAAGATTTCCAAAGAGTTTCTTCCATTTTTCTTCGCTCTTTTTTAAGGTCACGGCTTCTTTTCTGCGTTTTGTTACATCTCTTATTATTCCACAAAAACCTATTGGTTTTTCATTATAATCTTTTAAGAGGGTTGCAGATCCTGCACAGTACATTGTAGAACCATCATCTTTATTTATCTTGAAAATTCCCAGATTTAAGGGATCACCGGTTTTAAATATTTTATTAAATTTATTATAAACATCCTGTGCAACATCTGGAGTGAATATTTCACTGTAGTTCACTCCAATTATATCTTTATTCTCAAAACCCAAAATTCTTTTTGCTGAATGATTGGTACTTTTTATGTTACCCTTTAAGTCAATCTCATAATATCCATCTTCTATAGTATCAAAAATAGTTCGATATTTTTGTTCACTACTTCTTAATTCTTCTTCAAAATTTTTTCTCTTTGAAATATCTCTTGCAATCCCAATAATTCCAAAGGGTTTTTCATCATCTTTTCTCAGAAATTTCAGAGCCATCTCAAGGGTTAGAATCTTGCCAGAACTATGATACACAGATAATTCAAGTGTTCTTAATCTGTTTGGATCATATTTATTTTCATTAAAAAATTTTAACTCATCTTGAAAAATCCTTTGAGATATATCTAATGAACCAGGGGTCAGATACTTACTTACATGTGTATCAATAATGTCTTTCTCATCATATCCTATTATTCGCTTAACAGAAGGATTCACAAAGGTAATATTGAGATCAAAATCCATGATTAAAACAATATCAGTAATTTTTTCTGAGATAAATTTATATTTATCAGTGCTTTCACGAAGAGCATCAATAACAGATTTTCTTTCAGTAATATCACGAGATACCCCAATAATGCTAATAGCCTTACCATCGGGATTTCTCAAGAAGGATCCCTTCAGTTCGAGGTGAACGATATGACCATCTTTGTGAACATCATCTACTTCAATTGTAATTTGTCTCTTAGGATCTCCTTTACCATGATTTTCTAACTCCAATTCTCTTATAAAAAGTTCCATCACATTCTTCTGTGATTCCTGAGTCATTAGCTCTATGATTGAATTAAACTTCTGATATTCCTCAGCTTTATAACCAAGTATATTTTCTACAGAGGGTGACATATAGGTAAGATTAAGACTCATATCTACAATCCAGATAATATCTGATACATGTCTCATTAAAAGTTTATAGATATCTAATATCTTCTGGTTTTCTTCTTCTAATTTAACACGGTATGATATATCTCGAACAACACATAATCTGGCGATTATGGAATTATTCTTATCTTTAATATTGACCGCATTGACTTCACATTGAAAGATTTTGCCACTGAAGCTCTTGAGTTTGAATGGAACTAATCCCCGTGATTCATCGGATTCAATACCTTCAGAGAAAAGATCAATGACGTGATCCTTATCAGTATCATCTATAAAATTTGATAAATGTTTATTTAGATATAGCTCTACCTTATCATCGGTAATATTGGAAAACTGCGGACTTATATAGGTAACAATTCCCTCAGGATCTAATAATACGATTATATCATTTGAGGTTTGAATAATTTCACTAAAAATATTTTCAATATCAACATTGTCAGGCAGATAATCTTTATATTGGAGTATTTCAATTTCAGACTTCAAGACAACTTCTCTTACAGAGGAATTTCATCTACTGAATCATATATGGTTAAAAATTTTTCTATGGTACCAAGCTTCAATAGAGTCATTATATCACCAGGAACATTGAGAAGTGCGAAATGACTGTCTTTTTTCTGCATTTTCTTATGAGAAGTTACTAAAACACCGATTCCTGATGAATCCATGAAGGATACACCTTTAAGATCGATAATAATACTCTTATCAGTTCCTTCAATTAAAGGCTTCATTAGCTCTTTAAATTGAGTAAGATGAAAATAATCAACCTCACCCTCAACTGTTACAAGAGTATGCTTTCCATGTTGTTCTATAGTTGATTCCATCGAGCCTCCCTAGCAAATAATCTACTACATTATTCACTATGTTATACCTTTATGTCAATAACTATACAAATAAAAGTGTCATTTCTTCCAACTAATAAGAATAGTACCTATTTAAGCTTTTTTTCTCTGGAGTTTAGTGACCAATAATCCCTTTTCTGTATCAAAGTCTATAGTTCGTCCAACATCACCTAAAACATCTTCATAGTGAATTCTCAGACCAAAATCCTTAACAACTCTCCGGGCAACCTCAACATTTTCCGTTCCAATACTTTTTTTATTATGACCAAAATCAATTAAGCTGGAACCACCAATTATTGAAACAACAAGATCTTCTTTTTTACTCCCGGCACTCATCAAAAAGGATTTCATATGATCAAAGGAACAGGTAATATATTTAAACTCTGTCTCAATATCTTCATGATGATCACATTTATGAGGACAATTATCTCGACAGGTGACTCCGTAGAGTCTTCTTTCAGGAAGCTGCCCATGACACACTGTGCCAATATGTTTCTTCTTATCATACATAGCAATGGCAACACAGGATCCAAGGACCATCCAGACCTTTGCCGGATTTACATCAGCATAGATTTCCCCTGGAGAGAGCATGATCTTTGTATTATTAATCATATTCACCATTATATCACTTTTACTATGGGTGTATTTCGCTGAGGTATTCTCTTATATTTATAGGTTGGATAGCCCACCATCAAGGTTCCAAGACAATTATGATTTTCAGGTAAGCCGAGAGCCTCTTGTAGTGGAGTCCATGCATTTGCAGCTATGGAAAAATACCCTGCCCAGCAAGCAGCAATATCATGTGAAGGAGCAGCAAGATCAAAGAAAGTTAAAGCAATGGTTGCAGCATCCTTGGCTGTGGGATTTAACTTATGACCGTAGGCAATAACCAGATGAGGGGCATTTCTAAGGATTGCATCAATACCGGCATCCCAGCCCTTTGTCATCATATCTAAGTGCATCAATTTTGCCATTTCGGGCTGAGTTTCAATGACATTCTTCATCCAGTCAGCCACGTGACCGGTCATCTCCTTTACCTTGTCACTATCATGGACAATAAGCCACTGAACTGGCTGCATATTATGACCTGATGGAGCATAACGGGCTACATCAATGACCTCTTTGATTATTGCTTCATCTACGGGCTTCTTTTTATAGGTACGAATAGAACGTCGGGACCGAAGAAATGTCACAGCCTGTTTCTTTGACAGTTTCTCATCCTTCTGAACCTTTTGAAAATCTTCAGGTTTTCCACAACGATGACTTAAAGAATCATGGGGACAAACTGCAACGCAGTGACCACAGTTTATACAGAGTTCATCAGCATTTTTCACTGCAATGGGGCCATCTTCCTTATTGGGCATTGCAATAATCATTATGGGACACTCTGCAACACAGTTTCCACATGAGGTACAGGTATTTTTATCTATGGTAAAAAGGCTCATTATTTTCTCCTAAAGGAATGAATTTCACTAAAATATCTTATATACATACCAGTAATTCTTTAATTATATGCGTCAAGTTCAAAAATAATAATTTGTAAAGATTTTAATATTATAACAACTACACTTTAATACTTTAACAAATTGAGTGGGGATGCGAACCTTTTCATAGAAATAACACATAAAAAGAGCAATTTCTTCATTTATTGCAACAAACACCCTTCTCCTATAACACAGTGATTTCAATCTTTAGCACAACGATTGATAATAATTTTTCTCACTTATACTCCTATAATATTTGCTTTTTTTATCTAGGAGAATCCCGATTCTTATAATATCAAAAAGGATCAGGACTGATTTTTCTTCTGCTTCATATAAAACATCGTGTTTTATTCGCTTTTTATAATAATTGAAGATATTAAGGATTCACCAATCAAAAAAATGACTATCAATCACCTGATTTCTTTAATGCTCAATATTTTGAATGAGTTAAAACACACACTCAGTTACTAACATAACAACCAACAAGTTGGCATTAATCTTGACAAATGCCAACTTATTCCATATAATATAATTTGCAAAACTACGTGCAGCAAAAAAGGATGTGTTGAATGAAAAAGTTGTTATTCTTAGTGATGTTTACTCTGCTTTTAACCACTTGTGAGCAAAATGATTTATATACACCGGTAAATGATGCAATAAAGGCTGAACGCTATGTACAGATATCTACAATTTATGCTATTGATGAGTCAAATATAGTTGTATATTTCACTAAAGATCTAAATCCTACAACAGTATCAAGTATAACAGGTACCATAAGCTCAGGAGCTACAGTTAATACTCCCGTAATTGGTGCAAATCCAAGAATACTCTACATTAGTCTATCAGGTACACCAGATACAATTGATCATATTACATCCAATACACTCACTTTAAACAATATTGAAGATGCCTATGGATACGTACAAACATCTGTATCTGGTAATTTTGTAGGCCCTCTTAGTCACAGTTTTACTGTTGGTACAAATTCCAAATTTATGGATTTAGCAGCTATTGGAAGCAGTATATATGGTATAATCTACGATAATATAAATGGTCGTATTGTATTGAATTATTCTTCAAATGCAGGTTATTCATTCTATGCTCCTCGCACTCATCCCGTTAGTATATCTGGTCCAATAAAACTAAAAGCCATTGAAGATAGAGATGGTGATGGTAATGATCTCTATGTCATTGCTAAAACTGATACAGACAAACTTCTAATAGGAAAATCTATAGATGGTGGAATTAACTGGAACTTTGCAGAAATCGCATCTATTACTGATACAACTATAAGCAATTACTACTCTTTAGCTATTGCACCACATGCATCTGACCATCGTCTAGACAGAGTATATGTATCTCGATATAAAAGTACATCTCCTGTTCAAATAAATTATACCTCATTTCAATTATCTCTTATTCCTTCTGTTACCTTCACATATATCATTTCAGATCAAATCATCCAAAGTTGTCCTGCTGAAATAGACATGTATAATTCTATTGATGTTATAGCTGGAGCAGCTTCAGACGGAAGTAATGATAAAATATACATCGCTTATGTAGCCAATAATAGTATAAATAACAGCAGCTATCCTAGATTATTTAAAACTTATGACAATGGTACAACATTTAATCATATAACAATAGATTCTGAAGTCTCAAACTCTAAAATAGGATTTCATAACTCAATAAGTGTACTTAATGATGGTTCAAATGATTGGGTTTTAACGTGCTACCAAGAAATTGACACAGGAGGTAATTACAATATTAAATTTGCTTCTTCTACAGATGGAGGAAATACATTTGCAGATCAAACTTTAAATACAACACCATCAAGTACAGAAATTGGAAAATACACTCACATATCATATTCAAATTCATATGTATATTTATCACATTACAAATCTGGAACTCCAGGTACAATCGGCTTCTATCGAAACTGGAATTATGGAGCTGCAACTTGGTCCCCAGAAAGAACTATAACAGGAATCAATGATAATCATGCACCTATTGTTACAACAGGCGATGGAACCACTACTCCTTTTAGTAGACTCTATACCATGTTTATCACTGGTTCAGGACCATACAACCTTAGCTTCTATAGGTCCCTAGACAAAGGAAACACCTGGCCATAATAATTACAAAGAACCTTTTTTAAAAAATCTCATCCCACAATTCTTAGTGATCACTCTGCCATTTCTTCAAAGCCGCATTAGCCTTTTCAGTTCTAATATGATTGATATGATGATCAATCTTTTCTGATGATAGATCATACTTTGTTTCAAGAGCCTCTAGCTTTTTTCTCTCAACATCACTAAATTCACCATCGATAAATAGTGCATTGGCTATCCATATATAGGCAAGATCCATATGCCTGGGGTTTTGCTTTAAGACTCCAAAGGCTGTTTTCAGATCATAGGTCACAACCTCTGATTCGGATAAGGCCAGTGACCGATTATATCGTGCAAAATTATCCTTCTCATCATCTGAAAACTGGCCATCCATATTATAGACCTCATAGATTATTCTCATAAGAGAAATCTTTTCAGGTTTTTCCCAGAAACGGACAAGTACAGTTTCAATGGTGTCATGAAAGGCATGAAAAAGATTCATAGGTACATCCCTCATTGTTTTTGAAAATTATAGTCTTAAATCAATCTATAGTCAATTTTTTATTTCACCACAGAGACAGAAAGGCACAGAGGTTTTTTTATTAAGTGATTGGATATTGGGAGTTGCTGCTACTGCGATTTTGACATTGAGGTTTTATAATCATAAGAAAAACGACTTGACCTGAATATTGAAAACACATCATATTATTTAAAGATATATTTCACTTTCGACATTCTGTTAGAAACTTATACTGAGGATTACATTCAATATTTTCTTTTGAATCTCATAAATAAATCCTATGAAAACAAAATCAATTATATTCATAATATCATTTTTTATTATTTTCTCATCCTATGGAGAGAATCCAAAGAGATCACTCTATCTATTACTTCAACCAGTATCTATAAAGACTGCTTCTAAAAAAGAAAAACAAATGGTGATAAAAAAATCTCTTACCTACATAAAGAAAATACTTATTATTTCAGGAGCAAAAGAATTCATTTGTAGAGAAAAAAATGGAAACATAGAAATATCAATAGATAAAGTTTTAGAGCCTGAGATGGTGGTTGATTATATATTGGGAAAAGATATTATTCAATTAAGGTTTGTTCATGACAGATATACAGCAAAATTAGAAAATTGGCTCAGGAATAATTATCCCAGAGCATTTCCTGAAACGAAGAAAGAGATACAGAAGCTTATAGATAAACTCTCTAAGAGAATACAGATGCCTTCTCATCTTGAGATATTGCCAGAGGCAGAGAAAGTTTTTAGAAAATCTCGATTATATATAAAATCCATGGTGGTTCTCTTTAAAAAAGTTGAAATCAACTCAAGAGATATTGCACAGGCTGAAGCAACGAAGGATTACTATGGAAATCCCGCTATTATATTTCAGGCAACCAAAAAGGGCAAATACAAATTCATGGAGGCTACAGCTGCTCACCATAGAACAAAAAGACTGGCAATAATTCTCCTCAAAAGGGTAATAAGTATGCCCCGAATAGCAGCTCAGATTAATTCCGGTAACGGAATGATTTCGGGAAATATTAGCGAAAAAGAATCACAGTTTATTTCAAGACTTCTCAACATTGGCCCTCCCCCTGTTGCCTTTAAAGTGTTAAAAAAAGATTATTAAGAGACAATAATTCTACCCTTGTCTCATGATACAAAGATTTTCCTTTCACTTAAATCTTGACTAATTAAAAATATTCAGTATACTGTCATAAACCTTAAAATTTGGATAAAACATGAAAATTATATATGCTACTGATATTCACGGATCTTTTAACCGTGTTGCTGACCTTCTCTTTGAAACAACTGCTGACATCTATATTATTTCCGGCGACCTCATTGATATCCCCTTTCACAGTATTGAATCAGCCATAACCTATCACGAGATGCAAAATGATTTCATGGGTCTCAAGCGTAAAATGGAAATGGATGACATGGAACTGGAAGATTTTGTAGACTGCATTATGGATATACCAGACACCCCTGATAATATTCTCGAAGATGCCTATACCTATCAACAGTATACCATTCGAGCAAGAAGAGTTATGCAGCAAAAATACAAGGTATTAGAAAACATTTTAGCATTTAAATCATCGGCCAAGGTTTTCACTATTCCAGGTAACTATGATATGGATCTCAAGTTCACTGCACTTCATGAAAGAGATCTTCATCTTCAATGGCATAATCTTGGTGCTGCAAAGATTGCCGGCTATGGCGGTGCCGATGTATGGACAGCAGGAATTCCTCAACGCTACGTAGTTCGATATCAGGGTGGTACAAATCACAAAGATAAAAAAAATGAAATGTACACCTTCTTCAAAGCCATTAGACCTGATATTATTGTTTCACATCAGCCGGCACATGGAATTCATGACCGTCTTTATCACAAAGGCCCTTCAGGTTCACCAGCTCTGAGAACCTATTGTGACAATAATAGAGTGCAGCTCTGTTTAACGGGTCATATTCATAATGACTGGGGCATGGTTTATTCAGACAATACTGTTTATCTTAATCCCTCAAATTTTGGTGAGGTAACAACACCATCTGGTGAGGTTACTGAAGGTGGTTTTTTCTATCAGATTGAGATGGATGAATACAAACCTGAGCGCATTACCTATAAAAAAATTATTGATTACCGCATTCATGACATAGTTGATTATAGCTTTAAAAACAATGAATGGAAAGAAGAAATCATAGATGCTGATAGACTCAATGCCTTAAAAAGATTGGAAAACTTTGATGATAAATCTCTTAAATATTCTCACATTCCTGAGATTGAACTCTTCAATGAAATAAAACAATTCTTCAGAATGTTTCAAACAAAGGAAACAGAAGACCGCATCAATACAATGGAAGAAGTAACACAAATGATGAAGGGCAAGTTTGATAACATTGCCATGGATATAGTGGGCTCTGTAAACCTTGGCATCTCCCAGGAAAGCTCTGACATTGACATCGTACTCTATCTTCGCTGTGGAGAAGAATGTACAGAAATACCAGAACAGTGTACACTCATGCAGGATGCAAAGAAAATGATTTCAGACCTTCTTGAAGATAAATACAAATTTGAGATTATTGACTGCATTGATCTCAACGAGGTCGAAAAAAGCATCATGGAAATGGATTATGAGTGTGAAACAACTCAGCGCTTCGTTACCTATCGATCAATCTGCAGACCAATAAACTACAAAGTCATTGCACCAGTTGAAGACCTTCTTAATAAAAATATTGAATTTCGCAAAGAGATGGAAGGCAGCATTCGATCATACTTTAGAATCTTTGTTACCACAACGCAGCATACACGATCTTTTGATAAATACATGACTCGTCTAAAGACAATTGGCATAAAACTGCCATCCTATATCAGAAAAAAAATCAGCGAATACCTTCAGCAGGAGGATGTTGAGAATTAAAAAAGTAGAAAGTATAGAAAAGTAACTACAAATGAGTAGTCATTGCGAGGAGAGACGACGAAGCAATCTCTTGTAACTGATGAGATCACTTCGCTTTCCTCGTGATGACGTATATCTTTTACAATTTTGAAAAATCCAATGTGGCAAAATAATCTTCAGCTGTCTCACCACGACGAATCATCTCTACTGATCCATCCTCTTTTAATAAAAGCTCAGCTGATCTGAGTTTGCCATTATAATTGAAGCCCATTGCATGACCATGTGCTCCTGTGTCATGGATAACTAAAATATCACCAACCTCAATTTCAGGCAACTGACGGTCTATGGCAAACTTATCATTGTTTTCACACAGAGAGCCAGTGACATCATAGGTCTTATTCAAGTCATGATTCTCTTTGCCCATAACTGTAATATGGTGATATGCACCATAAAGCGCCGGTCTCATTAAATCTGCCATACATGAATCAAGGCCAATATAATCCTTATAGGTTGCTTTCTTATGAAGCACAGAGCTTACCAGATAACCATAGGGCCCTGTTATCAGGCGACCACTTTCCATGTAAATCTTAAGGGGATGAATCTCTGTTCCTTCAATCTTCTTCTTATATACATTCCTGATGCCATTGCTTATATAATCAATATCTATGGCCTTATCCTCAAGCTTATAGGGAATACCAAAACCACCACCAAGGTTAACAAATTCTATTATTATTCCACATTTCTCATAAACCTCAAGAAGGAGGTCAAAGAGCATTTCAGCTGTTTCAATAAAATAATCATTATCAAGTTCATTTGATGCAACCATAGTATGAAGACCAAAACGCTTTACTCCCTTTTCTTTAAGAATCCTATAACCCTCAATGATCTGTTCTCTGGTAAAACCATACTTTGCCTCTTCAGGCTCACCAATAAGTGCATTGCCGGCCTTTAAAGGACCAGGATTATATCGAAAGCTTAAGAGCTCAGGAAGACCAGCATTCTTTTCAAGATATTCAATATGACTGATATCATCGAGATTTATAACAGCACCGAGCTCTTTGGCATAGATAAATTCATCAGCAGGTGTATCATTTGATGAAAACATGATATCTTCACCAGTAATGCCACATTTCTGGGCAAGCATGAGCTCAATCTTTGAGCTGCAATCAGCACCAAAGCCCTCTTCGTTAAGAAGTTTCATTAAAAATGGATTTGGGCAAGCCTTAACTGCAAAGTACTCCTTAAAATCTGGAGCCCATGAAAAGGCCTTAATTAAATCTCTGGCATTTTGACGAATTGCCTTTTCATCATATATATGAAAGGGAGTTGGATATTTTTCAATTATTGCATCAATCTGTTCTTTGGTAAAGGGTACTGTTTTAAGAGTCATAAAAAACCTTCTGAAATTCTTTTTTGTGAGAATATCAATTGCCACCCCTTCTGTGTCAATAAAATAAAAGAAAATGGAAAACATTGTTTTGCACTATACTAGAAATTTTTTATTGATATATATAGACTATTAATTAATATTTGTTTATAAATATATATAAATGAGTGTTACATAATGTTAAAAAATAAAAATAAAAATAAAATAGAAAATCAAGAATTTGAACATCAGTCTCTTTTTGAAACTGTGATGAGACAGAACAATATTCGTCTCATCAAGGCCTTTGTAAGTATTTCCCTATTGGCCAATATTGCAGCATTGGGACTTCTTTTAAGCGGTAGGGGATCAAAACATTTCACAATCTCAGATATAATCATCGAGTTATCTCTTATAGCAGTTATACTTATAACTGCTCATTTACTAGCAAAGAAAATTAAAAATGTCAAAGCAGCCAGCTACGTTGTATTAACAGCTGTTCTAATATCCATATGGATCTTCCAATACATCATGTATGGAACAAAGGAACTCTCTGCTGCCCCCTATATTGCACTAGCTCTAAGCATCTTTTATTTCAACAGAAAGATATCAATATATGCTACTGTTTTTGTTATTATTTCTCAAGTAATCTTACTTTTACTAAGACCAACATTGATTCCAGTATCTTTAGAGGGAAAGATTTTAGCCAATGAGCTCTTGGTGAGATTTTTAACCTACGTCTGGGTTGGCATCAGTGCATCAACTGGAGCAGCTGCTACAAACATGCTCATGAACCTTGCCATAAATAAAAACAATGAGTCTCATGAGAACATATCTAAACTTCGTGAAGTGGCTATAGCAATTACATCCTCAATTAGAACAATGAGAGGGAATTCAGATGAACAAAATTCTGTCATTAAAGAGCTCAACAGCATTTCTCAGAGTCAGGCAGCTTCAATGGAAGAGATTGCAGCTGCACAGGAAGAGAATTCAGCAAATTCTGTTTCAATAAGTGAAAGTGCAAAATCTGTTAATGAAGAACTGGCTGTTACAGATAGTGCAATCAATGATCTAAAGCTCGTTAATGACAAGGCCCTCATAAGCAACCAGGGAATTTCTGATACAATTGAAGAGGTGACAAAGTATTCACATCAATCTTCAGAGCAGATTATTATCACGACAGACCGAATCAGCCGCTTAAATACCCACAGTAATGAGATGGCAAACTTCATTCAAATTATCAATGATATCTCTGATCAGATTAACCTCTTATCACTCAATGCAGCAATTGAGGCTGCCCGAGCTGGAGACGCAGGTAGAGGTTTTGCTGTTGTTGCAGATGAAATTTCTAAACTGGCTGATGCAACAACTGAAAATGCCCGAAACATAGAAAAAATCATTGTTAACAATCAGGAACTCATAGAAGAAAGTAGTGTTTCAGTAAAAGACACAAAAGATAATATTGATAACCTCACATCATCCATTGATGAAATAAAAACACAGCTTCTTGATATTAGCGATCTCATAACAGATATTGACATGACTATCAAAACTGTTCGCAACCTCAATTCCAAGGTTTTTGAATCAAGCAAAATCATTGAAAATGCCACTATGGAGCAGAAACAGGCAAGTGATCTATCAAGTCAAACAACAATGGAGGTCTCTGAAACTGCACAGATATTATCTGAATTAGCAGTGAAGATCTCCCATGGAGCTGATAATATCAGCTCCATTGCACAAGAGCTGGACTCTCTATCAGAAAAAATGAAATAGAAAAAACAAACAAGTAGTTGATTTTCTAATAATCTCCCTATCAACTGACATCATTAAGGTTCAGTAATAATAGAGGTGCACAATGAAAATGGGAATCATTGGTCTACCACAGACCGGAAAAAAAACTATATTTTCACTTCTTACAGGCTCATCTGTAGGTGAAGGTGATGCGAATAAAGTAGTTTCCGGTGTAGCTCATATTAGAGACCAACGCTTTGACAAACTCGTAGATATTTATAAACCAAAAAAAGAAGCCCCCGCTCGAATTGACTTTGAACTATTACCAAAGATTGAAAGCAATACAATTAAGGATGGTGCAATCTTCAGAGATATTGCTGATATGGATTCCCTCTGCCATATAGTGAGAGCATTTACCAGTGAATCTGTATATCACGTAGAAGGTTCAGTTGATGCAATTCGGGACATCGAAGAGATTAACTCAGAACTCATTCTTCATGATATGCTTTTTATTGAGAAGAGAATTGATAGAATTGCACTCCAACAAAAAAAGCAGAAGACAAAGGACAATGAAATAGAACAAGCAATTATGGAGCGCTTTCTTGGGCACCTTGAAGATGAAAAACATTTGAGAACGATTGAGGTCTCTGATGAAGAAAAAAAAATAGTAGGCGGCTATCCCTTTATTACCATGAAAAAGATGCTTATTGTTCTCAATGTTGATGATGATAAGGTGGGGGATGAGAGCCTGATAAGAATAACTGAAGAACGATGTAAAGATAACCATATCTCCGTTATGGTAGTATCAGCAGCCCTTGAAGCAGAGATTGCCTTATTAGAATCAGAAGAGGATCGTGAAGAATTCATGACAGATAGTGGCATTACTGAACCTGCCCTCAATGTACTGTCCCGTCTGGCAATGGACTCCCTTGGCCTTCAATCATATTTTACCGTGGGAACAGACGAGGTTAAACAGTGGCTTGTAAAGAAGGGTTCCACAGCCCCTGAGGCAGCTGGTGTTATTCACAGCGATATTCAGCGTGGTTTTATCAGAGCAGAGGTGATGAAATACGATGAACTCCTTGATTTCGGTAGTGAGGAAGAATTAAAAAAAGCGGGCAAGTTCTACGTCATGGGAAAAGATTATATTGTAGAGGATGGTGACTTAATAAGCTTTAGATTTAATGTATAAAAATCAGTGAGCTGCACCTATTATACCAGGATGAAGATCACATTGAAGAAGCAAACTCTCTGGATCAGCAGAATTGGCTAACAATAGATTCTCAAAGTGGCCATAGGACTCAACACCATTGACGGCCAAATATTCAAGTCCAATTCCATTTAAACCATTATAGATTGTTTTACAGGAAAAATCTATAGTAATCTCACTACCTGATAGAGAAAGAACCACCCTGCATTCATCACCAGCTATTAAATCAATATCACTTACTGGAGAAATTCTCATTCCTGAAAAGCTGATATTTCTGGTTGTTGCAAAAAAGTTTTCACCACTAAATGAAATCACTGTGGCATCCAGTTGAATAGCCAATCGAGTATTTGTTCTTTGTTCATTCATTTCATTTATTCCACTTATTCAGCATTATTGATGAAATTTTTTACTCTGTTATTGATTTGAATTTATAGATATAAAATATAATAAAATAGAGAAGAGTCAATAATTTATTGGGGAATCCATTTTCAAGAATAGCTTGAAAGCTCTTTGAATCAACGTGATAATGAATTATTACATATCAATAATTCATTATTATTATTGGATAATGATAGAATTTGAGAACTACCCCTTATAATAGATGAATGATTCATCAATGTATCAAAGGAATTGATGCATACACAATACTACTTAATCAGCTGATGTACTCCATTTCCCCCGGGAACAATACCTGGTTCATGAAATGTGTAAATGATGAGGTTTTTCTGTGATTTAACCCACTTGATAAAAGCCCTGTTTTTTTTGATGTTAATTGCTGATCCTGATGGAATATTCTCATGAATATTTTTCTTCAGGTAGACCTCATCACCGGCTAAAAGGTATTTTTTACTACTATGACTAAAACTGATAGTCATTGATGCTGTTGAATGACTACCCCATTTCTGAAGTATAAACTTATTAAAAAGTTTTTCTTTGTCTTTCATAAGTGTCAATTTTTTATGGTTTTTCAGAAATCTGAGAGTTTTGCCTGGTCGCCCCTCTCGCTTCATTCTTTGAAATTCTTTCTTATGAACATATATTTGAGCATTTTTAAAGTAAAAGGCATTCTCTCCATGGTCAAAGTGTCGATGTGTCAACACTACGTCTGTTACCATCTCAGGAGATATTCCCATTTTCTTTAAGAGTTCAAGTGGTTTTGTCAGTGTTACCTTGAAAATCTTTCTCAGCTTTTCTCTTTGAAAACCTGTATCAAAGAGAATTACTCTGTTCTTATATTTTACCACATAGAAGAGCCATGCAAAGGGAACCGGTTTTTTCATCTTAGTTTTATAAAAAACAAAGTTTGGTGCAAAGGTAGAGGTCCCATATTGAACAGCATAGAGCTCTAACTTTTCGGTTCTTTTTGCAGAACAACCCTGCATAATGAGCAGGGTTGTTAGAATAAAAAATATAAGAAATCTCTTCATGGTAAAATTACTTCTTCATTACAGCAAAGAGAATAAGACCTATGAAATAAATAACAAAACCAATCATGAAGGTTGTATTAAAACCATAGGTTACATTTACCAATACTGCACTTGTTGCAGCAATAGATGAAAAGGCTCCATTAACTCCATACATCAGTGTCGAATATTCTTCACTGACATCTGCCTTCACCTGTTCCATCATATGAGGAAAAGGAACACCCATTAAAAAGGTTAATGGAAATAGAAGCACTGAAGAAATAAGAAGCTTCACATTAAAGCTGTTTTTTCCAAAGAATGTAAATATACCATCGATGAAAAATATATGGAAAAGAAGAAGAAGAGGTATTACTGCTGCGGCAATAACAAGAGCCTTCTTGCTCCACTTTCGACTAAAGTAACTTCCCAGTCCGCTAAAGAATAGAAGACCACCAAGGGTTATAATAAGAGAATACGTTGGAGATCCAATAAATCTCTGATATTTCTGCATAAGAACTATCTCAGTTAAAAGAAAACCAAGTCCCATGATTGCAAAGAAGAGTACGTGTGAACCAAGAGTCAATTTATGAGTTCTAAACTTTTTAATTAAAAGAATAATTACCGGAATAAAGAGTAATGCAGTGAGCATTAATATAAGCTCAAGAAGAACCCTTACCTCTTTTTTATTCTTATAAACATTAAATGGAAATGGTTTATCATCATAGGTTGGCGAAAGGTCTATCTCATAGGGATAATCAGCCTTAGCAAGAATAGTTCTGAACTTTGCCTTATCATTCTTTGATAATGCCCGTCGTTTCAGATACATTCTCTGAATTTTAATCTTTTCTTTTTTATATTTCTTCTTATAGAAGAACCAGTCTTTCTTTTTACTATTATCAGTCTCAACTTTTGAGATGATCCACTTCTTTCTATTTTTAATCTTATATTTTGATAAAAGAAATTTCTTGTCATCTTCACTTTTAAGGTTATCAAGAACATCTTTTTTAAATTCTTTCATAGTCACGTAATTAGGAAAATGCTCAGTATTATAACTGGGTTTTCCACTCTTTGGAAATGTTCCCCTTTCAATTTTTGAACGGGTATTTCTTCCAGGATACATTTCTATGTATATGGGCTTCTCTTTCTCCGGCCACATGGTTTTAACCACTGACAAGTATTTATTAAAATAATTAAGTTCAGCCTTACTAAATGGTGTATTTTTTATAGTTATTGTTTTAAATTCAAAACCTTTACCCCAGAATGACCATGAGAATACAACAATATGATCTCTAGGATTTTTATATCCCAATTCTTTCATAGATGCAACAATTGTATTCATGAACTTCTGATATGCAAAACGTGCACGATTACCAAGAACAATCTCTTCATAAACAACCATGCCTCGTTTAGATACACTATTCAATAATATCTTTGTTCCCTCAACAGTGTGAAAGAATTCAGGTGCCAGAGTACATGTAGGGCCGTACTCAGCATGAATATTCATCAAAGTAATCATGTCATACTTAGTATCTGATGTTTCCAGAAGATAACGACCTTCACCATCATAGGCCTTAACATTTCTATAGGGATAGTTGGCCATTCTCTTGAAAGGACCATCCTCTAACATGATTCGTCTAATAGTAGGATGGATCTCAACACCGTGAACCTCTGCTCCTGGAAGTCTCTTTGCAGATTTAACAATACCATCCGCTGAGAGACCAACAATAAAGATCTTACCGTTTCTTATCCATGGTACTCGGGGATCCCGTGCAGAACCATTTGCTCTGTCTATTTCATCTAGAAGTGCTCCGTTTTGTCCCATATACAAGCGCTTTGTAGATTCATGAGCCAAAAGCTCAACCCTGCTTATAAGACTGTCTTCTGACAAGACAACCTTATAATCATCTATTCCACCGTATTTTGGACAGAAAAATTTCTCGTAATTACGCATTTCCTCAGTACAAACTATATTAGAATTCAGATCAATAGCTGGAAGGTATCCAACATCCTGTAAGACGTATTTAGCTCTTTTTTCATCATATTTCTGAGGATGAGAATCACGCTTCAGTTCATAAACACCCTTACTTTTATTAAGAACATAGGCCTTTTTTATAAACTCTCTGTCTCTTTTATGAGTAACCTGAGGCAAAACCTTATTCTGAAAATCATTCTTTGAAATACTGGATGGTACTGAAAGGTTAAAATTAAGCCCGTAAGCCACAAGAATCACCAGAGCAATACCTGCTACCTTATGGAGTATATCTACGACCAGATTCTTATATCCAAATGATACCACAAAGGTAAAAATTGCAGGGATAAAAAGAAGAACTATAATTGCATTTTCAGATTTTATATAGGGAACCATAAATACAGGGTATGCAACTCCAAATGCAGAACCAACAAGGTTTGCAAAGTACATTATATTTGAATGAGCTTTTGCAAAGATTGAAGAAACAATAATTGCCAAGAAAGCAAAGGGAAGAACAAGGAAAATTGGATAGGTAAAGGTTCCAATATTTACCAGATTATAATAGGATAGTATTACTGATCCTAAAAAACCAAAACTAGACATGGTTAATATTGCCATTCCCTTGATGCGAACCAGATAAAAACCGGCAAAACTACCCACAGCCATACCAAACATGGCAATAGAAATAATAAAAGTTGCTTTTAAATAGTTTGTCACTACTAGCAGCTGATGAAACATAATTGTTTCAAGGCCCATAATGGCAAATGAGAAGAAAAACATTGCAAAAAGATATATAAAAAATTCTTTTGCATTAAATTCTGAATTGTTAGACATACTTGTATCCCTTAACTTATAATTACCCTGCGGTCAATTGTAGATTTACTTTGGCTTCCGGTGGGTATTGATCATAACAAGATCCATATCAATATTTCCTAATATAGATAACCAGTTGGCATTGAGTTTGATTCATGTGAAAAATCAAGCTTATTTTTTTGTTTAATTAAGAAATTTCATGAAATACAAATCACTATCTATTAACATTTCGAATATGTGAAACCTCTTCAGCAAGAGTATCCAACTGATGTCGGCAAATATCTCTAGCTTTTTTATATGAGACCTTCTTCTTTTTGCCTCCCACAAAAATTGTGGTATTTTCACTACTAATGCCATATGTTTGACAAACACTTTTGTCCATTGAAACCTTCGATAGCTGCAAATATACAGAATGAAGAATTTCCAGAGTCATGAGTAATCGGTATGTGACATCAAGATAGGTCATATTCTCAGAGCCAAAATGAATGAGGTTTTTTTGAAGCAGCTGGGAGTAATCACCCTTTAAATGTTTTAAAATTGTAGAAAAAGAGATAAAAACCATTCTTATATCATATTCCCGTGGTTTATTATCAACCTCGCCACTATAATTATCTATAAGATACTGTTGAACCTCTTCATAGCGATCCAGTCTATCCTTATTATATGAAAGTAAGAATCCATATTTAGCCTTTATCTTTGAACGCACAGAGGCAAGTAGAAATGCCTCCTTTGTTAAATCCCTCAAAATAGTACTTCTCGTTGAATTATCTTTAAGGATGATATGTTCTTTTACAATGATGTCTGTCTCACGAACATTATTTTTAAATGGAGATGATCCTCTAAAAAACTGCATGGTATATTTTTCATTTTGTCTGTAATGAATATAAAACTTGTCATGAAAATAAATATACTCATCAACAAATAATCTCCAAACCTCACAGAGCTCCAGTAAGCCCAATGAATCCATGGGAAGACTTCGGTTCTTTGATCTTTCATAAAGTACCCGGGAAAGATAGAGCAAATCACTGACTCCCCTTTTTGCAAGTTCTCTCAGAAGAGAAAAATAGGCCTGTGCTATCTGTTCTAAAGATTTATCTTCGAATATTAAGGTATAATCCTGTGAAACACCCTCTATATCATCTATTATTTCATTAATGGCATTTAATGTTCCTGAGAGATCTGCCTTTGAGATATTTTCATAGGCAATACACTTAAGAACGGTATTTTCGATTAAGGAGAGCCCCTCTCCGCGAAAGATTTCAACCTTAAAGCGTAATTGCTCTTTTTCTTTAATAAGCAATAGGCGTTCTTTGGTTTCGTCATCAACACTGAGGTTGGATGATACCCGTGATAATGACTTGATCTTGGTAGATTCCTCTTTGTTCATAGATCTATAATACATTTCTCTGGCTTCATCAATTGTCAGATCATTATTTTCATCATAAGCCCCATACCTGGTCTTAAGAGCATTAAAATTAAATTCCAATGCATTGTTTTCCACTGATTTCATTCTGTTCTCCTGAATTTAAAGGATACCCTGTTCTATTTTTTTTAGTGAGTCTTTATTTATATAGTATAGAGAAATAATAGGCCAAAATGTTCCATTTCTTTCATTATTTTCAACTATTCACTTATTACCATACAACAACCAGTAGCTCCAATGGCAAGAAAAAAAACAATAACGTATTTGACCTTTTTAACTATAAAAACTAGATTGTCAAAAAAACATACAGAGGTTCAACCAATGAGAAAAATAATTTTATTAGCAGTAACTGGAGTAATTATTCTATCCATGTCATGTCTTGGTGGAATGATTAGAGATTCAATCGTAGAAACACCTATTAACAACAAAATGATGATTCACTCATATCCACGAGTGGGTGACTATGCTGAATACAGAGAATCAAATAATGCTGTATACAGTAAATATTCTATAACAGGTAGATCTGGACGATACTTCATCATTCGCCTTGAAACCGGAACCCTCATAACCGGCGGAATAATTATGAGTAAAATCATTATTGAGATGTATGCTGACCGTTATGGTAATATCGCCAAAGGATACTATGTTGAGGGTGCAAAAAGAACACCACTTAAGGTAGCAAAAAATGGTGATAAGGCATATATGAATCTTATTCCTCTGAGCTATAGAGAAAAAAGACAACTCAATATTCCAAGACGCATAACTGTACCTGCTGGAACATTTAATGTACGATCAAAAGCTTTTAGAGTAAGAAGCAAAGAGAAAAACTCTCAGTATGAAAAGGTTGTATATTTAACAAACAATAGAGTAAAGTTTGGATATGTTGCAACATATACATTTCGTAAAGGTGATTCAGGAGTCTTTGAGCGCCAAGGAGCATTGACTCTTTACTCTCAGGGTAGAAATTAAAGCTACATAATAGAATTAAAGTTAAAATGACAGTGTTTACATTGAAGACATTGTCATTTTAATGATTTACACAATACAAGATTCGAATCTCCTTTCATTTAAAATGCAAATTCATATTACATCAATTTAACTCTTACATTTCCTATATCATTCTATATACAACTGTTAGCTGACATACATAATTTTCAATATATCATTTTTTAAGAATTGACACTATAGATACACTTTTTCTATGTTTTATTTGATTATAGTATAACTTATTTGTAATATTATGTACATAACAGATAAAAGGTTTTATTCATGAATTTCATAAAAAAAACAATAACATTGATTACAAAAAACATCTACAATAATAATTCTATTTTAAGTATAGTAAATAGAATCTGGGCTGCAATCTTCCTTATAGCCATCATATTCCGCCTTCGTATTTTCTATCTCATGAAGGTTGATAGTGCATTTAATATAAGCCCTCACCCTGCAATGCTCATGACACTGGGCCTCTTGAGTGATATTCTTTTTGCTACTATGGCTTCTCTTTTGTACTATGGAATCCTTAAACTTATTGAAAAAAAATGGAATCCCATTAATCCTTTAACTCAATATATTTTTCCCGTTGCTATTATTGTTGGAATTGCTCTACTATACATTGTAAATCATGGATTCTGGACATCAATGAATGTTGGTCTCACCCGGGATATGATTCTTGAAGCAACAGATACAACGAAATTCTATGATATGATTAAAATGCTAAATACTGGAGATATCATTACCCTTATATCATCATTATCCATTATATTTCTCTATCAAATTAACTCAATGATCTCCAAGATTTTCAACAGAACCTGTCTCTTATTCTTTTTAATGCTTATTATAATACTACCAATTCAAAGAATTTCAGCAAATAGCAGCATCAAAACTCCCTTATATCATAGTCCCTTTGTATATACTGCATTAAGCTTTTTCGATAAAAAGACATATACCGAGAATAGTCGCCATGCTTTGAAGCTAAACAAAGAAACATCTCAGCTTAAATCTGTTGATCTCATAGACAAACGCCTTACCAAGAGGATACGAATACAAAAAGATTTACCCAATAAAAAAGGCAAGAATTATAATATTCTCTATATTGTTTTAGAGAGTACTGGTTATGAATATATCTTTAATACATCACGGGGCAATCCAATTCCAATGCCTTTTTTGAAGGAACTTTCTGAAAGATCACTCTTTATGGAAAATCATATTTCAACAGGTAATACCAGCCCCAGATCTCTTTTTTCGATGATGAGTGGACTTTATCCATCTCCACGTGTGAAGATGTTCTGCACCAGAAAAAACGTTTTTATTCCTTCAATAATATCATTTATGGACAAGAGCTATGACTCTTTTCTTGTAACTCCAGGATCAACTGACTGGTTTTTTACGAAGGGATTTCTCAAGAATTCAGGAATAAAGAATATTTATGGTTACAAAGAACTTCCAGGACAGGTAAAATATAAGAAATATGGAAAGAGTGATCTAGATGGAGTCAACTTCTTTCTCAAGAGACTTGATGCAAAGAAAGACAAAAATTTCGTAGCTGTCTATTATAGTTATGCAGCACACTGGCCCTACGTTGATTATGGAAAGAAATTTCGTATCTTTAAAAATACACGAAATAGACTCCTAAGATATTATAATAATCTTCGAATGCTTGATACCCGAATAAAAAAAATATATCAACATCTTGAAGATAAAGGGATTTTAGACAATACCATAATTATTATTGTTGGCGATCATGGTGAAGCCTTTAATCAGCATAAAGGCAATTGGGTTCATTCACGAAGCAGTTTTAATGAAAACATAAAGGTCCCCTTTCTCATATACAATGAAAGTCTCTTTGAAGCTAAAAGAGAAAAGCGCTACACCTCTCACATTGATATTGTCCCTACAATCCTCGATGCTCTGAGAATCCCCTATAATCCTGCTCTCATGCAGGGAGAGTCACTCTTTCAAAAAGAATTCAAAAGAAAGTATCTCTTTCTCTTTGGCAATGAAAACACCATGACATCATTTAACACAAGAGGACTTAAGTTGCAGCATTCCTTTAAAAAGGAAAAATGCTGGGCCTATGACCTTGCTGTCGATCCCTTTGAGCGTAAAAAACTCGACTGCAGCCCATTCTCTGAACAAAAAAAGACTATGATGTTTTATTATTCATATCAGCCTCTATTATTGAAGTCATATAATAAAACTTCTCAACAGAAGACAGATTTTCATGGCCAGAGGCATCCCCAATGATTAAAAAGAAAAAAAACCCATAAAAAACTCCCTCTCCCCTTGACACTTGAGATGAAAAACCCTATATTATAAGTGGGTGGCGTACCACCCACTTATAATATAGGGTTAATTCAATGAAAGTTAAAAATGATGAAACGCACCTTAAACTATTAAAAACTGCTGCCTCGGAATTTGCATCAAAGGGCTATGCCTCAACCAATATAAATGAAGTTTCTAAAAAGGCTGGTTTTGGAAAAGGCACCATCTATAATTATTTTCAAAATAAATCTGACCTCTTTTTATCAGTCTTTACTCATACCATGAATGAAATTTCTGATTTTATTAAATCTGAAATTAAAGATATCATTGATCCTCTTGAGAAATTAAAGGCTGCATTGAGAGCTGATTTTGAATATTTCAAAGCAAACAAAGAGCTAACCTTGATAATTCTTCGTGAAAGTTATTCAGCAGATAAATCTAATCAGGAAAACTACATGAAGGCTGGTGAACCACTGTTCTTACTCTACATGAACATAATAAATGAAGGTATTGAAGCAGATTACTTTCAAAAGGATACGAATCCTCTTTTAACAACTATAATGCTTATAGGAATGAGTGAGAATTTAATACTTATGGAAAATGTTCTCAATGCAGATTTTGGCACAACTGAAGACTTAGCCCAGAGGGTATTATCGATGCTCTTAAAGGGAATTCAAAAATAAGGAGAAATACTATGTTTACAGTATCACAGGAAAGAATCGTCTACTCAACTCAACCAACCAGGGGTCAGGAATATACGGACAAAATGGATGAGGCATATTCATTTATGGCAAAATTTTATGACGCCTTTACCTTTATTTTTCCCTTCTGGAAAAAATGGATAAAAAGCGTAATCCCCTTTATAAAAGGAGAGGATATTTTGGAGGTTTCCTTTGGACCGGGCTACCTCATGAAGCAATATGCAAAGAATTATAGAGTCAGAGGAATTGACTATAACAAAGATATGGTAGCATTAACACGAAAAAAATGCAGTAAACTGGTGCCAGAGGAAAACATTATCGAAGGAAATGTTGAATCACTTCCCTACAAAGACAATACATTTGATACAGTAATAAATACTATGGCATATACCGGTTACCCTGATGGAAAAAAAGCATTAAAAGAGATGCTGAGAGTCTTGAAGCCACAGGGTAAACTCTTACTTGTTGATTTTGATTATCCGGAAAACAAAAATATTTTTGGTTACACCATGGTCAAGATCATGGAAGCCGGTGGAGATATAATTAAAAACATATATGAAGATCTCAAAAATCTACCCTGTAAAACTGAAAAAAAAGTGGCTGGGGGATTTGGCAGTGTATATCTCTTCATAATAACAAAGAGTTAAGGAAACACATTGACAAAAAATCTATGAAATGATTTAATTTATATATAAATATTTATAATGGATTGAATTATGGAAATAACTGAACTGCTTCCCATGCTTAAGGGTATCTATGAATCAATGATGCCCTTTAATAAATGGCTTGGTATTGAGGTGACTCGAATAGATCTTCAACAGATTGATATTACTTTTTCAAAGAAACCTGAAATGATCGGAAACTTCACAGCAGACATGCTTCATGGAGGAGTCATCTCTTCTGTCATTGATCTGGCTGGAGGTATTGCAAGTCAGGCTGTGGTCCTTGAAACAATTAAAGATCTGCCCATGGACAAACTTGAAGAACGTTTCAAGAAAATGAGCACCATTGATCTTCGGGTTGATTATCTCAGGCCTGGACAGGGACAGACCTTTACCTGCACCTCTTCAGTTGTTCGTCTTGGCAAGAAGGTTGCCGTAGCACAGATGGAACTGAAAAATGAATCAAATGATCTCATTGCCATTGGTACAGGGAGCTATCTGGTTGGCTAAAAGAATTATCTCTCTAAGGCTCCAAGCATTTTATTAAAAACAGTTTTCAAAAACAATGAGCCCTCAAGAAAACCCTTATATAGAAAAAGTGAACGTCTGGCAATGGAAGCATCATCCTCACCCTCTCCATCAACCTCATATTCTTCAGTAATTGTATGAATAACCTGTTGACTGACAAAACTAAGCATATCCTTAATCTGGCCACTGGATTCAACAGCAGCATCAACTGCATCAAGCTTCTTAAGAACGTAGGTTATCTTTCCCTGATCCCGATGTGTGCCGGATAATAGTTTTACAAGATTTTCAGCCTGGGTCATGGCAATTTCAAAACGGGGCTCCAAAGATTCAAGATCTTTTAAAAAACCAGAAACCTGTTTTATATACTTATCCTTCACATCTTTGAGCTCTGTAGACTTTCCTTTGTTATAAAATTCATCAATTGTTTTCCATATATCAATCTCTTTTAATTGACTAATATCAGGTCTTTGCACTTTGATTCCCTTTATAATTGCCCCGTTATCTGTCATATTGACAATGTTTTCATTGCTTCTCTGCTCAAACCATTTAAGAAAAATCATCATTTTCTGGTTTGTTTGAATCTTATTACCTTTTATGCCATCAACAAATATTGGAGGCAAGGCAGAGAGTTGTCTTCTATTGAAATTCTCAGGAGTATTGAACCTGTCTACTCTTAGAAAAATCTGTTCATCAAGATAAGAACCCCGAGCATGGGCAAGGTTATCGGTAAAACCCATGTCCTGACCTGTTAAATATATTGGAGAAAAACCGCATCTATAGGCAAAATCATAGGCATTGGTTGAAACTGATCCGCCATGGGTTATTTCACCCTTTGTATCAGACATCTTCTCAATCCATTTTAAAAGATTAAAGGCTATGCCTGCAGTAATGGTTCGTCCTTTAAAAAAGCGAAGCACTGATGGATGTACAGCAGGTTCATGAATGAGAATTGTTTTAGTTATCTCAAGGTCTTCAAAATATCGTGCATTGATGACCTGAGGATCAACAGCAACACAGAAATGAGGTTCAATGCCCTCTTTAATTAAAAGCTTCAAGGCTGTATCAACAGCAATGATAACCGCCTTATTTTGCATCTCCTTTAAAAGAGGTAATGATTCTCTCAAGGAGGGGCCTGCACCTACAATGACAGCAGGAATATTTTCAAAGGAACCAAAGAAATTTATGATGCCGGGAGATTCTATAAATGTTTTTATATTCTTAGCAATATTGAGACTCCAGAGTTTTTCAAACTTTGCCAGAGTTGCAATATTAACATCCTTCGTTGAAATATATGATCTGCAAATTTCAGCCATATTGATATAATAGTCAGGATCAACCTGGCTGGTGCCCCTATGAGTGATAATTGAAACAGACTTCGATGATTTGCCCCGAAGAGCATCTGAGATGCTCTCTTCATCTGGATCACAGAGAAGCAATAATCTTTCATCACTCAATAAATCGGTGAGATCTCTCTTTTCAAAGGCAGTTTTCAAGAGGGATGGGTTATTATCAATAACCAGCACCATTGCATTACTATCTATTTTTTTGAAGAGTTCTTCTATATGATAGGCAAAACCAAAACCAAGAACAATATAAAGGGTTATGGCCTTTGAAACAGCCTGATCAATAAAACGGTTAGCCTCTTTAATTGGATCAAAGCGGCTGTGAAGAAACATCTTCTTCTCATCTTTTATTATAAAGGGAACTGCATCACCTGTTTTAGAAATGACGACTTCAGGTAAGATACCTTTTTTTTGCAATGTACCATAACACTGATGATGACGATCTTTTATTATATCCAGAGCCTTCATTGTGCCTTCCGAAAATAGAGTATAATCTTTTGATTCTTTTTTAATCTCATACCTGAAGAGGGAATCTGTTTATAGACCTCTCCCATCCCCTTGAGACTATAATCAATGGCAAATTTTCTGTCAAGTAGTCTCAATATATCAAGACTGGCTCCAATTCTCTTTCCAGTAAAATCAGGCATGGTTTGTCCATCCCATTTTAGATGTTTTCTTTTAAAAGATCTCAATTTACCATTTGATCTATATTTTCTTCCACCAACACCCAGATAGGGCAATGTATTATCAACGATGCGACTAAAAACCGGGCCTGCAGCAAGACTGCCAGCTTTTAGAACCTGGGGTTCATCATAGACAACGAGGACACAGATTTGTGGATTATCATAGGGAGCAAGACCAATAAAGGATGCAAGAACCCTGTCTGTATATTTCCCCCTTTTTCTGATATATTTCTTTGATGTTCCGGTTTTTCCAGCAACTGCAAAATATTTTGATCGAGCTGTTTTTCCAGTTCCTTTGGTAACAACCCCTCTTAAGAGCTTTTTCAAATAAAGGGCCTGTTTTACAGGAATGATCTGCCCCTTTGAACGAGGATAAAAACTCTGAACCATAGTTCCATCCCCCTTCTCAAGTTTTTCAATAACCGTTGGATTATTATAAATGCCCCTATTTCCGATGGAACTGAAGGCTGCCCCCAGTTGAAGAGAGGTAACAGAAAGTTCATGTCCTATGCCAATAGAAAACTTTGAAAGACCTGACCACCTTTTCACAGGTCGGAGAATTCCATTATTTTCACCTGGAATCTCAAAGCCCACCTTTTTACCAAAACCAAATTTTTTCAGATAATCATGGAGATCTTTTTTACGAAGAAACTGCATATATTTGATAATGCCAACATTACATGATTTTTCTAAAATCTCCCTGTGGCCAATAGTACCATGTATGCCTGTACAATTAATAGTTTCCTCTGCTATTTGGACCTTGCCTCTACAGGTAAAGGTACGCTTTAAAATATCCGGTCTTTTTGCTAAAAGGGCTCCAATAGAAAATATCTTCATCGTTGAACCGGGCTCGTAAAAGTCAGTGACGGTGAAGTTCTTTCGTTCAAATGTAGAATACCGGTAATAAAAGTTTGGATCAAAGGATGGTGTTCGAGCAAGAGCAAGAATCTTTCCTGTGGAAACCTCCATGACCAGTGCAACTCCCTGTTTTGCCTTGGATCTTTCAAGTCCCTTTTTCAGTTCCTTTTCTGCAAAATATTGAATGGTTCTGTCAATGGTAAGGGTAATATTCATGCCAGATACCCATCCCCCATCTGAAAGTGAGTCTTTGCCCATGAGAACATCATTATAGCTAAACTCAATACCCTCTAAGCCACGATTGTCTAAGCCAACAAAGCCTATTATCTGTGAGGCAAGAACCCCTTCAGGATAAACTCTGTTAAACTCCTTTTTAAAACCAAGGCCAGGGATATTCATCTGGCTGATCTTCCGGGCAGAATTTTCATCAAGCTGGCGCTTTAACCATACAAAGCGTTTTTTTCGCAGCATTCTCTTCTTCAATAAATTGGGAGACATATTTAATATCGGAGCAATTCGCATTGCAGCTTTCCCGGGATTTTTTATTTTTTCGGGATTTACGTAAAGAGAGGGGGATTCAATACTTATTGCAAGGATCGAACCATTGCGGTCATAGATATACCCCCTTCGAACCTGATATTTTTTCTTTGATGAAACTATTATTTTATCAGAAAAATGCAGAGAAAATAGTCGAAATACAAATGCTGAAGCAATGGCAATAAAAAGCACTGAGGTGATCAGCACCCTTTTTTTAAAAACCTTTTCATTCATAATTTATAGATACTATCGTATAAGACCGATTCTGGTAAAGTTTAATTTTTTTATATCGCTCCAGTTAAAATACAATATAAAGGCTCGTCCCTTTATTCTGTTTTCATCAAGATATCCAAAAACACGACTATCCTGAGAGTTTTCACGATTGTCACCAAATACAACAATTTTACCCTTGGGAACAATACCCTGAATCTTGCTAACCCTCACATCATCAATGGTAACGCCCTTTGTATAGGGTTCATTGAGTTTTTTTCCATTTACAAAGACTGATCCCTTCTTAATCTCCAGCTTATCACCGGAAACAGCAACACAGCGCTTGATATAATCTTTTTCCTCTTCATGGGGAGGATTAAAAATTACAACATCTCTTTTTTGAACCTCTCGAAGGCCTAAAAAGTTCAAACGAATACCCTTCTTCATATATAAAAGCTTGGGAAATGTAGGACCAAAGGTAACCTTTTCAACAAAAAGCTGATCACCCTTTCTGAGGGTATCTTCCATAGAAGGACTGGGAATATAATATGCCTGTAATACAAACTGAATGACGTGAACAGCTAAAAACAGAGCAACAGTCACTGCATCAAGAAGTTCCCATGTTTTTCTATAGGCATTGGTTCGTTTTGGTGCCATATCTTGAAAGAAACTCAAGAAGTCTTCTCTTGTTTCTTCAGAAAAAAGCATAAGGGGGATGGATGTCTTTAAATATTTCTCTCTAAAGATGAGATTGCCAAGAATATTATGTTCAATATAGGTAATTCCCTCTTCAGGAATAATAAACTCTTTTAAACTATCAAATACTCTAATTTTCTTAACTGCACTATGGGTTTCTTCAAAGACAAAGGCCTCTGACTGCTGAGAGACATCATCTTCATCAACATCATAGATAGTTTTTTCAAGAGTATGATCAACGTATTCCAGGACAATCCTACCCTTTCTAAACTTGATGTACTGAATAAAGTGATTTATTTGTCTTATAGAATAAAACCCCGCAATCATACTGCCCAGGAAGTACACCGGAGCAAAGGGCAATTTGAAATAAGGTATAGAAACCGCCAGAAATAGCGTTCCATATATGATAATTCCGAGACCAAGAAGCCTTTTTATGAAAAACCAGAGTACTTTAGGCCCTGATATGAAATAAAATTCCTTTGTAGCTTCTTCTTGTTTTTTTTCAACAAACCCATCTTCTTTGAGACTATCAACTCTAAAATTGTTGATTCTTAAGAACTGAATCATGTTATATTGTCCTTATATTTGAAAGGGATCTGCTGATTTTGCAGTTTCAAATCTTTTTTATGAATTTGTATTGCATTAAATTCAGGTCTATATAATATTGTCTTTTTTAAGTGTCTACAACTTTTTTAAACTATGAAATCAATTGACGAAGCGATAAAACGACTGAATGATCAACAAATAACCTCTTTGAAAAAGAAGAGCGGTTTGTCTATATCTGCATCTAAATCTGTCAAAAATCTAACGATTCTTGATCTGCAATCAATTTTAACCAAATTAAATGCATCTGAACTGATTTTTCTCAAAGCTCTATACTTGGGAAGTGACGGTCTCACCTTTAGTGAACTGGAAAAAAAGACCGGACAAAACATCAATGAAATAGAAGCCAATTGTAACCGCCTTGTCTCTCTGCTCCTTTGCTATCATATTAAAAACAGACAGCTTCTAACAAATAAAATGGATAAGGTCTATATGATCAAAGAGATCAAAGAGATCATTGCTCCAACTGAAGATGAAATCTTTCAAAATCAACTGACAAAACTGGCGAGTCTATTAAGCAGACCAGTTAAAATTACTCAGGCTGTTTTAACTAAAAAATCAAAAGAATATAAATTCATTGAACAGGTCGCCCTAAAAGGTGGCATAATAACAATAGAAGATGCTGAAAAAATATTAGAAAAACATACAGTTGCAACTCTGAAAACTCTTGAAGAGAAGAGATATATCCAAGTACTCCACAGTATATCTGAAGAACTCATAACAGGCATAATTATCTCTCCATCAGTCTATGCTGAGATAATTCACTCACTTGATGAGAAAAAAGAAAATGAAGATTCTGCAAATAACTTTTACAATCTGATTCTTAACCTTCTCATTACCTATGACAACATTTCCTCCTTTGGTTTGTTCTTAACCAAACAGGATGCAATTCGAAAAATCGACAAAAAAAGAATTACTGACAGCCTTCTTCCTCTTAAAGACTACAAGGGCGAAGTACTTGATGAAGAGCTCTCTGCTGACCTTTCTTTGACTATTCTTAATAGACTAAAGGCTCTTCATTTTCATAAAGATATGGCTCATATCTCAATAAAGAAACTGAAACATGACTTTGAAAATCCCCATGAACTTTCAGGACGTCTTTTAAAGATAATAACTAAAAAAGAAGATACAGAGCATTTCCCTAATCCAATAGGAATTCCTGATCATCAGTCAAGTAAACTGCTCCTTCAACTCATGCTTGAACTTCAATCGACCTCTATTGAGCATCTTCGAGCAGTCTTTATGCTTAAAACCGGCATTGAACAGAAAAACTTTACGATTAACAGCTATATAGAAAATGAAAAAAATTATTTAGACTCCTTTAGTACAACCCTTAATATGGGTGTTTTAATGGGTCTTTACAAGGCATCTTCTGAAAAAGTGCATATTACTGATATTGGTATTGATACTGCTCTAAATCTTCTGAAAACCGACGCAACACCATCGGAAAAAGAAGATGAGGGAAAACATAATATATATATTAACCCTGATTTCACACTATTGATTCCACCTGATGAGATTCCATCAAGGGCATTATATAATCTATTGTCCCATACTGATATTGTGTCTCAAGATGTTGTGATACATGCAAGAATAACTCAACAGGCAATTATCAGAGCTCATAAAAGAGGACTTAACCTTAAGATTTTCACAAATACTCTAAGAGCATATGCAAAAAATGAGATTCCTCAGAATCTGGAGTTTTTACTAAAAGAATGGGCTTCACAGACCATTTCTGTTGCTATGAACTATGTTATTTTAATGAAGGTTAACAATACTGCATTTCTAGATGAACTTCTCTATAATACAGTACTGAAAGACAATATAGAAAGAATTGCACCCAATTATGCAATTGTTAACAAGAGCCAGATAGATGATATTGTACGCCTTGCAAGAGAGCAGGATGCAGCAATATCTCTTTTTGAAGCAGAAGAATAATTAGTCAAAAACAAGTATTCTTGTAGGAAATTTCCAATCCATATATTCCCTCAAAGCCTGAATTGTCTTGTCCTGAACAAAATATAATTTATTATTTAATTTAACCAAACCACCCTTATAATGGGTGTATTTCATTTGATGATCAATCCAACCAATGAGTTCAACAGCTCTCCAGTTTCCAGTTGTCTTTAAAACTGGAAGCTTTTTCAAATGAAGCTCTTTTATTTGACCATCTTTTACTGCATCAGCTAATATAACTTCCCATTCCATCTATGTTCACACAATTCCTTTTTTTATATATATTACTAATTAATCTTTCAATGATTCAAGCTCTTTTTTTAATAAATCATTTTCACTCAAAAGGCGTTCTACTTCAGAAGAAAGATTTCTTGAAAGATCCTCAGTTCGCTCAAGTTTTTCATGAAGACTCATGGCCTCGTTTCTTCCCAGCTCTGCAACCTGTTCTGAAGCAGAAAGAATCTTCTGAGCACTTTTAAGCTCTCCTGCTGAATAATCGATAACCTTTTCCTGTGCCTTGATAATATCTTCATCCAGTGTATGATCTTCATGATTTAGATCATGCAAAAGATCTTCAGTTTTAACCTTATTTATTATATCAAAGTAATCTTTTTGCCGCATTTCAGCAAAATCTTTTATTGCATGATTTAAACGGCTTTGCTCACTATAAAGATTTTTTTCAAACTTCAATATTGACGAAAATGCCTTTTTTTCTACATCTGAATCAAAAACCTTCTTCCTGTTAATATCCATAAGACCTTCGTAAATTTCAATTCTGGTCTCTGCTTCATGTGAAACATCTTTCATCATTTCTCTATAACGTTCAACTATGATAGATTTTTCAAGAAGAAGTAAAAATTCTCTTTTTTCAACAGGTCGTGAAATAAATTCAAGATGCATCAAATTATATGATCGATCGCTGAGATCCTTTATCTCTTTTTTCTTGAGTATTACAAACTTCAAAGCTCCCTGCAACAGAGTGGTTTTTTCTATTGTAGTTAAAATAAATTCAGGATCAATATCAACAAGATCAATAATGAAAATATTTATCTCATCCTGAAGAATGTTGGCTCCGGAAAAATCCTTATCTGTAATAACATTAGTTGAAAGGCCCATTGCCTTAATGGTACCAGCTGTTTTTAATCCATCATCATTGTTGGTCTGATACCAGATACTGACTTTTTCCATGTATATGCCTCAATTTCCTTTATGCATTTTTGATAATTTCATAATCATCAAAAATGCTATAAAATACAACTACTTTTTTTTCAAAAGTCGTGACAGGACTCAAAGAAAAGTCTAAGGTTTAATTGATGTTCATATTTAGGACTATCATAAATTGATCAAAGGTGGTGTTAAATTTTGTTATTTAATATTACGAAAAGTGTTGAAAATAGGAATAAAAGACATACGAACATTCTAATGATTTAAATTTATGAACTTAATTATTAAATAATAATAAACATCAGCAAATATATCATTAAACATATGCTAATGTTTATTTTAAAAGTTATCGTCTTATTTTGCTGATAATAAAGAGTAGCAATAATGCGCCAACAAGAGCAGCTATAATTTGCCCGATTAGACCATAGGTTGATATTCCAAGAAATCGAAATAAAAAACCACCTATAAAAGATCCAACTACACCTATTACAATATTCCATACTAATCCAAAATCTGATCCCTTAAAGATTTGACCAGCGAGCCATCCTGCCACAAGTCCGATGAAAAGTAAAACGAGAATACTTGTTAATGTCATGTAAATCTCCTTATGTTAAATCAATTTGTTTAAGTACTGTTGCAATTGTGCTAGGAGTCTGATTAATCATCATACCTCTATAATGTCCTCTTCTTTTCCCTCTTCGTTTTTTATACTTATTACCAAACAAACCACAGCTCATAGTTGAAACGATGAAGGCAGCAATCACGAGTAGAATAAAAGATTTTTTCATAATCATCTCCTTGAAATTTTTATAATATTACAATAGATTTGAAATCATTTCAATGAATTTTTTTAAACAAAACTGTAGTTTTAAACAATTAATTATGATCAATTAAAGCTTATTCTTCTAAATAGAGAGATGAAATTACTCCTGCATTTAATTCCTCAGGGATTGAACAAATCATGTTATCATGATTCTAATGGATATTCAGTTAAATGGTATAAATCATTTGTTTTTTGTAGAATTACATGACCACTGACCTCGCCTCTGAGAAGAGGTGATGAAGAGCGTAATTGATTTATTTAGAGCCCTTTTAATCTTTTTTATGATTTTAATGATAAAGTCGAGGTGATGAGACATAAACAGTCTAACTAGACTGCAAATTTTAACTTTTATTTGCAAAAAAAAATTGCCAAATGTCATACCTATTTTCATTTTGTCCGAAAATAATAAAGGAAACCAATGAAAATGAAGTATGTAAAAATTACAGCAGCAATTATAACTGCTGTTCTGATCTTAGGGACGAACACTAATGTTTTCTCCCTAGGTTTGTTCAAATTCTTCTCTGACACCTATTCAGTTGAAGGATTAAAGAAAATTGAAACTATGGATCCTGATAAAGATATTTTATATCTACCTCAGTTAAAGAATAAAGAGCTATTTAAGTCTGTTCGTGATCTTTCAATTTGTAGAGAAAAATCAGTAAGAAAGTATATCTATATGTACCTTACTCAAGGGAGAGAATATATGATTCGCTCAATTGAGGGAGCAAATAAATATATGGAAATTATGAAACCCATCTTTAAAAAAGAAAAGGATATTCCCATTGAAGTGGCATTTCTTCCTCTTTTAGAGAGCGGTTTTTCACCCTGGGCAGTGTCACGTACAAAGGCAACAGGAATGTGGCAGTTTACCTATAACACCTCACAGATTTTTGGTATGAAGATTAACAACTACGTTGATGAAAGACGTAATGTCGAGAAATCAACCAAAGCAGCAATTCGTCATCTGAGATATCTAAAGACAACCTTTAAAACATGGGATCTTGTTCTTGCAGCATATAATGGCGGTGGTGGTTATGTTCGTCGCGCTATGAATAAATCAGGAGCAAAAAACATCTGGCAGCTCAGAGAGGCAGGAGTATTAAAATGGGAAACCAATGAATATGTTCCCCGTTATCTGGCAATGCTGGTTATTTATAGAAACCAATGGCTCTTTGGTTTAAAGGATGAGATCAAGAAGACAAAAAGCCCAAATTTAGGAACCATTACCCTTCCCTACACAGTACCTCTGGAAAATATTGCAAAGCTAAGCAATATTTCTGTGAAGGATATTCTAAAACACAATCCTGAACTGAACAAAGGAGTTCTACCTCCTGGACAGAAAAACTACATCATCAAACTGCCTGAAGAAAATGCAGATATACTGATGGATAAAATAAAAGAGCTCTATCCCAAAGAGTTTTCCTCTATAGAGATTCACATAATCAAAAAAGGAGAAACCCTTGGATCAATAGCAAAGATCTACAACTCCTCTTCTAAAGAGATAAAATATATTAACAATATTGCATCCCCCCGTCACCTTAAGGCGGGATGCAGACTTATTATTCTTTCCAAATAAAATATCCTATACACCTCCTCCATTTGCATTCAATTGTCTCAATCTACAATTTCATATCTTATTACAGAATTAACCGGACTATTACCCTCTAGATCTTTTATATTAGAAATATTTATCTCAAGAGTACCATTGACTGGGGTTCCTCCTATATAGAGAAGTACTGAATTAGCACCATTATCTCTAACAAATAAAATTCTTAGACCAGAAACTGCGCTTCCTGTTAATGAATAATTGCCCATAACCAAAGAACCAGTTACCTCCTCTGAAAATTTAATTATGTGAGCAGGTGAAAAACTCCCCCTGGGAATTATAGAATTATCAGCAGGTTCACTGGTAATCTCTGGCCCCTGAAGGTCTCGTATATAATAGAAAGAATCTCCTGAAATAACATTACCAGCCATATCTGTAATATTTTGAGTAGTAATTCTGATTTCTCCGTTTTCAGTTATTCCACTAAAGGCAAGAGAATATTGTGACAAACTGACTTCAGTGACACTATCTAAAACTATATTGGTGCTCCCTGGTCCTGAGATTATATAACTTGAGGTATCATCACCATAAAGTACATTTTCTGAAAATGTTACAGTTACTGTACCCAGTTCATCTCCCATCACTGAACCTGAAGGTGGATCAACTAACTCAATAGCTGGCGTTCCAGAGTCACCCTTAAAATCTATAGTAGTTGGCAAGAAGGGATTACTATATTCATCACTCATTCCATTTACAGAAAGGGATAGAGTTGAACCATCAATAGCTGCTGCTCCTGATAATTTAACAAGACATGATGATGATGAAACAGTTTCTACTCCTGATATGGACAATGTGCCTAAACCAGGCCCTAATATTGAATAATAATCTCTGTTGCAGTGATCGATCATGTTCTCTGAAAAATAGACCTGTATCTCATTTGTCATTTGATTGATATACGTATTTGCAACAGGTGTGGTACTGTCTATTAAAGGCGATACAACATCACTGTTGTAGTTAAATGAAGAGCCTGCAAAATGATCTCCTGATAGATCCTCCATATTATTAAGTGAAACAGTTAGAGAGCCATTTGATGGGGCTCCTTCGAGCTGCAATTGATATTCCCTGGGAGAAATCTGTGTTGCTGATATTACTCTGAGAAGACCGGCTCCATCTCCTTCTATGATATAATTTTCAGGATTATCAGCTGACACCACATCATCTTCAAATTCAATAGTGATTGTTCTAAATGAGGCTCCTGTTTTTGCTCCTCTAGGAGGGTTAAGAGTTTTAATCACCGGACCTGGAATTGTTACATAATCATTATATACTATTGTTTTTACTTCAGAAGTATAGCCACATGAAAATAGCTGTAGACCTATAATAAAAATAAATGGAAATATATATTTTGTTTTCATCTTAAACCTCCTTTGTCAGCAATCTATATTACAGTCTCCACTGTATACTTATAATAATATCCTGAAAATATTCAGTGACTTCTTTTCCCCAGATACTATAGAACCTATAGCCAATACCTATATCCATATTTTTAAGACCAATATAAATTCCCCCATAGAAGTCACCGGTAACAGGAGAAGTATTATCATCAATATTTAAAATAACATTTGCTTTCAATTCAATACCACTTTTTTTGAGAAAGGAGTTCTTAACGAAGCGTCCGAGAAGAGGCTCTCTTATATAGATACCAACACTGGGACCCCAGATTGACCGGTAAAAATAGGCTCCTTCTGTTTTTAAATTTTGAAGGTTGTAATAATGGTATCCCCACATTATGCCTGCTTCAAGTGCCATTCCATTGTTAACAAAGAAAAAGCCCCTTAGAATTAGATCACCGGTGGCCCGATGTGAAAGAAATTTGATTCTACTGTCGCCTAGAATATTGACCAGTCCTCCATGGTAATCCAAATGAATACCACCTAACTTTCCAAGGAATGAAGGGAAATAAAAAAGCTCAAAGCCTGTTGCAAGAAGTGAGGTCTCTGCATTGAGAAAAGGCAGATAATTACTCTGAGTCAATTGCCAGGCAAATTTTACACCCACCTTCAAGGAAGCTTCTTTTGCTATAAAATCCTTATATGCCTTTTCTCTTTTCTTTCTTAGATAATTCTCACAATCATTCATACATTCCCGGCACCCTGTTATTCTTTGAGCAACAGGCTTTACTTTATTTCTTTTTTGAGCAAGGCCTCTAGTTTGCTTTTTCTTTCCCCTGTTGAACATCTCATAGAGAGGCATATATAATTTTTTAGCAATTTCGTTATCAGGATTTACAAGAATAGCCTTTTGCAAGAGTTTATATGCCTCTTTAAACTTATAGGCATTAATTTTATTCTGAGCCGCAATAGTAAGATTTTCTGACTGAACAAATTTCTTTACATCAATAGCCTCGATGTCACATATTATGAAAATCATTGCAACAATCAGGATTATTTTAAACAGAGTTCTCATAACTGTCTCACAACAAACCCATCATATGCACTCAACATTCCATCAACATGATTTTCTGTTTTCTCTTCAATTGAAATAAGAAGATTTACATGCTCTCTGCTAAAGAGAGAACCACCTTTATCATGTAAAATGGAGAATGAATTTTCCTTTACTGTAGATGCATCTGTTGATAGCTGCATAAGAAGATATTCATAGTATTCACAGAGAGAAAGTATCTGACTAAGAAGAGGAATTTTATCACCCTTTAAGCCAAAGGGGTATCCTGATCCGTCGATGCGCTCATGATGAAAACGGATTCCCTCTGTAATTATTTCAGGGACATCAATATAATTCATTAATTCAATTGTTCGCTCAGGATGCTGCTCAATGAATTCAAAGCGTTCTTTCAGAAACTGAAACTGATTGGATATTCCCAGTTTACTATAGGCTTCTTTTTCTTCCTGAATAATTTCCCATGATGTTTCTATGAGGCCTATATCATGGAGGAGTCCGGCTTTTCTTGCTGCCACAGGAGGCAGATGAGGGTCATTTATTCTTTTAGCCATTTCAAATGCTATACGTGATATTCTTTCTGAATGACCAAGCCTGCCACATTTAAAATCAATCATTTTTGAGATATTCAGGGCAAAACCACCGCTCAAGGTATCGCTTTCACTTCTCTCAAAAAGATCTATAGAAAAATCTCTACTTCTATTGCTTAATATTTCATCTTCATCACGTGCCATTGTATAAAGAATTTTTATATTTAAAGCAAGATCAGAGGCATCACATGAAGAAAGGTTTTTTTCAACCAGATCAAAAAGCCTTATCTTCATTGAATAATCCATTGAAGAAAGATAATTCTGAAGGTAGTTCCAGGGAATAATGCCTCTATCTAAAAGTTTATCTGTTTCATGATATTCATTAATCTTTTTTAAAAACTGTGATTCATAATCAATAGTATTATCTATAATGATATCATTTCTTTGCCCCCTTCCCATTCTCTTAATTGCAAAGACCACAAAGAGAAGAACCAGGGAAATGAGAGAGAGAATCCCTAATACCATGAATATTATTTCAGAAAGTCTATCTTCATTCTTCCTTTTTTCTATAGAAATAAAATCATTGATTTCATTGATTGATGCAATTCTTCTTTTAATTAATTCACCGGTATCAAGAAGGAATGCCCTGGTATATAATTTTTTTGCCATGGCAAGATCTCTTTTGCCATAGTACTCATCCCCAAGTTTTATAAGAGCCTGGCTATACATTATCTTAATATTCTTATTCCATTTATCCAGGGTATAGGCTTTTTCAAAGTCTCTCACCGCTCCCCTGTAATCTCTCATAATATATTTTCGCTGCCCTTCTCTGTAGATTTCATTTACTACGTTATTTGCCTCTGCCATAAAGGCACCAAAAATTATCATTATTATAATTATATTTTTCATCTTTTCCTCTCTACTGAAGTTGATTATATCCATCTGTACTTATTACAATTCTAAAGCCTGTTATATCGTCTTCTGCAGTTGGTGCCCATACAAAACGCCGTGATGCATTGAAGGTTTTGCCTAAGCCTTCTCTCATATTGGAAAATGCCCCTCCCCTTTTTACCCGTGCCTTATTTGACAGCACGTGATTAAAGGGATTTACTTTAGATGGAGTTGTATAATTTTTATACCAATCAAAAGACCATTCATGAACATTTCCCATCATATCGCAAAGGCCTGTGTCTGACTTAAGCTTTGTACATACCTCATGGGTTGAACCATCTGAATTTTCATAGAGCCAGGCCACATCATCTACTACTATGCCAGGCCTGTAGCCTGTAAATAGATGACCAGCCATAATAGAACCATTGGCTTTTAGGCGGGCTGCATATTCCCACTCTGCCTCAGTGGGAAGTCTGAAACCAATTACTGATGTAATGTCATTGGTTGTATGACCATAGCTGTTAACAAAATGGATCTTCCATTTACTCTGGTTATCACTGTTCTTTGTATCAATCTTATAGGCTTCCGGCACTCCCCGTGCCCGACTCAATGCATTGCAGAACATCACCGCATCATACCAGCTCACAAAATCTACAGGAAAATCAACATCATCTGAAAGGTCAGGATCAGGATGACGACTGGGATTATTTCCCATTATTGAATGATAAAGACGCTGTGTAACCTCATTCCTTCCTATATAAAAGGATGACAGTGTTGCCCTAAAGGTTGGAGAGGATGAATAGCCCACTTCATCTTTCTCGCTGCCCATGCGAAAGGTCCCTCCTGCAATATAAATCAGTGTTTCATTATTGATCACATCATAATATGCAGAGACAACAGGAGAGTCATTCCATCCATTTTTTCGAACAATGACCTTTAAGGTTGTTGATTTTTCGAGAGACACAAGAGACCCAACAAAGGCTGTTGAACTTGTTCTGGGATCACTCTTATCAATGGTATAGCGAAAGGTCACCTCTGGCACTGAAGAGAAAATTCTTATTTTTTCTTTGAAATTAATTGTACCCAGTTGAGGATTTAAACCAGGTATTGGTAGTGTACATTTAACATCACTTATCACCGTAACCGGAAGAAAGGACTTTGTATGAACAAGGTTATCACCATATGATATTTCACAAAAAATCCTGACGGGATCTCCAGAACAGGAAGAAGCCTTCCACGTAATTCTACTTTCAAAATACTCATCAGTTTCAGATATTCTTTCTTCATGAAATGTGCCGGAAAAAGATTTCCATGAATAGGTGCAACCTTCAACAGCAGATTTTTTTACTCTTATATAATATAAAACCATTTGTTCTGCCTCAGTAGAAACAGAGCTTTGAAAGGATGAGTGTATAATATTAGTCAGTTCAATATTTACTGTAGTTTCTTTGCCAGGCTCTACATCTATAATAATGGTACCACTATATTGATCAGTTGAAGTCGTTGCCTTGGCAGTAACAACTCTATTTGTACCTGGTGTTATATTTTCAACATTGCCTTTGAATGTATTATTTTCATTATAAAGAACAGTCTTTACTGAATTCTTATCATCAGAACTTCCAATAACTATATCTATTCTCTCTATTTTTTCTTTATTATCATTTTCTAAAAATGTACTTTTGCCAAAAACCCCCGAGGAGGCAGTAGAGTCTTTTATATCTGCATTAATAGTGAGGGAGGATTTTTTCCTCTTTGATGATGTATCAATATCACATGACAAAATACCCACAAGGGTAATAACCAAAAAAAATACAACTTTCATAAATCCTCCCTTACTATTATTAATATTATGGAGCCTGCCTTAATGGCAGACTCCAATATGAATTTACTGAGGTACAATTGCTAAAAATGTAACTGTTGTTTTAACCCCCTTATCGTCAGTTACATCAGCTGTAATAACCACACTGTCTCCAAAGGATGCTGGAGCTGTCCAGGTGACCCTTCCTTCATAACCGTTTGTTATTGTTGTAATACTCTCATCACTAAAGGTTCCAATTGATGCATTCCATGTAAAACCAAGAGCGTTTCCTTCTGGATCTTTTGCCTTGATTATAAGAACTACAGTTCCTCCTGGCCCTGCTTCAACAGAAGATTGAAAGGATGAAATTATCTCTGGTCCATTATTGCTTTCAGCTTCATTAAGAATGTGAATAAGAACAGATCCCTGTGTAGTGAGACTACCATCACTGACCTGCACCTGCATTGTACAGTCACCCAGACTGGCAGATGAAGCTACAGAAAACTGTGGAGAGCTACTGGTTGCATCGTTAAATGACCCATCACAGGTAGCAGTCCATAGATAACTTAATGAATCTCCATCAGGATCAGATGCTACAATGAATAGAGATGTTGTCTCCCCAGGTGCCAGACGTGCAGGATCAGCTCCTATAGAGATTACTTCAGGATAATTATTTATACCCACAACAATTGGAATGGTTCCAGTGCCGTATTCATTCTTAACATCAATGGTAAATGTTACCTTATCTATGAGATAATCATCATCAATTACTGTGATGGTTAAATCATACAAACCTTCAGCTGCAGGTGCAGTCCAGGTTGTCATTGAAGTTGAAGGATTACTGTAGCTGCCAGGATCTGTTGGTGTCCACACATAAGACAGAACCCCACTATCAGGATCAACTGCATCGACAGAAAGATTAATAGTTTCTCCTGGAGCAATCTTATCTTTTGATATATTAACACTATTTATATAGGGTGCCTTCAAAGAGACATCTGGAGACCCACTTATTGGCTCAAGAACAAAATGAACATTGTGAACCTGATCATTGACTACAGCAATATTCTCTGTGTCAAAATAAATTAGCTCTCCCCCTGCATCAAAGGCCTCAGCTCTTACAATCACATCACCAGCAGGAATATCTCCAATAATTCCCTGCCACTGTGAATTAATCTCTACCAGATCATAGATAATAGGATTTGCAATATGATTCCCTGAAATGGTAATGACTACCCTTTCAATATCATCTGTAGTAGATGAATTAGTTGCCATTACTGAACGGCTACTAATACCGCTGCTATTGTCACCGGCTATTGAAGATCCAATCACCAGTTTACCAAAAGGTTCCTTTTCTACTGAATTAAAACATGCTGAAACCGAAAATACCAGAAATAGTAGAAATAAACTCACATAACTTCCAATCTTTAACATTTTAGTCCCCCTTAACCAATTTTTATACAGACTGTAAATCAAACCTGTACAGGTGGTTATTAGCACATACTACTCCTAATAAGGGGTGTATGTCTTCTCAAAAGGTAACCAATCAAACTTTAGGTACAATTGTATTCTGATTAATCAGAAAATGGTGATGCAAATAGCAATAAATAGTGCCGAATTAGACTATTTATTTTTTTAATAGAGCTAATGAGAGAGATCATATATACATTATGAAATTTCAATTGATGAACTATTACTCCATAGTCATAGGACTACAGGTTCATTTCTAAAAAAATTCTTTACTCTGTGAAATTTCAACTCTATATTGAGACATATTCAAAGATCCCTGATGACAAATATAGACTCAATGGATTATGGCATATGAAGAAAAAACATATAAGAGATATCCATGTAGTAATAAATCGGTTAAATCAGAAATCTAATGTACCAGTGTGAATAATTGGGATGAGTATTGGAACTTTATATAATGCAAATGGAAAAATTTAATTGAAAGATAATTATAGTTATATAGAAGAATAAACATTAAAAAGGATTACATATGAAAAAAATATTCCGACTAAAGATAAAAATTTTTATAAAGGTTACCTTTTCTCCCAAAAACACAATCATGTTTAATCAAAAAATCAAGCCAGTGTGCTCATAGAAACAAACCACTACATGATTAATCAGTAATCACCTATTCCCTAAATTTGATCCACCTGCCTTAGATAGGACAGTTTCCATTTTAAATATTAGTCTTTAGTTATTACAGTCTGCATCAGTTGAATCTTGAGAGGTCAAAAATACCATTGTAATAAGGGGGGACTTATGTCAAAGATAAGAAGCTGTATGTATCTTTTATGTATTCTGATGATTGTAGCCTTTGTAAGATGCTATAACTCCACAGAATCAGAGCCTGCAGGAAAACTAGTGATCGCTGCAGTCTCAGATATAGGTGCAATGAATCGTTCTACAATGGTAACCAATACTTCAACATCTGAAGATATTGAAAGAGTTTCAATAGTAATTACTGGTAATCATATTTCAAATCCAATTATATATAATCTTGTTAAAGTTAATTCACAATGGCAAGGTATTATTGGAGATGTTACTGCCGGAAATGTTTCTGTCAATGCTGAAGCATTTGATGGTGAAGGTACATTAATATTTTTTGATTCTAAAAATATTACAGTAGCTAATAATCAGGTCCATGATGTTTATTTTATTTTAGAGCCTGTCAGTGGTTCACCAGATATTTCTTTAAAAGCACCTTATATAATAAGTGTGGATATTTCAAAGTATACAATAGCCCCAGGTGAGACTATCAATCTTTCTGTAGAAGCAGTTGACCCTGATAATGGGATTATCCGCTATGTGTGGACACCAACATACCCTGGCCTTTACAGTAATCCTTCATCTCCAACAACAAGTTGGACTGCACCTGCTTTAGAAGGTCTCTATTATTTAACTATCACAGTAATTGATAATGATTTTCTCATTGATAAACTGTCTTTCCTTATTGATGTTAAAAATAAATATGGCTCTGGCAAAATACCAGTTATAATTGGTGTGAATAATCATCCTGAAATTATATCTTTGAGAGCTGACCACACACGTCTGGAACCAGGACAAACAACATCTCTCTTCCTTACGGCCTTTGATTCCGATGGAGATTCTCTGAGTTATTTATGGACATCCACCTGTGATGGTTCCTTTAATGATACATTCATAGCTTCACCAAAATTCATAGTAGCTTCATCAGCAAATCTTGGTGACTGCATATTGCAGGTTCAGATTGATGACAGTGATTTAACTACTCAGGGATCTGTTCTTATTCATGTTCTTGATGAAGCTGAAAGTAATAAGGGACCAGATATTATTTCATTTTTTCAATCAGCTTTTAAGACAACTCAAGAAGGATCTGTTATCCTGATAATAAAGGCAAAAGACCCTGAAGGAAAAGCTCTGAATTTCACCTGGAAAACACCAGTTGGTACATTCAGTGATGAGACTGTTACAGCAATTACAAATGGTTATAAAGGAAAGGTAACCTGGACTGCACCTGGAACGTTTAACCAGAATGTTGTTATAACTGCAGATATAGCTGATGACAAGGGGGTTATCACCACCGTTACATTTATGACAATAGCACCACAATAATTATAGAGGAATCTGCACAATGAGGCTCTCTATTAAAAGAAGATTTATGCTGGCAACACAGATGATTAGAATTGTAGCAACACATCATATTAAGGGGTTTTGCATTTTTGTGAGATCTCTAAAAAGGAGCAGTGAATAATGAAAATTAACAGATTCTTTCTACCAATATTTTTGATCTCCATATTAATTGTATCATGTGAAGCTCATAATAATACCACAGGTCAAGATGTTACAATTTCTCTGTCAGATAGTTCAGAGGTTGTCTACCAATGGATTGATGAAAAAAGTATTTTTGTAAAATATCATAATTATGATATTGATTATAATAGTATTGATAAAATAAGCATTGAACTTCGATCAGAAAGTCAGGATAAAAATATTATATATAATCTTGTTCATCATGATAAATACTGGCAGGGTATTGTTAGTGATATTCCACAGCCACAAGGTTTAAACCTATTGCTTAAAGTACACAAAAAAAACAGTGATAGAATAGAAATCGGTGAATTTACTCTGGATAATCCTTCAGTTCTGTTGAAAAGAAACCTTGATTTCAGAAAAATCTTATCTAGTACATTGATCAATAATTCTCCAATTATTCGTTCTTCATTTCAAAGCCGCATCAAAATCAATCCCCAGGAAAAGATTGTATTTATTATCAGAGCATATGATCCTGATGACGACAGCATTACCATTGACTGGACTGCTAATGGCGGTCAATTCAGCGAGCCTATTGTTTCTGTTACGAATCATTATAAGCAAAGCATGGTTATATGGACAGGACCACGATGTGGTAACACGTCTCTTATTACTAAGGCCAAAATTACTGATGATTACGGGAATACAATTATAAAACAATTTCTTCCTGTTTCCTTAATTGGTGGTGATATAATAGTCTGCAACCAATATGTAGATATTATCAATGGTGATGATAATAATTCCGGATCCAAAAGTCATCCATTAAAGACAATACAGGCAGGTGTCAATAGAGCCTATGACCTTAATGGGGCAAAGGTATATGTTGCAGAAGGAACATATGAATCCAATGGAACTGTTGTTACCCTAAAAGAAGGAGTCTCCCTATATGGAGGCTATTATAATGAGTTCAATTGCAGAAATATTGCTTCACATGCAAGTGTAATAAAAAACACAAACAATTCCGACAGTGGAACAGTTAATGCTGCTGTCAATGGTGGCAAGAATCTTACTAAGAATACAACTATTAATGGTTTTAGAATAATTGGAGGAGGCGGCCCAAAATTATCAGCCGGTATTTATTCCATTGAAACATCACCAAGAATAACCTATTGTAGAATCAATGGCGGTAGTGCTGATAAGAGTTATGGTATCTATATGTATAAATCATTTTCAGTGATAAGTGAGAATGCAATAATAGGCGGAACTGGCACAAGTCAATCTGCGGGTATTCGGCTCTCGGGAGATTCTGTACCTGAAATAAAGAATAATGGTATAACTGGAGGCGATTCTCAGGTATGTTATGGAATTAGAAGTGATTATTCCTCTCCTGTAATAATTGAAAACTCCATTGATGGAGGCTTAGGAAAAACTCATACCTTTGGAATTACAATGTATTCATCATACAATGATATTACTGCTGAGATTTATAATAACACAATACAGGGAGGTGTTTACGGTTCCGAACAAACACGGGGTTTGTACCTTGAAAACTCTTCACCATTTATCCGTAATAATACTATAGATGGCGGCAATGGAAGCAGCTCAAAAGTGGTTATTGAAGTTAACAACAATGCTTCACCATACATTGACAATAATATTATTTTCTTTTCCAGATCAAGTTCGGCCTATAAAAAAATCGGCATTGAAGAATCCGGTGGTAATCGTGTGGTGAGCAGTTTAAGGAATAACAACTTTTTTAATTGTACAAATCTTTATTACAATTGGTCCATGCCCTACATAAAATCAATTGATGAACTTAATACCTTTGATGAAATTCTTCTGAGAGGTGATAATATTTCTGTTGACCCATCATTTAATGATATGTTGAATAGTGATTGGCATCTTACGAAACAAACACCTCAGGCCATAGTTACTGGAGGTATAAATGGAATCAGTGAAGCATGGACAATAACAACCGATAGGAGTTGGTTTAAAAGACCAGAGCTCCCAGATCCATGGGCAATAGGTGCCTATGAACTTCATTTATAGTTTAAGTAAACTGCTCTGCCTAGAGAGCAGTTCAATCTTGAGAGGTCAAAAATAACATTTTAATAAGGGGAGTTTCTATCAGGGAATACTGTTTCTTTTGGCAATTAGAAGAGTAACATCATCAGTACAGCTATAATCTTCAAGAGAATTAATTATAATATCTTTTATCTCTTCAGGTTCTTTCATGCCTGTCTTTAGAAAAAGGCTTTCAAGCTTTTCTTGAGAATACATGTCTGTTTCCATATTACGTTTATTTTTTATAGAATCTTTATCCCATGCTTCAGTTATGCCATCAGTATAAACCAGCATTGTATCGCCTGGTTCAAGAGTAAAGCATTCGTTTTTTAGAAATCCTTTGATATCTTCCATAATACCAAGCCACATTCCGTCAGTTGGAATAGCTATTACCTTATCTTCATTTTTTTTATAGATAAGAATATCCTGGTGCAAACCTGAGAAATATATTTTTCCATTATCAATACAGGCAAATACAGTTATTGTCATGTAATTATCTTCATTTAGACTTCTTATGTTTTCAGTTATAACCTTGTTAACACGGGAGAGGAGTTCAGATGGCTCAAAGTCTCTACTGTCTTCAAGAACTGTATGTATAGAAGTTTGTACCATCATCATTATAAGACCTGCTGGAACACCATGGCCAGATACATCACCGATAATTATCCAGTTTTTATTGCCAACATTTATCACATCATAATAGTCACCTCCAACTTCATCAGCAGGCTGCATATAGGCAGCTATTGTATAACCTTCAATTTCGAGTTTTTCAGGTAAGAGGGTTGTTTGAATTTTTTTTGCCAGTTCCATTTCACCCCAGAGCTGGTCTCTGGTTAGTTTTAATTCTTCATTTATTTTTGCTACTTTTAAATTTCCCTTACTTACTTTTTCTTGAAAGAAAAAATTCCAATAGGAGGTGACCATTGAATAAGTGCCTATAAAGGTCATAGATGCCACTGAAGTAAAAAGGCTACTTTGCCAGACAAAATTAAAGCCGAATACCACTATACCCGTAACAACACCAATTGAGAAGAAAAAGAAAGTTTTTAAACCAAATCTTATTCCCCCTGTTATTAATCCATTTACCATTGCACCATAGAACAGAACTGTTGCTGGCCATAATCTGAAGTCTATTGCAGCTGTCCACAGACCGTAAGCAAGAGCTTCTACATGCAATATGATATATTCAGTTTTTCTAGGGTTCTTAGCTCTTTTTCCAATCTGGTATGCAATATGGGGCCAGAAAAGACATAGTATTGCAATAACTGCAAGTAACGGAGATGACATTTTCTTGTAAAAGATTGAAATCCACATCAGGCCATAAAATATAAAACCAATAACTCTTGGCATGTAGTGATATGCTACTAAGGGATGGGTTTTACGTTTATAAAGAATATGTTCTGCATCAGACATAATTTTTTCCTAGGATGTATATTAATTATGGTTATATCAAATTGTATAAAATTTTGATTGTCAAGCTCTTTATAAACACACTTCACCCTTGAAGATAGGTAATTGAAAATCCATATTCTTTTTAATCTTACAAATCATCTTTTGATTTTTTTTAGATATTTCTCATGAGGAATTTTTGCCCTTAATAGTTGAAGATAGAAAACCTTCAACTATTAGTAAATAACAAAATCTCTTTTGCTGTTAGATCAAATAAAGTTTACCAATCTAACATCAAAAAGAGATTAATGAGTTATTAAAAAAATCTTAAAAATTTATGGTTAATATATTGCTATCAGTTTTCTTGTGATTTAAGCCATTTTTTGGCACTTACTTCATTATCAAAATATTGGATTTCCATATTTGGAACAGCTTGCGCTTCTTTGTTTGCATCTTTCATGCTGAGTTTGCCAACAAGATCTTTTGGAACAACGAAAGCAAAATAATTTAGTCCGGTTTCAACAGCTTTAGGAAACCATTCATCTTTCAACCAGATTCTGATGTCTTCAGTTAAAACTTTCATATCTTCGATATTATTAAGTTGTTTGTTCGATTTATTTGCTGTCCTAATTTCATGTAGACTGTTTGCAATATTTTTAAATTCACCGGGAGTTACAAATCCTTTAAATATTCCAATTGCAGCTTTACTTTCATTGTCATAGTAACTTGTTTTTGTGTCCATATTTGCTTTCTCCATAATTAATTTTTATTAATTATAGCATAGCAACTATAATAATGTCAAATATTTTTTTAAGATGTTTTAGGCGATAACAGTAAAAAAATTAATATGAATTGGTTAAAGCTTCCTCTCCAGGGTCTTTTGCTTCATGTTTCGCATATCCCATCTACAGCACAAAAATGGGTTATGTGGAATACACTTATGCTGATTATATTTAATATCTTTAAATGGAGGTTGAAAGGAAGGTTGTTTATTTGTGTTTTCCACCAAAACTTCTGCAAGGAGCTTACTTATATCAAAACTATTAAAAGGTTTACTGATAAACCCACTAAGGCCTGCCTTCTTTAATTCCTCAAGATTTTCATTTTGTGTAAAACCAGAAGCAATTATTATTTTACAGTTTTGGTCAATTTCTTTCATTTTATAAAAAGCATCTCTCCCATTCATTTGGGGCATTATCATATCCATGAGAATTAGATCAATTTTTGAATGCTCTTCTTTAAATATTTCAACAGCTTCAAATCCATCTTTAGATACAATTACATCATATCCCATTTCTTCAAGCATATTTTTTATAGTTGATCTAATGATTGTTTCATCATCCACAAGAAAAATTTTTCCAGTGCCCTGAATTGTTTTCATCTTTGTTTTTGGTGACACACCAATTTCTTCAGAAACTGGAAGCAAAATTTCAAATGTGGTTCCTTTGCCAACTTCACTATTAACTGTTACTGCTCCTTTATGATCTTCTATTGTACCATAAACAGTGGATAAACCAAGGCCAGTTCCTTTTCCCTGGTCCTTTGTTGTGAAGAAAGGATCAAATATTTTTTTAAGATTACCTTCTGAAATGCCACAGCCATTATCTTTAATAATAATCTGAAGATATTTTCCTGGTTCAAGATTAAAGTTGCCAATCAAGTTCGACTTTTTATCAAATATAATATTTTTTGTAATAATCTCTATACTTCCACCTTGAAGCATTGCATGTGATGAATTAATTATAATGTTTATTAGTGCATTTTGAAGTTCCGAACTATTTCCAGTTACCTTATAAAGTTCTGCATCTTTTTTGATATCAATAACAATATTTTTATCAAGAGTTCTTTTAAAAATATCAAAGGAGTCATTTATAATTGTGTGGATATTAACCGTCGTTAAAAATTCACTTTGTTTGTGTCCAAAGGCTAGAAGTTTGGCTGTTAAATCAGCTGTTCTTTCTGTTGCATTAATGATTATATCAACATACTTTAGTCCCGTTTTGTCAAGGTTCCTTTTGGGTAACTGCAAAAGTTGAGCGGCACTCATGATGCCCCCAAGCATATTATTAAAATCATGGGCTATACCTCCAGCAAGTTGGCCAATAGCTTTCATTTTATCCGATTGAAGTAGTTGTTCTTGCATTTTTTCCCGATTTGTAACATCTCTATCAATTCCCCGGTATCCAACAACATTACCTCCAGGTTCTATAATCGCAACACCGCTAGATTCAAGAATTATATAGTGACCTTTTTTATGAATATATGTGTTGCATAAATTTGCAAATGGCTTTTTTTGAGCTAATAAGTTTTTGAAAAGATTTTCAACTGTCTCTTTTTCCTTTTCCAGCATTAAACTGAATGGAGATTTTCCAATCAATTCATCAGGATTGTATCCTAAAATATTTTCAACCTGAGGACTTATATAGCTATAGTTTCCTTCGTTGGTAACTTCCCAAATTATATCACTTGAGGATTCAATTAAACCTCGAAACTTTTCCTCACTTTTTTTAATCTCATAGTTGAAGTTCATGAGCTTTTGCTTCATTAAAATTAATGGCAATAGGACAGCCAAACCAACGTGAATTGCTGTATGTACAGTAAACCCATAGGGAGCAAACCATTCAACTAAACGTAGAAATGGATAATCCATCAAATGAATAAGGGCCATTATGTTGAGTAGACTGAACAGATTTAAGAGAATAGATTTTTTTTTCATCTTTTTCTGAGTTTTTATAATAAAATAGATTGTTGATATTGAGATAGGGTAAGTGCTCAGTATTGAAACAGTTGTAAAATTTAAACCTAAAAGAGCAAATATAGTTGCTAAAAATATACCTCCAAAGGTTATTATAAAGTATTTTTTAAAATCAGTGGATACACCAGTAACCAGGTGTAGGATTTTTAAAATCACTGTATTTATCCATAACAACATTAAACCATTACTTATCAATGCTTCAACTACTAACTTCTCAGTAAAGGTTTGAATTAGACCAAAAGAGATGAACTGAATTGTTAGAGCGATCCAATAAATGAGCAAGAGTTTGAAAATACGAGTACGGTTGGTAGCGTATAGTACAGCTGATATAGCACAGTTTATACCAAATATAATGGCTTCAAGGATCATAAGAAATGTAAGGTTATTCATTTTTTTTGTCTCCCAAAACCTCAGCAATCATTTTGCTCAGTTCAAAATCTCTATATAGTTTTCTAATAAAACAACACATTCCAACTTTCTTAAGTTTCTTAAGTTTCTGAAGGACTTCATTTTTGATGAATCCAGAAGCTATGATCACCTTACACTTTTTATCTATTTTTTAAAATTTTTTAAAATTATTTTAATGTTTGCTGCCCCGTTATTCTAAGATTTTTTTCATCATCAACATGTAGTATCTTGCCTGACGTGAAACGCTTCATATTCCAAAATGTTAATTTTTGGTCTTTTTTCGATACATGGCAAAAGAATGTGAAAGACAGTGTTAGTTCAAATTTATCTTGTTATTTTATTAATAATACTACAAAAAATGTAAATAATGATCAAGAACTTTTTTGATACACTGTACTCACCAAACATCACTTTGATGAGGAATATTTTGTCACAAAAAAGGATCTACTTTCCAGAGTGGTCCTAGGTTCAAAATATAATTTTTATCATGGAGTATGTGATCGCAGGTGTTGAATAAAACATCATTATCTGATCCCTAAGTTAACTGAAATTCTTTACTTTTTTTCTGGAAACACAATTATCGTTAATCAAAAAACAAGCCAATTTGCTCATATAAAGAGACCACTTTTTGATTAATCAGAAATCACCTATTCCCAAAATTTGATCTAACTGCTATAGCTAGGACAGTTTACATTTTAAATATTAGTCTGTAGGTGTAAAAGTCTGTATAAGTTAAATCTTAAGAGGTAAAAAATACCATTGTAATAAAAGGGGACTTATGTCAAAGACAAGAAGCTGTATTATTTTTTTATGCATTCTGATGATTGTAGCCTTTACAGGATGTTATGATTCCACAGCATTGAAGCCTTCAAGAAATGTTACTATCGTTAAAAATCTCATTGATGATTCTTCAAATGCACCAAATATAACTAGTGTTAATATATCAAAAAATAAGATAGCTCCCAATGAGACTATCAACCTTACCGTTAATGCCATTGACCCTGACAATGGGAATCTATCCTATGCATGGACATCATCTGATCCAGGTTCTTATAGTAATCCTTCTTCTTTAAGCACTACATGGACTGCACCTAATAATGAAGGTATTTATAATTTAACCATAACAGTAATTGATGAGGATAATTTCATTGACAAGCATTCCTTTGATATTGATGTAAAAAATGAATACGGTCTTGGTATTATGCCAATTACAATTGGTGTTAATAATTACCCTGAAATAAGCTCAATAATTGCTGATCCTACCTCTTTAAAACCAGGAGAGACAACATCACTATTTATTACAGCCTCTGACCCTGAAGGAGATCCTCTATCATATTTATGGACATCCACCTGTGGTTCTTTTAATGATGCATCCATCAGTTCACCTCAATTTACTGTAGCTTCGTCTGCAAATATTGGTGACTGTACCTTGAAGGTTCAGGTGAGTGACGGCAGTTTAACAACTCAGGGCTCTGTTACTACTCAAGTTTTAAATAATACTAAAAGTAATATAGGGCCTGAAATAATTTCATATTTTCAGTCAGCTAATAGGACAGGTCCAGGGGAATCAGTTATTCTTATAATAAAAGCCAGGGATGTTGAAGGAAAGGCCCTTCGCTTTACATGGAATTCACCAGTGGGTACTTTCAGTGATGAGAGTATAACAGATGTAACAAATGGTTATGTAGGAAGGATAACCTGGACTGCACTTAGAACATGTAGACAAAAAGTCAATATAACTGCTGATGTAGTTAATGACAAAGGGATAATCAATACAGTTACATTTATGACAATAGATTCTCAATATAACGAAGAAATATGTCGGCCACCAGCATGGCAACTTGAAGTTACCACCACAGCCCCAGGGCAGAAGATGACTATCGGTCTTGAGAATCCAGTAAACATCTTAGTTTATTGGGATGATGGAAACCAGGAGACAACAAACTCAACAAGTATCACACATACTTATGCTAAAGCTGGTGTGTATACACTAGAAATTAGTGGCCAGGCCTCCAGAATTCATTTTGACAATCCCCATGGACAAGGTCGATTGACCGGTATTTTATCTGTAGTAAAAGGTATTTCCGGAATAACTTCTTTTGAATCAACATTTAATCTTTGTCAAAATTTAAAAGGCCCAATACCACCGGGTTTATTTGACAACACTCCCCAGGTAACAACTTTTAGAAATGTATTTAAGAACTGCTCGAAGCTTTCTGGTTCTATACCTCCTGATTTATTTATCCACAATACCCAGGTTACTGATTTTCATGGTGCATTTCGTCTTTGCATAAGACTTACAGGTTCTATTCCTCCTGATTTATTTGCAAACAACACACAGGTCGTTTCATTTCGCTACATATTTGGAGGTTGTAGTGGACTTACTGGTTCTATTCCATCTGGTTTATTTAATAATAATCCTCTGGTAACCAATATGGGACATGCTTTCGGTTCTTGTAGTGGACTGACCGGCCCTATTCCACCTGGCTTGTTTGATAATAATCCTCTTGTTGAAGATTTTGATTATACATTTTATATGGCATCTGGACTCAGAAGTATTCCCAATAATTTATTTGCCAATAATATTTATGCAAAAAATTTCAAGGAGACTTTTTTTCGAGCCTATAAACTTGCAAAGATTCCACTTGATATCTTTGACAATAATCCCCTGATCATTAATTTGGAAAGAACATTTAGAAGTTGTTGTACTGGGTCAACAGATCGTGTCCCTAAACTCTGGAATTCATTTCCTGAAGCACTACATAGTGGTTGTTTTGCTGGTCTCGAAAAGGCATCAAACTGGCGTCGTATCCCAGTTGATTGGAAAGAAAACTGATAAATTTTTAAGTATGGCCCGGAGGAATTTCTCCTCCGGGATTTCACAGATACCCTAGGTGAACCTCTCAATGAACAGGGCTCTTGTTATTCAGTCTATAATATTCAATTATGTACATTGAAAACCTTCAGAGTCCTATACCCCATCTTATGAACTGAATGTACCAGAAGTCACCAGAACTTAAGTTTGTATTTATATGTAAAGACTACTAACAGGAGAAAAAATATATTAAGGCACACTCTTAAAAAGGAAACCAGAGTGAAAAGATTTGCAGCACTCCTCTCAGCCACTACAAATAGTTCAAAAAATCTCTATAGTTTCAAAATCATGATTAAAGACTCTATATTTCTTGACAGAATATTTCTTACAGTTAAAAATAAAAACATGGTGGCATACTTTAAACCTTTAGCATAATTTCTCAAAACTTATTTTATGGTAGAGTATTTAAAAATGAATGATTTCAGTATAAGAAAGTACACATATAATGATAAAAATGAAGTAATACAATTATGGGATGAATGTGGTTTAACTGTTCCATGGAATGATCCTGAAAAAGATATTTTTAGAAAAACATTTTTCATAGGAAGGATTTAACAATGACTATTATACTTTGGATTATTGGCATTCTCTTAGGACTATTCGCCCTATTATGGATTAATGCATTGAGAGCTTCATTTGTTAGAAACAAAAAAATAAATAAAAAAATTAAGCCTGCACTAAATGCAATTAAAACATCAGATCCCATGGCAAAAGAAATAATTGAAGAACTTGCTCAAGATCCATCGATAAGAAACAGTTTATATGCACAATTAAATTCAATAGATAAAGCAAGTCTTTTCCCTAAAAAATTTAGAACAATTATGAAGGTTGCAGAATCTGACTTAGTTAGATGGTTAATGCATCCAAATGAACTTAAAGATGTACCATCGGAAATTGAATTTGTTAAATCTTTTCCTGTTGTTGAAGAAGAGAAAACTGGTGAATTATTACTTTTCAAATTCAAAACAGAAGCAACACATTGGGCTTCGGATTATGGCTGGATGGCTGGTGTAGCTGGTCCATATTTCCCAGAGGAAGAATTGCCTGATTATGCGACTGGAACATTTAGTGAACTAAAACCTTTTGATAGTATGACATCAGAGGAGCATATTGATCATATCTTGCAATCTATGAAAAGTATTTTATTAGTTGTAAAAGCTTAGAATATTTCAAGTTTCATGACTTTTAAAACAAAATTAATTCAGTAATATGCAATTATCATCAAAAAATAAAATTTCCTTTAAGACCTAAGGAGTAATTTAAATATGTTTAAATATTGTATCTCAAAAGTATTATGGAATTACATCAAGAAAGTAATTATATATTGTACAATAATAATTATTTTTATATCAATACCGACGATGTATCTCCAATCAAAAATCAATAACAACGCACCTCTTTCAATTAATGCACCAACTGATAGACCTCATAGCATAAATAATGAAAAACAATTACGTGAATTTGACATTTTAATTAAGCCATATGTCAGCAAAGCTTTAAAAACTCTACCAAAAGCAAAATCAAGATTTTTAAAAGGATTAAATAAAGGAGAGGCTTTTTTCCTTACAACAAGGATTTATGACTATGAAGGGAATTTTGAACAAATATTTGTCAGAGTAATCTCTTGGAATAATAATTTGATAAAAGGCACTATCGCTAATCGATTAAACAGAGTGAAAGGATTTAAATATGGTCAACTTATTGAATTCCCTGAAAAGGCAGTCTTAGATTGGCTCATTACTAAAGCAAATGGAAAAGAAGAAGGTAATTTTGTAGGGAAATTTTTAGATACTTTACGTTAATAATATAAAGATATGGGTAAAATTATAAAACTAAGTGAACAAGAATTTATCAACAAATATTGGTATGCCTCAGAACTAAAAGAATTAGCAAAAAGTTTGGGGATTTTAAAAACAGAGAAATTACGAAAAGATGAATTAGAAGAAATTATTTTAAACTATATTAAAACAGGTGAAATAAATATTCCATTAAAGAAACAATTGAATTACAAAAGTAATATGGAAGATATACTTAGATTAAAAACCATTATTAAAAATTATAAAAACAATAAAAAAACTTGGGTTTTCATCATCAGAGAAGTTAATAGATTACAACCTGATTTTAAAATAAAATCAGGGTCAAAATATTGGCTAAATCGTTGGAGAGAAGAAGAGATACAAAAAGGCAAGGCTATTACTTACGGTGATTTAGTTAATGAATTCATAAGATTAAATCATATTGATAGATTACCCCAAATACCTTCTGCTAAATTTAATAACTTTATTACTGACTATTTAAAAAATGAAAAAGGAAAGACAAGAACTGATGCAATAAAAGCATGGGAAGAATTAAAAAAAATGAATAAACCAAAAGATTATAATTCATGGAAAAAGGATTAAAAACAATTTGGAAGGTAGTATAACTCAAGCTATCCAACGGGCTCTTAATTGTGTTTAAAGAATCTTCATTTCTCAACAGAAACTTGAAAATTATCTTTAAGTAAAAGAATCACCTTTATTAACCACATCACCAACTAATCCCGGAGCCACTATTACCAAACCAACAACATCAATCCCCCCTGCGACTCCGTGCCTCCGCGTGAGAAAAAACATATTACCGAATCTTCGTAATATCAAGATTCTCCAATATCTCTATTTCCAATGGAACAATCCATATCTTTTCAAATTTATCAAATCCCTTTGGATTATAAAACGAGAAGTAGAAATAAAAATCAAAACCTTCTATTTCAAAGTGTTCAAAGCCATAGGTATCTGCTGTTTCAGGATTTACAAAGGTATATCCTCTTTCTATTAAATTGCCCTTAAGATCTTGATAAAAATCATCATTGAGTCTAATATCAAATCGAACCTTGCTGAGGACTTCAAGGTTTGTTACTATGTTCTGATATTTTGTATACTCCTGAATGATTCTTCTGGTTTCCGGATTGAACTGGGTTTTATCATCAACCATGAGAACCATTCGCTCAATATCAGGAATTCGCTCTATGCATTCATCAAAATAATCTGCATTATGAATTTTCAACTCATTAAAGGAAAAATGCTCTAGACGTGCAGCAAGATTAACAGTCTCACCTGTTACGGTAAAATCTCTTACCAGTTCATTTCCAAGATTTGATCGTAAAATTTCTTTACCATAACTCACTCCAGATCTTAAACCAAGATGAGAGTCTTCAAGATTTTCAGCCTCAAGAAGTTCTAAAAGAACCCTGCACAAATCAAATATAGCAAAGAAATTATTTAATATTGTTTCTTTATCGGAAATGTCTCTGTTATCATTTTCACTATCTCGTGATAAAAAGACACACATAACATTGTCACCCATAAACTTATCAATACGGCCACCGTATTGTCTGCTAATAAGCTTTGTTTTTTCAAAGAAAGGCTGTTGAATCATATTACGAAAAATATTCTTTCCATAGCGGTTTAAAAACTCTGTACTATTCCTTAAATCAGAAAAACTGATACAGCCGCTTTCTGTTTTATCAGAAACACCATAGAGAAGAACCTCTTCAAATTTTTCCCATTCCTCTTTGACATCCTTTGGGTCTACACTATGATCCTGCTTTGCTGAATGGCTGAGACACCGATCTTCATATTCAGTCTTTAAAAACTTAAAGATCTGATTAAACTCCTTGTTTGCCTCTCTTCCCTCTGTTATATTATGATGACCATCTTCACCATTATAACGCTTTATCAATGTGGCACTCTCAAAATCAAAATCCGGAATCATTATATTCTTCTCTGTTGATTCTTTTCTTTTGCCAATATAGATAATCTCATCAGGAAAAAAACTGGACATTGAGCTGTCAAGGGCATAAAGCCAGAGAAGGCTGGTGGGATAGTTTTCATTATAAAAATAGTTCTTAATCCATTTGAGATAATCATCAACCTGGTCAGAATCATTAATTGGAATAAATATACAGGTCAGGTCATCAAGGGGTTCAGAGAAAAAATAGACCCTCACAAGGCTATCAAGCATTGATATTTCTTCATCCTGATTCTCAGTATTGAGTTGATCATCAGAGAGTTTTTTATAAAAGCGCCATAAACAAACGTGAGACTCTCCATCCCTGTACATCTTTACAATATTATTATATAAATGATAATTCATTAGACTGTAATAATCATCAGAATCAGGCTCAATTTCAAGAGGAGCATCCTTAAAGGTTTCACGAAGTTTTGCTTCTATGGCATCCTGACCAGCCATACCATTTAGAGTATCTATAAGTTCTTTAATTGTGAGACTCTGGCTTGAAAGTTTCATGTGATCCTCCATGAGATCTCTGAATATTATCACTTTTTCAACCATAGTCAAGAAAAAATAATGGTATTTAAAAGGGCTTACCACAGAGGCACAGAGGCACAGAGGAAAATTAGAGTTGAATGTACTGTTTAAAAAGTTATGATGTTAAATGTAGATAACTATTTTGATTTCTTTGATTAGCTTCTGAGAGATGTAGTCTGAAGATCTCTATCAGAGCACAGTTTCAACCAATAGTGGAAATGGCTGAAGAAAAGGCTTCTATACAGGCTGTGCCCAAAATTGAAAGGGCCTCTAATAAACCTGTAAGACAAAGAGGAATACTAACTGTAGATAAAGATAAACTTCTTTTATTGCATAAAATTTCAGATTCCCCTGTCTTTTTGCCAGGGGTGTTTTGTTTTAAGACATCGACAATTGTGTGATGCAAAGTTGGTTGACTTGCGACGCAAGGTAAGTTGACTTGCGACGCAAGGTAAGTTGACTCGTGGCGCAAGTCTAGGTGGAGCTACGCAATGAGATAGATTGGTGTGTAAAATGTCATTTAAATGTACCTGTATTTCTAGTTACTTTAAATAAATAATGCTATCATTCTTAAATTTCCTGGAGATGGTGCTATTTTGATAAGATTTTAAAAGATTTGAGGTTTACCTGGAAAACCTCAAACCTCAAAGACTATGCTTCAGCTGTTCTTTTCAAAGAAGTGCATCAAAATTCTTTAAATTCAGATACACAATTATAATTTAAACAAATGAAGCTATATAGTAATCCATATTACCCTACAGTTATTACTTATATGTCACTGAACCAATAAACTTATAACTATTAATTTCATTATCACTGCTTTTAATTTTACCATCAAACTTAAAGTTATACAATAAAATTACTGAATTAATATTATCAATTATATCATTACTTATTATTTCAATAAATTTTGATGTTATAATTTTATCATATGAAAAACCTTCAAGCAATTGCTTTAAATCATTCATTGGTTCATCAAAAAAATCTACTTCAAAAAAATCTTCATCAAAATATGATATATTAAAATCTTTAGCAAACTGAGAGGAGATAAAATCACCATCCTCTGAATATTTAAAATCTATATATTTATTATAATCATCCAATGATTTAGAATTTCCAAACCAAAGAGATACATAACCTTCTTTTTGCAATCTCACTCTCCTTTTACCTTATTAAAAAAATCAAGGAGCTTTAACTTCATATAATTTACTTAAAAAATCGTTAAAACTATTTGCTATTACCATAACAATAGTATAATCGGGTTTTTGACCTTCATTAAATTCAAATTCATGTTCCCAAAAATAAATATTGTCAAAATCACCGCCAGAAATAGAAATACATAGTAAATTACTTCCAGGATCATAAGCTATTGGTATTAAATTATCAGGTATTCTATTTTTATATTTTTCAATATACTTTCTTATATCATCATATTCCCTATCTATTAAACCTAAAAATCTATCAACAGAAGAACCTTTATCTTTATTCATAAATTTGAAACCATCTGGTGCAGGATAACCACCATTGTACTTAATAAGAAAATGTCTATATTCTTCTGGTAGTTTTATTTCAAATTCTTTTTCAAAATCATCTAAAGACTTTTCATCTAATGAGTTATTATATTCTAAAATTTCCATATATTTAAGAATTTAATTAAGTATAAGCAATACTTAAAACGCTGGAACTATATCAAGACCCTTAATTTTCCACTTTTTTAAAATTTTGATAATTGTTTCACTGGCAAAAATAGGTCTATAACTAACCTTGCTATTTTCATTTGCAATTTCAGATGCAAAAAAAGTTAAGTCGGAGCTTGGTAATTCCATACCTTGCAACAAAGGGCCAACTAACCTTTCTTCATATCTTCCGCATTTTGAGCACAAATTATTATTTTCAAAACCAGCCATTTCCTCATTTGTTGAGACTAAACATGTACATAGTACAAGAAATCTATCAGAATCATTTGGTATTGAAATGAAATTTAGACCTTGAAAGTTTTCTGATTCAACGATATCTTTAAAACGTTTTGTCACAATAATTTGGTCATCAAATGAACCATGCCAATCGAGTTTAGATTTTATAATAAAATCACCAGCTATTCCTTTTTGTATTGCAGCTTCTTCGTTTAGTTTACCACATAAACTACAGGCGAGGTCTTTGTACTCTGATCTAATAGTTAAATGATCATTTCGATCATCTTTAAAAAAAAGCCAATCAGCATTTTGAGTATCTTCAGGGTATAGTGTGTAATATTTCATTTCAGTTTAACTGCCATTCTTGCTGCATTTAATTTCATACGAAAAGATGCATAGTATCGACCACATGCAAATTTACGATAGAAACTATCAATTGAGTGTATTCACTCATCAAGGGAAAAAACCTTCGAAATTGAACACCTGGTTACCTTTACGTGGTAGCATATTTATTATTTTACTCCTAGGTAATATTTTTGTAATACCTTTAAGATGTTCATCAAGTGCACCTTGAAGTACAGTATGCTTCATACTATTTAAGTCAGTTAGAGATTTATGACCATATTGTAATTTATTACCTAATGCATTTGGAGTTAAATGATGTTTACCAGCAATACGTCTTGCAAAATCATTAGCATCAAATTTTTCCTGTAGTATATCATCAATTGGACGTTTTGCCTTCTTGAAACTCCCATTGCTATTATCAGCACTAGTAGTATAATCCCTATCAATCTTGAACAAAAGTTTTACCATACAAAGGCATTTTTTAACAAAATGCACATTTTGTACTAACTTAATTTATACATTACGGTAAATTTTTTGCAAGAAAAAATTACAATTGTGACAAATTTTCAGTCACTTCCTGCTGCATTTTTAACAATTTTTTTTGAGTTTCCAGCAAATTGACTTGATTTAAATCATTAATGCTCTTTAAATAATTATTAAGTTCTTTTACTTGAGCCTTTAAAACAAATGGTTTCATTGTGACCTCCATAAATAATATGAACAATATTAATAAAACATTAATCTTCATTGCAATACTTTTTCTTATAACAGAGCCATTACTGGGCAAAAAGAAGAGTGAATATGCTCAAGACCTGGAATATCTGCAGAAAGTTACCAGTAGAGCTCTTAGAAGGATCAGAAAAGTTAGTGATTCAAAGGCATATGATTATTTAAAGCTTTTACCTTCTTTATCAATAGCACAAAGATCTCAGAGTAATATGTTACCAGGAAGTGAAACATTTATAAGTGTAGGAATTAATACAAATCAGATATTTGATATCACTGATAGGGCTAAAGCCAGGGCCAAGCTGAAAAGACTTTCATTTCGAAAGGTATCAGCTTTGCAGTTTAAGATTAGAAAATTCATTAATCGAAAATGGTTGATCAGGAATCAGCTTTATAAGTTCTATCAAATTAAGAAATCATTGAGTAACCCTGTTAAGATTGTACAGATGGACGAGAAGATATTTAAGCTTAAGATTCATCTGGATAATGTGCTTATTGATATCAAGAATGCATATACTGAGATGGAGAGTGTATGCATTGAGGTTGAGAATAGTTGAATATATAAAAGCCAATTGACTTTTTATAAAAGAAAACTATGTAATTAATCTCTTAATGCATGACAATCGTTAGCTATTACTTTTGTTTTGTTTGTATATAAATCCAAGGAATATATTTTTTTATCAAGTGAATATATTAACCATCGATTTAAAATCCCATATACACTATAATCTGCTGGCATAAGAACTTCATAACTATTTTTTAAAACATCATGAATGTAAATATAATTATCAGATGAAGAGTAACCTGGGATTTCTTTTTCTTTTTTATATATTATAAATCTACCGTTATCACTAATCCAAATACTTTGGCAATTCTGGTTTTTATATTTGCTTGTAATATTATATTCTTTATTTTTGATTAAATCAATAAAACCAATCCAGGTGTTTACTTTAGAAGAATTTTTTAAGTATACAAAAGCTAAAATATTATTACCTGAAATTGTTAAGTCTGATATACTCAGTGGATAATTATTTAGCTTTTGAAATTTCTGTTGGACGATATCATAATATGATAGTTTATTTTGGAGATTTGGTGTATTATAATTCTGATTTTTTTTGATTCTATAACATAAAAATTTATTGGTATTTGGAATTTCTTGCATAATACCACCAATACCATTTAGGTAACTAATGGTTTTTTCTTTAATGTTGTAAATATAAAAACCCTGTTTTGCTTTTGGATTATGCTTTAATTCAATTGGAACAATAGAGCTTTCACGAAAATAAATTAGAAATTTATTGTTAACAATTAAAGTTATATATAAACTGGAAGGGTAATATTCATTAGTTTGCTTATAATATTTATCTATTATTTTAACTTGGTTAGTTTTTAAATTTTTCAAATATAAGTCTCTGCCATTAATAAACGCAATATAATTACCATTTCTGGCAATTTTGGCTGCTTTAGTTCCTTTGGTGCTACCACCAAAGGAAAGTTCAATATTTTTAATATATTTATTATTATAACCAAGAGCATTTAAAGTACATATAGTATTATTCTTTGTGATGTAATATAAGTAAGGAACATCCTTAGCTGAAGGAATTTTATTGGTAATTTGTGTAGGAGGTTTATAACAACCTAATTGACTAAATATTACAAATAACCAAATAATTTTTTTATACATATTAAATCATCCTTTATTTTTTACCTGAGACGGAACATCATCTTTACCAATCACACAGCTTCTGTAGTCGTTGTTTACGCTTCACACATCAGATCACCCTGATGCATGCAAAACTCACTTCTGGCTGTTTACCAGACTTTACCAGGAGAGATTTGCACCCTCTGGGTTACATATGAAATTTCAAAGAACTGACGTTCTTTTTCCGATCAATCAGACTTCGCCTGACGCAACGGGCCGTAAAGACCCTGAGTTAAGTTGCAAAAGATTTCAAAAGAACCACTGTTTAAAGTTAACAAGAAAATAGTTCTTGGAGGCTTGCATCATCATTGCTATGAAGAGGTTGTTTAATGTTAATCCATCGAACATAAATGCTTTTATTGATAAAAGGGAGTTATTGTCTGTTCATAACCGACATCAACTTCAGTTAATTTATAAACATTATTTTGTTTAATAAATTTAAAAGCATACCAAAATGGTTTTGTTTTATTTGTTTTTACATCAATATCAAATGTATACATAAATTTACCAGTATCTGAAACATAACATTGAGGTACAATACGCCATGAATATTTTTCCCACGGAATAGATTTATCTAAAATAAAATTAAGAGATGTTCTTATCATTATTTTTTCATTATTACTTTTTATAAGATTAATCCAATACTGAATGAATTTATTTTTATTATCTATTTTAATTCCTTTTTTTTTATACAATTTCATAACTGATATTAAAGTTTCATCAGATAAAAAATTAATTAAAATTTTAGTAATATCATTCTTAATTATAGTCTGGCGAAATTGTTTTGTAACAGGTAAAAATTCATTTAATACTGTTCTTTTATAATTGATTTTATTTTCATGAAAAACTTCTATAGATGCGTCCTGAATTGATTTAAAATAAATTTTGTTTTCAATCAAAGTATAATCAGGTTTATTTTCTAAAGTAATTGCATGAGAGTTATTTTTGTTACATCCAAATAAAGTAAAACCTAGAATAAGAATTATAAAAATAATATTAAAGTTTGTTTTCATTGTTTGCTCCCTTTTTTTAATGCTGGTGCAGCTATTCTATTTAAAAAATATATAGGATCAATAAAAGAATTTATATATTCATTATTTACATCTTTACTTTTAGATATTTTTTTATATGGAAAACATAAATTCCAGGATATAATTTTTTTTCTATTATCAATATCTGGTCCAAGTATATTTATTTCTTTAATTTTTTTTCCAGTTGTATTAAACATACTAAGTGTATAATCATTCTCAAATTTATCTTTAATTACATTTCCAAAATTTTCATTTATTGAAGTTTCAATTAATTTTGTTAATTTGAATGATATTTTTAAATAATATTTTGGCTCAGTATAAAGTGAATTTAAAGCTATTATCATTTGTTAACCTCATTTTTTATATTTTATACCAGGATGACCTTTATTACCTTCTGGTAATTTACCATGTTTAATTTAAATTACACCTTATACAATATTACAGATGTAAAACATACAGACAAGCGCCTAACATGAATGCTATTGCTGAAAGATTTGTCAGATCAATAAAAAATGGAGATCTTGATAATTATCTTTTGATTTCTCATAAGCAGATCACAAAGATAATAAAAGAATATATTGAGTATTATAATTACCTGAGACCTCATCAGGGAATTCGTTCAATTCCCGAGAAGAGACCACCTGATATAGAGAAATCTGATTTTACTACTGAGAATATTTTTCAATTTCTCTTCTGTAGACTTCATCACCATTATTACATGGAGATAGCATTATTTATTGTTTTGGCTTAATAAATAGTCGGTACGGAGGATACACCACATCAAGATGTGATATGTCTCTAAAATTTATCAGTAGTTTCCACTCTTTGACTAATAGGCTCAACACAATCAGATTTTTAACTTGTTTATTTATGACAACACTTACAATAATAGAAAATGCCATTGAACTACTTAATGAAACGTCTGAACAAATTAATTTTCAATTAATTTTCCATTTATAAACTCATAACTACCATTTGATATTAAAATATTAATATTTTGATTGCTCATCTCTTTAGCATTATCTGCTTTTAGATTAGATATTAGTACTTTTTTTAAACTTTTAAACATATTGAATTGATTTATATCTATATCAACATTACAATTCCCTCTTAAACTTATTGACTCTATCTTTTTAAGAGATTGAAAATCAGAGATTGAAAAATTCTTTTTAATACTTTCTAATGTTATATTTTTTAAATTTTTGAATGTACCTATTGTTTTTAAATCTAAATTATTACATGCATTTATATGCAGGTATATTACATTGCTATTGTCACCATTGAAGTTTTGAAGTTTAGTATTTTTACCAAGAGTAAGGGTTTCTAAGGTTGGTATATTAATAGTATCTTCTATCACTTCAAGCTTACCTCCCCATAATTGCATCAAAGATAAAGGAACTTTTTTAAATTTTGCAAAAGAAATATTAGGACAGTTGGTTAGTAATATTCTTTCTAGATTTATACATAATGCAATTTCATCAATATCACTTTCTTTTATTATTTTCATTACAAGATTAGTTATTTTTGTCCTAGATAACCCTGTTATATCTAATCTTTTTTTGTTATCCGTATCTATTTGAATATAGTTGCCTTTAAAATGCTCAATTCCATCAAGATTTGCAAGATATTGACTGTAAATATTGAGTGATTTAATATTTTGAAATAGAGTTAATATCTTTAAATTACTAATTGTCGAATCTGGGTCTATTTCTAATGATTCAACATGGTTAAGGTTTTTAATTTTTTTAAAAATACTAAATATAGTTGTTTCATTTAATGGAACAGGATTACTATTTGTCAGAATAATTTCATTGTATTTTGGTGGAATTGATTTCATAGATTTACTTCTATTTAAATCAATTATCAATTCATTATTAATTTCTATACTCATTTATTACTCCTATTTCAATATAATTAAACATATTATGTAATATTAGGATTAAGCCAAGGATTATCTTCAAGTTTTCTTTGCTGTCTTCTTCTTCTTTGAGGTCCTGTCATACCAGATGGATCTATTAAAGAATCTATCATATCTTCAACAGATCGTTTAATACTCTTTAGAATTGATCCGGTTTTTTGATAATGCTTAATTATACTGACAGAAGAAGAAATTGCATTTAAAATGCCAAGAGATTTACTTAAAAAATTTAAACGAATACCTCCTTTTTGAACTTTAGTTAAATTTTTGAAATTAAATCCCTTTTTAAATTTTTTAAAAAGTTTGTATTTAACTTTATGTGTCTGTTTCCATTTTTTTACATGTTGCTTAGTAGCTGCATTTGGATCATTTAATTCTTTCATGGTGCTTCCATATGCTTTTCGATATTTATCTAAAACTTTTTGTTCTACTGACCTTAATGCTTCATTTTTTGCACTTTTTAAGTTATTTTGTCCAGAAGCTTTAATGTCTAGATCAGCTTCAACTTTATAAACTTCAACTGTTGTACTTTTTGATCTAATTAAATCTTTCCATTTATGACCGCTTACTCTATTATTTAATTCTTGATAGGTTGAACCAACATAAAATACTTTTTCACCATCCAGAGTGCCTCTAATTCCATAAACATAGCCAGTAAACTTTTCATGCCCATTGGGATCATTATAAATAACTGGATTCCCCTTCACATACTCATAAAGATTTAATCCCTCATCATATATCTTTTGAATGAATCCCTGCTTCTGTTTTTCTGCCTCCTCTTCATCATCAGGTTCATCCTTTTCATAAACAGTAGGATTTCCCCGAAACATAGTATCACAATTCAACCACCGACCTAACCAGCTAGCATAATATCGAGCTCCGTAATAATATAATCCGGTAGCATCATCCTTCTCTTTGCCTGTATATCTATACTCCTTAAGTTTAACTTCCTTTTGATTAGTACCAGCAATGAATGAGGTGTCACCATAAGGAAAATATTCCTCATAGCTAATGACCTGTCCAATGGAATCAAGTTCAAGAGATGCACTGTTTAGATGATTGCTATATTGATAGCGCATTTTATTCGTATTCAATTCATCACTGCTACTTAACTCTGTTAAGTTGTCATCTTGTAACCAATTGTGAACAATGGCAATACGCCTTGCATCATCCATTATATGAAAACTACTTCTTAGTAATTCTGTTGACAGTGTGTTATTCTGATGAGTGCTGATGCGTTTAATTTCTACATCTCCAAGATAAATCTTTTCATCTATCTCGATCACATCATCTGTACGAAGAGTTTCTCGCACCTTGCGAACTCGTTGACCTTCCGAGTCATAAACATAGTACTCTGCATTATCTATACCGGTTTCTCGTTGTAAAAGAACAGCTGAGCTTATATTGTCTCTGTAGTTCCAATTTATTTCAACTACAGTTTCTAGCTCTGTTATGTTTCCATTGCTATCGAAATAATTATCTATCGTCAAGTCATTTCCCATATTCTTGGGCAAACTGCGATTACTTTCTTCATCTACCTGCATTTCTCGAGTAAATGACCTTTGTGTGTCTGCTGCTATGTGCTGAATCTTAAACATATTACCAGAAATGTCATATGAATATCTTCTAGTAAAGTTAGAGAGCTTGTTTGCATCATTAACATCTGTTGTGTGAATAAAGGCACTCTGCTTAAATGCATCTGGGTCTTTATAGTAATCAGGATTATTTAAAGCATTATGCTCTCGACCTGAGGCTTCAATTAATCTGTATAGTGAATCATAAATATATTTTTGTTTTGGCTCTACCATCTGGTTGTTATAGAAGACTGTCTCTATGCTTGCATCATTGATGAGTGTAATATTTCCCACTGGGTCATAGGTATAACTTATATTTTGCAAGATTCTATTGTCACTTAATCGTGTTGTTTTGAGACCAATGAGTCTATAGGTTACATCTTCATATTCATAATCTGTTTGTGTGCCATTGCCATAAATTATTTGTTCTCTTTGGCCTTTTGCATCATAGGTTATTGCGGTGATCTGTTCTGTAAAATCTGTTTCAGCCTTTAGTTGGGTTGTTACTTTGTTGAGTGTGCCTGAATGATGAAACTCTGGTTTACTGATGCTGCCGTCTGGGCTCAGTTGTCTTATTACCTGACCAAGTGCATTGTATATGTTTTCTGTTGCATAGATATCTGAGTCTAACAAGGCTTCTCTGTCTGCTATTGCTTCAGGCCAGTTTGCTTCTTCTTTGTATTCTGTTCGTATTTGCTGAGATATACTTTTGGGCTCACCCTTGAGTGAATATGATTCAACTGTATTGAGACTTGCCTGATCATAGTGCTGAAAGAGTTGTCCCT